>Ga0172379_10000004_pt1 | contig 593071 bp, 632 predicted proteins | sample GrowelOW334metaG_FD_119756 | JGI IMG/M metagenome (GOLD analysis project Ga0172379, IMG submission 119756) | Groundwater microbial communities from an aquifer near a municipal landfill in Southern Ontario, Canada - Groundwater well OW334 metaG | ecosystem: Environmental > Aquatic > Deep...
AGGTGTATGGGCCGTGTCTCAGTCCCATTCTGCCCGTTTCCCCTCTCAGGGCGGGTACCCGTCATAGGTTTGGTAGGCCATTACCCTACCAACAGCCTGATGGGAGATAGGCTCATCCATCGGTGCGCAGTTAAGCGCTTTTCCCTTGCGGGGTCATGTGGTATTAGCTCATCTTTCGATGAGGTATTCCACGCCATTGGGGAGATTCCTATCCATTACTCAGCCGTTCGCAACTGACCTCTTGCGAGGCCCGTTCTACTTGCATGCATAAGGCATGCCGCCAGCGTTAATCCTGGGCCAGGATCAAACCCTCAAATAGTGCTATTTAAGGCAAATAAATGCCCAAATAGCGATCCTGCTTCCAGCCATATCTTGAATTCCAAGTACGTAACTACTTGGACCGTTCTTAAGTTTCGCACAGAGACTTAAGAAAAATTAACCTTTTCTAATCTTCGGCTTTTAAGGTGCCTCGATCTGAAAGGAATAAGTAACAGTCGTAAATACTAAAGGACTAACTAATAAAAACTAATCTTGGGTCCCTTTTATTTAAAACTGTGACTTACTCCCTTTGTAGCTAAAATGTGCCTGAAGAGTTATCAACCTGTGAGGCGAGTCAACCCTAAAAATGAAAAAAGCCGCCAGATGGCGGCTGCCTTTGGGCTAAAAAGCCATCTGTTTACACTTTTTTCATTGTGTATGGGTATTATAACACAATCGATAGTTCGGTCAATGGGCGCTGGAAATTCCCCCACCCCACTTAAAAGAAAACCCCGCTAAGGATTGTTGTCCCTAACGGGGTATTGATCTGGTGCTTTTTTATTCTTATTGGGTTGGGTAGGCTGGTGTTAACTTGCCAGTGATGATGGTTGTATCTTTCTCACCGTCATACGTGGCAGTAACCAGGTATTCTGGCATTTGCTTCCATCCTTCAGACTTTGCCTTCTCCAAGATGGTATCTTTCTCCTTCTCGGAAAAGACATACGCTTCATCTGGCTTCTTCTTACGCCATTTTAGGAAGCGGTCCAAAAAATGGGATGGAACAATCCCTGAAACAATCACAAAGCCGTTCATATTACCTCCTTAAGGTATGATGAAAAGAATTGGGTGTTCGGCAAATAAGTTAAACTGCACAAAAACTGAAATTAGCTCACATAAGCGGCACACCAACTTTCTTTATGAGTTGGAGAATAATATCACGTTCGAGACTAAATATTCAACTATGGGCTTTTATATCTTAAGTCCAAAAAGTATTAATATTAGTTATGGCGAAAAAATTGTCCTCCAAAGAATTAATAAAGAAAGGTGTGCCTTACATCCTCATTCCCGGTATCCTTGCGGCCGCAGCCCTAGGTTGGAAAACCGGCGCACTTGATAAAATCCAAAATTATTACCAAATGAAAGCTCTTTTCCCCTCTTCCGGGATTGTTTCCCAAGTTGAAGATGGTGATACATTCACCCTGAAAAACGGTGTCAAAGTACGGCTTTTGGGAATAGATGCTCCCCCAGGTTCTCCCACACGGGCAGAAAATTACTTGATGGAAAATATTTACGGTAAGCGGGTTTATTTGGAATACGATAGGTATCAGGATGATAAATATGGCCGCGTCTTGGCTTGGGTGTGGATCGACTGTGAGTCAACCCCAAAGTTCCTCCCCGCCAACTATATGCACAAAAGTGGAAATGAGAGTAATGTTGGTCTAGCCGAAAATCCTGAAGGTTGTAAAAAAGGAAAATTAATTAATGAGGAGTTGGTCAAAAACAATTTTGCTGAGATTGTCACCTACTCAGACCGCGGTGGGTTGAAATACGAAAAACGCCTTTCATCTCCCTAATAATCCTAAGTAATATCGAGACTTATTCTTGTAAATTCCTCCGCACTCTATCGTTGTGATAATATTAATTGTGGCTGATATTCCAACTGCTGGAGAAATAGCGGCATATAAACCCGAAGATCCCTATTCACCCTTCCATGGTGAATTAGATGAAAAATACCCTATCGATAAAATGCTCTCACCCGAAAACATGGCGGATGTATCCGATGGGGCAGTTTCTCCAATGAAATGGATTTCCATCTTCAATAGCTCCCCTGCACGAAATGGTGAGGCGGAAATGTTAATCGGTCAATTTGTGATAGCCGCAGCAAGAGCCGGCCAATGGGTTGATATCCCCCACAAAGAGGATGAAGCTCTCAAAACCATCACACTGCCCAATGGAGACATTTTGGACTTTAGTCATGTAAAGCTTGAATTCACAAGAGCTGGAAAGATCTTGATAGATAAAGGTCTAGCAGAAAGCACCACTGACGATGATGGTAAAGAGTGGTATGCACCTACCAGTACCTTACTTGACTTCATTGCTGAAAGGCTTAAGCTATACGGTCCTGACAAAGACACCGGGAGTAAGGCTTAGAGCCAAATCCCCCACCTAAAAGTTATTTCAATTCTATTCCCAATTCTTTACTCATGGGGATACTGGAGAAGCAGGACATCACATCAAATTCAGGATCAGAAAGACGAAGCATCTCAAAAGAATCTCTTTTAATAAGCTCAAATCTGGGTTTATTACTATATTTATCCTTGAGTTCTTTATAGGGGGTATTAAAGTCGGCATCTCCCCTCTCTTTCCGGGCAGGATCTGGTTTTCTCACCTTCAAAAGTCTTAAAAATCCCGCTTTTGTCGGTATTGCCTCACTTAAAAGATATGTTTTTCCACTTGGAGTTCCCTGAACAATACCGCCTTTTTCACCAACAAGACAATCGAGATCTTGATATTCATCTTCACTTTGGCAAAAAATACAAGCAAATTCAACGGGTGCGAATTTTGCATCAGTAAATTGGTTCTTCAGATCAAAACTCTTATCGACAATGTATTTAACTATTTCTTCTAAATTGGTTGGCATAACTGAAGTATATCAAAACGTTGAATTTCTCCCAGGATACTTATGATTGACTCCTTTTGCATTCAAAACTCTTTGAACATATAATTGCGACATGGTAGAAAATCCAATGCCTTTTGGCCCCGAATCTGGGCTTTTGGAACTTAATGCTATCCTTGAAATCCCAGAAGACAGGAGACGGGTGGCAGTAGAAACTATGGAAAAAATCGATAACTGGCTATTGGGTGAGGTCGACTTGTACCAGGCACGACAAAAGCCTGGGGGTAATATACTCATCGAATGGACATATGGGGATGCGGCAGATCATTTCGCTAAAGCTATCGATCCTTCCTGGAAGGGTTATTATGAAATAGGACAAGAGGACAATTGTAAAGAAACGGGGAAAATCAGGCGCGTATTTTATGACATGATTCGCCTATATAGCTCCGAAGAGGTTATAAAAGGTGCTGCCGAAATAAGAAGACTCGGTATCGTAAAATAATTATTTCTCTTCCCTACCCTTACCCTGATCAAGAAATATTTGAGGATACACACGAAGGGTTACCCGCTCTAATAAGTTGGGTTCGTTTGTGGTCATTCCCTGTTCGGAAAGTATAGATCCTAAACTATACCCATCCCCGGTCTCCAGGGCTTCTCTTGCAAGTCTTTCCAGAGTTCTCAACCGTTGCAATTCTTCATCTGGAAACTCTTGACCGGTTTCAGCTGCTGCAGTTAAAATTCTTTTTGGAAGCCCGGCAATGAATTCCGCCCGTTCCCTCAATTTGGCTTTTCTTAGATTCAGATCTCCACCATACAAAAGACCACAGACTTCTTGACCAAGACTCCTTGTATACTTAACCGCGTGTCCCAATATGTCTTCCGGGGTCTGGGTAGAAAGTTCCCCGGTTAGATCTTTCATCATTTGTGTCGATTCTATAACTAGGACTACCACAAATCAAATTTCACCCCACTTTCTAACTAGCTATTTTACAAGTTCAAGAAGAAATGGAAGTTGGGTTATACCTTCTCCTTGGGAAAAGTGTCCCATGCCTTTTTTTAAAATAATTTTTGCTCCAAGCTTCTCTTTAAAAAGTTCTGCATTAACCTCGTGAGGAACGACCGGATCGTCATCTGAAAAGACCGCTATGAAGGAGTCTGCCATTTTCTTTATCTTTGGATAATCTATTGGGACTTCTGACCATGGTTTAAAGATTACCCTATCCTCCGGAACTTCAAAGGCGGCTTCTTTCAATTTTTCAAAGCCAGCAATTAAGATTACTTTCTTTATTTTTGTACCTTCCGGAAGGGTTTGCAGATATCGGAGAATTCCCTGACATCCCATCGAATGTCCCACAATGATATCGTCCAGCCTTGGTTCTCCGACAGTCTCTTTGATTTTTGCAATCCAGGGTCCAATCCTTGGATAATCCGGTTCCGGCATCTCAGGAACAAAAACTTCATAGCTTTTCTCCTCAAGCTCATTTTTTGCCCAGGGAAACCAGTCCCTTGTTGCGCTTCCCGTCCAGCCATGAATCAAAAACACTCTTTGCATAATTGAAGTATATCAAACCATCAGATTACTTTTCCCCCTCTAGTGATTAATGTTCTAGGTTTGTGAAGAAACTAACGACTTTTTTTGCAGGAGTCAAAACATCAAATGTATGATCCGCCCAGGGGACTTTTTCTCCATGGAGTGTAAACGCAACAACTGTAATTCCTGGAAAAGTCTCTCTTAAACGTTTAGCTGACAACTCACCTTGCTCCAATCCAACCATGTCTCCAATAACGGCCACAGTTGGTTTCAGATCCTCTATAGCCAATCTATTCAGATCATGTATTGATCTAACAGAAGCAACAACTTCGTGGCCTACGCTACTATTATGAGCCTCGATTATTCTCTGAAAGCCTTCGCGACTTATGGTAAGTGGGTCAATATAAATAATTCGTTCTTCGCGCATGTGTGAAATCTAACACGCCCGATCTAAAAAATCAATTCTCTCAATGTTTCACCTTCAAACTTAGTTAAATTGTGTTATAAATCTAGGCAGAAGTTCTTGAAGATACTTCATTCCAATTTGTGTTCTAAACTTCGGCATTAAATAATGATAACTTGAAGGCCTCTTTCATCACAAACAATTGATTCCGGATTCTTCGTCAGGATGGGCTTGGTACATATTCTCTCACCATCAATGCCATCGGGGTTATTAGTGGCTCCTGAAGGCCCTTGGGCCTCCCCCAGGACCTTTTGAGTGCACTTCCCGTTATGCATGAATCTACAATAGTAAAAAACCTCTTTCACTCTTTGCACGAATATACACTGAATTTACCCCGACTTCTACCCTGAAGCTACTTTTTCTCCCACCTGTCTTTATCTCTACCGTTGAGCTTATCCATCATTTTGTCGAAGGATTTATCAAGGTTTATATGAAGTGAATTTGCCAGACAAATAAGGGTAAAAATTACATCAGCAATCTCGTCTCCAATCTCACTATCTTTCTCATTGGCTTTTTTCTTCTTGGGTCCGAAGCGATGATTAATCTCACGGGCCAACTCCCCGACCTCTTCTGCCAACCGAGCTAATATTTCTAGGGGTTTGAAATAGCCGATTTTAAACTTTTTTACCCAGCCGTTAACTTCCCTTTGGGCTTCCCTAAATGCCATTCTGAGGACATATTACTCCGTTTTTTTCCTAGTTTCCATTTTGAATTTCCCAATTTTCACTTTTTCCGAACAAATTTGCTATAATCTAGCCACACCGAAAGCTGGTGAATCCAATAAGGGAAAGAGAGGATAGTATGCCTAATTGTTGGAATTGCCACGACAAAGGAAAGGTACGATGTCCGGCCTGTGGAGGGACTAGAAGGGTGATTCGGATCGAACCCAACGGCCGGAGAAGGACAATTGACTGCAGCACATGCAATAAGACTGGGGAAGTTCCCTGCAGGTGCAGTTCTCAGGCCGCCCAGTCAAAGGAGGCGACTACAACAATAGAAGCTTGAACTAATAGCTAAGATTGGGTGGTCGCCCGAAATTATTAAAACTTGGGGTTCTGACTCATCAGAAAATATCAATAACAAAAGTCAGAACCCCAAGCAACACCCAAAGATTCTGGACACACCGAAGGAGTCAAATGGCAAAAAAACTTATCCAAATTGCCGGATTAATTCTACCCCAATTTTCTCTTCAAACTGGGGGTAAAGTTTGAAAACAACTGAAGTCAAGTTCTCTGCTTCACCAGGGGTTATTTGCTCAAGAGTTTCACAAATAGCAATTCTTTTAACTACACACAAAACTTCACTCAAATCCGGTAATCTTCTGCCTCCTCTAACAACTAGTTCTACTGCTATTTGGTCAATCAGATAATCTTCGTATTTCTCATGGAATTCGCAAGTCGCCATGTAAAGTTCAGTATGACACTATTTAACCTAGAAAGGGCAATTGTGTGCTCAACCTTTCTTTTTAACCAAGACGACAATAGGGTTGTCCTCCGGAAGATTCTGCAAAACAAACACGTTTTCACTTACAGGGGGTAACTTGGTCGGGGGAAAGGCTTTATCATCTCCGGCAAAAGGACATTCCAGATTCTTCTCGCAGCTTTCCGTACACTTTAATTTCCAATCGTTTTTTGCTGCCCTAACTGCTTCGAGAATCTCACAAACCATCTCTAGTAACAAATATACAGTGTTTTGCTATCCTTAAAAACTATCTCTTTTCACCCCCGTTGCCTTATCTTGCGCTTCAACCGCATTCATATTTTTGTAATTCTACCCTGCTCCACCTCCGCCTCCACCGCCCCCTCCTCCACCGCCCCCAGAAAAGCCTCCGCTTCCTCCTACACCCGAGGCACCAAAACTACCAAAGGAGGAGGAAAGTGCCGAGAAAGAGGATTCAAAATTACCAAAACTGGTGCCTCCCCCACTATAAAAGGCAACATATATTGCGGAACTTCTTTGCACCGCCTCCGAGAACTTAATGGGAAGCTGCGAAAGTGCCTTAACTGAAATTCCAAGTACTGTTCCATAGACCAAGTACTTCTCCCACAATATTACGGAATCGATTGGATAATTTTTGGTCACCGAATAATCCTTAAGCCATTTTTTAAATGCCAGCCAACTAGCCATTTCTTTCCCTCCCCACTTACTCTTTTTAGGCATAAATATGCTGACAAGAACCATAATGATCGAGCAAAAAATAAAAACTGGGGTAAGAGGCGTAGGAGCAACAAAAATTCCAAAGGCTGAAACTCCAGCAATAAGAACGGTTCCCAAAATGGCTCTTTTTTGCATATCCAGGCTTTCTTTTTCATAAAAACCTAGACCCTTAAGCCCATCTTTGGCGTCACTTTGCCACTTCATCCAAAATGAAGAGGCGCTGGAAGGGTGGTTTTTACCGTAATTTTTTATCTCCTCAAAATCTATCTTTTTCTCCCCATCCGAAAAAAGAAAGTCTATCAGGTCATTTTCCATCTCTGAGGTTACTTTTTGATAATCAGCCTTTTTCAAAACAAGGAAGTACTGGTCTTTGGCTCCCCAAAAAGATTTTCTACCGCCCTTTACAAAATCAATTGCCAGAATTTTGCGCCGGGTTAGTTCCAAAATTGTTGAAACAATGGACTTCCCCGTAGGACTTCCCTTTAATAGAGTCTCAACATAACTGGGGGCAAGGTCACTTGGAGGTTCATGCAGAGTTCCCGCCAGGTTGACCTCAGGTAGGGGTTCGTCACGCCCGATTTTGTACCAACGGACGACCCAGACAATTGTTCGCCAAAGGGCAAAAAGGGCAACAAGGATCGCTACTATACGTAGACCGACAGTTTGGGCACGGGTTTTTAAACCAAATGCTTTTTCCTCTGCGAGAATTGAACTTAATGATTCGTCCCCTTTTTGTGCATTGACGAAGGATTGGTTTATGGGAAAAAGTACCCGTACCTCAAAAAATTTGTTTGGAGGAAGACTACTGGCATAGAAATCAACTTCTTGATTAGAGGTAATACTAACTTTCCCATTTAGTGGGCCGTGTCCAAAGGCCCAAATCTGGTCATTTGGAGCGGGATATGGAAGGATCAGTTTTGCATTTACCCCACCGGTTCCTTTTGTCCATTTGTCCCCAATTAACTGCCAGTAAAATTCGGAGATGTCATTTTGATTAGTAACCGCATTTACGATCTTATAACTTAAAGTAAAAGTCTTTTCTTCATTCAGTGCTGTGTAATACCACTTGATATATATATTGTCGGACTCTTGAGACACGGAGAAGGTATCCGCCCCGGTAACTTTGACATTCTCAATTTTATTCCCTTTAAGAGGTATCCACTCATCCGCCCATGAGTAGCTACCGTTAAAGTTGTAGGTTCTTACCTCGGTAACATCAGCCGATCCGTCTTTATTTATCTCTACATTAAAGTCAACAGATTTAATCGAATAATCTTTTGCCAGGACTTTTGGTGGTAAAAAAAGGGTGGGCAAAAGAAGCAGAAATGACAATAATAATCTCTTCACAATCAAATAATACCACCAGCCGAGGTATAATGTGGGAATGAGAAAAGATTTCAGGAACACTTCCTGGCAAAAGGTTGCGCCTTGGTATAGTAGGGTTACTGAGCACGGGCAGGGTCATTATTATCATCAACACGTTGTTATCCCTGGAGTTTTGCGCCTTCTTGATCTTACTCATAAATTATTAGATCTGGCATGCGGAAATGGAGTCCTAGCTAAAGCAATCCCCAATGAAACCTTATATCTGGGTGTTGATAACGCCCCGTCCCTTATCAATGAGGCAAAAAGAACAGACCGTAATCCAAATCATGAATATCTGACTGCAGATATTACAAAGTCTTTGGCTATCCCTCAGGATTTTACACACGCCACCATCATTCTTGCCCTTCAAAATATATTAAACCCGTCCAAAGTACTACTAAACGCATCACAACACTTGGTCAAAGGCGGTGTGCTTGTAGTAGTATTGAACCATCCGGCATTCAGAATCCCTCGTCAAACTTCCTGGGGAATTGATGAGGGCAGAAAAATCCAATATAGAAGAGTTGATAAATATATGAGTCCTATGGATATTCCGATCAATATGAATCCCAGTGACAGGAACTCCCCCACAACAATGAGCTACCATCATCCACTTTCTGCCTATTCCAAGGTGCTTAAAGACGCTGGGTTTGTAATAGACCTAATTGAGGAGTGGACAAGCGATAAAGAAAGCGAAGGGCGGGCTGCCAGAATGGAAAACAGAAGCAGGAGTGAAATCCCCCTATTCCTTGCGATAAGGGCAGTTAAAAAATAGAACCGGACGGCTGGGGAGCTAGGATTCGAACCTAGAATAAACAGCTCCAAAGGCTGCTGTCCTACCATTAGACGACTCCCCAATGAATGGTGACCCCACTGGGACTCGAACCCAGGTTAGAAGGCTGAAAACCTCCTGTCCTAGACCGCTAGACGATGGGGCCATTGTGAGCCCAGAAGGATTCGAACCTTCAACCGCTTCCTTAAAAGGGAATTGCTCTACCATTGAGCTATGGGCCCAAAAAGACACATTACAGGGGTATTTTAGCATTTCAGAAGCCTAAAAGAAACTTAACTCTGTGTGAAGATCTCGTCTTTTTTAACCCTGACAAAGCGTACCCACTCCTCTATAACCTCGAGGAACGCCTTTAGGGGTGCCTCAATTATGAAATCAAAAATAAAACCTAATACATTCAGTCTCGATATTTGAACTGAAAGCCACTGCCCGACCCTAACTGCCGGTAGGAAGATAAAATCCACAAGTGATGACAGAAAGCCTGTTCTTTCTTCATGGTAAACATAATCACGGGAGATACTTCTGACCCTAAAGGCAAAGAAAGAAACAACACACAGGAAGAATAGAAAAATAGCCTGGCTGACGGGATTAAAATGTAGTAGGTTTAGACCCCAGACAATAAACACAAAGATTCCCACAAAAAGAATACTGTAGGTACCTATAAATATCCTTTCAAAAACACCTTTTGCCTTTTGTCTTCTTCCCACCTCGGCCACCCTTGGAGTTCCTGTATCATAAAGGTATTCATCAACTTTTTCGAGGATTCTTCTGGTATTCTCCTCGTCGGGAATTCTGATGCCTGCATTAAGTAAAAACATTAAAGCGGGTGGAAATATCAGGTTAATAATAAGTGCAAAATAATTTGTTTTTCCGACAAAAATATCAAAAGGCAGCTCGAGGGCTAATCCAAAAACCATCTTTGTCAAGAAAATATAGATTATGCTTCTGGTTGATGCCCTCATAAGTCGTCCCCTATTCTCTTTATATAGCTCCTCCAATGTCCCTCTTGCCAGAGCATTAAATGCATCCCTATCCGATACACGGTCTTCAAAGTCTCCGGGACTTCTTATAACCATTTCGCGTATTACATTAAACGGAGCAATATACTTTGTGATTTCCCGTTTTATGTCAGGTGCGAGCGAATATTGTAAATCCCGATCTAGCTCCGTTTTTGTTGCTAGAAGAGTCGGAAAAAACTTTGCGGCATCGTCCGATTTTTTGCCAAACCATTCCGGAAGAATTGCTTTTAAAAGATGGTAAGTAATAAATATTTCGCTGTTTTTGGCAAATACACGCTCGGTTGCGATATAAACCTGGATGTCCCTGACTCTATCGTTACTTTCGCCTGCAATTTTTATTCTGGATTGCATACTTCCCGAAACAAAATTAATAAGAAGCTGCGGAAAGGGATTAAAAACCAAACTTTCTTCTATCTCACATCCGGCAAGATTTAGTAGCCACTCGCCTAGTTCCTTATCTTTGGTTAATGAAAAGGCTATTCTATACCTATTAATAATCTCCTCAATATCGTCAATCTTGCCAACCTCGACAAAATCATCTTTAAGATATCTCGCCCAGATAAGTTCCCTGATTAAAAGTGGGGCAAGCCTTTCGCTTTTTTGACCCAAAAAAAGCCTTCTTCTGAGGATCCTGACAATTGCGGCTTGACGTATGAGATGGTCTGACCTAAATTCCACAGCGTTTCTGGCAGCTTCATAAACAACGGCTAGAGTTGAGGCTGCAGTTGACGTTTTTATAGTTTCCTCACTTGTGCTGGTTTTTTTAAGAGCAAAGTTTACCCCACGCACAAAATCTGATCCATTTTGATTAAGATTTTTCATTTGCATCTCAAAGAATAGAGGCAAACCTTCCCAAAGTCAAAATATTTAGAAATCAGATATAATTACGGTATGTTTAAACTTGGAGCCAAAGACTTGAGAAAAACCCGGCCTACACCTAAAACATTCGGTACGATTAAAAGGAATCCGATTTATCTTATACTTGACGGTGTCATTGATACTTATAACATCGGTTCACTATTCCGCTTGGCTGATGCTGTCGCTGCCGAAAAAATGTATATTTGTGGTGAAACTGAATATCCCCCTTCTTCGCGAATCCATAAAGCTGCTGTTGGTACAGAAGAATGGGTTCCTTGGGAAAAGGTTGATTCAACCGTTTCAATTGTAGAGAAACTAAAGTCGGGGGGAATTCAAGTTATTTGTGTTGAACAGTCGCCTGTCTCAATCAGCTACTCCCTGCTTCCTACTAAAATAGAGTTTCCGTGTGCAATTGTTGTTGGAAATGAAACAGACGGGATAGGAAAAAGGGTTCTAAACCTTGCCGATCTAATAGTTGAGCTTCCCATGTTCGGTGTCAATAAATCCTTCAATGTCTGGGGAAGTGCTGCAATCGCCGCTTATAAGGTGCTTGAGTCGCTTATCTGGCATCCGTACCGACCCCGAAGAAAGACTTAAACCTTAAGAAGTGTAATCCTTGTAAATCCTCTCTTTGCCGTGCTCTTTAAGGTAAGATATAACATCAACATATTTAGTAAGTCCCGAAGACTCCAGTTTTTCCTCAATAAAATCATCAACTTGAAATACTCCAGCTTCTGTTGTCATTACAATTTTAATTTCTACTGGTTTATCCTTACCCACTTTGACTGTTACACTTTCAATCGCGTTTGCAGATACCGAATGAATATCAATTTGTCCCATCTGGTATGGGATCCTGCTTCTGCCTTTACTCATGTCAAGCGCATCAGCAATCCTAACTATTCCACCCTCAAGTGTGGAGGTTTTACCCGCACTCCCGTGGCTATGGCTTATGATTGCATGAAGAGTCTCAGAAATTAAAACGGTTCTTTCCTCAATGGGCAAGAAGGAGAGCATTTCCTTCATAAAATCCCGCGCAATGGAAAGACTGAAAATTTCATGGTTTTCCCTGTGAATGCTCATACCCAAATCGTGCATTATGCATCCCAAAAAAATCACAACTTCGGCATGCATTTTTGTTAAACCGAAATCACGCACAATTGACATCGTGACTCCCTTTTTCTCCAAAATCCGTGCAATTTGAAGGCCGTAATTGGCAACTATATTAAAATGCGTCGGCCCGTGATCGGTGAAGCCAAGGCGCTCTATGGCGTTTACATTTATTATCCTCCAAAGAGTTTTAATCTCCCTATTGGAGTTTATCTCTATCAAAACTTTTTCCAACAAAATATTTCCCTCTATCGGGACATTGATTTTAATTTGCGAGGTTGAAGCCTCGTCAATTTTACTTCCTTGTCTTTTCATTCAGTTACTTAAGTGCTGAGGTTACTGCCGAAGCCATGTCGGTGTAGTTATATGCACCGGCGAAATTGGTTGTATTTATATAAAAACTCGGTGTTCCCTGAATTGCAAGGTTTCTTGCCAACTCCTGATCACTGGTCAATCTCGCATCATACTTCCCACTATCCAAGCATGATTTCATAAAATCGGAGTCGATCACGGATTTAAGAAAATTTGCCATCACTCCCGACTGTGTCTTATCATTCTTAACCGTAGTATTCATCAGTGTATAGCCTGCATCACCCATTACAAGATCGTGTGCTTCCCAGAATTTCCCTTTCTCATTTGCGCAGTATAGAGCCTTCATACCCATCTCCCCACTACCATGCCCTGGATAATAAATATAGACATATGAGGCTTGTCCCGCATCCACCAGCTTTTTCATTTCTACAGTTGGCGAAACATAGCTTCCCCCATCGGCTTTTAATTGAAATGTGGGCCCAAGACTTTTGTAAATCGTGCTATTTTTCCCATCTGCAGCATGACAGTAGGGGCAAGATGGATCCGCCATTTCAACAAATAAAACCTTGCTATTGGCGTCTCCAAACTTGATTACATCCTTGGCAAAAAGGCCCTTAATGGTATCGAGGGAAACGGTTGGTTGTGCAGCCTGGGAAGGCCCTTGGGCAGTTGTGGTTTCGGCTACTCCACCCTTTTCAAGGCTTTTTACTTTTTGCCAAAGAGTTCCGGAGAAGAACGAAAGCCCAATTGCAAGAATGACAAGAATGGGAAGAAAAAATTGCTGGAAGTTTTTCGGAGACTTTAGATTTTCAGGCATGCGTCTATTCTGCACGGAAAAGGTTTAATTGTCAACCAAGAAATACTGAAACTTTGAAACTCATTTATCTTCTTCGAGGTATCCTAATACTTCCATTGCAGCCATGCAGCCCATCCCTGCGGCAACTACTGCCTGCTTAAACTTTTTGTCTATAACATCCCCCGCCACAAATACCCCCTTAACTGATGTACCACAATGCCCCATCGAATGCTCTACATACCCTTTTTCATCTGTCTCTATTTGCCCTGCAAAAATATCACTTGCCGGTTTATGGCCTATTGCTACAAAAAGGCCGTCAACTGCAAGTTCGCTTGTCTCACCAGTCTTGTTATTTTTCAAAACTAGTTTTTCTAATTTTCCGTTACCGGTAGCTTCACTAACTTCAGTATTCCACAAAATCTTAATTTTGGGGTCCGATTTAACTTTTTCCTGCATGGCTACTGAGGCCCTGAATTCTTCGCGCCTGTGGATTATGGTTACTTCCGACGCATACTTTGTCAAAACTGACGCTTCCTCCATTGCGCTATCCCCTCCTCCCACAACAGCAACCTTCCTATCTTTAAAAAAGGGCGCGTCACAAGGAGCACATGATGAAACCCCTTTGCCTATCAACTCTTTAACGCCCGGGACATCAAGCCATGTCGTTTGGGCTCCCGTTGTAATAATAATAGATCTGGCTAGGTAGGTTACTCCTCCTGCTGTAACCTCAAATGGTTTTTTGGAAAGATCAACTGCTTCAACTCCCACCGCCTTAAATTCCGCCCCAAACCTTTCAGCCTGAGCCCGCATATCCTCCATTAACTTGGGCCCCTGTATCCCATTAGGAAAACCCGGGAAATTATCAACGGTTGTTGTCAGCATCAGTTGTCCCCCCCAAACTTCCCCACCCAAAATCAGAGTAGAGGCTGCACCGCGGGTAGTGTAAATGGCAGCACTAAACCCGGCAGGACCGGAACCGATAATAATAGTGTCCCATGGACCTTTGGGGTCGGCTGGTTTAGCGGCAAAGATTTGAGGTTCCATTGTTTATTTATTATAGAACAAAGAAGAAAGAATCCTGACAAAGTCAGAACTCTTTCATCTTCATTTTTTCAACTAACTATACAGCAGCTGGTGGAGTGCTCGCGGGCGGCGTCTCCGTTCCTTCAGATGGTACAACTACTGGTTGCTCTACAGGAGCCTCTTGTGGCTCGGGAGTAGGAACAACTGGCTGTTCAACTGGAGGAGTAACAACTGGAGTCGTCGCGGGTACTGTACCCGGAACTCCTGGATTGACTGGATTTTGTGTTGGGTCCATTAACTAGTCACCCCCTTTTTCATTAATGCTTCAAAAGCTTCTTTTCCTGAAAAACCAACTTGGCGTCCTGCCTCCTTACCACCTTTAAAAAGAATGGTGGTGGGAATGGACATTACTCCAAACTTCTGGGACATCAAAGGATTTTCATCAACATTAAGTTTCATTACCAGCACTTTATCCTTGTAAGTCTCTGAAAGCTCTTCCAGAACCGGTGCGGCCATCTTACAAGGCCCACACCACTCTGCCCAGAAGTCTACAAGTACCGGAAGTTTATTGCTGACTACCTGTGTGTCAAAATCTTTATCTGTAATGTTTGTCGCCGCCATAACGTTCTCACTATACCTAAGCGTCTGTGTCCTCGTCAAGGTCTAAAGGGTTAACTAACCTAATTGTTATATTTTTATTGTCCTTAGTCTTAGGGAATTTGTCACAACTGAAATTGATGAAGCTGCCATGGCACCTGCCGCCAGCATTGGATTAAGTAGTCCCAGGGCGGCAATGGGAATTAGAATGATATTGTAACCAAATGCCCAGAATAGATTCTGTCGTATTACATTCATCGTCTTTTTAGACAAGTTAATTGCCGAGGCGACGCTACCAATGTTTTTATTAAGAAGGGTAATTCCGGCAGACTCTATCGCAACATCTGTCCCCGTTCCCATGGCAATTCCGACATCAGCTTGGGCCAGGGCGGGCGCGTCGTTAATCCCGTCTCCAACAAAAGCCACTGAATTAAATTCTTTTACCTTATTAGCTTTGTCCCCAGGCATTACTTCACTTAGCACATTATTAATGTGTGCCTTTTTTGCAATTTTTTCTGCAGCTAGGCGGTTATCTCCTGTGACCATCCAAACATTGATCCTATCTTTAATTAGTTTTTCAATGACTTCGCCTACGTTTGGTTTCAAACTATCCTCAACTTCGAACTCAGCCAATAGTTTCTTGTCCTCAAAAAGGGAAACACCTGGCCTGCCCAAATAATATTTCTTGCTTTCTACTATTCCCTCAACTCCTTTACCCTCAATTGATTTAAACCCTTCCACTTTGCGCAGAGTCAGATTTTTTTTCTTCGCAGCAGTGATAATTGCCTCCCCAATTGGGTGTTCAGAATTTGACTCGAGAGATGCCGCTATCTGCAGATATTTTCTACTAACTGAGTTTATCAGAACCGGCTTTCCCAAAGTTAGCGTTCCGGTCTTATCAAAAATGATTGTTTTAACTTTATTCAGAAGCTCCAGGCTTTGTGCATCCTTAACTAGAATTCCATTTTTAGCCCCCCTTCCTACTGCAACCATAATTGCGGTTGGGGTAGCAAGTCCCATCGCACAAGGGCAAGCGATAATTAGAACCGCAATTGCATTTGTTAACCCAAATACAAAAAATGTAATAACAGCAACAACAAGGACTACTGGAACAAAGTAAGAGGAAATGCTATCAGCAAATCTTTGGACATCGGCACGGCTGCCTTGGGCATCTACCACCATTTTGACAATCTGCGAAAGCATGGTGTCTTTGCCGACCTTAGTAACTTTAAAAACAAGACTTCCGTTTTTATTAATCGTGGCTCCTGTTACCATGTCTCCTTTTTCTTTTTTAACAGGCATAGGCTCCCCTGTGAGCATCGACTCATCAATATAACTGGCTCCTTCAGTAACTACCCCATCGGTTGCGATTTTCTCTCCGGGTCGTACTTTAACCAAGTCCCCTGTTACGAGTTCGCTTATCGGTATTTCAATGTAATCTCTACCTTTCAAAATGTGTGCCACCTTGGGTGCTAAACCCAATAGTTTTTTAATAGCATCAGACGTGTGCGATTTTGCCTTAGCCTCCAAAAATCTTCCTAGAAGAATCAAGGCGATAATCACAGATGAGGTGTCAAAGTAGGACGGTCCACCGGCAAAAAGAGTATAAATAGAATAAAAATAGGCTGCCGAGGTCCCTATTGCAACCAAAGTATCCATACTGGTCGCCCTATTTTTGATTCCGCTCCAGGTAGCAAGATAAAATTCTCCCCCTGCCCAAAACTGAACAACCGTTGCAAAAATTAATATGATGTATTTGGTCAACTCCGGAAGTTTGATAAACCCGCTAATCATGATAAATCCGGCCAAGATTAGGGAGACCACTACCCTAACTCTCAAACTAGCAAGTTTTCTTTTCTTTTCTTCCTCAATATTCTTGCCGACTTTATACCCAAGGCCTTCAATCGCCTTTTCTATGTCCTTTTCCATTACCACCCCACTACTTAACTCCAAATACGCTGTTTCATTCCCGTAATTCACACTTGAAGAAATCACTCCGGGGACTTTTGATAACCGTTTTTCTATTAGTTTTGCGCAGGAAGCGCAGTGCATTCCGATAATGGGGAATGATTTTTTCTGGGTCATCTTTTTTTAAGTACCCGCATCACCTCTCCAATCGCTTCTTTGCTGTTCCCTTCCTTAATCGAATCGGAAACGCAGGTTTCTAGATGATTTTTCAGTACCTCATCGTCAGCTTTTTTTAAAGCTGATTGTACTGCCAAGGATTGGTGAACGATGTCTATGCAGTAGGCACCTTCTTCCAACATCGAAACCACTTTCTCCAAATGCCCCCTGGCAATTTGATACCTATGTAGAATTCTTTTTGTTGTATTTGACATTTATCGATATCCCCCCGGGGGGGATTGACAATAGTATAAAATACCTTTATCCTAAATGTCAAGATGGCTAACTACTGGCTGGCCTTTATCACAGGTTTAACAACCGGTGGAATTTCCTGTTTTGCAGTTCAAGGAGGACTTCTCACCTCGGCTTTGGCTACAGAGGAGGAAATTAATGTCTCCAAAAGCCTAAGGGCTCGAGCCTTGATCGCTTTTTTAATTTCAAAATTAATTGCCTATACACTGCTTGGGTTTATTCTAGGATTAATCGGTTCAAGTCTATTAATTACTCCAAAGGTACAAGGATGGTTACAAATAATAATAGGTATCTACATGATTATCACGGCGGCAAACTTGGCCAACATCCATCCCTTTTTCAGACGTTTCGTAATCACTCCTCCCAAATTCATCTTTAAGCTATTAAGAAACCAAACCAAAGTTAAGTCTTTTTTTACACCGGTCATTCTTGGAGCCCTAACCATACTTATCCCCTGCGGAGTAACCCAGGCCATGATGCTTTTGGCGGTTTCCGCCAGTAATCCCGCAGTCTCCGCATCAATCCTTTTTGCTTTTGTTTTAGGAACAATGCCGGTATTTTTTGTAATTGGAATGGCAGCTAATGAACTTTTCAAACGCAAGGCGCTCGCAGTCCTGGCTGCTTTAGTTGTGGCGGGCATGGGCATTGCATCATTAAATAGTGGGCAGGTATTAAGAGGGTCTGTCCACACTATACAAAACTACTGGAAGGTGGCTTTTGTGAATGGGGGGCAAGAGACACTTGCCCCAGTTAATTCCGGTGTCCAGGAAGCCACCATCTATGTCTTGCCGCGTGGGTACAAAACTGATGTGACCACTCTCAAGCTGGGGGTACCAGTGAAATTAACCTTGGTTACAAATGGTGTCGCAAGCTGTGCGAGAGCCTTTGCAATCCCCGACTATAATCTTTTTAAACTTCTTCCCCAAACCGGGACCGAAATTATGGAGTTTACCCCGATCAAAACCGGTCTCTTAACCTATACTTGCAGCATGGGAATGTACAGTGGATCGTTTAACGTAATCGAATGAGAAAAATTTACAAAATCAAAGGAATGGATTGCCCGAGTTGTGCCTCCCTTCTTGAGCTTGACCTGGAAGACGCTGGGATAGAAGCAAGGTGTTCATATCCAAAATCAACTCTGGAGGTTGAAGGCGACGGAAATTTTGTTAATATTAAAAAGGTGGTCGAAAAATCCGGATATAAACTTGAATGAAAAAGCTTTTTACCTTCTTCGCTACTCTACTTTTTCTATTCTCTATTACCTACTTCATTATCCCCACTGCTGTTAACGCTGTTTGCCCGGTTTGTACAGTTGCAGTAATTGCCGGGCTTGGTGTTTCAAGAGCTTTAGGAATTGATGATATAGTTACCTCAATATGGATAGGTGGGCTCATACTCTCGGCCTCTTTTTGGCTCATTGACTGGGTCAAAAAGAAGGGCTGGATCGGCAAAATTAAGAATGAGAAGACGCAACTTTTAATTAATTATTTAATAATTATTTTTATGTATTTACTGGTTCTAATCCCCCTAAAACTTGACCACGCCATTGGAATTGCTCTTAACCGTCTTTGGGGAATAGATAAAATAGTTCTCGGAATTGCCATTGGTTCAGTTGCCTTCCTTGCCGGAATGTGGACGGATAGAAAAGTCAGGAAGATAAAAGGCAAACAGCTTTTTATATACCAAAAAGTCGTATTTCCGGTGCTGGCGCTAATTATTTCAAGTGCTTTGTTCTTTTTTATAACAAAGCGTTAAAATATAGTCATGATCAAAAAATACGAGGATTTAGTAAAAAAGGCTGAGAGTGTTACTAAAACCGGTAAGGTAGATCTATCCTCCAGTGAGGATCTTTCTATTGCCATTATGAATCTTATCTCCATTGAAGAGCATTTGTTTTTTACGGCTCAAAAAACCGAAAAACCTCAATACCTTGATATTCTCAACGAAGTCAGGGGTATGAGAACAGAACTCCTCAAAAAAATAATTAAGGATTATGAAGGTGAGGTTTGGTGCATTAGTAAGCACCTACTGGCAGCTTCAATGCGCCTGATGGAGGTGGGCACCAAAGAAGAGAAGAAGGGCAATAGAAAGGAAGCCTGGGAACTATTTAAGAAGTCTTTTAGGCTTTATTCCTTGTTCTGGGCAATAAATCTTAAGGTTGTTGATATTGGAGACATTCCGATGGATGACGGAGATATTAATTTCATTGGTGAAAAGGAGGTGAAATTGAAAGGAACAGCCTCACCTTTGGATAAATTCGCCCAGATCTTCAAAAAAGCGATTAACTGCTGCAAAGAATAAACTAAACCCTACCCCGAGTGATCATTGCATCAATTATTCTTTTAATGCTGAGGTAATTTGCTGCCCTTCTATATGAAATTCTTTTCTCTTTGACTATTTTATCTATATCGGTAAATGCTTTTGTAATCGTCTTTTTGAGTTCTTCATTCACCCTTTCCTTGGTCCAATAGTAACCACTAAGATTCTGAACCCATTCAAAATAACTTACCGTTACACCACCCGAATTACTTAAAATGTCCGGAATTACGTCTATTCCTTTTTCGTGTAGATAGGTATCAGCTTCACTGGTTGTTGGACCATTGGCCATTTCAAAGACAACTTTGGCCGAGATATCTTCCATATTTTCTTTCGTAATTGAGTTTTCCAAGGCTGCAGGAACCAATACTGTCACGGGAAGTTCCAAAAGTTCCGCATTTGTAATTAATTTGGCTCCGGATTTTAGTGGATAGTCTCTGAAGGATCCACCTTTCTCTTTGTATTTCCCAAGAGTGTCTATGTCCAAACCTTTTGGATCATAAATTCCGCTTGAAGAATCAGATACCGCCACAACCCTAAATCCAAGTTCTTTGGCAATCTTTGCAAAATAATAGCCCACGTTCCCGAAGCCTTGAACAGCCACTGTAGAAGAGGCTACTTTCAGCTTCTTACTGTTAATGTATGCCGCTAAAACACAAACTCCGCCCTGTCCCGTAGCCTCAGTTCTGCCCAGTGACCCTCCCAATTCTAGGGGTTTCCCTGTAAAAGTGGCCGGGGCTTGCATACCAATCTTTTTTTCGTACACCTCAAGCATCCAGGACATGATTTGCCCATCTGTATTCACATCAGGTGCCGGGACATCCTTCCAGGGCCCGATATAGGGCGCAATAAATTTTGCGTATTCGGTAGAAAGGTCTTTAAGCTCACTTTTTGTTAATTTTGAGGGATCAACTACCACCCCGCCCTTGGCTCCACCGTAAGGAATGCCGGCAACGGCACACTTTAGGCTCATTAGGATTGCAAGAGCCTGAACTTCATCCTCGCTGACATTCTGGTGGAATCTTATACCCCCCTTGAAAGGGCCTCTGGCGTCGTTGTGCTGAATTCTAAAGGCAAGGAATGTCATTCTCTTGCCATTCTCCCTTTTTATTGAAATCTTTCCCTTAACAACTCTTTGTGGGATTAAAATTGCATCAATCGCTTCTTTGAATTTCTTTTTATCTGGGTAGTCTTCCCCCAAGATGGTGGATGTATCTTTAATTTGGTTAAGCGCCGCCCCAAGAATTGCGTTCATACAAGGAAACATTATATTACAAATCTTAACAATTACTGAAGATTACATAAAAAGCCCCATGGCAGTAACTAGAAGTATTCCGATAGACCAATAGATCTTTGATTTACCCAAGTCAATGCCAATTGGAAGGAACCTTGTCCAGTTATCTAAGCTTTTCATTTCGATGATATCAACAAGCTGGTCCATAGAAAGATGAAGCGCAAATGATAGTACCAGACCCTTCCCAAAAAGTGAGGCGGAAGAGCTCATTATCCAAAAAGTAAGAACCAAAAATAGTGCCTGGAAGAAGATTGTATGAAATATTAAACCCCTTCTTTCGCTTCTGGTCTCGTAAAGAAGCTCTATAATTCTTTTATATTCCTTCCTGCCCCAAAGAAAAGCCACCCTCTGGGATGTAAGTTCTTGCGGGCCTGAAAAGAAAACATAAACCAGGTGATCCAGGTCTGGCATGAAGACCCCAACCAGCCCCCCGAGCCAAAATGGCCAATAATCTAAATTTAGGAAATGGTTAACAATTGAGATTAGAACAAAGAAAGAAAACCAAAAGGAAAAATGAATAAAAAGCTCTCGTCGCATGGCAGTAAACTCATTTTAACACTAATCGCCACAACTACATTTGGCCAAGTCCACATGGAGCTCGTCGAGAAATTTAACACCCTCTGCTAAAAGTCTATTTCTTTGCTCATGATAGCCTCCGAAAGCGTAAGAAGGAGCTAGCCTTCCTTCTTTATTCACCACACGGTGGCAGGGGGTATTTTTATCCCGATTGGCATGAAGTGCGTGCCCGACACGCCTTGCATCCTTGGTGCCAAGTTTTGAGGCAATTTGGCCGTAGGTCGCAACCATTCCCTCCGGAATTTTTTTAACCTCGTCATAAACCTGTTCGAAGAAACTACTTTTTTTCATTTTTTGCTTCCGCCTCTTTTTTCAGTTCCCCCAGCTTCCACATAAAAAGCCTCCCTTTACTCCTGGCATTTTGGGCATCTTTTACAAAACTCCTGGCTTTTTCAAGTAAGATCCTTGGAGTTTCTTTGGAAAGCTTCATATAAAGAGATTTATGGTCCATATCCCCCAGCTCCTCCGCCAACTCATAGGCATATTTTTGAAACTCACGCGAGATATATTTGTCGGTTTCATCAAACTTGTATTTACTTAAAACATCCCCTATTGAAGTAAGTGGTTTATTTCTTTGCATATTTTTTCTATAACCCCATCAAGAGTTAGCCTCTCCTCTTCGGTAAAATCTTGAAGCACATATTCTTCCCCATCGGTTCTATCATCTGGTTTCCTATTGTCAACTCCGATTCTAACTCTCCAGAAATCTTTTGTCCCAAGTTCAGCTTCAACTGAATTGACTCCATTATGGACTTTAGGGCCGGTCCCAAACTGGATTTTATAACTTCCAAGAGGAATATCTAGATCGTCATGAACTACATAGATATCCTCTGTTTTTACCCCATGTTTACTTTTTGCTCGCACCACAGATTTACCAGAATCATTCATAAATACTTGTGGTTTAATGAGTTCAATCTTTCCGGAAGAGTTTGTAAACCAACAATACTGAAGCAAACCGGTCCTGCTGTCCTCCCAACTTAATTTTTTTTGTCTAGCCAATTCATCCACAAACGAAAATCCAGCATTATGCCTGGTTACTACATACTTCTCCCCCGGGTTGCCTAACCCTACGATAAGTCTCATACCTTAAATCTTATTAAGTAAATTCTTGGCAACCTTCCCTAATACCGGGACTTCCCACTGCTCTCCTTGCCATGCCTTATAAATTAGGATAAGCCAAAGAATAAAGCTAACTATACCAATGAGTGCTGATAAAGGAAAAAGAATGATTGTTATTCCAAGTATCCACTGCAACACAAAAAGGACAATAAATACCACTGTCGATTGCATCGCATGGAATCTCACAAAAGGATCTTTATCAATAACCAAGAATATAATCCCTGTGATTGGCCCTAAAACATAGGCTAGAGCCCCGGATGTAGTTTTTTTCAAACCTGTTTCTGCCATAAATACTCACCCTCTTTCTATATACCTATCTTTTCACAACAAGGGTGTGTTGGTCAATATCTAACTGAAGTTTAAAAGCTGGTGGAAAATTCGTTACTAAAAGTGGTCAAGGCCGACTGTAGGCTCAATCTCTTCCTGAGAGAATCCTCCTCGGTCAAGGTATCTTTACTTACTATCAAATCAGCAATTCCCTTACCTAAAATGGTTTTCATCGCATCTCTAAGAGGCACATTACTAATATCCCTGTTCCACACATCCAAGCTTTCTCTCAACAGCTTCGCCATTTCCTCATTTCCACTGCCACAAACCACATTAACCACATTCTCCGGCACCCTCCTATTAAAGACCATTAGGCCAAGTATTAAAGTCTCTCCGACTGTGGCGGAGAACCTCGGCATGTCAACCTTGGCATTAAGAATCGACCCGTCAAGACTTGTTAATTCGGCTTCACTAATAGATTGAACTCCCATTTCTCTAAACATGGCCGAATTCTATCATCTCTATATACAATGTCAATTATTTTGAAGTTTAAAAAGGTCGTGAAGTTCACTAATGGTTGTTGCGTCTTTGGCACTCTTATCATCACGGAATCTAATTAGGCGTGGGAACCGTAAGGCTAAGCCTGCTGTATGCTTGGGACTGACCGTTATCTCATCGGCCGCAAGTTCAACCAAAACTTCCGGGGTAACCCAAAAATCGGGATATAAATCTTTATCTACCTCATATTCTTTTGGCTTTTGCCCTACTTCAATTTTTGTAAGCCTCGATTTCAACTCTCTAAACTGCTCGTCCGTTAAACCAGTCCCAACTTTAGTAACTGTTTTAAAGACATCCTTATCGGCAACTCCTGCTAAAAATTGGCCCATCCCAAATCCAACCCTTTTGCCTTTTCCTCCAGTGTAGCCCATTATTACGCAGTCAACCGTATCGGCAAGTCTGCCTTCCCTTCCTTCCTCTTCCTTCATCTTTACCCAATTCCAACCGGTCCTTCCACTTACATAAAATCCCCTTGCTCTTTTAACAACCACTCCTTCAAGACCCATCTTCAAATATTTCTCATGAAGCCTTCTTATAACTTCGGGGTCAGTCGTAACAGTACTTTCATCAACCCGAAGCAATTTCCCATCTACTACCACTTTCTCTAGTTCTTGTCTCCTTATAATATATGGTTCGAAAATTAGACTACGGCCATTAATAAGAATTAGATCAAAAACTTGAAATTGAAGAGGGATTTCGCCTGCAGTTTTTTCAACATTATGTTTTCTTCTTCTTTGAATCGTCTTTTGAAAGTCCAGAAACATCTCACGTTCGGGATCAACCCCTATAGCCTCCGTATCGAGAATGACCTCTTCGGCTTTTATGTATTTCCCAACCTCCGTTAGTTCCGGGAATGTTTCAAGGGGAATAGCGTTCATGTTCCTGGTAAAAATCCGTAAGAAATTATCTTTTTTGCGGTAGTGTATAAATATTCTAAGTCCATCAAATTTGGGCTCAACTGAAACCTCCTCCATTTTTTTAATCATCTCGGTGGTTGAATTTAACCTTTGTGCCAACATGGGCACTACCGGCACGCCTATAACCGGTTTTGCACTTTTTGGATTCCCTTCTTTAACTAACTTTGCAATATATCCAATATCAGGCCTGATATTGTATGCCTCCTCAATTTCCTTTTTCAGCTTTGCGTCATGACCGGCCAAAGCGTCAATTATTGTCTTTTCTGAAAAACCTAGGCGTAGCCTCCCTACTGGAATCCGGGAAACAAAACGTATTGAAAGCGGATCGAGACTGCCGAGTAAATTTGCAGTCTTTTCAACTTTTCTATCTTGACTTCCTTCCCCATTGTCTTTAGCAATTGCCAAAAGCTGCCCATAGACCGCATCAACCGTCGGGCTTTCACCCTTTGTCCCTTTGGCTAGTTCCTGCGCCACTGATCCAATATCTCCGATTTTTTTGAATAAACTAAGGACTTCCGCCGTATCTTTTTGGTATGCCTTTGCCAGAGTCCTTATCATCATCTTTTCCGCCAGATTTAGAATTACTCCTTCATAGTTGGGTGCCAGAATTCCTAGAGACAGGTAAACCACTTTATCTATCTCGTTTGCCTCGACCTTTTTGAAGAGTTCGGACAGAATTCTTGTTATCTCAAGCCGTGAAGAAATCGCCTCTAATCTTTCCAAATATATAGCAAGTTCCCTAAACCTCATATCAACTCAGATTATATTGCGTTTTACCAGAAATTGCGAAGCTTTTTAAACCCCTTTATGCACTACTAAATAACTTGAGAAGAATAAGTAGGCAAAGATAACCACCCCAATAAACATAAAGCCAAAAATTACGGAAACTATACCGCTTCGTTCCTCGTGAATTATTTTATTTATCCCCTCTCCAAGAAGAGTAAGCCCAAAAAGGCTCGGTAAAACCAAAATCATATACAGAAATTGTGGATCAAGAGTGCTCATTTGCTTGCAATCACATACTTACTTGCCTTTGTGCTTCCCTGTTTTTTAATAATCCCTTTATTTAATAAATCCCTGAGTTCTCTTAGAATTGTGTCTTCCGAAACCATGGAGAGAATTTTCTTGAGCTCATTCATTCCACCCGAGCCTTGGTCCGAAATATACTCAATCAAACGCATCTGCCTATCAGTTAGGGCAACCTGTTCCCCAAATTTGACCTTAAGGCGGGAGTCTACAGAAAGCTTTCTGACCTTGTCTTTTATTTTGGTTAGCTCAATTGCCACCACTCCCGTAAAGTACTCAAGCCAAGGGGTAATCTCCCTACTTCCCATATTTGGAGATTGTCTGTCAACAGTACTCAGTGCATCATAGTAGGAAGCGGGGTCTTCATCAAAATGTTCCTCAAGCGAGAAGAATTTTTTAATGTCATAACCCTCGCGCATTAATATCAGTGAACAAAAGGCTCTAACAGTTCTTCCGTTTCCTTCCACAAACGGATGGATTGCAACCAGTAGGTAGTGGGCTATCCCCGCCCTTAAAATTGGGTGAATATCACGGGACGTTGAATCATTTAGCCATTCAAAAAAGTCATCCAAAAGAAATGGAACTTCGTGAGAAGGGGGTGGTTGGAAGATGACCTTTCCGGTTCCTTCCTCTTTAATTACAACCTCAGTGGTTCTAAATACGCCAATTTTTTCAGGCATAACAATCCTATCAACTGTGGCTCTATGGATATCTTTTAACATGTCGGGATCGTATCCACCGCGCTTCACCGCGAGTTCGTCAAGTAGTTGCATTACATTTCTATAGTTAATTACTTCCTGTATATCGCGGGCTCTCGCGTAAACTTCCTGTCCCTCCAAAATTTTTTTGGTTTGGAAAAGGGTTAAATCATTGCCCTCAATGTGAGTTCCGTGATGAATGGTGCGGACTTGGGCGTCTGACTGAAACTGTTTGGCAAAAGAAGGAACCAATGGAGCATTTTCAATCACTTCTTTACTGGCTTCGATAGAGCCAATATTTTTAAGGATCGTATTGGAGATTACATATTTCGGAGCATACATACTACCCCTATATTAACGCACTTTTTGCGGAAAAAACAAGGAGAAACTAATCGTCATCTTTCTGCCAGGGTGCGATCCCTATGTCTTTGATTACGGGCAAGTTCAACTTCTTCCCTGGGGGAACTATCACATAACCCCGTTCTCTATCAGCTGCAGTCATAGTTCCGGGCACGGGTGGCGTTTCTGGGGGTACGTCCGGATCAGGTTTTGGGACCCATTCCCACGTTAGAGGATAGTCTTTTTGAACATGTCTACTTAAAACTCTCCACGTCCCTTCTCCAAATGTCTCCCTTGGCGGGTGATAAGGGCTATATTGAATTATTCTTTCAGGTTCTTCAGGTGCATCTGCTTCCGTCATAAGCCTATTCTAATACCCCAGGTCAATTTTCTCCACTTTTTTCAAATTACCGATAAAGTGTGGGTCTGCCGTTGTAATTATTGTTTGCTGGTTTTTCGTCAGATTCATTACTACCTCCCTATGTTCATGGTCAAGTTCTGAGAAAATATCATCAAGAAGAAGCGTTGGTTTTTCGCCTGATTTTTCCTCAATAAAAGCAAGTTCCGCCATCTTTAGCCACAGAATTCCCATTCTTTGTTCTCCACGGCTCCCATAGGCTGCAAGATCCCTATCCTCTTCTCTAAAAATAAAGTCGTCTCTGTGGGGTCCTACCAAGGTTGTCGCGGCAGCAACTTCCTCATCTTTGTATTGTTCAAGTCGCCCGTCACTTATCACCGAACGGTCATACTCCAACTTAAACTTTTGATCATTTAGACTGGGTAGTTTATTTATAAACTCAATAAACTCCTCTCTCTTCTTGGTAATGTAATCACCATTTCTGATAAGAAGTTGGTTCCAAAAAACAAGTTGGCTACGGGAGGCCCCTTCCTCACGGATCTGAAAAAGAAGTTTATTTCTTTGCCGAACTCCTTTTTCGTAAGAAAGGATACTACGCCTATATTCCCTATCAACCTGGGATAGAACAGTATCCAAGAATTTTCTCCTTAGAGACGGCGATTCCGTAACAAGATCCATGTCCCAGGGTCCAAAAAGAACCGTTTTGAGGTTTCCCGAAAAATCAATTAACCGCTTCGGAACACCATTAATCAAAAGCTTCTTCCGCGCCACTTTCTCGGGTCTTACCGCACCAATATCAATGAGTCCCCGTGTTATTACCGTCTCTAAAATCGTCCCTCCGGTAATAAGACCTTTAACCCGCGCCAGATCCTTTTTGTAATTAATCATTTCCTCCTCTACCCTGGCTTTGAAACTTCTGCCCGTCGAAAGAAGAAAAAGACTCTCCATGATATTGGTCTTACCTGAAGCATTGGGGCCAATAATAACGGTTAAATTCTCTGAAAAAACTAAATATTTCCTTCCGAAATTTCTAAAATCTTGAAGGTTTACGCTTTTAATCATGACTAGAAGTATAATACACCTAATGCGTATTTTGTTTATTACAGCCTCATATCTGCCAACAATAAACGGGGTAACTTCCCATGTGTCATCGACTACTCAGGCTTTGAGGAAAATGGGTCATAAAGTCTTTATTCTTGCTCCATCCTTTCCCGGATATAGAGATCTAGATAAAGACGTCATTCGCTATCCGTCTCTACCCAATCCCTTTATCAAGAATTATCCTGTGGGAATTCCCTTTTTACCTTTAAAAAAGGCCAGAAAATTAAAAATAGACATTGTTCACACACACCATCCTTTAGTAATTGGGCAGGCAGCCGCCCAAATAGCGGAAAGGCTGGGTAAACCCCTTTTTTTTACAGCCCATACACAGTATGAACAGTATCTGAATTATTACTTCCCCAGGGGTTATGACGCAACCTCAAAGATATTAATCAGAGATTTGGTCAAGATTTCTCAAAAATCAAAAAAGGTTATTTGCCCATCGGCAAATGTCGAAAAAAGATTGATTAAACACGGTATCAGAAACACCGTCGTTATCAATAACGGTGTTGAGGATTTCTTTTTCAACAAACCTCAAGAAAAACCCTTTAGTCCACTTACTTTAGCCTACACAGGGAGGTTAAATAGAGAGAAAAACCCTTTTGAACTCATTAAGGTCGCAGGGGAGCTTAAAAAAATGGTTCCTAATTTTAAGTTTTGGATTTTTGGTTCAGGACTACTTATCCAAAAAGTGCAAGATCAAACACTAAAACTGGGTCTTGAAAATAACATTACCTTTACGGGAGAGGTTGATAGAAAGCTTTTTCCGGAAATATATAAATCTGTCCACCTTTTCATTACCCTCTCACTAAGCGAGGTCATGCCCATTTCTATCCTTGAAGCCATGGCCTCTGGAATACCGACCATATCTTTAAAAGAATCGGGTCTGGAGGAAATTGTGATCGACAAGAAATCCGGATATATCTGTGAAAGAGATCCCCGAAAAATTGCAGAAAAGATATACGAAATAACAAAAGACAAAGAAAACTATTACAACCTTGCACAAAAAACCTATCAGTTCACTTTGAACTTTTCAGCCAAAAGTACTGCCCTAAAACTTATTGATCTGTATACCTCCTTTAAGAGTTAGGCTATTTCTGGCAAAAAGGACAAAAATATGTTCCTCGGCCACCGAGGAAGAATTTTTTAATCAGGGATTTGTGGCATCTTTCACAAGGCTCGCCCTCCCGACCGTAAGCTAATGTGTGTTTTTGGTATTCCCCTTCGGTTCCGTCCGGTGTAACAAAAGCAAGTTCACTTGCTCCCCCATACTTTATTCCGGCCTTAAGAACCGTAAGTATTGCCTCGTAGAGATCCTTGGCAGCTTTGGGGTCCAGGTTTTTTGCAGGAGTTTTGGGATTAATCTTGGCAAGCCATAATGCATCATTGGCATAAATATTCCCCACCCCTCCCATTTTTTCCTGATCCATGAGAACTACTTTTACGGGCCGGCCGGATTTGCCTAGAATCACTTCAAACTTTTCCAAAGTTAAATCTTTAAAAGGTTCCGGTCCCAATTTCTTGATAAAGGGTTCCGTTTCGACATCTGAAGTTTTTACAACCCGTATCCAGCCAAACCTTCTGACATCGTTATAATAAAGCTTCCCACCTTTATCTAAGTTGAAAGTAACCAGAGTATGGGGGCCTGGAGCTCCACCGATTACTTTTGACGACAATAAGGCGGGATTAACAAGATTGGGCCCTCTATAAATGTACTGCCCTGTGAGTTTGACATGGGTTAATATTGAGTAGCCATTATCCAAGTCTATTACGGAAACCTTTCCGAACCGCCTTGTACCAGTAACTTTTCCACCGATAATTTTTATCTCGTCTCCCTGGAAAGTTTTTCTACTAGCAACACTGACCGAGATAACCTTATGACTCTTAAGAAACTTCCCTAACTGCAATTTTATGGTTTCAACCTCAGGTAATTCAGGCATGGTTATTAACAAAAGCTACTATTTCCCTCGTAAATCTTTCTTTTGAAAACTTTTTGGATTGGGCGGAAGAGTCCTCGGATTTAAATTTCATTTTTCCGAATTTCTTAACCGCTTCAACTATACCCTCCTTCGTTAAACTATCAAAAAATATCCCCGTTTTGCCTTCAATTACAGATTCCAAATATCCCCCACCTTTATAGGCAATCACGGGAGTCCCAAAGCTCATCGCCTCAACCGATGTCATACCAAAATCCTCATCTTTTTGAGCAAGTATAAATGCCTTGGCTCCCCTATATAGTTCCGCCATTCCCTCATCCGTTACTTTCCCCAAAAACTCAATATTACTTTTGGCAATACTTTTTAGGAATTCTCCTGAAGGTCCTAAACCATAAACTTTCAAGGGAAAACCAAGTCTATTAAAAGCCTTAACTATCAAATCAAAATTCTTTGCAGCGGTGAGTCTTCCTCCTGTTAAATAATAATCTCTACTTGATACCTCGATACTCAATTTCGGAAGTTCAACCGGAGGATAGATGACGGTGGAGTCCCGGCGGTAAAACTTCTCTACCCTTCTTTTAACCTCGTTTGAGTTTGCAATGAAATAATCAACCTTTTGAGCCCGTTTAAAATCATACTGGAGCATAAAATGGTTAACAAGGAGCCCATAAAAACTTACCAGTTTACCCATCAGCCCAGCAAATCTCCTTGAGGTATCGTATCCGTATAGATATCTCGGGGGGGTGTGGCAGTAACATATTTCAATGGCCCCTTTTCTCTTATCAAATCCTTTTGTCACAGCCCAGCTGGCGGAAGAAATTATTAAATCATATTCCGATAAATCAAAGCTGTTCCAAACCGCAGGAATTAAAAACCTGAAAGGGGAAATTAACTTATCAGCGAAAGGGATTCTGCCAAACCAAGATTGAATTATCTTGGCGTTCTTTAATTTATCGGCAAATTTTCCCAGACGGCTTGACCTATAAATTGAGACATAGATGGGGGCATCAGGATAAACCTCATGAAGCGCCAAAAGCACCCGCTCAGCTCCCCCAAAATCTATTAAATAATCATGTACTATCGCAATTTTTCTCATTAAAAAAGAGTCGCCTGTTTTTGACTGTCAATTTCTTTCCCAACCTTTTTAATTCTTTCTGTTAGGGTCTTAAAACCAAACTCTTGGAAAAGATTTAGGACCTCAATATTGTCAATTTTCCACTTTCCCATGTCTTTGTAATCAATCTTTATCGGAACATCCCTAACAATTGTAGCAAGCCTGTGGAAGAGTTTTGCATCGTCTTTTTGGGCCTCCAATTTTTGCCGTACTTTTGGGTCGATATCTAATAAATGAGCATAAATGTGATCGATGCTATCATACTCTTCTAAAAGCTTTTCTGCTGTTACCGGGCCGATTCCGGATACCCCCGGATAGTTATCAGAGGGATCCCCAACCAATGCCTTATAATCCGGGATTTTATCGGCGGGCACCCCCATCCTTTCTTTTGCTTCTTTCTCGGCAAAAAGCTTGGCATTGGTAAGTCCCGCAATCGGCATATAGAGCTTTATGTTCTTTTTGTCGTTAACCAGCTGAAGAATGTCCCTGTCCCCCGTCACAATCACCACGTCTCCATCTGATTTGTCCGCAATCGTTCCGATCACATCATCCGCCTCAAACCCAGGCATTGAATAAATTGGAACCTTAGCTGCTTTGAAAAAGTCCCGGGCTTTTCCAAACTGGGAGGAAAGTTCGTCCGCCGTAGGTGGCCTTTGTGACTGATACTTTCCAAACTCTTTATGGCGGAATGTGGGTTCTTTTTCATCAAACGCTACCGCAATTGCATCGGGTTTAAGGTCCTGTATAACTCTAAGAAACATGGACACAAGGCCATAAACGGCATTTATAGGCTCCCCGCTTCTTGTTGTCAGGGGTGGCATGGCGTGGAAGGCCCTATGAAGAATGGCATTACCGTCAATGAGAACCAGCTTACCCATGTGCCTATTGTATCTCACTATTGGTACTTTGTACCAACAATCTTTTCGAAGTCGTCGCGATCAAGTGTTTCTTTTTCGAGTAAGGCATCGCTAACTTTATCCAGTAGTTTTCTTTTCTCTTTGATGAGTTTAACCGCAGCTTTATAACCTGCATCTAAGAACTTTTTGGTTTCAGCATCAATCTTCTCCATGAATACCGGCGAGTTTTGAGCCTGTTCATACCACTCCATCTGTCCAAAATCCCCCAGTCCCATATCGGGTCCTAAGTTAATGGGGCCCAGATCACTCATCCCAAACTCAACGACCATGGCTCTGGCAATTTTTGTAGCTTGGGCAATATCATTGGCGGCTCCACTTGTCATTTCATCAAACACAACCTCCTCTGCGGCTCTACCTCCCAACATGGCTGTGATCTGCTCCAAAAGGCGTGACTTTGTCTCGTGGGTCCTATCTCCAGCGGGAGGGATCAAGGTGTGCCCCAGACTCATGCCTCTGGCAACTATGGAAATCCTATGAACAGGGTCCATTTTTTTGAGGAAATGGGTAACAATTGCATGCCCAGCCTCGTGGTAGGCGGTAAGAGCTTTATCTTCGTCGCTTTGAAGCCTCTTTTTAGCGGGCCCGAGTTTAACTTTAGTAGCACTTTCCTCAAGGTCAGCCATTGAAATTTGATTATTATTTCCTCTGGCAGCACCGATTGCAGCCTCATTTAACATATTTTCAAGATCTGCTCCCGAAAAACCCACGGTTCTATCAGCAATCTTGCTCCAATCCACCCCTCTTGCAAATTTCTTACCCCGAGCGTGAATGTGAAGAATGGCAAGCCTTCCTTCCTTATCCGGCATATCAAGTACAATTCTTCTATCAAATCTACCAGGCCTTAGAAGTGCCGGGTCAAGAAGGTCCCCTCTATTTGTAGCTGCAACAACAATCACGTTGTCATTGGGGGTAAAACCGTCCATTTCAACCAAGATTTGGTTTAGGGTTTGCTCTCTTTCGTCGTGTCCACCCATAAGACCTCTGCCTCTCTGGCGTCCGATTGCGTCTATTTCATCTATGAAGATAATAGAAGGAGCCGCAGTTTTGGCTTGGGCAAAAAGGTCCCTAGCACGACTAGCCCCAACTCCAACCAGCATTTCCATAAACTCGCTTCCAGCCATGGAGAAGAAGGGTACGCCGGCTTCTCCCGCTACAGCCTTAGCCAAAAGGGTTTTACCGACTCCAGATGGGCCAACAAGAAGTGCCCCTTTCGGGGTTCTGGCTCCAATTCTTCTGTACTTAGCTGGGTTTTTAAGAAAATCCACAAGCTCTTCAAGTTCTTTTTTGGCCTCGTCAACCCCGGCAACATCTTTAAAAGTAACGCTTTGCCTGCCCTTGGCAAATATTTTAGCTCGACTTCTTCCAAATGAGAAAATATCCTGCGCTCCCTTGTTTTGAGCCTTTAATATAAAGTAGAAAAACCCAACCATCAGAAGTATCGGCAAAACTATGCCCAGAACGTCTCCAATCACTTTTGAAATAGACTGATCGATAACATCATAGTTAACTCCGGCCGGATCGATCCCGGCATTTTTGAGAAGATCAGAAAAGCTTTCCGTTTCTTCTTTAGTCGAAAACTTCACTCCTCCATCTTTATAGGTGACTATTAGTTTTGTGCTCTCAATGGACACTTTATCTACCTTTCCAGCCTTGATATCGGTCAGAACTTGGGAGATGTTTTCTTTGCTGGAGCTACCCACTGTCTGAAAGGCTGCGATTATACCCGGAATTACAAAAAATATGACCAAAAAAGTAAGAGCAATCGTCCAAAGATTAATTTTTAACTTAAACTGAAACTGCTTTTTCCCTTTGCCTGTTTTTTTGCCCGAATCTTGGCTAAAAATTTTTGTCGGATCCATACGAACGTCAATTCTACACTATTACCTCACTTTTGTCCCATTTGGAACCTTTTTCTGAAGTTTAAAAAGGATAGTTGGGGTCTCTTCATCTTCCTTGGGAACCGCCATAATCATCATTACTTCAGATAGTTCTTTCTCGGGACCGATCTTTTTAGGCTCAATATTTACCACAAACGGAAATTGTTTGCCTTCAAGCTCTTCCGGCTTGAAAAACTTCATAATGCCGGAGAAAGCCTGCTTTTTACCGATTTCCGGCCCCAAGTCGACTTCCATTCTTATCACCCAGTGGCTCCACTCGGGAACATCGGCCTTCATTACTGTACCTATCCTAATATCAACCGCGGAAAACTGATCGAAGCTAATATTATCCATCTATTTGAAATAATCAATCTTCATGGCATGCCTAACCTTTCTCATTGTTTCTTTTGCAACCTCGCGGGCCTTCGCTGTTCCGTCTATTAAGATTTGGTCAAGAGTGTCATCTTTACCTTCAAATTCTTTTCTTTTCTCTCTAATTGGAGTCAAAAAACTGTTTAACGCAACAAATAGTTTTTCTTTTACCTCAATATCCCCCACCTTGCCCTCCTTGTACCTTTTTTTAAGATCTTCCACTTCGGCTTTGTCTGGATTGAAAACATCATGGTAGATAAATACGGGGTTACCCTCCACTTTCCCGGGATCGGTTGGGTGAATTCTGGCAGGATCTGTGTACATACTCATAACTTTCTTCTTCAGTTCTTCCTCGCTGTCCGACAAATAAATCGCATTTCCCAAACTTTTGCCCATCTTGGCATTGCCATCAATTCCAGGAAGCCTTTTGACCTCTCCGATTAGGGCCTCAGGCTCCACAAATACTTCACCGTACAAAGAGTTAAACTTCCTGACAATCTCGCGCGTTTGCTCAATCATCGGTAATTGGTCCTCCCCAACCGGGACTAGGCTTGCGTTAAAAGCGGTTATATCAGCAGCCTGTGAAACTGGATACATTGCAAAGCCTGCCGGAATTTGCTGGCCAAAACCTTTTTGTTTAATTTCATCCTTTACGGTGGGATTTCTGAGAACCCTTTCCAAAGTTACGAGATTTAGGTAGAAAATGGTCAGCTCAGCAATTTCGGGAATCATTGACTGGATTAAAATAGTGGTCTTGGTTGGATCAATTCCGACTGCCAGGTAGTCCAAAAGCACTTCTTTTATGTTATTTCTGACTTTTTCCGGATCTTCGAAATTGTCTGTTAGTGCCTGCACGTCAGCTATCATCACAAATTGGTCATAGGAATCCTGAAGCTTTACTCTATTTTTCAAGCTCCCCACAAAGTGCCCCAGATGCATTCTGCCTGTTGGCCTATCGCCGGTTAAGATACGTTTTTTATCCATAATCAATCATAATTATAACCCAAAACCTACTTATACGCTCCCCGTCTTCTAGTTTTGGAGCAATTATTTGTAGGCGCCTTGGCGGTGAAGAATTCTTATAACTGCCACACATAAAGATTTTTTTATTATTTGGTAAATAATTCTGTATGGCCAAGCCTTCAAAGAGTAGTACCCCTTTAATTCTCCGCTTAATAATTTGCCAACGAAGGGGTCTTTAGACAGATAGAGAAGTTTTCTATCTATTTTCCTTTGTTCAGACTTGGGTAAACCAGAATAATCCTTTTCAGCTTCCCGCGACAAAACTACGCGCATTATTTATTATATTTCTTTTTTAGGTCCTCCCAAGTAATATATCGCCCATTCTTGATATCCTCCTTGCCTTTCATAATCGCCTCGTAGGCGCCAGGGACGGCCATTATTTCAGCAGTTTCTTCCAAGGATTCCAATTCTTCTATCCCAATAAGGACCGCCTTTGGTTCACTATTTACAGTGATTAGGAAGCGGGACACCCCTTCCCCCACCTTATCAACCAGGGTGGGTAGTTTTGATCTTGCATCAGAAATACTAATTATTCCAGTCATAAACTGATTGTACAAGATATTGTACAAAGATGTCAAGGATGGGTTTGTGCCGGCGACAGGGATCGAACCTGTGACCTAACGCTTATGAAACGTTCGCTACTACCACTGAGCTACGCCGGCTCGAGCTTATTTTACCATTTTTACGACTTCTCGTGATATAATTGCCATTGTCAGTTATATGCGGGGTAGTGTACGGCTGCACGTGAGGCTCAAAATGGGCTCAATTAACTTTTTAATTGATATCTTGGCTGTATCGGCGAAACCTAAAATTTAGTCATGGCAACGCCGAGGCAATCCCCACGGGATATAAAATATCTCACGGGGCGAGTCCGTAGAGACTATACGCCAAGTCCTTAGAGAGTTCTGAGGAAAGACATAGTCCGACACTCCAGGAAACTGGAGAAACGCGAAGAGCATAATCTCGCAGGCTGGGTTCAACTCCCAGCCCCGCAACATACGTTTTTAGCTTCATTTTGGAAACAAATCCACCTTTAAGGTATAATCTCTTACTAGACATGACGAAAATTCCTTCAAATGAACTTATTGACTTACTTTTAGAGGTCGGAAAACTGAAAGAGGTTATTAGAACTGGTTGGGCGAAAAAAGGGGTTTCAAATCCTGAATCGGTTGCCGAACACACTTGGAGAGTAGCATTATTAGCCTTAGTGTTATCTCCCCAACTAAAAATTAACCAGCCAAAAAGCATTAAGATGTCGCTTATTCACGATTTAGGTGAAGTTCTTTCTGGGGATACCGTCTGGGAAAAAGGGGAACTGGTTATAGGGTCACAGAAGAAAAAACATGATACAGAAAAGGCAGCAATCCAAAACCTGTTTAAAGACAATCCAAGTTTCAAAGGATATATTGACCTTTGGGAGGAATTTGAATCGCAAAATACAAAAGAATCTAAAGCAGTAAAACTATTTGATAAGCTTGAAATGTTAATTCAGGCATACGAATACGAAAAAAGGGGGTTAAATAAGGAGCCATTACAGGAGTTCTGGGATAATGTTGAAAAATATCTCAAAAACACTGAGTTAGAACTTTATCTAGAAGAACTTAAGACACTCAGAAAAAACAGCCCCAAATCAGCGTAAATCAGGTATATAAACAGGTATAGTTTGGGCAAGGAAATAGTTTCTTATTTCTTCCAATCCCCGCAACAAGTGATCCTATAGGTTGACTTCTAGGTCCTTTTATCGTATCCTTCCCTAACCAAATTAAGCAATTCCAGGTATAAAATGCAACCTGGTTTTTTGTTTATCTGGGTTCATTTTTTTGTACATTAACAACTCTGTCGGCAGTAATTAGGAAATATCGAGTGTTATTTCCTGCTTTCTGCTGACAGAAATATCGTCGGCAAAAAACCACAAGTCTTCCGGAGAAAGACAAGTGGAAACCTTGATTCGACTGATCAAAAAGGAGTAGCCATGTTAACGATTTTGACTCTTGGATGGGTCCAGGTTATAACGGCCATACTTGCTGTTATAGCTCTAGTTATCACAATAATAGTCTTATCAAATGTGGACGTTCACAAGTTGTGGGCCATCGTCCCGGGTGTGTTTACAATCTTTTTTATCTGGGCCTTTCTCTTTGGCCAAACTCACGCCCTGGTTGCACCCAACAAAACCATGTTGGTAGTCAACCGGTCAACTGGTCTACCAGTTGGCGGCTTACGCCAGCCCGGTATAACCAGCATCCCTCTATGGACATCGTTGAGATATGTCTACCCCAGCCAAAGTGAGTATCAGTGGTGTCCAGTATTTACGCCGAGCATCAAGAATGGTGTCGGTGTAACCATGACAATCTGTTTCACAATTGACGCGTCCCAAATCGACTGGTTGGAACAATTCCAACGCTATAATGGGAACGAAGCAGTGGTCACTACGGCATGGCAAAACGCCCTTCAAGATCAAGTGGCAATTGCCGTATCCATCTATGAATCGCGAGACCTTACGAACCAACGCAATGTTGTAACCGATGCCATCCTGACCCAGCTTAAACCATGGTTTGTACCCCACGGAATTACTGTGAAGCAGATCGGGTTAAAAGACTGGTCATTTACATCAGAGGCGATGAATATTGCATACGAGCAAGCGCAGTTGGCACAAACAAAGATCGATGTCGCAAACGCCGAACTGCAAGCTGCACAAATCCAAGTGCAGACAGCCAAAATACGTCGCGATGCATGCACGGCTGCTGGATTGACAAGCGAGGCTGCCTGTCTGCAATATCTACAGCTCCAGTGGCTCGCAGGATTACCACAAGCTCCCGCCAATTTGGTGGTAAGTCTTGGAGGTTCAGCTCCTGCCATTGCTTTCCCAGCTGTCCAGACCACGGTGACTCCCACACCCTGACGATAAAGTCCTTATATAAAAGCTAGTAACCCACTAGCCCCCTCTCCGGTATATAAGGAAAATTCGAAAACCCCACCAGGTTCTAGCAATACACCTGATGGGGTTTTTATTTGTCTTAATCCGCAAAATCTAGTAATTAGATAAATAGCTTCAGCCACTTCTTCCAATTGGGGTCCGGGAGGGAATTTTCTTCGACCGGTATTTGTGGGGCTAGCTTTTTTAAGATTTCTGAATCCGGTAAAACCACTATTGCCTCCCCTTCTTTGGCAAGGCCAAGTCTGTCCCGAATCTGTTTTTCGATGAAAGCTGATCCCTGGGTTTGGGCAATTTGCTCCTCAAGAGCGGCATTTTCCTCCTTCATCTTCTCTACTCTATCTTTCTCTTTCTGAACTGCGTCATTAATATTCCTTACCCTCCCTATATTCTTTACGGTTGAGATTAAAAGAAATAGCACCAAAACCCAGGTAGCGAGGCTCACCAGTGTTTTAGCCTTAGTCTTGAGGTTTTCTATAATTTTATTCATATCATCCTGTAATACGTTGACAACACCCCGATTTGGGATATAATATGGTCCTGCTTAATAGTATGACACAAGAACCAATCAAAAACTTATTCCCTAAATTCATTGAGTCCCTTAAGACAAAAGGGCGCTCTCCTGCGACAGTGCTGGCATATAGAAGCGACCTGGAACAACTCGTAGATTACCTAACCAAAAGGCAAAGAGTTCTTCCGGAACAGGTTAGGCCGGATGATCTTGATTCATTTCGTGATACCTTATTGGCCGATAAATACACCCCAAAATCAGTAAGTAGAAAGCTTAATGCCGTCAAAACATTCTTTAGGTGGATGATTACCGAAAATATCATTACCTCCGACGTTTCAGCCTCGGTTGCGCATCCCAGGATTGAAAATACCCTTCCCAAGTTTCTCTCCCAAATGGAATATAGAGCCCTAAGGGATGTGGTCAGAAGTGACATCAGAATTGCTGCCATTATTGAGCTCATCTTGCAAACAGGGCTTAGGATTTCCGAGGTTGCCAGCCTTAAAACGGCCAATATCGGCACGGGTTCAATGAAAATTGAGGCATATGCCACACAACCAGAAAGAAACGTTCCTGTTAATAAACCAGCTTCCGATGTTTTAGCTTCCTATACGGCTATAAGACCCAAGGTTGATTCTCCTTATGTATTTATCAGCAAAAACGGCAAACCCTTGGCGGTTAGAAATATCAGAGCATCAATCGCCAGGTACGTTCAAAGGGCTGAACTACCCAACTACTCCGTAAATGATCTCAGAACTACCTTTATCGTTGAAAACTTGAAGTCTGGTGTTGATATTGTTCTTCTTTCCCAGGTATCGGGCCATAAGCGCCTTTCTACAACTGAAAGGTACTTGGAACTTGCCCAAATAACCGAACCCGGCAAAAAGCAAACCCTCATAGAGTTATAAATGGGATTGGACAGAATAAAAAATAGTGGGCATGCTTGGGTTCGGACCAAGGACTTCCAACTTATAAGGTTGGCACTCTGACCACTGAGTTACATGCCCGAAAACTACCAGATTATATCAAATTTTAGTGCTGTTTAAGTGATAATCGGCTATACTTTTGATCGCCATTAGTAAATTTTCCTTTATCACGGTGTTCTGGGCGATTAAAGTACACGTACCATGCCCAAAGCCTTTTTGATCGATCAGGCTTCTCGTCGATTTTTTGATATAAGGCCTGTTAAACCGACCTCTTGAAATCCCTAGAGTATGACTCCAATAATTAGTTGCCTCTTCGACGTCCATATCACTATAAAGCTGCAACGAGGCCTTTATTGATTCTTTAGGAATACTCAGGGATTTTGTCATCCAAACAAAGGAAAATACCAACATGGTGGGATCGGTATTACTAATCGAAATTGTGTGCCGACTAGCTTTGTTCCCCTCCCCCCAATACAAAAACAAACCGGCGAGGAAAAGTTCCCTATCAGATAATGGCAACCAGGTCTTTTTTTGCCTCTTGTAATAACCCAAAAGTTTTTTCTCCCTTTTGAGTTTCATTGTCTCTATAAATCTTTCTATTGCCTTATCCTTATTTCCCTTTAGCTTTTTGATTTGATCCTCTGTTAAAGGAATATCTCTCAACCACAAACTAAGCGAACTCTTAGAAACCCCCATTATTCTTTTTATTTCACTGTAGCTTTTCCCTTTTCGTCTTAAATGGATCGCTTTTGTACGTTCAATTAATTTTGTCATAATCGAACAATAGATTAATCTTCACACAAATAGAGCTCTAGGTCAAATTGAAGCTACTTCTTCTTAAAGGCTTGGGGCATTTCTTCCCAATCTTTATTCTTCCTGATTTTGAGGTTTTTCTTCCAGATCGCTTCAAGTGCTGACACATCAATTTTCAAATCTTTGGCAAGGCCCAGGATTCCCACCATGTCTTTGGGAAAACATGCTCCCCCAAATCCCATATCTCCATCCGGTCCAGGAACTCCCAGGTGTTTTCCGATTCTGGGATCCGCCTCAACCGCCGCTTGAACATCTAAATAATTAGCTCCGACTTTTTGAGCAATATCGTAAAATTCGTTGGCTAAAAGGACCTTCGATGCCAAAACAAGGTTGCTCATATATTTTGCAAGCTCTGCACTCACTGAACTAATAATGTAATATGGCTGGTCTTTGGCAAGAATTGTCTCGTAAAGTTTTTGTACCCTAAACCCCACATCACTATTATCGCAACCGATTACCGTTCTAAACGGTTTAAGAAAATCAGCATTGGCGTTTTCCTGAGTTACAAACTCCGGATTTGTGACAAAATTAACTCCGGGGTATTTGTCGGCCATTTTTTTGGTTGTTCCGGGAAGTGAAGTTGACTTAATAATCAGAATTTTGTCTGTTCCTGAAATTTTGGGGGCAACTTGATCAACCACTCCTTCGACTATACTCATATCCATTCCTGAATAATCATCAAAAATAGGGGTTGGGACTGCAATAAAAATGAAGTCGCTTTTCTCTATTACTTCATCTAAAGTGTTCGGGCTCTCTTTAAACTTATCAAACCAGAAGACTTTGTTTTCGGGACTGGTCGCAAAACCCTCCCCCGTTGCCCGCCCCACATATCCGTAGCCTATTACTCCAATATTCATAGATGAAAGAGTATCAGAGCTTTGCCCTCCTTGCAATCTCTGCTTCGACAAGTTTTTCGTCGCGTCCGTACTTAAGCCTGCTCATTTCCTTAATTATTTCGGCTACCCTGGGAGACTCCATAGCTTTAATCTTACTTAGATCTTTGGTTGTATCGAGAGAAAACGGCGGAACCGGTTCGTTATTAACAATGGTTTTGACATATGCATGATATCTTTCAACATTTAGAAGGTCGTCTTCTCCAAAAACTGGAGTAAATTCGTGAGCAAGATAACTCGCATCACTCACCCCTACTCTATAGGCAATGATTGTTCCGACATTGCCAAACACTGCGTTTTTGACTTCCTCTTCAACTTGCCCGATAAACTGGTTAGCCACACAAAGCCCCAAACGGTATTTTCTAGCCTCAGATAGAATAACTGCAAAGTCGGGTGTGGCAAAATTTTGAAATTCATCAACATAGAAGTAAAAGTCACGTCTTTTGTCCATGTCCACGTCCACCCTACTCATTGCAGCCATTAGTACCCGGGGAACTAATATTAGACCCAGAAAATTGCTATTTTCCTCTCCCAGGCTCCCTTTGGCTAAATTAATAAGAAGGATCTTACCTTCATCCATTACGCGCCTTAGGTCAAACGAACTTTGGGATTGTCCAATAATGTTTCTTATCAGTTTATTGGTAACAAACCTTCCAAACTTTGAGGTAATGTAATCCAAAACTTCGGATTTATGAAAGTCTGAAGTTTGAGCGATCTGGTCTGTCCAATAACGTCTAATAATCGGATCTTGAACTTTGGGAAGAAGTTCTTGAACAAATCTGGCATCTGTCAAAATTCTCATTATTTCTACAAATGTGCTACCCGGTTCATACATTGCAGTAAGCATGGCATTTCTGACAGCGTGTTCAAAACGAGGTCCTACTATTCCTGTTTTATAAGGATCGAAAAGCTTGTACATCATGTTAATTACGGCTGTTGCCGCAAAATGTTTTTCATCCTCAGTTTTGGCTTCGAGAAGATTTAGCCCCAATGGGCGCTCCGTATCGCTGGGGTTAAAGTAAATTACATCTTCGGCCCGCTCCGGCGGAATAAGCTTTAGAATATCTTCAATGGCATCTCCATGGGGATCCATAAAACAGAGGCCTTTGCCCTCTCGAATATCTTGTAGAATTAGGCTTTTGAGAAACTCCGATTTCCCAGTACCGGTTTTGCCGATAACATAAACGTGCCTCATTCTGTCTTCATTGCCGATAAATACCTGTCTTTTGATACCCCTATAGGCACTTAAACCCAGGTGAAGCCCTTCAGACGGGATCTGGCTTGGGGCGGGGGCGGTTTTTGAATTCAACCAATAAATGTGGGGGGTGGTAATTTGCTTATTGGGAAAGTGGAAAATGGTTGCCAACTCCTCAGAATTCAGGATGGAAACATGGTTTCCAAAGATATTAAACATCGGCTGATATCTATACAGGAAATCTTCCATAAATGATGCTTTGCGATGAATCTTGCGGCCCTTCAGGCTGTTAAGATCTCCGGCAAATTGGGCTAGGGAGCTTCCGATATTGGCCACATGGCTTTTTGCAGATTCTTCATTCTCAGATACTGCAATAACACGGATAGAGGTTTCAAAACCGGGTTTACCCACTTTGCCCTCAATTGCCTCCAGAGTTTTGGCGGATGTGGAGAACTTTGCCTTTTCAGGGTCACTTTCTTGTTTTTTTATGTCCCCTATGAATTTACTCCCGGCCTTCTGCCAATCACTCTCCGCAGGAGAAATCAATACTTGTATTACTGCCGCTTCTCCGGGTCCCATTTTAGCAAGAGCCGAGGTAATTCCAAGCATTGGATCGGTTGCTAAGTCTTTGAAGGTTTTTAAGGGGTAAAAATTGCTTTTACCCAGTTGGAAAGATTTATAGGCAACCCGCCCTTCGTTTCCAAAAACATTGTATTCATCAACTTCAATAATTTCAGCATCCGCATATGCTCCATTTATCTGTTTTTCTATCTGGTCCTTAATTTTCTTTGGAGCCCAGACATAAAAACGAATATCCTCCTGTTTGGCAACAATCTCAAAAGAAATTGCAGGCTGCACCGAGAGTTTTTGCTTCCACCCACCTTTTTTCATCGAATAAAGTGATGAAAAGAGCTGCTCCATAACATCAATTTTTATTTCGTTGTTCCTGGGAACGGCTACTTGGAGAAGAACCGAGTCAATTGAATTTGTCTCCCTACCTCTATTTTTGAAATAAACAAAAACTGCATATCCAAGAGCAACGAGCAAAAAAATAAATAGAGCAATCGCAACTGCTGCAAATATTATGCCGGTAAAATTAATCGAGTCTAAAAACATGTTATCGGGTACGACCTATCACCCGCCAACCGAAATATAAAGCTTTCTTAATAACGCGAATCCAAAATGCACCCAGCCATGTTAAAGATGATGTCACTGACCCTTTTGACCAATTAGTAAGTGTGGTGCTATCCGCCGGGGGTTGAACCGTGATTACCTGGGTTGGTGGAGTCTGAATTAAAGGCTGACCTTTATCCCCCTTAACTTGGGCTGTGAAGTTTTTCTGAACAACTTTCATTCCGGGGACAGCCTGTTGAAGCTTTTCCGGAACAATAAACTGCTCCTGACGTTCTTGGACCTCAGGTACTTCGGGCTTGATAACTTCAGGTGTGGCAGCCATATACAATCATTGTATATCAGTTGGCTACCCCCTCCAAGCCTTTTCTTTTATCCCCTCTTTGGAGTTTGAGTATCTGGCTAGGGTATAAACATAATCTGAAAGTCTATTAAGATAAATTAGTAAAATAGGGCTAACTTTTTCCTTCCGGGAAAGAGAAACAATCTTCCTTTCGGCGCGCCTGATAAACGTCCTTGCCATAAAAAGAAGGCTTCCGCCACGTCCTCCTCCCGGAAGAATAAAATGGTTTAATTTTGGAAGAGTTTGATCCATTGCATCAATTTCCTTTTCCATTTCGTGGGGCAAATTGCCATCCATCCTAACTTTTGCACCAGCCAAGAGTGCCCCCACTTCAAAAAGATGCCTTTGAATCTCGGTTATCTTAAATTCAAGTTTCTTGTTTCTTATAAAAGAGGCTGCTAGCCCTAAGAAAGTATTAGCCTCATCGATGGAACCGATTGCCTCAATCCGCAAAGAAGCCTTACTGACCCGGATCTTTTTTGATTTACTAGAAGAAAAGAGTCCGGTTTCACCTTTATCCCCCGATTTTGTAACTATAGACATTAGCTACTATCTAGCACTCCGAGTGGCCGCATGCATGACACTTGGCACACCCTTCCTCATAAACCAGTGCGGGGCTGCCGCAGGAAGGGCAGATATCACCAACTTTTTCCGTTTCTGCCTCCGCCGGAGTTTCCTCAATTTGAACTTGAAGGGGCATGGGGTGATCCCCGTTACCCCCAAATCCGAAATGTAGAGAGAGCGCCTTTGCAACTGCATCGGGTAAAGATCTTATTTTATTCGGACCAAAGCCTACCGAACGGCTTCCTCCGATTCCCCTAAGCTGCTCCACAATCTCTCTGGCCCGCTCGCGGGGAGGAAGATGATTGCCAAACCTAAGAGTGGTGGAGATCATTCTCCCGAGAGCCTCAGCCATTGCCGCAACCTCGCTTCCCGCCTTTCCAATTGTAATAAAGACTTCAAAAGGATTTCCTTCAGGATCCTGATTAACAGTGATGAAAGCACTCCCCAGGGGTGTAATAATTTTATATGTGGCTCCATTCACTCTAATTGGTCTATCTTGTACTAATTGTGTTTGTACCGAAAGATCATCCTTCTTTTCTTCTTTATTACCTACACCAAGATTTAAAACTTGTTCGGTTTTGCTCCCGTCTCTAAAAATCGTAATTCCTTTGCAGTTGGATTCCCAAGCTAAAAGATAGGCCTTTTTAACATCATCGACTGTTGCATCATGCCTAAGGTTTATTGTTTTACTAACTGCATTCTCCGTGTGTTTTTGAAAAACAGATTGGGTTTTGATGTGCCATTCAATATCCACCTCATGGGCAGTCCCGAAAGTTTTCCTCACATCCTCGGGGATTTCTTCGATATCCCTTACAACTCCCTTTTCCGCAACCTTGGTCATAAGTTCCTCCGACCAAAAACCTCTATCCTTAGCCACTTTCTCAAATTCCGGGTTCACAAACAACATTTTTCTATCCAGATGCTTATCTTTAACTATGTGCTGGTAGGCAATGGCAAACATCGGCTCAATCCCGCTACTGGCCCCGGCAATTATTGAGATTGTTCCGGTAGGAGCAATTGTGGTAACTGTCGAGTTTCTTCTGGGAGCTTCATCTCTATAAATAGAGACCGGCCAAAGGAGAAAAGGTCCTCTTTTTTTAGCAAGATTTCTCGATTCATCAACCGACTCTTTCTGGATGAGTTTTATAATTTTCTCCGCCAAAGCCATGGCCTCATCGCTATCGTAAGGAATCCCTAAACTAATTAGCATATCTGCCCACCCTCCGATCCCTAAACCAATCCTTCTAATATTAAAGACAGTTTTTCGAATCTGGGTAAGCGGATATGGGTTTACCTCAATTACATCGTCCAAGAATCTAACTGTTTGGTGGGTTACTTTTTTGAGTTTTGCCCAATCAACTTCTTTTTTTCCGTTATGATTCTTAATGAAATAGGTTAGAAAAATGCTTCCCAGGTTACAGGCGTCAAAGGGATAAAGAGGTTGCTCTCCACAAGGATTGGTGGATTCAATAGGCCCCAGGGCCGGAACGGGATTTGCTGTCCCCGCATTTATTCTGTCAATAAAAATTAGTCCCGGATCGCCACTTTTCCAAGCTCCGTCTGCAATCTCGTCAAAAACTTTCCTCGCTGAAAGAGTCCCCACCACTTCTTTTGTCTTCGGACTAATAAGTTCATATTCTTCATCCTTGTAATAGGCGTCAATAAATTTATCCGTCACAGCAACTGATATATTAAAATTCGTTATCCCGCCTTCTTCTTTACAGTGAATAAATTCCAAAATATCGGGGTGGTCCACCCTAATTATCCCCATATTAGCCCCTCTTCTTTTGCCTCCCTGCTTGACCTCATTTGTAGCCGCATCGAAAATTCTCATAAAAGAAACCGGCCCGGATGCAGTTCCCGAAGAAGTTTTGACCACGGAGCCATTGGGCCTTAGTCTGCTAAAAGAAAAGCCTGTTCCCCCACCGGTTTTATGGATTATGGCTTGGTATTTAAGTGCATCAAAAATACCCTCCATGGAATCTTCGACGGGTAAGACAAAACACGCAGAATACTGAAGGCCGTTGCCGGTACCGGCATTCATGAGAGTTGGAGAGTTGGGCAAGAACTCCCTAGAAACCATCAAGTTGTAATATTCCTTTGCAAGACTCTCAACGTCTTTTCTTTTTGTTCCCCACCTAGCTTCTGCGGAAGCAACCTCCCAGGAGACTCTCCAGACCATATCCTCAGGGGTCTCGATAGGTTCCAGGTTGTCATTTTTAACAAGGTACCTCTCTCTGAGAACTTTCAGCGCTTGCTCTGTCCACTCACCCTGTGGAAGCCTGGGATCCCTCATGGGCCTCTCCCCCACCTTTTTCTTTACTTCGGTCATTATCTCTTCGTAAGAAGGGGCGATAAGGTCGTCCATTGAAACTTTCGTCTCGCCGTTTTTATAGACGAACTTTCTCTTCCTCGATTTAATTGTCTTTTTAACTGTTTGTAATTCCATTTATATTAATTTCTCAAAATCACTCAGGTCGGTAAACTCAAGATAAACACTCGCAAATCTCAACCAGGCTACTTTATCAACCTTCTTTAGTCTTTTAAGTACCGCATTTCCAATAACACGGGTTGGAATTTCTTGCTTATCACTTCTTAACATCTCCATTTCAACCTGATCGGTAATATCGTCGACCAGGTCAAGGGACACGGGCCGCTTTTCGATAGCCCGAAGTATACCTCTTTTGACTTTTTCTTTGTCGAATACTTCGCGTCTACCGTCTTTTTTTATTACCCAGAGAAAACTTCTTTTTACTCCCTCAAGTGTGGTAAAACGCTTGCCGCATTTTCCACATTCCCTGCGTCTTCTAATTGAACCCCCGTCCTCTACGGTCCTACTTTCAAGAACGCTTGTATCCGCCGCACCGCAAAAAGGACATTTCATATTGTTTCACGAATGTAAAATAAAGACTCTACAAATAGTGATGACAATGATTGTCAAACACTACCTCTAGACTGTCAACTAGTAAGATTTTATACAAAATGTATCACCCTACGCATGGGGTGTGCTTAGGATTTCGACAATTCCTGAAGTTTTTGCGGTAATTGCAAAAGCTAATTAAGAAAGCCGTGTAAAAAGATAGAACAAAATGAAGCGATTATCTCAATTAATCCCCATCGAACGGGTTTATCGGTACAGGCAGGTTCTTCAAATTCAGGGCCTCGCTGGTCACTTTATAAGAGTTTATTGAATAATCTTCCACTTTAATTACAAACGGTTTAGCATCCTCCGGAACAAAAGGCATCAAACCATCTATTATTTCTCTATGCTTCAGAGAAGCGGTGGCTAATCTTTCCAAAAACATTGAGGTGTCAAAACCCCTTGATCTGGCGATAGATTCCTGCAATACCGCAACTTCCAGATATTTCTCCCCTTTGGTCAAGGTGGAAACGGCAATGTCCGGCTTTTTATTTTTAAAAAGAGTTTGAGCTGACATGAGTCTTTTATCTGAAAAAAGAAGAGCCAACTCTGCTTTCCTAAGCGGCGAGGATGTAATAAAATACCAAATCCTGTCTCTTGCAGCCTTGAGAATCCAAATGGGGCTATCTGGCAGGACCTTCCCTTCATAGGGCATTTGGTAATTAATCTCCGAGGCTTCAACACCCAGAACCGGGGAATCGGAAGTTCTGGCAGTAAACGAATAAGTGATTGAGGTTGCTTGTAATATTGAAATTGAAAGAATGGCAAAAGCAAAAGCAAAAACACCGGAAACGAGTAAAATCTTTTTGAACATCAGGTAAGTACAATGGTAATTCTGTACTCAAATGAAGTCAAGTTATCGGAAAAGAATTATTGGCCATTCCCAAAGAACATGGAGGAGAACCGATCCGGCTACATTTTTGGTTCTTGCAAAAATAAATGCGGATCCCAAGCCAAAGACAGCCGTTAAAAATAGATAAACCATACCCTGCGAAAGGCTGTAGCCCCAGACAAAGAAAGCAATTGGGATATGGATTGCCGTCCAAAGGATGGTCTGGACGACATTGGCAGCCAGCTCACTTTTCAGGGCAACTAAAAGTCTACTGAAGATGTAACCCCTGAATGCAGTCTCTTCTGAGAATGCCGTAATGAAAGAAAGGCCCAGAGAGGCGATGAAGGGGGTGCTACCTAAATTTGCTCCAAAATGGAACCCACCGTACTTTAAATAATTCGTTAGTAGGCCCTCACCGACAAAAATCATTCCCAGTCCGATTGAAAGATAGATAGCAGGAAATAGTTTCCTGAATGTAATCCCTAAAGAAGAGATACCGACCCCCTCTTTTTTAAGAAACCAAAAAAGGGGTGCTAACCAAAGAACGGGTTTAACGATTAGTTCTTCAACTTGGTCGGGCAACCTGAAAAGGAAACGGTAAAACGCCCAAACCAAAATAAGGTAAGCCGAGTACTTGGTAATATTCTTTATTAATGTAGTTTTGGCTACCATTTTCCTAGTTATTTAATTTTACACTCTTTGAACGACTGATCAATTACATCAATTATCATCTCCACCCTCTCCCCTGCTTCAGTAAGGGATATTGCGTTTTTTTCATTCGGAAACCAGTGGAAAGTTAAGTTCCTGCTCAGTCTCCAAGCTTCCCAAAGTTTTTCGGCAAGATCCTCCCCTTGGCAATACTGAATTATTTTGTCGTATACCCCCTCGCGTCTAAGCTCTTTGGGCAGGGATGGGTTTAATGCTTTCCCGATTCTAAAGTGTTTGCCGAAATAGTCTTCTTCAGTGATGAAGCCCAAGTCAAGAAAAAGTTTTTTCAAAAATCCTTCATAGGCCTTTGCTGCTGGGAAAACAACAAATGAATAATCATTGAATTCTTTCTTCCCGCCGGGCAAATCCGCCCCCCAACTTTCGACAGCTCGATAAATAAACTCAGAGGTTGAAAGAAGTTTCTGAAGATCGCTGCCGAGGTAGCTCCACCAGGATCTTTTTTCAAGCTGCTCAACTGTTTCCATGCAAAATTAATTGTATCAAAAAAGTTTGAGGTATACTTTATATACTGTATAATCTTCCCTCTAATGGATAAGGTAAAAAATATATTTTTTAAGATCCTTACTAAGCTTAAACCACTCTTTACAACAAAAAGAGGGATAAAGGCTTTAATCTACTGGGGGGTTCTACTTATCGTAGGCGGCTATCTTTTTTGGGGTATTCCCCTACCAACCAAGCTATCTTCGGAGACTCTCCCCGTTTCAACTAAGATTTTCGATAGAAACGAAAAACTCATTTATGAAATTTATATGGACAAAAAAAGAACTCCCATCAAACTTGACGAGGTTCCAAAATATCTCAAGGACGCCACTATTTCTATCGAAGACAAAAATTTCTATAAACACCGGGGTTTTGACATTCTGGGAATTATTAGAGGGCTTTCTAAGGTTATTACCGCGGGACGCGTTGAGGGTGGATCAACCCTAACCCAGCAGCTTGTAAAAAATGCACTTCTGACCGATGAAAGAACAATTAGACGTAAAGCTCAAGAATTTGTATTAACAACACTAATCGAGGGGGTATATACCAAAAACCAAATATTGGAAATGTACTTAAACACTATTCCCTACGGTGGAACAGCATATGGCATTGAAGCGGCGAGCGAGACATATTTCGGGAAACAGACAAAAGACTTAAATCTTGCCGAGTCGGCCCTTTTGGCAGGCCTTCCCCAACGCCCATCTACCTATTCCCCGTTTGGCGCTCATCCGGAACTCGCAAAAGTACGCCAGCAGGAAGTTCTCAAGCAGATGGTTGCCAATAAATACATCAGCCAGGATGAATCAAGTACAGCCAGTCAGGAACCTCTAATCTACGCTTCGATTAACCCGCCACAAGCTCCTCATTTTGCCCTTTGGATTAAAGAACAACTCGCCAATAAATACGGCGACAAGATGGTGGAACAGGGTGGACTTAGGGTTTACACAACTCTTGACCTGGATATTCAGAATTTTGCCCAGCTTGCGGTAGCTACAGAAGTCGGGAAACTTAAAAAACAAAAAGTTGGAAATGGTGCCGCCATCGTTACCAGGCCGCAGACTGGGGAAATTCTGGCAATGGTGGGTTCAAAAGATTATTTTGCCTCCGACGAGGACGGCAAGGTAAACGTAACCTTATCGTCACGTCAACCGGGAAGCTCCATTAAACCTCTGAATTATGCTCTTGCAATAAAGGATCAAAAAATCACCCCAGCAACCGCTTTGGCTGATGTGCCAACTTGTTTTGATGTGGGCGGACAACCTATTTATTGTCCAGTGAACTACGACGGCACCTTCCACGGACTAGTTGAGGCAAGATTTGCTTTGGGAAATTCATATAACATCCCCGCGGTCAAAGTTTTGGCTTTAAACGGGGTTGATAATTTTATCGCCTTCGCAAAACAAATGGGCCTAACAACCGTAACCGACCCCAAAGACTACGGGCTTTCGGCGACCTTGGGGGGACTTCTTGTCAGACCTTTTGATATGGCGGTTGCGTTTGGAATTTTTGCTAACCAGGGGGTAGAACAACCACTAGTTGCCATCACCAAAGTCACTGACTGGAAAGGCAATACCCTAGAGGAATATGATCCGACAAAAAATACACTTACCGGCAACCGCATTTTGGATCCAAGTATAACCTTCCTAATTTCCCATATACTTTTGGATAATAACGCCAGAAGTGCAGCCTTTGGTCCTTCGTCCTATTTGAATGTTTCGGGACATACCGAGGTTTCGGTTAAGACGGGAACAACTAACGACAGACGCGATAACTGGACAATTGGCTATACAGCAGGTGCGGTTGTTGTCACCTGGGTCGGAAATAATGACAATACTTCTATGAGCGGGGCGGTTTCGGGTGTAAGCGGTGCATCCCCAATTTGGAATAAAATAATGAAAGCGGTTTTAGACAAGGTAGAAAAAGGAGCCTACGACCCGAATGAGAAAGGACACGCCTGGCCTAAACAGCCTGAGGGCGTAGTTGGGGCAACAATCTGCTCTGATACGGGAGGAGCTCCCCCATCCCAAGACCCGGGTAACCCAGGTTGCCCGACAAGATTTGAGTATTTCCTAACAGGAACCGTTCCAACTACATCTAATATAGTTAACCTGGACGTCCAAATAAATAACGCCACGGGGCAGCTGGCCGCCCCCGCCGACCCTCCCGACCAGGTCCATACCGAAAATAAACCCACCTATACCGATCCTGATGGCACTCTTTATTGCCTGACTTGTCCAGTAGCTTCTGCCTCGGCGACCATTAAATATCCCCTTCCTTAAACCCCAGGGGTGTCTTTCCTTCCAATTTACTGCTACAATTCGCGGCAAATGGCCAAGATCATCAGGCGTATATTGATCCTAACCGGTAAACCCGTCTACTTCGTCATGTCCCGACTAACCCTCGGCATGGCTCTCATTCTCTACGCCATAAAGCCAAAAGGTAAAAAGGGTAAAAAAACAAAGATTGTCTATAAATGTTTTGGATTACCCAAATTTAAATTCCCGAGGCTCTCCCTGCCAAAGTTCAATCTTCCGAAGGTCGGCCCCATATTCAGGCTCGAAGAACTACGAATAAGTCTTTTGGAATTAAAAATTTTATCCCGAATTAAAAAGGCTGCGGGGAAAATTTTAAAAGGCCTCCGCGCCCGTAAATACAAACTAACACTAAAATTCCTGTTGCCCGCTTTTTTTCTTTTGGCCCTAATTTTTACCTTTTACTTTTCTATCTTACGAGGGCTTCCCTCACCCAAGGAACTTGATGTCCGGGAACCTCAGGTTTCAACCAAAATATACGACAGGAACGGCAATTTGCTATATAAAATATTTAAGGACCAGAATAGAAGCATAGTTCCTTTGACACAAATCCCGATCCATGTCAGGCTTGCCACCCTGGCCGCGGAGGATGCTGAATTTTATTCCCATCCGGGTTTTTCAATTAAGGGAATTTTTCGAGCTATCATCCAGGACCTTGAGACAGGATCTATCCAAGGAGGGTCAACTATCACCCAGCAACTCGTTAAAAATACTCTTCTTAGTCCGGAAAAAACAATTACCCGCAAGATTAAGGAGTTAATATTATCCGTCGAGGTTGAGGCAAACTACACAAAAGACCAGATATTGGAGATGTATCTAAATGAGGTGAGCTACGGAGGAACAGCGTATGGAATTCAGGAAGCTTCCGAATCATATTTTGGCAAAGATGTGGGAAGCATTGACCTTGCAGAGGCTGCACTTCTTGCTGGGTTACCCAAAAGCCCAACTTCCTATTCACCTTTTGGTTCCAATCCAACCTTTGCCATGGAAAGACAAAAGGAAATTCTTCACTTAATGGAAGTAAATAAATTTATCACGGCTGAGCAGGAGGTTGCCGCGGCGAACGAAAAATTGACTTTTAAACCCAATAGAACCGAAATTAAAGCCCCCCACTTTGTGATGTATATCAGACAGCTTCTGGTAAATAAATATGGTGAAGACATGGTCGAAAAAGGAGGACTGGAAGTTACAACAAGCCTAGACCTACCCATACAAGAAATGGCAGAGCAAGTCGTCCAAAGTGAAGTCGAAAGGCTTAAGGGACTCCGTGTTGGTAACGGCGCGGCGCTTGTGGTTAATCCCCAAACGGGTGAAATTTTGGCAATGGTTGGATCCAAAAACTACTTTGACATTGCCAATGACGGAAACGTTAATGTAACGGCAAGTGTCAGACAACCTGGTTCGTCGATTAAAGTGGTCAATTATGCATATGCCCTTGCCAATGATTACACCCCCGCCACAATAATCGACGATTCCCCAATTACATATGTAACGCCAGGTACAACCCCATACTCGCCCGTAAATTATGACGGTCAATTTAAGGGGTTAATCCCCCTCAGAAGTGCCCTCGCCCAAAGCCGAAACATTCCGGCAGTAAAAGTTTTGGCATCATATGGTGTTACTAAAATGATCGAACAGGGACAGAAAATGGGAATTACAACCTGGACGGACCCCAGGAATTATGGTTTATCACTAACTCTTGGTGGGGGTGCTGTCACTGCACTTGATTTATCCAAGGTTTACTCGGTAGTCGCCAATTACGGAAAACGTCCCGATCTTCTGCCTATTTTAACCGTTAAGGATTATAAGGGCAGAACCTTGGAAAAAAATAGTCCCGTAACAACCGACGTCATCGACCCCAGAGTTACCTTTATCCTTACTGATATTTTGAAAGACAATGCGGCCCGCGCCCCGGAATTTGGATTTAACTCCGCACTTGTAGTTAAAAATCATCCGGAAGTTGCAGTCAAAACTGGAACCAGTAATGATCTTAGAGATAACTGGACCGCCGGATATAATCAAAATTACTTAGTAGTAACCTGGGTTGGTAATAACGATAACTCTCCCATGAGCCGGATAGCCTCGGGGGTAACAGGTGCTTCCCCCATTTGGAATAAAATAATGTCGGCGATTCTTGTTGATAAACCGTCTATCGATTGGAAAGTGCCTGACGGGGTCAGTAAAGTAAATATTTGTTCCATCACAGGAACTCTTCCTTGTAACAACTGTCCGACGAAACAGGAGTGGTTTTTGGACGAGGATAGACCGACAAAATATTGTACAGTTGAACAAGTTGAAAGAATAATTAATCCCACACCCATCCCCGGTCAAAATATTCTGGATACGGGCGCTACAACTGTATTTACGCGCTAAGCTCTCTATATAGAAGGTATAAAGGAAGCATGTAAAGTCCCCCACAAAGACTGCTAACCACTGCTCCCACGCCATAAGGAACTACGCTTAGAATCATTTGAACAACTACTGTAAACGCACCAAAAACTATTAACCTGCCAAGAATCTTCCAATAAATTCCCTTTACTAGATCTTTACTTTTTAGCAGAGACTCCTTAACTCCCAAGCCCTTCTCAACTGCCATAAACCGGCTAAAGGCGAACCAGACGATGAATAATAATGCCGGAACAATCAGGAGTATAAAGCCCAACAAATAAAGTAAAGTAAGGACAACGCTCAAAAGTAGGAACACCCAGTAAAAACCCCACGCCTTCTTATAAGTCTTGGTTAGTGATAATTCCCCTCCATCTACAACCTTCCCCAAAGCGATTATTCCCGATGCGGCAATAAAAATACTTATTAGGAGATAGAGAACTTGAATTAACCCCAGACCCAAAACCAACCAGACTGAGTTTGAATTTTTAATAGAGTCCGGCAAGAATGATTGTGCAATGGAAATAACCGAAAAAACCGCCATTGGAATGTAAATTTTGACCAAAAACAGAAGATTTTCTTTTTTTACAAAAATATTGACGGCTTTTTTTATTAAATCAAAAGGGGGTGCTAGTTTTTCCATTTCAGTTCTTCCCGACTATTATAGTTTCTTCTTTAAATATATTCAAAGAGTTGATGTCAAACTTGGGAAGGCTAAACCGGAATATACCTTTAGTCCTCGCTCCAATGGCAAGTATAGCCGAAACAATTACAGTAACAAGTAGAATAACAAGAACTATCATTCTTTCCTTCTTGCCCCAGGGCTTTGGGGGTTCTTTCCTCTTTTTTTTATTTTTTGGGTTCAGATCACGAAATTTTTTTGTGAATTTCCTGTTCTCCCCACCCTCCTCTTCATTAAATTCATCTTCGTCCTCAAACTCTTCGTCTTTATCTCTTCCAAAAAGTGCCATATGAAGTATTTATTTTCTCCTGCCCCCCCAAACCTTTTCATCAACCATGTTTTCGGGCTTGGTACCAGCAAGGGTATTAATAATGGAGGCAACTGCCTGCTCACCCATTTTCTGCCTTGCTTCGAATGTCGCTGAGGCGATATGTGGAGTCATAATAACATTGGGCATAGACACAAGCTTTGGGCTAACATTCGGTTCACTTTCGAAAACATCTAAAGCTGCTCCTGTTAGTCTCCCATCTTCCAAGGCTTCTATCAAATCGCTTTCGTCAACTATTGGACCTCTTGCAGTGTTAACCAGATAGGATCCCTTCTTCATTTTATCCAAAGTATTCTTATTAATCATTCCCCGGGTTTCATCAGTTAGAGGAACATGTAAAGTTACAAAGTCCGATGTGGCCAGAAGCTCATCCAAGGAAGCAAATTTTATGCCAAGTTCTTTTTCTGCTGCCGGATCTGGTTCGTGTTTGTTGTAAAGAACTGTCAGTTCGTAGCCCTTGGCGCGTTTTGCAACCATTGAACCGATTCGGCCCAAACCGATTATACCTAAAGTTTTACCTTTTACCGCAGGACCCAAAAATAAATCTGGCTCCCAACCTCTATACCCACCGGAACCGGCAAAATAACCCTGATTTCTGACAAATTCGTCTGACTCAACAATTCTTCTAGTAAGGGCAAGAATCAAGGCCCAGGTATGTTCCGCAACTGCTTCATTGACCTCATCGCTTGGGGTGTTGGTCACGATTATCCCCCGGTCTCCCGCCGCCTTAACATCAATATTGTCAAAGCCTACGGCGTAATTACTTATTATTTTAAGTTGGGGTCCAATAGCATCCATCAAATCAGCATCAACTCTATCGGTAAGAAGCGAAAGAAGTCCATCCACCCCTTTTGATTTTTCCAAAAGCTCCTCAGGGGTTAATGGTCTATCTAATTCAGAGACAGTAACCTCATTTCCACTCCCTTTAAGTTTTTCCAAACTATTCCCTGGGATTTTTCTGGTAACAAAAATCTTCATCGTCAAAATTGTGTAACTCCGATACCGCTACTTTTACACCTTGCCAGCCAAGAATCCATTTCATTAAGTTTCAAAAGCCCCTTTTGACTTCCCGTATAGCCTATTACTGAGGCCGAGTTACATGTTCCCCAAAGTAGAGCCTCATCCAATCCCTTGCCGTGAATAAGGGCTGATAAACAACCTGATCCAAATGCGTCTCCTGCCCCGGTCCTTTCATATGCGTCAACAGGCAGGATCCCTGCTTTTAAAAACTTTCCGTTAATGCTGTCATATGCAAAAGATCCATTTCCCCCGTCCGTTACGATGCAAACTTTTGGACCAATTTTATTTAATGCAATTAAAAGATCCCTTTCTTTTCCCGCTGACTCTCCAAAACCGGTAAGTTTTTCCGCTTCTTCCCTGTTTACATAGATTAAATAGGTCAGACTCATTACTTCCTGTATTGCCGGTAGCCCTCCCCTTAGTTGCCAACTACCTGGATTAAATACAAGTTTTGTTGAAGGGTTTTTTTTAATCCATTCGATAAAGTGGTTGTAAAATGGCCTGAAACTTTCGCCCATTGAGGTCAAATAAACCCAAGGGGTCAGGGGAAGCTTTACTGGAAATTCATATGATCTTGGCGCATGGTAAACAAAGATTGTGCGCTCCCCGGAGTAATTTATAATTGTCGAATAATTAGATGTGGTTCCAGGCTGCTGGATAATATAAGTCGGATCTACCCCTTCCTCCTTTAGGCGCGAAACTATCATTTCCCCTACGTTATCTTGGCCCAAGGTCAAAACTATGGAAGCATTAACCCCCAACCTTTCGGCTCCTACCGCGTTATTTGCAGCGTTTCCACCAATTGAAAATTCTAAATTCTTGACAGGGATCTTGTCACCATAATTAAATGCAATTAGACACTGTTTTCTGTCAATTGAGCAGAGCGTCTCGCTCTCAAGCGGAGTCATGAAAGTATCTATCGTCGCATCCCCAATACTAAGTAGGTCTGAATTTTCCATTTTATAGTTCTCCTTTCCTGGCTTTAGAAACCTTCATGAGTCTTCCCAAGAAAACTTCCTGGGCCGACTCAATATTTTCATCTTTCCCCAACCATACCTTCATTGCTTCTTCTTGGAGAGCTCTTGAGAATGAAAACGAAAGCGGCCATGGGGCTTCCCCATTCCTTTTAACGATTTCATTCAGATTGTTTGTGGCTTCATCAGGAGTTTGACCTCCTGAAAGAAAAACAATTCCACCAACCTCGGGTGGAACCGATTCTTTTAATGAACGAAGGGTGGCCTCAGCTACTTCTAGGGGTTCCCCTTTTACTCCGCTATCTTTACCGGGAAGAACCATGTTGGTCTTAAGAACCAGATTTTTTATATCAACTCCGGCTGCCTTTAGTTTTTCAAAAAGAATCCGCCAAACACTAACCGAAATTTCTGCACAACGTGTGGTTGTGTGATTACCATCAAGTAAAACTTCCGGTTCTACAATAGGGACAAGTCCGGCAGCTTGGGAAATTTTTGCGAATTTGGTCATCCGGTTCAAGTCCTCTTCCAAAAACGCATCCGAGGGAAAGATATCGGAGATTTTTATTGCAGCTCTCCATTTTGTAAATTTAAGACCCGCCGCTAAATATTCCTTGAGCCGGACATCGAGTCCTGTAAGGCCTTTTGTAATTTGCTCTTCTCCCCCATTGAAAGGTTCCAGCCCTTCATCCACTTTAATTCCAGGGATAATTTCTTTTTCCTCGAGTGTTTTTTGTAAATTTTGTTTTACAGACTCATCAAACAGAATCACCCCACCCAGGTACGCTTCAATGCCAGGTGTGGTAAAAAGCATTTCTCTATATTTTTTATTTAATTCGGGGGTTGAGGCAAGACCTAAAGCGGCAAATCTTTTTTCAATAGTATGAGTACTCTCATCAGCAGCTAGGATACCTTTCCCATCAGCAAGCAGTTTTTTAATCGTTTCTTCCACGGCAGTTCATGATTAGTGTACAATATTTCTATATGGATCCCCAAGCACCAAACATTCCGACGGTAACTCCTGGAAAAAGTGCTACCCCCCAGACCCCTGATTCCAAATTCCAAACCACAAAGGACAACCATTGGATTTCCATTTTAGCTATGGCCATCTTTGTTATTTTCTCCCTCGGCGTTGTGGTCTTTCTTTACTATCAAAACCAGCAATTAAAAAAAATGCTTGCTTCGTATCAGCCACAGGAAACTCCGACCCCAGTGGCCACTGTCTCACCTACTCCCGGCCTCGAACTTCCTACGGTTTCCTCACCTTCGGCAAACATGCAAGTTGTCGGTCCATTAAGGGTTACCGGCAAAGTACCTGCCGGGTGGATGTCTGAGGGGGTTTTTCCTATAAAACTGGTGGATGTGAATCGAAAACTAATCGTTCAGGGGCAGGCTAAGGAAAACGAGACGGGAAGCTGGCTAAGTGGTAACCCTGTAAGTTTTACTGCAACTCTTACTTTTAAAACCACGGCCACATCTGGCTTTATAATTCTGGAGAACGATAACCCCAGCGGGAACCCTGCCAATTCAAAGAGTTTCGAAGTACCCGTCAAGTTTTCCGGTGGTACCGTTTGTACCCAAGAAGCAAAACTTTGTCCTGATGGGTCATATGTGGGAAGAACCGGACCTAACTGCGCGTTTGCACCATGTCCATAATGAAACAAAAAGGCATTGCACCAACCATAATCCTAGTCTTTATAGCCCTGGCTATTGTCGGTTATTTCGGCTACAAAAACTACTGGCCGGGGCAGCAAACCATACCCACTCCCACGGCAGTTGCAACAACGCCAGCAACCTCCGATCCCATGGCTAACTGGAAAATTCTAAATAACTCCGCCGGTAACTTTTCTCTGAAATATCCTGACACCTATAAAGCTATCGGTTCGGGAATGGATGTTGATGAAACTACTGCCAATGAAGTTTATATTACTCAAAATCTGGACGGCTCAAATAGTAACTTACCCGTAATACATATCGACGCCATAGACAAAAAAGGCACTGTTTATAAAGATGTGTCTTTGAAAGATCTCGTTCAGGCTGACTTTGATGCAAATAAAGCCAATAAAAATACCCTTATAGAAATGATTGGGGGGATTAAAAGTACCTCGTTTGCCGGTGAACCTGCTTACACTTTTGAAATGAATAGCAAGGGTTTTAGTGGTGAATGGCATGGATTTATGGACTATACAGGTATTAATGAAGTATTGGAATTTGAACACGAGGGAATCCATTTTATTATCGTCTATGCAAAAAACCCAGAACTTGTCCAAATTCTTTCTACGTTTAGGTTTTTAGAAAAACAATAAGCCCTCAGGTAGGATCCCCTTTTGTAATAAATTATAGTTTCTTGTAGGTCTCAAAAGTCGTCTTTGCGACAGGATTAACCCCGCTTAGTAGATCCAAAAGTTTCGTTTTAATATCCAGGGCTCTAATTACCCCGTTTGATGCTACAGTGGGAGCCCAGTTTTCTATTTGTGCAGTGATGCCTTCAGCTTCTTGTTCGGTTGCTCCCGAGCTAAGAATTCCGTTCTTAATCTTTGCACGATCAAAATCCTCCATACTACCATCTTTTTTCTGTACTTTTAGATTACCCATTACTCTCACCTCCTTTAAACCTAAATATTTTTCCTTGTAATAACTTTTTTGACTGCCTCTTTGATATTCTCTTTTTTCAAGCCAAATTTCTTCCAAAGCTCGTTGTAATCTCTCGCTGATTCACCAAACGAATTTTTTATACCGACAAACTCCATTGGAACGGGAAAGTTCTTGCCAAGTACCTCAGAAACGGCACCCCCCATTCCCCCTTCTATCTGATGTTCCTCAACCGTAACCACGGCTCCGGCAATTTTGGCCCAGTGAATTAGTGTTTGTTCATCAATCGGTTTAATGGTGTGCAGGTTGACAACAATCACTCCGACTCCGTCACTTTCCAACTCTCTTGCAGCCTCTAAGGCCTCAGAAAGAATTGGCCCGGTTCCGACAATTACAACTTGTGGATTTTTACTTTCAAAAAGAACATTTGCTTTACCGATTTCAAATTTATCATCAGGCTTGGTGAGTACGGGGGAATCTTGCCTGGCAAGCCTTAGGTAAGTTGGCTTTCCGTTCTCGGCAACTGCATACGTGGCTTTTTTTGCTTCTATGAAGTCGCATGGCGAAACCACAACCATATTAGGTATTACGCGCATCAAGGCAATATCTTCCAAAGATTCGTGGGTTGCCCCGTACATTGAAGCTCCAAATCCCGCATGGGCACCAATTATTTTTACGGGAACGTCATTTAGGGCAACCGTGATTTTAATCTGCTCCCAGGTTCTCCCCGGAGAAAAAACCGCATAGCTGGTTGTAAAAGGAATCTTTCCGGCTTCCGCCACCCCAGCGGCAATGGTTACAAGACCTTGTTCAGCCACCCCGACTTGAAAAAATCTATTTGGGAATTTATCGGCAAAATCTTTTACCCTGGTTGAATCGGCCAGATCGGCGGTCAGAACAACAACATCCGGGTTTTTATCCCCAAGTTCAACCAAGGCTTCTCCAAAGCCATCTCGTATTGATTTTATTATCATTTCAACTCCTCCATAGCTTTTTTATATTCCTCTTCATTTGGTGCTTTAGCGTGCCAATCGGGGTTACCTTCCATAAAACTCACCCCTTTACCGAAAGTCGTGTTTGCAATAATTACATTGGGCTTATCGGTACTCTTTTTAACACTTTCTACTGCCATGAAAATTTCATCAAAATCATGCCCGTTAACCTCCGCCACATCCCAATCAAAAGTTTTGTATTTTTCCGCAAGGCTGCCTACCGGCATGATTTCTTCTGTGGTTCCTTCTATCTGAACCCGGTTTCTGTCTACTATCTGAATCAAATTATTAAGTTTGTATTTTGCGGCAAACATCACAGCTTCCCAATGGTTTCCTTCATCGTGTTCAGCATCACTCGTCTCGCAGTAAATGTAGGAATCTTTGGCAAAAACTGCGTACCCAGCTGCCTGGGCAAGGCCAAGGCCGAGGGGTCCAGAAGTATTCTCAATTCCTTTTAGTTTTGTGCGTTCGGGATGACCCTGAAGCTCCGATCCCAACTCTGTATAAGTAGAGAGTTTTTCTTTAGAGATTAGTCCCTTTTCGGCCATGACGGCATAGAGTGCCGGGCAAACATGGCCATTGGAAAGAAAAAAATGATCCTTTTCTTCCAGGATTCCAAAATACAATGCGACCATTATCTCAACAGAACTAAGCGATCCTCCGGGGTGCCCACTCCCCGCTTTATAAATCATCTCAATAATATTTCTACGGACTTCCTTTGAAATTTTCTGGAGCTCACTTGGTGAAAGCTTTGTCATATTCATCTCCGTCTCCGTCCTTTGAATGGTCCCGGACGCCAATCTTTGATTCGAATTTCTGAATAACCTGCAAAACTTCCTCTCTGCTCCTGCAGATCTCGAAAACGCTGTATTCTTTGGAATCTATATTCATGTTGCGCCTCATTACATCAATAATTTCCGTCCAGAAGTTCCCGTAAAGGATGAAGGGTTTGTGGTGTCCGTAATAAAGCTTGGCAAGGGCCCATGCAGCACCAAATTCGCTAATTGTACCGCTTCCCCCTTTAAAAATTATAAAAATGTCCCCATATTCCATTAACTTGAACATTCTTTCGATGTAGTTGGTGGTAACAACTTCCGTATCCGTAACATTTCCAACATATTTCCCCTCATATCCGGGGGCATTCACCGGATCAAAAGTCACACTTATGGTTTTTCCCCCGCCTTTAACTGCACCACTTGTTGCTGCCTCCATTACTCCTGGGCCTCCTCCGTCAACTATTACGTATCCCGCTCTTGCTAGTGCTTCGGCTACATCGAAAGCAGCTTTATAAGTCTCGTCCGTTTCGGAAATATCTGCGTCTCCAAAAAAAGCAATATTTTTGATGTAGTGTTTACCAGCGTATTTACCTTGTTCGTCCATAAATTTAGAAACTAGAAATTAGGATTTAAAAGACATTGTCAAAGGGTCTGTGGGTACACTATTTCCGTCCAAAGTACGACCTACGCGGATTACCTGCTCGATTAATCTATTTGCATATCCCCACTCGTTGTCATACCATGCAAAAACTTTAACCATATTCCCCGCAACAACTTGCGTTAACTGTAAATCGACTATCGAAGATTCACTTCTACCAATAATGTCACTCGATACTAAATCTTCCTCGGATACTGCCAATATTCCCTTATATAAGGGGTTTTGGGTGGCATCAATAAGTGCTTGATTTACCTCTTCTTTCGTAACATTTTTCTTAAGAATAAAAGTAAAGTCGGTAATGGAACCGGTTGCCACGGGGACTCTTAAAGCCATGCCATCAAATATTCCTTTAAGTTCCGGTATGGTTTCTGTTGTTGCAATCGCCGCCCCGGTGGATGTCGGAACAATATTCATCGCCGCCGCGCGAGCCCTTCTTAAATCTTTATGAGAACCGTCCTGCAGGTTTTGATCATCGGTATACGAATGAACCGTCGTCATCATTGCCTTTTCAATTCCAAATTTAGAGTGAATCACAGCCGCTACGGGGGCTACGCAATTTGTAGTACAAGATGCATTTGATATTATTTCGGGACTATCCTTAACCTCGTTTACCCCAATCACATAAGTTCCGATATTCCCCCCTTTGGCAGGGGCCGAAATAACAACTCTTTTTGCTCCCCCCATCGCGTGTTTTTTGGCTCCTTCTTCATCGGTAAAATGCCCTGTAGCCTCAATCACAACATCCACCCCGTACTTCCCCCATGGTATCTTTGCCGGATCTTTCTGTGCCAATACCGGCACCTTAATATTCTTTTCAGAAATCAGTAACTCCCCAATCAAAGGATTCTCATCCGTAACTTCTTTTGGATCTTTGTACTCCGTACTTTGTACTTTGTACTCAAACTGTCTGTACATCGTGTCGTAGTTTGTTAATTGTGCCCAGCCTGCCGTGTCCATGCTCCCTGAAGTGTTGATTGCGCAGAATTGGATCTCGTCGGAGTGTTTTAAGACTCCTATTCTGAAGGCAATTCTCCCAATTCTTCCGAATCCGTTGATACCTATCTTAACCATGGCAGTTTATAGTCTAAGTATACAGCCTAAATTTATTATTATTAAGAACCAACCGAAGCATATTATCCAAGCCACAATTTAACAAAATGGATCGACAAGATCAGAGAAATAACCGTTATACACTGCATGCATATTTGGAAAACAAACCACACTGTGTAATTGTTACCAAAAATCTTGATAAGCCAGTGGTCGTCTTTAAATGAACACCTTATAACCGTCGAGAATTGTTGATTAAACCAATAAATTGTTTCACCCACGCTCCGGACCAGCCAAAAAATTGACAAAGTCAGAGGAAAAAGTATCCAATCATTGGTCAAGATAATAAAAACAGAAACAGCTGCCCAAAAAATTCCAAAAATAACGATATCCGCCCAAACAAAAGCTCCATAGATAAAAAAGATGCCATCATAGCTAAGGTTGTTCCTTTTATATCTGCATCTTATATATCCCTCAATTGAGCCTATAAGGCCAAGAACCCCCCACCCAATAATCAATATTTTTTGCCAAACTTCCATGAATATTCCCATAAATTATAACTTAATAATAAGCCGGGGCAAGCCGTATTTATATCCATCAAGTGCGTAATAGACTATTATTGATTAGTGGAATATGATAGTAAGCCAATCCCAAAGTCTAAGGATAAAAAAGATTCAATGAAAAAAATATTAGTTTTTTCAACAGATTGGGAACACTTGAGTATTGCTAAAGCTGTCAAGGAGGCTATCGAGAAGAATCATAAAGTCAGCTTGCACTCCATACCCGCTGCCCGTTTGTCGAAGGATGTGAATGATTTTATGTACAAATTCATTCCCCGCTTATTCAAATTCTTTCTCTGGACATCCAATATTAGTTTTATGAGATTACTATTCGATCTCTATGCGCAAAGGAACTATGGAGACAGATTAAATTCGGTGATTATTAAATCAAGTCCCAATATAGTTATAAACACATACTTTGCCTTCAACTCCCCTCTTGAAAAACTGAGGGCAAAATACAAGTTCAGATTAATCAATGTTTTCGCAAATCCGTGGACTTTCGGCAACTTATTGATTTCTCCCGATGCTGAAAATTTGGTTTTTGACGAATACTCATGGAGAAGATTACAAAATTATATGCCCAAAATTACAGGGTCTCCAATTGGTTGGTTTACTGAAAACAAATTTTACGAGGCGCAGAAAACAAGGAGAGACCAGATAAGAAAAAGTCTTAATCTGAATCCAGATAAGTTTACCTTATGTATAACCTCAGGCAGCGAGGGAACATTCAATATATTCAAGATTATTAGTACTTTTCTGAATCCAAGGTACGATATGCAGGTACTTATGATGTGTGGAAATAATAAAAATATGCTTAGTATCGCAAAGACGTTGAAGAAACTATCGCAGAAAATTAGGGGGCCGGAAATAATCGGAATTTCATACACAAGTGACATCCATGGATACTTGAGAGCATCGGACCTTGTTGTCGGCAAGGCTGGTCCAAATACATTGTTTGAATCAGTTGCCACACTCACTCCGTTTTTTGCCATATCTCACCTCTCCGGTCTGGAGGATGGAAGTCTAGATATTATCAAAAGATACAAAATTGGCTATATAGAAGAAAATCCCAGACTGGCAACACAGAAGCTGAAAGAAATCATAGAAAATCCTACGGTTCTGGGTAAATTCACAAAAAACCTGAAGAGTCTATCCAAGTTCTGTCAGGGATCAGGAGAAAGACTCCTTGCATTACTAAAACCTTAACCCCAAGAGCAGTTTTTAGCCAAAGAGATTTGTTATTTCTTCTTTTTATTGGTAAGCATTGCGTAGGCTCCCCAAATACCGGAAAGTCCAATCAACGCATAAACTATTGTCAAAAGGAATGGAATTCCGCCCAATAAGGTTCCTATTAAATCAATCTTTAATACACCCATAAAACCTACCTCGAGAGCTCCAATTATCACAAACCATTTGGAAAATGTCTTCAATTTCATATATACTCACCCCCTTTATTAACACTAGCACACTCCGCAAATCACTGCTTCAAGGCTTCAATTCCCGGCAGTGTCTTTTTTGTCAAAAATTCAAGCATTGCCCCACCACCAACAGAGATCCAGTCAAATTCTTTCGTTAAACCCAAGATCAGTAAGGCCTTTTCGGTATCACCACCACCTGCAATTTTAAATGCGGGGCTTGATACCACTGCCTTGAGGACTTTTTCTGTCCCCTGCCGGTGACCTTCGTCCTCATATTTCCCAGGGGGACCAGAAACAATAATTGTCTTTGCTTTCTCAATTTCTTTTTCAAATCTCTCTATCGTATTAAGCGTAATGTCTTCTTTGTCCATGGTAAGGTTTCCAACAATCACTTGTTCGGTCTCTCCCCTTGATCTGACACTGACAAGCTTTTCATCCCCCAGGAAATCTGGTAAACGGCCACCGATTAACACTTTATCGACAAATCTTTTAATTTCCTCCAGGTAACTCAATTTGTCTTCTTTAACTCCGCTTAGAAGAAAGATAACGGGGTGGTCCGCACCTTCTAATACCCGGTTTAGGTTCTCCACTTCTTTTTCAAACCTGAATCCGGCAGCGTGAGGTAGTAGTTTTGGAAGACCAACAATTGAAGCATGCTTACGGTGGCTTGAGGCAAAGGCTTCGTTTACATAAATGTCACCCAGACTCGCAAATTTTGTTGCAAACTCTGCATCATTTTCCTCCTCACCGGGATCAAACCTTAAGTTTTCTTTAACTTCTGCTCCCCATCTATTAAAAATCGGCTGGAAGGGTTTCAGGCTTAAACTTTCATCAACCTTACCCCCCGGCCTGCCCTTATGAGCAATAATAACTATTTGTGCCCCTTTTTCTTTTAAATAATTTAGAGTTTCCTCAGAAGCTTTTATCCTTAGGTCATTTGGGTAAGGGTCGGTATCTAAATCAAGTCTCAGAAGTACTCTTTTCCCACTAACATCCAAGTCTGTCAATTTGGGCAGGTTCATATTTAGTTGTTCGCCTCAATTTTCTCTATCTCCTGAAGTCTTCTTTCGTATCTGGCCTTACCGGAAAACTCTGTTTCCAAGAAAGCTATCAGCATGGCTTTGACATCTTTTTCTTCCGTAAAATCGGCAGCGATGACAAGAATATTCATGTCATCATCATTCCTTCCTGCTTCAACCTGAAATACATCTTTTCCGATAGCGGCACGTACTCCGTCAAACTTATTGGCAAGAACTTCCACACCAACTCCGCTTCCGCAAAGAAGAACTCCGCGCGAACCTTCAGTTTTGGCAACAAGCGATGCAACTTCTTCAGCATACTTGGTGAAATCATCACCTGGTTCCAGGGTTGGGGCTCCAAGGTCTTTAAACTCCCACTTCATTTCAGATAGCCACTCAGCAATTTTTTCTTTTAATCCGTATCCTCTATGATCCGATCCGATAAATACTTTCATATAATTTAAGCTTACTTATTTAAATCCTTCTATTAGATCCATTAGTTCTTTCTTTGGATCAACTGCTTTAACTATATCAGTTGCAACCGCCACCCCCACCGCCCCAAGCTCCAAACTTTTCTTAACATCGTTAAGACTGTGAATCCCGGCTCCGACTATCAGAGGCAAACCTGCACTTTTTGCTATTTCTGTGGCCTGGGAGATGATCTCCGGTTGTGCTTCTGCTACTGAGATTGTGGTTGAACCAACTAGTTCTGGGGGCTCATAGGCTACATAAGTGGGAGCAAGTGCTGTAATCTTTTTTAGTTCGTCCAAACTTCCCGCAAAGACAAGGGTTTTAAGATTTGCTGACATGGATTTTTCGTTAGCAGTACGAAGCGCGTCAAAATTATCAAATTTATGTTCAGAGTGGTTCAAAAAAACACCCGATACCCCAATTCTTGCAGCCTCCTCAGGTAGAGTCCAGCCGGTGTGGGCGCCGTAGCTAACCGGGTCGACGTGTTGAATCCAAACTTCAAGGGTTGTTCCCGAAACTACACTTTCCGCATCAATAATTTGGATAACAGGAATGATTTTAACTTGACTCTCGTGCGCCGCCTCCTCCAAAATTTTGGTTAGCGCAAGAGCTTTTGGTCCTGAGCTCTCTTCAAAAGTTTTGTAATTAACAAATATCATACAACCCCCTGTTGAATACCGAGTACTGTATTAAGTTTTCCTTTATCAAATCCCACAACCGTATCTTTTGTTCCATCATCCTTAACTATTACAACAAAGGGTACTCCCAGAAAACCTCCCGATGAAGCCGCCATTTCCGTTTTGGCCGTCTCATCCAAATCTACCAATTTTTCTGTAAAAGAAAGACCCTTTTCCCTTAAAAAGTCCTTAAGCATTTTGCAATAAGGACAAGTCGTTGTTGAATAAACAGTTATTTGCATACTCTCACCTCCCACTACCTATATATTACGCAAAGAAGTTCCCGAAGTCTAGAAAGAGCCTTCCAGAATGTGTTTTTGACCCGTGGTGATGATTACTTTGTTGTAACCGGGGTAGGCCGAAGAACTGTAATTTAAAATCCACCCACCTTTTGCTAGCTTCAAGGTTCCGAGCAACACGGTTTTACCATCTTTTTCAAGCCAACCCTGATAGAATTGTCCGTTTGGTAGGGTTGGAAGATCAGCTATGATCTCATTCCTTGTGGCTATACCCATGGAGGTCCCACCTGAGACATCTTTAAGCTCAATACCCCCCTGGTCCTGGGGAATTACCAAACCTTTAAGCTTATTCTGCAACTGTTCCTGAATGCTTGGGGTGGCTGAGGGGGCCAATACAGGAGTAGCCTTTCGGTTCTTTATCACTAAAGCTGCAGCGACAATGGCCACAACAACGATAAAAGCTATAAAAATGTTCCTTGCTCGCATTCTGAGCGAAAAATACCACTTGGAGAAGATAATGTCAAGTTTTCGACCAATTCCAATTAACGCAAATTAACCGCACTATTACCGCTGGGCTCAATTTAGCTTCAAATATATTCCAAAAAGGGTTAGTACTGCCGCGACCAAAAGCCATTGGGTTGATGCCAACCAGATATCTGTCCCCATCCAACCAGTCACCGAAAGGAGTACCGCAACAACCGCTCCCCCTATAAGTACCTTTGTCAGTGATTCTTTATTTCTTTTATCAAGCTTCATTTAAATCACCACCCGTCTAATTAATATTACCACTTGACCGAAAGGGTGTTTGAAAGTAAATTAATTGCTATTGGTGAATTACGGCGAAATTCCGTAGAAGTGCCGCTACTGTTATATCCAGAGCCCAAAGTTACCCGAGCAGGAAAATGAAAAAGTATTTAAAAATAGTTCTTCCGGTAGTAATCGTCCTCATTCTTGGGTTTGTTTTCTGGCAAGTCAAGACAAATCGCTCCGCCATCAAAAACCAAGGCCAGGAGGAGGCCCAAAAAGTTTCCGCGGTCTTAAAAATTGGAGGGGCAAACCCGCAATCTTTCGATATTTCAGATTTTGTGGGCAAAACAGCTCTTGAAGCAACAGAGTCTAAGACCGAAGTGGTCACAAAAGGAACCGGAGCCAATGCATATATAACATCAATTAACGGCCAGGAGGCAGACGCCCAAAAACGAGAGTTTTGGGAATTTGATGCCAACGGATCCCAGGCCCAGGTGGGAGCAGGAAGCTATACAATCCAAAATAATGATGAAATTCAATGGAAAATCAGTAATTACTAAACTCACCCAGCCCGCTGGATTTATTTTAATCGGGGCTTTTGCCAGGCTTATCCCCCATCCTGCAAACTTTGCTCCTATTGCCGCCATGGCTATTTTTGGCGGAGTCTATTTGAGTAAGAAGCAGGCATTCACCCTACCAATTTTAGCCATGATTCTATCCGATTTCTTTTTGGGATTTGACTCCGTTCCAATGAGGCTGAGCGTTTATGGCAGTTTTCTTTTAGCGGTACTTATTGGCTTCTGGATTAAAAATCACAAAAACACAAAACATATCGTTTTTGCTTCGCTTTTTTCATCAATAGTTTTTTTTGTGATAACAAACTTTTCGGTTTGGGCGTTTACAAGTATGTATCCAAAAAACGCTAGCGGTCTTTTTGAAGCCTATTATTTAGCCATTCCATTTTTCAGAAACACAATCCTCGGAGACCTATTCTACTCCGGAGTATTTTTCGGTGGATATGAATTCGTCAAAAAACTTGTGGGGAGACTCAATATCTCTCCCCTTTCGGCTTAGGGACAAACTCGTGAATTAGCTCCATTTCTTTTGGCTTTTGTTTGTAGGTAAAAAGAATCTTATCGATATAGTTCCCCAGGTCTTTATAGTAATAGACATCCTTTAATTCAATGTCATCGGCTGCAACTGCCCCTGGGGTGTGCTCGTCCGGTCTTGCCGGGGTTCTTGCGTGGACAACTACATTTCCTATGGCAAGCTGCTTCCAGATGGCATTTGGGGGGTAGGTTTTTACTTTAACAACCTCATCCCAGGTTAAGGATCTTGGGTTGGTAGCAAAAAGAGTGGTGGGCTCAAAACGCATCAGGCGTCTGTCTGTAATGTAAGCTATGTCCCTGTGTTGATAATCGGTTACAACCTTCGTTCCAATAATAACCATGATTAAAGCTATGACTAACCCTGCGATTATGAATAAATCCAAATAAAGAAGCTGGGCACCCAAAATTGCCAAGACGATAAAAACGGCAAGCGCAACCAAGTAGATCCGTAAAAGCTTGAAGGTAAGTGAAAGTGGATGGGGTTTGACTACGTAAAGAATTCTTTCCCCGTCTTGCTTACCGAAAAAGTCGGTATCTGAATTATGCATTGCCATATTGACCTATTTTACATCAACTTTTAAAAAATATTCTTCCTACTTCCTCAGCAAAATCACAGGATGTGGTGCAATAATTGCCTACAATGAAAAAGGCTTGGATTTGGGTAGTTGCAATTGTAGTAATATCGGTTCTTGGATACTTGGGGATTAAGAATTACAGGTCGGGCTATTCTGGGATTTACGGAACAGCCACAACCCCTAGCTATGCCAATACCACCCCACAAGCCTCGCCTGAAGCTGGCGGAAACACAGTAACAACCAAGTCCGGAGTAAAAGGCGATTATCTGGTTGGAGGAAGTGGTATGACACTTTATATTTTTGACATAGACTCAGTGGGTGTCAGTAATTGTTCCGGATCGTGTGCCGGACTCTGGCCTCCTTATACAACACCATCGGTGCCAGTTAATCTTCCTACTGGAGTTGCTACGATTACCCGGTCGGATGGCTCGATACAATTCACCTACAAAGGCCTGCCTATTTATTACTACGCAGGAGACACACAAATAGGAGATCTAAACGGTGACGGAGTTGGTGGAACATGGCACCTAGTTAAACCATAAGCCCACGATACCCACCAAAAGTACATAAATTGCACAGGGAATAATAACTCCTTTTAATACTTTCCTTTCCTCGTTTTTAAGTCCTACAACAGCTTCTGCTGCAATTACATCAGCAAGAGCAATCATGTTTCCCGCCGCTCCCCCGACAAGGGCGAGGGCCAGTATTCTATCGACACCAAAGCCTAAATCTCTTGCAGCGGCTGCCAAAAAGTTGCCAAACATTAAATTGGATACTGTGGCACTGCCCGTAAGGAAGCTCCCAAAAGCTCCGACGATGGGGGCCCAGAGGGGTAAAAGAATATTTTTAACATGAACTGCCAAAAAGTCGATCATGGAAGGAAGAGCGCTTAGGTTATTGACCGAGTTAACCATAATCTGTGCAATTGAGGACATAAAAACAATTACCAAGAAAGGTTCTACGGATCTTTTAAGTGCCAGTTTTACGGAAGAACCCAAAAAATTAATATCTTTTCTAAATATCAATATTGTTAGAATCCCGGCGATGATGAAGGCAAAACCGGGATTAAAATAGGCAAATGTGTGTCTAATGATCAGAGGAATTGGAATTCCGGATGCCCCGAGGAGAAACTTCCCAGCAACTAAGATCACAATTAAGAGCAAATAAGGAAATAACACTTTACCTAGGCTTAGTGTTGTGGGGCGTGGTGTATCTATAAATTCTTTTTCCTTTTTCGGTATAAAAATACCAAGCTTTGTGGTAATAAGTACCAAGGAAAGTCCGATTACAGCTCCCAGAATTGATGGGAATTCCTGGCCTAGAAATACCGTTAAAATTGAGGGAACCGCAAAAGCAATCCCCGCCCAAATGGCAAAAGGAAGCGCTTCAATAAATTCTTTCCTACTATTTTGCCTATTTCTGGTTAAAAACCAAAGCATAAAAACCGGCACTAAAATTCCAACCAAGTTGAGAGTCGCTGCTGTAAGAGGAAGAGAGGCTCCGGCGATGGCACCAAAACCAACTTTAATGGGAGTTCCTGCAGCACCGAAAACAACAGACGCACTGTTACCTAGTAGTGCAATTATTACAGCATTTATCGGAGAAATCCCCAGCCCAACCAATAAAGGGGCAACAACGGTTGATGGGGTTCCAAACCCAGCCGTTCCTTCCAAAAAATTCTCAAAAAACCAAGCCAGAAATATTACTTGTACCCTAAGATCTTTCGAAATGGATTCCAGGTAGTAGCTGATGTTTTCGATAATTTTCGTTTCCCTCATAATCTCCAAGAAAAAGATCGCACCAAAAATAATAAAAAATATATCCAGAGCCACAAAAAATCCTTTAAAGAGGGATCCGAAAATATATACGGGGTAAACCCGCCAGTAAAAAGCAGCTAGGGCTGTCACCAGGATTAAGGTAATGAAAGAAACCCAAATAAGAGGGGTTTTTCTCCAAAGAAGAAGTATAAAAAATAATATAAATGGAGTGGCCGCTAGAACTACGGGTAGTAGGGTCATGACCTACATTTTAACGCATTATTTAACTCTTCCCAAATACTCCCCGGTAGTGGTATCCAGCATCACTTTTTCCCCGACTTTAATAAAAAGTGGGACCTGGGCGGTAATCCCCGTTTCAAGCTTTACCGTCTTTTTGGGGGCATTAATCCTATTGCCGGCCACCTCATCTGGAGACTCGGTTACTTCTAAGGTAACATGCACAGGAAGGGTTGCTCCTATTGCCTTGCCTTTGTACCACACAATCCAACACTTTAGGTTTGGTAAGAAATATCCGAATTGATCCTCAACCAAAGCAAGTGGAATTGAGGCTTGATCGTAGGTTTTAGGATCCATAAAAGTAAGGTCGTCCCCGTCTCTATACAAATATTCCATTTCTTTCTTTTCTATTTCGGCAACTTCAACGCTTTCGCTGGTTTTATAGGTAAACTCCCCCGCCGCACCTGTTTGAACATTTTTAAACTTAATTCGCATAACGGGAGATCCCTTTCCGGGAGACATAAATTCAGTCTTGGTCACATAGACCGGAGCTCCTTTAAAAATTATGAAGCTGCCTTTTATGATGTTACCTGCATTGATTGTATCCATTTAGCAAAAATAATCGGTCGATTTCGACCGACGTAAGCGTATTTTAAGGCAAGAGACTATTGGAGGTCAAATATTTCCTCTCCGGGAAAAAACAAGGTGTCAGAAACTGTGGGGGTATCGGAAGCAAGCATGATAAGCCTATCTACTCCAACTGCAATTCCCGAAACTGTCGGTAGGCCTTCTTTCAGGGCATCAATTAAATCTTCGTCAATTGGGTAAACCGTCTTACCCTGGTCTTTTCGAAGGGCTAAGTCTGACTCAAATCGTTTCTTTTGTTCCTTGGCATCCGTCAGTTCCGAAAAACAGTTCCCCAGTTCCACCCCAGCCAAAAAAATCTCAAATCTTTCCGCAAATCTCGGGTCGGATGCCTTTTTAGAAAGAGATGCTTGGGAAATCGGATAATCATATACTATCGCGGGTTTCCTGCTTTCCCTGAGCTTTGGTTCAATTTCGTTAAAAAATATTTTATAAAAATCTTCATCTTTGACATCTTCAATTTCGCGTCCGGCATACCTTGCAAATGCTTCTTCAAAACTGATTCTTGGCCAAGGAAGGGAAAGATCGTAAGTATCACCCTGGTAAGTTAACTTGTCTTTACCGATAATTTTCAAGAACAAATTTTCAAAATCTCTCATAATATCCTGGTAGTTGGCTCCAACTCTATACCACTCAAGCATTGTAAATTCGGGGTTATGGAGTCTACTTACCTCTTCTTCATTCCTGAAACACCTTGTAATCTCAAAACAATTTCCAATCCCGGCCGCAAGAAGCTTTTTGATTGAAAACTCAGGACTCATAATCAGAAATCCTTGGCGTTTTGCACCCTTTGAAGTTCTAAGTTCGGTTTCAAAAACTTCCAAATTGGGTTCGATTGAAGGAATGGGCACCAAAATCGGGGTAAAAACCTCGTGGAATCCTTGGTTTTTGAAAAAACCTCGAACCACGTCTATCACTTTTTCCCGAATCAGATACCGATCCATTAGTTTTGGGTCTTTTTTGATCCTTTGCCAAGTCTTCATATGAGGGTATTATATAACTTGTGAGAAAAACGATCATTGTTAAAAAAACAGGAAAAAAGGGTCGCGGAGTCTTTGCACTCAAAGATTTTAGGCCGGGAGAGATAATTGAGACCTGTCCGGTAATAAATATCACCCCCAAAGAGAGAAAGATTGTCGAAAAAACAATCTTTACTTACTACATTTACCCCTGGCGAAGCACACTAAGCGGTTCATTGGTTTTAGGCTACGGCTCGATTTATAATCATGCCTACTCCCCCAATGCGGACTGGAAGCAGAACTTCGGGGCAAACTCGATGGTTTATAGAGCAGTTAAACCCATCAAAAAGGGTGAAGAAATCACCGTTAACTATAACGGAGAGCCTGACGACCAAACCAGGGTCGACTGGTTTGAGGTAGAGAAATAGTGTTTTATGTGATAGAATGAAAACTATGGGAAACTTCAACAGAGATGATAATAGGGGTGGCGGATACCGCGGAGGCTTTAACCGAGGCGCAGGACGCGGTGGGTTTAGCGGAAGGGGAAGGTCTTCTTTTGGTGAAGATAGAGGCAGACGCGAGATGTTTAAAACAGTCTGCAGCAACTGTGGAAATGAATGCGAGGTTCCATTTAGACCTACAAGCGGGAAACCTGTTTACTGTAGCGACTGTTTTGAAAAAATAGGTGGTGGAAGGCAAGATTCGCGAAGATTTGATGACAGGGACCGCGCTCCACAGACACAAGGCGGACCGGATTTGGGTGCAATCAACGCCAAGTTAGACAAAATTTTGAGCATCTTGGAACCTAAAGTCGTTGCCCCCGTCATTCAGACCCCGGTTACCAAAGTGGAGAAGATTGCCGATAAAGTAGATCTTCCTAAGATTAAAAAGGCAGTCAAAAAAGCAACTTCAAAAAAGAAATAATTTAGTTCCCCGGTTTGACGGCTTTTTCGAACAAATAATACTCGGTGAGTACGACAATTGAGGTTAATGCACCCAAAGCATTGGAGACAATCACAGCAAAGTTTTTAATCTCAAATCCATAGAACACCCAGACGATGCCACCAAAGCCAATAATGATGTATGTCATTGCAGAAATGTCTTTCGCACTTTTTCTTTTGAATATCTTTATCGCCTGTGGAAGCCCGGCTAAGGCCATCATGATTCCCGCAACCGTCGCTAGTACAGATAAAAATGACATAACCAAGCTTTAATATAACAGATTCTCCCAGGAAATTGGGGGTGGTTATTCAGACTCTTTTGACAAAATCGGATATTTTAAATTCACCCGGAGGATTTGCCAATACGGCTTCGCGGATTCTTTTTATCTCTCTGGGGTTATTTAGAGCGTCGGGAAGGCAAACTAAACTTTTACACAATTCCCTTTCCGGCAATTCTGGGTTATCTATACTCTGGTGGCCAAGACATCCCCCGCTTCCGTCAGGTAATTGACTAAAGTTGCAGCACCCTACATTTGCGCAGCATTCGACACACCAGTAGCCCGGTGCCGGCCGGCAAACTGAAAATTTAGCTTCCTGAAGCATATTAGGTTGCTATTCTAGCATAGACCAAGGAACCCCGGAAATCCCAACACCCAATTTTTCTTTATCTTTTTATTTTAAAGTCAAGCCAAATAATATACCAATAATGAGCATTTCGGTAAGTCCTGTTAAAAACATATATATCAAAGCACTGGCCGGCACCTTGAACATAACAAGCTGAGAAAAAACATGCATCGCTACACTGAAAAACGACACGATTAAACCAAATGATAATCCCTTAAGTAGCCCGGAAGAACCGGGCAGGCTTTTGTAAAGCAGAATGAAAATCCCCGCCATAACGAAGCTATAGAGGAAATCTATTCCAAAACCCAGAATGATATTAACTGAACTTTTTGCTATTGGTTTATAAACCTCAAAAAGTTTTTGCGCGTAAGGATTGGCATTAATTAAACCATCCAGAAGCCCTAAGATGAAACCGCCAAAGACAGAAACTATAATATACCTCAACATATACCCATATTAAAACAAGATGGGAGGAAATCAAGATGACTGCAAACGGGTGGTACGATTCCGTAAGTTTTGGGCCCGATCGATTTGTGTCATACTCAAAGTATGATTAAGATCCCGATTCTTCCCCTCTCCGCCCTAGTATTTTATCTATTACTGATTATTTTATGGAACCTAAGTATCATTCCCTCCCCCAAAGAACTTATAGAAATATTGGAAGGACTATATCAACAATATGGGTATGTGGGACTTGTTGTGGCCACCTTACTTGAGGGAATTTCCTATATTTGCCTCTATGTTCCGGGTGCTTTTATAATTGCCTTAACCGTCTTTTTCTCAGACAGATCCCTTACGTCTCTCTTAACAATAAGTGTTGTTGTGTCGGCAACTTTGACGGTTGCTGCTTTTATCAATTATCGTCTCGGTAGGTACCTATCTTCACGAAACTTTTGGGACAAGAAGGATCTTGTAAAAGAATCGGAAATGCTTTCTCGTGGGTTTATTACTTCGATGCTGCACCCAAACTTTCTGGCTTTTTACTTTCTCAATTCAGGTTTGGAGAAAAGAGATTCTAAACAAATACTCTACGTTCCCTTATTCATGCTCCCATATGGACTGCTCGTGGCATATCTTCTGTCAACTTTCTCCGGCCCCATTCGTCATGGCTTAGAAAACCCAACACTTCTACTTGCCGCACTTGTCGTTTGGTTTGTGGTGGCGGCATGGGTGGAAAACAAGAAACGTACCAGGAGTTCCAAAATCTCAAGAAATCCGTAGAAAATACTCGATGTGTGGGACTGTTTTTAGAATGTTTGATTGTTCTTAACCTCCAGCGGTTCAATCCCTATGAATAGTGGAGGCACAGATGTGGTTATTTTTACTCTACCACAGTTGTGGGCTTTGGGGCATTCTCCTCTCTGTCCAGTGATGCACGTCCCCTCCAATCCTACGATAAGTTGCCCAACTACTGGCCGGTCTTGGGGTATAACCTTAAACCCGGCTACAACCGAATTATCTATAATATCAACTTCCTCTTTTTCTAGTTGGGCACAACCCACCATTCCTGCTCCGAATTCCTGCATACTTTCCGTGGTCATATGTGAGAGATTATATCAAATATTCAAATTCTGACTGGGTTTGATAATTTTGATATAGTTTTTTGAGGATGAAAGTACTGGCTCCCAAGCTCCGTCGATATTGTAAAGGCATTAAATAGGATTGTCGAAGTGTTTAGTAACCCGATTGAAATTGAGGTTGTTAAAAGGAGGTGGGAAGAAGTTAAGAACTTGACGATTTGTACACAACCCAGAGTCTACTTTATTAATCCGAGCTTTTCAGAAGCCAAATAAAACGAGGTCACCGTTCCCGATACTTTTATCTGGCCACTTTTAATCATTTCGTGAGCTTTTTGAAAGGGAAGAACCAAAAGTTCAATATTTTCATTCTCATCCTGATTGTCGGTTTGGTGAAACGTTAGTTTTGAGTTCAGACCTAAAAATACATAAATATCAGAAACTACTTTCGTAGGAGCATTTACTATTTGAGCAAGAGGTGTGATTTCTCCACTTGTATAACCAGTTTCTTCCTTCAGTTCCCGAGTCGCTGCTTGGAGGGGTGTTTCGTTCTTTTCGACATATCCAGTAGGAAATTCAATCATTATATCCTGGGAAGCATGCTTATATTGCTTTATAAACACAAACTCTCCGTTTTCCGTTATGGGAACAACCATAGCCACATCACCTTCCTCGTAAACAAAATAATCATTGAGAATCTTGCCGTTTGGTAGCTCTACCACATCTTGACGAACCCTCATCCATGGATTGTCAAAAGCATACTTAGAAGAAATTCTTTTCCACTTTTTCATACAAGAAGTATATCAGGCTTTAAAATCCGAAGAAATCCGTAGGAAATGCTCCGAGTCCCTAGTATCGCCCTGACCAGCAGTTTATCACGTATTCTCAAGGCTTTTCAGAATCCAATAAGGGCTGAGCAAGCTAGAGAAAGGCTGAAACTAATCAAATTTTTGAGAATGGCTACGGTTACTTAGATTTCAATTTTAATTTTATAACTGGTTTTTGCCTGTTATTGGTAAGGGTGAATTTATAACCAAAATTCCTAGCGTCATATTTAACTATCTCCAATTCTGATATTTCAGTGGGGACAAAATAGACGTGACAATCCTTAATAATCTCAAGAAGTAATTTCGCGAAGCCCCACCAATTCTTATTATCCATCAAATCAGTAGGAATGGCATTCTCATTAATAAACAATTCGAGATCATCTTTAAGCGTATTAAGCTTAAAAAAATCAGAATTATACAATATTAAATTGCGAGCATTCTCATGTCCGCTTTTTTTGCGATTAATTTCAGGCTCAAGTTTATCCGACAACAAACTTGTCGTCGTTTCTTGATCTAATTTATTATGCAATGCCCAGTTACAGTAAAAACGAAGTGTTCTGTGCGGTATTCCCCCATCATTTAAAATCTTTCTAATCTGAACCATTAAATAAATTACTTCACATTCTTCAGTAAATAATGTATGTACCTTTAAAAAAAATTTCAATTTATCTATTACGGTTTTTTGTCCATTTTGCGTAATTCTGATTGTTAATTTATGGGAGCTTAAAAATATATTTCCCCATCGGAACAAACTCGATTTGTTTTACAAAACCTTTTTTCGTATGGATTAGTTCCCTTTGTCTACTGGCTTTTAATTCATCAAGATAATCAAATTTATACACATTGTATTTGGGGAAGGCCTGGAAAACCACATGTTCAGAGCTCGTAGGACTTAGAATACTGGACAAAACCCACACCTCAGAGACTTTGGGGTCAACCCTGGAAACTTTTTCAAAAATTTCTTTCGTACTAAATGTTTCCCCTGCACGACTATGAACATAACAAAGTAAAATATAATCATCAGGATAAGCCTTACCCGACAGTTTGTTTTTAATTGCACCTGCTAAATCGGTCTCTGCATGAGATTCATATTCAAAAATTTCAACATTTTGCATTTGGGCAACCACGCCTTCGTCGGACTCGGCAAAAGAAACGGTGATAACATCTGGTGCACTATCTTCGTTATTTGGACGAAGCCAAAATTCCCTGCCTGCTAACTTACCCAACCCAAGCAAGAACACTGCTGTTATCCACGCCTCTCTTTCGGGTTTAAACTCACTTTTTGTCAATGCGGCTTTATCTCCATACTTTTGTCTCAAACCTAAAAAGCGTTTAATAGCAAAGGAGGGGCTTAAATATATCTCAGACGAATAAAGTTTCCTTGCCATTATGAAGTTGGTTAGATTAATAACAACTCAGCTCCCCAGCTCTACGAGTATTATAGAGGCTTTGAACAAGATTATTAAGGCCTTTGAAAGTCCAATTGAAATTGAAGTTACTAAAACAAGGTGGGAGGAAATTAAGAAACTACAAAATACAGGCGTGGTTGTTATTACAAATACCTAGGAGTATTATAAAATTGTAACTATCTTATGAGGTTATTCTTTCGAAAACTTTGGCAAAAGTTTATAAATTTCAATAAAGTCCAAAAAACTTTAATTTTTTCTCTTTTGGCTTCAATCGTCGTGCTACTTTTTAGTACTTTCTCTAGCCAAGGTTTTTATGACAAAAACATTGGGCTTATAATCTCACTCTTGTTGATCTTTTGGTCTATTGCTGGTGTTTCATTGATTATTTTACTTGGCCGCTTTTTATCCACTCGCATACGTGGCAGTGAAAAACTCAAAAAAATGGGGCTCATGAATTCCAAAACTTTATTTATCTATTCGCTAGTAACTTTATTTGTCAGTTTAGGTGTGATGTTGCTGGGTTTAACTAAGAATTCCACTATTCTTGCGGTATTGTTGTTTTCCCTGACAGCTCTATCCGCATTGATTTGTGGATTAATATTTATAAAATTCCTCTTCCACTTCAAATTAGTTCGAGGATTGTTAACGTTTTCAATTATCGGACTCGTCGTCCTCTTTTTTGTTTATCTCCTCATCGTGCGACCCCAAAGAATTTATGGCAACTCCATGATGCCTGGTTTAACAGATGGAAGCTATCTCTTAACTGCAAAGGTGCCCTACTATCTATCTAATCCCAAAAGAGGTGACATTATAGTTTTTACCCCACCCATTAACTCTTCCGATGTATTTATTGATCGTATAGTAGGCCTACCTAGAGAAACAATTTCCGTTAAACAGGGAGATGTATACATTAACAGTCAAATTTTAGTTGAAAAATATTTATTATCTCCAAAGTCAACCAAAGCGGGTGCATTTTTGGAGGAGGATAAATCTTACAAGATTCCTGAAGGTAGTTATTTTGTAATGAGTGATGATAGAGAAATTACGAATGATTCTCGTGTGTGGGGACCTGTAAACAAATCGGCAATCTCTGGAAAAGCGTGGATACGACACTGGCCTCTGAAAGAGTTTGGAACTCCAGTTAAATAACCATCAAATTATTTGTCATACCTATTAAACTGGTTTTCTCCATCATTAATAATTTGATTTACATTTCCCCAATTGTTTTGTGCTGGAGTTAATTTAAAAAACCAGAGTAATTTGATCAGAACTGACAAACTAAGCAGTATAGTCAAATACAACACAATTGTAGAAACTGTTATTTTTGCAATGGTTATAAGGGTTTTTGTATTGAATATTTTTTTAATATATTTTCTAAAAGTAGCAACTAATACCGTTGAAATTAGTATTATTAGAGTAACTAAAACGAGGTTTAGTTGTTTTTTGGTGGAATATAGATCGTTTTTTTCTGACATCCCAATATAAGCCTTTAGACACGCTTCCTTGCCATTGTTTTTTAAGACCTTACTAAAGTAGTTTTTACCTAAAACACCAAACCCTCTCGAATCATTAGAATCTAGTCTATTATCTCCAAGGAGAAAGTACTCGTTTGATCTAAGTAGTAAGCTGATATTGTCGGTATCATGTGCAGACGTTGAAATAAAACCGTTTTCATTAACTATTTGACCGTTTATTGTAATTTTTCCGTTTGATATTTCAATTTTGTCTCCTGGGATACCAATTATTCTTTTGATAAGTTTATCTTGTCCTGAGTCTATCTTCTCTCCTTCTAAAACGACTACATCACATCTGTCATATTTAGCAAATCTTCTAATTGTCCACACAGAATCTCTGTTTGAGTAATGTGGCTCCATGGAATTTCCTGCGATATTCAGTGATCTAACTCCTAAAAGAAAATAAAGAGCGGTTAATACAAACAATCCTACAAAACCATATTTAAGAACTGATACCACTAATTTCTCTATCTTTTCAGCCATATTTAATATTAGCATTTAGTTATAAATCAAATAAGATTAGTTTAAAATATAAACATGTCTTTGATTAAATCTTTTTGTTGCAAAGCCAATATAAGTTTAAAACTTGTAAACAAACCACTTATATATGATTGGTTTTGTTCTTCGTGTCATAAACAATTGGGAGTAATTGGATATATTAGAAGTCTAAGAAAAGGAAAGTTGTAAGATATTTGTTTTTATCCTCCAACAGCAGGAGTCCATCCTTCTTTTCCTTGAGTAAACTCACGACTATCAGGAGAAACACATTTTCTTATTCCTGTTCTTTGTGCATATTGTTCAGAGGAAAGTTGCCCGCCATCAGATCCGATTGATTTAACACAATCCTCATATGTTTTTACCCATTCATATTTTTGAGAAATAGTAGGAGCTAAATCTCCACCAGGAAGTAAACTGGGGTTAAAATTGTCTTTAGGGCATCCATGATCGCAATCGTATGGTTCACCTTTATTGTCTTTATTTAGAAGTACATTTGTGATTTGCCACACTGACATGGTTTGCGAAAGCTCATAAACCATGCCTGTTTGAACTTCTTTTCCTTGAATACCACCCTTAACCCACAAGGTAAATTTAAAAGCAGTTTCATCTTTGATGAAGTCATAGTATTTAAGATCGCTAGTAATTGCCGTTTGGGTTGCATTTTGAGGAACACTATACAAAACCTTTGGTCCAGTATTCCTTGGTGCTTCAAATTTAGATTTTATAACAAGGACTGAACCGATCAATAAAAACAGTATTAGACCTACTAAAAGAAACAAATTTTTCTGGCCTCTAAATTTTGTCATATTAAGGAAAGGCTATGTTTAATGGGTCTTTTCCCCATCCATTACCCGATTGCGATCCGTCACTGGAAATATATGCTTTGCAACTAGTTATCTTCATTCCTTGAATATATTTACATGTATTTTGACCGTTTTCGTCATATGAACATTTTTGCCATGTTTCGTTTGCTGATAAATAATCAAGTCTTTTGAGATTTTTGATTGAAGTATTTGTATCATTAAAAACAATTTTCTCAGATTCTCCAGGCAAAATTGCTTTATCCAATTTTTTCTCAGCCATTACAGTCCCTTGGTATGTATTTTTATCTTTATCTGTGAAGTTACATTCATAAAAAGCAAAATCAGTAATATACGGATTCACTGATTTATTTGTAACGACAGCCTCAAAACTAAAACCATGAGAACTTGCCACTGGTTGTTTTGATACCAAAACTGAATATTTTTGTATTTCTGGTTTTTCTGTGGCCTGAGTTTGCTGTCCAGTTATTGTCCCGCACCCAGATTCAGGCATTGGTTTACCTGGATTTCCATGCTTAATCCATTCATTGTTCGTACAAATCCAATTGTCCTCATCTCCGCCCAAAAGAAAACGAGCAACAAAAAGTCCTCCTAAACCAATAGCGACAACGATAATAAGAGATAAAAGAAACTTCTTCATGTTCTCATTGTATTTTACAACTCCATTTTGCTAAATGGTAATCCTCGGGCAATTCCATCGATATTCCTCATCATCGCTTCCATGTTTTTCCCAAAAGTTTCTACGGTGCTTGTTGAAAATGGTTTAAACATCAAAGCGTTTTCAAAAATAATAGAGCGAATAATATAAAACTGGAAGCCCCAACCAAGGCAAAAAGGAGCTGGCATAATATAAAAAATCCCTTTTCATTAATCTAGGTTCAGTTCTTCGACCATGTTTTATATCCCACAGCAAGTCTGGTAGCCTACCAGCCATAATTACTACCACCACTGCAACCACACCGATATTCCAAATGCGAAATAGTAAACAAAAAAAGGCGATATTTAATACTAAGGCAATGACAGTAGTTCTTTTTTGTTGATGTATATATTTCTCATCACTACCTGCAATTGTAATAAATTGTGGGGCTTCCTTTTTTATTCTATTAAGTTCTTGTTGTGGAAATAGACCTCTTACAAAAAGACCTAATAAATTCACGCTTAAGTACATCAGGACGAGAAAAAAGGCTACAGATATCAATATGTGAACAATCATAATTTAATTATACCAGTAAGCTTTTTGAGATCTTTCTTACTCCATTCCAAAAAGACTTACTAAATTTTGATATCGTCTTCGGTTTAATTTTCTCGAACCCTGTAATAATGGATTTCTTTATATCTACATTCTGTTCAACTTCCACTCTTGAATAAACCACATCAAAATGTTGTTTGTTATTCTTGTCGTATCTAAGGTCAGGTTTAAGTTGGTATAGCAATTCAAAACCCAGGTTGATTTCTTCTATTGCCCCTGTCCTTGCAATCATCTTGTCAAAAAGACAATTTAGCAAGTTGTCTTTATGTGTGATACTTAACTCATTTGAATCTAAAACAACCGCATTGAGTGCAAATTCTTGCTCCAACCCAATGGTGCCAAGTGTATTAAGCCACTCAATAATTGATTCTGCAAATTTCAACCTCAACGAATTTGACAAAAACCCTAAAGAAACAGCCTCATTATATGCATCAAAGGCTATTTCTTGGGTTTGACGAGGTTGATTTACAATCAAAGATTGAAGCTGGTCAACATACAAGCCCTTAAGTTCTTTGTCTCCACCACACTTTAATCCATTTATGGCCTCATAAGGAACTGCCCTTTGTCCGACTTCCAAACTTGAAGCTTTGTCGAATATCCGCTTGGCAATGCCTATTTTATTTGTCACCCGATAACGCAAAGTATCAAGTTTGTTCAACGCTGTTTGGTAATTCGCCGTATCTATAATCTTAATCAACAAGTTACTTCTCCCCACCACATCTTCATATGACCATATCACATCAAAAACATTTGGATCTGATACCGCCCTATTCTCTAAAGTTTCTTTAACAAGTGTAAAAAGCCTCTTTCTCATATCCTCATCATCTGGTTCAAGAGATGTTTTAAGCATTTCTATATCAGCTCCCTGGAAAAATGCTTGGAGTGTTTGTTGTAAACCCGTTTTTTTGTCTTCAGAAACAAAACTTGCCAACTTGGTTATTGGAGCTATTAATTTTGCCTTTCTAGGATACTCACCAAAAGTATTAATAGCTTGTTGTAGCGAATCTCCTAAATGGTTTAGAACATCCTGTTCTACTTTCTGAGAGTACCTATCTATTCCCAGCTCTGCATATCTCAATGCCTCCAAAAAATACTTTTCCCTTTCTGGTTGGGGGGAACTTAAATAAGCAAGTATTAGTTCATCCATCTTACGCAAGAATGGTCCTCCTACTTCCGCACTCGTATTTAAATCCAGAGATAGCACGAGATTAGCTCTTTTGTCTAGAATAACTTCGGAGAATATCTCAGGCTTATCGGCTGATGGAACTGGAATACTTTCAATAAACTTTGCCAACAAGTCGTCTGAAATAAAAGCCTGAATAGCTTTTCTCATTCCTTGAAATAGTTCAAGCACTTTTGTATTTTCAGAGTGTCCTTTTTCTAGAGCCTCAGAAATTTCTTTTTTGGATCCGATAAACATGTCTACATTGCCTAATATAATTTTTATAAAACTTTCTGAAATTTCTACATCTTTTCCATCAGCAAGCAACTGAATATAGGCCCCAATAACCCCTTTTCTGTGGCTATAACCCTTTCTTGTAACTTTTATTAAATTAATTACTGACGTGACTTTCAATAGTGCCAGCTGTTCTCTGAGTTTCTTATAGATAATTTCTGCAACTTTTTCAGCCAGGTTTTCCTTTATTGAGATATTTATCCCCCCAACTAGATTAATTATGTTAATCAGATTCTGATTTTGGTCACCATTTAGGTCAAGAAGTTCAACAACGAAGTTGTTGATCTCGTCGTCTTTGACTTTTTGATCCAGAGCTTCATTGATAAGTTTTGTAGCCTCTTCCCCTTTTGAATCTTCTAGCGCAATTTTTAGATTGGCTCCAAAATTTCCTAAAGCTAACTCATTCGAAGATTTTTTAAGATAAATTAGGGTCCTTGCGTCTGTAATTGGAACGGTATTTGTTGCTTCCATGAAACCCCCAATCTCTCCTTCCATCGGCAAACTTAATATTTTTGGATCCTCTATAATTTCTTTATACTCAGAGGGCCATTTTTGACGAATAACCAACAACTTTGCCAGAGGGGCTGGATCACTTGTTATTGCACCTTTGCTAATAATCGGTTTTCTTCCACTTTCTCTTTGAATAGCTAGCATATAGTGAGCAAGGAACGTATTAACAAATTGTTTTATTTGGCGGGGGTTTTCTCTAAAAGCTTTCACTATTATCGTGACCAAATCACTATTTTTGTACAAGGATTCTACTTCTGTATGTTTTAATAATCGTTTTGTATATTCTCCCAGATCGGCTTCTATAAACGGAGGGATTTTGATAAATGTATTAAAGAATTTCCTAAGGAATTCATCCGTATCTTTTTCTTTGCTTCCCTCGCCATAGTTATAAAGTTTAACTAGATGTTTTCTAATTGCTTCCTCGTCACATTGAATTAGAAAAACACATTTTTCTGTTTTGGGTTCAAGAAACGTTTTTATGGTAGATAACAATTCCACAGCTTTCTTGTCAGTTGCCCTATCTAAATTATCGAAAATGATCAAGATTCTTTGTGCTGTTGATTTGTTAATAATATCTTCGAAAACTTTTTCAAATTCATCAGGATCTTTAAACTTGTCTGAAGTCCACGTTTCTTTCTCTGTTGTGATAACTTTTGATACAACCTGAAATATAAAAAATATCGTAACTCCAGAAAAAATAGGAGTTAATATTGTAGCCATGTATATTGGCAGGAAGTCGGTGGCCAATTTACTAATTCCAAACCCGATTAAACCAAAAAGTGTAATTAATGCTATTCCTACAAATATAAATGTCGTTTGAGATAAGTTCTTTTTACTAAGTGTTAGCTTTCCTTCAAATTCTCTAGATGTTGAATGCTCAACTCTGGGATCAATTTTGTATTCTTCGTCAAGAAACTTCCCTTTAAGCTTATTTTCCAGATTTAATACAAACTGCCTTCTTAATGAATCCTTTTCATATTTCCATACATCGAATTCAACCACAGCTATCTTGTTATTTTTACCCTTTTCGTTGAATTTTTCTATTCTGTCTACTAAAAAATTAGCTATAGTACTTTTACCCGTCCCCCAATTACCAAAAAGGCCAATTGTAAAAGGTAAAGGACAAATCTTTATTATTTCATGAAGAGTTTGAGCAATGGATTTATGTCCAAGCTCATCAGAAGTAGTGTTCGTTAAAGCCTTATCATCTAAGAATTGAGGCTCGATATTTTTCTCCATCTTAATATAAAAAATGCCCTCAAAAAGAGGGCAGATTCTTAAGCTCATTATACTACTTCCGTAGAGAATGAGATTCTAATTAATTTAGGTAAGAAATATGCCTACTTAAACTCACCATACCAACCTACCCCGTTCAATTCATTACTTCCTTTGCAATAAATGAAAAAGCTATTAGGTTTGGTACTTAAAGGATTAAATCTGGTTCCATCTTTCTTGGTAAACTGCATTGCTCCGACTTTGTATATCTGACCTTTTTCCAAGATATATCCGTCTAAGGAATAAGTTCCTCCGTTTATCTGAAGTCGTGCATTTTGGCAATCTGCGGTATCAAGGTTGCCAATTACAAATTGAGAACCAGTGAAATTTACACTTGCATTAAATGTTCTTTCTGGGACAGGAGTACTACTTGTACCACTTTGGCCACCTCTATTTGATAAAAGCATACTCGTTAGTAACATGGGCAAAAGGAAAATTATTCCGAGGAAAGTTAATATTGGATGTCTTCTAAATACTCCTCTCAAATCCGTCTGGCAAAATGGGCATTTTTTAGCCTTTTCGGATATTTCCTTATCGCAATTTTTACACCTTTTAGTTTCTTCTTTCTTTTCAATCATTCATATCACCCCATTTCTTAGCTAGCGGGTGAAATAAAATAAGAGCCTCCCGCCAGCTGGCTTTCGCCGCATATCCCTTTCGAGACATGACCACAGTTGGTAGCTGAACGAGAGGCTCTCGTCCCCCAACTGTGGTTTTTATGCCATGCCCTTTGCAAGGTTTAGGCAAATCTCACAACCCAATTATATGTACTGCAGGTAGAATAAACAAATTTATCTAAAAAATGGCATTATTGGTCCGAAAACCTACCCCAAAATTTGAATTTTAGCTTCAAATTGACAGTTAGTTTTCGGAGCACCCCTTTAATAAAAGAGTTATAATTCCAGCCAGATGAAGATTGATAAAAAGAAACAAGAACCTGGGTTCATTCAAATTGAGAAAATGGATTTAGGTAACTTTACCGATGTTGCCCTACTCGTAGACAATATATATTTTCGTGAAGAAGTCGAAAGAATGCGACTTAAATATAAACACCTCTACGATTTTCCACTAAAAGACAAAAAGGTTATTGACGACTTTGTTACAAAAAGGATCATAGACCAAAAGTTGAAGGGTCAATTTGAGGCTGATCTTGAAAGAATCAGAAAATACTTTGATAGACCTTGCCATTTTTTACCAGTTATTGAATCTTCTGTTGTTTATGGGTTTGTGTGTGGGAGTGATTATTCAAAAGCATATTTAGAAGAACAAGAAACTTTTCCTGATGATAACCCAGACTCGATCCCCGATAAAAAATATTGCATTGTTATTCATGCGGGTACGCGCGAAGACGATATTATTCGGGTATTCCGTGAATTTGAAATGAAAAAGAAGATACATTTTAAAGGTGTCGGGAATAAAACAAGGAATGACAATCTTGGATATTCAGTAGATTTCAGCTTTCAGAAAATGAAAGATACTTTTGGGTCAATTGAAGATATTCACAACTGGTATATTAGTGGCAAAAAGCCACTTGAAATAGCTTTAGAGGAGAAGGGCTACACTCCCAAGGAGTTCATAGATTTAAGAAAGAAACTTAAATCTGCCATAAATGAACATAGTGAGGTGGAACAGAAAAACTACAATCTTGATTCAAATAAAATTAAACGGATTTACTCCAGGAGAGATACCATAAAAGAACAGATGAGAGCATACCGAAGACTTCTTACGTCTCCAATTTTGTAAACCCTAGAGCATCTTTCCATCTGCAGTTTTTTAACAAGTTAAGCACCTTTATCATGTAAAGGTAATGAAAAGAGTTATTGAAATTGAACAAGAAAAACAAATCGAGCTCGCAGTGGATAACTTTACTCAAATTTTGATTCAGCAGGCAATGATTAACAGAAATAATCAAATTAACAAAAAGATTAAAAACAAATATGGAAAATCAAACTGAATTATTCAAAACTTCCGATATTAAATCCTCCGCTTACCTTTTGTGTGAGGGGCTCTCTATCACCAAAATCATAAAAGGTGATGCTCAGAAGATTGTTTTTTGTTTCTCCGATCTAGAAAAAGCGAAAGAGTTGCTACAAAAATACTGGACAAACAAGGCCCTTATTAATCCACGTTCACTCTTTGAAAACTTTGATTATTTAAAAGGTCTTATTCATAGGGACTACGAAATTTAGAAAATTCCATAAGATGAATATTGAAAATAAAAATGGGAATTGCCTAGCAACAGGAATAGGTTTTTCCAGCTTCATAGCTCTTAATCGCTACATTGATAGGCGTATTTTAAAAGATTCTAAGCTTCTGAACCTCTTAATTTATATTTCCTTACGGGTAAAAAGAAGTGCTGAAACAAGCTCAGACGTTTTCTTGCCTATTTCACTCAAGGTTGGAGAATTCATTATTGGCAGACTAAGTACCGTCGAGCATACAGACCTTTCAGAATCAGAGTATAAGAACCGTTTTATAAAACTTCAGGGAATGGGCATCATAAAAGTTATCAAAACAACCAACAAGTATACCCTCGGCGAATGGCTTGAAAATAGCTTCATTGATCTAAATCTCGAATACGAAGTAGACCAACAAAACAACCAACAAACATCCCACCAATCAACCACAAACAATAATATTAATAAATCTAATAATCTTAACTCTCTTATTAATATGTTTATTAAAAGATATGTAACCAATAAGAGTACTTACACTAATGAACAATATGAACATGTACTTAGGGAATATATGAGATGTAAAGGTATAGAACTTAAAGGCAAAGAGGTAATTGATACCTTGTTTGTAATCAAAAAGATGTTCGATTCGGTAAGAACTCCAGAACAAATTGTTAATTTTATGGAATGGTTAAAGAAGTTTGAAAATGATGAAGATCATATATGGATAAAGACGTGGACAATTAACACCGTTCAAAAGAAGTTACCTGAGCATCTATCTGGCAAGTTAAAAATACAAACTACAGAAAATGCCTATCCTGCTTATGAATAAAAGAATTTGCGCCCAATATTTAATCATGATTAAGATTCTGATCCCAATTCCAAATCATAGTTCGGGCCAATTCATAATTGCAATTATGAATCTAGATTCAATTCCAATATGCCATATTGGAATTCAAGTTCTACCTATCGTATCTTTATGTTTACTATGAGATTACTTAAAATTAAATAACAAAAAATAGAGGCTCCGTCTAGATAACAAGAACCTCTATTTTACGCTTAGAGCAGGTCATTTTTGATGAACTACGCCCTATTTGTATAGAAATCATAACAAACATGTCAATAAAAATACAGCAATTAATTAACAGCCCTTTTAAGCCTATCAATTTCCTTAAAGGAGAAAGTATATGTCTATCAAGAATTGTTAGGCATGAGTTTAGGCATGCGATAACGGCATATCGGATAGCAATTTACCCATGAATTACATTAGCCCAAATAGTTTTATCAGAAGAAGAAGCTGGAAAAAACATAACAAAGTTTGTGATATATGTCATAAACAAAAAAGGCTTCTTGGATCAATTGTATATTTCAGTGATTACAACACGAGCCATTTTTCCTTAAAAGTCCTTCGTTGGATTATAGACTGGAATGATTACAAGTGGGTATGCAGAGATTGTATAGCTAAAAGTACCGAAGAATGGAAAGTTGACCCTAATTCAATAGAGAAGATCAACTATTACTTGGGAATTGGATATTCACTTTATGGATGGTCAATATAACAAAATGAAAAAATCTCTGATTTATACAAGAGTTTCGGATCCCTCTCAAATCGCAGGATTTTCCCTAGATGTCCAAAGGGAAAGGTGTTCAAAATGGGCCAAAGATAACGATTATGAAATAGCGGGAATCTATGAAGATGGAGGCAAAAGTGGTACTAAAACAGTTGGTCGACATGGTTTGGAAGATTTGCTTATTCGTTGCCAACAAGGAGACATTGATGTTATTTTAGTAATAGACACCGATCGATTTGCGCGTAGCGAGCTTACGCACTATATTCTGAAGGAAGAACTCAGAAAACTAGGTACCAAAATAATTGCCGTCAATCAGCCAATGATCGACGACTCGGCTGAAGGCATGCTCATGGAAAATACCCTCATTGGAATAAACGCCTTTTATAGTCGCCTTACGGGCAGAAAGGTAAGAAAGAGTTTGATGAAAAAATGGGAAGACGGAGATTACCCCTCTTGGGCTCCTTTGGGGTACTTAAACGTTAATAAAGGAACCGAGGACAAGCCTCACAAAGTTGTCGAGATAGATCCCAAACTGGGTTCGCTTGTCAAAAAACTCTTTGAACTATATTCAACTGGTAATTTTAGCCTTGTACAACTTTCCAAAGAGATGTTTTCCAAAGGTCTTACTGCGCGAGACGGAAAGATGTTTTCGGATAGCAGTCTACAGCAATTACTATCAAGCACTTTCTACTACGGCTGGATGAAGTGGGGAGGGATGGAAAAAACAGGGAACCATACACCTCTAATAACTAAAACTCTATTTGACCAATGCCTATTGGTTGCAGCAAAACACAGGCAGTTTATGACTCGTGATAGAAAACATGATTTTCTCTTAAGAGGTATTGTTTTCTGCTCGAAACATAATTCAAGGTTTACCGCCGAATGGCATTATTATCATCACGAACATTACAAAAAAGACAAAATCGGTTATTACCATTGCTACTCCCAAGGAGGCTGTCCAGGTTCTTTTATCGAAGTAAATGAGCTGGAAAAAAGAGTTGCAAATCTTTTTAAGAAATTTCAGTTTAGCCAGGAATTTATTGAGCTTGTAAGGCAAAAGGTAAGAGAGCACTTTGAAAACGGAAAAAAGAACCTTGATTCTGAAAGGCAAGCAATCATCAACAATAAAAAGGCTATTGAGGAACATAGAAATAAAATGGAGAGCCTTTTAATAGACGGAGTAATAGATAGGGATGTTTTTCAGAGGCAACACTCCAAGTTACAAGAACAAATAGACAGTCTTAACAATCAATTAGTCGAACTGGAAGGTCAGCAAAAACTGGATATTAACTTTATCGACGAAGTTCTAGCCTTAACAAGAAACATTTACAAGACTTATCTTGAAGCTCCACCCCACCTCAAAAGACACTACCTTAAATTCTTCTTTGAGAGTATTTATGTCAAAGATAAGAAAATTACCAAGGTTGTTGAAACACCCATATTTGCAACCTTGCGTAGGCAGAATCACATTATAAATTTGGTGGCTCTGCTCCGGCGACAGGATTCGAACCTGTAATCATCTCCTTAACAGGGAGCCGCGATACCGTTTCGCCACGCCGGAACGTATTACGAGCCCAATTATACCAAATTGCTCATCTTACTGGAAGCTTAGTCACCCCACTATGATATTCTCTGTGGCAATTGGAACAAAGCAATACGCACTTATCTAATTCCTTTTTTATTGTTTTCCAGTTGTGTAAATATGCATCTGTAGAAAAATTAAATTTTTTATTCCCAATGTGGTGTAGATCAAGTGCTCCGACACACCGATAGTAACCGCAGATCTGACACTTCCCTCCTCGATATTCTATGGCAAATAGTTTAATCCGTCTTCTTCTTTTGGTAGTAGCATGGCTTAGGTATTTTGCCCGATCTTTATAAGTTCTTGTCTCTTTTCTTCGGGTTTTATTTGCCATGGTTCAGCATAAACCCTTTGTTTATGCCGTGTCAAGAAAAATATTGTATAATCTCCTCATGTCTACCGACTGGATCAAGAAACAGGTAGAGGATCTTAAAGAGCAACATCTCTATAACAACATCTTAACGATTGAGAGCGCAATCGGACCGGAGATTGTTGTAAACGGTAAAAAAGTCCTCAATTTCTGCTCAAATAACTATCTTGGTCTTGCCAATAACCCCGAAATGAAGAAGGCTGCGATTCTCGCTATTAAGAAATATGGCATAGGTCCTGCTGCAGTAAGAACCATCGCCGGGACAACGGTTTTACACAAAGAGCTTGAGACTGCTCTTGCCAAGTTCAAGAAAGCAGAAGCTGTAATCACGTTTCAAAGCGGTTTTAGTGCAAATATCGCTGTTATTCCGGCTCTTGTGGGTGAAGGAGATTTAATATTTTCCGATGAACTTAATCACGCCAGCATTATTGATGGCTGCCGTCTAAGTAAGGCTGAAGTTGTTAGATATGCACACATCAATCCCGCCGATTTGGAAGAAAAACTGAAAGCAGCAGACAAAAAAGTCAAAAAACTGGTGATTACTGATGGGGTTTTTAGTATGGATGGGGATATTGCTCCTCTAGATAAAATTTATGCGGTTTCATCCAAATACGGTGCAATGCTAATGGTCGATGATGCCCACGGGGAAGGTGTGCTGGGGACTTCCGGCCGGGGAATAGTTGACCATTTCAAGCTTCATGGAAAAGTTGATATTGAAGTCGGAACCATGAGTAAAGCCTTTGGTGTGGTTGGTGGGATAGCAGCAGGCAAAACGGAGGTAATCGAATGGCTGTCACAGCGCGGAAGACCGTTTCTATTTAGTAGTGCCATGACAATTCCTGATGTGGCAGCTTGTATTGCCGCGGTGAAACTTTTATCAGGATCGACGGATCTTGTCAAAAAGCTTTGGAAAAATGCCGATTATCTAAGAGCGGGTCTTAAAAAGCTCGGTTTTGATACGGGTACGAGTATTTCTCCCATCATCCCACTAATGCTGGGTGAAGCCAAACTGGCCCAGGATATGAGCAAGGCATTATTTGAAAATGGTCTTTTTGCCAAAGCCATTGCTTACCCGACTGTGCCCCAAGGCAAGGCAAGAATAAGAATTATGAACTCCGCGGGGCATTCCCGAAAACACCTGGATAAAGCCTTGAAAATCTTTGCCAAGGTTGGCAGGAAGATGAAGGTTATATGAAAAGGGTTCTAGTTACTGGAGCATTTGGACTTGTAGGGTCAGACCTGGTTCCCTCTCTTCAAAAAAGGTTCGGTAAGAATAACGTATTTGCCCTAGGCAATAAAACCATTCCCCCAGATTTTGCCGGGAAACTTGTAAAGGGAGATGTCAGGGACATTTCTTCATTAGAAAAAATAATCAAAAGGGAGAAAATTACCGATGTATATCATCTTGCGGGACTCCTTTCTGTCGGAGGCGAAAAGAATCCCGATTTGGCCTGGGATGTCAATATTAACGGGTTGAGAAATATTCTTGAACTCTCCCGGGTTTATAAATTCAAGGTCTTCTGGCCGTCATCAATAGCGGCGTTTGGGCCAACCACACCGAAAGTAAAAACTCCACAGCACACCAGCATCGAACCAGCAACAATCTATGGAGTAACAAAAGTTGCCGGAGAGCTTTTATGCCAATACTACTGGAAACGTTGGGGTGTTGACTGCCGATCTTTAAGATATCCGGGGCTCATTGGCTACAAGGCTCCTCCCGGGGACGGCACTACTGAATACTCTGTTCATATCTTTTACGGACTTCTGAAAAATAATAAATACAGTTGTTTTTTGAAAAAGGATGCACGGCTTCCCATGATGTACATAAATGATGCCATCAAGGGAACGGTTGATTTAATGGAAGCTCCTGTTAAAAACATTAGTATTCGAACAAGTTACAATTTTTCTGCCATTAACTTTACGCCGGAAGAGCTTGTTAAAGAGATCAAGAAACTTTTTCCAACCTTCAAATGCACTTACGACCCTGATCCCATGAAGCAGGCCATTGCAGACTCCTGGCCGGAGTCGATAGACGACTCTGTGGCAAGGCGTGACTGGGGTTGGAAGCATGAATTCACATTACCAAAAATGACAAAAGTAATGATTAAAGGACTCAAGGGAAAACTAAATAAAAATTAGTCCAAATAGTCTTGAAGTTTCTTTCTTCTACTTGGGTGTTTAAGTTTCCTAAGAGCCTTTGCCTCAATTTGGCGGATACGCTCACGGGTTACTCCAAAAACCTTTCCAACCTCTTCAAGCGTCATGGCTTTACTGCCTTCCAAGCCAAATCTGAGTTTGAGAACTTTGGCTTCTCTTTCCGAAAGGGTTCCAAGAACTTCCTCTAAATGATCTTTAAGTAGCTGTTTACTGGCTTGATCGACTGGTGAGAGAGTATTTTCATCAGGAATAAAATCCCCCAAGAAGCTTTCCTGGTCTTCCCCAACCGGGGCTTCCAGTGAAGTTGTCTCCTGGGCAATTTTAAAAATCTCACGGACTCTGTCTCCTTCTAGTTCCAGCTCTTCCCCGATTTCTTCAGGGGTGGGCTCTCTTCCAAGCTCCTGCATCAGGCGCCTGCTGGTCCTATAAATTTTATTGATCGTTTCAACCATGTGGACCGGGATTCTTATGGTTCTGGCTTGGTCGGCAATGGCGCGGGTTATGGCTTGCCTAATCCACCAGGTAGCATAGGTTGAAAATTTGTAGCCTTTTCTCCAGTCGTATTTCTCAACAGCACGGATTAACCCCTGGTTTCCTTCCTGAATAAGGTCAAGAAGCGACAAGCCCCGGCCAATATATTTCTTGGCGATAGAAACCACGAGTCTTAAGTTACTTTCGGTAAGCTTATCCTTGGCTTTCTTGTCGGCTTTCTCATACCTTTTAGCAAGCTCAACTTCATCTTCAGCTAAAAGAAGGGGAACTCTGCCAATCTCTCTTAAGTATTGCCGAACTGGATCGGTTGATTCTATTCCTTCGAGTTTTGTCAGAAGTTCAATCTCGCGGTCAAGTTTTTCTTTGGCTTTCTCGTCACTCTCAATTTCTCCGGGGGTAACCGATTCGAAAACGTCAATTCCCTCAGCCAAAAGTTTCTCGTAAAAATCGTCTAATTCGGCGACCCTTTCTTCTGCATCGGGGAATACCTCCATTATGTCCTCTTGGGTAAGGAATCCCTGATCACGACCCTTTTTAATCAAATCGAGTACTGGTTTACGTATCATTCTTCGTTAAAGATTATACCGCCCCCGCCTTCTTGGTCCAAACCGGTAAGTGATTTGGCGAGTTTATTAAATTCATTTTGAGCTTTAAGAAGCTTGTCTTTATCGCCACTTTCTTCCGTCTCCCGCATTTGAGCGGCCAAAAGCTTAAGTTTTTCTTTTACAGTATGTATTTTAAGCTCTTTTTTGACTAAATCCAACTCCCTACTTAGTTCATCGGGATTATCGAGTAAGTTCTGATTGTCAATAAGAACCATTTTTGCAAATCCCTGAAAGAGTTCCGCAGGCAGACTCTCGCCAAATTTTGTCACATCAAAGGCCTTTCCGGAATCAAATTTGGCATACTCTTCTATCAGTCTTTTATTTAGAGGCAGACTAATAAGTGTGGCTGACTCCCTGGAAAGAAGAATCTTCGGGTCGGATTGAAAAGCCATTGTCAGGAATCTCTCTTCAAGAAGCTCGCGCCTGACTTGTATCTCCGAGGATCCAAAGGATGGAGTGCTCTCCGAACCTGCCACATTCTTATCCAAAATCTTGCCAAGCTCTTCTAAAACAGCCTCCAGGGGTACTCCAAGTTTTCTGGCTATGATATTCGCGTAGTGTGATTGGACAATCTTGTCCCCGATTTCGGCTAGTATCGGAATAATTTCTTTTGAAATTTTAGATTTCCCTGCCCCACTTTCGGGGTCAACCCTAGCAAAAACCGAGTCGATAAAATAGTCATAGATCCCTTCAGCGCCAATCAAATCCTTCTTGTAGCTTTCGATATTGCCTCTGGCGGCTTCGTCCGGATCTTTAAATCCGGTTATTTTTGCCACCTTTACCTCAACTCCTATATCACTCGCAACCCTAATTCCGCGCCGTGCCGCAGAATCCCCCGCCATATCGCTATCAAGTGCCAATATGAATTTCTGGGCGAATCGGGAAAGAAGCTTTACCTGCTCCTCGGTTAGGGCAGAGCCCTTAATGGCAACAACATTTTTAATTCCAGCCTGCCATGAAGAAATAAGATCCAGCTCTCCTTCAACAACAATTGCAACCTTTTTCTTTTTAATAAATCCTCGGGTAATATTAAGGCCGTAAAGGACACCGCTTTTATGGTAAAGTGGGGTTTCGGGCGAGTTTATATACTTTCCGGTTTCCCTTTTGTCCCAAGGCAAAACCCTTCCCGCAAAACCAATGGGGTTACCCCTATGGTCAAAAAGAGGAAATATAATCCTACCGTTAAATCTATCGTAAAGATCCTGCCCCCGGGGAACTCCTATCCCAGCTTTCTCAATATCAGTAGGTAAGAACTTTTTCTTGTCGACCAAGAATTTTTTTAATGCGTAGGAACTTTCCGGGGAATAACCCAGGCTAAACTCATTAATTGTTTCTTTCTTTAAACCCCTCTCCTTTTCCAGATACTCTAAAGCTTTAGCTCCCACCGGGTGTTCGAGAAGTAGGTAGTTATAGAAACGCACAACTTGGGTATTAATTTCGATTAGTTTTTCTTTCTCTGAAGATTCACTAAAGTTGGTTGCCTTGAGCTTTATCCCGGCTCTGTCGGCAAGATACTTTAGGGCCTCAGGAAACTCCATCCCCTCGTATTTTTCCAGGAATGAGAAAACATCTCCCGCTTCCCCGCAGCCGAAACATTTAAAAATTTGAAGTTCCGGAGAAACCATGAATGATGGGGTTTTTTCTCCGTGGAAAGGACAAATCGCCTTAAAATTCCTACCGGCTTTTTTAAGCTCGATTCTCTCACCAATAATTGCAACTATATCCGTCCTGCTTTTTACCTCGTCAACCTGATTATCTGACATTCTATCTCGATTATAACATCCACACCCGAATAAAAGATGAAGCTAAACCTCAAAGTCCAAAATCTGAGGCAAATGGTCCGAAACCTCGATATTGGGAACTCCAAAACTTTTTACCTTGATCCCCGGCGAGACAAAAACATAGTCTGCAAAATATTGCCTTCCAAAAAATTTTATCCCCTCTTCTTTTGATTGCCTTTCCGCCTGTTCCCAGGAAAAATGGTTTCTTGTAGATTTGATTTTGTACTCCTTGATTAGATTTCTGTATCCGGCTTTCTCAAACATCGCAATGCTTTCTGTATCCGGCATCAAGTTAAAGTCTCCTCCAATTATTTTCGGCCCGCTTTTGTCTGCAAAGAAACTAATAATTTTTTCAGACTGTTTTAGACGGATGGGGGTGTCGAGTTTATTTCCTGGCAAAGCTTTTCCGTGAACACTTCCCAACCAAATTTTCTTTTCTTTAACCGTTAGTTCAGAAAATTCCATAAATCCTACATCCCGACTTGACTGGCGATATATCGAAACCTTGCCGTTTTTGCCAATCTTGATTGCCTTTGTTGAAAAGATCGCCTGACCGCTCGAAATTCCTAGTATTTCCATAATGATACCCTTATGAAAGATTCCGTTGAATCCTTTTAAAATAGCTGAAAGTTTGGAATATAAATCTGGAGAAACTTCCATAAAACAAAAAATATCCGTTTTTGAAGATTCATTTTTAATGAAATCAAAATACGGTTTACCAACTCTCCCAAACCAGGAATTCAAAAAAACTATTCTCAAGCGGAGAGGGAGGGATTCGAACCCTCGGTAACCTTGCGGTTACACATCTTCTCCAAAGATGCGCACTAGACCGCTATGCGACCTCTCCAAGAATATGTATTATAACTGATTCTACACCAAGTGTGCCTCTGGACAGATTCGAACTGTCATCTAAGGATCCGGAATCCTCAACTCTATCCATTAAGCTACAGAGGCTAGAAGTTCTTTTGCCTTTTTAAGTACTTGTTTTTCGCCTGAGAATGTAAGTTTCTTGTAGGCTTCTTCAAAAGGCAGCCAGGCAATTTCGGCTGTTTCATCATCAAATCCTTCTGGTAAATCACTCAGATACTCCATCAAATAAAACGTAACAAATTTTAGTATTCTTCCTCTTTCGGGATCGGTAAAAGAATATTTTATTGTTTCTATCTTTTTAGTTATCCTTGCTTTTATTCCACCCTCCTCGGCAACTTCTTTGATTGCAGCCGATTGTAAGGAATCTTCGTCTGCTCTAACTTGCCCGCTTGCCATTGGCCCTGGTTTATCATCTTTGGTATCATCAATTCTTCCTTTGGGAAGCATCCAGTATTGTTTGGGGTAAATTTTACTGGCAGCCGTCTTTCTAATAAGCCAAAGGGGGGGTTCACTATCTTTTTTGAAGACTACTCCGCCTGAAGAAAACTCGCGGCTCAATATTGTTTGACTTTGTGCGTTTTTTCCCACTGTTTTAAGACCTCACGGCTCAACCTAAACATATCTTTTTCTCTCTTAAGTGGCACTTTTTTAACAGCTTCTCCATACTCCAACCATTTAAATTCTACAAATCCGATAAGATCACTCGACCCGCCTTTTTGAAGCATCAGGTAGTAATAATATTTTTGGGGAAGTGATTTGTTATTTAGTATGGTTGTTCCTGTAGATCTACCTGCTTCTTCAAGAACCCTGGCCGTCATCCCCCCTTGTTCTCCGGTAAGTCGAATAACTGAGCGAACAGAAGACTCACCCTTCCTCACAATAACTTTAGGGATTTCCCAATCCCCATCTTCTTTTGTTTTTACTAGCAAATATTGGCGTTTGCCACGGTTATCCCTAAAAACTATCGCTCCCCCTATTGTTATTTGCTGATTATTTTTGTTATTCATGTATTGGCGGAGGGTACAGGATTTGAACCTGTGTAGGGATTACTCCCTCGAGTTTTCGAAACTCGTGCAATTGGCCGCTATGCGAACCCTCCATGTATTACGCAAGTGCCCTCGATCAGAATTGAACTGATATCATTGGTTCCGCAAACCAGCGCTCGATCCGTTGAGCTACGAGGGCTTATTTATTCCCCGGCAACTTGGTTGCAAACCAGTTTGTAATTTTATCCAGGGTAGCTGGAGAAACTTCCTCATATGGGATATAGGCAGAAACCTCTTTTTTAAGTTTCTCTTTAATTTCCGGGTTTATTACAAATTCGATTCTGCCCGGTAGCAGTACCGTATCTACTATCATTAGCTCGTTATCAAACCTTTTGGTAAACCAGTAACGGTATAAATATTGCCACTGGGTAAGCTTGGCTGCTATTTTTATGCCTTTGGTGGTTACTTTATATTCAACGTCTTCCGGCTGAACCGTTGAAAGAACGTAATATAAAAAGACCAAAGAAATAATTAAGATAACCGGCATTATTCCCTCTGCCAGAAAAAGAATAAGGCTCACTATCCCGGCTATGGCAAAGGTGGTGACATAAAACTGCCTGTCACGCCTCTTAAAAGGTCTTGCTGGGGCGGTCCAGACGACAAGATCTCGTTCCGGCTCACGCCTGACAACAACTGCCTGAGGCTCCAAATTTAAAGTGCTTTCTGTATCTGTTTTCTGATCTTGGGCAGCATTCATGCTACGCATAGTATACCTCAAAACCTGCTATAATTGCAGTGCCTAAATGGAGGATATGCCGAGCGGCTAAGGCAAGAGTTCGCTAAACTCTGGTCACGTAAGTGGCCGGTGGGTTCGACTCCCTCATCCTCCGCTTGGTTGGTGGGTGGGCAGGACGGCAATGCGCGAGTCTTGAAAACTCGTGAGCGCAAGCTCTAACAGGTTCGACCCCTGTACCCACCGCTAGCTTATCTTGCAATAGTAAGTCCCCAAACCTTTTTCACTCCGGCCATTCGAAGAACTTTTGCAGCCTCTCTGAGAGTGGAACCGGTGGTAAAAACGTCATCAAAAACGGTAATAGAATCCGGGATTTTGAATCTGGGGCCTAACACAAAAGCATCTTTTAGGTTTTGGCGCCTCCTGTCGCCTGAAAGTTCCATTTGGGAAACTGTCGGTTGCTTCTTAATAAGTAAATCCGGCTCAAATTTCCAACCCAGTGCGCTTGCAACAGACTTTCCAACCTCAACCGATTGATTGAACCCCCTAACATTTTGACGATGCCAATGAAGAGGTATGGGCACAAGTATTGAAGAGCCTCGAATTGTGAACCTGGAATCTGGGGTTCTTAATTTCTCGACAATGAAAAAGTTGAGTAGTGAAGCAATCTCAGTAGCATATCTAAATTTCAAGGCCAAAATAGCCTTTCTTATTACCCCTTCATATTCCCAAATTGAAACCAGACCACTTAGCCCACACTTTTGTTGGCACCTAATGTGGGTAGTTCCGTTGATCGTAAGCTGTTCACAGTAGGGGCAAATCGGCCTTGCCAGTCTGACTTTAGCAACACAGTCCGAACAGATGTAGCTACCTGGCCGCCCGCATTCAAGACAGGTTTTGGGAAAAACAAGGTCCAGCAAGTTCATTTGCGCTACAATATAAGTATATGAAGATTTTTAATAAAAAGGCGAGGTTTGAGTACGAATTGACAGGGGAAGGAGTCGAGGCTGGAATATCCCTACTTGGAGCCGAGGCTAAGTCGGTGCGTGAAGGAAGAGTTGATATATCCCAAGCGGCCATCAGGATTTTGGGAGATGAAGCCTATCTTATAAATGCAAATATTCCGGCTACCGGGATACAAAAGTACGATTCAACACGAATGAGAAAACTCCTCTTACATCGAGGTGAGATTCTTTCTTTGATCACCAAGATGAAGCAGAAAAAGTTGCAAATCGTGCCTATTAGGGTGTACAATAAAGGCCGCTTAATTAAGCTCTACCTTGAGCTTGGCAAGGCCAAGCGCAAGTTCGAAAAGAAGGAGGCTCTTAAGCGCCGCGACATAAACCGAGACATAGAGAAGGAATTAAAAGGTTCGATTTAAGTCGGGGACGATCGGTTTCGACGGAAAGCTCTTTACAATACTGCAAGCCGAGTTTGATTAGTACTCGTTAAACATAAATCAAAAAACAAAAGCTAACTTATTCAATAAGCCAGCTTTAGCTTACGACGCAGTCGCGTTTGTTTAAGCTAACGTCCTTAGATTCGATTCTCGGTTGAATCAAAAGGGTGTAAACCAACCCGAGATGCTGTGTCAACTTTCTGATTTAAAGGTTGCCATTTAAGCTAAATAAATCTTACCTTGAAATTTCTTGTTGGCTAGATAAGTTCAGGGAAAATTTAAAAACCAAATAAGCTTGTAGAAGTTTTGTTTTAAGTATTTTCGGACGCGGGTTCGATTCCCGCCGTCTCCACCTAGAGGTGTTTGATTTCTATTGAAAGCAGTCTATCTCCGGTAAGAAGTATTATTTCTTTTTGCGCTTCGGAAACGACCAAGCTCTTTGCATCTGCAATTTGGTCATTTATATATTGGGCTTTATAACCTCCTTTTTTATCTACCACCACAACCCGTTTTCCGGCTTTATCTAGAAGGTAAATATACTGGTTATCGGGGTCGGCACAGATAGCGTCCACGTTGCCAATCTCGGGTAAGGTTCCAGAAATCGAAAAGTTCTGAGGAGAACCAAGACTATATTTGAGAATTCTGGATCCGGGGTATAAAACGTATATTGCCCCGTCCATCCCCCAGCCGATAACACTTGAAAAATTCGCCTTGACTGATGCCGAAAGCCAGTTCTGTTGAGCACCGAAAGTGTCTCCGGTTTGTCCCGAATATCTATAAATCGCATTTCCGGATTTATCTAGTACATACATATTTCCGGCAAAAGTGGAGATCAGGGCGTCCCCCGTCCAAGTTTTATCTACCACCTTGGTTTTGCCTATGCCAACTTGATAAATCCCGTCCGAGCTTAAAATAAAGGCTTTATCCTGATATGCTGCCAGGTCGGTAGCATTATCAATTACAGATGGACCCGCCACAACTTTGCTTTTTTTGGTATCTATGGCAACACTGACGACTCTTTTGCCCGATTTATCAAGAATATAGATATTTCCTCCTGAAGCCGAAACCGCATCTCCCATAAACCCAGATGAAAGTAAACTTAAGTCCAAAAATAGGCTTGGGGCTGCCTCATATTCCCCTAATATAACACCCTTACTTTCTTCTATCTTTTTTTGTAAATCGAGTACCTTGGGATCGGTTACTTTAAGGTCCTGGATTTCTCTTAATTTTTGTTCGCTGTCTATGAATAATTCCCTGGACCTGTCCGGACTGACGCTGGCAAGGGCTATTGCCTCATCAACTTCACTCTGGGCAATCTGAAGAATTCCCTGATATTTTTTCTTTAAGTCATTGATGCCCTTCTGTCTTATTCCAAACCCAATACTGACAATGAGAATAATCAGTAAAATCACCCCAACGGAGAACGTTACCTTTCTACTCTGGGAGGTAACTTCATCCCCCATACCGGGCTTTATATAAACACTTCTTTGCGGGATTCTGCTCCTAATCCTACTGACTAGCCCCGCTACTTTCTGTTTAAAAATAAGTATTGGCCCATCTTTGGCTGGAGACTGAGGTTCTTCTTTTCGAATTTCGGGTTGGACCGGCTCCTGGGAAAAAACTTGGGCATCTTCACTATTAAATTTCATGATTACCGCCCCCACATTCCCGTTTTCGTCCTCCCCGTGTATCATTGGGTTTAGAGTCTCTGCCGCTGCCTCCGGGCTTTCACCCGAAAGAACAGTCTTAATCACATCGATGGAAATTTTCTGGAAAAAAGCCCTGGTTGCCAGAAGCATAAAATCTCCCCCTTTCGGGTATCCTGAAGCTGTGATTATTTCACCGTCGCTTGCCAGAATTGTGGCGAGGGCACCGTTTCTGCAAATCATCACCTGAGCTCCTCCCGAGGCAACAGAATAGATTACGTCCTCAACCAATGCGCAAGCCGCAATCTCAATATCCCCCCAGCTCTCCCTAAATTCATCGGTTATCTTTTGGGCGGCATTTCTTAATAAATCAAATGGTTTTCCCTCGGCTGGTCCGTAATACTCTTCATGAAGCCTGCTGATAATCTCCCTGCCTGAAGTAATTGTGTCAATTCCTTCTTCCGCCTTTTTGGTAGCAACAACGGCAATGAGTCGTCCTCTTAGGCGTTTACGCTCGGCATCCTCCGGGGCAAATTCATGAACTTGTGCCCACCCGGAAGCCCCCGGGGTGGCCGTCACTTTTGCACTAATTATTCCCAACATGATCTTAGAGAATTATAAGAGCAGCCAAAAACACAAATACCGCGAAAGCCAAATGAAGATAAGATAACATTTTGGCAGGAGCTTCGAAACCTAAGTGTAAAGTACTTGTCATAAGCTTGACTTGCCGTGTAATTACAAATGCAAAGACAAGATACATCCCAAGGATAACTAGTGCAAGTGCTTTAATTAAAATCCACATGTTAAAGCTGGTAGTTAGTATGTTTTCCATCTCAATGTTTATCTGTTAAATCGTCTAATATTTTTGCTACCTTTTCGGGACTTGGAACTGATTCAAATGTGAATTCGGTAATTTCCGCTGCCGTCTGGACTTGAACATTACCATAATTCAACATCGTTCCGAGTACGCCGTTTGTTGAGTAGCTCACGTCTTGAATCTTATCTAGATCTGCCTCAGATACTCTTTTGTCCAGTAGGTTAAAAAAATCAACATCAATTATTCCATCCGTTGTCACAAAGAAGACATTAAAGTACCAGTTCAAAAATCCCTCGATTGCATACGCGCTTGTTACTAAATACCAAGATAGAGTAATAACAAGAGGAAAGCCTATGGGAAGAAGGGAAAAAATTCCCAAAGCGTTTAGGACTGTCGGGCCGGTTAAAAGCAGAAGGGTGAAAAAAATCCATTTAACATTAACGATCGGGTGCTGCCGAAGCATCAGGATTATTTTTTCATTATCCTCCCTGGTTTCGAAATCAATATTTTTGGGGTAAAGAGAGAATGCGGCAAAGCGGTGATGGGAAGGTTTCTGTTCAGACAATATGGGAGCGGTATCTTTAGCAGTCTTTTTATCGGGAGAAACAAATACGTCCGGCATCTTAAACCTGATTATATCAGTTTAAACCAAATATTCTATCTTTTTTCGATATTGTAAAGCGGACCGACAATTTGTATGTTGGCGGGGGCTCTCAAGTTAAAATAATTTTTGAAGTCGTCTCCATTTATGGATTGGCCATTAACAGTAACTGTGGTGGCACGACCTGTACCAAAGTCTACCCCGACAGATATGTCATTAACGCTATCAAGTGGTGTTCCGCCACGATTTGATAGTTCGCTTTTCACCCGGCTGGCGTCCCAGGTATCGGTTCCTTCAGGATTCGCTTTATCCATTTGGTACAAATGCGACTTTGTTGATCCATCTTTTTTGGCAAGAAGCACAGCATTAACTATATCAGCAAGTTCGTCGGGTTTAAGCCACGCGGTCTTATTATAAGCAGCGCGTGATCCCCAGTCACAATAAAAAATCGGTGAACTTTTATCATAGGCATTATTAGCAAGATCGCCAAAACTCCCCACACCACCACTTGTGTCACTAAGCCTTTTTGTCCAAGCAGTGGCGGACCAACCAATATCAGCGGATGTATAAGCATAGCCACCATGTGTTGAGGAAAACCAGGCTTTAATGGGACTTCCCCCGCTTGTCAAAACTATTCCAGCAGTTGCGCGAACAGCTTGGGACCAGGCATCATTAGAGTCATGGGCACCGAGCTTTACAACCTGACACTGCTGACTCGGACAAATACTTCCCGAGCCGTTATTTGTATAGGAAAGCGCATAACTCCTTGCAGCAATCGCCTGTGATTTTAACGCTTCCATTGGAAAATCGGTCGGCATTTCATAAAGATGTGTAAGATATTCCTCAATTGTCCAATTACTATTGATTGATTCGCCAAACTCGTTTTTCCCGACTACGTGGATATTTGTTGATTGACTGCGGCCGGTGGTGTAATCGGCGTTGTAATAGGCTGCGAGAATCGTTTGGGCGTTTTGCCCAGCCTCAGCTCTACCCTTTGCCCCAAACTGGTTCATGCCAATCCTATTGGGAACTCCATATGTGAAGAAAGCAAAGGCGGGGGAAAAACCAGGACTTTTGAAAGGATTTATGTCACTTGAGCAACCACCCTTCATATTGTAGGCCGATCGGGATAAACCAAGGCTTTCCAGTTTTGCTGCGATGAAAGCTTGTTGTTTAGCTGAAAGGGACGCTAGATATGCATCCACCTTTGCAACTTCAGCCGCCAAAGAGCTTGTCTGGGCCGCCACCTGTTTCTGTGAAGCCGCAAGAGAATCCTTGCTTTTTTGCAAAGCCTCTTCATCACTTTTTAATTTAATTAAATCCTCCGCATATTTCTCGAGAGTAATTCTGTCCGCATCAGCAGCCCTTTGCCGAAGACTTATTTCTTGAAAAGCCTGAGAGGCACTGTCGGCAAAAAGAAATGGGGTAATGGGGTCGTAAAGCCTTAAAAAGGTATACTGATCCTTTGCTTTTTGATTAAAAATCTCTTTTGTGTAGGCCATATCTTCCTCGCGCTTGATTATGCTTGCAGACAAAATATGTATTTGTCTGGTCAACGCTGAAATCCTTTTATTGATATCGTTCAATTGCGACTGAAGAGCTGATAGGTTCTTTTTATTTGTGTTTTGGGCTGGTAAATATAAATTTATTAGATTCTCAAGTTGTTTACTGCAATATTCAGCGTCCCCCGCAGAAAAACCACTAGGATTTGCGTTTTGACAATCGATCTCAGCCCTGACCAAAATCTTAAATCCGAAACCCGAAATCCCAAACAGTATCAATACCCCAAACACCAAGCCCCAAACCGAGTTGGATTTTAAACCTTTAATCATCAGTTTAGGATGCATAGCATTCCATTATACCAGCCTGTGTCTTTCAGTTTTTATCCAATTGCTCTAGAATATATTGGTAATGAAGAAGTTATTCTTATCTTTTTTAACCAGCTTGATAATTCTTTTCTCCCTTGCTACTTATTCCCAAATTTATGCGCTTCCTGGCGTACCTGACCCCACCCAGCCTACCCCAACCATTGTCCCCTACAACGCTGGCCTGTGGTGTGATCCTTGGACCGGCACACTTAATACCGCGGTTGGATGTCTTCCTATATTTGACCAGACTAGTTTCCTATCAACTTTATTAGTTTGGGCTGTGGGGATCGGAGGCGGAATAGCATTTCTCCTGATTATATACGCCGGCTTTATGATCATGACGGCCTCCGGGAATCCTGAAAGACTTAAGGCTGGCCAAGAACTCATAACATCTGCCATATCGGGACTGATTCTTTTGATATTCTCGATATTTATACTTAAATTTATTGGAGTTGATATACTGGGACTGTGCAAATTCGGGTTTGGTGAGCCCTGCCCTTAATAATAAATATATGTTAGCCCAAACAACAATAGCCCTAGATTTAGAAAAAATACAAGCCAGTGCCTTTCCAAGCGCTCGACCACTTGCACAGATGTCGGTGGGTAGTATTGTTTCTTCAATCCTCCCCTATCTTTTTGGTGCTGCCGGAATAGCACTGCTTATTTACCTAATTCTCGGTGGTTTTCAAATGATGGTCTCACGGGGGGATCCTAAAGCTATGCAGGGAGCACAAGCTAAAATTACCAACGCTTTAATTGGATTTGTGATCGTTATATTCGCTTTCCTTATCGTTCAACTTTTTGGACAGATATTTGGTCTTCAAAATACACCTTTCGGTCAAATATTTGGAACTAAATAATCTACATTTGACTTGTCTAAGAGAATTCCAAGTAATACAATAGTCTTGTGAATATTGGTAATACTTTTTTTGGCAATGCATCTAAATTTCAAAATCTTAATAGCATCAGTGATATTGTTTCCATCTTCCTAAATATTGCCTTTGCTCTGTCAGGACTAATCTTGCTTTTCTTTTTCATTATGGGCGGCATCGGAATGATAAGCTCAGCTGGGCAAAGCGATCCCCAGAAGGCAGAACAAGCTAAAAAAACCATAACTTCAGCAATAATAGGCTTTGTTATTGTGTTTACCTCATATTGGATAGTAAAATTAATTGGTTCCCTTTTGGGCATATCGGATCTAATCTTTTAAAAACGATGAAACTATTAGCTGCAAATCCTTTTGGCACTATTACACCCCCACCGTCATTGGCGGGGTACGGTGATGAACCTGGGGCTGCCATCGGAAAGTTAATCCAGTATGTCATTTGGATCCTAATTGTAGGCGCGGGCATCTATGCCTTAATCAATTTTATTTTGGCCGGGTATGCTTTTATGTCCGCAGGGGATGACCCAAAAAAAGTCGCAGGGGCCTGGTCTAAAATTTGGCAAACAGCACTTGGTTTGGCACTTGCAGCTGGTTCTTTTGTACTGGCAGCTATATTCGGTCAGCTTATTTTCGGCGACTGGAATTTTATCCTTAATCCAACAATCCCAACACTTTAATGAAAAATCTAGCAACAGATATTCAGATCGCACCGAGTGGGGGTTTTACGGGATTTGGTAACTTGGGAAAACCAGGTGGCTCCCAATCCCTTGGGGTTTTTGCTAATTTCATATCGGGATTAATAGCCGTGATGACTATTGTTGCGGTAATATGGGCAATTTTTACAATAATAACTGGTGCCGTCAGCATAATAAGTTCCGGGGGAGATAAACAAGCGCTTGAAAGTGCCAGGAAGAGGATAACTAACGGAATTCTTGGGTTGGTAATTGTTCTTGTTGCCATATTTATCATTCAAATAGTGGGATACTTGTTGGGAATCGACGACATTTTAAATCTCGGTAAGTATTTGTGTAAACCGTTAGGAACATGCTAATAATATGCTAAATAAATTAATTGCTTCTGCTGATACGGGGGGTGGAAGTTTTATAGAAACTATTCATAATCCAATAGTTGGTGATGGCTCAACGGGTACCTCTGGAAATGCCGGAGTAACTTTCCTGCAAAAGGCAATTCCAGCCGCTATTACCATGGGGCTTGTTATTGGCGTTATAATTTTTTTCTTTATACTTATAACCGGAGCGATTCAGTGGATCTCTTCGGGTGGGGACAAGCAGGCGGTTGAGGGTGCAAGAGGCAAGGTAACAAATGCCATAATTGGGCTTATTGTCCTTTTTGCAGTCTTTGCAATAATTCAGATAATTAACACCTTCTTCGGGATTAAGTTACTTGAACTTACATTGCCAACTCTTGGGAATAAAACAACTGGCTCTTGACAATGAGAGTTTAGAAACTCAATAATACATATAGAAATGCAGAAACTATTGGCAGACGCAATTAGCTTAACCCCACCACCGGGTACAGATTTTTCACCCCTTGCTGGTATTACTGTCCCAGGAATCGTGTCCGCAGCAATCAGACTTGCGGTTGTTATTGCTGCCATTGTCTTTTTCTTCATCCTTGTAATTGGAGGTGTTAAGTGGATTGCTTCGGGTGGAGATAAAGCTCAAACAGAAGCCGCAAGGAATCAGATAACCGCAGCTTTGGTCGGCCTTGTAATAGTATTTGCAGCCTGGGCCATAGTTGCTCTTATTAACACATTCTTCAAGGTTAATATTTTCTCCCTTACGATTCCCTCTATTTAATTTTAATCTTCTGCTTGCCGATTTTTTTTGTGTGGATTAGAATTGTTCTATATGACGGCAACCATATCCGACCTGGGGGGACTTTTCGAGAGGGTTGTAACTTATGCCCTGGGTTTTGCAGGAATTGTTCTTTTTATCCTTCTAATTGTCGGCGGCTTTAAATTTATAACCTCGGGGGGTGACCCAAAAGCTGTCGAGGGAGCCAGAAAAACCTTAACTTCAGCAATTGCGGGATTGGCAATAATACTTGTTGCTTATCTAATTCTTGTTCTAATCTCCAACGTTACCGGGGTTGACGTAACTAAGTTTAATATAGTTCTACCATAATCTCCCAAACACCCTTGATACTTGGTATCGAGATACTAAGATATAATGAAATACGATGGATCATTTAGTTCTAAAAACTCAAAACCTGGGATTTAAGTTGTTGTTACTCACCAATCTCGTTCTCTCAATTACTATCGTTTTCTTTTTGTTGTCTGCTGCACCTGTTAATGCCCAGGATGATCCGGTTCCTAATCCCCCCGTTCCCTGCAACGAGGTCGAACCAAACGAGTATCACTCTCTTAGACCTTACCAGGCCAGCCCCTGTAACGCAGATGTGTCAGACACCGCTCTTTTTTGTGGTGATACTTTAACTTTTACTGACAATGTTGAAGAAACTTTCCCTAAGGCTTTTAGTTACTGTAATTCGACTTCTGCCGGAAATGTCCGGTGCGACTACGCTCTCAATCGAAGCGCAACAATTGAAGTTGATCTTTCTGGAGCGGAACTTCCCATAATGGGTAATACCGAGGATGTTGTTAACTACAAAAATACGACCGATACACTTGACGACGCCCAAAAGCTGAGCGAATACGTCAGTTGGTATTTAAGTGGTGTGCCTAATAGGAAGGAATATCCGGAAAAAACCGATGCAAAATCTGTCGTAGATTATTCAGGTCCGATAGCCAAACTTCTTCCCCAGGAAATCCAGTCAGCAATAAGGGTGGAAACGGTCGAAAATGCTACAGGTATAGATCTTGGCAGTGGTCAAGAAAGTGTTGAGAGGAATAGGCATAATCAAATTGTTGTCTGTACTGAAAATAAAACTATCGAGATACCGATTTTAGGAATAAAAATTCCCATTCCGGGCGTAAAAGTTCCTGGTAAATGCGAAGCTCCATATGTACTTGTTCCCAACACAGTTCGGGTTGGAGACTGGGATGGGGATCTGTCGGGGTTTACTACTGTCATTAATTTTGTACTTGAAAAATGGGGAAGTATCGCCGACTTTTTTGCAGATTATTTAAAATCTTACCCTCTTGATCAAGTTGCTCAATATTTGCAAGACACCCCAGCCTGGAATTCAAGGGTCCCACCTCTATCCTGGAACTTTACCGATCCTCTTCTTTACAAAAAAGCGTACAACGAATGGCAGGGAAAGCTTTGTATTCTGATCCCCATTCCAACACGATTTATTATTTGCACCGATAGTTTTCTAATTCCTAACATGTGGGCTGACCTTTTTCCCTATATTCCCCTTTCTTCAACTGAAGATAGACTTGGCCAGGCAGAAGGCAATGCCACTGTGGGTCCGCCACCCCCCGAAGTGACACTTAGTAACGTTGTGATAACCTCAAATGCTGCCGACCTTTATTTTTCCCATATGGAGGAGGTAAAGGATTTAGCCACGCAGTTGCAAACCACATACGTGCCCAAGGGTGTTGATCCCGCCGCGCCGGGAAATTCAGTTCCTGCACAAATTGGGGGGTCTTGCACAATCGCGGATGTCCGATCGGGCGCTGGCGATAACCTTTTTGCAGGCGATATTGGTGTGAACATTTCCTATCATGCGGAATTTTCCTGCGACTTTAAAGTTCCATATTGTTCAAAGGATTGCGCCCTCGCATGCAAAGACACTATGGACGGAGGAGTCTGTTGCTCAGCTCTTGATATAGCACAACTAAAATGTATTTCAGAAAACGCTCCAACTCAGACCTGTACCAAATCAATCCCGGTTGCTGTCAACATTACTACTAAAACTCCACTGGTTGACAAAACCTGGACAAGGCTCGTCTCAGGCGCGGCTTCTGTTTTTAGAAGAATGTTCCCCAAACTTGGCGCAGGGAGCTCCATTGGTGAAGTCAAAGATATCCCTGCCTCAACCGGTGTTACCTATACTGGAACAATAAACGGAGAATCCGTTCCTGAATCTGCTGGGCAGTTGAACTTCCCCCACATCGGCGGAATTTCGGAGTATTTCCTCAAGGGAATCCAGACTGCCCTAAGACCAAAGGGGTATGGAGGACCAATTTCTTTCGGGGTAGCTACAACTCTCTTGGGGGGTAACTGTGACGGAAGTGTTTTTGAAAAATACAACCCGCCAAGTCAAACAACAAGTAAGGCTAAAGATTACTTTGATGCTTATATAAAACCAAAATTAACCGACGAGGTCGTTTCTGTATATAAAGAAGCGGAAAGGCAAACTGGAATACCGTGCGAGGTTTTTGCGGGTCTACATTATGTAGAAGGCGGTAACGGTCCAAATCAATCCTTAATTAGTGGCAGGCAGCTTGGAACACCCGAACCGGATGAGGGGGGCAGGGTGTTCACAACACTTTTAGATACGGCGACATATGTTGCAGATAGAATAAAGGGGAAGGTTGGTGGAGATGTGAGCACCTGGGAGAAACTCGTAACGGCACTTTCCCGCTACAACGGCGGTGGGAATAGGAACTGTAAATCAAATTTTATTGGTGGTTCAGTTCCATATTTTTATATACCGGGACACTGCCCACCTCTTTATGAAGGTGAAGACGATCCCTATGCACTCAGTTGGTTTGACCAAAAACATTCACAAATGTATTTACTATATTGCGCAGACAACACCCCGTGTACTCCCCCTCAGGAACTATTGAGACCCGGTGTCATGACTGTTGCTACAGAATTCTATATCGAAAAAAAATAGGGCGTGTGACAAATTCCAAAAAGGTGATGCTATAATGAACTAGATTAAAGAATGAAAAAACTGCTCATCTCACTTTTTATTGGATTAACCATTTTTCTATCCTTTGCTCCTTATTTATCACCCATAAAGGCACAAACCACTTGGTACAATCAAGGTCCTTCCGAGTGGTATTTAAAAGTATATGACAACACCAACCCCAATGAGATTTTCGGAGAGCGTTATACTGCTGCCCAAGTCCAGTGGATTATTTATACCATCCCATCAATTTTCATAAACTGGCTCACAAATGGTAACACCGACCTTGGTGGATGTCTTATGGGGATCGTGGGTTTAACTTTAGATCCCGTTCTTTGTGACAAGGGAATTACCACCAGCATAAACGATTTGAAAATAATGTTGGGTATCGCCGAGAATGTTCCCCAGGTTCCTTCAATAGCCTCACAGATATTCGCAGATAGACCGATTTCGGGGATAGGTTATGTTAGGAATTTAATAAAAAAACTCTCCCCGGTAACGACAGTCCATGCACAAACGACGGGGTTTGGTTTTGATATATTAATCGCCATAAGACCCCTTTGGGTTGCAGTTAGAAACATCTCCTTTTCCCTTTTTGTAATTGTTGCTATCGTGTTTGCTTTTATGATTATGTTCAGGGTAAAACTTTCCCCCCAGGTTGTAATTTCCGTCCAATCGGCACTACCTAAAATAATAATTGCACTTGTTCTTGTAACCTTCTCTTACGCTATCGCTGGACTCATGATTGATCTTTTATATGTACTCATGGGCGTCTTTTCCACTCTTATGGCAACCTCTCTTGCAGATGTTCCATATCTTTCGAACTTCGCTGCGAGATCAATTTTTGCCTTTATAAACGGTACGATGCCAATAATTAAAGATAGCGGAATAAACATTATTTTATATTTCATTATCTACTTGGTGGGTTATTTAGTAGCCACCATTATGGCTTTTATCGCCGCTGCCTCAGGAATTCATTTTACCTCCATGGTGTTTACCTTAGTTCTTTTAATTTTCTGGATAGTGTTAGTGTTTATTTTGATTTGGTATGTTCTGAAAACAATCTTTGTCCTTTTTAAAACCCTGGCAGCTGTTTATGGCCTTATTATTATTGCCCCACTCCAAATTACGGCTGGGGTTCTCTTCCCTCAAATGGGCTTCGGATCATGGTTAAAAAAACTTTTCTCAAAGCTCATTGTATTTCCTCTCACTGGTGTGCTTATTTTTATTTCATACATCTTGTTATATGAATCATGGCTCACTTCCTGGTATGGAATAATTGTCAATAACGTCACGTTTGGTTTAGTAGGTGGTCCTCAAATATGGATAACGGCTCTAGCAAACCTACTACAATTGGCTGGTTTTCCGGCAGATGTTACTGCTTTTGTGGATGACGGAGGGAAATTGCTCGCTGGTAACTGGGGTCCTCCAATGTTAGGTAATCCTGCCGCAGCCACCCCGATTGCGTTTCTTTTGATGAGTGTTGGTGCCATTATGATGATCCCCAAGATATCTGAGGCAATCGATGGTTTCATGGCCGGCAAGGGCTTCGCGGGAACTGGAATTGGTGAAGCTTTGGGGCCGTTTGGAACACTTGGTAAAGCTGTTGGTGGCGAAGCTATGGGGGTTGGTACCAGAATAGTGGCGGGTAGACTTAAGGGGGCTCCGGCACCGGCCGCTGGCGGGCAAGCGACAGGGTTGGAGGGTGTTTATGAAAGACTTAAAGACAAACAGGGTACGAGTGCAAAATTAATAAAAGAGATACAAGTCATCCTCGGAAGATTTAGTGAGAGTAAGAAATAATAGTGAGAAAAAGCAAGTATTAAATTAAATACTTATCATATCCAGTCAGTATCGGCTCTTTGCTTATCTTCTTTCTCCAAATAATAAAGATTTGACTGCGTCTTCACCGTCCGTAAACGACTCTTGTATCTTCTGAGTAACTAAGCCAAAATCAAATACTGCCTCACCGGGTTCGGCAGACATCTCGTTTATTAGAGATCCTTTATACAAAGATACCTGGTCTTTATAATAGTTTTGTAGTCTGCCCTGATCGGACTTATATGCTGCCTGACCAACTTTCTCAAAAACGTGTTTGTAATACATAATCATTAAGGCTATGTTATTTCTCATACTTTTAATGTCGGCGCTTGCGTTGTCATAAAGCTGCTGATCATCAAGTATTACCTCGGGGGTCCATGTTGCTGCTCTAATCCATTGTGCCATTTTGAAATTCCATTTTTTAATTACTTCTTCTTTTGCTTTTCCAACAACACCCAAATCTGTTGACAATAACCCTACTTCACTTGCTGTGTGTTGTGCGATCATAAATGGAACAATCGATAATATGTATGGCTGATATCCTTCAGGGCGGTCTCTGTAAGCCAGGTAGACCCTTTTAGCCATTTCAGCGATGCTTTGAACCCCTGGTTCTGCAAAAAACTTCTGAAAATCAGAATCGCGTTGCTCTTCATAAGAATCAACATAAAGGTGGGCAAATTTTGTCAACATACTCATGCTCACCCACAACCTATCAAGACTCTCGTAGTTATAGACATTCCAATCTATATCTTTAGGCATGATTCCCATCGCATACAAATCGTCTACTGTTTCTTTTGTCTCTTTATTTGCCATCTGTTCATCTAGGCTGATTGGGAATGTCTTAGGAAGGAACATGGGAATAGGTACATTGTATGCAGATTCAAAGGTCCAACCGGTACTAAGAAGCCATTCTTGCACACTTTTGTCTATGGTCGGTTCTTTTAATTTTCCACCTGCAATCATACTGTTTAATTCTTCTTCGGTTAAGTTATCTTTACCCGTTAGACGTCGGGCCCTCCAAAGCCTTTTAGCGGGGTCTGGGTGGTCTGGATCAGCATCAAAAAATCTATTATGCAATCCCTTAATTTTTACGTTCTTATTTATCTCATCCAAAGATGGCAGCCAATCTGGGGAGTGCCTAGAAACCTCTCTTCTCCAAGAATCACTTGCCGGACCAAAAAAGGTGGTAGCAGATTTCAAACCTGCTTTATAGGAAGTCCACCTTCTCCAATAGTATTTCAGGTTTATTGAATCATATGCTTTATAAATCCCACCAGAATCATAAATCCTTACATAACCAGGAAGTTTGTGTCCTTTTATTTCATCTTTATAATTAAATTTCCAAGCCAACCTACCCGACTTCTGAAAGGCTTTATCCTTCTCAGTCCAAGATTCAACAGCATTCTTTGCAGCCATAAATTCAAAGTCAGACAGTTTTGTCTTATCATTAAGGTCGAATCTTACGCCTTCTGCTTTTTCTAAAACTTCCTTTGCGGCCTGTAAGATTTCATCCTCAGTAGCGTTTTCAAGAAAGTCCGAAATAGCTCTGCCGTCATTTGATTTCCATAAAAGTAGCGCAACCATTTTAGATTTCCATTTTTCTCTGTCGTTAACGGAGTCGGAATCGGCGTACCATGTAGATATTTCTTCTGGTGTATTTATTTTCTTATTGGTATCTGGAGATTCCCATGTAACCCATTTAGATTTATCGACTTCACCAAAAACCAATCTCATGAACTCTCTGTGCTTTTCTAGATTTAATCTTTTCGTCTTCTCTAATGAAAGGGTGTGTTTTTCAAGCCTTTCTGCTTCATCGTTTTTGCCCTGTGCCCTAAGATCAGAGATTTTTGAATTCAAATCGTCTATCTTGGTTTGGATTTTGCCCGGATCTGGCCTCATCAAACCCTCCTTCCCATCTTGTTCGTCAACATTATATTGAGCAACGTCGGCGTTTAGAAGTATTAGTCTTCTTGCTTGGCTAAGCATTTCCACCTGCATTTCAGCAATCTCTTTAGAGGCAAGTGTATCTTTTATGTGTACAGATTGCTCAGGGGTAAGTTTGTGTGTTGTAACTCCAGGGTTATCATTAGTATATGCAGCTCTAAAATCAACCATACTTGCATGGAATCTACTTCTTGAAAGCAGTGTCCCGCCGGCCTGTGCAACGGCGTCGTAATATCCCTCCATTCCCCCACCAGCAGCACACAAAATGTTGAACAAGCCGATCTGTTGTTCGGTTGTTGAGTCGAAAGATCTAAAACGACCAATTAGCTTTTCCGGAATTTTAGAATCGAAATATGTAGCGAGTGCTTCAATATTTTGTCTCGAATCCAATAGTCTTCTTTCTTGCATATTGGCTTCAAATGGTTTTGGCGGAACAAATGCCTCCAAAAAGGAAATGGTTTCTGACAGACTTCTGTTGTTTGAGGCAATTGCTAAACGGAGGTTTCTGTCAAGTTCCTCTTTAAGGCTGTCTTCTTGTTTTTCAAATTCTTTTCCTACAAATAATCTAAGTTTACTTTCATCAACGTCAAGTTTTCCTCCTAACTGTATCCCTAAAACTCTTTCATTTATCTGTTCGTTATATTCGGGTGAGCCTCTTTCAGGAGTTCTCCAGAATTTAAGAAGCGATTCTGTATAATTTGAGGCTGCTGAATATAAACCAAGCGGATCTCTTTCATAGTTCAATTTTTCACCAAATCTTCCTCTCAAAGCTGCTTCTAGGTTCAAACTATAGTTTGGGTCATTGGGATCAAGCTGTAGTCTTATATCTGGTAATTCGGATTTCCATTCGGGGCCACGAGATTGTTTAATTTGTTCGGGGCTTGGGCCAAGCGATCGTATGACATCAACAGAGGATATTTGGTTTTCCTTTAGCATTCCATCGGGCATAAGTAAATTATATAACAAGAAGTAGAAAATGGTTATATGTGAAAAGGGGTGCCTCTTGAATTAGATTGTTCACGATATAGGCTGTTAATAGAAACTGTCCTATGGAACAACACCCAATACCTCAAAACATATCGTCATACCAATTCCGATTGGTGGGAGATATGACCCTCAAACAATTCTTCCAACTTGCCGGGGGTCTTTTGGTCGCCCTTATTTTTTACTCTTCCCCACTAATCGGCATCGTTAAGTGGCCTTTTGTTATTGTTTCTGCAATCCTTGGTGCCGCAATGGCTTTCGTACCTTTGGAGGAACGACCGTTAGAAAGATGGATCATTGCTTTCTTCAGGGCAATTTATTCACCTACCGAATTTCTTTGGAAAAAAACTACTAAGTCTGTCAAATTTTTCCAAGATGAAACCGTTGGGGCTCCACCGACCGCCCCCTCAACAGAGCAGGAGGACGCGCTTAAGGCCTATCTTGCAAAACCCGGACAAAGCGCTAGCCCTCTAATAAGTTTAGAGTTAGCAGAGCAGGGCTTTATGGCAACTCTCAGTGGAATTTTTGCCGGCTTTAAAAGCCAGGCACCCACTGTCGCTTCCTCTCCCCCTGAGGTTAAAAAAGAGATAAAGATTCCTGCTGCGGTTCCTATTAAGGTTATTCAACAAGGAGTTCCCCATTTGGTTGTTGAGGAAAAAGAAAAACCAGCCCCATCCGCAAGTGTCACCGCTCAAAACGTCGCACCAATTATGGCCGGTGAAGAAATTGTTTCGACCAAACAAGCCATCTTCTCTGTAGATGCTGCTCCCCCCAATCCTCCCACCACTCCAAACGTTGTGGTCGGACAAGTGGTTGACGAAGGAAGGAAAATCGTCGAGGGGGCCATTATGGAAATAAGAGATGAGTCAGGTAGACCAGTGCGCGCATTAAGAAGTAACAAGGTCGGGCATTTCATCATAGTCACACCCCTCGATAGTGGTAGATATGAAATTGCAACCGAGAAAGATGGTTATCAGTTCTCCCCCGTAAGTTTTGAGGCAACCGGAATGCTAATTCCACCGATTTTGGTAGAAGGTCGAAAAATAGATGTCGCATTCAACAGTATCGGATATGGCGCCGTCCAGCAACCAGTAAACCAAATTAATACACAACCAATCACTCAACCCTAACTCTTATGCCACTACCCAAAATTCCATTCCTAAGCATTCCCGATAAACCCCTAGTGGCGACAACACAGGAGCACCTTCCCATTGCCGATATTACAAATGATGTTGTCGTTTACAAGGATGGAGGAGCAGCTCTTGTAATGGAATCAACATCCTTAAATTTCGGCCTTCTATCCGAAAAGGAACAGGCGGCTGTTATAGCAGCTTACGCTGCAATGATTAATTCTCTTACCTTCTCTGTTCAAATAGTGGTTCTTACACAAAGAAAAGACGTGTCCTCATATTTAAACTTTTTGGATGAGCGGGCTTCAAAAATTACACAACCAATCCTAGCTAAATTAATGCAAAATTACAAAACTTTTATCATGGACTCTGTTAAGAAAAAGAATGTTCTCGGCAAAAGATTTTTTATGGTTCTTTATTTGTCTCCCCTCGAACTGGGAGTTGGAAAATCCGTGGCAGCACTGACAAAACGGAGCGGGCCTCTGCCTTTTCCCAAATCGTATGTCATTAAAAAAGCAAAAGTCACGCTTTACCCGAGGAGGGATCATTTAATTCGTCAGGCTGGTAGACTTGGTATTAAATTCAAACAGTTGGGAACTTCAGACCTTATCGCCCTCTACCATTCTGTATATAATCCCGAACACCCGGCGGTTAAAAAAGAGCCGGAGGTAACACTGGAGCATGAACAACCCAAAAACCAAGAGCCGGTAAGTACTAATCAATAACAGAATGAAACCAAACCAGCCAGTTAACCAAACACCCGGACAACTCATCCCCCAGAAGGTTGTTGTAGCCAAGTCTGACGATAAATCACCCATTAATCCGCAGGGCGAGATTAAGCCCAAGGTTGTGGATCCCAACCTGGCCATTGCTCAAGGAATGAGCCTACTTGATGCAATTGCCCCACAATCAATTGAGGAGGATTTTGATTATATTAAGATCAATGATATTTACTTCCGTACTATCTTTGTTGGTGGATACCCAAGGTTTGTGGCCCCCGGCTGGCTTGAACCGGTCGTAAACATTGATACCTCGCTTGATATTTCTTTTTATGTTTACCCCGTTGACGGTAAAAGCGTTCTTGATGACTTGAGACGCAAGATAGCGGAAATGGAAGCGGAGATGTCAACAGATATTGAACGCGGGAAGATTGTTGACCCAACAACCCAGGCCAAACTTGAAGATGCGCAAGCCCTCCAGGAACAACTCGTTAAAGGAATCGAGAGATTTTACGAATTCAGTTTTTATATAACAATCCCCGCCAACTCAGTTGAAGAACTTAATCATATAACCAAACAGGTGGAGTCCCAACTGGGCTCTCTCATGATTGTCAGTAAGCACGCACTTCTTGATATGGAAAGCGGCTTTCTTTCTACTGCACCCTTTGGGATGGACAGACTTAACGTCACAAGAAACATGGATACAACCTCAGTTGCCACAACTTTTCCTTTAACTTCAACTGAGCTTTCAAGCGACCGTGGAGTTCTTTATGGCATCAATTCCCAAAATGAATCCTTTATAATTTTTGACCGGTTTAGTTTAGAAAATGCCAACATGACCATATTCGCGACTTCGGGCGCGGGAAAATCTTATTTTGTAAAACTTGAGGCTCTAAGATCCCTAATGACCGGAACTGAAGTAATTGTAATTGACCCTGAAAGTGAATATAAACCCCTAACGGCCGCTGTGGGAGGAGAATATATTTCTTTTTCTTTCAACGCTCCTGCCAAAATTAATCCATTTGATTTGGCACAGATCAGGGAGGAGGGAGAAAACCAGCTGGGGCAAAAAATTCTTTCGCTACACTCACTACTAAAGGTAATTATGGGGGCAATCACTCCAACCCAGGAAGCACTTTTAGACCGCGCCCTTGTTATGACGTATAGGAATAAGGGTATAACCATGGACCCAGATACTCAGAGCCGTGAGCCACCGCTTATGGAGGATTTATATAAAACCTTAATCGGAATGGAGGTGCCGGAAGCCTTGGACCTTTCGGCCAGGATTGAAAAATTTGTAAGGGGGTCTTTCGTGGGAATTTTTGATAAACAAACGAATATAAATATTAATAATCCTTTTACCGTTTTTTCAGTTAAGGATCTACAGGATGTGCTTCGTCCCATCGCCATGTTTGTCATTCTTGACTTTATTTGGACTAGGGTTAAAAAAGACCTCAAGAAACGCATCTTAATCGCCGAGGAGGCCTGGCAAATGATGAAGTACCCCGATACAGCACAATTTTTATGGAGTGTTGTTAAAAGGGCAAGAAAATACTACCTCGGCCTCACAACAATTACACAGGATGTTGAAGATTTCCTGACTCAGGATATCGGAAAGGCTATTGTTACAAATAGTGCTATGCAGGTTCTTCTTAAACAATCTCCCGCAGCAATAGATAAAATCGGAGATGTTTTCTACTTGTCTCAAGGGGAAAAACAACTGCTTCTTGCGGCAAACGTCGGAGAAGGAATCTTTTTTGCCGGACCCCACCATGCCCCAATCAGAGTCGTTGCATCTGATGAAGAAAACCGTTTGATAACTACAAAGCCTCAGGAAGTAATCAAGGTAAATACAAACCCGTACGAAGTTAAATAACATATGGCAAACCTAATTCCGCTTTTAGAAAATCTCACAAAAGCTGACATTAGAGAATTCATGAATGCCTGCGTCAGCTTTGATGCGAAAAACATCCTGGGTCCTGAATATGAAGAGGTTGTTTCATATGGCATCCCCAAGATGGGACTTTACTGGAAGACAAAAAAGGACTTCGAAAAAGATATAAAAATCATTACAAGAACAAAAAGCATTGTCGAAGCTAACAAGGTACTTGAGAAAAGACTCCCATCCGCCCCAGAAGGACCACCCAAATCTATTCCCACAGAGTCAGAGAGGGAGTCCCAGGAGGCAGAGAGAGCTCGTAGAGAAGCCTCTCAAAAAAGAGCGGTTGAAGAGTCAAAAGAGAATGTTGAGACAGCCAAAAAAAGAAAAGAAGAACTTGCAAAAGAAGCCTCAGAGAAATGGACAAAACTGCAACAGCAAAAGACTCTGGAGGTGGCTCCAAAAGATACTCAAGAAATGGTTCTACAGGAACTCAATGGGAAAACTCTATATGCGGTTCCGGAAAAACAGCCCCCACAAATTACCCTTTCTAGCGATGAACAAAAGTTAATAAAGATTGCTAAAACAAACCCACATCTTTTCGTCGATAAGCTTTCAAAACTAATAATTGAAAGAAACCCGGAAATTCCCCCAGAGACCCTTCAACCACTTTCACAAATTGTCGCCGTAGACGTAACCCAAAGTTTTATCGATCCAACCAAAAAAGTTGTTCCCACAGGCGTGTTTGCTTCAATTTCAAAAACTGGAACACAAATCCCCGGTCTAAGCCAGGTAGCCCAGACTGAGATTTCTAAAACATCTTCATTCTTAACCGTCTTCTCCGACAACCAGGAGGATCTTTATCGAACACTTCTTGTGCGCTCTGTGGGAGTAAATCTCACAAATAAGGTTTTGGGCTTCCCAGAAACTACATATAAATTATCGGAAACCCCAAGTGAAGACTCTTTCGCACTAAAGTTAGACCAAATCCAAGCTAACTCATTTTCTCTCCAGGAAGATGGTTTTTCTGAATTGCTAAATAACCCCGTTCTTGATTTTGCTAAATCAACAGCCAAGTCACGAGTTGCCGATTTTGCTCTTTCTAAAATCAAGTCTCTACCACAAGAGGGATTCTTGGGACAAATATCTCGATTTGTCAGTTCTCGCTCGTTTGACAGTATCGCACCGTTTTTAGGGCTGCCCACCCAAGCAACATATATTGGAACAAATTTTTTCGGAAAAGCAATTACGACGCTGCTACCGGAATATGCCCCATTAATTTCCAATTTAACCGGAAAAATGGGAATCGATTTAGGGATTAAGGCGGTTGCCCCAGCCATAATTGAAAAGGCTGCTGGTTCGGCCATTACTGCAACGGGGGCAAAAGTTGCCGGAGGGCTGATTTCAAAAATTACTACAGTTTTGGGTGGACTGGGAAGTTGGGCCACCTTTGGTTTATCTCTTGTTGCCGGATATCTCATTGGGAAAGTCATTGAAAAAATCCCCTGGGATAAAATTAAGAAGTTTTTTAAAGACTATGGTGGCCCCATCGGAGTAGCCTTTCTTGGCGGAGGCGTCATGCTTCGATCAATACCCATGATTGCAATAAGTGCTCCTTTTCTATACACAGGCTGGGTTGGGGCCCGTAATCTCACAGCCTTTGGAAGAAACATTGGCAACTTCTTCAGACTCTTAGGCACTGCTTTAATAATTCGTATAGGAACACCGGTTCTTGTCGCGATTCTTGTCTTCCCTGTGGTTGTTGCCCTAATTCTTTTTATAATCAATTCTGGCGCATATGTTGTGCCGCCATCAGGTTCAACTGTTTTTGAAAACCCATATATCAGTGTTGAGAAGACTGCCAATCCCAAGGGTCCGTTTGAAAATACAGCTCTACCGCTTACTGTAGAATATACAATTAAGATTACAGCAAAAATCTCCCCGTTGACCAACGTCAACCTTGATTATAAATGCAAGGTTCTTCGAAAAGATTCAATTCCGCCATGCCCCGATATTGGAGACGCAATTCCTGGAACTGACGAAATCGGCACAATCTCTCCTTCAAGTAGTTATTCTTTTAAATACACCATGACGTATTCGGGCGACTCGTTCAAGGATTCTGTTATCTTGGATATCATAACCGCAACTGCAGATACACCTGAAAAAAGCGGTGTTACTACCAGTGGAAGCGCAACAATTATAATTGGAAAGCCAGATATTGGTTGCTACAAACCACTGACGACCGGTCCGTATGCTATACCCACACAATATATGTCAATGTACAATGAAGCCATTTTTAAAATCGTCGAAGATTGGCCAGCGTATGTTGCCAAAACCTGCGCCTCGAGTTGGGGTGATATTAACATTGGGTACGGAGGGCCTAATCCCTATTGGGGTTGGCATCTGCATGAAGCCGCCGTTGATTTTATACTGTACCAACAACCAGTAAGTACCACACTCGTAAGAACCGAGTTCACAATGCTTCATGAGCTTGGACACCATATACACGACGTCAATCCTGTTTACTTGATACAGTATATCGATTACCCAGGAATTGTAATCTCAATTTGTACGTATAGCGCAACACAGAATGGTGATATGAAGGTTCGTCAAAAAGAATCTTTTTCGGAAACAATGGGACTCTACGGATCCAGCCGTTCGCTTAGTGATTCCATGAGTTGTGCGGGAGAAACAGCCACATTTAAGGAAAAATATCCTGTCAATTGGAGGTTTGCAGACACCGTTATGTTTCACTAAAATAAATTCATGAATAACATTCTAAAAAACAAGAAGGGCGTATTACTCGGAGCGCTGGCTGTACTCTCGATACTTTCTTTACTTTATATTTTCAGCCATCTTTCAAGTAAACAAGAGGTTTTAACACCCCCCAAAAATACGACTCAAGCAACTTACGACTCAATAATACCCGGGGTTAGCACAAAAGAGGATGTTATCAACAAATTCGGGAAGCCCATAAATACCGACCCCGCCCTTCTGGAGTTTAGGTCCTTAAGTCCAAATAGAAATAATCAAGTGGAAATCAGTCAAGACAAGGTGTCGCTTGTCAAAGAGATTATTACCCTGAAAGATACCAGAAGAACAACAGATGTTATAAATAGCTACGGCGTGGCACAAAAAATATTATACGGACCCTATTCGGATACCGGGTTTTATCTTTTTGTATACCCGACCAACGGCATTGCCTACATAGGTCATCCCGAAAGTGGCTTGCTCCTCGAGATTTGGTACTTTCCGCCCACAAACATCCCAGATTTTATAGCAAACTACGCAGAAGGCTACTCTGAAAGTTTTCAGGAGTCAGGTCCAGAAAATCTTAACTAACCCTGAACTTTAACCGGCATTATGAGGTGAAGGTATGATGTGTCGGATGTGTCTGTAAAAACTCCTGGTGCAGAGACGCTGGAAAACTCCATTTTGACCTCTTCCCCACTAACTGAGTGCAAAAATTCTTCTACAAAACGGTAGTTGAAAGATATTTCAAAACTTTTTTCTGAAGATTCGACTCTTGCATCAACTTTTGTATCCTGGCTCCCCGCGGCACTGCTTTCTGCAGAAACATTAATACTGTCTTTTAATACTTTAATTTTAACTATGTTTGCAGACTCCCTGGCGAAAATAGATGCCAGCTTAACCGCCCTTGTAAATTCTTCTTTGTCTAAAAGAACTTTAATTGATGAGCTTTTTGGAATTATTTTCTCAAAATCTGGATATTCTCCTTCCAAAAGTCTCGACGTCAGAACGGTGTCCCCGATCCCAAAAATTACTTGTTTTTCTTTGTCTTGAACGCTTAAAAAGATTTCTCCCCCATCCGCCTCGGTTCTTGAAATTTCACTTAATACCCCCTTTGGTATAACCACATTAACGCCAGCCGTCTTTCCCAATTTTAGAGAAAGATACTTTTTGGACAGTCTGAACCCGTCTGTTGAGACAAGTGATAATGAGTCTTTTCCGAACAAGAATAAGACTCCGGTTAAAATAGGTCTTGTTTCGTCAGTCGAAGTTGCAAATGCAACTTGGCCAAGGGCTTTTATCAACTCATTCTGGGAAAAACCAATAGATTTCTCCTTATCAATTGTGTTTGGAATCTTGGGGAAATCAGAAGAGTTCATTCCCAAAACAGTTGAAGAGAAACCGGATACAGAAACTTTTAGCTGCTCCTTCTCGGATGTCAAATCTACTGTTTCTTTGGGTAAATTAGCAACAAGTTCGGAGATGACTTTGGCTGGAACACTTATTTCTCCTTCTTCTTCTATTTTTGCTCCCACCTGAACTGAGGCAGAGATTTCCAAGTTTGTTGAGGAAACATAGATTTTGCTTTTTTTAGTGGAAAGAAGAATGTTACCTAAAACCGGGAGTTGTGCTCTTGTACTGGCAAAGCGAGATGTCGTACTAACAGCTTTTTCCAGGTTTTCTTGAAGGATTTGTAGTTTCATAATTTATTTATCCACGTTACTTTTATTAAGTGTCCGGTTTTCTTTTTCTGTTTTTATCATATATTAACTAGTAGTTCTAGTAGTAGGCGGTGTTGATAAGTTGAAAATTATTCATTTTTAAATACTCTCTTCGGGACAATTTCGTGTTAATAACAAAGCTAGCTAAATGTTGATAAAATTGTGGATAAATGTAGGCACAGTGTTCATAAGTACATAAGAACAAGAATTTATCCTCAAATGCTTTGTTTTATCTTCAAGATATCCTCACGAATTTGCACATCTGCAGTGGCCAGCTGAGTAATTTTCTCCACAGCGTGCATAACAGTTGTGTGGTCCCTTCCACCAACAACCCTTCCGACTTCTTCTAATGGGACCCCAAGGTGGGTTCTCAATAAATACATAAGAACTTGTCTAGGTCGGGCAATAGGCCTGGCCCTACTGTCTCCTAAAAGTAGCCTTTTACCCACCTGGTAGTATTTGGAAACAACATCTGTTACTTCGTCGGGCGTGCTTCTGGTGATTTTGGCTCCCATCTCGAGATTTTTTGCAAAGGCTGACTCGACAAGCTCATTTGTTACCGGAATATTTTTAACATGAATCTCGGTTAGAAGTTTTGTTAGAAGCCCTTCAATTTTTCTAGCCGACTCCGAGTTGGCCGCTATTATCTGGGCCTGTTCGGGGGTTAACATAATTCCCTTTTCCTGTGCCTTTATCTGGGTTATCGCGCACCTGAGTTCAAAATCGGGTAGGGCAATGTCTACAATAAGTCCGGCTTCAAACCTGCTTTTAAGACGCTCTTCCAGTTTGGAAATTTCTGATGGGGGTCTATCTGAAGTCAGGATAATTTGACCGCCTACAGATGTCACGGCGTTAAAAGTATGAAAAAACTCTTCCTGTACGGTATCTTTGCCTGCAATAAACTGAATGTCGTCGATTAGCAGGAGATCAAGTTTTCTGTACTTATTCCTAAAGGCTTGGGTGGTTTTATTCCTAATCCCCTCAACGATATCGTTGGTAAAGTCCTCCCCGGTGCAAAAAATAACTTTTTTGTCCGGGTCTATCCTTAGGACATAGTTTCCGACAGAAGCCATTAAGTGGGTTTTTCCAACCCCCACCCCACCCCAAATAAATAAAGGATTATATGCACTCCCCAGGCTTTGAGAAACAGCCTCTGCCGCCGCATGAGCCATTTGATTGGATGAGGAGACGGCAAAGTTTTCAAATGTAAAACTGGGCCTGAGGCGGGCTCTTTGTAAAACTTCTAATAAGTCCTTTCCCTCTTTCTCTACCGAAAAAAGAGGTGCCGCCGCTTCCTCCAGAGACTTTTGTTTATTTGGATTGGCCTTGACAATGAATGTCAAATCACAGTTTTTCCCCAAAACTTTACTCAAAGAATCTTGAACTAGTCCAAAATATCTTGATTCGATCGTGTTTTTTGCAAACGATGTGGGGCACCCCACTTCTGCGACGATTCTCTCCCCCGCCTCTGTGACAGAAGAAAGATGACTTTGAGAAAACCATGTGGAGAAAATTGCCGGGGAAACGGAAACTTTTATTATCTCCAGCGAGTCTTTCCAAACCTGTAAATTATCCATGTCTTGGAAGTACTGTTTACAAAGTTATCCACAATTCGTCAAGTGGCATTTGTTTTGGGTGGTTGATTAGTTGAGCGTTTAATTGATATAATTGCGCATGTCGACAAAAAGAACATACCAACCGAGTAAAACCAAAAGGATCAAGGTACACGGCTTTAGAGTCAGAATGAAATCAAAAAAGGGTAAGCAGGTTCTTAAAAGAAGAAGACTTAAAGGAAGGAAACACCTTACGGTCTCGTAATCCCCAAATGCTTGCTAAAAAGTTCAGGCTTACAGGAGTTAAAAATTTTGCCAAGATACAAAAAGAAGGGAAAGTCTTCCAGTCTACCAACTTCGGAATTGCTTATGTTAAAAGGGGAGATGAAAACCCTAGTCGCTTTGGTTTTATAGTTTCAACTAAAATTGCCAAAGATGCGGTTGATAGAAACAGATTTAGAAGGGCGATGAGCGAGGCGGTAAGAATTGCCAGTATTGATTTGACTAGCGGATTTGACGCGGTTTTTTTGGCAAAAACTTCAATTGTCAGGGTTTCAACGGCCGATATTATGAAAGAGGTTAGGCTTTCTCTGAAAGAAAGCGGTCTATCAAGATGAACAAAGTAGTTTTACAGATGCTTAGGTTTTACAAGAAGTTTGTTTCGCCGGTTCTCGAAAGAACCTTTGGCAGAGCCTGCCGGTTTACACCAACGTGTTCTGAGTATACAATTATAGCCTTGGAAAGATTCGGAACCAAAAGGGGACTGAGTATGGGAATCAAAAGATTTTCCAAGTGTCATCCTTGGGGCGGATCTGGATGGGATCCTGTACCAAACTTGAGTAGTAAATAAATGGGAAACATTTTTACAATTATACTTGTTCAGCCGTTGACCAACGGTCTTATTCTTTTTTATAAAATACTCGGTCAGAACCTGGGAATTGCCATATTGGTTTTTAGCCTTGTTCTTATTTTCCTTCTAAGGCCTCTTACCAAACCTTATATGCAGTCAATGAAGAGAATTAAGGAAATGGAACCCCAGTTGGCCAAATTAAGGAAAAAATTTGGCACAGATAAACTCAAGATGTCACAAGCCCAGGCAGAGCTTTATAAACAAAATAAGATTAATCCGGCAGCGGGGTGTCTTCCCTACATCCTGCAATTTATAGTTTTGATAGCGCTTTTTAATGTTTTTACTACCGCTCTGTCGGGAAGCGGCGAAGTAACGGCGCACCTAAATAAACTACTTTATGCACCCCTACAGTTTACGGATGGCCAGCAACTTAACACCAAGTTTTTATATATGGATATCAGTAAGCCCGACACCTTTAGGGTTCCGGGGATTCCTTTTGGCCTTCCCGGACTTTTCTTGATTTTGGCTACAGTGGCGCAATTTTTATCTGTCAAAATTACGGCACCATATCTTTCAAGGGAGCAGAAAATTGCCAAGAAGACCAAGTCTCAGGGCGATGATATGCAAGTTGCTATGCAAAGCTCTATGACTTATATGTTACCTTTGATGACTCTGATTTTTGGTTTGAAATTCCCATCAGGATTGGCCCTCTATTGGTTGGTTTTTTCGGTAGTTAACGTTTGGCAGCAGGTGAGCATGTCTGGGTGGGGAAGCCTGACCCCGGCGGTTAGTTTATTAAAGTCAAAATTCACAAAAAACTAATATGCAGGATAAAGTAAAAATATTACAGAAACTGACAGATGAACTGTTGTCCTTAATGGCCACCAAAGCCAAAAGCGAAGTATCTTATGATAAAGAAAATGAAGCCTTTAGTGTTAACATCGATGCCGGTGACGAAACAGGGCTTTTAATAGGTAAAAAGGGTGAAACCCTCTTGGGTATACAAACCACTCTAGGATTTCTCTTAAAGCAAAAGACGGGGGAGTGGAATAGAATCCTGGTTAATGTGGGCGATTACAGAGAGAAAGAGGAAGGTTATCTTAAAGATCTGGCGGCTTCTACCGCCCAAAGGGCGAAGGAAACAGGAGAGCCCCAGAACCTTTATAACCTTAAGCCGTGGCAAAGAAGAGTCATTCACCTTACTCTTTCCGAAGACAAAGACATAACCACAGAATCTGAAGGAGAAGGAGAAGAGCGTTACCTAATAGTTAAGCCAAAAAAGTGATTTCTCGTTGGGTTAGGTTAGAAAAGTATTTAAATTATCTTCTTGTGTTTTTGCTTCCCACACAGTTGGCTCTGCATTTTTGGCCACCCAGTTCGTTTGTATACGGGATAAGGGTTGATTATTTGGCTCCAAGTATTTATTTAACTGATTTGTTATTTTTAACACTTTTTGTTATTTGGTTACGAAATTCTAGAAATAGATTTTTTGAATTTGTCAGAAAAAACAAGACTTATTTATTTATATTCCTCTTGATGGCTGCACTAAATATATATTTTTCGACATCAGTTGAGCCCTCAATTTACAAGTGGTTAAAACTGGCGGAATTGGGTTTTTTTGCTTACTACGTTGGAGTAAGACGCGATATTTTTCAAACTAAAACTTTATATTCCACCCTGTTTTATTCCCTGATTTTCTTTTCTGTAATCGGGATACTCCAATTTGTTTTTGGTAGAACTCTGGGAGGACCACTATATTTACTGGGGGAACGAAGTTTTAATATTTCAACCCCCGGCATTGCTCTCGTTCAAATAGCGGGTAGTAATTTTATGAGGGCTTATTCAACCTTCTCCCACCCGAACTCTTTTGCTGGATTTTTGGGTTTAGGGGTTTTGGTTTTACTATTCGACAATTCCAGAAAAGAACTGATAAGGAAAGGCCTGGGGATTTTTGTCATTTGTGTTGCCTTTATCCTTACATTTTCTCTTTCGGCAATTGTCGGGGCTCTCGTTTGTGGCATTTTATTTTTATTAATACGTAATAAGCTTTTATTGAAGAGGGCGGTCGTCTATTTGCCTACCGCATTTTTGCTAGTTAGTTTGTCCTTCCCTTTCGTTTCAAATACTGTTTTAAGAGGTCCTATCGATTTTCCCCAGAATATTCAAACGCGCCTTGATTTATCTAATATTGCCGGAACCATGATTTCGCAGAAATTTATGCTGGGCGAAGGCATTAACACCTTTATAGTAAACGAACCAAGAATCAAATATTTCGGTACCCACCTATGGACGTTGCAGCCGGTTCACAACATCTTTCTTTTGATTTTTGCCGAGACGGGGGTAGTTGGTTTGTCCATATTTTATTTTTTATTGACCAAATTAACCCAAAGATCATTACTAATGAGAAGCCCCATTTTTTATTTGGCGCTGGCCTTCGTTTTAACAACAGGACTTTTTGATCACTATTGGATTACGTTACAGCAAAACATGTTTCTTTTTGCCTTCATTATTGGTAATTACTTTAGAGTGGAAAACTAATTTTGTGGTAAACTGTTTCAAATGAATGAGGATGAAATTATTATTCATACAGATGGTGGGGCGAGAGGGAACCCCGGTCCGGCCGCTTGCGCTTTTGTTGCTGAAGTTGGGGGAAAGATAATTAAAGAAGAATCACTTTTTTTGGGCAACTCAACAAACAATAGTGCCGAATACCAAGGTGTAATACTTGCACTTAAATGGTTTGGCGATACTTATAAAACCATTCAAGTCGGTAGTGTTACTTTCTATTTGGATTCAGAGTTGGTTGTTCGTCAACTTAACGGTGTATATAAAGTTAAGGACAAAAAACTAATAGAACTATTCCTCCAGATAAATAAGTTGTTAAAAAATATTAATTTAAAAATTTCTTATAAAAACATCCCTCGTACTAAAAATAAATTGGCGGACTTTTTAGTTAACAAAGAATTAGACCGAATAAGGTAAAAAATAATTCGGGAAAATTTAGTATGAAAATTTCACGTTGCCCGAGGTGTGACGCAAAATGTTTTTGGGTAGTACAACTTGAAAACGTTTATTAACGCGAAATTCCAGACTAGTTAAAAAAACGTTTTTGCGGGAATAACACGAATGACATGAACCCTCAGCCTAAACTTTCTATACTTCTTTTTTCAGACGCAAACTTTTTAGCTGTTAATATTCTTGAAAACCTCTTATCTAAAAACTGCGTAGTTAACATAATTACCAAAGATGTGACCGGTTGGGGAAAAATGACGGTACATTTAGCAGCGAACAAGAATTTTAGCATTATTGATAGAAAAGATATTGGCAACAACCCTTGTGACTATGCAATTTTTTGCGGTGGCTTTATTAACACGGGTAGTGCCTATAAAGATTTCTTTGACTTCTCCTCCCTGAATAACATTAATAATGCAAAGATACTGTCTCTTTTTCCTTTAGAAGCTTTTGATAGAAGCCAGATTGATAAAATTCACCCCTCAGCTACTAACGCGTTGTTGTTTTTGGGTGACCTACTTGGTCCAAGAATAAACCTAGATAGTGACCTTATTACCCCACGGCTAATAACTGAAATTCTTTGGGATAGAAAGCTAACAATGGCTGTCGGGCAGGAGTTATTTCCAATCTTTGTAGCCGATGCGGTTAAAATTATCGTAAAGTGGCTATTTTCCTTTGGACCATACGGCAAGGTTGTTTTACTTTTAGGCAGTAGGACATCCGGCGATACGTTTTGGGAATACAACAAGAAATACTTTAGTGATCTGGGTCTCAAATACGATACAAAGATACCTGCAAGGGTTGTACCAAGAAACATCGAAACCGAGATTGTCGACAGCAATCTGAATTACTCGTTAGGCGAAACTTATGATTGGCTAAAAGGCAATTGGACAAAACAACTTAAACCCCCACCAAAAAAGAAAGAAGTTGTTACGAGGGTGGTTGGAAAAAGGCAGTGGAAATTTAAAAAATATAAATTGTTGGCGTGGACACTTTTTCTTCTACTTGCATTACCTTTTATTACTTTACTAATGAGCCTATTTATTTCACTTGTTGCATATAAAAGCTTTATTTCCGGACACGATGGGGTTGCCCAGAACTCATTTTTGTTGGCACGGACAGCATCTCTCATATCAGAAAAAGGAAGTAAAGTATTAAGCTACATTCCGGGTCTGGGTTTGATTTACAAGGAAACCGAATTTGCGGCTGTCGTTAGCCAGCAAACCAACTCTATTGGAACCCACCTAATACCTGTTGTCAGGGGCTCAATACAGCTACTTGAAAACGTGTTGGGCGATAAGGTTTACGATTCAGTGAGCCCGTCCCGAAATATTGAATCTGAAGTGGAACTCATTTACAACGATATTGTGGCGACCAGGGGGGTGATAAATGCTGCCTCTGAAAAAAACATCATACTGGCAAAAAAAATCTTAAGTAAGATAGATATTGAAAGGTTTATTACTCTTACCTCAGAGGGCCGGACACTTGCAGACAGTCTCCCCGCGCTTTTAGGACAGGATGCGAGTAAAACTTATTTGATTCTTTTTGAGAACAACATGGAACTCAGACCAACGGGTGGTTTTATCGGTTCTTTCGGACTCGTTACCTTTGATAAAGGTAGGCTAAGCGACCTTACCGTTAATGACGTGTATTCGGCGGATGGACAGCTAAACGGTCATGTAGAGCCGCCACTTCCGATTAAGAATTATTTGGGTGAGGCAAACTGGTGGTTGAGGGATTCGAACTGGGATCCTGATTTCCCAACTTCGGCTAAAAGGGCAGAATGGTTTTTAGATAAAGAATTAAGTAAGGAGGTTGATGGCGTTATCGCTATTGACCTGTTTCCAATAAAAGAAATTCTTAAAAGTACCGGCCAGATATTTTTGTCAGACTACAATATGGGCATCACCTCGGAGAATTTATATGAGAAGACCCAGAGTGAGGTGGAGAATAATTTCTTTCCAGGAACTCATAAAAAAGCGAGTTTCTTGACCGCTCTATCGCGCAACCTTCTGACAGAAGTGACCAAGCTGGGGATGAATCAAAAATTGGACATACTTAAAACTTTCTATAGTAGCCTTAATGGTCGGCATGTACAGATATATTTGCACGACAACATTTCCCAGGATGCCTTTTCGGTTTTGGGATGGGATGGGGGAGTAACCGCTCCCACATGCGGAGTGGGTTGCTACGCGGACATGGCGGGGATTGTAGAGGCAAATGTTGGGATGAATAAAGTAAACTATTTTATTCAAAGGAGTATCGACCTTGAGGTAACCCTTAGCCCTGATAAAATCGATCATAAATTAACCCTGATCCTTAAAGACACTGCAAATCCGGCACTTGGACCTTCGGGTAGATATAAAAATTATTTAAGACTTTTACTTCCTTCTGATGCCTTTATCTCATCTATTGTAAGTTATAACGGAGATGTACAGGAGAGCTTGATCCCCGAGCTGACCAATGCAAAAGGGCATAAAGAGGTTGGTGTACTTGTTGAACTTTTACCTGGTAATACTAAGAATATAGAATTTTCGTGGACCTCGGGAGCTGGTGGAATATCAAGTTATACAGATTATGGCTTGTATTTTAGAAAACAAGCAGGCACAGATGCAGACCCAATTAACATAAATATTATTGGTGCAGGGCTGCAACTTAACCCCGATCCAAGACTTGCCTTGACCAGGGACGGCACATACAGGTATAATACAACCTTGGCGCGAGATCTCTTCTTACGCCTTTCCCGGTAAAATGAACACGCAAACATTAATAGCGGAAGTTAGGAAAATTTCAGGTAGAAAAGTAAAAAACCTTCGTAAAGAGGGTATTTTGCCTGGGAATATATCAGGTAAAAAAATTAAATCTGAAGCAGTTCAGGTTGTACTCAAGGATTTTGAAAAAGTTTATAAAGAAGTAGGGGAAACCGGCCTTATAACGCTTGAAATCGGTAAAGAGGAAAAGCCTGTTCTAATTCATAATCTTCAACTAAACCCCGTTAGCGAAGCCCCGGTACATGTAGATTTTCTACAAGTGGATCTTAAAGAAAAGGTTGAGACGGGTATCCCGGTTGAATTGACCGGTGAGGCACCAGCCGAAAAGCAGGCAATTGGAACAGTTGTTCAATACATTAATGAAATTAAAGTTGAAGCACTTCCAATGGATCTTCCAGAAAAGTTTATAGTTGATACCAGTGAATTGGCAGAAGTTGATCAGTCAATCTTGGTAAAAGATTTGAAAGTTGATAGAAGCAAAGTTGATGTTAAGACGGGAGCCGACGAAATTGTTGTTAAAGTTGAACCTCCTCAAAAAGAAGAAGTTATTGCTCCTCCAGCTCCAGCCGAGGGAGAAGTAACTGCTGAGGGTGAAGTTCCTGCTGAAGGGGAGGCGCCCGCCGAGGGCGAGGTGCCCGCTGAAGGGACCCCTGCTCCAAAAGAAGAGCCTAAGGAGTAAAGTAATTGGGATCGATTTCCTTAACTTTATCCATTCTTCCGATTTCTATCCAACCTGGAATGTAATCCGGATTCTTGCTTAAGAATTCTTCCCAAAAAATAGCATCTGTATCAATTTGGGTCTCAACACCTAAAACTTCCTTGGGGGTTTGGTAACCATCGATATTTATAGCCGTCAGCAGCAAAATAAAAAGGGCCGCAACAAAAATAAGGAGTTGTCTGGCTGCTTTATTGATCCTTTGGGCAGACATGTGTTACTCTAAAGTATGGACCCAAATAGTCAAAATCCGCAAGGGGGAAGTGATGCAGTAAAAAAACTTGAACAGGATTTACAAAATCTTACTCAACAAAGTGCAGCTAGTGCCCCACCCACACCTGAGGAGAATTCTATTCAACAGACCCAGCCGGTTGTCGAGATACCACCCATTGTGCCACCTCCACCCACACCGATTACAGCCCCAACCCCACCCGTTGCTACAAACCCTCCAATACACGAAATCCCAAAGAAGGGCTCGCCCTTGATGATAATTGCAGTAATCTTGGCACTTGTCGCAGTTCTTGCGGTTGCGATATATGTTATCGGGGCCAAGTTTCTTTCGCCCCAAACAACAAGATCTCCAACCCCGGCTGCGGTTGTAACTCCATCTCCAACCCCAGATCCAACCGCAAACTGGAAAACATACCTGGCACCAGATGGTTCCTTTTCCTTTAAATACCCAGCAAACTATTCACTTGGTTATTATGCGGGTCCCGCCACCCCGGTATTACTTAATAACAGGTTTGATTGGCAAATATCAAAGATACCCACATCTTTATGTAGAGGTGATTGTGCCTTAGTGGATAGTACAGAAAGCGCCAAAGTCGGTGGTTATCAGATGACCAAATTCAGTGGTTGGGTTGGCTCGATTGGTGGAGAGACACCCCAGTCTTATTTGAAATATGAGATTAAAAATCCCCTCGGAGATAATTATTTTATAATGACTCTTTGGGAATTGGACAGAAGGTCTGAGGTACAAAAGGATTATTCACAAGAGAGAAAACCTGGGCCTATTAGTAACGCAGACAATGAAATCTTTTACCAAATAATTTCAACCTTTAAATTTATTGAGGCAACACCTACGGCAAGTCCGACAGCAAGTCCAAGTGCTAGACCGTCACCCTCTCCATTAGTAACCCCTACGATTTAGGCCAGTCGGCAGAAATCAGAAGCTCTTTATTGTCCATCTCTTTCCATATTTGTTCAGTTACAAAAGGCATAAAAGGGTGAAGAAGTCTGATGGATTTATCTAGAACCTTTACTAAAGTAGATTGGGCGTCACCGCGCCTATCTTTAACTTTTTCGATATAAATATCCGCGAATTTATGCCAGACAAAATCATAAATTTCTTCAGCGGCTTCATTTAAACGGTATTTATTCAAATATCTGGTAATCAACTTTGTTGATTTATTCAATTCCTCTAATATCCACTGGTCATCCACGTTTGGTGTTGTTGACTTGGGTTTTTCATTGTTAACTCGGTCCTGCAATATAAAACGAGCTATATTCCAAATCTTATTGGCGAATTTCCTTTGCCCATTTATCTTTTGTTCATCAAGAGTAATATCGTTTTCAATTAAACCTCCCCAGACAAGTCCCATCCTGAGAGAATCTGCGCCGTATTTTTCAGCCATCTCGATCGGGTTAATTACATTACCCTTGGATTTACTTATCTTTAATCCTTCTCGATCCCTGACAAGTCCGTGAATAACAACTTCTTGAAACGGAACTTTTCCAGTTGAGTATAGTCCAAGCATGATCATTCGTATCACCCAGAAAGGCAGAATGTCATAGGCCGTTTCCATGACGCTTGTCGGGTAAAATCTTTCGAAGTCTTTGGATTTTCCGGTTTGCAGTGTGACAAACGGCCATTGACCGGACGAAAACCAGGTGTCAAACGTATCGGGGTCTTGAGAAAGTGACAGATGCCCACACATCAAACATTCTTTTGGAATGTCTCCGTCTGTTATCGTCCATTCTAAACACTTCTCACATCTCCAGGCAGGAATTCTCATTCCCCAGACGATTTGCCTACTTATATTCCAATCCTTCAAATTTTTAAGCCAGTTTGTTGCTATTTTTTCGTAGCGTTTAACAGCGAATTTAACCTCCTTACTCTTAATAGCTTCTAAGGCCCTTTTTGTTAGAGACTCAACTTTTATAAACCATTGTTTGGAAACCATGGGTTCGATAAGGCCATGGTCTTTATAGCAAGTACCCACAGTGTGGTGAACGACATCGATCTTTTTAATCTTACCTGCAGCTTCTAGGTCTTTCACAACCTCGGCTCGAGCCTCCTCCGCTTTCATACCAATATATTTTTCAGGAGTTCCTGTCATCCGCCCTTTTTCATCAATTACAGAAATAACCGGTAGCTTATGGGATTGCCCAATCTCAAAATCGATTGGGTCATGCGCAGGTGTAATCTTGAGAGCCCCCGTTCCTAGACCTATATCTACTAGATTATCCTCAATTACCGGAACCTCGCGGTTAATAAGCGGTATTTTTGCGGTTTTTCCGATTAATTTTGTATATCTCTTATCTTTCGGATTAATTGCAACCGCAACATCTGCAAAAATTGTCTCGGGCCGGGTTGTGGCAATAGTAATGATTCCATAATCCAAATAGTAGAAATTGTCATCGCGTTCAATATAATCTACCTCAAGTTGTGAGTAAGCCGTGCCGCAGCGGGGACAGTAATTTACAATTCTTTCACCTCGGTAGACGAGTCCGTTATCATATAGTTTCTTGAAGGTTTTATAGACAATCTTGACTATTTCTGGATCAAGGGTGTACTTGAATCTGTTCCAGTCACAGGAAGCACCAAGTTTTTTCAACTGGGATTCCATTGTGCCCGTGTTTTCTTGGACATAGTCCCAAATCATTTTGTATAGTGTGTCTCGGTCGTAGTCGAAACGACTTTTACCCTTTTCTCTTAGTTTTTTCTCAAATACGAATTGGGTTTCAATTCCGGCATGGTCGCTTCCCGGAAGCCAAAGGGTCGGTTCGCCCTTCATCCTGTGGTAGCGGATTAGAATATCTTCTATAGCAACAAATCTGGCATGGCCAATATGTAAGGGGTCGTTGGCGTTAGGTGGGGGCATGATAATGGTGAAGGTTTTTTTACCCCCAGCTTTTGGAGAAAAGGCACCGGAGTTTTCCCATTTCATATAAATATCACTCTCGTATTTTGTGTGATCGTATTGGGGCTCCATGCCTAGTATTGTAGCATCAATCAGTAACCTTTGCGCTTGGCTTTCTATCGATTTTTTCAGGATCTATATATTCTTCTCTCAGAGCTTTGAAGTTGGCAGCAATACCTATCATCGCCGCATTGTCGCCGGTAAGTTTCTTGGAAGAAGGAAAAAGTACCTGTATATCGAATTGTTTACCCAACTTTCTTAACTTTTTTCTTAACTTTATATTTGCCGAGACGCCACCACCAACAAATAATGTACTAACTTTTAAATTAGAATCTCTAATTATAAATGAGCATACGCGTACCAAGTGGGTGAATGCTATATCTTGGAAACACGCAGCCAGGTCAATAATTTTTTCTTTTGTGAGAGGCTTTTTAGATTCGACAAGTCTTGAAAATGCGGTTTTAAGGCCCGAGTAAGTAAAAATCTTTCTTTTCTCCTGCCCAACTATCGGAACAGGTAGGGCGTAAGCTTTTATATTTCCCCCACGTGCGAACTTTTCTAAAATTGCACCACCCGGGTATCCAAGGCCCAACATCCTCGCGCCTTTATCTAGTGCCTCTCCGAGAGCGTCATCGGTGGTTTGTGCCAAGACATCATAAGAACCAATTTTATTTACCTTGACAAGAACGGTGTTTCCACCAGAGACAACCAGGCCAAATGCAGGAAACCTAAAATTTTCAGGGTTTTGTTTAGCTAAACAACTGAGTATATGTCCTTCAAGGTGGTTAACCGCAATTAATTTCTTGTTGTACTTTAGCGCTAGTTTTTTTGCCCCGTCAATCCCAACCCCCAACGCAATAGATAACCCCGGGCCAACAGTAACCGCAACTGCGTCGATTCCACTCAATCCTTTATATTTCTTGCCCAGTGCTCTTTTTATAACCCAGTCAATTCTTTCCTCATGCATTCTTTGGGCAAGTGAGGGCATTACACCACCAAATTTTGCATGAGCAGAGGCCTGTGACCAAATAACATTTGAAAGAATTTCTGTGCCGTTTGTTACCGCGGCTGCTGTTTCATCACAACTTGTATCGATTGCCAGAATTTTCATTAGAGCTATCCCTCATACATTCTAGAAGATTTGAAGACGCCATGTTTTACTAGCTCTGATTTTATTACACCAAGGGTAGACAAAGACAACTCAGACTTTTTAGAGCGAATATCTGCTAGTATCTTGGTTATTTCTAGGGTGCACGCGTCTGAATCTTGAGAATTCCCAAATCCGATGGTCTCGTATAAGTCTCTAAATGCTTTGGGGTAAATACACGCTTCTACTGGAACAATTCCGTCGGTGCCAAGATTTAGTGAGGATGCGCCATCCGCGGTGTTTCCTTGAAGGACCTTAAAACTATTAGTTTTAAGACTTAGCATTTGTCTAAAAACATCAGAATTTTTAGTTGATACTTTAATTCCAATCACTCTATTGGGGTAACTGTCTCGAGCATACCGAACAAATTCTACCGGTAGTTCAAGGTCTTTGTGCATGGATGGGTTACTATACAAAACAATCGCTAGATCAGTGTTTTGTAATGTTGCCTCTAATACTTTTTCAGGATCTGGTCCTAACATTGGAGCTATAACTATCCCGTCGGCTCCCAATTCTTGAGACATTCGGGAATAGCTAGCAATTTCAGAAACATCACTTCTCAATACTCCGGCAAGAACTGGTGTTCGGGAAAGGGCATATTTATTTCTTGAATCAATTACGGTACTTATTAGACTGCACCAATTCTCAAAATCCATTTGTCGACCCTCGCCGGCGTTTCCGGCTGAAAACAGGATGTGTACATATGGAAGAACTCCCCGAATCTCATTACCCACATCCTCTGTATCGACATTTCTGGACATGTTCCAGGAAGTCATTAATGGAGCGACGACTCCATATAAATCAGCTGGGAGAACAGTTTCCCTTGCATCTACGCGTCTTTTTGAATTACTTTCTAACACAATAGTGGCGATTATAACACTCCCCAGGAGACGAATCTATCGTTTTGATCTGGACCGAAAGCAATATTTACCCAAATAATAATTGCCTCATCATCGAATCTGCGAATGACACTAGATACTCTTTCCGCCCATTCAACTAGAACCACATTCTTATTCTTAATCAGCTCATTGAACCCGAGTGTTATTAATTCACTTGATTTATCCAGTCTCCATGCGTCGAAGTGAAAAAGTTTTTTCCGGCCCGTTGTATATTCATTTTCTAAAGCAAAAGTGGGGGAGGTGACAAGTTCTGTTATTCCCATTGCCCGCGCCAAACCCTTTGCAAAAATGGTTTTCCCTGCACCCATTTCTCCCTGAAGGGCAAAAATGATGGCACGCTTACCGTCGTGTGTTTCGTATTTTTGCCAGATTTCCTTGGCTAAGTTTTCAGTATTTTCCTCGCTTTTACTTAGAATCTCGTTTTTGTCGGTTAGTTTAATTTTTCCCAAACGTAGGGCAACAGGATCGTCAAGCGTTGTGTCTATTACAGTGGAAGGTTCGTTGTGGGGTAGGATTCCTGCATCAATTATCAAATCAATCAGCCCCTTCTGTTTATCGCTGATATTGTCAAGAATATCAGTGATGCTATATGGCCTCTTTTTATAACTTGCATTTGCGCTTGTTGCAGTAATTGGTTTACCAACTTTCCCGACGATATCCCTAACCAGTTTGTAATCAGGAATTCTGATTCCGATGGTTCCATCCTCGGATTCAACGCCGGTAGCTAATTTATGTCTTCCTTTGGAAATAACAGTCAAAGGCCCCGGAAGGAACTCTTTATAGAGATTTTTGGCTGCATCGTTTAGTACGGCATAACCCTCGGCCATTTTTTGATCAGTTACTGCGACAGAGTATGGTTTTCCAAAGGGTCTTTCTTTGTACTCTGTAAGTTTTATTATTGCTTTTGGGTTTGTGGCATCTGCCCCAATCCCATATAGAGTCTCTGTCGGGAAGATGACAAGTCCGCCATTTTTTAAGACATTAGCGGCAGCCTCAACTGTTTTTGGGTTTAACCCGATGATATTCATAGCTAAATTGCCGGGCCCGTGCCCCGAAGATATATTGCTTGCCATGGGCGGTAATTGCTAATGAAAGTTTTACTGTAGATTTCTGCGCCGTCTCTTTTGACAGAATAATTAAAAGTTACTTTTGCTCCCCAGGCTTTGTAATCAACCTGCTTGACCGTTCCGGTTGGAAGTGTGGGATCGTCTTGATATAAATCTTCTGGAGGAGCAGAAATATTAGTTACTATAGGCTTAGTAGTGGTTGCAATTCTTTTATCAGATGTACCGTAAAGTTCAAAGACAAGAGAAAGATTTTTGGGATCGGCGTTTGCCTCGATTAAAATGTAAGCTGGAGTATCGTTTTTAAATTTAAAGTCTGGCGACGGTCCGTAAACTGTTGCGTCAAAGCCCGGGGGTGAATTTTGTTCGTAATATCCGACTCTGTAGGCGTGCGCTTGGCGCTCGATGACAGGAAGCCCTGCGTTAAGAACCGATCTGAATAGGGTAGTTGAGACCTGGCAGACGCCGCCCCCGTCTCCCAAGATGGTTTTGCCCTCGGAGATAATATAAGCCTGCTGATAACCTGTAAATTGTGAAACATCTCCTAGTGTGTCGTTGAAGGAGAATGTATCACCGGGTTTAACCAATGTTCCGTTAATTCTGGACGCGGCCAGGGAAACGTTGTGGACACGGGAAGGTATTGAATGAAAATATGTAGAAGTACCCCGGCCAATCAGCTCCTTAATTCCCATGTTATTTATTTTGTCGGTTGTGACTTCGGGCGGGGTTCGTAAAACAGGAATGTCAAAGGCGATGGTCTTATCACTTCCGCTTTCGATCTGGTTAAGAGAATAAATAGTTTTGGCTTTTAGACTTTCGTTATCAACACGAATTCCGTCAAGTGCGGGTTGGAATTCAGTGACACGTCCATTTTCAAAAATGAACTTGGGATTTTGAGGGTCGCGATTTACCTTACTGGCAATGTCTGAAATTACCAAGTCCAATGATTGATTACTAAAACCTGTTAGGTAATCAACCATCTTTATTAGATCTTTATCTGTTAGTGGAAAGGAGCTGTATTCGAATTTTAACAGCAAGGATTTTCCAATATATTTTTCCGCCCGAGCCTTCAGTTGTTCGGCCTCGTTTGGCATCAGGGTGTGATCGACGACATTAATCGGTATTTCAATGTCTTGGTTTTTAGCTAAGGAAAGGTTTTGGCCGATCGCCATTCTTAAAGCCTTTCCATTTACCTCCGTGCCGGCTACCCCCACGTTTACTGCTATATTTCCATTATCAAGCTTGATTGAAGGTTCAACTGGGTCAACCGAAATTTGACCGGAAATAACAGAAATGATTTTCTCGAGTTTGTTTTCATCGAAACTTACGGCAAGACCAATATTTTTAGGTTTGAAAAGTAAATTAACACGTTCGGTCAGGTCGTAGAAAAAGTTCCCGGTTCTTGTGATGTTAAACCCTCTTTGGGCCGAACCGGCAAAATCGTATCTAAGGTCGAAATCCTTTGCATCAATGTTAAAAGTCTGTCCAGCTCCAACCAATTGTATTTTTTGTGGGACATAAATACTTGAGGATAAAAGAGTGGCGGCATCATTAAGGGAAAGACCACCAGTCTTGATACCGGCAACACTGATATTTGGGTAGACCTTGCCCGTAAAAAGTAAAAAATATGTGGTAAAAGCCGATAAAACTACTGTGACGGTGAAAAACGCTACCCAGGCGAACTTTTTGACCTGCTTTTTGGTTAGATGTAGTATCGATCTTCTCACATCGATATGATACCATTTAGATGAGATCGAAGGCCAAGATACAAAAATGCCACCAAAAAATATATACCAAAATGACCCCTCTTTTAGCCAGCCACCGGTGCCGCAAGTTTCGGCTCCGGGTGTGCAACCACAGCCGATGTCACCCCCAATTGTGCCAACCCCAAAGAAACGTTTTCCTAAGGCATTGATATTTATTGGGGCTGGATTGGTTCTTCTTGTTATAGCTTTTTTGGTCATTAAAATGATGATCGGCTCAAAGGGTGGAACTTCAGGACAAATAACGTGGTGGGGCCTTTGGGAAGACCCATCAATAGTTACGCCATTGATAACAGAATATCAAGCGTCACACCCGGGAATTAAAATTACTTATGTAAACCAGTCGCAACAGGATTATAGAGAAAGACTTACGAACGCGCTGGCAAAGGGGACCGGCCCTGATATTTTTACCATCCACAATTCCTGGGTGCCGATGTTCAGAAATGATCTGGATAGCCTTCCTGCAAGCGTAATGAACCCCGCTGATTATGTAAAAACTTTTTATCGCACAGCATCTTCGGATCTATCTGCCGGAAACTCAATTGTCGGAATACCCCTTATGTACGATGCTTTAACTCTTTATATAAATGAAGATATTTTTAGTGCGGCTGGCAAAACCCCGCCCAAAACCTGGGACGACCTAAGGGTGTTGGCCAGGGAACTTACAACAAAAGATGACCGGGGCACAATTACCCAGGCAGGAATTGCCTTGGGAAGAACTGAAAATGTGGATCATTGGCAGGAGATACTGGCCCTCATGATGATTCAGAACAACGTTGATCTGAGTAACCCCATAGGTAAAAATGCCGAGGGAGCTCTCACCTTTTTCACTCACTTTTCATCTATCGATGGTGTGTGGGATGCAACACTTCCCCCTTCCACACAATCGTTTGCCGCTGGTAAGCTTGCCATGTATATAGGGCCATCATGGCGATATTTCGAGATTAAACAAGCAAGCCCCAACCTTAAGTTTAAAACCGTTCCTGTTCCGCAACTTCCCAAAGATAATCCTGCTCAACCCGACATTACCTACGCTACATACTGGGCGCAGGGTGTATGGGCAAAAAGTCCGAATAAGGTAGCTGCTTGGGACTTTTTGGTGTTTCTAAGCGCTCAGGACTCGCTGCAAAAAATGTACCAAAATGCGGTGGCTGCAAGGGGATTGGGAGAGGCTTACCCGAGGGTGGATATGGCCCAACTTTTAACTGACCATCCAATCTTGGGTTCGATTGTCTCCCAAGCGTCGGGAGCCCAAAGCTGGTACCTCGCCTCAAGGACTTTTGATGGGCCAACGGGTATAAATTCCCAGCTTGCCAATTATTTTGGCGATGCTGTTAATGCGGTTGCCGATAATAAAGAGTCCGTAACCCAAGCTTTGTCAACGGCTGCGCTGGGGGTAGCCCAAGTACTTGCCCAATATCGCCTGGTGGTAAAATAATGCGTAGTTTCTATACAGTTACTTCAGATATAACTAAAAAACAAGAAACACTGGGAAGGTCGGAAAGATTAAGTGTGTACTATCATGACTTATTTGATTACCCTCTCACATTTGCAGATTTAATTAAGTGGGGCGCCTCGGAAAACCTACTCATCAGGGACCGGGACGTTCCCGTTGTCTCTCAAAATGGCTACTACTTCTTGCAGGGAAGAGAAGGACTGATTTACAAAAGAGTTTTTAGAGCCAGAATCTCTGCAAAGAAGATGGAAATTGCCAGAAAATCAGCGAGTGTCTTATCGTTAATTCCAAGTGTGAAGATGGTTGCAGTAACGGGCTCGTTGGCAATGGATAACGCTGAAGATGAAAGTGACATCGATCTTTTCGTGGTCACTGGTAAGAATTTGCTCTGGACAACAAGGATTTTGTCTTATCTCACCTTAAAAGTTTTTGGGTTTGATTTAAGAAAAGCCGGAAATAAAAACCAAAAGGATAAGTTGTGCCTCAATATGTGGATGGATGAAGCCGATCTTGCTTGGAGAAAAAATGACAGAAATCTATATACAGCACACGAGATAGCCCAAGTTTTGCCTCTGGTGAACAAAAACGGTACCTACGAAAGGTTTTTGCAGAAAAACAGATGGATTCTGAGATTTTGGCCAAATGCTGTAAGGATTGGGAAGTTCGAAAGGGAGAGTAAGAAACATATATCTGGAACCTCGCTGCTTATTATATTGGTTGAAAAAATTGCCTTTTGGTTTCAGTATCAACACATGAAGGCGGTAATTACCAAAGAGGTGGTAACCCCCAGCCGAGCCATATTTCATCCGCAAGACCTCGGAAGACTTGTAATCTCCCGTCTAGCCTCTTGACAAGGCATAACCCAGCCTTTAGAATAGCACTCGAGGGTTATGAATGCTAAGCGATTAGCATTATTTTTTCGACAAAAATGACAAAGTTAAACTTAAAACCAACCGCAGGATATCTTCTTATCGAACCTCTTGAAAAAGAGGTCAAAACAGCTTCCGGAATTTACCTTCCCGATACAGCCGGTGAAAAACCCCAAAAAGGAAAAGTATTAGCAGTTGGACCTTCGGGTTGCTCTGAGGGCAAATGTGCTTGCGCTGAATGCAGAATAGAGGCCCCGTGCAAGACTGGGGACGTGGTTATTTATAAAAAGTGGGGAGGAAACGAAGTAAAAATTGGAAATATCGAATATCTTTTCGTAAAGTTTGAGGATGTGCTCGCCGTCGAAACCAAATAGCCATGGCTAAACAATTAAAATTTTCTGATGATGCCAGAGAGTCTCTTCTAAAAGGCATTGATACCGTTGCCAAAGCAGTGGTTACCACCCTCGGGCCAAAGGGTAGAAACATTGCCCTTGATAAAAAATGGGGTGCCCCGAATATTGTTCACGACGGAGTATCCGTGGCCAAAGAAATCGATCTTCCGGATCCCTTTGAAAATATGGGGGCACAGCTTGTTAAAGAAGCTGCAAGTAAAACCAACGATAACGCTGGGGACGGTACTACCACATCGACTCTTCTGGCACAGGTTATGACACAAAAGGGAATGGCCAAAATTAATGCTGGAGCCAACCCAATGATTGTTAAAAAGGGAATAGAGAAAGCGGTTGAGGCAGTAACTGCAGAACTGAAGAAAATGGCCAAACCGATTAAGAATAAGGGTGAAATCGCCCAGGTTGCCAGTATTTCCGCCGGGGATGATGAGATTGGAGCAAAAATTGCCGAAGCCTTGGATAAAGTTGGCCGCAATGGTGTGGTTACGGTTGAGGAAGGAAAGGGTTTAACGATAGATATTGAATATAAGGAAGGAATGGAGTTTGATCGGGGTTATGCTTCGGCCTACTTCGTGACCAACCCCGATAAGATGGAAGCTGAAATCGAGGGAGCCTACTTACTTATTACAGACAAAAAAATTTCTTCTATCCAGGATCTTTTGCCTTTCCTCGAAAAATTTGTAAAAGTTTCCAAGAATTTGGTCATCATTGCTGATGAAATTGAGGGTGAAGCCCTGGCAACCTTGGTTGTAAACAAGCTCCGTGGCACATTTAATGTACTGGCGATTAAAGCCCCTGGGTTTGGTGACAGAAGGAAAGAAATGCTTGAAGATATAGCAGTCTTAACCGGAGGAGTCGTAATTTCAGAAGACACTGGCCGCAATTTCGAATCAATTGAAGTAACGGATTTGGGCCAGGCTGATAAAGTTTGGGCGGATAAAGATAATGCCAGAATTATTGGTGGAAAAGGTGACAAAGGTGCGATTGAAGCCAGAATCGGATCAATTAAAAAACAAATTGAGGCTTCTGATAGTGATTTTGACAAGGAAAAGTTTGAGGAAAGGTTGGCAAAGCTTTCAGGGGGAGTTGCTCAGATAAATGTGGGGGCTGCTACTGAAATTGAACTCAATGATAAGAAAGAAAGGGTAAAAGACGCGGTTGGGGCCACAAAGGCTGCAACCGAGGAGGGAATTGTTCCCGGGGGCGAAACGGCGTTTCTTAGGGCCCGCGACGCTGTAAAGAAGATTAAGGTAGGAAAAGGCGACGAGCAAATTGGGGTGGACATTGTTTGGGAGGCATTGGAAGAACCAATTAAATGGTTGTCCAAAAACGCGGGTGAGGATGGGGAGGCTGTTTTGAAAAAAGTATTGACCAGTAAGGACAATGATTATGGTTACAATGCCCTAACAGGAGAATATGGATCAATGACGAAATTTGGAGTAATTGACCCTGTGAAAGTAACAAGGAGCGCTCTTCAAAATGCAGCCAGTGTTGCAATGATGGTTCTGACAACCGAGGGTTTAGTCACCGATATTCCTGAGGAAAAGAAAGAGCCCGTAATGCCGCAGGGTGGTATGGGTGGGATGGACTATTAAGCTTCAAGGATATTAATTCAGGCTGGCCTTCTAGCGCGAATTGTACTCCAATATTTGCTAGAATTCACCTATGTGGAAAGAAGCAGAAAAATTTCTTCTTAAAGATAAATATATTGCGCCATTAATTAAAAAGTGGGGACACTGCACAATCAAACCGAGAATTCACGTAGATTACTACCAGGGATTGATTGGAGAAATAATCGGACAACAACTTTCGGGTCGGGTAGCTGACGTAATTGAAGGACGATTAAAGGGTAAGATTAAAGGAAGGTTAACTCCAGATAAAATCCTGGCTCTTCCAGACGATGAACTTAGGGGTTGTGGAATGGCTTGGAGTAAGGTGCGAGCAATTAAGGACTTATCCCTAAGAGTTAAGAATAAACAACTTCATATTAAGAAACTTAGAGAGTTATCTGAAGACTTGGTCAAAGAGGAACTTGTGGCGGTAAAGGGAATAGGGCCATGGACGGCGGATATGTTTCTTATGTTTTCTCTGGGGCGGCCTGATATTTTCCCTGTCGAGGATTTAGGTATCAAAAATGGGTTTGAAAAAGTGACTGGGAAGAAATTTGACAAGATAAAATCTGCTAAGTTCGCCGAGAAGAACTGGAAACCATGGAGAACTGTTGCAAGCTGGTATCTTTGGCGAAGCCTCGAGGATTAGTAGTTATCTTGATAACACCGTCAGGGGATTAAGGAAGACTCCATTTTGGTGAATTTCGAGATGAAGATGTGATCCCGTGGCGTGTCCAGTTGCTCCCATTTTTCCAATCTCGGTATCCATTTCAACTGTTTGGCCAGTTTTAACCTCAATTTTCGAAAGATGAGCGTAGTATGATTCAAGACCATTCTTGTGGTTCAAAACTACTAAGTTTCCATAACCGGTGATATCCCAACCGGCATAAGCAACAACACCCGGCATAATGGGTTTAATGGGGGTTCCTTTTTGCCCGCCAAAATCTACCGCTGGGTGGAAAAAGCCATAACCCTGGTTAATTTTTACATTCTCAACCGGGTACTGCATACCCCTTTGGGTGACAAGGGTGGTTTGGGATTCAATTATTGTTTCGTCAGCCTGAACCTGGATATGATTGGTTTGAGGGGTAAAGCCAGCTACCATTGTGACAAAAACAAAACCGGTGGCAAAAACTTTTCTTATACTTTTATGATCGGCGAGGTACCTTACGAAACGTCCGATATATGTACCTTTTCTATACTTTTTGTTAACTACCGAAGGCGTGGGCAATATAGGCTCGTCCAAAAGAGGTTTTCGCCTTTTGACAAGCTTGTAATGAAGCTGGAGGCGATACTTTGGTAGTTCAAGGCTAATCTTTTGCATATTCGGGCAGGCACAAAAAATCCCGCGAATTGCGGGATAAGTCGCTATTCTAACCCATGAAAGGTACCAAAGTCAAGTTTTGGAGGCCACGACCAGAATCGAACTGGTGCAGTAGCTGTTTTGCAGACAGCCGTGTTTCCACTTCACCACGTGGCCAGACGCTTGTATTTTACCATATTCCTTTGCTACACTCGGACACAATGAAGGTTCTCAAAATAGTAACCGTTTCCCTTATCTCATTAGCCGCCCTAATTACGGCGACATTTTTCTTAATAGGATACTTCAAGGAAAAACCAGCTGGTATTTTTGTCGATTCAGATCCGATTTCGGATGTTTATATCAATGGTAGCCCTGTGGGAAAAACCCCCTATACGAATACTTATAAAGCAGGAGAAATTATGCTTAAACTGGTCCCAGACTCTTCCGACCAAAGCCTGATTGCCTATGAAACAAAAATTACCCTCGTTTCCGGCATTCAAACAATAGTAAGAAGGGAGTTTGGTGTGTCTGAGGATGCATCATCAGGAGATATAATCTCTTTCGATAGAATTGGTGGGGCGGAAACGGGTTTAATTGTAGTATCAACTCCGGAAAATGCCCAGGTTTCTGTGGATGGTTTGCCTCAGGGCTTTGCGCCGTATAAAACTTCAAGCATTTTACCCGCCCAGCATCAAATTACCGTTAAAGCACCTGGGTATATCGATAGGATAATGACGGTAAAAACCCAAGCCGGTTTTCGGCTTTCTTTGTTCGCAAAGTTGGCGAAAGCTGTTGAGCTACAACCTGCTACCACTCCATCTCCTGTGGAGAAAACATATGTTCAGATCCTTTCTACCCCTACAGGGTTTTTGAGAGTCAGATCTGGTCCGGGAACAACCGGCGGCGAAATTGCCCAAGTCAAACCGGGAAGCCAGTATTTATTTCTTGACGAGGATGTGGCTACAGGATGGGTAAAAATTCAGTACGAAGCTCCAAAAACTGGTCTGCCTAATGGAATTGAGGGTTGGGTGTCCGGGCAGTATGTTAAAAAGGTTACACAGATAGTAACGGCTACGGGTAGTGCTACTCTTAAATGACCCTAAATCCCAGCAACGGAGACCCCGCTGTATAGAACCCAGTATATAAAGAAAAGCCACAGTCCAACCGCGATTATTAGGGATTTGTCGGTTAGAAGAAGTTTTTCCGGAGTTTCGCTTTTACCTTCAAAGATCAATGACTCGTACCTCATTATTCCGAAAATTGTAATGGGAATTGTAGACATTAAGAGTTTATCAATAGTTGTCGTTCTGGAAAGCTCGGCGAGGGCTAGCCAAAAAGGAAGAGATGCTTTGGGACTTTCAAAAAAAGTAAAAAGCGCCCAGCTCATCCAGGATGCATTGCCAAACATGGTTACGTATGAGTTAAGAAGCTGTTTTTTATAGGTTCCCAGGCTTTTTCTTGTAGCATAATTCAGATTTTGAGCAATATTAATTTCCGCCCGACGCTTGCCCGATGCCAAGAAAAGAGCAGCGGAAATTACGCAAAGTAAAAACCAGGCGGAAAGATGGGCATCAATCGCAAATGCACCCGCGTAGACCCTGAGTACAAACCCTGCAGCGATGATGACGATATCAATAATTGCGACGTTTTTAAGGCCCAAGCTATAGAAAAATTGCAAAATGAGATAAATAACAATGATCGTGAGGAAAAGTGAATTTAGTCCACCCAGAACTGCGATGAAAAATGATGAGAACGCAAGGATAATTGATTCGATTAAGGCTATAGAGACAGGGAGCGCCCCGGATGCAACCGGTCGGAATTTTTTGGTCGGGTGAAGTCTGTCGGCCTTGGCATCCAATATATCGTTAATTAGATAAGTGGCCGATGTAACCAAGCAAAAGGATATAAATGCCCAGATAACCTTTTCCAACTGTCCCTTATCAAACATAGTACCTGATAGAAAGACGGCAGCAAAAAGAGAAAGGTTTTTAATCCAATGCACTGGCCGCATAGCAGTTAATGCTGCGATAATTAAGGAGTCTTTTGGTTTTCTGTCTGTTTCGGTCGTGATGTCAGCCATATGATTAATCCTCCTATGCCAAGGGCTACACCGATCATTGTATAGAGCTTTGTGGCAGTATTCAAATTAAGTGCAAGGAAGCCTAAGAATGCTGTAACTCCCCAATAGAAATAAGCCACTTGGCGCTTGGTGAGACCCGCATCAAGGAGTCTGTGGTGAAGGTGCCCTCTATCACCCCAAACGGGGGACTTGCCGCTTATTATCCTCCTCACGATGGTGTAGCCGGTATCAATGAGTGGAATTCCAAGAACGACCATTAGAGCCCCAACTTTTGTGGTAGAAAGAATTGAAAGTACTGCAAGGAGGTACCCGGCCATTGTGCTTCCGCCATAACCCGGCATAATTTTTTGGGGAAAAATATGCCACGGTAAAAATCCCAAGTATGCTCCAGCCGTAATTGCTGCCAAAATTATTACTGGCCACTGGGCAATATCCGCTGAAAATCTTAGAGAAAGGAATGCAATTGTCAAAGCCGCAATAACTGTTACACCGCTTAATTGTCCATCAACTCCCTTGGCTCCCATATTGACTATGTTCATTAAAAAAGTTATCCAAAGAAGGGCAAATATGTCCGAAAGTACCCAGATGGTATGTGTGGCACCGAAAATGGTGAAACTTACTTGGGGCTGGCTTAGGTCAATTATTCCCCCGAGGGGGTTGGAAATGAAAGAAATCCCGATTCCGGCCGCAATAGGAGTTGCAGCGGCCAGAAATCCCAAAACTAGCCTCAGATAAGGGTTAAGATTTAATTTGTCATCCAATGTCCCCATTACAACTAAAATCCCTGCACCAATTAATATCCCAATGGCGTGTTTATCAATTGGTAGGAAAATAAGGCTACTCACCAAAAGGGCCAAAAAAATAGGGATTCCGCCGCCCCGGGGGGTGGGGTAGGTGTGAATTACTTTAGGGTGTTTATTGCGTCTCGGATCGTCTATTATTCCGAGCCTTTCGGCAAACTTAATGACAAGAGGTGTTGTAAGAAAAGCCACAATGGCAGCGATAAGCCAGGGTAAAAGAAAAAGATTCCGCAAGTTATTCATAGTCTGGTCTTAGAAAAAACCCACCAAAAAAACAATTTTCGTTATCGTAATGGCTGTTAGTACGGATATAACAATTGCAGAAACGGCCAAGAGTTTTTTCAGAAAGTCATCACTAACCCAAAGGCCAATGGCCAAATTAAACATGGTTATCAAAAAAGACACACCCGGGGCAATCAAAAGGCCAAGTGTGGCCGTAAGTTGCGCCTCACCCACGGGTTTTCCGTAAAAAAGCGGTGCTAGTGGCGGTAGGTGACTCTTAAGAAGAATTATCGATAGTAAAGTGACGGCGTTAATGACAATTGCTGCCAGGAAGTAGTTTCTGTAGGCCACCTTTTTCCACATACGCGTCACCTATTGTACGATACTTAGGGCACTTATCAAAGCCGATCAGCTTCTACTTCTTTGCAGGCGCAAAGTCTATTCTTGAGTAAATATTGGCGTTTTCGATTGTGTTAATCAAAATATATTTTTGTTTGAGGAGGGGTTTTAGGTCTGAGTAGGAGTAATCATTGGTTAAAATTATGAACTTGGGAGGATTTGCGGCGATATTTTTTGCCTCCTGGGCTTTGGAGGAGTAGTCCAAAACATGGTAATCCACAACATATTTGATTGGGGGGAGGCGCTTGGAGAGTGCGTAGACCGTTGCCGAGTCCGGTCCCCACATAAATACGCGGTCAGAGGTTTTACTCGATGTTGCCAGGAATTGAGCAATCTCATAATTTCTGTTTGTTGTGGGAGAAAATCCGTTAAAATACGCGGCTTTTGTTTCTCTGTGGACGGCGAAGTTCATGAAACGTAAATAGTAAGTGCCTGTCGGGTACAGCCAGAATTTATAGTAAGCCGGTACAAAAAGTGCTAGGGCTAATGGAATTACGGTGAGGGACTGTTCCAAACTTTTTTCGGAAAAAAACATAGCAAGTAGTAAGGAGATTGGCGCAATCGCTTGAATAATATAGTGGGGATATGGTCGTTCCGAAAGTGTGATGGCAAAAAGAGTAAAGAGAATCCAGAGGGAAAACAGAATAAACTTGGTTGAGAGTCTTTTTCGGAAGGCAAAAAGGACAGATGACCCCAAAAGTACCACGAATCCTCTGATGAGAAGTGGGGCATTTCTTACTAAGAACGATTTTTGGACATCTCCTGGCCTGAAACTACTTAGATATCCGACATTTTGCATGAACGCGGCCTTGATGTATTCGGAGAGGGCTCCTCTAAAAAAGTACCAAACAAATGTCATCAGGATTGGTGCCGCAAACCCTGCGACAAGGATACAGGTATCTTTGAGTATTTTCTTCCAGTTACCTAACCCCGTGGTTATGAGCCAGTAGAAGACAATAATGGGTGCATCAAACGCTGCGGGAACCTTGAAAAGTGTTCCTATGCCAAGAAATATTCCGGCCAAAAATATCCCACGCGGTTTTACATCTTTCTTGAGTAATACCAAGAAAGCCAGAATCGTAAAAACAATCATAAAAAGTTCGGAATTGACGGTAAGGCCTTCAAGAAGGGGGAGGGTTGTTAGAAGTCCGAAAAGAAGTGTTGCCAACTTTTGTGCCTTTTGGTTATTCTCAAACAGAATCTTTGCGAGTTTATAGAAGAAGACAACTGTGACGATGTTCCAAAAAGCCAAAATAACCTTGAACCAGAAAAGATTATCGGCAACGGCGGCGGTCAGATATAAGAGTGGGGGTTTATTGTCGTGGATATCTTTATAAAGTGTAAGACCTTGTTGCACTCCCTGGCCCAGGGTCATATAGACCATCTCGTCTCCATAGTAGTAAGGTTCGAAGAAAGAGGGGATTCGAAGAATAAATAACAGGGCCAGAATTCCGATAAGCCAGTTGGGAAGAGAAGGTATGTGGAGTTTATTCGAAAGGATATGAAGTTTCTGCCACAGGAGTTTCATATTAAAATCAGTTTAATGTATAATTTGCCCATATGCAAAGTGTGTTGGTCACGGGAGGGGCGGGATTTATCGGAAGTCATCTTTGTGATTACTTGATAGACGAAAAATACAAAGTTATTTGTCTTGATAATCTTCTCACCGGTTCCAAAAAGAATGTGGAGCATCTACTGAAAAATTCAGATTTTCAGTTTATCGAAGCGGATGTAACCAAACCACTAGATCAATTAACTGATCAGCCAATTAATTATATTTTTCATCTTGCTTCCCCCGCCTCACCAATTGACTATCAAAATTACCCAGAAGAGACGCTTATGGCCAACTCTTTGGGAGCATTAAGTGTACTGAATTTTGCAAAAAGGGTTGGGGCAAAGGTTCTGATTGCGTCTACATCTGAAGTTTATGGAGACCCCAAGGAACATCCGCAGAAAGAGACTTATTTTGGAAACGTAAACACTTTTGGGCCGCGTTCCTGCTACGACGAAAGTAAGCGGTATGCAGAGACCGCGACTTACGTTTACATACACAAATACAACCTGGATGCAAGGATTATACGCATTTTCAACACGTATGGACCACGAATGCAGAAGGATGATGGGAGGGTTGTAAGCAATTTTATTAATGGGTCACTTTCCGGGGAGGTCTTGAATATAGACGGCGACGGCAGCCAGACGCGGTCATTTTGTTATGTCAGCGACATGGTTGAGGGAATTGCTAAAGCCATGTTTTCCGAGGGCACAAGTGCGCAGATTTTTAATTTAGGTAACCCCGATGAATATACAGTAAAAGAACTGGCGGACAAAATTATTCAGCTTACGAATTCCAAGCCCGAGATTAAATATAGCGGCGTATTTAGAGAAGATGATCCGATGAGAAGGCAGCCGGATATTTCTAGAGCAAAAAAGATTTTGGGTTGGGAACCAAAAACAAGTTTAGATGATGGCCTTCAAAAAACGATTGAGTATTATAGAAATCTTAGGTAAGATAAAAAGATGGATTCGCCAGTAGAATTTACAAATAAAGTCTTCACTGAGCAATTGCTTCAGATTGGAGGTATGGTTAACTTCAGTAACGAGATGGGAGCCAACCAAATTGTTTTTGGAAGAAGTCCAACAGCCCGATATGGGGAGGGAGAAAGGCCACCCGTCGAAATTGGTCAAGGCATTTTGCCTGTAAAGTTGTTGGGCACGATTTCTAGTGATACATCAAGGCAGCAATTTGGTATCGAGAGACGAGGCAATGGTCCATTTATGCTTATCAACTACTCGAAGCAAGCCCTTAACCTCGATGGAGTTTCGGATGGAAAACGCGAATTAGCTCCAGGGATGACAACAAAGATTTCTCCCGACGCCCAGGGAATGCAACGAGTCAAAATTGGTTGGAAGGGTGGTTGTGAAGTTTCTGTACAGTCTGTCGGTGTTGGATCCAACGACGAGAGATGGCAAATCGGTTTTGTGTGGAAAAAGCCGGATCTTACATCTTCTCGGTGACTCTATATTCGATATATTTCCCCAACATCAATCTTGTGTGGGCGTCAAGGCCGGGGAGAGCCGAGAAGAAAAACCCCACAATTGGCAACAGTATGAATTCAAATGGAGAAAGAATTGCCCTCCAAAGTGGATAACCTTTAGGTTTTTTGGGTTTATAAATGTAGTCCATGACGAGCATAACAGACAGAAACAGGAGTGATAAGGTTAGGACAAATGAGGAAAGTTTGGGCACCATATAACCAAGAGAAGTTCTTGCAAAGGCCGGATTAAGGAGTACGGGGAGAGTAATCCCAATTGTTATGATGAACCAATTAACGGGCCAGAAAAAATGTGCCCAAAGTGCAAACATAAGCCTCATTGTCTTATCCCAAAAAGGGACTCCTGGTGTTAGAAAATAGCTTTTTATAATCCAGGGAGTATCGGAAACTCCCCATGCCCAGCGTCTATATTGTTCATACTGATTTTTAAAAGTTTTCCAAAAAGAAGTTGATTGGGCGGCGTCGGCGTGAACTGGTAGATATATTGGTTCAACTTCGATCTGACCCCTGGTTTTATAATAAGACTTAAAAAATATACCCCAATCTTCCGGAATCTTATCCGCATCCCAATAACCCACCTCGTCTAGAAGTTTGAAAGACAGAGAATAGTTTTGGGCGTTTATCAATTTATCGCGCCTTGGAAGTTGGGCCAGATCCCAGATGGAAGCCATGGTGTTGGGAACCCGGGAGATGGCTGGAATTTCCCAGATATTGTTATAAAACATCACTGCCGGTTGCCAAAATCTCCGGTACCTTTTTGGGTTGTCTAAAAATTTGAAGGTTAGGCAAGAGAAGTGTTTAGGATGAAATTTGTGATCAGCATCACAGCTGGTGACTGTTAAATAGTTTATATCCAACTTTCTAACGTCAATCACATTCCTCTTAAACCACAGTGCTGCCGATTTTTCATTTGAGGCTTTTCCTGCAGCTTCTCCCAGACTAAGCGTGTGTGTCGAGATAAATAGATTCTCAAAAATGTTGCTAAATTCGGACTTTAAAGCCCCCCATTTGTCTTCACGGTCATTAACAGGCTCTTTTTCTTCCATGGCAAGGACAATGTATATTTGTTTTTTTGGAATACCTTGGCCAGCCAGAGATGTGAGAGTTCTCTGAAGTGTTTTGAGTGGTTCTTTATATGTGGGAATGATGACTACGTGGATGACCTTCCTCCAATCCGGAAAGGAACTCAAATCAGATAACCAGTCATAATTCATGGAGGCTTGGATCTTAAGATGTGAGATAATTCCACTAACGGCGATTTGCAGGGATTGGTAGAACCAAAAAATATTAAAAAATAGTACAAAATAGGCAACTATGTTGGGAATAATAAGCATCCCCCAATAAGGAAATAAAATGAGGTTCCAGGAAAAAAATCCCGGTAATATTTCCAGTGCTCTTTGAATTGGCTTATCGTGTCTAATAATCCAGTTTTTCATATCTGTTACATTTTACTCTAAGCGTACATTTCTCGCCGACCCGGCCTTCGTAGCCGCCTCGGCGAAAGGGGTAGTTTTAGCGTAGGCGGGGGAAAAGTGGTTCTTCTGCCTTAATTTCCGGTCCTTTGAATTGTTTCTCAATTTTTTCTGCAGTCTCAGGTAGAAAGGGTTTTAATTCAATTGATAAGTTTCTAATTTCTTCAACCCAGGGTTTTAGTGTGTCGATCAAGGTTTGAGGGTTTAGCTTCCATGGCTCTTTTCCATTAATTTCTTTGTCTATCGATCTATAACGAGAGACAAGGGCGTGCAAAGCTTCATCAAACCTGAATCTTTCAATCGACTCAACAACTGGGTGTTTTATTTCATAGCCAGCAGGATCTTGAGGAAATCCACCCCCGGATTTTTCGCAAAGTGCAGCTACTCTTGAAGCGAGATTCCCCAGTCCATTTGCCAAGTCTCCATTGTAAACGTCTTTTAACTTTTCTTCAGAAAAGTCTCCGTCGGTGAACGGCGAGAATTTTGCCAATAAATAATATCTCAGGGCATCAGCTCCGTACTTTTCTATTAGTTTGACTGGATTGATTACGTTTCCCAAGGTTTTTGACATTTTTTGTCCGTTAACAGTAAAATATCCATGAATAAAAATTGCCTTTGGCAGTTCCAGTTTTGCCGAAAGAAGAAAAGCGGGCCAGTAAACTGCGTGGAATCTTGTTATTCCTTTACCGATGATATGCAAATCCGCCGGCCACCATTTTTTGTAACTTTCTTCGTTCCAACCAAAACCAACCCCAGTTTGGTAAATCTGTAAAGCATCGAACCACACATAAATTTTTTGGCCTGGATCATTGGGAACAGGGACACCCCAGTTTTTTGCCCTTTCGTTTGAACGGGAAATGCTAATATCCTGAAGGGGCTCTTTTAAGAAAGACAAAACTTCATTTTTCCTCTCGACAGGAATTATTTTTAACTTATTGGATTCTATTAAATCGATCAATTCTTTTTGGTACCTTGAGAGCTTAAAGAAGTAATTTTCTTCCGAGACTGTCTCAAGTTTCTTGCCCGGATGCTCAAAACATTCACCATTTTCATTTAATTCAGAAGGTAAATAAAATTGCTCGCAACCTACACAATATAGGCCTTCATAGGTTTTTTTATAAATATCTCCAGCTTTATCGCACAATTTCCAAAGTTTTTGAGAAGAAGGAAAATGATGCTCTTGATCGCTCCCTTTTTGCCAGATGTCAAATTGGCAATTCAACTTTTTCGTTAGCTCTAAAAACTTTTCAGTATTTTTGTCAACGAAACCCTGAACACCCTCACCAGCTTTTTCGGCTGCCTGAACATTTTTCAAGGCATTCTCGTCCCCTCCGGAAAGCATAAGCACATCTTCTCCTAAGAGTTTGTGATAACGGGCAATCGCGTCAGTTTGTACAAATTCAAGTGCATGGCCAACATGGGGTAAAGAATTCACATATGGGATTGCACTTGTGATATAAAATTTCCTTTTCATATTTGAATTGTACCATTTCCTAGCCTCAAGGCTAAATTTTTCTTTACTTTTTGGAAATTAGATATTCGTTTTTGATGTCTCATATAAGGAAAAATAATCTCAAACAGTTCCACTAAAGATTTGGCTTCGTTTACAGTCATTCTCCAAAAATCTCGATTTTGTCCAATCTTTTTCTTGCTCGTGGCACTATTACACTAGTGCCTGTTGCCTAATCTTTTGATTCTTTCTGCCCAAACGTTGGCCCATTCCTCGGCCTCGATTTTTTTAAGGGCGAGCCTGACCCCTTCTTTTTGGAGTAATTTCTCGGCCTCTACAATTTCTTTGGGTGTAGCCTGTAGATTTCTTGTAATGTTTTCATTATCCCGTCCCTTTTTTAGCCAGTAGGCGACGGCAAGCCTTTTAATATATTTTTCAAACTCTGCCTCGTCAAAAAAATCTGTTAAAAATTTCTCAATCTCCCTTTTATCTTTTAGATCATCCACCATCTGAACAAAGGTCCGAAGGAGCTGTCTTTTAAGTGAGGGGTTCATCTCAAGCTGAAATATAACTCGATACAGATGGCTATTGCAACTATCAGGATTAGATTAAGAATATTGCCTACACCAAAAAACGTAAGGAGAAGAAAAAAGGTTATGGCGATTGTTGCCACAACCCCACGTCGACTGTTTGCGAATATCAGCGAAAAGGTAAAAAGAAGACAGAAGAACGCTAATATGAAAAACAGGGGAATAGCGGCGAATGAATCCGGATCGATGAAATAGACAAGCCCACCAAGGATCATCCAAAGAAGAATTGTAATGAGTAGAGTGGGCAAAAAATTCTTTCTTTTTAATACCTGTTGTTTTCGTAAATTCTTTTTCACCTTGTGTGCTAGAATAGTCTCAACTTATGGATCCGATTATTATTCTAATTATAGTATTAGCAGCTCTGGTTATTATAGCCATATTTATAAATAAGAGACTAACCGATCTTAAAGAGTCTCAAAAACCATCCGAGGAACTTTTAGAAATAATTAAAACTCTTCAAAGCGGATCCAGGGAGGATAGACGAGATCTTCTATCCTCACTGCAAAAAAATACTCAGGCAGTTAACGACCGGTTGGACAATGCCGCCCGTGTAATCTCACAAGTCCAGAGAAATTTGGGTGAAATGAGCGAGATTGGAAAAGGAATAAGGACTCTTCAGGATTTTTTACAGTCTCCAAAACTTCGGGGAGGACTCGGGGAGGAGGTATTAAAGGAAATGATTGGGCAAACTTTTCCCAAGAATGCTTTTCATTTGCAGTACCAGTTTAAGAGTGGAATGAAGGTGGATGCGGTTCTTAAAACCGACGCGGGCCTTCTTTGTATAGACTCCAAATTCCCAATGGAGAATTTTAATGTAATGGTAAAAGGGGAGACGGAAGCAGAAAGAAATATTGGTAAAAAACAGCTGGTTCAGGATGTTAAAAAACACATCGAGGATATCAGTAAAAAATATATTCTGCCGGAGGAGGGGACAATGGATTTTGCTTTAATGTATATTCCTTCCGAGGCGGTTTACTATGAAATAGTTAATATTCCGGAACTTTCAACTCTTGCCAGACGGATGAGAGTTTATCCTGTTTCACCAAATACTTTATATGCTCATTTGCAGGTGCTTCTCCTTTCTTTTGAGGGGAAAGACCTAGAGTTGAAATCCAAAGAGGTCTTTAGAATTTTAAGGGCGATTCAAAAAGATTATAGTAAGGTAGATGAAAACTTGAGTACTCTTCAAAAACATTTGAATAACGCCTATAATATGATGAGCAATGTTTTCTCGTCGTTTACCCAGTTGGGACAAAAAATTTCTTCTACACAAAATTTGGGTGGTGGAATAAAGAAAGAAACAAAAGATTTAGGAGAATAATTTTCGTGTTACAATCCACTTGTGGACAAGACCTCAAATCTTAAACTGAACAAAGAACAACAAGACGCGATTAAATTTGGCAACGGGCCACTTCTAATTATTGCCGGCGCCGGAACCGGAAAGACAACAGTTATAACCGAGCGAATTAAATATTTAATTCTTTCCAAAAAAGTAAAACCCTCGGAGATTTTGGCACTTACTTTTACTGAAAAAGCCGCGAGGGAGATGGAGGAAAGAGTGGATGTTGCCATGCCATATGGTTACACGCAAATGTGGATAATGACTTTCCACTCCTTTTGTGATCGCGTTCTTCGCCGCGATGCGCTTCACATCGGTCTTGACCCACGTTATAAATTGATGACGGAGGCAGAAGCTATACAACTTCTTAGAAATAATATTTTTAAATTGGACCTAAAATATTTTCGTCCTTTGGGGAACCCGACAAAGTTTTTGAGTGGGATGTTGCAGCACTTTTCGCGTCTTCAGGACGAGGACGTTTCCCCAAATGATTATGCCATTTGGCTGAAAAAACAAAAAACAAAAAATGGTGTAGAAAAAATTGAAATTGAAAAATGGCAGGAACTTGCTAGTGCCTATAAAGCCTACGACGAAATAAAAATAAGAGAGGGGTTGGCAGATTTTGGGGATTTGATTGTCAAGACACTAAAACTATTTAGGGATCGCCCCAATGTTTTGAAAGAATATCAAAAGCAGTTTAAATATGTTCTTGTTGATGAATTCCAGGATACGAATTACGCCCAAAACGAGTTAACAAAACTTCTTGCGGGGAAGAATGGAAACATAAACGTAGTGGGGGATGATGACCAATCAATTTATAGATTTAGGGGGGCGGCAGTTAGTAACATTGTCCAGTTCAGAAAAAATTTTCCTAAAGCAAAGGTGGTAGTTTTAACTAAAAACTACAGAAGCACCCAGGAAATTCTGGACAGAAGTTATGATCTTATCCAATTTAACAATCCAGATAGATTGGAAGTTGTTGAAAAGATTGATAAAAAATTAAGGTCACAGGTTGCCAAGGATGGAATCGAAATAAATTTTATCCATTCCAATAGAGTTGAAAACGAGTCTGATAAAATTGCTAAGGAAATCCTTCAGCTAATCGCTCAAGAGAAGTATTCGTATAAAGATTTTGCAATCCTTGTTCGAGCCAACAACCACTCCGAACCAATTATGAGAGCCCTTTCCCGCAATGGTATCCCTTATCAATTTTTGGGTCCCGGTAGACTTTTTAAACAGCCAGAAATCGTTGATCTAATCTCATACCTTAAAGTCCTTCGCGATTTTACCGATTCAGTTGCATTCTATAGACTTCTTTCGATTGATTACCTAAATATTCCCGGGAGAGATTTGGCAGCAATGGGAAAACATGCAAGGAAATACAACCTTAGTTTATTTGAATCTGCGGAGAAAATTGATGATATTTTCGTAACCAAAAAGACAAAAGAAACCATACAAAAATTACTCGGAATAGTAGGAAAACACCTAGATATGGTCAAGAAAGAGACTGCGGGACAACTGTTATATTATTTCCTGGAAGAGACCGGCCTTCTTCAAAAACTTTTATCGCCGGAGTCGGTGGAAGCGGAAAATAAAGCAAAAAACATCTCCAAATTTTTCGATAAATTAAAAACTTACGAAGTCGATCACGAAGACGCGACTGTTCCAGCGGTTACCGACTGGCTTGATCTTTCAATGGAACTTGGAGAATCTCCATTAGCTACAAATGAGGATTGGAGTGAGATAAACGCTGTAAATATTCTGACTGTACATTCCGCCAAGGGGCTGGAGTTTCCGGTAGTATTTATCGTTAACTTGGTGTCACAGAGATTCCCAACATCCGAAAGACGCGAACAAATCCCGATTCCGGAGGAACTCATTAAAGAAATATTACCAGTGGGAGACTTTCATTTAGAGGAAGAACGCAGACTCTTTTATGTGGGAATGACTCGGGCTAAAGAAAAGTTAGTCTTAACAGCCGCCGATTATTACGGAGAAGGGAAGCGTGAGAAAAGGCTTTCACCATTTATTTTTGAATCCCTGGGCGACAAAGTAGTTAGATCTGAAACAACGTTAACCAAAGTTGATCAACTATCGTTTCTTGATTTTAAGCCTCCCCAAACCCTAGATACAAAATTTCAGATACCAGAATTTCATATCGATTATTTATCTTATTCCCAAATCGAAACTTTCCAAACTTGTCCGCTCCATTACAAACTGCGATACGTTTATAAAGTGCCGACTCCGCCATCCGCCTCCCAAAGTTTTGGAACTGCAATGCACGCAACACTTAAGAACTTCTTCGAAGAAGTTGGAAACAGGACCAAACCATCCGAGAAATTACTTTATGGACTTCTCGAAAAGAATTGGGTCAAGGAAGGATATAAAAGCAAATCTCATGAAAAAGAGTTTTTTAATAAAGGGAAACTTTATTTAGCCGGTTTTCTAAAATATGGATTTAATCCGAAGGTTTTGCCGATTGCATTGGAACAGCCGTTTACTGTCCCTATCGGTAAGGATTTAAAGATTGGCGGAAGGGTTGATAGGGTGGATGATTTGGGGAATGGAGAAATAGAAATTGTTGATTACAAAACCGGTGCGACGATTCCAACGCAAAAAGATGTTGATAAAAACTTACAGCTTTCTTTCTACGCACTCGCGGCAACCAAGATTCCAACCACGCCATTTGGAAAAACTCCGGACAAAATAAAATTATCCTTATATTATTTAGACGAACAGGAAAAAATTTCTACAACTCGTACAGCCAAACAGTTGGATGAAGCAGTTACAGAAATAATTAAAGTCAGAGACGAGATCGAGAAATCTGATTTTAAATGCAGTAATCATATGTTCTGCCAAATGGGCTGCGAATTCTCTTTGTTTTGTAAGTCCGAATAGAATGGATAAAAAAGCGTGGGTTTTAATACAATTCAATAGGTTTGAGAAAGCAAAATCCCCTTATAGGTGCGCGATTTTGCTGACGTCGTTTATTGAAACTGTGGTTAGGGATACGGGTAGAGACAAATCCGGCAACAGGGTAGGATTCTTTGATTCATTGAAAAACTTGGGCATGGTTGAAAGCCGATTGGATAATAACAGGCTGGAGTTGGGAAAATTTGTTCCAGATCCAAGCTGCCTGAAAAATATTGAGGCAATTCGACAACACAGGAACGAGTTATTACACGATATTTTAAATGAGGATATGCCAGAAGAATATATTGGCGGAACAATTAAAGGGATTATCAAAGAGTTAAGATTTGTTTATCAGGAATCAAATCTAATAAGGGATTATTTCAGGAAAAAATTCGGTTTTGACCCCAAGGATGAAATATCCTAGGGCTCTTTCTAGATAGAACCACTTGACTTTGTATAGCACTGGTGGTAAGATAACAAGGACTAGACTGACTGGAAGGAGGTGAGTGACAATGAGCACAGTAAAGATAACTAATAAATTTTCCGAAGAAAGAAGGAACAAGCTTTTGAAATCTTTGGCTGGAATTTCGATCGATACAGCCAAGATACTCTTTGCAATCACTGGAGATAGAAATTTGGGCATAGATACTAGTAAAATTGAAGAACTCACGGGTCTTAGCGGAAGAATTTTGGGTGCCCGCATGGGGGCTATTTTGACTATACAAATTGATGGCAAACAATTGTTGGAGAGATCTCCAATTATAGTTGGGAAGGGAAATTCAAAATACTTTTGGACGGACGTTGTCAGTAAAGGTGAGATGTACTTAATTCTGAAAGAAATAATTGAAAAATTTGAAAGCTAAATCTTCAAATCAAATATTCCCAAACTTCCTTTGATGGTGATTGGGGGATTAATTGGCCGCGGGTTTCGGAGGAACCAGGCTTTGGCTTTGGGATAGACTTTTATACAAGCTTCTTTTTCATCCTTCTTCGTCATTGGTTCGATGTCGTAAAGTTCGACGATACAGAGCGCTTTGCCGTAAGGATCGATTTTGGGGCTTTGTGAGGAGCAAATTATAAGGTCTCCACGATATCTTGTCGACCATTTGCGAGTTTCAATGGTTTTCTTTCCGCTCGCTACCAAATTCGCCCAAGGCTGTTTGAGAGAAATTGCTTTGTAAATCATATGGGTAATCGGGATTTAGTAAAACACCCCGGATATTCAACTTCATAGTCACCAAAAGAATGTTTGAAATGGGAAAAACCCAGCCAACTTTTATTGGGGAAGCGGGGATCATATACTCCTTCCAAATCAAAAACTTTACACCCCTGTTTCTTAGCCCATAGTATACCTTGATAGAGGAGTGAATACTGGGAGAGGGAAGTGCGACCTTCATCGTTTGTAAATCCGTACCAATAGTAACCAAAATCGTGTGAAGATCGCGTGAAAAGCACTCCACCTATAATTCTGCCAAACATATTGTGCGACGCAAGGAAAAGGGAGTAACTGCCAGGGAAACTTTTGCGTAAATTCAAAAGTTGCTGTTCGGTCGGGACATAACGGTCAAATTTAACCGATTTTTTCCATGCTTCGCGCCACTTTCTTATTTCGTCGGGGGTCGAGTAAACTTTAATTTTTGAGGCTGCTCCCCTTTTAACTCCATATCTGGCATCTTTCTTAAAGTGTCTGAAAATGTCTTTCTGGCTTTGGGTTAGGTCAATCTGGAGCGTTTTTGAAGGTAAATACGGTTTTTTTGACAATTTGAAACCGTGTAGTAGCATTGGATTATGACCATTGGTGGTGGCGATGACGGAGGCTAGTTTTGGTTCGAGAATAACCTGAAATACACGGTGCTTTCGACATAATTGCTTAATTGTATCGAATCTTATTTCTTCGGGTCTTTGTATCTTCAAAATTGAACCAATGACAGGAAACTCTCTAATAAAATAGTTAATTTCCCCAATTCTTTCAACCGTCCAGCCGAGTCTTTTGAGGTAATTGGCAAAGTGAATGGACTGGCGGATATCTACCATTTTAAAATCTGTGTTTGGAAAGGCCAAATGTGGCGGCGATTTTAAGAGCAGGCCAACGGATCCATTCTGCCAGTTTATAAATTGCGTATAGGGGTTTATTTATTACAAGGTCCCAGGTTCCTAGAAATTCAATTACTTTGGGGTTATAACCCTCCTTAAACTTTGTAAACCCTTTACCCTCCTCTCTTCCCCAGAGATCAAAAGTGGTTAGATTCATCTTTTTACCAAATCTTATCGCCTCCCACATCATTAGGTTATTAGCCATTACCTCTTTATATTTCTCGGTTGAAGCTCCATATGGGTAATACAAAAAGTTTTTCCAGGCGAAAAGTATCCAGGTGGTTATGATTTCACCCCGGTAAGTTGCTGTCAGGAGGTGTGCTATTCCAGCTTTTTTTAAAACTTCCCACATGAGTCGGTGATATTTTTCGGTATGGGCGTAAAACCCTTGCCTACTGACCGTTTCGCGGGTGAGACTTAGGTATTTTTTGAAAGCTTTATTGGAGTTGTCCTCTTTGACGACTACACCCTTCTTTCCGGCCAATCTGATATTGTAACGGGTTTTACTAGAAAAGCTTTTCATTAGCTCTTCTTCACTCGGAGTTAGGTCAATCCAAAAAGTTGTGGGCGTAAAAAGAGTTTTTCCGGGAACAGCACCTGCAGACTGGATTAATTTGAACAGTTGATCAGATTTCTCGATATTGGGCTCGAGTTTGAAAAAAACAATCTTTTCCTCGACACCGAGTTTTTGTAGAAAATCGAGCATTTCCTTGGTAGGTTTGACGCCCTTTATAAACATGCCGATTTTGTAGTTTGTGAGGGGAAGTTTGTGTAGAGTTAATATCCCGTATTTCGTCTCGAGGACTTCGTTTCCCCACTTCCTTCTAAACTCTGCCCAGGCAGAAGTTTGCAAGGGGTGTGTGGCAATTTTATCTAAATTATTAGTTGTCATGTTGTAAGTACTTTTCGATAATATCATCAAATGTTTCCTTGATATCTTCAACAGAATCTAATTTTAGATCATCCCTGCCCGAAAAACTATTTCCTCCGATGTTCTCAAGTAAATTTTCCGGAATATCCATGATAAACCTACTGGGAGGATTACTGATTCTCTCCCCAAAATAGAGGCGGGAGCTGGCATAGGTTAGGTAGATAACCTCTTTAGCTCTGGTAATCCCCACATATGCAAGACGCCTCTCCTCCTCCAGTTGGTTGGTGTCCATCAGGCTTCGAGAGTGAGGGAAAAGCCCCTCTTCCATTCCGACAATAAACACAATCGGGAACTCCAACCCCTTAGCTGCGTGGAGCGTCATGAGTGTAACCGCATTTTTTGTTTGTTTCCTGGGACCAGCCTCAACCAAGGCTACGTTTTCCAAAAAGTCATTTATCTTTGGAAACTCCGTGGCTACACTTCTGAGCTCCTTGAGGTTTTCGAGCCTAGCAAGGTTTTCTTCAGACTCTTTCTGGAAAAGAGCCAAATAATCGGTCTTTTCAAGCACAATATCAAGAATTTCCAAGGTTGTATGTTCTTCCAAGTACTTACCATTTTCCTTACAAGTTGTTACAAGTTCTTCATACCTTTTTGTGCGCGTTTTCCCCAGTTTTTCGATCCTTTTTCTGGATACCGAGTCTTTGGGGTTAACTAAATATTTGATATATGAGATCACGTCCTTTATTTCTTTACGATCATAGAATCTGACCCCCCCGACTAGCATATAGGGAATCCCTGCGTGTAAAAAGGCCTCTTCAAGTACACGCGATTGAGCATTGGTGCGGTATAGAACCGCAAAATCAGAGAATATCCCCGATCGGTTGATCTCATCTACAACAAAATCTGCCTCATCGAAACCGTTTCTTGCTGCATAGAGTTTGATTTTTGCCCCGGCCTTTTTGTCTGTCCAGAGTTTTAAGATCGGGTGGCTTGTGTTTTTTGAAATAACCAGATTTGCTGCATCCAAGATGTTCTGGGTTGAACGGTAGTTCTGCTCCAGGTTAATTATTTTAATATCGGGATAATCCCTGACTAAATAATTTATGTTTCGGTAGTCCGCCCCGCGCCAGGAATAGATTGATTGGGAAGCATCACCCACGGCGGTAATATTCTTCCCCTTACCGACCAGGAGTTTTGTTAGAGCGTACTGAATTTTATTTGTATCTTGCCACTCATCGACAAAGATGTGGGTAAATGTCCTCTGCCATTTTTCCAGAACCTGCGGAACCTCTTTGAAAAGTTTAACAGTTTTAATTAATAGATCGTCAAAGTCCAGAGCCCCGATTTCTTTGAGCATTTTTTCGTATTCTGGATAAACTTTTGAGACGACTTCCTGCCATTCGCCCCTAACAAAATCTTTATATTCTTCTGGAGTTAACATTTGGTTCTTGGCTTCACTGATTCCGTTTAGGATTGACGCTGGATTATACTGATCGGTTGAGATATTCAAACCTTCAAGAATTTGTTTGGTGGCATCTTTTTGATCCTGCTCATCATAAATAATGAAATTGACGGGGACTCCTATATGTTTTCCGTCAATTCTAAGAACTTTGGCGCAGAAAGAGTGGAAAGTGCCTGCCAGGGGAAGAATTGGGAATCTGGAATCAAGAATCTTAGCGATTCTCTCACGCATTTCTCCTGCAGCCTTATTTGTAAAGGTTAAAAGAAGTGCGTTTTCAGGTTTGATTAAGCCTTGGTCAATAAAGTAGGCGACGCGGTGGGTTAATACTTTGGTTTTTCCGGACCCGGCGCCTGCTAATACCAAAAGAGGCCCACCGTTATATGTAACAGCAGCCTTTTGTTCGGGGTTAAGATCGGATAGAATAGACATAATGGAAAAAGAACAGATCAATTCTAACACCCCAGAGACATTGCCCCAACGGCATAAATCGTGGATCAGGCCCTGGATAATTCTAATTGTGGTTTTGTTGCTTCTTTCCCCTTTTATTGTCGCGGATACAATATTCAGGCGGGCGGGCGTGGGGGGTTACCAGGAAGTAGTTAAGAGCTTTCTTTTCCCCCAATACTCGGGAATTAAATCAGAAAACGGGAGGGTAAATATCTTAATCTTAGGTAAAAGTGGAAAAGGACATGAGGGGGCAGACCTGACAGATACTATGATTTTTGCTTCACTTTCTTTGAAAGATCATTCGGCAACATTGATTTCAATTCCGCGCGACATTTGGATACCAGAAATTAGAGCAAAGGTTAACAGCGCCTACTACTGGGGGAATATTCAATCTGAACGGGGTGGAGGCTTGAACTTTGCCAAACAAATCGTGGCTAAAGTTACAGGGCGAACGGTTAGTTATGCTTTGTCAATCGACTTTTCCGGCTTCCAGGGTATCATCGATACCATAGGAGGAATTGATGTTTCTATCGATAATAGTTTTACGGATACTAAATATCCGATTGCCGGAAGGGAAGATGATAATTGTGGCGGAGATCCAACATTCGCATGCCGGTATGAAACAATCCATTTTAATAAAGGAGTAACCCGCATGGATGGCGCAACCGCACTCGAATTTGCCAGGTCGCGCGAGGGAGATAACGGAGAAAACACTGATTTTGCAAGGTCGGTAAGACAGCAAAAGATAATTTCAGCGGTAAGCAAAAAATCTCTTTCTTTCGGTACGATTATAAATCCAATTAAAGATTACAAAATTCTTTTGGCCGTCAAATCATCAGTTGAAACAGACTTGGATCCAGTAGCCACCGGAACCTTGGCGAAGACCGTTCTTGTATCAAGGAATAATATAAAATCACAAACATTCCCGACAGACCTATTTATTAACCCCCCTATTACATCCGTCTATGATAGACAGTATGTTCTCATACCAATGATAGGAAACGGGAAGTGGGAAGAAATAAATAGGTGGTTTACCAACGCCTTAGATTAAAAAGCCCACTGTCCCCTGGCAAAAAGGATGGCCAAAGAGAGAAGAATCGCGACGGAAGTAAAACTCCAAATTATTTTGAACAGATATTTTTTTCCGGCCAGTGCTATTAGTACAAATAGTGGTGGAATCGAAAGTAAATATCTTGGGGTACTTAAGACAAAGCTTGTTGAGGAAAAAAGTAAAATGCTTAATGTATAAAAAAGTGCCCAGGAAACTCGTAAATATTTGAATGCAAAGGGAATCAAAATCCACGAAATGGTAATTGTAATTGCCTCTGCCCAACCAACCATAATCACATAGTTTGTTAAACCTCCCGCGAAGGCTCTATTCCAGGTGTCGATAACACTAGCGATAGGTGAAACCAGGTGTTTCTGCCAATGAACCGCCAATATCTTTTGAAATTCGAATGGATTACCGTAAATAATTTTGTTTAGGTATAAATACGAAAGTCCCGAGAGAATCGTGGGGATAATCATTATCGGAAGGTGTTTTAGTTTCCTTTTTTTATCTAAGAACCACTCGGCAAGAATTGCCGGTAAAATTAAAAAACCAAAAGGCCTCGCGATTGCACCAAGCCCGGAAAATATCCCAGCCAAAATCCATCTTTCTCGTCTTGCCGCATACATGGCAACACTAAAAATAAGTAAAAATAGAGATTCTGTGTAAGGAGAATTAAAAAAGTAGGAAGTTGGAAAAATTGCCAGTGAAATTACCGCATAACCCGCGATCTTTTCGGAGTAATCAGTGGCCACAAGTTTGTAGAAGAAATAAAGGCCAAGTAGGAATAAAACAACCGATGTAGTAATACCCGAAAGCGCGGCATTACCTAGGATAAAAATGACTGGTTTTAGTATCAATGGATAAAGCGGGAAAAACACTATAAAATTGGCTTCGTCGCCGATTGCTGTATACCAATGCTCTGCCAAATAAAGATAATGGGGAGCGTCCCACCTTGCCCAAGAGTCTTGTGTAAATTGGAGAAAACCAACGGGCAGGTTTTGGGGGAAAAGAAGATTGATTGTTAACCAGGGCAAAATTAGAGTCAGAAGACGGACAATCAGGGCGAAGATCAATAGTTTTTCAATTTTAAATCGCATATCATGATTGTATGAGAATACGAAAATTTTATCCAATATTCTTTTTAGTATTAGCCGTGTTTCTGATACGGTTTTTTCTTTCTTTTTTACCAAGTTTTGGTATCGATATGGGAACCTGGCTTGGCTGGGCCGTTCGACTTTCCTCACTTGGTTTTTCCAGATTTTACACCGATGTTACCTGGACTCAATATACCCCTGGATTTATGTACTGGCTTTGGGTAGTTGGAAAAATGGGTTGGCTGGAGGAGATGGCAATTAAGATTCCGGTTATTGTCGCAGACATCTCGGTTGGAGTTTTAATTTATTCCCTTGTCAAAAAGGTTAATTTTAAACTTGCACAGGCTTCCTTCTTTTTATACACCTTAAACCCTGTTGTAATTTTTGACGGATCGGTTTGGGGTCAAATTGATGGGATTTTGACTTTATTTTTGTTTCTTTCTGCATACTACCTAATTGAAAAGAAGAACTTTGTCTGGTCGGTTTTTTTCTGGTCAATTGCGTTTCTTATTAAACCACAGGCAATTGCTATAGCGCCGGTTTTTTTGCTAACGATAATTCTTCGGAGATATAAATTTAAGGAAATTATTTTGGGTATGGCTACTGGAATTGGTACAATATTTCTTTTATCCTGGCCGTTTTTTGTAAAGAATCCTCTTTTAGGACTTCCCCAACTATTAAAAAAGATGGGAGATTCTTATTCATACACTTCGGTTAACGCTTTTAATATCTGGTCTTGGGTTGGCTTTTGGCATTTGGATACTACAAAGTTTTTAGGTCTGAGCTTGGCGGTCTGGGGAGCGATTCTACTTGGGGTGTCAATTCTTTTTGCTATGTATGTTTTTCGAAACGAACTCGATAAAAAGCACAACTGGTATTTATTCTTTGCAATTTTAAGCCTTTGTTTTTTTGTTTTTCCCACAAAGGTACACGAAAGATATCTTTTCCCCTTTTTTGCATTCCTTTTAACATCTGCCGGGTTAGCAAAGTCCGTTAATCTTCTCGGAATTTATATAGTTACATCACAAGCGAGTTTTCTGAACCTTTATTATCCTTATTCATATTATTATCCGGGTAGCCTCCGGAGCGACTTTCTTTATAACCTAAGTCAGGGCATGGCAAAAATTGTTGGCCTTCTTTTTTTGGTAACCTATTTTGTACTCCTTTTTTGGGAAAAACTTCCCAAGCCAAATTTGTCTTTGTTGGCAAGTCGATTCGTCAAAAGTTGGAAGAAAGGAAGAACCTCCATGCCTCAAGTTAAATTTCCGAAACTCTCCATAAGTCCCCAAAGGGCGAGGCTTTTATTGATTTTGATATTAATGTTTGCCTTTGTGACAAGGACTTTTAATTTGTGGTCCCCCAAAAATGAATATTTCGATGAGGTTTACCACGCCTTTACCGCTCGTGTGATTTTACACGACGACCCCAAAGCCTGGGAGTGGTGGAACACGCCACCCACGGGATTTGCCTATGAGTGGACACACCCCCCGTTGGCAAAACTTGGAATGGTGGCAGGAATGCTTCTTTTTGGTGAAAACTCGTTTGGATGGAGGATCCCGGGAGTTCTTCTTGGGGTGGGTGCGGTACTTCTTACATACTTATTGGCAAAAGAACTTTTCAAAGATGAATCCGTCGGACTTCTTGCAGCCGCCGTGCTTTCACTTGATGGGCTAGCCCTTGTAATGAATAGGATTGGAATGAATGATAGCTATATTCTTTTCTTCGCACTATTGTCGATTTACTTATTCATGAAGCAAAAGGACTTAGCTTCGGCTCTGTCTTTTGGTCTTGCACTTGCATCAAAGTGGTCGGCCTTATGGGTAGCTCCGATTCTTTTAGTGCTTTGGCTGAGGCGGAAAAAAAGGTTTAAACCCTCAACCTTTATCTGTTTTTTGCTTTTACCTGTTGGTGTTTACCTTCTAACTTATCTTCCGATGTTTTTGACTGGGCACAACCTGTCTATCTGGTGGGGCATGCAGGAACAGATGTGGTGGTATCACACAGGCCTTCGTGCGACCCACCCCTATACTTCTTCTTGGTGGAGTTGGCCGCTTCTTATTCGACCGATTTATCTTTACACAAGTGAAGAAGTTCGCGGAATGGTTGCTAGAATCTATGCGATGGGGAATCCTTTGGTGTTTTGGTTCGGTTTAACATCGGTAGCTTTATCCTTTATCTACTCATACTTAGAGAAAAACAAAAATTTAGCCTTTGTCGTATTCGCCTATTTGGTTTTCTTTGTACCTTGGGCGGTTTCGCCAAGAATTATGTTTTTATATCACTACCTTCCCTCTCTTCCATTTTTAGCAATCGCAACGGCATATGTGTTAAGGAGGACCCCAAAATTAATATTTGGTTATTTATTAATTTGCTTAGTGGTTTTTGTTTATTTCTATCCCCACTGGGCGGGACTTCAGGTGCCTCTATGGCTTGATAGAAGTTACTATTGGGTATCAAGTTGGAGATAATTTTACGCCGGGCTGAGATAGAAGCCCCCTTTGGCCAAGAAATAAACCAGCCCTCCTAAAAAGATAACCACAATGAAGAAATAAAGAATTGACCAACGGCCGGACTGAGGAAAAAAACGGTCAAAAGGATAATAGGAAAAGATGTCCGACTTCATTTTACCAAGAGAAGAAATCGTTAGATTGAAGGCTAATAAAGATACAATTGCAACCGTAAGTGCCCCGATAATTTGATAGAAATTGGTGCGGATAAAATTTAGAACCTCTGTTAGTAAAGAAAGTATTACCGCCATAATTATTGAACTAAAGTGCCAGAAGGAGCGAGCCAATTATTACAAAAATTCCAATACCGGCTCCGACGATTGTTGGCCAATCAGTTCCGGAAACTGGTAGAGCAGGAACGGTTGGTGTTGGAGTGGGTGCGGGAGTCCCCGTACCGCCCGGAGTTGGGGTTGAACCAGGACAAGTACAGTCAGCATCAGTTGGACAGGAAGGATTTCTACAAAGACCTAAAGCGGTGTAACAGTAGAAACCAGTTCCGCAGTTAGCGTTACTACCGCAAGTTCCTCCGCAGGAGTTCGGAGTCGCGGTTGGGGTGACGCTTGGTGTTACTGTGGGCGTAGGGGTTGGCGAACCGGTTGATGTTTGAACGTTTAGGGCTATTTCGCATTCTGAATTCTCAACACCCGTAGCACTTAAGGTGGCAGTGTTGGTGAAACTACCGGCTGATGCAGAGGTAGAGATGGTTACTCTAATTACTTTCTGGGATGATCCCCCGGGTACAATACCCCCAAGACTACAAGTAACGGTTCTGGTTGAGGATTCATAGGTACATCCACTACCCGCATCGGCAAAATCCACACCCGTAGGCAATACATCGGTTAGGAGTACAGAACTAGTGGTGGCGTTTCCGGTATTTTCATAATCAATTGCATATACAATGGTTTGGCCTGGAGCAACATTCGTTCCAGCTGGTATGTCGTTATCGAGATAGTAAATAGGTGGAGCATTTCTGGAATCGTCTTCATGGGCAAATTTCCCGGTACAGTTTAAACCTGGAGTTTGGGGCGTTACTGTAAAGGATAGTGAACAGGCGTTTTCGGAAGCTCTAGGGATACTACTTGGGACATTTGGTGCAACCGGCTGTTGTCTTAGCTGATAAAGTCTGAGAGCAGTGAATATTGCCACACTCGCCAAGATCAATGTGAAGAGTACGATTATTATTGTTCCGAATTTACCTTTAAAAAAGTTTTTCATAGTTTAGATAGCTTCTCCAACCCACACTCCCGATGAGTGGTGTATTTTTGCTTTTACATTTACTGTTGTGTCGGTTGTTGAAATGGTATAAGCCTGGCAGAAATCGTCGGAATCCGGTCGGACGTGTTCAGTAACTTCTGGCTCAAGGGTTGTATTGACCTTGAATTGTGCTTTATCAAAGGTACCAGAAGTTGCGTTTCCGTTAACGCAGAAATTCACATGGTCCCCAACTGTGAGGGCAGAGAGCTGTGCCTCAGTCAGAGCAGTCCAACTGTCATCATATGCCTTAACCGGTAAACACGCAGGTGCGGGAATGTCCGGCGTTTCCGTTGGGGTGGGGGTTGGGGTTAGTGTCGGCGTCGGTGTTGGCGTAGCCGTTGGTGATGCTGTTGGTGGCGCCGTTGGCGAACAGTTCCAGTTAATCTCCTTACAATCAGGTGGATGGCAGGAGTTTACTCCATCGCTGGTATAATCAATTTGGCAGCATTCATCGCCACAACTTACACCAGGACAGCCAGCACCAGCGATATATTGTTTGGTTGCTCCGGTATCCCTTAGATCACACTCGCCATCACTGTTAGTATCTTTATTTGGGCAGACGTATTTTATACAGCCATTTCCGCATACATTTGCGCAACCATTTGGGCAAGTATCTGAACAATTAGTTGGGGTGCAACCGCAGAACCCCCCACCTGTATCGGCGGGAGGATTGTCGTCGCAGGCACTTCCGCCATAGTCTTGGCCACAACCTAGAAGATCACCACTTTTTGCAATACAAACCATATTTGATCCGTTGAGGCAAAATTCGTAGCCGGGTTCTTTTCCTCTGCAATTTAAAACAGTATCTGAATCATTACTGCATGTTTCGCTTGCCTTTTGCTTGAAAAGCTGTCGTTGTTGGGTCAATATTATTCCTGCCCCAATCCCTCCGAGAAGAATGATAAGACCTAATATTGTTGCGATTATTTTTCCTCCTCCGAATTTTTTCTTGGCCTTGGGAATGACGGAAGAGATATTGGGTGGTGGGGCATTCGAACCATCACCAACTAGTTGATCGGTTGGGGGGGTAACGGGCACATCATTTTTTGGTAAGTTCTGGAATTCGGGCGAAAGTGGCGGAAGATCTGACTCAGGGAAAATGACTGGTGGAACTTGCGAGGTTGGGGTCTGACTAGTTGGTTGATCCGTAGGCGGATTTACCGGATTCGGGTTTTGGGTAGGGTCATTTTGGTTGGGCATGATTATCTAATTATGTTTCTGACGCTTTCCACACGAAAAAGCTGAAAGCGATTACAGCTACTCCCATAATAGATAATAGGAGCGTGGGAGTCAAATCGCCTGAGATAGGTAGCGATCCTGGTGTTGGTGTAGGGGTTACCCTAAGTGTAGCCGATGGAGTAGCTGTTCCAGTTAGCCTGGGAGTGGGTGTTGGGCTCGGCGTACTTCTTGGCGTTGGACTTGATGTCGGAGTAGCCGATGGGGAGGCCACAAAAGCCGGTGCCTCCCCTGCCTGTACTACAAAATTTCTGGTTAATGTTCTTGTGATTCCAGATGCATCAAGCCAAGAAATGGTGATTGAATGTGGGCCTTCAGAAAGTGGAGTTGATGGGCTATAGCTCCAGGACCCACTATTTGGAATCTGTATTGTTTGAGGAGGAATCTGTTCTGAATGGATAGAAATTGTAATTGTTTCTCCCCCGGGGCCTTTTCCAAAAAATTGGGGTTCATTACTTGTCACAACTTCGCCGTCATCAATGCTTTCCAAAATAACACTGGAGGGTTTTGGTGACCCGGGTTGGTCCGGAAGATTAAATTTTGATTCTTCAGTGGCATCCACCGGTAATTCCAGATTTACTCCCGGGTTTTGCCCTTCTTGATTTGGCGGTAAACTCCGGTAGTCTTGGACCTGGCCAAGGACAAGTGGTGGAATAGGATTGGCCGATTGTGGAAAGATCTGGACCGATGAAGTTTCTCCATTTTCGGCCTGGACGGATACAGTTAAAAGTGTTTTGGCTTTATCGATTTGGGCAATGTTTTTTAGGTCCGACGTGCGTGCGCTACCCAACTGCAGAACAAAATTTCCGGCGTCGGAAGTCAGAGTCGACAGGACATAACCGTCAACCGTTACGTATACCAAGGCTCTCTTTGATGGCTGACCGGCAGCGGTGATCACGGACCCCGAGATTGGATCTGAGTTTTGATTTACTGCGATCTCGCTACCTGTTGTGATCTGCCAGGGCAAACCATTATTGTCAAAATTTGTCCCTTCAGAATTGATTTTGTAATAATAGGTTGTGTCAGGTTTTAGACCAGTAAGAATAATGCTGTGGGTGTAGAATTTTTGGTCGGTGTCGCTTTCGTCCTCAATCTTATCTAGACTTCCCTGTGTTTCGCCCCAACTGACAAAAGTAGATGTGGCATCCTCAGTAACCCAGGAAACGGTTGCAGACGTATCTGATAAATTACTGGCCCTTATGTCTTTTGGTGTGATGGCACCACTCGCGCCGATTCTGAAAACCTGGTTGGTTCTAAGGAAAAAAACACCGGCAAACGTTCCTACAAGAAGAATTATTATGCCGATTATTGTTGGGATTTTGTACTTTTTGATCATTCGGTGTGAATACTCATAGAATTTAAGGAACTGGGCTGGCGGACGGGGTAGATACTGCCTCTGGCGTAGGTGTTGGCTGTGGTAATTGTGTTGGTTGGGTAGGAGATGTCAATAAAGGTGCGGTTACCACGTTTTCAGGGATCTGGGAACTATCTAAAAATATCCCGGATTCAATTTTTTTAATAGCAGTTTGATCAAGCGTTAAATTGATAGGATCGGAGATTTCTTTGGGTACGCTTTCGGAAGGCTTAGCAGTGAAAGCCCGATAGGTACTTAGTGAGATCCAGAAAATACTGGTTATAAGAGTCAGAATCAATATGGAAATTAGACTTGGTAATTTAGTTTTCTTCATTAGTATTATTTTCCTATAAACGGTGCTCTTCCGGAAATAACAGCAACTATAATAAGACCCTTGTCGGTTATGGAAGAACTAACTCCCACAGTATCAATTTTTGTTGCAATTCTTAGGTTTTCGAAATCTTTTATGAACGCGATTAAATCAGGATAAGGTCCCCTTACACTTATCGAAAAAGGCATTTCTACCACATTTCCAGGCAGTGGTTTAAAATCAGAGTGGCTTTTGCTTGTCGATGTCCCCACGAGAGTTATCTGATTTATGGAAAAGCCGAGAACCTCGACAGAGTTCTTTGTAGCTAGCCCGACCACCTGCCCGGCTAATATGTTGGGCTTAGCGAGGGTGGGGACTGCAATATTGACATTTTGAATAGAGGCTTGATTTTGTTGGAGGAGACCACTAGCCTTTTGGAGATCACTAATTTTTTTTGTCAATCCAGAAAGAGTAGACTGTTTCTCCCTGATTTGCTGCACTAGATCGATTATTGTTAGGACAGTCGGTTTAAGTGCAAACAACAAGAAGATAATTATGGTAGAAAGTGAAAGAATTATTTCCAGAAAAGCCCTGAGTTCCGCCCTTTTTTTGTATAGTGCGGAAATGTTCAAAAAGAACTCTTTATATCTAGTGTATGATCCTCTCCAACCTAGTGCCATATTTAGTATGTTATTTTGATAGAAAACGTTATTTCATTGAGATTGTCTTGCGATGAGCTGAGTTGACTCAGCTCGACACTTTTGAAAGACGGGTCTGCCTTTAGGTTTGCAATAAATTGTGCGATTCCAATTTCGGCAGCCGTGGTACCTTTGACCTGGGCAGAATCTTCCAAAACGGAAACCGTTTTTAGATTGACCCCAGGGGGTAGTTTAGATGTAATTTTTTCAATTTTTTGTGAAAGCGGTGTTGCTGCCTCAAGTTGTTTAACTATACTGAGTTTTGCCTGAACGTCTCTGAATTCTTTTTCTACGGAGGCCTGGGCTGCAATTTGAGCACTCTTGATTTTAATCGCATTACTTAAGTCTGAGTTCTGTGCATCCAACCAAAACCGTGATAAAAAGGCGCCCATGACAATCATTTCGGTAACAATAACAATTATTCTGAAGGCGCCCATTGCCCACTTGAGCGTTCTACCTAGTATGGAAACGTCAAATTCTTCCTGGGGAAGTAGGTTTATAGCTTTAGTTTTGGGCATACTTACACTAGCTCAATGCAGATAGCAAATCGCTTAATAACAATATAACACATGTGTAAGCGTGAAAGAAGTTACTTTTTCTTTGAGGTTTTAGCCTTAGTTTTAGTAGTTTTTGGAAGGAGTTTAGAAAGTTGAGATTTGATCCTTGCGGCCTTATTTTTATGAATAACCCTTTTTTTTGCTGCACGGTCCGCGAGGGATACCGCCTTAAGAATTTTTTCTGCAGTCTTTCCTTTTCTTGCGACCCTGACTGCTACCTCGAGTTTACCGAGAATAACTTTATTGATAGACTCCTTTTTTTTGGAACCCCTTAGGGCTCTTTTGGCTGTTGTCGTTACAGGCATATGGTGAGTATAATCGAAGCAAAGCTAAAATGGAAGATCTAATTGCCAAGGGAAAGCGAATAATAAATTCTCAACAAAACTCTGTTCTTTCTGCGGCAAGCCTCATCATGGTTATGATTGTTGTTTCAATGGTATTGGGGCTTATCAGGCAAAGGGTTCTTGCGAGCTATTTTACACCAGATTCTCTCTCACTTTTTTTTGCTGCCTTTAGGCTTCCTGATGCGATTTTCCAGGTCTTGGTTTTTGGCACGTTTTCATCTGCTTTCATCCCGGTATTCACAAAAACCCTCAGAGAAGGTGAAGTTAAAGCCTGGCTTCTTGCCGGGAAAATTGTTTCGATAGGACTTGCCATTTTTCTTTTTACTGTGGCGATTGTAGGATTTGGCGCGGCCAGAATTTATTCGGTTATTGCTCCCGGGTACGGTGTTGCCGGAACGGCTGAGATAGCTTTCCTGGCGAGAATCCTTTTTGCCGCGCAGGGATTTTTTGTCATAAGCTATGTTTTAACCGGTGTTTTGGAATCCTTAAGAAGGTTTTTAATTCCTGCCCTAGCGCCAATCTTTTATAATCTCGGAATAATTCTTGGTACCGTCATTCTTACCCCATACCTTGGTTTAACCGCTCCCGCTGTCGGGGTTGTAATAGGTGCATTTGCACATTTCATTATCCAGTATCCGTTATCAAGAAAGCTTGGTTTTAGATTTACCTTAAATCTGAAGGCCGATGAAGGAGTAAAAAGGATTGGACAACTTGCTCTCCCTAGAGTTGTCGATTTGGCTTTTGACCAAGTTGGCAAAAGCGCCGAACTTTTTCTTTCATCAATTATTTCTCAGGCCTCATATACTTACTATACATTTGCAAATTCCCTCCAACTCTTACCAGTAACACTTTTTGGGACATCTTTGGCAAAGGCGGTTTTACCCATGCTTTCGCATGTTGATGGGAACTGGAAAGAATACAGAAAAATCCTACTGGCCGCTATCTACCAGGCAATATTTTTTACATTGCCGCTTTCGGCTGCCCTTATCGCCTTGAGGATTCCTGTTGTGCGTCTTATCTACGGAACCAAAATCTTTGATTGGGAGGCAACGGTTCAAACCGGAACCATTCTTTCCGTCTTCGCTATCTCAATTGTTTTTCAGACATTAATGTCTGTTCTGACCAGGGCGTTTTTTGCCCTGCATGACACAAAAACTCCGGTTATTATTTCCTTCATAGGGCTTGCGATTCTGGTTGCGGGCGACTTTATTTTAGTTAAGGGATTCCATCTTGAAATTTGGGCTCTGGCAGCATCTTTTGCGGCGAGTACCTTGATTGAGGCGATTGTGTTATTAATTCTCATAAATAAACGGGTTGGAGAAATATTTAATGCTAAGTTCTTAATCCATACCCTAAAAATTTTCGCTGCAACGGTAATTTCGGGAGGGGCGATGTTTTTCATGCTCAAGATTTTCGACAAGTCAGTTTGGGTAAAAAGATTATCGTTTTTAAACGGGTTGGAAGTAACAAGAACTTTCCCATTTGAGAGATTTATGCTTGATACCCGCTATACGGGAAACGTAATAATTTTAACGGTGATGACGTTTTTGGTTGGTGCCCTGATTTACACACTTCTATCCCTTCTTTTCAAAATTGATGAGGCAAAATATTTCCTGAGTGTAGGCAAAAAGATAATAGTTAAAAGAATGCTTCCCCCACTTCCACCAAAAGAGCAAGAGCCTATTACTCCAACAACAGACACGCAGGCTCAATAAAGGGGGACTTGACATCTTTTAGCACTCGGGTTATGATACTGCTAAAGTATGACTGACGGACTTACATCCAGGCAAACCCAAATTCTTAAGACTATTATCAATGAATATATCACCACGGCTGAACCCGTCGGGTCTGAGGCAATGGATAAGAAATATAATCTAGGCGTTTCCCCCGCAACAATCAGAAATGAAATGGTTTCTTTAACCAAGGCAGGATATCTTAAACAACCCCACGCATCGGCAGGCAGAATTCCAACCCCGGTAGCTATGAAATTCTACATAAACCAGCTCATGGAGGAAAAACAAATGAGTCTTGTTGATGAGGTTAAAGCAAAAGAAGAGGTTTGGGAGTCAAGGGACGATGTTGATAAATTAATGGACGAGGCAACACACGCATTAGCGGCAAGAACAAGATCTTTAGCAGTTGCGGCACTTAAGGACAAGAAAGACAGGTTTTGGCAGGCGGGACATTCATATATTTTTGACAATCCTGAGTTTGCTGAGATGGCGGCTTGTCGAAGTCTCTTTTCCATTTTTGATGAGTTTGACAAAATGGATAGATTGTTTTTTGGCATGGGCGAGCCCACCTCCCCACTTGAAGTGCTATTTGGTGAGGAGATCGGCTGGCCAGAACTTATGCCGGTAGGAATTGTTGCAACACACTTTAGCGTAAAAGGAAAACCGTGTGCTCTTGGGATAATTGGTCCAGCAAGATCAAATTATGGAACGGTGATTCCAATTTTGAGGTATTACGGAAATTTAATAGAAGAGGTTGCAAATGGCTAAAAAAATTAAACAGGCAGAGAACAAGGTTCACGAAGAATTAGAAGTTGTCAAGGCAATGCTTGCAAGAGCGCTGGCGGATTATGACAATTTAAATAAAAGAGTTGACAGGGAAAGGGCTGATTTAGGTAAAATAGTATCTGTCGGAATTATTGTTAGACTCTTGCCGGTATTAGACAATCTTGAAAGTGCACAGGTACATTTGCAGGACCCGGGACTTGCGATAAGCATATTGGAATTTAAGAAAATTTTAAGCGAAGAGGGTTTAGCTGAAATTGTGCCGAAAGTGGGAGATATTTTTAACGCTGAACTTATGGAGGCTATTGAAGTTGTAAAAGGTGAGAGCGATAATAAGATCTCAGAGTTAGTACTGGCCGGCTGGAAATTTGAGGATGGGACAGTAGTCAGACACGCTAAAGTAAAAGTGTCGAAAAAATAAAATCATATGGGAAAAATAGTTGGAATTGATTTAGGAACAACAAATTCAGTCGTTGCGGTGATGGAGGGGGGTCGCCCCAAAGTCATTCCGGCGGTGGATACTGGCAGAAATATTACCCCTTCCGTTGTTGAACCCACAAAGAATCTGGTCGGGGATGTTGCCAAGAGGCAGATGATTCTCAATGCCAAAGACACAATTTATTCTGTAAAGCGCCTCATGGGCCGAAGATTTACAGATAAAGAGGTTAAAAGAACAATTGAGATGGTTCCTTATAAAGTCGTTGAGGGCAAGGGTGGAGTAGCCGATGTTGAAGTTGGTGACAAGACTTATACTCCTCAGGAAATTTCGGCCAGGATTCTGATGAAGCTCAAAAAAGACGCTGAAGCCTATCTCGGAGAAAAAGTTGAGCAGGCGGTTATCACTGTTCCTGCCTACTTTGATGATGCCCAGCGCCAGGCAACACGGCAAGCTGGTGAAATTGCAGGGCTAAAAGTTGAGAGAATTATAAATGAGCCAACAGCTTCTGCTTTGGCTTATGGACTAGATAAGAAGAAAGCTGAAAAGATTGCGGTTTACGATCTTGGAGGTGGAACTTTTGACATCTCGATTTTGGAACTTGGGGACGGTGTTTTCGAAGTTAAGGCTACAAACGGGGATACCCACCTTGGGGGGGATGATTTTGACGCGGTAATAGTTGACTATATTGTCTCTGAATTTAAGAAAGAAAACTCAGTTGATCTTAAAGCAGATACTCAAGCCCTACAAAGAGTTAGAGACGCTGCCGAGAAAGCCAAAATAGAACTTTCTGCGAGTATGGAGGTTGAAATTAATCAACCCTACATTACACAAAAAGATGGGAACCCCATGCATTTAACAATGAAACTAACACGCGCCAAACTTGAAAGTTTAGTTGATGAACTCATTCAAAAAACAATTAAGCCGGTTGAGTTGTGTTTGAAAGACGCCAAACTTGACCCCCACGACGTTGATGAAGTGATATTGGTCGGAGGGATGACCAGAATGCCGAGGGTTGTCGAAACTGTTAAGAACTTTTTCGGCAAAGATCCGAATCAATCGGTTAATCCTGACGAGGTGGTTGCAATCGGAGCCGCAATTCAGGGTGGAGTTTTGGGAGGTGAAGTCAAAGACATACTCCTACTAGATGTTACCCCTCTGACTTTGGCCATAGAAACCATGGGGAATATTGCTACCCCAATGATTCCGCGTAACACAACTGTTCCCACAAGCAAGACTGAGGTTTTTTCAACAGCCAGTGATAATCAAACTCAAGTTCAAATAGTGGTGACCCAGGGAGAGAGGCCCATGAGTGCTGACAATAAAACCTTGGGGACATTTGTATTAGACGGAATTCCTCCAGCTCCGAGAGGAGTGCCTCAGGTTGAAGTCACTTTTGATATGGATGCCTCCGGAATCTTAACAGTTACCGCTAAGGATAAAGCAACCGGAAAGACCCAAAACATCAAAATAACCGGTGCGGTGGGACTCTCCGACGATGAGGTTAAAAGAATGCAGGAAGAGGCTGAAAAACACAAGGCCGAGGATGAAAAGAAAGCAGATATGGTTAAGACTAAAAATAGTGCCGATGCCATGGTTGCGACTGCCGAAAAAGCTCTCAAAGACGCGGGGGATAAAGTAGACGCCAAAGTTAAGGAACAAGTAGAGGAAAAGATCAGGAAAGTTAAAGAAATTTCGGGGAAAGAGGACACAAGGAAAGAAGATGTTGAAGCCGCAACAAAAGATTTGAGTGATACCTTGTCTCAAATTGGACAAGCAATGTACGCTCAACAGGGACAAAATCAACCTCAAGGAAACGAGCCTAAGGGTGAGAAGAAAGAAGAGGAAAAAGATGGAAAGAAAGACGATGAGAGGGTTGAAGAGGGCGAGGTTGTAAGTTAATCTTCATTCCAATGGCCACTAAAACGGATTACTACGATATCCTTGGGGTATCCAAAAGCGCCTCGGCTGATGAAATTAAAAAAGCATACCGAAAGCAGGCCTTGGAGTGGCACCCGGATAGACACAACGATGACAAAGAAGCTGCAGAAAAAAGATTCAAAGAAATAAACGAAGCCTATCAGGTTCTCTCCAATCCCCAGAAAAAAACTGCGTATGATAATTATGGCCACGCTGCATTTACTCCCGGGGGCGGAAATCCTTTTGCGGGGGGTTTTGGCGGACAATCAGGTCCATTTACTTACACCTATACAGCAGGTGGAGATGGACAAAATCCTTTTGGGAATTTTGATTTTGGAGATCCTTTTGATATTTTTGAAAGCTTTTTTGGTGGGGGTAATCCCTTTGGCCGTGCCCAGCGCCAGCGAATTCCGCGCTATTCAATAACACTTGATTTTATGGAGGCGGTAAAAGGGGTAGGTAAAGAAGTAAATGTCGGTGGAAAAAAGAGGAAAATTAAGATTCCGGCAGGGATTTATGAAGGGGCAAGAATTAACTTTGGCGACTTCACTTTATCCATTAATATCAAGCCAGATAAACTTTTTGAAAGACAGGACGACGATATTTATGTAAGTGTGGCGATTCCTTTCTCTTTGGCGGTTTTGGGCGGCGAAATTACAGTTCCAACAATTGAGGAAGAAATTAAAATCAGGATTCGCCCGGGAACCCAAAGCGGAACTATGATGCGCCTCCGAGAACACGGCGTTCCCCATCTTCACGGAAGAGGAAAAGGAGACGAATATATCCGAATCAACGTCTTAATTCCTGAGAAGTTGAGTAGAGAACAGAAACAAATTATTGAGGGAATGAAAGAAGAAGGACTGTAAAAAACTTTCACTAACTTCAGGAACAAATGTCTTTCGACAATTGCCAGGGATGATACCTGAAGTTAGATTTTTTCCCTGTAAATAAGGACTTCATTTGTTCTGGCTTCTTTCCCAATCCCAGAATTTATAACAAAAGTTGTCGTTAGTACAAATATAGCCGTAACAGGCTGAAAAGAATAAAGTCAGACCCAAAGCGGCTATACCAACGACATTATTGGGCAGGGTGATATTGGGATCACCTTCAAAATACTTCCAGTATGCCCAAAAGGACAATCCAAGCAATACCATACCTGAAAGGGCCAAAACAACTGTCGAGATTATCCAAACCCATTTTGAACGACCCCTGCCGTATTTCCAGACCCAGTTAAAGTACTTCATTTCAGCCTCCTTGGCTATAAAAATGATTAAATTTGAATCACTCAGCAATTTGAGCTTATTCAGACTGCAATGGTAGCATAACAACAGACCAAAGTCAATATTATGGGGTAGGTTTGACTTCAATCACGTCTTAGGCTAAAATTACATTCGGTGGGAAGAGTCCCGCCATTTTTTTTAATAAAATATGCCAACAGCAAGAACAGAATTTTCACAAGCACTAAAGGCTATAGCCCAAGAGCGGGGCTTGGATCCTGATGTGATTTTGGAGACCATTAAAGAGGCGATTATTGCTGCATATAAAAGGGATGCTAGGGAGCAAGGGATTGAAGTAGATTCCTTTGACTACGATGCAGTGATTGATCCTGTGAATGGCGAGACCAGGGTTTTTGCATGGCCACTTCCTGCCGAGGATGCTTCTGAAAAAGATATTGAAGAGGCCAAAAAGGAGAAGAAAGACGTTACTCCCCCCGGATTTGGCCGTATTGCAGCCCAAACTGCAAAGCAGGTGATTCATCAGAAAATCCGCGAAGCGGAAAAAGGAGCCATTATGGAGGAGTTCCAGGAAAAAGTTGGATCTTTGGTTTCGGGACTTATCCTCAGGTTTGATGGTCCAAATGTCAGGGTAGACCTTGGAAGAACGGAAGCTATAATGCTTGCCGAAGATAGGATTCCAAACGAGAGATTAAATTTAAATCAGAGACTTAGCTTTTTAATCAAAGCAATTAACGAAACCCCGAGAGGAAAAGAGATATTCTTATCTCGTTCAGATCCCCAATTTGTCGTTAAGCTTTTTGCCAGGGAAGTTCCGGAATTTAATTCAGGTTCGGTAGAAATTAAGGCAATTGCAAGGGAAGCGGGAGTAAGGACCAAAGTGGCGGTATTTTCTGCTCAGACAGGGGTCGATCCTGTCGGAAGTTGTGTAGGACAAAAAGGTGTTAGGGTTCAGGCTGTCACAAACGAAATTGGTGGTGAGAGAGTCGATGTAATTCCTTGGAGTGAAGACCCGGCAGAGCTTATTAAATCTTCACTTTCCCCTGCAGAAAACCTTTCGGTTGAACTCGATAAGGAAAAAACAATTGCCAAGGTGTCAGCCCCTGAAGATCAGCTTTCAATGGCAATTGGGAAAGACGGACAAAATGTTCGTCTAACAGCAAAATTAACCGGTTGGAGAATCGAGATTGAAGGAAACGGTATGGTTTCTGCTCCTGAAGAAAAAGTAGAAGAGCCGGCGCCTGTACCCGTTGTTAAAAAGATTACAAAAACCAAAGCCAGAAAAATCGCCAAGAAGGCCAAGGAAGCACAAGCTGGAGAACCTAAACTGGAGGAGTTGAAGGATGAAACGAAAACTGAAGAGTTAGATATTAAAGTACCAGTACTAAGGACGGAAGCGGCTGAGGAGTCGGAAAAGGAAGAGTTGAAGTCTGAAGATAACAAATAAAATGGAAATTTCGGTAAATTTCGAAAAACTATCTTCATAATTAAACTTCAAAGCTTCCTGATTCGGGAAAAATAATATGGAAGCGAATAAACAGAAAACTAGTCAGGTCAGGCCCCCGATTGTTGTGGTCTTGGGGCATGTTGACCATGGAAAGACCTCACTTCTTGATGCTATCAGAAAAACAAATGTTACTGCACGCGAGGCAGGAGGTATCACCCAGAGCATTGGAGCTTCAGTTGTTGAAACAAAAAGTGGGGGAAGAATTACATTTATTGATACTCCCGGCCACGCCGCTTTTGGAAAAATGAGAAGTCGGGGCGCAAAAGTTGCCGATATTGCCATCTTGGTTGTTGCCCAGGATGATGGGGTCCAACCCCAAACCAAAGAGGCCCTTGAAATCATTAAGGCAGCAAATCTTCCCTTTGTTGTTGCAGGGACAAAAGCTGATATTGCCGGAGTGAACGCGGAAGCACTTAAGGGACAACTTGAAAAAGAGGGTGTGTTCTTTGAAGGACGAGGGGGACAAGTTCCTTTCCTTTCGGTTTCTGCCAAGACAAATATCGGTCTAACCGAACTTATGGAAATGCTGGTTTTAATGTCGGAGGTGGCAGAGCTTGAGACTGACCCGGCTGGAAACCTTGAGGCGGTTGTTATTGAATCCGGCAAGGATAAGATGGGACCTGTGGCAACGGTTGTTGTGAGGAGAGGAAACATAAAGACTGGAGAAACAATTTTTGCCGAGGAAAATGAATGCAAAGTAAGAGCTTTATTTGATGATAAAGGGAAATCTATTAAGCAGGTTTTACCAGGTGAACCTGCAAAAGTTTTTGGGTTTACAGGTACCCCACCTATTGGGGCTTCAGTTACTCGAGAGGCACATGAGGTAATTAAGGAAGTTCAAAAAGCCAAGGGAGTTTTTGACCTTAGGCGTCTTAAAGACGATGAGATTCCCTTGATCCTTAAAGCTGGTAACGCCGGAGCACTTGAGGCGATTATTGCCTCACTTCCTCCAAAGATTGTAGTTGTAGATAGCGGGGTGGGAGATATCACTTCTTCTGATGTCATAAATGCCAAAACGGGCAATGCATATATCTTTGTGTTTGAATCAAAAATTCCTAACGATGTAGCTAAGCTCGCCGATGCGGAAAAAGTTAAAGTTGAGAGATTTGAGATTATTTATGAGTTACTGCAAGGGCTTGAGGAGATATTGAAAAAAGGACGAGTCGAAATCGTTGGCCGCGCTCAGGTTCTGGCAAGCTTCCCGTTTAATAACAAAAAAGTCGCAGGATGCAAAGTACTTGAAGGTAGGATTTCAAAGGGGGATTCATTGGTTTTGACACGGGACGCTAAAGAAATTGGTAGTGCCAAGGCGGTTTCGATTAAAAAGCAGAAAATTGAGGTTGCCTCGGTGGGACAATCTGAAGAATTCGGAATTATTACAGAGCCCCAACTTGATTTTGCTATAGGAGACGTGATAGTATCCGTGCGCAATGGAAAATAGCCTTCTTAGCCTTATTGATTCTGCCGCCTCTATTCTTATTGTTTTGCCTACAAAACCCTATTTTGATCAAGTAGCCGCGGGGCTTTCCCTTTACCTTTCGGTCCATGATAGAAAAGAGGTTTCAATTTTTTGCCCGAGCCCGATAACGGTTGGGATGAATCGCCTTATTGGTGTAAATAAAATTTCAACTGAACTTGGAAGTAAGAATTTAACGATTAAATTTTCTGGCTACGATGCAACAAATATTGATAAGGTTAGCTACGACATAGAAAATAGTGAGTTCAAGCTGACGGTAGTTCCAAAAACAGGTTTATCCGCTCCGCAGAAAGAACAATTAAATGTTAGCTACGCCGGGGTTTCGGCAGATTTGGTGATTTTAGTCGGCGGAGCAAATGATTCCCATTTCCCAATTCTTTTATCCGATGAGCTTGCAAATGCAAAAGTTGCGCACGTTGGTACCCGCGTACTTGATTCAAAAAGGGAAATATTGTCATTTGCCAAACCGGGCGCAACCACAAGCGAGCTTGTTGCCAATTTAATCAAGGAAAATGGCCTGACGATCGATACGGATACTGCTACTAATTTGGTAATGGGGATAGATGATGGCAGTGCCAGTTTTACTTCAAGCGAGGTTACACCTGAAACTTTTGAGACGTTTGCATATTTGCTCCGTAGTGGTGGGACGCGCATGCCGAAAGTTAAGCTTAGCCCGGCGAATTTCCCTCCGGGAGCAATTCCCACAAAGCCATTCAAATCCCCAGTTACTTCGCAGTCGGTAACTCCAATGTCTCAAATTGAGACCCAGCCCGAAGCAGTGGTTCCAGAATCCGGTGGGGAAAGCCCAGACATAAATCCTCCTTCCGATTGGCTCCAGCCAAAGATTTACAAGGGAACCTCGGTAAGTTAATCTGAAGTTGGCTTTGCGTTTTAATTTTTAATCTGGTATCATACACAAGATGTAAGCAAGGTTTGGCTTGGAAGTAGCCTTACTTCGCTCCACATGACAATATGGCATTAGCTAAAGACGAAAAAGTAGACGTAATTAAGAAATTTTCCCGAGAAAAAGGCGACACAGGGTCTCCTGAAGTTCAAATTGCACTTCTTTCGGTCCAGATTGATAAATTAGTCGCACATCTTAAAGAACACAAAAAAGACGTTCACAGTCGGCGCGGACTTCTTTCGATGGTAGCCAAAAGAAGAAGGCTTCTTACCTACCTCCGTAGGCGCGACGAAGGACGCTATAAAAAACTCCTCACAGAGTTGAAGTTGGAAAAATAAATTATTAATGAAAAAGATTGAGAAATCTATCGAATTAGGTGGCCGAACTCTTACACTGACCACCGGGGAACTCGCAGAACAGGCGGCGGGATCCGTTGTGGCCAGAATGGGTGACACCGTTGTTATGGCAAATGTGTCTGTGGCCCCTCTAAAAATGGAGATGGATTATTTCCCCCTTACGGTTGAATATCAGGAAAGACTTTATGCTGGGGGCCGAATTAAAGGAAGTCGTTGGGTAAAACGCGAAGGTAGACCAACGGATGAAGAAGTCCTTTCGGCAAGACTCATAGATAGATCCATAAGACCCCTTTTCCCCAAGACTTACAAAAAAGAAGTACAGCTAATCGTTATGGTGCTTTCGGTTGATGGAGTTAATGACGCAAAGATTCTTGGTGCCATTGCCGCTTCCGCTGCAATTCACATTAGTTCTCTTCCCTGGAAGGGTCCGGTAGCTCCTTTGACTGTCGGAATTAAAGACGGAAAATATGTAGTTAACCCTGTCGCCACCGACCTAGAAGCTTCACAAATGGACTTAACTGTATCTGCCACCAAAGAAGCCGTGTTAATGGTTGAGGCTGGTGCCAAGGAAGTTACCGAAAAACAGATTATTGATGGTATCGAATTTGCCCAAAAGGAAAGCAAAGCCGTTCTCAAATTAATTGAAGATCTGGCCAAAGAAGTCGGGACTGAGCGAGAAGTATATAAAGAAGAGGAACCCGCAATCGAACTTGTTCGCGATGTCACAAAGTTGGTTGGGGACAAAATGGCGGGACTTGTTAAGAACATGGCCAACCATGAAGGGCCTTCCGATGAATACACCGAGTTTATTGCAGCCATCAAGGATCATTTTGAAAAAGAAAGCGACAAAAAGTTTGTTCTTGATATTGTCGATCACATAAAGAAAGACTATATCAGGGAGCAAATTCTTAAAAAGGGAGTCAGACCCGATGGAAGAAAATTAACAGAAATTAGAAAGCTTTCCGCAGAGGTTGGGTATTTACCCAGAACCCACGGAAGTGCGGTGTTTTCCAGGGGACAGACTCAAGTTCTTTCTGTTGCCACTTTGGGGTCGGAATCCATGGGACAGCTTTTGGAAAGCGCCGAGGGAGAAGAGGAAAAGCATTATATGCATCACTACTCCATGCCTCCTTACGCAACAGGGGAAACCGGAAGAGTGGGGTCGCCCAATAGACGCGAAATCGGCCACGGAATGCTTGCCGAGAGAGCTTTGATGCCTGTAATTCCTTCCCAAGAAGAGTTTCCATATGCAATCCGCGTCGTCACAGAAGTAATGAGTTCAAACGGATCCACATCAATGGCGTCCGTTGTCGGATCGACTCTTTCCCTAATGGATGCCGGAGTTCCCATAAAAGCTCCTGTTGCCGGAATTGCAATGGGACTTATTATCGAGACTGAAAAAGAATACGCGATTCTATCGGATCTAATGGGCATTGAAGATTTCAATGGCGATATGGACTTTAAAGTGGCTGGAACAGAAAAAGGAATAACTGCACTACAGATGGACGTAAAGGCCTTGAACCTGACTTCGGAAATTCTTGAAAAGGCACTTGAACAGGCAAAAGAGGGAAGACGTGAGATTATGAAAAAGATAACAGATACACTAGAAGCTCCCAGAAAGATTGTTTCTCAGTATGCGCCCAAGATCAAGGTAGTGAAAATTCCGGTGGATAGAATTGGTGAATTTATCGGCCCCGGCGGAAAGAATATTAAAAAACTCATGGCTGATACCGGAGTACAAATTGATGTTAATGATGACGGAGGCGTGAGTGTTTCCGGAGTCGATGAAGAGAAGATGGGCAAGGCAGTGGCCTATGTTGAAGGTTTTGCAAAAGAGGTTGTTGCCGGAGAAATTTATGAAGGCGAAGTTGTCAGAATAATGCCATTTGGAGCATTCGTAAATATTTTGCCGGGAAAAGACGGAATGGTCCATGTCAGCGATATGGGCAAGGAAGAATTTGTTCAGGACGCAAATGATGTGGTTAAAATCGGAGACAAAATAAAAGTACGAGTTGTGAGAATTGACGAAATGGGCAGAATTAATCTTTCCATGAACATGGACCCTGCTAAAGATAAACCGAGGGAGGATAGGCCCCGAAGTGGCGGATTTAGAGGCGGATCTCGTGGTGGATATGGTGGTGGACGCGGGGGGTTTAACCGAGGTGGTAGCCGAGGTGGATTTGGTGGAGATAGGCGCGGTGGATTTAGTCGGGGTGGCGCAAGAGGCGGATTCGGGAGAGATGATCGTGGTGGAACTGGTGGACCCCACTTCCCAACTTCAAGATTGGTTGATGACAGCAAAAAAGACTTCGGAAGATAACCTCGTTAATATATAATTCATTATTGTGACTCAAAAAGGAATACTTTTATTTGACATTGACAGGACGATTTTTGACACATCGAAGCTTACCGCAGCTCTCGTATCCAGCCTTTCCAAAACTCTTGATATAGAGGTATCAGAAATTCGCAAAGAGACACATATATTCGTAGCGTCCTTAAATGCGGACAGGGAATTTGATCCGGAAAAGTTCACGAAGTATTTATGCAATAAGTTTAATTTTGAAAACCAGAAGTTGCTTTTGGCCGTTTTTTATAACAAAAAGAATAAACATTGGTATACCGATTTTATTTTTCCGGAAACCTTTATCGTTTTTGATAGGCTTATAAATAAGTTTCGCTTAGGGATATTCTCAGAAGGTACAAAGAAATTCCAAAATTATAAATTTGAGTCTATGGGCATATCTAAATATTTGTATAAAGAACTAATTTTTGTTCTTGACCACAAAACAAATCCGGGTGCACTTGCAAAAATTCCGCAAGGCTCGATAGTGGTTGATGATAAGGAAAGTGTTTGTGAATACCTTTCTGATAATGGAATAAAAACAGTTTGGCTAAATAAAAAAGACGATAGAAAAAATGAAAAGTTCCCAACAATCCACAATCTCCTAGAACTTCCAGGCAAACTGATGTAAATTAAGGTATGGATTCTGCTGCCCAGGAAATTAATGTTTTAATTGATAGAGTTAAAAAAGCTGATCTTCCGGAAAAACTCCGTGAGATAGTTTTAGTTCGCTTGACCCAGCTTTCCAAGCTTACAAATTCCCCATCCTTTCTACCGGAGTTTGACAGTATGGAGAAGTATATCGATTGGATTACGATTCTGCCTTGGAACAAAAGAACGCAAGATTCACTGGACCTGGAAAACGCTAAAAAGATTTTAGAGACGCACCACTTCGGCCTTGCCGATATTAAAAACCGGGTTTTGGAATATATAAGCGTGATGAAGCTCAAGCAGGAAAGGGGTGAAAGTAAGGATATTTATAGAGCCCCAATTCTTTGTTTTGTTGGCTTGGTGGGTACGGGTAAAACCACTATTGCCTATTCAATCGCGGAGGCCTTGGGCCGCCCCATTGCCCGTATTCCTTTCGGAGGAATGGGAGATCCCCTAGACCTTAGAGGACAAAACAGGATGCACCCGGAAGCCGAGCCAGGCAAGATTATGAAGGCTTTGCGGGATACCCAAAGCAAAAACCCAGTAATACTTCTTGATGAAATTGATAGAGCAACCGACCAGGGGAGAAGTTCCATTATGGGAGTTCTGGTTGAACTACTTGATCCTAAACAAAATTATGCATTTCTTGATCACTACATAGATTTCCCGTTTGATCTTTCTGAGACTTTGTTCATTACAACTGCAAATAATACGACAAATATTGCGACAGCCGTTATGGATAGATTAGAGCCGATTTCAATGCCAAGCTACACCGACCAGGAAAAAGTTATTATTGGGCAAAAATATATTCTGCCGGATGCCATGAAAGCCTCGGGTCTTCCCGGAGAATCTCTAATAATTGATGCCGATGTTTGGGCGAATATAGTGCGTCCTTTGGGCTATGATGCCGGAATTCGTACACTGGAGCGAAATATCGACGGAGTGGTCAGGAAGGTCGCCAGGATTTTAGTTGAAGGTAAGGCTCAATCAGTTCATGTTACTTCGCAAAATGTTAAAGAGTTTCTGCCCCAGTAGTAAAATAACATTATGAAAATTTTGGTTATCTCGGATAGTCACGGACACGTTGTCAATTTATCGCACGTTTTGGGGTTTGCATCAAAGTTTGGGATTTCGGCAATCATTCATGTGGGTGATTGGAATACTTTGGAATCTGTTGAAATAGTTTTATCATTCAAGATCCCACTTTATACGGTTTTGGGAAATGCGGATATAGATCCGAAAGTTGTCGGGAAATTAAAATCGGAAAGTGAGAAATTTGACGAGGATTTCTTAAAGCTTGAGATTGGAGGGAGAAAAATAGGAATTACCCACAAACCATCAAATAACAAGAAATATTTTTCTGACAAGAAAGTTGATGTTATTTTTAACGGCCATCTACATTCAAAATATGAAAGTATAAAAAGTGATGTTAAAATTGTTCGTCCAGGGGCGATAATAAAAGGAAATAATTTTGCGGTTTATGATACGGCCACAAATAGAGTAGAATTTGTAGAAGATGAGTAAAAGAGAAGAACTTCAAAAACTGAAAGAAAAAATGGAGGCTGATGACACCCTTCCTCTTAAAAAAGGTGATACAAATTTGGTTTTTGGAGTTGGAGATCCAGAAACTAAGATCCTTTTTATTGGGGAGGGTCCGGGATTTCACGAGAATAGATTGGGAGAGCCGTTTGTTGGGAATGCGGGGAAATTTCTGGATCAACTTTTGAAATCGATTGATATGCCAAGAGAAAGCGTCTATATAACAAACGTGGTGCACCATAGACCCCCCGAAAATCGTGATCCATTACCAGAGGAAATGTCAGCATACGGAAAATATTTAGATAAAATGATAAAAATTATAAACCCCGAAGCAATAGTTACTTTAGGCAGATATTCTATGGGGAAATTCCTGCCTACCGCCAAGATATCCACTACTCATGGAAAACTCTTTAGGGTAAACTGGGATGGTAAGGATCTTTTCGTGATTCCGATGTATCATCCTGCCGCCTCTCTCAGGAATGGAGAAGTGATGCGTCAGGAGAAGGAAGACTTTTTGAGGCTTCCGGATGCATTGAAAAAGATTGTTGAGGAAAAGAAAAAGAAAGTTCCAGAGTCGGAACAGATGAGCCTTGTTTAATAAAATGTCTGCCTTAAAATTTATTGCCCTTTCAGGCACAACAGGTGTAACCGAAAATCTTTATGTTTATGAATACGGCAACGATATGATTGTCGTAGATTGCGGGGTGGGATTTCCCGAAAGCGAAATGTTCGGGGTAGACCTTGTTATCCCCGATTTCTCCTACATTAAACAAAATGCGGCCAAACTTAGGGGGGTCTTAATTTCCCACGGGCATGAGGATCATCTTGGTGGACTTCCCTTCTTACTTAAAGACGTACAAACTACAATTTATGCTACGAAACTTGTTGGCGGATTTATTCAGGACAAATTTGAAGACTATAAAGACAAAGTACCAAAAATCTCAGTTTTTGATCCAGAGAAAGATGTATTGTCTCTAGGTGTTTTTAAGATTACCCCCTTCAGAGTGAGTCATTCAGTTCCCGACGGGGTCGGATTTTGTATAGACACTCCCGAAGGAAAGATTTTCCACGTCCCGGATTATAAATTTGACTGGACTCCTGTTGATGGGCGCCCTTTTGCTGCTGCCAAAGTTGCGACTCTCGCCTCACAAGGAGCATTGGCACTGGCGTCTGATGCACTTGGGGCAAACACCCCGGGTTATACAGAAAGCGAAAGGGCGATTGAGGGGAGAATTGAAGCGATTGCGGCAAATGCCAAAGGTAAAATTTATTTGACCACGATATCAAGCAATATCAGTAGAATGCAACAGACAATCAATGTTGCCGCAAAACTTGGACGAAAGGTGGTTCTGATTGGACGTTCGATTGAAAGAAAAGCTCAGATTGCAAAAGATTTGGGATATCTCTTTTATCCAAACGATTTAGTCATCAGGTCGAAACAATCTTCGCGGCTTCCTCCGGATAAGTTGATGTACATAATTTCTGGAAGCTACGGACAACCTGGAAGTGCCCTTTATAGGCTATCCCTGGGGGAGCATGATTTTTTGAAGGTCGGGAAGGGAGATATTGTGATATTCTCCTCTGATCCCGCCCCGCCCGGAAGTAAGGCAAATGTAGATTTTTTGGTTGATAAACTTATCGAAAGCGACGTTGATGTCCACTATTATGACATGCAGGAGGATCTGCACGTTTCGGGACATGGGAGTATTGGAGATATTGAAATGCTTTTTGCTTTGATTAAACCCAAATATTTCATTCCAATTGGCGGGACCATAAGACACATGAGAGCATATGGGTTGATTGCTCAAAGAATGGGGGCGGCTGAGGCGAACGTTTTGGAACTTCTTTCGGGAGAGATAGTTGAGTTTAGCGGCCAAAATGCCAAAAGGGCTGGAAAAGTTCCCGTTAAGGAAATCTTGGTTGACGGGCTTGGTATTGGGGATGTGGGGAATGTGGTTCTTAGGGATCGGCACATTCTTTCTAAAGAGGGGATAGTCATAGCCATAATTCATTTTGACAGGAACCAGAGTATTCTTATCGACAACCCTGAAATAATGAGCAGGGGGTTTGTTTTTGAGCAAAAATACGGCAGGATTTTAGAAGAGGCCTCGCGAGAGCTAGCCCGTGCTATGCAGAAAAAGAAATCGATAAACGCAAACGTGGTCAGGAATATTGCCATTGATTTTTTGGAGAGATATTTCTTTCAGAAGACAGGAAGGCGCCCCATGATACTACCGGTGGTAGTAGAAATTTAATTACACTTTTTTAGGGAGTGGATTGAAATATATTGCTCCCCTTCTGGTTTTCCAAAGCGCTTCTCTTCCTGAAAAAACTTGTCAAGCCCGTTTAAGATTCCACCCCTGGCTACGAAATATACAGGAATATTTGACGGAAGACATGGGAGTTTCAGTAGATCTGGATTAAGAATTCGCGGATCAATATATGTGACCATTATGTTTTCCGAACCGTTAAAGTATGTGAATATTGCGCTTTCGGGATTCCCCGCGTCGAGTCTCACCCCGACGATTATTTGTTTACCTTTACTCAAATTTTCAAGGTAGCTTACTGTTTCGGGAATTCCGTACCCGGAGGTCCAATTATTCATGTAGCCATCCTTTTGCGACGTCACAGTCATTTTATCGAGAAAAGTAAAGTATTTGATTGGAGAGAAAATGAGAAGTGTGGTAAATGCCACCGCTGGCAAGACGGCAACCCCTCCGACCAAAAGAGGGAAGGGTTTTTTAAAACTGAGAATTGCACATGAACAGAAAATGGAGACAGGAACAAGAAAAGCAGATAAATATCTTGGGTTTAGAGACCTGCCTAGTAGTAAAACAAGAATTATATTTACAAGGAAGAAAATAGGTAGGGTTATCTTTTTTCTTTTTAAAAACAGATAGACTCCATAAATTGCCAATATAATGATAATTGGAGTCAGGTGAAAAAATAACACACTAGCTGTAGTCGAAATATTATTTACCCACAGTGTAAAAGGTAAGCCCAAAACCTCAGGGATTGAAAGCATAAATCGATTATTTGAAGTTAGGGACTCCCAAAATATTTTTTGGATAAAAAGCGGCGAAAGAACGACGAGACTTGTGACAAGGGAAAGAACCGCCGCCTTAAAATGCCTATTGTATGTAAGTATAAAAACTATTGTTACTAAAAATACTATCGCCTGGAGTTTTATGAAAATGCCGATTCCGAGAGCGGCTCCGAGGTAAATTAAATATCTATCCTTTTTGGTTTCAAGAATTTGTAGTAAAAAATAAAAGCTCCAAACTCCGGCTGCAGCAACTGCCGACTCCATTAGTGCCTGCCTATCAAAAAAAACAAAAAGTGGAATCGCTATGTAAAAAACAGATGAAAGGAGGGCAACCCCCCCGCCTTCTAATTCCTTGGCCACCTTATAAATTCCAATTAGGGTTATAAGCCCCGCAATGATAGACACCAATCTGCCCATAAAAAGTGGGGAGTGGACTACGCTTTCAAATACCCCGAATATCCAAATTAAAAGGGGGAGTTTGGCGTCGTATAAAGAATAAAATAGACCCGCTGTTGTGTGGAGAGACTTCCATCCCCAATCTAGGTATATTGCCTCATCATTGAAAATTGGCAGTTTGGTTAGAAATGGGAGTCTAGAAAGTAAGTATATGACGGAAATGGCAATCAAGCGATGCCTAAGGATGAATTTTGGAAAATGCTTTTTCATTGTAACAACACCTCCCGTTGAAGTTTAAGCCCTCTATATTTGTGAAGACAGAATAAATTCATAAAATAGAGGATAACTGCTCCATAAAAAGTGTGGGAAAGAAGTAGAGAGTTGGGAAAAGATAGAAATGGAGCTGGATTTTTGAAATTCCAACTTACGAGGAGGTATGAACCGCCGAGTAGAACCCAAAACCACAGTTTTTTAAGTCTTAGAGCAAAACCCGATAGAACAGTAAAAGGAAATATTAAGTAGACGAAATGGTGTTGCCATGAAGTAGAGTCGGCAAGAAGAAGTGTTAAGACTAGAACCGAAAGTATCGATAAATTATTTTGTTTTTTGACTGAATAAAAAATAACAGGAACGACGGTAAGAAGCCCCGCCAGCTGTATTATTTTTCTAACCCGAATGCTTGGGGTTAATCTCGAAATAAAACCAAGAAGACCCTGATTGTAATAGCTTTCTCGCCCTGCAAGATTCATAAGAGGAGCCATGACATCTTTTATCCAGTAGAACCAAAGACCTGGACCGTAATAAATCAGACTTCCCAGAAACCCAGAAAAAACAGTGAGTAAGGAGTAAAAAATTACTTTCCATGACTTTACCAAAACGAAATAAATCAAAAAGAATCCGAAAATGGGCTTAAGCATTATTGCGATACCCATCAGTATTCCTGAAAGTACTGGTTTATTTTTTGAATGGAGAAAGTATGAGTAGATGAGTAGAAAAAGGGTAATTGCGTTAATCTGTCCCATCCCCAAAGTAAATTTGGTTGGAAAAGAAAACAAGGCAAGGCTCACGCCCAAAAGAATCACATATAAATCAAATTTTTTGAAAACCAACTTCAGGGATAGAAAGACACTTCCAAGGACTGAGAAGAATGATAGTAAAACAAAAATGGTTTGGGCCACCTTGAATGGAAAAAAGGTCAAAGGGATATAAAAAAGATTGGAGAATGGTGGGTAGGCGTTTGGGGTGAAAATATCCGGATTTTGGTAGGGGTTGGGGGTTTTGTAATAGTCTCGGGCGACAAGCCAAAGAACACTGAAGTCTGGAGCCTTTGTTGTTACAATTCTGTAAACCGAGAAAATAGCCCAGCCGATAGCAATGGCAGCAAAAAAGATAATTGCGGTTTTCCAAATCCGCATACAACTATTGTATCAGCAGTTTCTATCGGTTGTTGAGGTTTGAGTCAACTTCGATATACAATGGTTGGACAATGATTAATAAGAGAAAGAGATTTACAAAAAGAGGCTTCAGATTAAAGCTTAAAAAGGAATCAGTATTTTCCATTTCTCAGATAGTTTTTTTTGCCATTGCTGGGCTTATTCTCATTTCTTTCTCACGCCAGGGAATAGTGCTTCTGAGATTCAACGATATTCTTCTTAAGTATTTTTCCTGGTCTGCAATATTCCTACCATTCATTTTTCTGGCATTTGCGTTTCTTCTATCCAAGGTTAAGTTTATTTTGGGGCGGCCGAACGTGATTGTTGGATCGTTACTATTTTTCATCTCAATTATGGGCTTGGGTCGTGCCGGAGCTGCTGGAACTGTCGTTTGGGATTCAATTGCAGCCCTGGTTACTGGAATTGGTGCAGCCATAATTTTTGTGGGTGTTGGAATGGTGGGGCTTATCGTTTTATTTAATACTTCAATAGATCAGGTTTATAAGCTTCTAAAAGAGGTATTCCGTCAGGCCAATATCTATGTTCGTGGCGATGGTGGACAACTAAAAATTGGAGGAAAGACTCTTTCAGGGGGCCCGTTAAAGGTTTCCGGTGGTGGCATTTTCCGGTCGCCAGTAGCCTCAAAATCAGGCGCACAAGTGGGTAGTCCCTCTACTGCGGCTGAACCTTTAGAACAAAAACTTGTGAGCAATATTCCCGGAGAGGAAAAGGTTTGGAAGTACCCGAGCCTTGAGATATTGAGTGAGGTTGAAAGCGGAAAAGCTGATAGGGGTGATATTAAAGGTAACGCTGCCATTATTGAAAAGACACTCGAATCTTTTGGAATTACAGCCAGAGTTGTGGAGGTAAACCTGGGGCCGGCAGTTACTCAATATGCGCTTGAAGTAGCTCTTGGAACAAAACTCTCGAAAATTACTTCACTCGAGCGGGATTTAGCTCTTGCTCTATCCGCGCCGACGGGAACGATAAGAATCGAGGCTCCTATTCCTGGCAGAAACCTTGTCGGAATTGAACTTCCCAATCGCTCCGCAGAGTTTGTCAGTTTGCGAAAAATGATGGAGTCGGAAGAGATGCAGGGAGCCAAATCAAAACTTGAGGTTTCTTTGGGACTCGATGTGTCCGGTAAACCCATTGTTGCCAATATTGCCAAAATGCCACACATCTTAATTGCTGGGCAGACGGGTTCCGGCAAATCGGTTTGTATAAACGCATTCTTGGGTTCACTTCTTTTTAGAGCATCTCCCACCGAGGTCAAGCTGATTTTGGTTGACCCAAAGAGGGTGGAACTTACCCACTATAACGGCATTCCACACCTTCTTTCTCCGGTAATAGTTGACCCCGATAAAGTTATCTCAGCTCTTCGTTGGATTTTGAGCGAGATGGACAGGCGGTATAAGCTATTTGCCCAAGCAGGTGCCCGCAACATTGACTCTTATAATGAAGCGGCTGGATTTCAAGCACTGCCTTACATAGTTCTTTTCATTGATGAACTTGCTGATATTATGCTTTTTTCTCCGGTTGAGGTTGAAGATGCGGTTACGCGTATAGCCCAAATGAGCCGGGCAACCGGAATTCATATGGTACTTGCAACCCAGAGGCCGTCGGTTGATGTTATTACGGGTCTTATTAAAGCCAATATTCCCAGTAGAATCGCCTTTGCGGTTGCCTCCCAGGTCGATTCAAGAGTTATTCTCGACACCCAGGGGGCTGAAAAACTCTTGGGTAAAGGGGACATGCTTTACCTTCCCCCCGAGCAGGCAAAACCGATTAGAATTCAAGGAGCATTTGTTAATGATAGGGAGATAGCCACATTGGTGGCATTCTTGAAGAACCAGGGTGTCACCCCGCAATATACAGAAGAGGTTACCACAATGGCAAAGGCGGGAATGGTTTCTGTCCCCGGCATTGAAGGGGAGGTGGATGATCTATTTAAAGAAGCCGTTAAATGTGTTTGCCAATATGAAAGAGCCAGCGCATCATTACTACAGAGGAGACTCTCCATCGGTTATGCAAGGGCTGCTAGAATTATTGACCAGCTTGAAGCGGCAGGGGTAATAAACCCAAGCGACGGAAGCAGTAAGCCACGCGAAGTATTAGTACAAAATGCTGAGGAATTCTTGGCCACATTCGGGAGTCCTCCTGCCCAATAGATTAATTTAATATGAAGACAATTGGTGAAATCATTAACGCTGCCCGCGTCAAGAAAAATTTTTCGTTGAAGAAACTGGCGGAAACAACGAAAATTAGAGCTACTTTTATCAAATCTATTGAGGAGGAAAAATGGAATCTTCTGCCAACATTTACCACTGTCCTGGGTTTTGTAAAAAGCCTCTCGACTGCACTTGATGTTGATCAAAATATGGCCGTCGCCGTTCTAAAGCGCGACTACCCTCCCAAAAAATTAAATATCAATCCCAAACCAGATGCTCTCTCTCGTTTTACGTGGAGCCCAAAACTTACCTTTGTTATTGGAACCGTTGCGGTTATTTTGGTTGTTCTGGGGTATATCGGTTTCCAGTACGCAAGATTTATTTCTCCTCCGGACCTGATGGTCGATAGTCCCAAAGAAAATCAGGTTGTGGACGGGAGTTCGGTTCTGGTTTTCGGATCAACCGATCCAGACGTTAAGATTACGGTGAACAATCAGCCTGTTTTGGTCAACGAGGAAGGAAGATTTTCGGTGGATCTGGGAGTTACTCAGTCAACGAAGGAAATAGACATAATTGCAACGAGTAGATCCGGAAAAGAGCGGGTAATTTCTCGTAAAATTACGGTACAATAGTTAATATGGATTCTGTTCAAACACTTTTAATTATCGTAGTAATTAGCCTAACACTCCTTCTTGTGATTGTGGGAGTTCAGGTGATGCTAATAATAATTGACCTTCGGAAGGCGATAAAAAGACTTAATTCAATTTTGGAGGATGCAATTCTTGGTGGAGGCCTAATCCGTCCGGAAAAACTAAGTTCTGTTTTAGAGCTTCTTCACAAAAACAAAAAGCTGGAAACTCACGGGGGGTCTTAAAGTCTACGTCTCAGACTGCTCATGATTCCAAGATCTATAAGGTATTGTTCATTGGCAATTTGATACCTCCGGTCAAATTCTTCACCCGAGATTTTACCAGATTCTAATTCTGCACAAGCATTTGCTTGGGCCTCCACAAACTTATTGAACGACACGCTTTCAGACCCAAGAGGGTGGTGTATGATCGTGGGATCACTTTTTATCATGCCCGAATTATACTATGAATAATCATTTCTTTTGAATGCTGTTATAATTTAGCCATGAGTACAAATGAGATTAAGCAAAAATACTTGGATTATTTCAAGAAACGAAAACATGTTGAAATTTCTCCCTCGCCACTTGTCATTGATTCTGATCCAACAACCCTTTTCACCTCTGCGGGAATGCAGCAGCTTGTTCCCTATCTTAAAGGAGAAAAACACCCGGAAGGAAACCGCCTAGTTGATTCTCAACCATCACTTCGTTTGCAGGATATTGAGGAAGTTGGAGATAATCGTCACACCACTTTTTTTGAGATGTTGGGAAATTGGAGTTTGGGTGATTATTTCAAAAAGGAACAACTTCCTTGGGTCTGGGAATTTTTTACAAAAGAGCTAGGACTTGATCCGAAACGACTTCATGTTTCTGTATTTGAGGGCAATGTTGAAGTTCCAAAAGACATGGAGTCTTTTGATATATGGAAATCAGTCGGAGTTTCAGAGAATAACATTCATTTTTATGGGGTGGAAAATAATTGGTGGAGTAGAGCTGGGGCGCCGGATAAAATGCCTGCTGGGGAAATCGGAGGTCCTACATCAGAAATAATTTACGAGTTTGAAAATGTCAGTCATAACCCAGATTTTGGAAAGATATGCCACCCCTATTGTGACTGTGGTAAGTTTTTGGAAATCGGCAACTCCGTTTTTATGTGTTACAGGAAAGAAAAGGACGGAAGTTTAAGTAAACTACCGAAAAATAATGTTGATTTTGGGGGAGGGTTGGAAAGAATTGCGGCGGCTGTCGCGGGTAAACCCGACATCTTCAGTATCGATATGTTTTCCGGAGTTATTAAAAAACTTGAAGGTGAAATCGGCATTAACTACGGAAGTAATACAGAAAAAGACAGAAGTTTTCGTGTAATTGCGGATCATCTTAGAGCCTCTTGTAATCTACTTGCGGAGGGGATAGTTCCTGGGAATAAACTTCACGGTTACGTCTTGAGGCGGCTTGTTAGAAGGGCAATGTTTCACTTTCACCTTTTGGGAAGTGGAATTTCTGGTGCAGCCGTTACTCATATTGCTGAAGATCTGCGGAAGTTTTACCCGAACGTTGATAAAAACTGGCAGTTTATTGAAGAGAACCTGACCGCTGAGGCAAATAGATTTGAGAAGGCGCTAACTAGGGGACTGACAAAATTAACTTCAATTGTCGCTGCGGGAACCGAGATCGATGGTAGGGTGGCATTCGATTTATATCAGACCGAAGGGTTCCCGTTGGAGCTTACTGTCGAGATACTAAAACAAAATGGGATGTCATTTACCCCGCAGGAAAGAAATTCCTTTGAAAGTGAATTTCAAAAACACAAGGATCTGAGTAGAAACACTTCTGTCGGAATGTTTAAAGGTGGACTTGCCGAAGCATCAGAAGTTACCACCAAACTGCACACGGCCACACACCTACTGCACGCAGCACTTCGTCAGGTTTTGGGAGAGCATGTTGGGCAAAAAGGAAGTCATATAACCAGCCAGCGCCTCCGTTTTGATTTTTCTCATCCACAAAAATTGACAGATGATGAAATTAAAAAGGTCGAAGACTTGATTAATGTAAAAATTAGAGAGGATTTACCGGTCACGTCTGCCGAAATGACTCTGCCGGAGGCGGAAGAGGCTGGGGCAATGCACTTTTTTGCCGAAAAATATGGGGAAAGGGTAAAGGTTTACACAATCGGAGATCCTAACGGAACCTGGTTTTCAAAAGAGGTCTGTGGTGGGCCGCATGTAGGTAACACAGCCATCATTGGTAGTGTTAAAATAATTAAGCAGGAGAAAATTGGAGCAGGAATTGTGAGAATATACGCTGCGTTAGGATAGATTCCGGTACCTAACCCCAAAAATGAATTTAAAAGATTTTTTGACAAGCAGAGAACACCCACCTGAACTTTATTGGTCTTTAGTTATTGAGGAGGGGTGGATTCAGGCGGGGGTGTGGTATATAGGGGAAACCGCCGCGGAGGTGGTAAGTATCAGCCCTGGCGCGGCATGGAGCGCAGAAGATGAATTAACCGGAGCGGTTGACGCCGCACTTTCCTCAGCAATACAAAAACTTCCAGAAAATTACAAAGAACCTAATAAAGCAGTTTTTGGTGTTTCTGCCTCTTGGGTGAAGGACGGGGAAATTACTGATGAGAATTTAAGTAAAATAAAGAAACTTTGTACAGAGCTTTCCCTAAACCCGGTTGGTTTTGTTGTTTTACCTGAGGCAATTGCACATCTGTGCAAATCCGAAGAAGGCTCCCCCTTAAGTGCGATTATTCTTGGACTTGGTTCGGAGAGGCTCGAAATTTCGGTGTTTAAATTGGGAAGTCTTGTTGGGACAACCGAGGTATCAAGAAGTGTTTCACTTGTTGAAGATGTTACGGAAGGTCTATCAAGGTTTGAGGGGGCAAGCCCACTTCCCTCGCGCTTTATTGTTTACAACGGAAAAGAGGGGGAATTAGAAGAGGCAAAAGAAACTTTGTTGCAAACCTCTTGGGAAGGGATTGAAAAAATTAAGTTTTTGCATACCCCAAAGGCAGAGGTATTAAGTCCCGACAGGAAAGTTTTGGCTACTTGTCTTGCGGGCGCAGCCGAAATCGGTCACGTTTCTCAAGTTGACTCAAAAGATGTTCAATTCTCCAAGGAGAAAGAGGAGGAAGCAGTACCCCCCGTGGTTGAGGAGGTAAGTGCAGAAAATTTAGGTTTTGCGATAGGATCGGATGTGGCAGCCGCTAAAGGTGAAATTGAAAATGTTACCCCTCCACCGAAGTTAGAACCCGCCCCCGTCCCGAAACCGGGTTTTAATCCTGGTAAAAAAGCCATGGAGTATTTACAAAAGACTAAGAATCTCTTTCACTCCTTTTCTCTGAGAACAAACGCAGCCCCACGCGTAAAAAACAACACTTTAATAGGCGTTTTGGTGGTTGTACTTTTGGCAATCATTGGAGGTGGACTCTTCTGGTGGTTCTATCCCACAGCGAAAGTTGCAGTCTTTGTCACCCCAAAAAGGTTTGAACAGCAGGCAACATTATCTTTTAGTCCAACTGGAGCATCGGATGTGGCGGCCGGAATTATTCCAGCTCAGGTGATCACATCTAAAGTATCTGGAGATAAAACCAAGTCTACAACAGGAACGAAGTTGATTGGCAATAAAGCCACCGGAAGCGTCCAAATAGCAAATGGTAATGGAACTGCAATAAATTTAGCGGCCGGTACTCTTCTTACGTCTGCAACTGGTCTTAAATTTGTCACAAGTTCTCAAGCCTCGGTTTCAGGACAAATCCTCCCGGGTTCTCCGGGAACAGCAACGGTGAATGTCACAGCTAGCGATATTGGTGCTCAATATAACTTAGCCAAAGGCGAAGTTTTTGGAATTGGAAACTACTCCAAAGCTATGGTGGCTGGAACCTCACTGAATGATTTCACCGGTGGTAGCAGTCAGGAAATATCGGCAGTGAGTGCTGACGATCAGGTAAATCTGGGAACAGAACTAAAGGGGGAGTTAACCCAAAATGCAATAAACGACATTTTAGGAAAAGTTACCAGCGATCAAGTTTTTGTGAACGATTTAGCCGGAGTAGATGCGGTAAGTGAAAACTTTGATCATAAAGTGGGAGATTCGGCAGATAGCATTAAACTTTCCCTAAGCCTAGACGCTACGGGAATTGCTGCAGATAAAACTAAGCTAGTCGAATATGCAAAAGGTGTTTTGAAAGATAAAATTCCCTCAGGATACACTCTTAATAGTGATCAAATAGATTTCAAATTTAAGTTTTCGAGTGAGCAAGACGGGAACAGTATTTACAACGTAACAATTGGGGCAAATTTCCTTCCTGGAATTGATAAAACAAAGATTATTAAACAGATTACGGGTAAAACCCCGACGGTAACGCAGAATTATTTAAATTCTATTCCGGGATTTGGACACGCGGAGATTACACTGAAACCAAGCCTGCCAGGATTTTTGGGAACCCTTCCTAGAATCCCTAAAAATATTACACTCGAAGTAACTGCTGAACAATAGTACAATAATCTTCATGACTCAGAAGACAATCTTGCGCATTGCAGCGGTGGTTTCAGGAATATCCGGGATCGTCATTCTTGCGGGGGTGATATATCCCATTGTTTCTTATAACTCGACCTACCCGCAAAATTACACAAAACTTATTTCTCCAATAACTGGAACTACAGAAAAAATTCAGGGAGCAGTGACAACGACGGTGACTGAAGGTAACAACGTGGATTACACTCAAGCAAGCAGTTGGTTCCCTGGCGGGGCGAAAAAGGAGGATTTTAGTACTTCAAAGGTGGATTATTACACAATTACTATTCCTAAACTTAAGATTAATTCCGCAACCGTGGCGATAGGTGGGGAAGATCTAAGTAAAAGCCTTATCCAATATCCTGGCACCGCTCTTCCTGGGAAACGTGGTAATTCGGCAATTTTTGGGCACTCAATCTTGCCAATTTTTTACGACCCCAAAAACTATATTTCCATGTTTTCACTTCTCCCGACACTTAAAAAAGGTGACATGATATATATCAATTACGACGGCGTGTCTTATACCTATCGGGTCGAAACAATGTTTGAGGTGATGCCGACAGATATTCAGGTACTTGATCAGGATTCCACAGATTCTTTTCTGACGCTGGTTACTTGTGTTCCACCGGGGGACCCGAGTAAGCCAAAAAGGTTGATAGTCCGTGCTAGAGTGGTACCACCCCAACAATGAAAACACTTGGCGTTGATTACGGCAGAAGAAAGATCGGGTTGGCCATTGCCGACGGGTCCTTAGCAGAGCCATGGAAAGTAATCAGATACACGAATGTAAAAGTTCTTGAGGAAAATATAGGAAAAATTATCAAAGAAGAGGGTATTGAAAAGGTGGTTGTCGGAATTTCAGAAGGAGAAATGGGGGAGGAGTCGAAAAAATTCGCAGAAAGTATTGGTGCTGAGACATTCGACGAAACTCTTTCTACACAGGATGCCCAACAGTTAAGTCGAGAAGCCGGCATTTCCCAAAAAAGACGCCATGAAATGGAGGATGCCTACGCCGCTGCTATTCTGCTTCAGAATTATTTGGATAGCAAACCTGATGCTTTATAAAAGGAGATTAAAGAAGCCTTGGTTCTCTGCCGATTAATTCTTCGACTTGACCCTCTTCTTTGGTGGCCGTATTATCGACAACTTGTTTTGGGCCAAAAAGTCTGGTTAGTAAGGATATAACCTGTTCTTTTAAAGATCGGCGATCCATTGCCATGGCGAATTCGTCCAGATCCCTTCCAAACAAATTTTCATTAGACATGGTGTACTTATATCATAAATGCGAATTTGACTCAACACTTTCCATGCTATACTCTAAGTACCTATGTTTAAGAATGTAATTGCTCCGATTCAGGCATGGCTCCTTTCTCAAGGACGCTGTGTTGGTTGTGGAACAGAGCTTTCCGAAGGAAAAAAGAAAAATACAAAGTACGGTGAGCAGGTTACGTGTATTAAATGTGGAAGAATTTTTATTCACGACTCCAAAGCCAATAAGTATAGGAGGGCGCTTCTCGAAGAAGTGTAAATGAAAAAGCTTTTATTCTTACCCCTGTTTATCGGACTTATTTTGACTGCTTTTGCTGTTTGGTTTTATATTAATGCTCAGCCCGTTTCGAGTAAAAAAGACTTCAGTAATCTGGTAATTACAAAAGGGGCCTCAGCTTCACAAATTGGTAATAAACTTCAGTCGTCTGGTTTTATTAGAAGTGCGCTGGCTTTTAAGGTTTATATTCAATTCACCAGTCAATCAGGTAAACTCCAATCGGGCCAATTCAGACTTTCCCCATCCTTTTCCCTTTTCCAAAACATCGATGCTCTTTTTAACGGTCCTATTGAAATTTGGGTAACGATTCCGGAGGGTCTAAGGCGTGAGGAGGTTGCGGCAAAGTTTGCTACGGCTTTGGGTAAAGATAGCACTTTTATTAATGAGTTTTTAATTGCTTCAAAAGGAAAGGAAGGTTATCTATTTCCAGATACATATCTTTTTCCGCTCGATTCCCAGGTTCCCTCAATCGTAAAGAAAATGGAGGATACGTTTAGTGCCAAAACCTCGGATCTTACCCCCCAGGGATCCAGTTTGACGTTCGCTGAGGCGGTAACTTTGGCATCACTTCTAGAGCGGGAAACCAAAACTGATGCAGAACGCCCGATTGTGGCAGGAATTTTAGTTAACAGACTCGACGCTGGAATGCCGTTGCAAGTTGATGCTGCTGTCCAATATGCAGTAGGTTCCTCAAAGGATTGGTGGCCGATTCTAAGCCTGAACGATCTACAAATAAAGTCACCCCACAATACTTATAAATTTGCTGGACTTCCTCCGACCCCGATTGCCAACCCCGGGCTTTTGTCCCTTAAGGCAGCTTTTTCGCCAACCGTGAATCAGTATTGGTATTATATTCACGATACCTCAGGCCAAATCCATTACGCGAAGACCTTGGCGGAGCACAATGCCAATATCGCTAAGTACCTTGGAAAGTAAAGTCAAAGTGGGTGTTGACATCTTCTTAATAGATAATATAATCCGATCTTAGGCGTACATAAATGGTACGTTCGTCCCGCTTCAGTAAACGGCGGGCCTTTAGTGTTTCAAGGCCACTAATAACGAATGACATCAAAGAAACCAACCCGCAGGAATTTTGGGAAAGAAGAAAAAAATTTACCCGAAATTAATCTTAGCCAGGTTCAAAAAGAAAGCTGGCAGTGGTTTTTGGGAGAAGGAATTAAAGAAGAACTAATTGCGATTTCTCCAATTGACGACTTCACAGGCAAAAATTGGCAATTAAGTTTGGGAGACCACTCCTTGGGTGAGCCCACAGTTTCCCCAAAAACGGCTCAGAAAAAAGGAATTACGTATGCTTCACCAGTTAAAATTCGTGCAACACTTGTAAATAAAAGAACAGGAAAAGAGGTTACCCAGGATGTTTTCTTGGGCGATGTTCCCCAAATGACAAGCTCGGGAACGTTTATTATTAACGGAATCGAAAGGGCGGTTATTAATCAAATTGTTCGTTCTCCGGGGGCATATTTCTCGGGAGAGCTTGATCCTTCAAGTGGCCGCGTACTTTATAAAGCTGAGGTTCGCCCACTGCATGGGAGCTGGCTTGAATTTGAGACTACAAGGGCAGATATAATATATGCCAGAATTGACAGGCGTAGGAAAGTGTTAGCTACTGTTTTTTTGAGAGCGTTAGGTCTTGCTTCTGATCAGGAAATAATAAATGCTTTTGCCGAAATTGATAAAAATGCTGATCATAAATACATTACTGCAACCTTAGCTAAGGATTCCACCAAAAGCCAGGAAGAGGCGTTGATTGAAATCTACAGAAAAATGAGGCCGGGGGAACCCGCCGTACTTGATAATGCTGAGGCTCTTTTTGCGAGCCTTTTTACGGACGGCAGAAGATATGATTTGGGCCGAGTCGGTAGATTCAAAATAAATAAGCGTCTTGGGGTAAATCTTCCCAATGAGAAAAACACCTGGGTACTAACAAGACAAGATGCGGTTGCGGCAGTTTCTTATCTAATTGGCTTGCAAAATGGTGCTGGGAAACTCGATGATATTGACCACCTTAGTAACCGTCGTTTAAGGAGAGTCGGAGAGCTTGTTGCAGTAAATGCCTTTAGGGTGGGACTTCTTAGGCTTGAAAGAAGTGTAAAGGAGAAAATGAGCTTAATTTCTCCTGATGACAAGCCACTTCCGGCAACCCTTATTAACGCCCGCCCCTTAATTGCTTCCCTAAATGAATTTTTTAGAAGCAACCAGCTTTCAACAATCTTGGATGACACAAATCCCCTAAGTGAGGTAGATAATCTGAGGCGTATTTCCGTTCTTGGAACAGGTGGAATAAATAGGGAAAGGGCAAGCTTCTCCATACGTGACGTCAATGCCTCCCAATACGGAAGAATTGATCCAGTAAGATCCCCCGAGGGACCAAATATCGGACTCGTTACTTACTTGGCTTTATATGCCAAGGTTGATGAATTTGGTTTTATTGAAGCTCCGTACCGAAGAGTAGAGAAAGTTGGAAAGAAAGTGAAAGTTACAGATGAAGTGGTCTATTTAACAGCGGATGACGAGGAAGACCACTATATTACCCATTCGGGAGTAGGGGTGGACTCTGGTGGTTATATTACAGATAAACGTGTACCCCTCAGGTATAGAGGTAAGTTTATTGAGGGAGCCGCGAACCTAGTTGAATATATCGATGTTACTCCTAGAGAAGTCGTTGGAGCCTCTGCTTCTTTGATTCCTTTCTTGGCAAACGACGAAGGAAATAGAGCTCTAATGGGAAGTAATATGCAATGTCAGGCAGTCCCGCTCGTTAACCCCGAATCCCCCGTTGTAGGAACGGGAATGGAAAGTGTAATTTCCGCCGGAATGCAAAGAGTAATCCGTGCCAGACATGCCGGGGTTGTCGAATACGTTGACGGCGAGAAAGTTGTTGTGAAACTGGATAAGAAAGCGGACGAAGATGAATCAAAAAGTGTAGACATAGAAATTGAAGAAGGAGGCAAAAAAGAAGTCTACACCTTAACCAAATTTAAACGTACCGCCCATTCTACCTGTTATAACCAAATAGCTAGGGTTTCTCCTGGACAGAAAGTCTCCGCCGGGGATCTTTTGGTTGATGGTCCTGCAAGCGAGGATGGGGAGCTTGGACTTGGGCGCAATTTAACAATTGCCTATACAAGCTTCGGTGGATACGGATTTGAAGATGCAATTCTTATATCTGAAAGACTTGTTAAAGAAGATCTTTTAACCTCAATCCACATTGAGGAGTATGAGGCAGAGGTTGTGGACACCAAGCTTGGTCCGGAGGAAATAACCAACGACATCCCCAATGTGTCCGAAGCTGAATTGGCAAACCTTGCTGGTGATGGGATTGTTATGATTGGTGCTGAGGTTGGGCCGAATGACATATTGGTGGGTAAAATTGCTCCAAAGGGCGAAACAGAACTTACTTCCGAAGAAAGACTTCTAAGGGCGATTTTTGGTGAGAAGGCACGCGAAGTAAGAGATACCTCACTGCGCATTCCTCATGGTGAACGAGGAATTGTGGTTGACGTTCAGATTTTGGATAGAGATAAAGGGGATGAGCTTGGACCGGGGGTAATTATGAAGGTGATAGTAAGAGTTGCCCAAATTAGAAAGATTACCGTTGGAGATAAAGTCGCGGGGCGCCATGGAAATAAAGGAGTCGTAAGTAAAATTTTGCCAGTTTCTGATATGCCGTATATGGCAGACGGGACTCCTGTTGATATTCTTATCTCACCTCTTTCCGTTATTTCCCGTATGAATCTTGGACAACTAATGGAGGCGCACCTAGGGTGGGCTCTTAGAACCAAGGCTGAGAAGGGAGCTTTGCCGGTTTTTGACAAAATCGGGGCGGATGTTATTGCCAAAGAGCTTGCCGAAGCTGGTCTGCCTGTAACCGGGAAGGCCAGACTATACGATGGTCGTACCGGGGAGGCTTTCAAGGAGGAAACTGTGGTTGGAGTTAGCTACATTATGAAGCTTATCCACATGGTTGAGGATAAAACCCATGCCCGCTCAACTGGTCCGTACTCCTTGGTTACTCAGCAGCCATTGGGTGGAAAAGCTCAAATGGGAGGGCAGAGACTCGGAGAGATGGAAGTCTGGGCGCTTGAGTCTCACAGGGCGAGCCACACTCTACAGGAGATGTTAACTATAAAGAGCGATGATGTTTTGGGTCGTGCCAAGGCGTTTGAAGCCATCGTTAAAGGGGTAGAAATTCCAGAAGCAACCATTCCCGAAAGCTTCAAAGTGCTGGTCCGCGAGCTTAATTCACTAGGGCTTGCGGTGGAGCCAAAAGGTGCGATTGTTGCCAAAGTCGATGAAGAGGTTGTAGTGGAAGGAACGGAACTTGCCAAGGCGGCAGGGGCCGAACTGGTTGCCACGGAGGAATTAACCGCAGATAAAGGGCCAATGGAGGTTGAGGAGGTAGTAGCTTAAAAATATGGAACAATTAGCAGATCTAAAAAATTTAGCAGACTTTAAGAGTCTACTTGTTAAATTCGCCTCACCGGAGGAAATCCGTGCGTGGAGCCGTGGTGAAATTACAAAGCCGGAAACCATCAATTATAGAACCTTGAAGCCCGAGAAGGATGGCCTTTTTGATGAAAGAATTTTCGGTCCTACCAAAGATTGGGAATGTTACTGTGGAAAGTACAAGAGGATCAGGTACAAAGGAGTTATTTGTGACAAATGTGGAGTTGAAGTTACCCAATCAAGAGTCAGGCGTGAGAGGATGGGACATATAACCCTGGCAACCCCAACGGCGCACGTTTGGTTTTTCAAAGGAGCTCCTTCAAAAATCTCTCTCCTCCTTGGAGTAGCTCCGAGAGGAATTGAGCAGGTAATTTATTTTGCAAGATATTTAGTTACCGAAGTTGACGAAGCAAAGAAGAAGGATGCTCTCAAAAATGTTCTAAAGGCAAAAGATGAAAGGTTGAATGAGGTTGTAGAAAGTTTCAAGTCACGTAAGGATGCCCTTAAAGTTGAGGAGAAAGACGCAAAAGAAAAAATTGCAACTAAGATTAAAAACAAAGAGCAGGCTTCACTGGCTACAGCTGAAATAGAATTAAATCTCAGAAAGAAAGAAGCGGCAGTTAACGAAGAAGAAAAGGCCACTGTAAATAAAACGGGTGAGCTTTTTGATAACCTGATAACTGTCGCAAAAAGTCTACACCCGTTGAGTATTCTAAGTGAGGAAGAATTTGATGAACTTTATGAACACGAAGCCACAGACTTCTTCACAGCAAAGATGGGAGCTGACGCAATCCTTAACGCCGTTGAAAAAATCAATTTGGAAGAAATATCCAAAGTTCTGAGAGAGGAAATAGGTTCAATTAAGGGCGGAAGTAGCAAGTACGTAAAACTTGTTAAAAGACTGAAACTTATCGATGGGCTTAGGAGGGCCAAAGTCAATCCTTCTTGGATGATTCTTAGGGTACTCCCGGTTTTACCACCAGACTTAAGGCCCATGGTTCAGTTATCCGGAGGCCGCTTTGCCACAAGCGATCTTAATGATCTCTATAGAAGGGTTATAAATAGAAATAACAGACTCAAGCACTTAATTTCACTGGGTGCACCCGAAATAATTCTTAGGAATGAAAAAAGAATGCTTCAAGAGGCGGTCGATTCATTGATCGATGCGTCCCAAAGAAAAGCAACCAGAAAAAGCCGTGGTAGGCAACCCCTAAGATCCCTAAGTGACATGCTTCGTGGTAAACAGGGTAGGTTTAGACAAAACTTACTTGGAAAAAGAGTTGACTATTCTGGAAGAAGCGTCGTTATCGTAGGTCCCGAACTTAAACTTACTCAGTGCGGACTTCCCAAGGATATGGCTCTTGAGATGTTTAAGCCATTTGTTCTTAGGGAGATGATCGCACGAGGTATTGCCCCTAATGTCAAAAGCGCCAAAAACATGCTTGATAGGCGTCCTCCTGAAGTCTTTGACATTTTGGAAGAAATCACAAAAGACCACCCAGTTCTTCTTAACCGTGCTCCCACCTTGCACAAACTTTCTATTCAGTCGTTTTATCCAGTATTAATCGAGGGAAGTGCCATCAGGCTTCATCCGGCGGTTTGTTCTGGATTTAATGCCGATTTTGACGGTGACCAAATGGCGGTACATGTTCCTCTTTCAACAAAGGCTGTCGAGGAAGCAAGAACCCTGATGCTTCCGACAAATAATTTACTTAAACCGAGTGACGGCGGTCCTGCGGCCACCCCTTCCAGTAAGGAAATCGCACTGGGGGCATATTATCTGACAAGTGAAGATTCGAGAATATCTCTCTATCCGACAATTTTTGCAGACAAGGACGAGGCAATTTACGCCTATCAATCTGACTATCTTGAAGTCAGGCAAAAAATTCAGGTAAAAATTGGAAAGGATATAGTCGAAACTACTGTTGGTAGACTCCTTTTCAATGAGGTCTTGCCGGAGAATTTTGACTTTATTAATGAGGCAGTAACCTCCTCGGTTATTAAATCTTTGTTTGTCAAAGCGTACGCGACGGTTTCTAGGGAGCGCGTTGTGCAGTTGGTTGATGATATTAAAGATTTGGGATTTTTTGGTGGAACAATTTCTGGAATTTCATTTGGTATTTTTGATGCGAAACTTTATCCCGGGAAGGCCAAAGTCTTGGAAGAGGCCGATAGCAAAGTAGCCGAAATAGAGGATAACTTTAATCAGGGTCTTATTACTCAGGAGGAAAAAAGGCGCCTTACCCAGGAAGTTTGGATCGAAGTTTCAGAAGACTTGGCGGATAAAACCTGGAACGAGATGGAAGCAACAAACCCAATCCGCGTCGTAATTGATGCTAAAGTTGGTCGTGCTTCAAGGGATCAAGTTAAACAGCTTGCAGCCATCCGTGGTTTGGTTGTTGATCCTCTTGGAAAAATTGTTGAACTTCCTATTAAGAGTAACTTTAGAGAAGGCCTAAGTGTATTTGAGTATGTTACTTCATCCCGTGGTTCCAGAAAGGGCTTAACCGATACCGCTATTAAAACAGCTGATGCAGGATACTTAACCAGGAGACTGGTAGATGTTGCCCACGACGTAATCGTTAGATTGGAAGATTGTGGAACAAAAGAGGGGTATGAAATTAAGAAAGATGTTCGTCCCCATGTTTTTGTCCAAAGGATTTTTGGCAGATTTGCCGCCAAAGACATAGTTGCTCCTAAGGGAAAGAAGGTTCTGGTATCTGCAGGGGAAATCATTGATGAAGCTACCGCCAAGAAAATTGACGAAGCGGGGGTTACCTCGGTAATTGTCAGGTCTCCGCTTACTTGTGAGGCTAGATATGGAATGTGTGTAAAGTGCTATGGTTGGGATCTTGGGACAAAGGCAACAGTGGAGGTTGGAATGCCAGTTGGAGTTGTTGCAGCCCAATCAATTGGAGAACCAGGAACCCAACTTACTCTTCGTACAAAACACGCTGCAGGTGTGGTTGGAGTTGACGTTACCCAGGGTCTTCCTAGAGTTGAGGAATTGGTTGAAGCCAGACTTCCCAAAGTTGTTTCTGCCCTAAGTGAAATTACGGGTAAAGCTCACATATCAGAAACCGACGAAGGTTGGAAAGTCACGGTTACTTCTAAGGGTACTCCTAAAGAAGAGAAAGAATATATTATTGCAAAGACTTTGGAGCTTGCAATTGAGGACGGAGCGGTGGTTGAGGCTGGGGAAGCCTTGGCCAAAGGGGCACTCGATATTAAAGATATTCTTTCGATTAAAGGACTTAGAGCTGCACAGGAATATCTTGTAAGCGAGATTCAAAAGGTCTATGAATCCCAGGGAATTCCGATCAATGATAGACATTTTGAAGTTATTGCCAGGAAGATGAGTGATGAGGTAAGGATTGTTACTACCGGAGATACGCCGTTCCTTCCGGGGGAACTTGCCAGCCGTGCCAGTTTTGAAGAGGAAAACGATAAAGTTTTGGCAGCGGGTGGAGAACCCGCTAGCGCTCAACAGGTAGTGTTGGGAATCACAAGACGCGCACTATATACAGATAGCTGGCTTTCTGCAGCCTCATTTGAGCAGACCACGGATGTATTAACAGAAGCCTCTCTTCTTGGACGTGAAGATAAACTCGTAGGACTTAAAGAAAACGTTATAATTGGTAGGCTCATTCCGGTAACAGCAGAAAGAGCAGCGATGAACCAAGGTTAATATGCCAACAATTAATCAACTTACAAGAAAGGGCAGAAAACATATTGCCAGAAAGACAAAAACCACGGCTCTTAAGAGGTGGTTTAATGCTAAAGACAGAAAGTTTTCTGAAAGTCACTCCGCCTTTAAGCGGGGAGTTGTACTGGCTGTAAGAACAATGACACCCAAAAAGCCGAATTCGGCCCTCAGAAAAGTTGCCAGAGTACGTCTTTCAAATAAGCAGGAAGTTACGGCTTATATTCCGGGTGAAGGGCATGAACTTGCTGAACATTCAATTGTGTTGGTCAGAGGGGGACGTGTCAAAGATCTTCCGGGAGTAAAATATCATGTTATTAGAGGTAAATACGATACAACCGGAGTAGCAGGCAGGCAGTCGGGAAGAAGCAGATATGGAGCTAAAAAAGGACAAGGAGGAGCGAAAGCCGTTTAACGTATGGCAAGAAAAGGAACAGTCAGACCAAAGATTTTAGAGCCGGACCCTTTGTACGGAAGCCGCCTGGTAACAAAACTTATCAATAGGAGTATGCATGATGGTAAAAAATCTATAGCTAGAACCGAAATTTACGAGGCCTTTGAAATAATTAAGGAAAAGTCCGGAGGCGATCCTTTGAAAGTTTTTAATCAGGCCCTCGAAAACATCAAACCCACAATGGAAGTTAGAGCGAGAAGAATCGGTGGAGCGGCCTATCAAGTTCCTGCTCCCGTAAGAGGCCCAAGGCGTGACTCCTTGGCAATTAGGTGGTTAATTGCAGCCGCGAATGCAAGATCAAATTCTGATTTCCACACATATGGTAAAAAACTTGCCGCCGAAATACTGGATGCTGCCAAGAGTGAGGGTGCAGCGGTAAAGAAAAGAACAGACATGGAGAGAGTGGCTGAGGCCAACAAAGCCTTTGCTCACTTTAGGTGGTAAAGATAGAAGTTTCTTCTTTCCGAGAAACCAATTTACAGATAAACTAATTAACTATGGCAGAAGTAGCAAAGAAAAAAGCGGCGATAGTAATGACGGCGACAAAAGATCGCAATATTTCCTATGAAAAGATCCGAAATATCGGCATTATTGCCCACATAGACGCTGGTAAAACCACAACTACCGAAAGACTACTTTTTGAAACCGGAAGGACTTATAAATTAGGGTCTGTTGATGAAGGAACCACTGTTACAGATTGGATGGCCCAGGAGCGCGAGCGTGGAATCACAATTGTTTCGGCTGCAATCACTACTTTTTGGGATCTGAAGAAAAGTACTTCAGTTGAAGCAGGGCACTACAGAATAAATATTATTGACACCCCTGGACATATCGATTTTACCGCCGAAGTTGAGCGTTCCCTGAGAGTTTTGGATGGAGCTTTAATGGTTTTTGACGGCAGGACCGGAGTTGAATCCCAATCCGAAACCGTTTGGAGACAGGCGGATAGATACAGTGTTCCCAGAATTTGTGTTTTAAATAAGCTCAACCTGATCGGGGCCAATTTTGAAGAATCAATTAAATCAATTCGTGAGCGCCTTGGGGCAAATGCAGCCCCCGTTATTTACCCAATAGGCCAAGAGCATGAACACAGGGGTGTGGTGGACCTTATCAAAATGAAAGCCTTCACATATAAAGATGTTGCCGATCATGAGTTAACCGAAGAAGAAATCCCAGCAGAAGTTGCAGATAGCGCCAAGAAATATCGACAGGAGCTTCTCGAAAGAGCCGCTGAGTTTGATGATGAAGCCCTAAATCTATTCCTCGAGGGTAAGGAAATCGATGAACAGACTCTTAAAAGAGCAATCCGTAAGGGGGTAATTGCCGGTAAATTCTTCCCAATATTCGGTGGAGACAATAGGACCGCAGAGAGCCAACTCCTATTGGACGGAGTTGTGGAATTTTTACCCTCCCCACTTGATCTTCCTCCTGTTGAAGGAATTGATCCTAAAACCAGCGAGAAAGCTACTCGTGAGAGAAAAAATGAAGCTCCTTTTAGCGGCCTGGCATTTAAAGTTATGACAGATCCACACGTAGGCCGGTTAGTTTATGTCAGAATTTATTCAGGAACTCTTTCAGCGGGTCAGCAGGTCTATAACTCCTCGGAGCAAAAACCAGAAAGGATTGGTAAACTGGTACTACTTCACGCCGATCAAAGAGAACTTATTGAAACCGCTTATGCCGGAGAAATCGTGGCCGTTGTTGGAATAAAAGACACAACCACAGGTAACACCATTTGTGATTCCGGACACCCGATTGTTCTTGAGTCGATTAATTTCCCGGAGCCGGTTATTTCACTTGCCATTGAACCGGCAACAAAATCGGATCAGGAGAAGATGGGTTTGGCCTTAAGTAAACTTTCCGATGAGGACCCGACCTTTAGAATCAAAAGTAATCCCGAAACAGGGCAGACTATTATTTCTGGAATGGGAGAACTTCAACTGGAAGTATTAGTTGACAGAATGAAGAGGGAATTTAACGTTTTGGCTACAACTGGTGCTCCTCAGGTTGCTTATAAAGAAACCGTCAAGAAAATTGGCGAAGGAGAGGGTAAATACATTCGTCAAACAGGAGGTCGTGGACAGTACGGGCACTGTCTTATTAGGCTTGAACCAATGGGTCGTGGTGAAGGATTTGAATTCAAAAGTGAGATTAAGGGTGGTGCCATTCCTCAGGAATATATTCCTCCTATCGAAAAGGGTATCAAAGAAAAGATGGAGAATGGAGTCTTGGCGGGTTTTCCCATGGTTGATATGAAAGCTGTGGTTTACGACGGAAGCTTCCATGAGGTTGATTCCTCCGAGATCGCCTTCAAGATTGCCGGCTCCATGGCTCTGGAAGATGCATTTAGACATTCCGATCCAATTCTTCTCGAGCCTATTATGAAGGTGGAAGTTTCCACACCCGATGAATTTATGGGAGACGTTATTGGGGACCTTTCCTCTAAACGCGCCCAAGTTTCCGGAACCGAAAAGAGAGGGTTAATGACCGTAATTAATGCTGCGGCTCCGTTGGCTGAACTATCTGGTTATGCAACCAAACTCAGGTCTTTAACCCAGGGACGAGCCAGCTACTACATGGAGCCTTCCCACTACGAGGAAGTACCAAGAAACATTTCCGAAGCAATTGTTGCCAAATCCGGTAAGGTCGAAATGCCAAGAGGATAATTCTGAGATGACTCTTGACTTGCCTAACTAGCCTCGGATATAATAGTCACTTGTACACCTATGGCAGGAGAAGCTAAAAAGAAATACGAAAGAACAAAGCCGCACGTAAATATTGGCACTATTGGCCACGTTGACCACGGCAAGACCACACTTACCTCAGCTATTACTATGGTTTTGGCCAAAAAAGGTTTGGCTGTCGCCAAAAAGTACGAAGATATTGATTCCGCTCCGGAAGAAAGAGAAAGAGGGGTTACGATTAATCTTTCCCACCAAGAATACGAGACAGAAAAACGTCACTATGCCCACATCGATGCTCCGGGCCATGCCGATTACATCAAAAATATGATCACGGGTGCAGCCCAGATGGACGGAGCTATTTTGGTTGTCTCCGCAGCTGATGGGCCCATGCCTCAAACAAGAGAGCACGTAATTTTGGCCAAGCAGGTTAACGTTCCGGCAATTGTGGTTTTCCTCAATAAAGTCGACATGGTTGATGATAAAGAACTAATCGACTTAGTTGAAGCCGACGTTCGAGAACTTCTTAAGAAATATGGCTACCCGGGAGACGAAGTACCTGTTATCAGGGGATCCGCTTTGAAAGCTGTTGAGGGGGACGCCGAAGCAGAAAAACAGATAACCGCTCTGATGGAAGCGGTTGATACATACATTCCAGATCCCGTGCGTGAAGTTGATAAACCTTTCTTAATGGCAATAGAGGACGTCTTTACCATTCAGGGACGTGGTACGGTCGTTACAGGGCGTGTGGATAGAGGTAAGATCAAGGTCAACGAAGAGATTGAAATTGTAGGACTTAAAGCCACTCAAAAGACAGTGGTTACAGGACTTGAAATGTTTAGAAAAACCCTTGATGAGGCCATGGCAGGGGATAATATTGGAGTACTTCTTAGGGGAGTTGAAAAAGATCAGGTTGAGCGCGGACAAGTTCTTTGCAAAACCGGCTCATTGACTCCCCATACCGAGTTTGAAGCCGAAGTCTATATCTTGAGCAAAGAGGAAGGTGGACGTCACACACCGTTCTTTACTGGCTACAAACCGCAATTCTATATTAAGACAGCTGATATTACAGGAGAAGCCACTCTCCCTGAAGGAATTGAGATGGTTATGCCTGGAGATAATGCCAAGATGAAGATCAAACTTATTTCTCCGGTAGCCATGGAAGAGGGATTCAGATTTGCAATTCGTGAAGGCGGACACACAGTTGGCGATGGCGTAATAACCAAGATAATCGCCTAAGAGAAAGCACATTAACCTAGATGGCAAGCTCAAGACTTAGAGTAAAACTCAAGAGTTACGATCATAGAGTTTTAGACGAGGCGGCTGCAAAGATAATCGATACCGCTTTAGCTACTGGTGCGAAAATAATTGGTCCAATACCTCTTCCCACCGCTCGTACCATGATGGCCATCAAGGAATCTCCATTTACAGATAAAGACGCGCAGGAGCACTACGAAGTTTTGGTGCACAAAAGACTAATAGATATTATAGATCCCTCCCCGCGTACAGTTGATTCCCTTGGGAATCTCGATCTTCCAGCAGGAGTCTCCATTGAGATCAAGATGTAAATTTGACCCCCTTTACATTTACCTTGCACGAAAGGGGACTATCCACCACAATTGAAGCGCGCCAGAAGTAATTATAAATATTTGATGGCAATAAAGACTCAAAATGCTTCAGGTAATTTTTTAGAAATTTAGCCAAGTTCCAAACAAGGCTAGGAATCTTGATTTGCTCATATTTTTTACCTTTCGCCTTCATTAAAATCCTAAAAATTTCCGACAGAGTCAGATTTTGGGTAGCAATTGAGATAATTCTTGGTTTTTGAGAAGTTGCGAGAGAACTTTTCAGAATAAACCCCGCGGCGTCTCCCATATTGATTAAACCAACTTTTCCGGGCCAATTTAGCCTTGAAAGTACTGAATTTTTATCTACCAATTTTCTCAAAAAGTTTAAGAAACTATTTTTCCTCGGATTTTCTCCCCAAACAGTCGGAAGTCTAATAATCGTCAGTTTAAATTTTTTCTCTTTGACTGCTTTTAGGAGAATTTCTTCGGCCTCAAGTTTAGTTTTTCCATATCTGTTGTTTGTTGCAGGTTTTGTTTTTTCGTCTATCGGTTTATCTGTATCAGTTCTTCCTGAAAAAATCGCTTGGGAACTAGTAAAAATAAAATGTGTTTTTGGGCCGATATTTTTTAGGTTTTTAATCAAATTTCTGGTTCCGACATCATTACATCTCTGATCTGGTTTTGAAGTATCAGTTGCTGCCGCTAAATGAATAATTAACCTTGGACTTTTTGGGATTTTGCCAAGATTCTTGCCGGTTACCAAATCATATTTCCCCTCGTTCAGGAGAAATATTTCTTCATTTTCATATCTTTTCTTGATTAGGGGAACAAGACTGCTTCCTATAAATCCATTGGCTCCGGTAATAAGTATCATTTGGCTTTTAGCGTATTATAATACCGTTAACCGTGAGAAAATTCTTTAATTTCATAATTCAGCATAAATGGTTTGCTGCATCCTTGATTTTAGCCGTATTCTTGGCATTTTCTAGATTCGGTCATGGTGTAATACAGCAGGATAATTATGTTGATTATGCACGGATGATTCCCGGCTCGATCAACAAAGTCTCATTTTTTGATTCCCGTCTTATGCCCGGATTGCCAATTTTGATTTACTTGATCACATTTGTTGTAAAAAATCATTATCTTGCCGGCTACATCGTTACCTTACTTTCCTTTACTGGATCTTATTTTTTGCTTTATAAGATCACAAACTCAAAACTAAGTATCTTGCCTTTAATTTTTCCACCCGTCTTGCTAAATTTGGCTTCCCTTATTGATACCGAATTTCCATTTATTTTTTTGATACTTCTGGGGTATTTACTTATAAAGAGAAAAAAACTTGCCTGGGCATTTCTTGTTGTCGGGCTTTCGGTTTGGTTCAGGCTTGCGGGGGTTGCAGTAATATTTGGTGTCTTTGTATATCTCTTAATTCAAAAAGACCTGAAAAAGTTTTTTACCTACCTGCCATATTTCTTAATCCCTGTTGTGGTCTTGATGATTTATAACGTTCATTTTTTTGGTACGAGGAACCCCTTTTATCAACTTTTTACCTATGAAGTGCTTCACCCCGGCAGAATCAGTATTGGGGTGATCCAGCTGGGGCAAGATTTGATTAGAGCCTTTAGGTGGGGTTGGTACAGGATTATTTTCTCTGGCTTTGTGCATATTGTTCTTTTTGCTGTTCTGTGGCTAAAATCGATCAAAGTCAGGAGTCTTGAGTTTTGGATAATTACCGGAATTTACATTTTTACCCTGACAGTTAACTTGGTTCCTTTTTTGGAAAACCTTGGTCGTTATCTATGTCCCACAATACCGATTTACTGGATAATGTTTTATTCCAAGTTCAGAAGTTCAAAAATTTTGTACTTGATACTACCACTATCCGCCCTTGTGGTCTTAATTTGACGAGTGTTAAGGAAATAAAAGTTAATCCCCCATAGAATTACCGCTCCATAAAACTGAGTTGGTCGAAGAATTACTGGATATATAAATGGATTTTTATAAACCCAGCCAATAAGGAAACAGGAAAGCAATAATAAGCCCAATAGAACAATATTTTTGGATTTAATAATATTGATAAACAGAACGATAAAAGTAAAAATTAGCCAAACAAAATGGTGTTGCCAGCTGGTTGCGTCGAATAGAAGTAAAGTAATTATAAAAAAAGAGAGCCCCAAATTGAAATCTTTCTTTTTGAGTATCAAATAGGCAGCGATGGGGATAAGTATGACTGTGGCAGCAGTGTGTAGGTAGACTCTTGCACCAAAATCTGAAATAAACCATGCAACAAAACCCAACACACCCTGGTTTGAATAAACATATAGATAGGGGGCTGTAAAGCTAGTTAGTGGAAGGATTGCTGACTGATACCAGGTAGTCCAAATTTGTGGTGGCCAAAAAATTAAGGAGGCGGCGATTAGTACTGCCACCACCAGCGTACTTATAAAGACCACTTTCCATGATTTTTTTAATGTAAAGAATAGTAGGAAAAACGCAAAGATGGGTTTGAGAGCGATTGCCACCCCTAAAGATAGTCCTGCGGCAAGGGAGTTTTTATTTGACTTAGTTTCCAAGAAAACCGCCAGAAGAAGTAGAAAAAGTACAATCATATTAACCTGGCCCATTCCCAAGGAAAATTTTATAGGGAAAGACAAGAGAGAAACCCCTGAAAATAACAGGAAATAATGCCAGGGAACCTTTTTTGTGGCAATTTTAAGTGAAAGGAAAACCGAACCGATAATTGAGGCAAAAGAAAGATAGGTGAATATTACGAGTGCCTTGTGATAGGAAAGGAGGGCAAGCGGTAAGAAAAAAATCTCACTGACAGGCGGGTAGGCATTGGGATAGTCAAGACCCGCTCCCAGGTATGGCTCCTTAGCGGTAGTTAGAGCTTTTGCGGATAACCAAACCTGGGTGAAATCTGGAGCACTTTCCGAAAGAATTCTGGGAAGGTTTCTTCCTAAAATCAGGCCAAAACTAGCAAGAAATAGGATGATTGCTCCGATTTTGATCCAAACCTTTTTCACCCCAGTATCTTAACACATGGTCAATGGTTACACCTGTTTGCGAAACTTAATAGCTTCTGTTATAATTCCCCTCGTAACATGCAAGTGGTTTTCAACGCAGTTGACCACGGTTGATCTTCTAAGGTAGCCTCACAAGGCGCCCTTTGAAGGCGCCTTTTTTGTTGTTTACTGGCCCCGAGTGTTAGTTGGGGGGTTCCAAAACCAAAATGATTAATACAATCTTAGGCTCAAAAGGAGTCAGTTCACAGACCTTTATAGAAGGTTTTAGGATCCCCGTTACAAAAGTAACTGCGGGACCTTGCGTCGTGACCCAAGTTAAGAAAATGGAGACCGATGGCTATTGGGCAATCCAGCTCGGTTTTTCCTCAAAAAGGGCCAAAAACACTTCAAAACCCCTTCAAGGACACCTCAAAACAACCTCAAAAGATCAAAAATTTCCACGCTATATCAGAGAGATTAGAGTAGAAAAAGAACCGGAATTTAAAATCGGAGACGAAATAAAAGCCTCCGATATTTTTAAGGCTGGAGATGTTGTTGCTGTAACGGGAACCTCGAAGGGCAAGGGTTTTGCGGGGGTAGTTAAGAAACATCACTTTAGAGGTGGTCCCCGAACCCATGGTCAGAGCGATCGTGAGAGAGCCCCGGGTTCAATCGGGCAAACCACAACCCCAGGAAGAGTTTATAAAGGCAAGAAGATGGCAGGCAGAATGGGTGGGGAAAAGTCTACGATTAAAAATTTACATATAATTTCAGTTAATTCAGAGAGCGGAGAAATTGAAATTTCAGGCCAAGTCCCGGGTAACACCGGGTCTTTAGTTTCTATTAGAAAGATAAAATCTGGAAGCCTTAAGGAACTTGAACACGAGGTTGTTGCACAAGTAGTTGAAGGTGAAGCTCCTGCCGAAGAGGGTACACCGGAAGGTGGGAAACCCGCTTCCGCTGAAGCCGCGGCGGGCAAACCTGCTGAGGCGCCTAAAGCCGAAGCACCCAAAGAGGAAGTCAAAGAATAAATATGATCAAGATACAAAAATTTACATCTAAAGGGGCGAAGCTGGGACAGGAAGCTCTTCCCAAAGAGTTTGACCAAAAAGTCAACATGGCCCTTTTGGCTCAGGCGGTACATGTTTTTGAAGAAAGAAGCCATGTCGGTCTAAGGAAAACCAAAACCAGAGCCGAGATCAATAGGACAACCAAGAAAGTTTACAAGCAAAAAGGAACCGGTGGAGCACGTCACGGAAGCCGTAGAGCCAATGTCTTTGTCGGTGGAGGAGTAGCACTCGGGCCGAGGCCGGTAAGAAGAATATTAAGTTTGTCAGGGAAAATGAAAGCCCAGGCCAGACTTCTGGCATATAGCCTTAAAGCTGGTGATGGACAGTTAATTTCTGTTTCGGGTCTTTCCAAGTTCGAAAAAACCAAATCCGCTTCAGAGTTAATTGCAGCCCTGACAAAGGTAACCGGTGCAAAAAGATTCACCTTTATCCTTGCTGATGGAAGTAAAAGTGCCGTCAAGTATTTCAGAAATTTAAAGTTGGCAAGTGCACTTTTTTGGAAGGATGCCAACGCCTACGACATATTTGATGGCGGATTGATCGTTCTTGATTCGGATATATTTGCTAAAAAGGTCGAAGAAACCAAGAAAGTCGTCAAGAAAGAAACTAAGGAAAAATGATTACACCAATTTTTACAGAGAAAAGTTTAAAAGCAGCCAAACTCGGTAATTACACATTCCGAGTAGAGCCCAGGATGGATAAAAAGAGGATTGCAGCTAAGATAGCTGAGATCTTTGGAGTTAAAGTGGTTAGGGTAAGAACCATTAAAACTGGTGGAGAAAAGGGCAGAAACGCCAAGGGCAGGAACTTTTCAGTAAAAGCAAGCAAGAAGGCAATAGTTACCCTTAAAGAAGGAGACAAATTGGATATTTTCGAGGAGGGTAAGAAAAAATGAAGAGATTAAAGACAATTTTACAAAAAAAGTCCGGAAGAGTTCGTGGCAGAGTTACTGTAAGGCATCAAGGTGGTCGTGAGAAAAGGTATTTTCGCTTGATTGATGCAAAAAGAAGCAAGAAAGATGTCTGGGGAAGAGTTTTGGCAATTGAGTACGATCCTAATAGAAATGCCGAGGTAGCTTTGGTATTATACGAGGACGGTGAAAGACGCTATATCGTTAGTCCGGATGGACTAAAGGTTGGAGCAAAAGTTATAGCTTCGGATGTAGCCCCGGTTGAGGCAGGAAATGCTCTTCCTTTAAGGGCTATCCCTGTGGGAACCCAGATTCATAATATTGAGATTTATAAAGGTAAAGGTGGGCAGATGGTCAAAGGAGCCGGAAGCGCAGCAGTGGTTTTTGGTAAAGAGGATGCTTGGGTTTTGGTTAAGCTTCCCTCGGGAGAGATCAGAAGATTTGATCCAGAGTGTATCGCCGAAGTCGGACAGGTTGGAAATGTTGAAGCCAAGAATGAAGTAATTCATAAAGCCGGCCGTGTTAGACATATGGGGATTCGACCTTCAGTCCGCGGAGTTGCGATGAATCCACATTCCCATCCGCACGGGGGCGGAGAAGGAAGAAGTGGGGTTGGAATGAAATACCCGAAGACTGTTTATGGGCGCCGTGCAGTAGGCAAAACCCGAAACAAAAAGAAATATTCCAACCGTTTGATAGTTCAGAGAAGAGGAGGAAAAGCTATTTTAGGCTAAGAATATGTCAAGAAGTTCCAAAAAGGGTCCGTTTATCGACCCAATACTAGTCAAAAAGATCGAAAAGGGAATGGGGCTTAAAGAAAGCCCTATCAAGACGTGGTCCAGAAGGTGCCAAATATCGCCGGAATTTGTCGGAAAATATTTCCAAGTTCATAACGGCCATGTATTTATTGATGTTTTTGTAACGGAAGATATGGTTGGCCATGCTCTGGGTGAATTTGCTCCCACAAGAACATTTAGAGGACATGGAGAAATAGTTAAAAGAACTCTCGAAAAGACGTAAACCTATGGAAAAACAATTTAAAGCAACACAAAAATATCTTTTGATGAGTCCGAGAAAAATCAGGCTCGTTGTCGGGGTAATCAAAAAAATGAAGCCGGCAGAAGCCGTCGAAAAGCTGCCTTTTATCCAAAAAAGGGCAGGAGCAGAGCTTGCAAAAGTCATAAAAAGTGCCATTACCTCTGCAAAAAATGCAGGAGTAAGTGATACAGACTTGATCTTTAAAGAAATTCAAATAGGGGAAGGCCCCAGGCTTAAAAGAGGCAGGGCCGCAAGCCGTGGCATGTGGCATCCTTTTAAAAGAAGGATGGCTCATATTAGAGTAATTCTTGTATCAACCAAGGTCCAAGTTGAAAAGAAAGAAGAAAAGAAGACTGAGAAGGTTGAAAAGAAAGAAATCAAAAAAAATGGGACAAAAAGTTAATCCTACCGGCATAAGAATTGGAACCTTTCTACCTTGGAAATCCAGGTGGTTTGGCGACCAGGGAAATTTCAAGGATTTCTTGATTGAGGACATCAGGATCAGAAAAGGCTTGACCAAAAAGTTGAAACTTGCAGGCATAACGGGCGTTGAAATAGAAAGGCTACCAAAAAGCATGGTGGTAATTATTACCGTAAGCCGACCCGGAGTTGTCATAGGTAGGGGTGGAACCGGGATAGAGGATGTTAAAAAGTATATTTTGGGAATCATAGGTGAAGTAAGAGGCAAAGTCATAAAAGATCTTAAAATTGACATCAGAATTAATGAGGTTAAAAACCCCGAACTTTCGGCGTGTTTAGTAGCAGAAAGAATCGCCGGAGAGATGGAGCGAAGAATCCCCCACAGACGCGCAACCCAAAAAGCGATGGAAAGAGTGATGGCTTCCGGGGCATTGGGAGTAAAAGTAGTTATAGCGGGGCGTATCAATGGGGCGGAAATTTCTAGGGTTGAAAAATTCCATCAGGGTTCGGTTCCTACGCAGACTTTAAGGGAGATTGTCGATTATGCACAGGTTCCGGCACTACTCCAAAGAGGATATGTCGGGGTGAAGGTTTGGATACACAAGAAACAAGAATAAGCAAAGCTTAAATCAGTCTAAAAAATATGTTACAACCAAAAAGAAGAAAATACATAAAAGAATTTAGGGGCAGGAGGCACGGAGTTGCAACCCGCGGAAGTTCCATTTCTTTTGGAGATTTTGCTATGAAATCACAGGAAGTGTCTTGGGTAACATCCGCTCAGATTGAATCGGCAAGGCGTACCATCACACACGGTCTCAGGAAAGGTGGAAGAGTTTGGGTGAGGATATTTCCCGATAAACCGATTACGGCTCGTCCTGCAGGAAAAAGAATGGGTGGAGGCAAAGGTGATATTTCGACCTATGTTGCCGTTGTCAGGCCTGGAACGATTCTTTTTGAAGTTGCAGGAGCAGACCCGGCGATTGTCCGTGAGGCTTTTAGAAAAGCCGCCGCAAAACTACCAGTTGATATAAAAATAGTAAGTAGGGATGAAGAATAATTATATGAAAAGAAAAGACTATAAAGAATTAAAAGGAAAGACTATCGAAGAACTGGTCAAATTGGCCTCCACCAAAAGGATAGAGGCGACTAAAAAGAAGATGCAGATTTTGGGTGGAAAAGAGAAGAACCTGAAAGTGCATAGGAATTTACGAGCTGAAATTGCTAAAATACTTACTTTGGTTCGCGAAAAGGAGATTCTTGAGGAAATGCAGCCAAAAGAGGTTGAGACAAAGAAAACAAAAGTAAGCAAAGATTGAAATCACGATTATGAAAATTTTTACAGGAAAAGTAGTTGCAACAAAAACTGCCAAAACAGCGACTGTTGCAGTGGAAAGAATGACTATTCACCCGCTTTATAAAAAAAGATTCAAAAGAATAACCAAATACCAAGTTCATGACGAAACGGGAGTTAAAGTTGGGGATAATGTTAAGTTCGTCGGCAGCCGCCCTTATTCCAAAACAAAAAAGTGGAAAATCATGGAAGTGGTAAAAGAGAAAGGTAAGGCCAAAAAATAATATGTTGCAATTAAGAACGATGATGGTACCGGCAGACAATAGTGGAGCCAAAAGGATTATGATAATCGGTGTTCCTGGAAGAGTTGGTAGGTTTGCCACCCTCGGGGACGTTGTTTTGGGAGTTGTAAAAGGAGCCGACCCAGCAGGAATTGTAACCGATCACGAAAAAGTCAGAGTTCTGATAGTTCGGACCCGTAAAGAGGTTGGAAGAAAAGACGGAAGCTACGTCAGGTTTGATGACAATGCAGGGGTAGTCATTGATAAACAAGGGCTTCCAAGGGGAACCAGGATATTAGGCCCCATCGCAAGGGAAATTAAAGAAGCCGGTTACAATAAAATTGCGTCTTTGGCGCGGGAGGTAGTTTAATATGATTAAATTTAAAATTGGAGACACGGTTAAAATAACGGCGGGTAAAGATAAAGGCAGGGAAGCCAAAATTGAAAAGATTATTCCGGGTGAAGAGAAAGTAATAATTCCGGGAGTGAATCTATATAAAAAACATGTTAAGGGTTTTGGCGACGTTAAAGGCGGGGTTTATGATATTCCAAGACCCCTTGGCTTTGGTAAAATTGCCTTGATTTGCCCGAAATGCAAAAAAATGACGAGGATTGGTTTTAAGTTCGCAGGGGAAGACAAGGTAAGGATATGCAAAAAATGCAAAAAGGAGATTGATACAAAATGATAGCTAGATTGCAGGAAAAATTTGAAAAAGAAATAAAAGCAACTCTTGCAAAAGAGTTTGAAATAAAGAATAGCCACGCAATCCCAGGAGTTGCCAAGGTTGTTATTAATATGGGAGTAGGAAATGCGGCCAAAAACCAACAGCAAATGGACAATCTGAAAAGGGATATTGCGGCGATTACGGGGCAAGCTCCTTCTATAAGGAATGCAAAGGTTTCAATTGCGAGCTTTAACCTCAGGGCCGGAATGCCGGTAGGGCTTAGTGTTACCTTAAGGGGAGAGCGTATGTATTCGTTCCTGGATAGACTTTTTTCAATAGCACTTCCTCGACTTAGGGATTTTAGGGGAGTATCTACCAAATCTTTTGATGAAAGGGGAAACTATACATTGGGGTTTGAGGAACACACGGTTTTTCCGGAGATTGATCCAGGCAAAGCCGCTGCCCCCCATGGACTGGAAATAACGATTGTTACGACAGCAGAAGACAAGGAAAAATCTAAAAGACTTTTGGAACTATTGGGTTGCCCGTTTATTAAAGAGGAGGTACAAAAATGAGTACAACAGCCAAAGAGGTGAGAGAAACCAAAAAATTAAAGTTCAAAGTCAGGTATCACAACAGATGCAAAATCTGCGGAAGGTCTAGAGGGTACTTACGTAGATATGGCCTTTGCAGACTTTGTTTTAGAGAATATGCCCTAAAGGGAGAAATCCCCGGAGTTAAAAAGGCATCTTGGTAATATGATAAACACATTTTCAAATTATTCAGTTGGAGACTTTTTGATAAGAATAAAAAATGCGGCTACAGCCGGAAATAAAGCCGTGGAGTATAAAGCCGAAAAGCAGATCGTGGCAATTGCGGAAGCCATGAAAAAACTCGGATTTTTGGACACAGTTAAAAAAGAGAAAAATGTTCTAACAGTTACTCTGGCCTTCAAAAGCAAAAAACCGGTCATAATGAACCTTAGACTGATCTCAAAGCCCGGACTTAGAATCTATATGGGAGCCGATGAAATAGATAAGAAAAAAGGCCCATCTACTTATCTTTTGACCTCCCCCAAAGGGGTAATTTCATCTAAAGATGCAGTTAAGGGTAGAATCGGCGGAGAGGTTATTGCCGAAATTTGGTCATAAATTTATGAGTAAGATTGGAAAACAACCGGTAATTATACCAGCAGGAGTCACAGTAGAGGTTAGTGGCCACACTGTCAAAGTTGCTGGTACCAAAGGAACTCTGGAGAAACATTTTCCCCCGGAAATTAATGTGGAAGTAAAGGAAGGAAAAGTATTGGTAACCGCCAAGGGGAACGGAAAGTACATAATGTCCCTACATGGTACAACCAGGGCCTTAATAAATAATGACGTTAAAGGGGTAAGTGAAGGCTGGAATAAACAGCTCGAACTGGTTGGAACCGGTTTCAAGGCAGAGGTTGCTGGTAAAACTTTGTCTCTGACGGTGGGGTATAATCATCCAGTAAAAATCGAAGCTCCGGAAGGAATCACTTTTAAAGTGGAAAAGACAATCATTACTGTCGAAGGAGCCAATAGGGAAGTCGTTGGACAAGTTGCCGCAGACATTCGTGGTGTCAGACCCCCCGAGCCCTATAAAGGTAAAGGAATAAAATATGTTGACGAAGTCATTAGAAGGAAGGCTGGTAAAGCCGCCGCCGCGAAAGCCGGTCCGGCAGCCGCCGCCTAATACAGATATGAGAAGTAAAGAAATAAAAGCAAAAAGATATTCACAAAGAAAGAGAAGGGTAAGAGCCAAAATTATTGGGACAACAAAACGTCCAAGACTTTCAATCTTTCGTTCCAATACTCATATTTATGGGCAGATAATTAATGATGAAAAGGGAGAAACTTTATTGTCTTTTTCGGACCTTAAAATTAAAAAAGAAGCTAAGATGACCAAGACTCAAATTGCAGGGACGGTTGGAGAAGAAATTGCTAAAAAGGCTTTGGCCAAAAAGATTAAAACCATAGTTTTTGACAGAAATGGATTTATGTATCATGGCAGGGTTAAAGCTTTAGCTGAAGGTGCCAGAAAAGGAGGATTGGTTTTCTAACCAAGTACAAAAATGGGATTTAGTAGAAACAGAAACACAAATTTTGAAGGTCCGCCCAAAGAATTTGAGGAAACCGTGGTCCAAATCAATAGAATTTCCAAAAAGACCAAAGGAGGAAACCAAATAAGATTTTCCGCCCTGGTTGTCGTGGGAGATAGGAAGGGGAAAGTCGGAGTTGGGATTGCCAAGGCAACGGACGTACGAAATGCCATAAGAAAATCGATTGAAGCGGCCAAAAGAAAAATGATTGTGGTCCCACTTGCAGGTACGACAGTCCCCTATTCTGTTAATGAAAAATTCTCAGCGGCCAAGATTTTGCTTAAACCCGCCCCTCCCGGAAGTGGAATTATTGCAGGAGGGCCCATGAGAGTCGTACTCGAAGCTGCAGGAATTAGAGATGCGGTGGGTAAAATTCTTGGGACAAAAAATAAGATCTCTAATGTTTACGCAACCTTGAAAGCACTGGAAACTATTTCGGGAATAGTTGAAGCAAGAAGAAAATAAAATGACAAGATTACCTAAAGTTGTAGCCAAATCAAAAAAGAGATTGGGACGCGGTATGGGAAGTGGCAAAGGAAGCCACACCTCGAGTCGTGGACAAAAAGGACAAAAAAGTAGAGGATCAGTAAACGTTCTTTTTGAAGGAATGAAAATGAAGAAGTCTCTTCTTAAGAGACTTCCCAAAATGCGTGGAAAGGGAAAATTCCATGTAAATATGAAACCCATCGCTATTAAATACTCTCGATTAGAAGCTCTACCTACGGGAAGTGTGATTACGGTAGAAATGTTGGTTAAACACGGGATTTTGAAAGAGAGATTGGCCAAACTTCATGGAGTCAAAATAATCGGAATAGGTGACAACAAAAAGAAATTCAAGTTCAGCGTTTCAATTTCCAAAAAATCCATACTAATTGTTCCCGAAAAAGATTCAAAATAAGTTTTCCCCCAACACCTTTCTAATACCTTTCGTTTTGCAGGACCCGGTTAATGGTATACTTCGGATATGAAAATTTATTTTGCTGGTTCCATCAGGGGTGGCAGAGATGATCAGCAGCTATATGCTGAGATTATCAAGACTCTTTCTTCATACGGTAAGGTATTAACTGAGCACGTTGGAGATAAAAAAGTTACAGCCTGGGGTGAAGATGGACCCACAGAAAAATATATCCACGACAGAGACATTAACTGGTTGAAAGAGGCGGACGTTGTTGTTGCGGAGGTAAGTACGGCAAGTCTGGGTGTTGGGTATGAAGTTGCAAAGGCAGAAGAGTGGGGAAAGAAGATATTGTGTTTATATAGAGAAACCGAAGGAAAGAGACTATCAGCAATGATTACTGGAAGTGGGACCCTGGAAACAAAAACATATGAAACGCTTGATGATCTGAAACAAATTTTTGAAGTTTTCTTCTAAGAGACTTTCTACTGTCGAAATTTATAATTTTTCCAATTTCCATCAACTCTGGTTCTATGAATTTTCTTTAAGTTTTCCTGATCCCTCAACTGTTTTGCGAAGAACCCCTTAATAATGTTTTGCCTATGTTCGGGCTGGTTTAAGAAAAATTTGAAAAGGGAAATCCAGTCATCAAAGTCAAGTTTACTGGGTCTTAAGTTTGTGGGTTTTATCTTCATGATTTTTGACAGACTCTCCTGAACACTGGGTTTTGGTTGATTGAACACATATGTTACAAAATCTTGATACTTGTTTTTGTCGTTGACCAATGGTGTATTTCTCCTTTTGATTGCCAGAAGAATGATATCTACGTTTGGTTTTGGAAAAAAATCTCCGGATTTAAACTCGTATAAAACTTTGAATTCAAACCAGGGATGTAAAATAACCGCTAGTTGGGAATTTTTAGTATCTAAAGGTTTTCCTGCAAATTTTGCCCCCGCCTCTTTTTGTACAATTAAATAGGACTCTTTCGGGGGATTGCTGCCAAGGGTTAATTTTTTTATTATTGCTGAGGTGATATTAAAGGGAATGTTTGATAAAACTTTGTATGGATAGGTGGGTGAGTTACTAGTCAGGAAATCTTCATGTTTTAATTCTAGGGATCTTTCGTTCTTAAACTTCTCGGATAGTTTTTCAAAAAAAAGACTGTCCAGTTCAAAAGCAATGACCTTCTTAGATTTTTCAATAAGTTCTTTTGTGATAATGCCTTCACCAGCACCAACTTCAATAACGGTGTCGTCTATGGTGATACCGGATTTACATATCAAACTTTTGACCAATTGATCGTTTGTCAGAAAATTTTGAGAGTATTTAATTCTATTTCTCATTTGTTGTATTTTACACCAGCTAGGCGAAATAGGTTTTTTGATATACTTCAGTTATGAATGACAAGAAATATTTTATAGGTAAGATTCAAGATTATGAACAGAAAAAGGGTTGGTTTTTTGGACATTTCATGGAAAAAGATTTGCTTCGTTCCAATTTGGTTGAGGTTGCATATCAAGATGTCCCGAACAAAAAGCCCAGTCCTGAGGACTGGCATTATCATAAAAAAGGATTGGAAATAAATATTGTTATTTCCGGCAGTGCCTCCTTTAAGATTAACGGTAAACAAGTAACAGCTGGTAAAGATGAATTTTGGGTAGTTTATCCACATACAACCATTGAAAATTTTTCCACTATTAAAGACACTAAGCTTGTTGTTATTAAGGCCCCGAGTGTTCCCGCGGACAAATTTACTGAAGAAGATCGATAAATTTCACACTCAATTTTTCAGAAACTTCCGCCCCGATCTCCAATATTATATTTTTTGAAAGATAATACTGAACCATTTGTTCCCCCCGTGGTTCTGGGTTTCTTGAAAAACTGTTTTTAAATTAGCCGGAGCCAATTTTTCTATATCTTCAGGAGTGTAGAAAAAATATGTCTTTGGTCCATGCCCCTCCTTATCAACTGTCTCTTTATGATGAGGACCATATTTTAAAGAGATAGAAAATACCCCTCCGGGACTAAATGATTCGGAAGCCCGTTCAAGAAGGTCCTTTATACTTTTTTCATCGGAATGTAGTAATGAGGCGAAAGCAAAGACGATATCTACATTATCTGGGAACTGATAAGTTTCAAGATCTGCTAGTTCGAATTTTGCTTCAGGGGCATTTTTCTTTGCAAGTTCAAGCATCCCCTTTGACAGGTCTATTCCAAGATAGTCATTGGTGTATTTAATTATTTCTTTTGCGTCCCTGCCATTGCCGCAACCGATCTCAAATGTTTTGGGGTTTGATCTATTAATATAGGAAAACGCTTTTTGAATATCCCTTGTTCTGGCACCCATTTGGTCGAATTTTTCTGCATGGGCAACTGCGGATTTGTCGTAAGTTTCAATGGTTTGCCTTTTCTCGTCGTTCTCAGTCACAGCGCAATTATATCAAAAAGCACACCGAACCCGTTCTCAGTTTTTCAGAAACCTCCTTCCCAGCTAACTCTGTCTTTAGGATCAGACTTGGGATATAATTGACCAATATTATGCTTAAGTCAGTAGTACAATTTTTTTCAAAAGTAGTAAAAACCCCTTCAATTAGGAAGAAATTGCTTATCACAGCTGTTGTTCTTATTGTTTTTAGGCTTGCTGGGCATATTCCAGCATCCGGAATAGATAGAACTACTCTTGCTGCACTTTTTGCCGGAAGCCCACTTCTTTCACTTCTTGATATATTTTCAGGAGGCACCTTGGCCAACTTCTCAATTTTGGCCTTAGGCTTAAACCCTTACATCAACGCCTCGATTATTTTTCAGCTTCTAGGTTATGTTGTTCCTGCGATTGAAGAGCTACAAAAAGAGGGAGAGTACGGGCAGGAAAAAATCAATCAGTACACCAGACTTCTAACTGTTCCTTTGGCTGCCTTACAGGCTTTTGGAATGTATGCACTTTTGAGGGGACAAAAAGTAATTACCACCCTCGAACCCGTACAGCTTCTGGCACTTGTTATAACCATGACAGCCGGAACAATTTTTGCTGTTTGGCTAGGGGAACTTATCACTGAATATGGTTTCAAAGATGGAGTATCGCTCCTCATCTTTACCGGAATTGTAGCCAGACTTCCTGTTACTCTCGGTCAATCCGCCAGTATTTTCCAGTCTCAGGATATTTTTAAGATTACTTTATTTATCATAATTTCCATTCTTATCGTTGGCGTTGTTATATTTATGAGCGAGGCCGCTCGGCAGATTCCTATTCACTATGCAAAAAGACGTACAGAGAGCGGTCTCGGGGCTTCTTCATACCTACCACTTCGCCTTAATCAGGCTGGAGTTATACCTATCATTTTCGCCGTGTCTTTGGTCCTTTTGCCGTCCATGTTGGGTCAATTTTTGGCTAATGTTCCCAATGCCGCGGTGGCAGGCTTTGCCAGAACGATTAGTACCGCTTTTAATCCTCAATCGGTAATTTATAACATTGTTTATTTCCTACTTGTTTTCGGATTCACATATTTCTATACAGCGGTTGTATTTAATCCCGAAAAAGTCTCTGAAAATTTACAAAAAGGCGGTGGATTTATTCCGGGAATTAGACCAGGTAAAGAAACCGAAAAATATCTTGGACATGTTCTCTCCCGTTTGACAGTTGTGGGCGGAGCTTTCTTAGGACTTATCGCAATTTTGCCTTCCCTTTTCCAAAAATCTCTCGGTGCTACCAATCTCGCAATCGGGGGCACTAGTGTTTTGATTCTGGTGTCGGTTGCCTTGCAGCTTATCCGTGAGATGGAGGGAGAGCTTGTAATGGAAAAGTACGAAGGGTTTACAAGATGAATATAGTCTTACTTGGTACGCCGGCTTCTGGTAAAGGGACACAGGCGGAGATTTTGTGCCGTGAATTTGGCCTATTCCATCTCTCTACCGGAGAGATTTGTAGAAAATTAGCAGAAAAGGATACAAGAATTAAAGATATGATCGACTCCGGGAAACTCATTCCTTCAGAAGAAATGACATTGTATGTTCTTGATTTTTTGAAAAACGAAAAACCAGATCTAAAAAATATTCTTTTTGAGGGATTTCCCAGATTTATATCCCAGTACGAAGCATTGGCGAATTTTCTTAATACTAAAGGGGATAACATCGATTTAGTAATATCTTTGGAAGTTAGCGAAAAGGTTGCAATCGAACGAATTTCATCAAGAAGAGTTTGTGAAAGCTGTGGAGAGAATTTTAATATTGTTACCAAACCGTCCAAAATTGAAGGAATTTGTGATAAATGTGGTGGGAAGTTAATTCAAAGAAAAGATGATAACCCCGAATCTGTTAAAGTCCGTTTTCAATATTATCAGGAAAATACAAAAGCACTGATCGACTATTTGGATAAAAAGGGTATTTTAATAAAAGTTAACGGAGAGCGTCCGATTGAGGTAATTGCCCGGGATCTTCATAAGATTGTAGAAAAGGTCGGAAAATGATCAATATCAAGACTCCTGAGGAAATTCAGATTATGGCCGAGGGCGGGGCAAAACTTGGCAGAGTTAAAAAAACCCTTACTGCTGCAGTTAAGGCCGGTGTTAGAGCTTCAGAAATTGAGGAACTGGCGGTTAGACTGATAAAAGAAGAAGGAGCGGAAGCTTCCTTTAAAAAAGTTCCCGGCTACCACTGGGCCACCTGTATCAATGTTAATAAGGGACTCGTTCACGGAATTCCAGTTTCAAATGTAGTTTTTAATAAGGGCGACGTAGTCAGTATCGATGTTGGAGTTTATTACAAGGGATTCCATACCGATACTTCGATCTCGGTTGGGGTTGAGGCAAGCCCCGAAAGCCAGAAATTCCTAAATATAGGACGGGCGGCCCTGGCCAGCGCCATGAAGGTTGCCAAGGAAGGAAACTATATTTACGACATTTCGAAAGCCATTGAAGATGCAATTGAGGCGGGAGGTTATACAACCATAAAAGCCCTGGTCGGGCACGGAGTTGGCAGGGAGCTTCACGAAGATCCCCAGATCCCCTGTTTTGTGCCTGGGTTAAGAGAGGAAAGCATTAGGATTGAAAGGGGCATGACTTTGGCAATTGAGGTTATGTATGCCTTAGGTAGTGACAAGGTCGAACTTTTGGAGGATGGGTGGACAATTGCCATGCGTGATGGTAAAATATCAGGACTTTTTGAGGATACTGTCGCGGTAACTGAGGTTGGACCCAAAGTGTTAACGAGATGAAAACCAAGAACGTAGTTATAGTCGAGGGATCCGTGTCTGCCGCCCTTCCCAATACAATGTTCAGGGTGACCCTATCGGATGGGAGGCTGATTTTGGCGACATTAACCGGGAAAATGCGTAGAAATTACGTCAGGATATTTCCGGGAGACAGGGTCAAGGTCGAAATGACGCCTTACGATGAGGCCAGAGGCAGAATAGTATTTAAATTTTAATGAAAGTACAAAGTTCGATCAGTTTAAGATGCAAAGACTGTAAGATTGTTAAACGCAAGGGCGTTTTATACGTTATTTGTAAAAACCCCAGGCACAAACAACGTCAAGGATAATTATGGCACGTATAGCCGGAATAGACCTACAAGATAGCTGGAAAGTAGAATTCGCCTTAACTAAAATAAAAGGCCTTGGTTGGACGTTGTCAAAAAAGGTAATGAAAGATGCCGGAATTGATGCAAAAAAAAGAATTTCAGATCTAACCAGTGACGAAGTAAGTAAAATCGCGGCTGAGCTTGATAAATACCAAATCGAGGGGGATCTGGCGAGGGCTGTAAGAGGAAATATCCAGAGGCTTCAAGTGATAGGGTCGTATAGAGGCCTGAGGCACACAAAGGGGCTACCTGTAAGAGGCCAGAGAACAAGGACAAATGCCCGTACCAAACGTGGAAAAAGAAAGACTGTGGGAGCATTCAAGAAAGAGATTCTTTCTAAAATGACTACCGGAAAAGAAGAGGAGGCAAAGAAGTAATATGGCAACTAAGGCTAAAAATACGAAAAAAGAAGTCGGTTTGGGCAAAATTTACATTTCTGCTTCATTTAATAACACCCTTGTAACTCTTACAAATGCCGTTGGTGAAACTTTGGCTTGGGGCTCCTCGGGTGCATCAGGTTTTAAAGGTACAAGACGCGCCACTCCTTATGCGGCTACAACCGCAGTTGAAACGGTTCTAAATAAGGCTAAAAATGATTTTGGCGTAAACGAAGTGGAAATTTATGTTAAAGGGCCCGGAGCTGGTCGTGATGCCGCTCTTAGGGCGGTCAGAGCCGCTGGGGTTAGGATTTCTCTGATTGCTGATATTACACCGGTTCCCCATAACGGACCGAGGCCGAAGAAGAAAAGGAGAGTATAAGAAATGGCAAAATACGTAGGACCAAAAGATAGATTAAGTAGACGCGAAAACTTCGACATATTTGGTGCCGGAGCAAAGCTGACAAGGCTCAATGTGCCGCCCGGAGTTCATGGACCCAAAGGCCTTCGAGGTTCTTCCCAATACGGCAGACAGCTTAGGGAAAAACAAAAAGTCAAAAGACTTTACGGTGTTTTAGAAAAGCAGTTTAGAAGGTATGTCGCCGATGCCTTTAGGGCTAAGGGAAATACGGGAGAATCTGTTCTTATTGCTCTTGAAAAGCGCCTGGATAACGTCATATTCCGGCTTGGGTTTGCCCCAAGTAGACCCTCAGCTAGACAAATGGTTTCCCATGGGCACGTTTTGGTCAACGGCAAAAAAGTTAACATTCCCTCATATAAATTGGTTGTTGGGGATACCGTTTCAATCGATTCTAAAGCTTTCGCAATACCAGAGGTAAAAAAGGCCACAGAAGAGAAAGATATCAAAATCCCGGGCTGGCTAGCAAGAAAAGCCCTGGTTGGCAAGGTTTCCGCTGCACCCAAAAGGGAAGACATAACTGAGCCTATAAGTGAGCAGGATATAGTCGAGTTCTACTCAAGGTAGTTGGTTATTTCTCTGTTGAAAAGAGCCTGAGGGTAGGATATAATACCAGGATCGATACCAATATGAACGACCCAATGTTTGAGATCAAACAAGAAAAGAAGGAAGCCGGTTACGGCAGATTTGTTATTTCCCCTTTGGAGCAGGGGTATGGACTTACGATTGGCAACTCCCTAAGAAGGGTTCTTTTATCTTCACTTTCGGGCATTGCTGTCACTTCAGTTAAAATCGCCGGTGTTAAGCACCAATTTTCTTCCCTGGTAGGTATGAAAGAAGACATTGTTGAATTTGTTCTCAGTCTCAAAAGGGTAAGATTCTCAGGAAAAGTCGAAAAACCAGTCAAAGCTACCTTAGAAGTAACAAAGCCGGGTGAATTTACAGCAGCCGAAATTAAAGTCGGAGGCGGAATCAAGATTGCCAATCCGGACCTGATTTTGGGAACTTTAAATAAAGGTTCAAAGCTTTCCGCGGACATTACAATTGAAAGCGGAGTTGGATATTCTCCGGCGGAAGACAGGCCCGGGGAAACAATCGGACTAATCCCGGTTGATGCCTCTTTCTCCCCAGTTAAAAGGGTAAGTTATAAAATTGAGGAAACCCGTGTCGGACGGCTTACAAATTACGATAAATTGCTTTTGGAAATTTGGACGGATGGGACAGCTGATGCGAAAGATGCCTTAGTCGAGTCTGCAAAGATTCTCATGTCCTATTTTGGCCAAGTTGTTAACCCCAAGAAAGTTGAAAAACCAGTAGAAGCTCCCAAAGACGAATTAGGACTTATCGGAAAGCTCTCAGTAGAAGAAATAGGACTTCCCACAAGAGTTGCAAATGCTTTAATTAAGGCCGGTTTTGAATCAGTTGAGCAACTTGCCTATGCAAAGAAAGAAGATTTAGTTAAGGTTAGAAATTTGGGAGAAAAGTCCCTCAAGATTATAGCTGCTGCGCTCGGAACAAAAGGAGTCGAGTTCCTCGCCATTAAGTAAAACTATGAATAAGCGTGTGTTCGGAAGGAAACTTTCCAGATCTCGTCCGACTAGAGAAGCTTTATTTGCTTCTTTAGCACAAAGCCTGATTATTAACGGAAAAATTGTAACCACCCGCGCAAAAGCAAAGGCGGTTGCCGGTAGTGTGGAAAAGATGGTCACTCTAGCCAAGGCTGGCACCATCGCTGCAAGAAGGAAAGTCATGAGTAGTCTGGATAATGCCAGAGGGGCAACCGATATTCTATTTCAGAAAATTGCAAAGGCTTTTCCTGCAAAAACCTCAGGTTTTACAAGAATAATTTCGCTTCCCAGAAGGGTTGGAGATAATGCCCAAATGGTCAGAATGGAATGGACTGAAAAAGTTGAACTCGAGACCAAAAAGAAACCGGAAACAAAAGCCAAGAAGGAAGAATCTAAAAAGGAAGTTAAGAAAGCAGTCAAAAAAGAAGTTAAATCTAAAAAATAATGAAAACATTTCAACCAACACCAAAAGATATAAAAAGAGAATGGCATTTAGTTGATGCTAAAGACGAGATATTAGGTAGGCTTGCCACAAAAATTGCGGGGCTTCTTATGGGCAAAGGGAAGGCTACTTTTAGCCGGCATATGGACGTGGGAGATAATGTAGTCGTAATTAATGCCGAAAAAATCATGGTGACCGGCAGAAAAGCTTCACAAAAGGTCTATATAACCCACTCAGGGTACCCAGGTGGATTTAAGTCTAAGAAATACAGCATGATGATGGAACAACACCCAGAACGCATTATTGAGCATGCCGTAGCCGGAATGCTTCCTATTAACCGACTCAGAGATCCCAGAATGTTAAGATTAAAAGTTGTAGCAGGGGACAAAAACCCATTTGAGGCGGAGTTTAAGAAATAATATGGCAAGAATTAAAAAGATAGATTACACATACGGAGTCGGTAGGAGGAAAGAAAGCTCGGCACGGGTCAGACTTTATCGTGGTAAAGGTGAAAATACGGTTAATGAAATGCCGGCGGAAAAGTATTTTCCTGGTGAGATAGCTAAAAAAGCTCTCGCCAAGCCTTTTGGTGCCACAGAAACTTCAGAGAAATATTATTATTCGGCAAGGACTAGTGGGGGTGGAAAAGAAGGACAACTAGCGGCTGTAATATTGGCAATATCGAGAACCCTGGTAAAAGTTGCGCCAGATAAAAACAGGGTAACACTTAGAAAACTTAATCTTCTTACCCGTGATTCGAGAATCAGGCAAAGAAGAATGGTGGGAATGGGTGGAAAATCAAGGAGAAAGAAACAATCCCCGAAGCGTTAAACTTCTTGTTGTGTTAAAATAGCTTTGAATTACGGGGTGTAGTTCACCGGTAGAATGGGCGCATGGGGTGCGTCCGAACTGAGTTCAATTCTCAGCACCCCGACAAGTAAAGTCGTTAAATTTATTCTTGACTTCGTATTTTATTCGGTTAATAATGATCTGTGATTAATAAGATTTATTATTACAAATTAGTCCGCGATAAAATCCCGGATATTATTAAAAAGTCTGGTGGTTTAGCAAAATTTAGGAAGTTGACTTCTGGGCAATTTGAAAAAGAACTTCTCAAAAAAGTTGGCGAAGAATCAAGCGCCCTTCCAAGAGTCAAATCAAAAAAAGAACTGATCGACGAATTGGCTGATGTAGTTGAGGTAATTAGTGAGATAAAGAAGTTTAAAAAAATTACGGAAAAACAGATAAAAGCAGCAAGAAAAACAAATATGGATAAAAAGGGTGGTTTTAAAAAGAAGCTATATCTGGTTTGGTCTGAGGATACTGGGTATAGGACGAATGAGAGGAAGTATTCCAAAAACCAGTAATTACCCTATTGCAATTTATTTTGCGTAATAGTAAAAAGACGAGATGACAAAAACAAAAAAACCCGAAACAGAAGCCCCAGTAAAACAGGAAGGTGGATCTGCAAAACTTCAAGCAATCAGATTGGCGATGGATCAGATTGAAAAACAATATGGCAAAGGAAGCATTATGCGTCTTGGGGGAGACGATGGGGAAAGATATAAAATTGACGTAATTTCCACAGGCTCTATTGCGGTCGACTTAGCTTTAGGAGTTGGAGGACTTCCAAGGGGTCGTATTACAGAAATCTTCGGTCCTGAGGCATCTGGTAAGACCACGCTCGCCCTGGCGGTTGTTGCCGAAGCCCAGAAGAAAGGTGGGCAGTGTGCATTCGTTGATGCGGAGCATGCTTTGGAACCCCAACGCGCAGAAATCCTTGGTGTGGACCTTGATAACCTTCTAATGTCCCAGCCCGATACCGGTGAACAGGCCTTGGAAATTACAGAGACTTTGATTCGCTCTGGTGCAATTGATGTGGTTGTTGTTGATTCGGTTGCAGCACTTGTACCGCGCGCAGAACTTGAGGGAGAGATGGGAGATGCTGTTATGGGAATGCAGGCTAGGCTTATGTCCCAAGCCCTTAGAAAATTAACAGGAGCAATTTCTAAATCAAAAACTGTTTTGATCTTTACCAATCAACTTAGGCAAAAAATCGGAGTCATGTTTGGAAATCCCGAAACAACCCCCGGCGGACTTGCTCTTAAATTTTATTCCTCAGTTCGTATCGATTTGAGAAGAATTGAAGTTCTTAAAGATGGAGAAAAAGTAATCGGTTCGAGACACCGTGCAAGAATTGTTAAAAATAAAGTAGCGCCTCCCCTTCGAGTTGCTGAATTTGACATAATGGAGACTGAAGGGATTAGTCGATTCGGTGGTTTACTGGACGTTGGGCTTGAATTGGGACTAATTGGTAAAAGCGGGTCGTTCTTTAATTACGAAGGTAAACCCATTGCCCAGGGTAAAGAAGCAGCTAAACTTTACTTTAAAGATCATCCTAAAATTGCTGACGAGGTTGACAAAAAAATCCGCGAAATGGTTGCCTCCGGTAAAAAACTTCCGAAAGAAATTGGAGAAGAGGAAAAAGAAGAGTAACCTTAGTCTGTGCCAATAATCACTTCGATAAAGCAGCAGAGAAATAAAAATAGAGTCAATGTTTATTTGGATGATAAATTTGGGTTTGGAATCGATCTTGATAACTTTGTTTTGCTTCATTTGAAAGTCGATCAGGAACTGACAGAAAAAGAAATAGAAGAGATTGTTAAAAAAGCAGAATTCCAGAAAACTTACGATAAACTTTTGAGATTTGCAATGGTTAGACCAAGAAGCGAGAAGGAAATAACCGATTATTTCCGCCGTAAAAAAGTTCACGAGAGCCTTCACGAAAAATTACTCGAGAAGTTAAAACACCTGGAGTTAATCGATGACGAAAAATTTGCTAAATGGTGGGTGGAACAGAGGCAGGCTTTTAAACCAAAACCTAAAAGGATTTTGGATCAGGAATTAAGAATAAAAGGGGTAGATAAAGAAATAATCGAAGAAGCCTTGGGTGAGGAAGTTGTGGATGAAGAAAAAATGGCGAAGGAGCTTTTGGAGAAAAAGACATACAAATGGAAAAACATGGAGCCCAGAATCGCCCGACAAAAAATGTCCCAGTATCTGGCAGGAAAGGGGTTTGGCTGGGATGTGATTGAAAAGGTGACCCCAAAATAGTAAAATACCCCCTAGAGTCAAAGATATGGATAAGAAGACACAAAAGTTAGCTTCTTTGTTCCAAAACCTCCTTATTTAAGGCGGTTTCTTCTTTGGCTCCCAAGAAATGACAGGAAGAGACGAATATATCGAAAAATTAGCAAAAGTGGCTAAAATGACGCCTGATGAGGCCAGAAAGGCTCTTTTGGACGAGGTCCAACAGGACCTGACAAGTGAAATTGCCAAGAAAATCAGGGCTGCTGAGGAAAAGATTAAAGAAGAGGCAAATGAGAAAGCCAGGGAGATCCTTCTTGATGCCATGAAGCATGGTGCCACTGGCTACGTGGCCGAGTACACAGTTTCTTCGGTTACCGTACCCAATGAAGACGTTAAAGGCAGGATAATTGGTGCCGGAGGCAGAAATATCAGAACTTTTGAAAAGGAAGCCGGGGTTGAGATAGAAATCGACGAAACCAACGAAATCAGGCTTTCTTCTTTTGATTCCGTGAGGCGTGAAATTGCTAAGCGTGCCCTTGAAATTTTGATTAAGGACGCCAGAATCCAGCCCTCAAGAATTGAGGAAGTAATTAGACAGGTTAAAGCTGGTATGGAAGACGTCTTACTTGAAGAAGGCAAAAAAATTTGTCATGAGTGCGGAGTATTTAATCTGCCAGTAGAACTTATGAGAATTATCGGCAGGTTCAGATTTAGGACTTCATACGGACAAAACCTTGGAATTCACACCATTGAAGAAACCAAAATGGGTGTTGCCATTGCGGAAGAGATTGGTGCCAATGCTGATATAGTCCGCTTGGGGTGCTTACTTCATGACGTAGGGAAAATTGTTACCGACGAGGAAGGAAACCACATAGAACTTGGAGTAAATCTTCTTAAGAAATACGGAATGCCCAAGGAAGTTATTGCTTGTGTAGCCGAGCATCATGAGGATAGACCATTTTCTTCTAATGAAAGCGTAATTGTTTGGATGGCGGATGCAATTAGTGGCAGTCGTCCCGGAGCCAGATATGAACCTCATGAAGGTTACATCAAGAGAATGACCAAGATTGAGGAAGTGGCCAGCGGATTTCCCGGAATTGACACGGTTTACGCGTTTCAGGCTGGGCGTGATGTTAGGGTAATCGTTAACCCGGATGAGGTTGATGATGATAAACTGACAGTGCTTGCTCACGATATTGCCAGAAAACTGGAAAAAGAAGCAGAATATGCAGGTCAAATCAAAGTTTCTGTTATCCGCGAGGTTCGCGCAACAGAAACTACTTCAGCAAAATAATTTCATTTGGGTAGGCCTTTTTATTCTGCTAGTTTTTGTGGCAGTTTTCGCATTTCTCAATCGGTCGATTTTTTTACCTTTCTCTTCAAAGGAGTCCTCTCCTGATAAATTCGGTCAGCTACTTAATATTCCGACTCCCACACCCACTCCAACCCCAACACCTAAACCATTAACATTTGCCGAAATGAACACTCTATATGGTCCGTGTGTCCGCATGCCGGTTCTTATGTACCATCATGTTCAGGCTGAGGAAGCAGCAAAGGCAAATAAGCAAACCGGTTTAACCACCTATACCGATTTTTTTCAAAAACAAATGCAATATCTTAAGGATAAAGGATATAACATTGCTGGCATGAATGATTTGATTAATTTTTTTGATGGTGGAACGCCGGTCGCACCCAAAAGCGTTCTTATTACTTTTGATGATGCTTATGGGGACTTTAGTACAGATGCTTTTCCCATTCTTCAAAGCATGGGTTATAAAGCCACAGTCTTTGTACCCACAGGGCTTATGGATAACCCCGGATACCTTAATTGGAACCAAATTGCTTCGATGAACGGGTCAATTTTATTTGCGAACCACACATGGTCCCACAAAAATGTTGGGGGTTTAAAGGCTACTATGGAATACGAAATTTCAACTGCAGATACACAACTAAGTGATCGTGGTCTAAATTCTCCGAAGGTTTTTGCATATCCTTATGGGTTCGATTCCAAGATTGCAGAAAGCTTTTTAAACTCGTTGGGGTATAGAGCTGCTTTTACCACCACTCCTGGAAATGTCCTTTGCAAAAAACAAAGATTTGCTCTTCCTCGAATTAGAATCGGAAGTACTTCTTTATCTTCTTACGGGTTCTGATAATTAAAAAAATGGCGATTACTTGACATTTTCTTAACATTCATTTATGCTTCTTCGCAGAATGACAAAAACTGATTTAATTGATCAGGTTTCGAGGAAAGCCCATTTAACAAAAAAAGCTGCGGAAGAGGCAGTTGAGGTTTTCTTAGACGAAGTCGGGCGCGTTCTTGCTAAAGGAGAAAAAGTAGTCCTTTCCGGATTTGGAACTTTCAGGGTGATTACGATGAAAGGCAAAACGGTTAAAATCCCCAAAACCGAAAAAATGGTTACCATAAAAGCCCACAGATCTCCTCGTTTTACCCCCGGTAAAAAACTAAAAAGGCAGGTTTCGAGATAACTACCTGCTAATGTTATACTTCAGTTAATGAACCGCGCGATTATTGTTGATAATCTGGTTAAAAACTTTGAGATAACTGAAAAAGAACCCGGAATTTCCGGGGCAATAAAGTCTCTTATTTCTCCAAAAAAAAAGGAAGTACACGCCCTAAGGGGGGTTTCTTTTACGATTCAACCGGGGGAGCTTGTAGGTTTTATCGGTCCGAATGGAGCAGGCAAAACCACAACCCTAAAAACCCTTTCTGGTTTACTTTACCCAACAAGTGGATTTGTGGAGGTCTTGGAATACGATCCTTGGGAAAGAAAGCCTGAGTTTCTGAAACAGATTTCTCTGGTCATGGGACAAAAAAATCAACTTTGGTGGGACCTTCCTGCTATAGAAACATTCGAGTTAAATAGGGCGATATATGAGATTCCTACACATGTTTATCAGGAAAACCTTAAGGAGTTGGTGACCCTCCTTGAGGTAGAAAATCTTTTGGAAACCCCCGTGCGCAAACTTTCCTTGGGTCAAAGGATGAGGATGGAACTAACCGCGGCTCTTCTTCATAAACCAAAAGTATTATTTTTGGACGAACCCACAATCGGATTAGACCTGGTTGCCCAACAAAAAATGCGTGACTTCATTTATGATTACAACCTTAAATATGGCGCGACAATTCTTCTTACGTCACACAACATGGATGATTTGGTTAATCTGGCCCGCCGTGTGATTGTCATTAACGAAGGAAAGATACTTTTTGACGGAGCCCTTGAAGAATTGGTGAATAAGTTTGCTAAAGAAAAAATTATAAAAGCAACTCTTTCTAAGGAAGATGGAATTGCCGATATTGAAAAAATCGGCAAAGTTAAAAAACTTGTTTTTCCACAAGTAATATTATCTGTTCCCCGGGCGGCTACCGCTGTAGCTGCTTCGGAACTCCTTCAAAATTTCCCGGTTGATGACCTGACGATAGAAGAAATCCCAATAGAGGATGTAATTCGTAAAGCATTCAAAAGCAGTTTAGGTAAATGAAATGAAAAAGTATTGGAGTATCTTCAGAATTTCTTTTGAACAGGAATTTGCATACCGTCTGAATTTTATTTTGTGGAGAGTTCGGAATGTTTTCCAAATTCTTTTAACTTATTTCCTTTGGAGTACAGTATTTACCAACCCGGGCACTCAAGTTTTCGGCTACGACAGAGCAAAAATTCTAACCTACGTTTTTGGAATAATGATAGTGAGAGCCTTGGTTTTTTCTGCCCGTGCAATGGATGTATCAAGCGATATTGCACACGGGGATCTTTCAAATTATCTTCTTAAACCTTTAAGCTATTTCAGATATTGGTTTACAAGAGATATTTCCAGCAAAGCCTTGAACCTTATATTTGCGGCGATTGAATTTACCGTTCTTTTCGTAATTTTGAAGCCCCCCTTTTTCTTTCAGGGGAATCCTGTAGCACTATTTGCATTTTTGATAAGCATTATTTTGGCAATTCTTATTTATTTCTTCCTGCTTTTCTTGATTAGCTCGGTACCTTTTTGGGCACCCGAAATCGGCTGGGGTTCCCATTTTTTAGTAACGGTTGTGATAGTGGAGGCTCTCTCCGGAGCACTCTTCCCGATAAACATTTTGTCTCACGGTCTTCAATCACTAATTATGGCTACTCCTTTCCCGTACTTAATATATTTTCCGGTTGAAGTCTATTTAGGAAATATAAATGGGTCAGCATTAATTGGGGGGCTTATGGTTGCCGCGGCGTGGGCGGGAGTTTTGTGGTTCAGCTTAAATTATATTTGGCAGAAAGGGCTTAAAGCGTATCAAGCATTGGGAAGATGATCAAGAAACTAAAAAAGTATTTTAAGATATGGTGGTTAATGAGTCGGAATTCCTTTTCCATGGTTGTAGGTCAAAGACTTGCCCTTTCGACATTTTTGATAGGGAAAATATTCAGGTTTATTTTCTTTTTTGGCTTTCTTTATTTTTTACTGCTTGGGACAAAGACCCTAAGTGGTTATTCGGCTAACCAAGTAATTTTTTTCTTTTTAACTTTCAACCTCATAGACGTAATTACGCAATTTTTATTTAGGGAGGTATATAAATTCAGGCCGATGATTATAAACGGGGATTTTGATTTGGTTCTTGTTAAACCCCTGAACGCTTTGTTTAGAGTATTGATGGGAGGAGCGGATGTAATTGATCTTGTAACAATTCCCCCTTTGATTGCCTTAACAATTTATTTTGGTTTTCTTCTTCACCCAAGTGTTCTTGGAATTTTGTATTATTTGATTCTTCTTTTTAATGGATTTTTAATTGCGACGGCATTTCATATATTTGTTCTTTCCCTTGCAATCGTTACTCTTGAGGTTGACCACACGGTTATGATTTATAGAGACCTGACAAGTTTGGGACGCTTACCCATCGATATTTATAAACAGCCTTTGCAGGGGTTTTTAACTTATTTGATCCCGGTTGGGATTATGATTACCCTTCCGGCAAAAGCGATAATGGGCCTGGTTGGGCCGCTTGGGATTCTTTCAGCTTTCTTAGTTGGAGCTATTGCCCTTTTTATTGCTATGAGATTTTGGAATTACGCTCTGACAAAATATAGTAGTGCAAGCAGTTGATAATATGAAGACTAGAGAAGAATTACTTAACAAACTTCGAGAGGCAACCGAGGCCAGAGAACATGGTCGGACAGACATTTCCAGTAAAATATTTGCCAATATTTTGAGTGATATTGGAACCCTGAAAAAAAGCAAAGACAGAGAGGATCTGAATGCATATATTTTGGTAATGAGCGAATATATCATTCAACTGCGGCACGAAGGAAAAAGATCCTACATGAAGGCTCTTAAGATTGGACAAGATTTATATGCTTTTAACAAATCTGAAGACCTCCAAAATTCGCGAGCTGTTCGAGGAATTTCCAATACCCTTCTTAATTTGGAAGCGTATGAAGTGGCCTTCGATTATTTAAAAGAGTTAATTTCCCTTACTCCCAAAGAGGACTCGGCCAGACAAGGCGACGCATTAGCGCATTTGGCCAGGTGCATGTTCAGAATGGGAAAACTTAACCAAGCGGAAAGCACATTGAATGACGCGATCAAGGGTATTGAAGCAAACTCTGGAAAATCGTCTTCTATTGAAATCGCGGTGTGGAAAAGCCACGCATTGATTGTAAAAGCTATTATTTTGAATTCAAAAGGCAACATAAAGAAAGCTCTATCAGAAGCAGAGTCAGCATTGGAGGTTGCCGAGGAGAGCAATGTTGTTCCGAGGATCAATGAGTCAACTGAAATCGTTAATTACCTAAAACTTAAAATCAAATGAATAAACTTCTTGTTATTTGCGGACCAACATCAACCGGAAAAACTACCTTGGCCATTGTACTTGCTAAGAAACTTAACGGAGAATTAATCTCGGCGGATTCGCGACAAGTCTATAAAGGAATGGATATAGGGACCGGGAAAGATCTTCCAAAGGGAGCAAAAATTAAACTGCCATGGTTTCAGAAGTATGGCTATTATGAACTTGATGGTGTAAAAATTTGGGGATATGATCTTGCGGATCCCCGTCATGAGTACAGTGTCGCCCAATATATAAAGTTTGCCGAAAGAATAATTTCAGATATTTGTAAAAGAGGAAAAAACCCAATTCTGGTGGGTGGAACCGGGCTTTATATAAAAGGAGTTGTTGACGGAATTCCTACAGCCTCCATTCCCAAAAATGTTCTGTTAAGAAAAAATCTTGAGAAGCTAACCCCTGGGGAGCTATTTGAAAAACTTGCCCAAATGGATTCCCTGAAAGCCGGACAAATGAACTCATCCGATAAGAAAAATCCGAGGAGACTAATTCGTGCAATTGAAGTGGCTATGTGGAAGATAAATAACATCAAAAAGGAGAAAGAGATGGAAGGGAAGAAAAAAATCCTTATGGTTAACTTGATCGGCCTGATGGCTCCCGAAAAGTTCATATCAGAAAGGATTAAAAAGAGGGTGGTGCAGAGAGTTAAGGCAGGGATAAAAAAAGAGGTTCAGGATCTTCTGAAAAAGCACGTAACTTGGGGAATGCCATCAATGTCATCAATGGGGTACAGGCAGTGGAAAGACTATTTTGACAATAAAAGGAGTGAGATAGAAGTGATTAAAGAATGGGAAGGGGAGGAAAATAAATACGTAAAAAGACAAATGGTTTGGTTTAAGAAGGATAAACGAATTCACTGGTTTGACATAACTGCTTCTGGATTTCCTAATAATGTGGAAAAATCGGTCGAAAAATGGTACTCTACAAGAGTTGAAGGCTAAATATGTTGAAAAAAGTTGAAATTTCTCATAGAACCGTAATTTTTACGGTCCTTTTCCTCTTGGGACTTTGGTTGTTGTATTTCGTCCGCGACATTATTTTGCAGCTTTTCGTGGCGCTTCTTATCATGACAATTCTTGAGCCGCCGGTTGCTCTCCTGACAAGAATCAAAATCCCCAGAGCCCTCTCGGTACTTATTACTTATATTTTGGTCCTTGGGGTTTTTGGGGGGATGATAGCTCTTATTGCTCCGACCCTTGCCCAGCAAACAACAAATTTCATTAACGCCCTGCCGGCCTATTTATCAAATATTGGAATTAATTCTTCGATAAGTGGCAATTTAGCCAGTGGAGCCTTGACCCAACTTGGATCTATTCCGGGTGAGGTACTAAATATTACCGTTTCGATATTTTCAAATATAGTATCCGTCGTAACAGTTTTGGTTTTTGCTTTTTACATGCTTCTAACCCATGACAGACTTAAAGACCAGGCCGGATTTTTATTTGGGGAGGCGAGAAAGCAGAGAATAGGAAGACTTATTGACGCATGGGAGAATAAACTGGGTAAGTGGGCGAGAGGACAGCTACTTTTAATGCTTGCAGTGGGACTTGGAACTTATGTAGGACTATTTTTGGTAGGAATTCCTTTTGCCCTTCCGCTTGCGATTTTGGCCGGAATTTTGGAGATAATTCCGTTTCTGGGTCCCATTGTTGCGGCGGTACCAGCAATACTAATCGGATTTGGCATATCACCTCTTATTGGGATTGCGGCAACTGCGGTTTCTTTTTTGGTGCACCAATTGGAAAACTACGTATTGGTTCCTAAGATTATGGAAAAATCGGTTGGAGTTTCGCCCCTGGTTATTCTTGTTTCCATAGCCATTGGAGCCAAGCTTTTGGGCATAATGGGAGTAATAATTTCGGTACCCCTCGTAATAACCCTTCAGGTTTTAATTAAAGAATACCTAATATCGAGAGAATAGTTTCTTCACCAAAAAACCACCTTTCGGTGGTTCTTTGTACTCTGGAGAGTAGTAAGCCAGGTTCTGTTTCTCGACGATCATCTGTCTAATGCCCTCTGACCTTGGGACTCGGGAAAGCGCCTCAAACGTCCCTTTCGGAGGTTGCAGCGGGGAGGATTGCCCCTTTTCACTCGTTTTCTTCTACCTTTAGGGTAGAAGAACCGACATAGTTTCTGTGGCTCTGTACTGGCCAAGTTTAAGGTTTACCCTTAAACCTGTCCCGAGCTTGCGCTCGGCACCCTGCTTTCTGCTGCCTGGACTTTCCTCCATCTTTAAGCGGTGAGGCTTAAAAACGGCGATCATCCTTTCTCCAGAGTGGGACCATTATAGCAAAAATTAACTCAAATTTCAGCTTTCGCAGATCAAAGTACCAAATATCTTGCCTTGAAGGAGTTTATCCAAGTCTTTAAGTTTTTCTACATTAAAAACAATTATCGGCATTTTGTGCTTTTGACAAAGCGCAAAGGCGGTGGTATCTATTACCTTAAGATTTTTTTCGATAGCCTCGCGGTAGGTAAGTTTTTTATACAGTTTCGCTTCGGGGTTGGTCTTGGGGTCTTCGGAATAAACACCATCTACATTCGTAGCTTTCAAGATAATATCACAGTGTGTTTCAATAGCTCTTAAGGCAGCCCCCGAATCTGTGGTAAAAAATGGATTTCCTGTTCCCGCAGTAAAAATTACTATTCGCCCTTTTTCAATATGTCTTATGGCCCGTCTTCTTATGTAAGGTTCTGCCACGGTTTTAATCTCAAATGCGGTCATCATTCGGGTTGGGGCTCCACCTCTTTCCAAAGCATCTTGAAGTGCCATGCCGTTTATAACTGTTGCTAGCATTCCCATATAGTCAGCGGCTGCCTCATCCACGCCGCCCACTCTTTCCCTGCCTCTAAAAATATTTCCTCCGCCAACAACTATTGCTAGTTCAATTCCGGTTTTTTTCCAAATTCTGGTTATTTGTGAGGCAATTCTTTCAAAGTTTCCAAACCCGATTCCTTTACCCCCATCTTCACCGAATAGTTCTCCCGAAAGCTTTAGAAGCACCCTTTTGTACTTGAGTCTGGCTTTCGTCACAATTACGGAGAATTATAACATATTAGTCTTTTTTCATTGGTGTAAGATATATATATGAAGTTGGCAGCAAGAGGAATTACCTTGGTGGAAATCTTGGTTGTTTTTGCTTTACTTTCCGCGCTTGCTGTATTTTTTTTCCTTGGTGTACCTATTCAAATAGCAAAGGCACGCGATGCAAACAGAAAGGCAAGTATAAATAGAGTTGTCAAAGCGGTGGAGGAGTATGACGGAGACGTTGGGTGCTATCCGGTTTCACTTCCTCAGTGCGGTTACCCGTTTTTCCTGGAGGATAAGATTTATTTACCCGACCTTCCTTGCGATCCAGAAACAAACGACTCGTATGTGTATGTGAGTGAAATTAGTTCTTGCCCATCGTGGTTTCAGCTCTACGGAAATTTGGAATATACGCAGGATAGTATTATCGATAGACTGGGTTGCCGGAACGGGTGCGGACCCAAGTGTCAGTTCAATTATGGCTCCTCAAGTACCAACCAAAAATTAAATCCATTTTGTGAGGTTGCATTGGTACCAACACCTATGCCAACTGGTGCTGCTGCCCCACCAACCAATTTACAATATGTTTGCGCTCCTGGGGGCGCCTGTGAAGTTTTTGTTTTTCCTGAGGAATCCGGCTGCCCCGATATTTATTTGAATGATCCGGCATGTCAGAACCAATGTTCGGATCCTAAAAACCGCTGCCACGATTCAAGAGGAAAAACGAACGAATAGTGTAAAATATCTTCATGAGACTTGTTGTTCAGAGAGTTGAAAAAGCTAAGGTGATAAAAGTTAGTGATGGTTCTACTGCCGGAGAAATCGGTAAGGGACTTTTTGTTCTTGTGGGAGTTAAAAAAGGAGATTCCGAAAAAGATGCAGAAATGTTAGCCGCAAAACTCTCAAAGCTTAGGGTAATGGCGGATAAAGAAGATAAAATGAATCTGACCGTTGCCGATGTTGGTGGAAGTATGCTCGTAGTTTCCCAATTTACACTTCATGCAGACACCTCGGGAGGTAACAGGCCGAGTTTTATAAATGCCGAGGAACCAAAGCGGGCAAAGGAACTTTACGAACTCTTTGTAAATAAATTGAAAGAAAATGGTTTAACTGTCGAGACCGGAAGCTTTGGAGATTATATGAAGATAGAAACAGTTCTCGACGGCCCTGTAACAATAATATATTCTGAGTAAATTTAAGCATGGAAAAATCATTTGAATTTGAACATTTAGGAGAAAATCGTAAAAGGGAAGTGTTCTTCAACCCCAATGGTTTGAGTGAAGAAGAGCAGAAATTGGTTGAAAGTATTGGTACCGAAGTAATTGAGGGATCAAAGGCTAAGTTTAAGTATGCTCTGAACAGATGTACCTTTTTTGCAGAACCCGGATTGAAAGTTCTCGAGGAGGTTGTTATCAGAAAACCCGAGGTGACAAACCCTGAAATCAGAGGGTGCGACAAAAATCTATTTGATCAACATTACTGGGTTGAGTTTACTTTTAAACAGGGTTCAAGAAAGGTTGTTATTGATCCAATATTTGAATATGTTGGTTTGCTAGATAAATCTTCGGGTACTGACGGAAGCGCATATTATAGACATTCAAGGCACGTAATTCCCAACAAGCATGTTTCAGAGGGTGGGGTACGTATAAATACTAATGGAGTGATGTAACAAGTAAAACTACCTGCTAACAACAGAAACCATCTTTCGATGATCAGGGAATATACCTGTTGTTAGACTTTTCCCTGTTTGAGCAGAGCCTATATCAGCTGACTGACTTTTGCTTCCCGGAGCAGTTCGCGCTTGCGTTTGCAAAGACCCTCAATAGTTTTGAGGACATTGTTTGCAGCGATTTCGTCGCCGAACCCGTTGATTCCGGATACTCCGACAGCAAGCTTGCCACTTACAACACCACCGGGATACAAATAATCACCAGACTCGTGATCCCAGGGGCACATGAGAGTGAGCTCGCTTGTGGGTTTACCTTCCCGCTGTGCTGTCTCAGCCTTCCAGACTGCGATTTTCTCGCAATTTTCGATGGCACCCCATTTTTCTTTCCAAGAATTTGTAGATCCAAATTTTTGGACAACAAGCTCTTTCAGAGCAGGGTGTATGACGACAACTACGAGATATCTTGGACCCCATACCATGGCAGGCTCGACAACGAGAAAAAGACGTTTGATCGATGCCTCTACCAAGTCTAGGGCCAGATTTACAATATCCTGATTCAGGATACTTCCGGGGTCCATGGCGGACATTTTTAGCCTCCTTAAAGTGCGAATTTCATCACAAATGTGACGATGGAGGCATTATACCAGCCGGGGATAAATAGTCAAACTATAGGAGTAGCTTATTTCTATCTAAAATCTCGCCTAGCCTTTTCTTTGGAGCAAACTACCAGCCAATATTTTACTTGAATCTTGGGGTCAATCCGATAAATCCTTCTTTATTAAGCGCTGCTTTGAAAACAAAAAAATGGAGATGTGGTTTGTCCATCCAACCCGAATTTCCTGTAGTACCTATTTGTTGACCAGATTTAACAATATCTCCTGGTTTAACCAGAGCTGAACCCTTAGCGAAGTGTGCAGGCTGGGAATATTCGCCGCTGGCGTGTTTGATGGTTACATAGTTTAAAAAATCTTTGAACTCTTCTAACGGCCCATATTTTTCATTTGAATCAACAACTTTTTCGATTACCCCATCAAGAGGTGATAAGATTGGAGTCCCAAGCGGTACAATGAAATCCACAGCTCCCTTGAAAGAACCTGTGTGTGATCTACCACCTTTCTCGGTTCCTAACACTTCCGTACCTGCGGGAAATGGATATGAATATGTATTAGAGCTAAACTCTGGGGTTCTGATTAAATCTTTTATAATTCCTATTAGGGATTCCATTCTTGAATTATAGCAGGGTGATTAGATCAATTTTTCTTCCTTCAAAAATTCTTCTAACTTTTTCTTTGAAGTAAATTGACGGCCGATACCAACAAATAACCTATTCATATCCGGCCAGTATTTAGTTGGAACAATCTTGACGAGTTCTTTTTCGGTTTCTTCTGGTTTTTTTGTATGAACCCAACCGAGTAAATTGGAAATTTTATGGACATGGGTATCAACCGCTATTGCAGGGATGCCAAAGGCGCGGTTAAGAACTAGGTTTGCGGTTTTTCTACCTACCCCGGGAAGTGTTACCAATTCCTCACGAGTTTGGGGGATAACTCCATTAAAATCCTTTAGTAGTTTTTCTGTGAGGAGGTGTAAATGTTTGGCTTTGGTTTTATAAAACCCAACAGGGTAGATAATCTTTGCAATTACCCGTTGATCTAATTGACTCAATTGCTGCAAATTTTTTGCTCTGATAAATAAACGCCTAGATGCAGTAAGTGTCACATCGTCATTGGTGCGGGCAGACAAAAGAGTTGATATGAGAGTTCTATACGGATTAGATCCAAAAACTTCCAAAGGGATTGGCTTGTAGTATTTATCAAATACTTTGAATACCTTAGCAAAATTCATATTAGTGGGGAACACAAAAGGGGCCGGTCGTACCGGTGCCCTTTTGCTTTAAAATATTCGAAAATCTGAAGGTTATTTGTTGCCTCCGATCTTGAACATGGTTGTGCCACAAACTTCACAAACAGCTTTTGTAGCTTTCTTACCATTCTTCATGGTAACTTCTTGAGCATTCTTTCCTTCTCTCTTCGCGCGGCACTTTACACAGTACATCATTAATATTCACCTCCTATCATTAGGACAGAACAAACTTGTTCCAGGCTAAGTATACCACCAGCTCCAGGATTAGGATGAGGCCAATCAAGATCAGGCTTCTTACGATGCTTCTTTTTGTACTCGAGGCTAAGGCTTCTTGTGCCAATGATACGGCCTTTTTCTCGTGCCTATGTGAGGCTGGGACAGTGATTTTACTTAAATTCGATTCCCCCTTGACACGTGCCTGAGAATGATCTTTAGGTTGCCAAGAAACCAAAAAACCGTAATGTGGATTTTCTTTGTTTTTTCGAGTTCGATGAATTGCCACATCTTCTTCTATATCTCCTTGACACCGACTTTTCAAGATGTAAAAATGACTGAGCCTGCCAAAACCGGATGCAAAACCTGGGTTATTTTATCTTTATATTTTTCGGTGTTTGGCTTTTAGCATTGAGTTTCTTTCTATTTCGTTTTATTACCTTTATTAATAGGCTTACGAAAGGAATGGAGGTTACCGACCTTAAAGAGGTTTTGGAAAAGATTTTGGCAAAAGGGCAAGTCAATACCGATGAGTTAAAAACATTGGAGGGAAGAGTCAACCTCATCGAGGACGACGGGAAGTTCCATATACAGAAAGTCGGTTTGGTAAGATTCAATCCCTTTAAGGAACTTGGAGGAGATCACAGTTTTAGTCTAGCAATTCTTGATTCTCACGATTCGGGAATTATTATTACAAGTTTACATACGAGGGATAGAACCAGGGTATATATGAAGGATATTAAAAAAGGAAAAAGCGGGTTTGAGCTTTCCGTAGAGGAAAAGAAGGCATTTACTAATGCTCAGCGGAGTAGATAAATGATACAATAAAACATTGTATGAAAAAATTTAATTTTGGAGGAATTTTCGGAAACAAAAAGTTTGTAATAATTGCAAGTTTTGTAGGCCTTTTTTTGATTTCTCTAGGTCTTTCGCTTTTAGTCTTTTACTTTGTTAACCCCAAAGGAGCTTCTGGGGTAGTTTCTACCATAAACCAAAAGACTAAATTAAATTTAAATCTTCCCAAGACAGAGGAATGTCCGATAAATGGCCAGAAATTTACCAAAGCGGAGGGTGACATCTGGAGTGCACGCCGCCCTGTTATTGCAATGATTGAAAACCATGTGGATGCAAGACCGGAGTCGGGTTTATCCCGTGCAGATGTAGTCTATGAAGCCGTGGCCGAGGGAGGAATAACAAGATTTGTCGGAGTGTTTTATTGCGGAGCATCAGCGGAAGACGTCCAGGTAGCTCCCATCAGAAGTGCTCGCGTATATTTTATTAATCTTGCTGCAGGGTATGGAAGCGACCCGATTTATTTGCATCAAGGTGGGGCAAACAATATTTGTAGTGACTGTCCCGGTGGGGTTAAGTCCAGGGCCCAAATTGATCCTTCAGTTAATACCATTACGCTTTTTGATAAATTGGGTTGGTACGGAGGACCCGCCGGAAACAATTTTGACGGAGGGTATAACATCGGTTTTCCGATTGTTGTCCGCGATCAATATCGTTTAGGTAGCACCCCGGCAGCTTGGGAACACTCGGTTGTAGCAGATCTGGATTTGGTTTGGGCAGAAGCTGAAAAGCGAAACTTTGGTTATAAAGATGAAAGCGGTGTTGCCTGGACCAAAGGGTTTAGGAAGTGGTTGTTCCAGGACGATAAAGCTTCCACCTCTCCAGTTGCCTCGGATATTAAGTTTAACTTCTGGGAAAGTATGGCTGGCTATGACGTCGAATGGAAATATGATTCGGCTACAAATTCATATAGCAGGTTTAACGGGGGTGTCGCCCATGTTGATTGGGAATTTGGTAAACCCCAGCTCACTGCTAAAAATGTTGCAATTATGTTTGCAACGGAAAAGGGTCCCTTGGACACGGAACATCATATGTTTTATCAGGTAACAGGGACAGGTAAAGCGCTGGTTTTTCAAAACGGACAGGTAATTACTGGAACCTGGAAGAAAGCTTCGGCGCTTGACAGGGAAGTTTTTTATGATACAACTGGGGTAGAGATTCAGATGGTTAGAGGTGCGACTTGGGTTGAGGTAGTTCCTGCTCAGAACAAAGTTACTTATTGATCTTAAGTGACTTAAACATTTAGACTGCTCCAAAAATAGATGGCCAATTTGGGTGACATTATTACTTCCAAAGTCAGAATTAAAATCTTGGAGCTTTTTTTCTCCAACCTGAAGGAGATCTATCATGTCCGAGGAATCGTCAGGGAAACCGACGAGGAAATTAACGCTGTAAGAAGAGAACTCGCAAAGCTGGAGAATGATGGAGTTTTACGGAAAGAACCCAGGGGAAACAGAATATATTATTCGGTAAGATCAGAATATTCCTTTTATGGTGACCTAAAGTCGATTGTCGCCAAAACCATGGGTTTGGGTAAGGCGATAATTGATAACCGTAACAAAATTGGAAAAGTTTCGTTTGTAATGTTTTCCGGAAGGCTTGTAGAAGGCAAAGACAAAAAGAGAGAAGACGATGTTGATATTTTAGTTGTCGGGGATGTGGTTTTGCCAGAACTGGCATCAATTATCAGGTCGGAAGAAAGTAAGAAAGGAAGGGAAATCAATTATACCGTTATGGGAAGAGATGAATTTGATTTTAGAAAGAAAAGGAGAGACCCATTCCTTTTGGGAATTTTATCAGGAAGCAGATTTATGATCATCGGAAACGAAGAAGATCTGGTAGATTAATTCCCAAAATTTGCTTTGACTGTGGTATGCTTCAAGGGTAATTAAAAATTTAAACACATGTTTTCCTCCCCGATCAAAAAATCCATACTGATCATTTTCTTAGTACTAGCAGCTCTTTATGTTTGCCTTCCCCCGAAATTTACTTTGTTTGGAAAGAATTTGACCCGACCCGATTTAAATATAGAGATCGGGAAATTTACCATAAAGCGGAGTTTTGATTTACATTTAGGACTCGATCTTGCCGGCGGGAGTCAACTTATCTTCCAGGCGGATATGAGCAAAATTCCTGCAGATAAACAGTCTACCGCTATTGATGGAGTTAAAGGTATTATTGAAAACCGGGTAAACCTTTTTGGAATTTCCGAGCCGAATGTTCAAACCTCAGTTTTTGAGGGAAAAAGTAGAATTATCGTTGAGCTTCCCGGTATCAGTGATACCCAGCAAGCGGCAAGCTTAATTGGAAGAACGGCGCAGCTTATATTTGAAGAGGTAAAAGAGGTACCCGGGCTAAAAGGAGCAACACCTTCTGCAACACTTGTGGCGACAAACCTGACAGGGGCCGATTTGCAATCTGCACAGGTCGTTTTTGATAGTCAGACCGGTAAGCCTGCGATCTCGCTTCAGTTTAGTAAGGAGGGGGGAGATAAGTTTGCCGAAATTACTGGAAAGAATGTAGGAAAGCAGCTACCCATCGTTCTTGATAACCAGATAATATCTGCCCCGGTGGTTGAAGGTCAGATAACGGGTGGAAATGCCCAGATCACCGGAACCTTCACCATAGACGAAGCCAAGCAGCTTGCAATCCAACTTAATGCAGGAGCCTTGCCGGTTCCCGTTGCCCTTGTTCAAGAAACTACAATAGGTGCAACTCTCGGAGCCATTTCAGTTAAACAAAGTATTCTGGCGGGAGTTGTGGGGATATCCATGGTGGGACTTTTTATGATTCTTGCTTACGGGGGATTGGGAATAGTAGCGGTTGTAGGGCTTTTTATCTTTGCCATTCTCACTTTGGCGATTTATAAATTAATACCGGTTACACTAACCCTTCCTGGAATAGCAGGATTTATGTTGTCAATTGGAATGGCGGTTGATAGCAATATTCTGATCTTTGAAAGATTTAAGGAGGAAAAAGATAAAAGATCTGTTGCCGATGCCCTTGAGGTATCTTTTGGGCGGGCATGGGATTCAATAAGAGATGCAAATGTGGCTACAATTATTACTTCACTGGTACTTATCAATCCGTTTGACTGGTCTTTTCTTCAGTCTTCCGGTCCTGTCAGGGGCTTTGCCATTACGCTTCTACTGGGAATACTAATAAGTCTTTTTACAGGGCTTTTTGTAAGTAGAAATTTACTTAGGGTGTTTGTGAAAGGAGAAAAACATGATTAATTGGATGAGGTACAGGCTTTTATATTTGGCGATTTCACTTTTAGTGATTGGAGTTGGAGCATTTTCCGCTATCCGTTGGGGTTTTAATATAGGAATAGATTTTACTGGTGGCAGCATTTTAGAATATAGACTTCCGGACGGACAGAGTAGGATCATTAAAAGCGGTCCCTTGGACGAAGCAGGTAGAGTAAAAGTAAAAAGCGATTTGGAAAAGAGTGTGGGTGGTACAGTGACGGAAGTCAGGTTTGAGAACGTTGGACCCACAATAGGACCAGAGTTGGTTAAGAAAACTTTCTATGCGCTTCTTATTTCCACATCGGCAATCCTTTTATGGGTTGCCTACCAATTTAAGAATATTAAATTCGGAATTTCGGCAACTCTTGCCACTATTCATGATAGCCTTGTTCTTTTGGGTTCATTTTCACTTTTGGGTCATTTCTTTGGAGCCGAAATAGATTTCCTGTTCATCACGGCGATGCTTACAATTCTTTCTTTTTCTGTCCATGACACAATCGTTGTTTTTGATCGTATTAGGGAAAGTAGGAAGAAAGTGGAGGCAGGTAGTGATATGTACACCCTGGCAAACCGTGCGTTGAGTCAGACAATGGTTAGATCGCTAAACAATTCCTTTACAATAATTTTTATGCTCATAGCATTGATATTGATGGGGGGCGAAACGGTCAAGTGGTTTTCGGTGGCACTTCTTATTGGGACAGTATCGGGTACATATTCTTCACCCTTTGTTGCGGTTTCGATTTTGGTTACCTGGGATGAACTTCAGAGAAAATTTAAAAAGCACTAACTTTCCTTGATTGCTTTTAGAAGTACGCCCTTCATATTTTCAACTTTCTTTTCAACAACCTTGTCGAAAAGATCATTTAGAATTTTACCAATTTCAGGACCGGGTTTTAGATTTAACTCTTTCATCACATCATTGCCGTTGATTTTCAGGTCGCGTACTGTAAATGGTTGTTTCTGGACCTCAATTAATCTTTTCTTAAATTCTTCGAGTCTCCAACTAGTCTCTCTTGCGCCACCCCCCAATCTATCGGCAACTCTCAGTGCCAACATATCTTCAATATTTTCGAGTCCAACGTTTCGGATAAATCTTCTAAGGGCTGAATCTGTTTGCCTTTCATCAACTGTAAATTGATGCCACCTGATTAAAGTAATAAATTTGTCTCTTTCTTTATTCGAAAATCTGAGTCTGTCCGCAATATTTTGGGCAATTTTGGTCGAGACCATTTCATGGTTGTAAAAAGTAATCACTCCGCTTTCCAGTTTTTTATATGTCTGGGGCTTTCCAATATCATGGGTGAGGGTGGCAAATCTTGTTAAGGGATCACTACTTTTACAATTCTTGAGGGACATCAAAAGATGATTGCCTACGTCATAAATATGGTGTCTGCCGGGTGATTTTTGTTCTACTCCAAAGCATTTCTCCATTTCGGGCAGAATCTCCTGCATTAATCCAGAATTTCGGAAAAGAACGATGCCATCGTATGGATTAACCGATGCAAATATCTTAAAAAGTTCTTCTTTTACTCTTTCTTTGGCGATTTTATTGATGAGTGGAGCATTTTTTTTGGTTGCTTCGAAAGTTTTATCCTCAATCAAAAAACCCAACTCTGCCCCAATTCTTATAGCCCGCATCATCCTTAGCGCATCCTCACTAAATCGTGCGTCTGGATCGCCCACAGCGCGTATCAGTTTATTTTTAATGTCTTCCTGCCCTTTATATAAATCGATTACTTTGAAGCTCTTATCTATTGCCAGTGAATTGATAGTAAAATCGCGTCTGCCTAAATCTTCCTCCAAACTTTTTCCCCAGGTAACACTTTCCGGATGACGAAAATCGGTATAGTTTGCTTCCTTTCTGAACGTAGTGATTTCATGAGGACTAACAGGATCGTCTGGGTTATCTGTAAAAACTGTTCCAAACTGATTATTATAAAGTCCTCCGGGAATTACCTTGAGGATTTCCTCGGGGGTGGCATCGGTAGTAAAATCCCAATCGTTTGTAATCCTGCCCATAATGATGTCCCGTACCGCGCCACCGACGATATAAATTTCATATCCTGCTTTATCGAATTTATTCAGTATTTCCAGTACAGATTTGGGTAATTGGACTTCCATATTAATTCAATTATACTCAACTTTGTTATGTCTAACCAACAGAAAATCTGGGAAGTACTAGGTAAGCACAAGGTTATGGGTGAAAAACAAATAATTAAAGTGCTTCTTGATAATAGAGGAATAAAAGGAGAGAAAGAAAAAAAAGAGTTTTTTAATCCAACCGATCCAATGAAAATTACTCTAAAATCGTTGGATATAAAAGAATCCGAGGTTAAAAAAGCTATCAATCGGATTAAATTGGCTAAAAAACTTGAGGAGCATGTAATTATTTATGGGGATTACGATGCGGATGGGATTACGGGAACCGCCACAATGTGGGAGACTCTACATGAACTCGGGATTTTTGTTTTACCCCATATTCCCGAAAGATTTTCGGAAGGATACGGACTCAATATTGAAAGCGTAAAAAAACTTAAAAAAGATGACCCCAAACTTGGACTTATTATTACGGTTGATCATGGAATAGTTGCCGGCAAAAAAGTTGATGAGGTGAAGGATTTAGGCATTGATATGATTATTACCGATCATCATCAAGTCGGTAAGAAAATGCCAACCCCTTTGGCGCTTATCTATACCACCAAAATCGGCGGGTCAGCCCTTGCCTGGTTTTTTGCGAGAGAAATTGTCAAGAAATTAAAAGTAGGTAATTCAAAATTTAACATCGAAGAACGCCTAGAGTTAGCTGCAATCGGAACAATTGCAGATCAACTTCCTTTGATAGGACCAAATAGATCAGTTGTTAAATATGGTCTAGCAATTTTGAATCAGACAAAAAGGCCCGGACTTTTGGCGCTTTACAAAGAGGCGGGGTTAACTGAAATTAGCCCGTACGAAATTGGATTTATGATAGCCCCCAGAATCAATTCGATGGGAAGGCTCAAGCACGGTCTTGAATCCCTAAGACTTCTTTGCACTCGCGACAGGATAAAGGCTGTAGAAATTGCCGGAAACATCGGCCGTACCAATCGTGAAAGACAAAAAATTGTTGATGAAGTTGTTGTCCACGCTAAAAATTCTTACAAAAATATTGAAGAACAGTTTGTAATAGTCTTGGCTCACGAAAGTTATCACGAGGGAGTAATTGGGCTTGCCGCAGCAAAATTGGTTGAGGAATTTTACCGTCCGGCAATAGTACTTTCTAAAAATGGGAATATAGCAAAAGCATCTGCGCGATCGATTTCCGGATTTAATATTATTGAGGCGATAAGGAAATTGGAAAACCTTTACATTGAAGGAGGTGGGCACCCCATGGCTGCCGGCTTTTCGATAGAGACGAGTAAAATAAACATTTTTACTAGAGAAATAAATAAAGTTGCAAAAGAATTTATAACCAAAGATCTCTTACAGAGAAAAATAAAGATTGATCTGGAAATTAGTTTTGAAGAAATTGATTCCAAATTTCTCGAATTAATTAATTTATTTGAACCGACAGGGCTGGGGAACCCAACCCCAACCTTTGTAAGTAAGGGGGTGCAGATAGTAGATTCAAGAACAGTTGGGAAAGACGCAAAACACCTAAAACTCAAATTAAAGCAAGACGAGCAACTTTTTGACTCGATATATTTCGGTGGAGGAATAAATTACTCAAAAATTATCCCCGATTCAAATATTGATATTGCATATCAGGTTGAAGAAAATGTCTGGAATGGCTATAAATCTATCCAATTGAAAATTAAGGATGTTAATCTGAAGACTTGATTGCACCCACCCAACTTTTTTAGAGAAATATCTCCGTTTTTTAAGTTGGGTGAGTGCATATAAGAAAGAAAAAAAGAAAGTGTAGGGAGTTAACCTCCACCCGCGAGACGATAACACCGGGCTGCTTCCGCATATTCTGGAAGTTCGGTTTCCTCTTCTCGTATTTGGGAAATGGGTTCATCAGGCTTGGCCTCTGCATCATTACCCTTAGGGCAGTTTTTCGCTTCATGCCAGTCTGATCCACAGATGGTGCATCGCATCTCATTCTCCTTTTCTGAACAGAATAGTAACACATGACCCCGTAGGATAACGTGTTCCTTACTGTTCAGATTTTATTAAAGAGCGATAAAAAAACCTCCTTTTTGGAAGGAGGTAATCTTGGACGTTTGCGTTTAGGTAAAAATTACCTCCCCCTTAAATAAGGAGATTGATTAAGGTAATTTCGACGTAGCGCGGAAAATTCATGTTTGTATTCGCATTTTCTCAAAATCAGGCTGTCCTTGTCAAGATCGCTGTAAAAATCTAGAATATGACTAGTGGAAAGAACCTTAATTGCAGATACGGTCAAAAAAGTTGGTGAAAGAGTAAAAATTGCGGGTAGTGTGCATGTCGTTCGTGCTCACGGAAAAATAGCATTTGTTGATATCTCGGATCGAAGCGGGACACTTCAAGTGGTGGGAGCTGACAATTTAGCCGAACTTAAACCTCAGTTTTTTGTTGAGATTGAGGGGACTATTAATGCCAGGCCCCCAAAAATGGTTAATGAAAAAATCAAAACCGGGGTAGTTGAGTTATCTGCAGAAAAAGTGAGTATATTGGCAGAGTCTGAAGAGATGCCATTTGACATGGGTGCATCTGAGCTAAATTTGGAATTACCGACACTTCTTGATTATCGAACCCTTGCCTTAAGACACCCGAAGATTAAAGACATTTTTGAAGTTCAGGCGACCATCGTTGACGGTTTTAGGAAATCAGCAGAGGAACTTGGGTGTACCGAAATTTTTGTTCCTACCATCTCGGCTTCATCTACTGAAGGGGGATCGGAAGTTTTTGAGGTGGACTACTATGGCCACAAAGCGTTTATGACCCAAAGCCCCCAGCTTTATAAACAGATGCTAGTTCCTGTTTTTGAAAGAGTTTATACAATTGCCAAAGCCTATCGTGCCGAACCATCAGTAACTACAAGGCATCTATCAGAGGCAACGCAAATGGATTGTGAATTGGGTTTTATTGATTTTGATGGATTAATGGACGCTTTGGAATTTGTTGCTGTCAATACTTTGAAGTATGTGGAGGAAAAGCAACAAAGTATTCTCGAGGACTTCGGTATTCCAAAAATGAAACTACCAGTAAAAGTTCCCAGGTTAACAATGAGGGATGCGCAGAAAATTATTTTGAAAAGAACGGGAGTCGATCATACTAACGAAAAGGATCTTGATCCTGAAGACGAAAAAGAAATTTGTAAGTGGGCGCTTGAGGAAAAAGAATCTGACCTGGTTACAATTACACACTATCCTACCAATAAAAGAGCGTTCTATACGATGCCAGACCCTGAAAATCCTGAGTTTTCTTTAAGTTATGACCTTCTTTTTAGGGGACTAGAGATTCTCAGCGGAAGCCAGAGAATCAGTGATTACGATGAATTAGTGGAGGCAATAAGGCAGAGGGGTATGAACCCGAAAAATTTTCAGATGTACTTGCAGGCATTTAAATACGGAATGCCTCCTGAGGGTGGTTTTTCCTTCGGTCTTGAAAGAATTACCATGAAACTTCTAAATCTTTCAAATGTCAGAGAGGCGTCACTTTTCCCGAGAGATATGGAAAGAGTTGATTTTAGATTCTCGCAAACCGAAAAAGAATCTTCAAAATGAAGTTTTTCAATAATAAATATCGTTTTCTGTATTTGACCCTCTTGGCCTTTGTTTTTATTTCAACTTCTGCGATGGCAATTTCCGGCCAGGTTATTATTCCCGACCAAATAGTTACCAATTTAACCAAGCGGCCTTCGAAAGTATTTCCTCCCAGTCCTGTTCTTGCATCGGATAGTTCTTTCCCTATACTTTCAGCTCAGGGAGCCTTGGCTGTTGATTTGGATTCAGGGATAAGTCTTTATGAAAAAAACCCCGACACAAAACTTCTTCCAGCCTCGACTACAAAAATTGTAACTGCGCTTGTGGCCCTTGATTTCTACCCCTTGGACCAAATTGTTACGGTTGGCAAGATTAAAGTGGTGGGTCAGAAAATGGGGCTTTACCCGGGAGAACAAATTAGTGTTGGGAATCTTCTTAATGGTCTTTTGGTTTTTTCGGCAAATGATGCAGCAGAAGTTTTGGCTCGAGCCTATCCAGAAGGTTATGAAGCATTCATTACTGCCATGAATCAGAAGGCGAAGGATCTTGCCATGGTTAATTCCTACTTTCAAAATCCAGCTGGTCTTGATGGAACAAGTCAAATCACAACGGCAAAGGATTTGATTCGAGTTTCCGAAGTTGCAATGCGAAATCCTGAGTTTGCAAAAATGGTGGGTACCAAGTCGGTCAGTTTTACCGACACCACCGGTAAGATTAAATACAATCTTAAAAATATAAATGAACTTTTAGGTGTGGTTCCGGGAGTTTTAGGGGTTAAAACCGGCTGGACGGAAAACGCCAGGGAGAATCTTGTAACTTACATTGAACGCGATGGACATAAAGTGATGATTGCGGTTTTGGGCAGTCAGGATAGATTTGGAGAGACAAAGGAACTTATTAATTGGATCTTCGCGAACTATCAGTGGCAGGAAGTGAAACTTCCTTGAGATTATTTTGTAACCTCGTAATCAAATCTTTTTACCTTTAAACCCAATTGTTTAGCCTTTTCAATCGTGTCTATTGTGCCTCCTCAGGTGCTTTGAATGACATGGAACGCGTATAATTCGTCAGACGCCTTAACTACATCCATATTTCTTTCGAAATAAGTGGTCTTATCAACAATTTTGTTAGTTTTGTTTTCTATAATTGCCTTAGGATTGGCCCTTTTGACATATTCAAGCTGTGCAATTAAGTTCTCTGCTTGTTTAGAGGTAATAACCCCCTCCCGTGCTCTTTTCCTGTAATGTGCTGAATATATTTTCAAGGTGGTTGGCAAAAAAATCTTCAGGCGCTTACACCCGGGGTCTATTTTAATTGTTTCATCGGTGGCAAAAGAATCGACGTTTAGAGCTCCTCCGGTTACTATTCCTCCACCTTTCTCCAAAACATTACGCACACAACGTCGGACATCTTTTTCCACTTGGTCGCTAGTTATGGCCCAACTCCCAGATATTGCCACCCATTTATTTGGTGTTAGGAGGTTATTCATGATTCTCAAGGTTATTATACAACGCGCACAAAGTTTGTTTGATTAATTACTGTCCGTAATATGCTGGAGTTACTGCCGGAAGATATGCAATAAATCCGTTGTCCCCTTCAAACACGTAAATCGGTTGGTAAAATTCTGTAACTGATCCCGGATCGAAATATGCAAGGTACATCCGTCTGATTTTTAGACCGTCGCCGTCCTTATTAAGCCCCAATGCGGCGATGTACACCTGCCCATTTTGAAGTTCTGTAAAAGCTTCTTGGGGGGTTTTAATTGGGTAGGTCGAGTATTGGGTTTCGTCAACTGAATAGTAATGATTTTCCGCCGCAACAACTTGCTGGTCACGAGCCGACGAACCGCTTAGTATTGCCCAGACGTTTGCTTGATCGGGAGTTCCAGTAACACTGGGTAAGTTGTCATAGTTTTTTCGGAAAAGGTTAACTTTTACCACATTAGACTCGGAAAGCGAGAGAGCGCTAATTAGTTGTCCATCTGAGAGTTTTAGGTACCTACTGGTAGTTGGTCCGGTAAGATCGGGTGGTAGAACTCCAGCGCCTGAAAGGAATGATCGAAATTCCGATGCAGCAACTTCGGCAATCGGAGGTTTGCTATTAAGAGGACCCTTATCCTGGACAAGATTATAACTAATCGAAAATGTCCCGGTAATAATATTCATTTGTAATGCCGATGGAACTTTCGGGTTGTTAAACAAATAGACAGTATCTGAAACCTGTTGTGCGTTAGTTCCAAAACCTAGAGCCTGTGCGGTTGTTTTGGCTGCATCAAGCGAAAGGAGGTTTGGACTCGTTTTCGGCATGAAATACACTTTTGCCTGAGTTGAAATATTAGTTGGAAGCCCTCCTTCGGGGGTTTCGAGAGTATAAGTAAATTTGGCAGTGGAACTTCCTTCAGGAAAAGGAATTGTTGTAAGTTTTCCATATTTTACAGTTGGGGCAGGAGGGGGTTTGGGAAAAACCTTTTTATAAACAACCAATCCCGCGTCCAGTACTATTTTTCCGACAATCAAAAAAATTATGAGAAAAATTCCGTATCTTATTGTCTTTCTTGCCGTGATGGCAATCCGGGTCAGGGAAGTCATATCAAATCAGTATATCGTTACAAAGCTTCCTGTTCAATCCATTATGATGTAAAATTCGATTATTATGACTAAAATTCGGACTCGTTTTGCTCCCAGCCCCACTGGCTTTTTACACATCGGAGGTCTTAGAACTGCACTTTACGCCTACGCCCTGGCCAAACATGAGAAAGGTGACTTTCTACTCCGAATCGAAGATACCGATCAGAAACGCCAGGTTGCTGGAGCTACGGAGGCCTTGAAAGAAACTTTAGAAAAATTTGGGCTTACCTGGGACGAATATTATGTCCAGTCGGAAAGACAGGAGAAGGGTTTATATAAGAATGCTGCCGAGAAATTGGTAAATGACGGCCATGCGTTTTATTGCCAATGCAAACCAAAAAATGCTAAAGAGGAGGGATTTTCGAGAGATCTCCGTGACCCCTGCCGCGATGAAAAATTAACCTCGGGAGCCATTAAGCTTCGTGTTCCGGATGGAAAAACCGTATCATATACCGATTTTGTGCATAAAAAAGAGATTTCTTGGAATACAGATACGGTTTACGATGCCACACTTCTTAAGTCCGACGGATTTCCAACGTATCACCTAGCTGTTGCAGTTGATGATTTGGACATGAAGATCACACATATCTTGCGTGGGCATGATTGGCTGCCATCCACACCCATCCATCTTTTGGTCTTTGATTTTATTGGTGGGACTAGGCCGGAAATAGGCCATGTAACAGATATTCTTTCTGCCGAAACCGGAAAAAAACTGTCGAAACGCAGGGATTCTGTTTTTGTAGAGCAGTTTCTGAAAGAAGGCTATCTGCCCGAAGCACTTCTTAATTTTGTGAGTCTACTCGGCTGGGCACCAAAAGATAATCGTGAGCTTTTTACACTTTCCGAGTTTGTTGAACACTTTGATATAAATGGTTTTCAGGAAGCCAACCCAAGATTCCTGAATGATAAACTCGATTGGTTTAACGGCCACTATATTCGTGAGAAATCCGATGAAGAATTGCTAAAACTCATTAAACCTTTCGTTCCGGAAGGGGCGGAAGAAGAATTAGGAAAAGTAATTCCCCTCATTAAGGATAGGATTAAGAAACTGAGTGATTTTGAGAGCTTTGCAGGATTTTTCTTTGAGGAAAAAGAAGTTGATAAAAAACTTTTTGGCAAAAATTACCTAGCGCATCTGGAAAAAGCCATTGAAGCAATCAGAAAAGGAATTTCCCTTGATCAAGTTCCAAAAGATAACGATTTCAAGGTTGGCGATTTCTTTATGGATCTAAGAATCGCAGTTACCGGTTCTAAATTTACCCCGCCTATTAATGAATCGATAGAAATTTTGGGAAAGGAAGAGACGATTAAAAGGATAGAAAAAGTTTTGAAATAGTTATGGCTCACGACCCTGCCGGGACAAACGACCTGATAAATAAAGAGAGAATTGACTCTGAGTTTTTACGTAATAAGCTTAAACTCAAGAGCTTGGAGGCGAAACGTTCCCTTTTTGAAAAATACCCCCACGTTGAAAAGTTTTTTGCCGATAAAGGAATCAATTTAGGGAAAATTCGTGAGCATTCCGCGAAAATCATATCGGCGGGAGCCCTTACCGGTACACTTCTTTTTGCCCCGCCGGCAATTGCCAAAAACGTACCCGCAATGGCAAATATTGTAAAGAATCTATCCGATTTTGGTGATGTGCAATCAGGAACTCCTCAACAGGAAATACTTCTTTCGTCGCTGAAGCAAATATTACCCCAGAAAGTAGGACCAATGGATCGGACACAGGAAAAAACCTTGGAGCAAGTTTTTAGAGAAACGATTGGAGTGAACACAAAAGCAACACTTGAGGGGGAACATCTTAACGCTACCTACGGTTTTATCGGTGCCGAACAACACCTTGCTCGTTACCCGGGAGATAGTATGGCGGTTCATCCGAAAATTCCCCAATTAGATGAAGGTATGGCTCCTGGGCTGGGTGCCTGGGGGTATGTTCCGGGAGATAAGGAAAAGTGGTATGCGGTGGTACAAACTTTATATCTTCCCGATTGGGCAAAACGCCAGCCGTTTTTGAGGGATTGGTATAAATATAGGAAAGTCTTGATAGTTAATACAATGAATGGAAACGCGGTGGTGGCTGCGATTGCCGATTCGGGCCCTGCAGCCTGGACAGGAAAACAATTTGGCGGAAGCCCCGAGGTTATGGACTACCTGGGAGGCTCAAGATATAAAAAGGGCCCGGTTGTTGTGTTTTTTGTTGATGACCCCAAAAATCAGGTTCCGCTAGGGCCGGTAGAATATAATAACATTGGGACATTGGGATTAAGTTTAAAACAAGCTTAGATATGTCAAAACTCTTTTACGACCATCTAATCTATCTGGAGGAGGTAGAAGTTGAAATAAAAAAGACCGCTTCTTCTAAAGAGGAGCGGGAAGAACTCTGGGGATTGGTTGACGAGATAGTAACACATAAGGTTCTCGGGAAAGTATTGGACAAACTTCCCCGAGCGCATCATGAAGAGTTTTTGACCCTTTTTCATAAATGTCCACACGATCAAATAACAATTTTTGGTTATTTGAAAAGTAAGGTTGGGGAAAGTATTGAAAAAGAGCTACAGAAAGAACTTAAAAGTGTTTCCTCTGAGATCCTTCAAGAATTAAAACCCCAGGACGAAATAACCATAGAAACAAAGGTATCGAAGAAATAAATGGATAATCATTTTGGCGGTGTTATCTGGACTAACCATGCACTGGATAGATTGAGAGAACGTGGAATTAAACAAGGAGATGCTTGGGCTACCTGGAGGAATCCCGAGCATTCAAAGAAAGGCACCATTCCCGGGTCTTGGGTTTACTACCGTGATTACGGTAGTATCCAAATTGAAGTCGTTGCTAAACAGAACGAAAAAAAGGAATGGATTATTCTTTCCGTGTGGTCAAGGTCTGTTTTTCAAAAAGATTCAAAAAAGAAGACCTCGTTGTGGTCAAGTCTAATACGGCTGCTATTTAAATAACGTGCCATTTGGGATAGAATCTATAACACTGTGCAAAGATTAATAAATATAAAATCAAAGCTGGGAAAGTGGTTTTGGGTAATTATTGTTATTATTGCCTTTATCGGTTGGAGAATCATAGCCTCTTCGAATAAATCCTTAAAAGTAGAAACGGCCAAAGTGAGTAAAGGGAACCTTGTTCTTTCTGTTTCAACGTCGGGGGATGTAAGCGCAGACCAATTCTCTCAATTAACCTTTCCTTCAGGAGGAAAAGTGGCAAAAGTTTCTGTTAAAGCGGGAGATAAAGTAAAAAAGGGTCAGCTTATTGCATCTTTGGATACGGTTCCTTTAGTTGCAGCGTACCAACAGGCTCTTAATAACTACAGAAATTATCAAGCGGCAGCAGAAAGTACTGTGGATAGTTTAAAAGATCACTCAAAGGATGAAACTCTTGCCCAAAAGGCGACAAGAACGGCTGCCGAGGTTGCTAGAGACAATGCATACGACTCGGTTAAAGCAGCCCAAGATAATCTCAGTAATTCAATATTATATGCGCCATTTGAAGGGATAATCGATACAGTTAATCCTAGTTCACCCGGAATTAATGTTATGCCTGGTGCGGCAAATTACACGTTAGTTAACCCCGATACCGTTTATTTTGATGCCGAGGTTATCGAAACAGACCTTCCCAATATTGCGGTAGGTCAAACTGTAAAAATAAAGCTGGATGCTTACCCGGACCAAGATTTCGAAGGTAAAGTTGAATCAATTGGAATGGTTGCCTTTATTTCTTCAACTGGCGGAAATGCATACCACGTCAGAGTTTCTTTTCCTGGAAATGAAGGACAAAAAATCAAAGTTGGAATGGGTGGGGATGCTGAAATAATATATGACACAGTTTTTGACACACTAAAAGTCCCGGCATTTGCCGTGGTTTCCGAGCCAACAAATTATGTTTGGGTTATCCAAAGAGGACGTGCCAAAAAAGTTAATGTTGAAATCGGGCGGTCAAGTATTGATGAAACAGAGGTTAAGTCAGGACTTTCTGAAGGTGAGACTGTAATTTCACAACCGCCGGCAAACCTGAAAGATGGACAGAAAGTCAGTATATGACTCCGCTAATTACGCTTTCAAAAGTTGTCAAAACATACAAACTCGACGAGGGGGTAGAGATTCAGGCTTTAAGGGGTATCGACTTGAAAATTAAAAAGGGTGAGTTTGTTGCCATAATCGGTCCTTCTGGTTCAGGTAAATCAACACTAATGCATATAATTGGGATTTTGGACAAACCAACCAGTGGAACAGTAACCTTGGAAGATCACAACGTCGCACAACTTTCGGAAGAGAGACTCGCGGCACTTAGAAATAAACATATCGGTTTTGTCTTTCAGGCGTTTAATCTACTTCCTAGAACAAGCGCGTTAGAAAACGTCGAGCTACCGTTGGTTTATTCCGGTGTGGCAAGTAGTGAGAGGAAAAAAAAGGCGGTGGAAGTTTTGGGTGCCGTCGGTTTAGCTGAAAGAATGGACCACACACCGAGTCAACTTTCCGGTGGACAGCAACAGAAAGTGGCAATAGCCCGCGCATTAATTAATAAACCCAGCTTAATATTGGCAGATGAACCAACAGGTAATTTGGACACTAAATCAGGCAGTGAGATTATTAAACTTCTTAAAGATTTAAATAAGAAGGGCAATACTATTGTTTTGGTTACCCATGAGTCAGAAATTGCCCGTGAGGCTAAAAGAGTAGTACAAATGAGGGACGGACTTATCATTTCGGACAAATCAGTATGATACCTATTACAGAAATATTGAAACTATCGGTTCAGAGTTTAATGCGCAATAAATCTAGGTCGTTCCTAACGATGTTGGGAATTATCATTGGGGTTTCTGCCGTGATTCTCTTGGTTTCAATCGGACAGGGCTTACAGACTTATATAACAAAACAGTTTGAATCACTTGGAGCCAATGTTGTTATGGTTATGCCGGGGAAATTTGGTGATGGCGGTGGGTTACAAACTTCCGCGCACGGCATGATGGTGAGTAAATTAAGCCTCAACGATGTTGATAAAATTTCGCGGCTTGGAAGCCCCGTGGGACTGGTTGCTGCTTCTCTTGAGTCAACTGCGAATGTTTCATATGCTGGCAAGTCCAAGTATGTGAACATTGGGGGTTTTAGCGCCTCATATCTAAAAATGATGAATTTAAGTGCCGCAACTGGAGTAATGTATACCGACGCGGATGATAGAGCGAGTAAAAATGTAGTAGACCTTGGGCAAAGTTTGGCAACCAAGCTTTTTGGGAGTATGAATCCGGTAGGCAAAAGTGTGACTATCGGAGCACAGAAATTCAGAGTTATAGGGGTTTTAAATAAGTTCGGTGCAAGTGGCTTCGGTGTAGATATCAATGAATTCGCAGCCATACCCCTGACAACTGCGCAAAAACTTTTGGGAACAAAAAGCATTCAGAGTATAGGAGTACAAGCCAAAGATAAAAATAGTGTACCGACTGTAATTAGTATGGTTAAAAAAGAACTGGGTAAGAGGTTAGAGGAGGACGAGTTTTCCGTAATTGATTCTGCAAATTTAATTCAAACAATAAATCAGGTGTTGGGTGCTTTAACCCTTGCTCTTGGCGGGATTGCAGCAATTTCACTTCTTGTGGGAGGGGTGGGAATTATGAATATTATGCTCGTAAGCGTTACCGAAAGAACCCGCGAAATTGGTTTAAGGAAAGCGGTTGGAGCAAAGCCAAGCGATATTTTGTATCAGTTCCTGATTGAGGCTGTTGTCCTTTCTTTGGGGGGAGGGGTGATAGGAGTAATTTTAGGATCGCTTGGGGCATTGGCAATGAGTAGTTTTATTGAAACAACAGTAACCTGGTGGAGTATATTATTATCTTTTGGAGTATCAGCTGCTGTTGGAATAGTGTTCGGAGTCGCTCCTGCTGCTCGTGCTTCAAAATTAAACCCCATCGAAGCTTTGAAGTACGAATAATCATTTAAAATGAAAAAAAAAGATATTTCTTAATTGTTTGATTGTAAGTGTAGATCTTCCAGAATCTGCTCGGAGTGGGAGAGTGGGTTAACTTTTTCGTAGAACCTCACTATTTCTCCTTTGGGGTTTATTAAATATGTGTTTCTGATCGTTCCTTCAAATTCTCTGCCCATAAATTTTTTTATTCCCCACGATTTATATTCTTTGATTACATCTTTTGCCTCATTGGATAAAATTGGGAAATTCAGGTGGTACTTTTCAGCGAATTTTTTGTGTGATGCCTCACTATCCTTAGATATACCCAAGATGGCTGCGCCAAGTTTTTGATATTTATCGATTGAATCTCTGAAATTGCACGCCTCCTTGGTGCATCCTGGTGTATCATCTTTGGGATAAAAATATAAAATCACCCAATGTCCTCTGTAATCGGACAATTTATGAATTTTCCCATTTTGATCTGGTAGGCTGAAATCTTTTGCTTCCATCTACCTATTCTACTACCGTGAGGCAACTCTAGCAGTGCTTTCCCTTTCCAGTTTGGAGATTTTTTGGGATAACCACGATGATAATTTAATAACGCGGGACCTATTTCTTGCATCACCCTTAAGATTAATAGCTTTGCCGATAGTCAGGGCATAAGGACCTTTGAAATACCATCTACCCCATTCTTCAACGCCCTTGATTATTGATCGCAGAGATTTGAGATTTCTTTTTTTAACACCAATTCCCATCGGTATGATTGAAATACCAGAAGCAAGAGCAAGCCTTATGGCACCTGTTTTAGGCTTACTCATTTTATGTATAAATTTACTCAATTCACCCTCTACAAATACGATGATTGTGACCCCGTTTTTCAAAAGTTCCAAAGCCCTGTCAAAAGCAATTCCTCCCTGACCTGTTTTGACAGGAATGTGCCCCGCCCAGTTTAGATACCTGCCAAATATAGGTACATCAAAAAGGATCCCTTTAATTAGAACAGCTGCCTGTCCATTTGAAACAGAAGTTAAAATGAAAGGATCGCTTGTAGTTGGATGGTTTGCAACTATAATTTTTGGGCCATTAGGGATAGGGAAGTGTGAGACCACACTCATTCGAAGCATGATGTTTGAGTAAGCTTTTACAAGTTTTCCGCCAAGCCAGTAGAGGGGACGGCTAATGTTCAATTCAGTAGTAAGTATATCAGCATTTCTTACTATATAATTAAAAAATGAACATACTTCAAAATATAGTTTCCCATTTTTTGGCGTTTATCGCTCTTATTTCTGGACTTTTCAATTCTTCTCAACCGTTGACTATTCAGCAAACTACAACTGCCTTAAATCCGTTAACCATCCAGGCAATGAGGTTAAGGGATTACCCGGGAAGTGCTGTCAAAATCGAGCAAACTTTAGCTTCTGCTGGCAGCTACAACCGTTACATTGCCTCATATAAATCGGATGGCCTCAAAATTTACGCGCTTCTTTTAGTACCGATGGGTGAAAAACCCAAAAATGGTTGGCCGGTTATTATTTTGAATCACGGATACATTATCCCCGAAAAATATACGCCGGATGGGAATTACATACCATACGCAGATGCTTTTGCCAAAAATGGCTATATTGTTTTTAAACCAAACTATCGAGGTAATGGTAAATCGGATGGAAGCCCGACAAGTACTTATTACTCACCCGACTACACAATTGACGATCTTAATGCCGTTGCCTCGGTAAAAAAGTACCCGGATGCGGATCCGACAAAAATTGGCGTCTGGGGGCACTCCATGGGTGGAAATATTACTCTTAGGGATTTAGTTGTTAATGGGACAGATATTAAGGCCGCTGTTATCTGGGGCGGGGTAGTCGGCTCATATAGTGACATAATGTTTAATTGGCAAAATAGGGTAAGTTATAAGCCGGATCCTGAAGATCTGATATTGAGGAATAAAAATAAAGATACCCTTATAAATCTTTACGGGACTCCTGTTACAAATCCTAGTTTTTGGAATTCCTGTGACCCCACCAACTTTCTAACGGATATTATTTCCTCCGTTCAGATTGACGTTGGTTTAGCGGACAATCAAGTCCCGCCTGATTTTTCTACCGGACTTTATGAAAAATTAAAAGCTTTGGGGAAAACAGTTGAGTATTTCGAGTACCCCGGAAGTAATCATGATATTAATCAGGGCTTTAACCTGGCAATGAAAAGGACAATTGACTTTTTTAACCGCTATCTGAAATAATCCTTCTTTGATGAAACAGTATGTGAAATCAATCGACTTTTTAAGAATATTTTCTATCCTGGCCGTTATCCTTATTCATACAACCACGCGTACTCTCGAGGCGGCGAAATTTAATTTGATGGACTTCCCTTCCACAATCTTTTTAAATCAGATAGCGCGGTTTGCGGTACCACTATTTTTCCTGATTTCAGGTTTTGTTTTGGAAATCAATTATGACGCGGGTACTAGTTACTTCACTTTCCTCAAGAAACGTTTCTCGAAAATTTTCATTCCATATATTTTTTGGAGCGCGATTTATTACCTTTTTGTTTACCAGCAAAACCATGATGGATTTTTCAGAGTGGTTTTAACGGGGAATGCTTCCTACCAGTTATATTTTATTCCCACACTGTGTATTTTTTATTTACTATTTCCGTTTCTTCATAAAATATACAAAATCATTTCAAATAAATTATTTTTGGTTTTACTTCTGGTGTCTCAGATATGGCTACTATACCGAGACTATTTCATAAAAGAGTTTAGGTTTGATGACCCAATACATATTGCTATTCTTGCTTATTTCTTCTTTATAATCGGGGTTGTCGCTGCCCGTAAAAAGGATGCAATAAAACTGTTTACTCGAAAATGGAAATACTTATTGTTATTGGTTGGAGCCATGACCGGAATTTATGTCTTTAAGGAAGGAGCATTAAGATATTTAGTAACTGGAAATTATCTTAGCTATTATTCGCAGTGGCGTCCAAGTATATTGGTTTACACCATTCTCGTTGGCCTTATTCTATTCCACCTTTTTGAGAACTCAAAATTACAATTTTCACTGGTTCAAAAACTTTCGCGGCTTTCATTTCTCGTATTTCTATTGCATGTAATCGTTCTTGAGACATTCTGGTCATACTTTGGGAAAAATTTCTTTATCATGATGGACGGAAGTATACTTGGGAAAATCTTCTTTGACATAGCATTTTTTGGAATCGTGGCTGGAATATCATTTTTAATTGCCTTCATGCTTCATAAAATTCCCAAGCTTTACAAGCTCATAGGTTGATTTGTATACTGGGTTGGTGGGGAGAAAAATATTTCTAACATTTCTTTTAATAGCGACAATCGCCATTTTTGGTATAAATCTTTATCTGGGTAGGAGCAAACAAACTTCTTTAAACTCTCCCAAGGAAAGCTCGCAGGTATTTCCACAGGCAAAAACAGTTATTCCTCCGGTAGAAGCATCCGAGATAAAATCTATGGACTCACCCGACGGCAAGTTGACACTTTTAATGAAGACGACAAAAAGCGACGGGTTAGTTGCCTATTCCTTTTCAATTTCTGGGAAAGAAATATTCGGTAAGGCTGTAGATCCTTCAGTGTCTTTTTCAATTCCGTATAACACTTGGTCACCAGATAATAAATATGTTTTCTTAAAAGAAACCGGACCGGCTGATACAAATTTCTTTGTTTTATCCGCATTGAAAGATTCCTCTTTGCAGAATGAACAGACTGCAAATATTACCGGTTTATTTTCCAGTAAATACCCGGATCTTAAGATTCAAGACGTTACAGGTTGGGGTGGGGTGAACTTGGTAATTGTGAATTCAATCAAGAGTGACGGAAGTCGGGGATCTTCGTTTTGGTTTGAGGCCCCAAGTCACTCGTTTATTCAACTCTCTACGCGCTTCTAACTTCTCGGAGCTTTGCCATCTTTCTTCCCTCAATCCTTAGCTTTTGATTCATTGCCGATTGCTGTCTTTTTTCAAGTTCTTTAGCTAATATTTTCTCTACCTTTTTCTGACACTCGGGGTCCGGACAAATAGTTTCCTTGTAAACCACAACACTGTTGCCGACTTTTTCTTCATGTGTGGCAACCACTATTCTTTGCTTGCCGCACTCGATACAGATACTGGGATTTCCTATGATCATTGTTATGAAAGGGCTCTAGTTATAGCCTCACGAATATTTTTTCCGGAAAACCAACCGTTCAAAAAGACCACTGCATGCTTATTCTTATTCCACTCCTGAAGGTAATACTTATTGACATGTCCGCCCTTTTTGAGAAGAATCCCAACCAGCTTGTTTAGCGAAAATTTATTATCTATGCTCCATTATACCACCTTTTTCAGTTTTGACCTAATAAACTCGATCAAAATTGGACTGACGGAAAGAAGTATAATGGCGATAACAACAAGGGAAAAATTTTCCTTTACTTGGGGGATATTGCCAAAAAAATATCCCAAAAGTGTGAATCCGCTTACCCAGGCAAGGCCTCCGGTGGCATTAAACGAAATAAACTTTTTATATTCCATCTTTCCAATCCCAGCGACAAAAGGAGCGAAAGTTCTGACTATCGGGATAAAGCGCGCCAGGAAGATAGTTTTGCCTCCGTGTTTATCATAAAACTTTTGGGTTTTATCTATATGTTTTTGGTTAATCGGAAGCTTTGGATTATCGATTATTTTTTGACCAAAGAAGTGGCCTATCCAGTAATTTACAGTATCACCTAAAAAGGCGGCAACCCAAAAAAGAACAAGTAAAGCAACGACATTGAAAGAACCAAGTGCTGCAAATGCCCCAGCTGCAAAAATAAGTGAGTCTCCTGGTAAAAACGGGGTAAAGACAAACCCTGTCTCTGCAAAAATAATCAAAAACAAAAAAATGTAAGTTAGTATTCCGTAATTGGCAATTATCTGCCCCAGATGGGTATCAATATGGAGAATAAAATCAATGACCGTTGTTACGATTTCCACAGATTTAAAATATATCAAAATTCTACTCCGAATAACAGAGGCTAAGATGCCGACTTACTGCCTTTTATTAATGCTTCCTTCTGTGTTCTAGTCCATTTCTTAAGTTCTGCTTCACGCTTTAAGGCTTCGGATTTTGTAGAGAACCCTTCCCAATAAATTATCCTTACAGGTTTGTGGCTTTTGGTGTATCTGGCACCCCTGCCTTCAGAGTGGTCTTTAAACCGTTTTTCAATATCATTTGTTGAGCCTGTATAAAGGCTTCCATCCTGGCAGCGAATTATGTAAACAAACCACATACCTTGTATAATACGCTTAATATTGCGGGATCGTCTAACGGTAGGACACGGCCCTCTGGAGGCTGTTATCGGGGTTCGAATCCCTGTCCCGCAGCATTATTTTCGCCTCAACTTTAGCCTCAGATATTTCCAAATTTTACCTAAAGGAGGAGAGGATTCGAACTTATTGACTTTACTTCTTGTCAGATGAATACTGAATTGTGAGACAGAAGGGTTTTGTTTTGCTTCCAATACTTATAATTGCAGTCCTTATAGCGGGTGTTGTGTTCTCATTAAAAACAATTCCTGGTAAAAAAGTTGGAGTGAAACTGGGACTCAATGCACCCGTGTGCCCAAAAAATCTTTCCGGGATTCTGACTTACCCGCTTATGGAACCGGAGTATATAGCTGCCCTTACTCCGCTTGGAAACATCAATCCACCTGGACACACATCACCGGTTGATCATGTCTATTTTGAGACAAACTATGATGGCAAAATACCCATGGGTGCTCCGGCGGACGCAACAATTACAAGTATCACAACTATCTCAAAGGAAAAGACGCCTGGGGAGTATGTGGTGGAAGGTTATACTATCAAATATGTCATTTGCGACGGACTCGAACTGGATTTTGCAGGCTATAACGATGTTGTAGATTCGATTAAACAAAAAATTGTACAGATGGGGGAAAAAGATTGTCGACGTGACATTAAAAAAGATGGTCATGGTGAGAGTGCTGAGGGTCAATGCTACTACCGTGTAAATATTCCCGTAAAGTCTGGGGAAGAGATTGGTTGGGTGTGGCGCGTTCCCCACCCGGAAACTGGCGATTTGACTTTACCGTTCGAGATTTGGGCAGCCAATTATAATCTTGATCCTCCCAAACAAACCAACTGGAAGTATTATAACGATGACCGTTATGCACACATCATGTGTCCATTTGATTTATATGCAGACAATCTGAAAAACCAGTTTAATGCTAAATTTGGCCGTTGGGAATATCAAGCCAAAGAGGTTGACGGCAAAAAGGTTGTCGATACTAACCTACCGGGACACTTTGTGGCCCGCAACGGCGAACCCATATGTGGCCAAGTGGATCAGGATATTGTTGGGACCATTCAGGGTATGTGGTTTTCCAAACCGACTCCTAAAGATGACTATGACGCTAAATTTGACGGTGGTTTGGCATTTCTTCACAACAATATAGACGTGACTCTGGGAGAGATTTCTGTCGGCGGAGATTTGACCGGAGGAAAAGCGGGTGTGATTTTCTTTCAACCAACACACAAAGGCATATTTAACCGCGAACCAAGTGAAATCAAAGCTGATGGTTTAGTATATTGTTACGACACATCCGGACAATGGTATCCCAAAGGGAAATTTTTGGTACAACTAGAGAACGATAACCGCCTCAAGGCAGAGGTTATAAATGGTACCTGCAGTTCTGACGAAGCATTCTCAAATCCATATTATTACGAAAGGTGATTTCTGGAATTGTCCTATTGAGTGAGAATTATTTTGACTGAAGGAAATTGTTGGCACTCTTGTATGTTATTTCTGGATAAGGTATCGTACGAGCCCACTCAAAAGTTCTGAAATCATCAACCAGTCCCAGCTAGGGATTTAACTGAACATTCTGTGCAGTTACACTTCCGTCGGAATTCAGATTTCCAAACACCCTCACCTGGTTGCTCGTACTCAACTCAGCCTTTTCAATGCTTTGGCTTTTTGAGTATGTTGTTGAATCCCCAAGAATAACAATTTTCGTACTACCATCTTGAATTTTAACAGTGATTGAATTTTCGTCCTGGGAAATAATTTCGCCCATAACCATGCCCCCAAACCCTGCTTGTGGACCCTGCCCATTTTGTGGTCTCTGCACATTTTGTAATTCCTGACCGTTTCTTTGACGATCTGGTAATTGACTGCCAAAATTCGGTCTCATTTTCCCAACCTGGTAATTCTTGAAAAGATATCCTCCTCCAAAGCCCAATGCCAAGCTTATGATTGCAATTATAATTACCGTATTATTTTTCATAATTCACCCCCTTTCATTATTCATACCTCAATGCTTCTATTGGTTCTAAATTAGATGCTTTTCTTGCCGGATACCATCCGAATACAATTCCTGTTGCTCCTGAAACCCCAATTGCCAATACTATTGATCCAACAGACACGGTAAAAGCAATCGACATCAATTTTGAGATAACAAACGAAGTAAATATCCCAACAAACATTCCGATTATTCCTCCTGCAAAAGTTAAAATAATCGCTTCAATTAGAAATTGTGTTATTATATTTCTCTTTTTGGCACCCAACGCTTTTCTTAATCCTATTTCTCTGGTTCTTTCAGTAACGGTAACCAACATAATATTCATTATTCCGATTCCTCCAACAACTAATGAGATTGCAGCGATTCCAGTAAGAAGTGTTGTAAAAGTAGAGGTAACAGAGGAGGCCGTTGAAAGAATATCGCTTTGGGACATTATTCTAAAGTCAGCATCTGCAGGATCGTTAATGTTGTGCCTATCAAGAAGTAAATATCCGACTTCATCCTGAGCAGTAACCATTTCATCTTCGCTTTTTGCTGCGATTGCAATTGATGAAAGGTAGTTTGCCCCATAGAGACTTTTTTGTGCAGTTGTCAGGGGAACATAAATAATATCATCCTGATTCTGAAATCCACTTCCACCCTTACTCTCCGTTACTCCAATAACCCTAAATGATTGTCCCTCAATTCTTATATTCTTTCCCGTAGGATTTGCACCCTCGCCAAACAGATCGGTAACAACTTGTGGCCCTAAAACCGCAACCTTGGTCATGGAACTAACATCTCTTTCGGTGATAAAACTACCATTTTCTACTGTGATTTTGTGAACTTCAGAATAAACCGGCTCAACTCCAATTACTTGAGTATTTGTGTTTGCTACCCCTGTTGTTACTTGGCTTCTTCTTGATAATTCCGGGGATACTTCGGAAACTGTTGTCACTTTGGGTGATGTCAGTATTGCCTTTGCGTCATCGTATGTAAGAGTAGTGTTACTGCCGGAAGCGGTTCTAACAGATCCACTTGTTTGAGAGCCCGGAGAAATTGTTAGGAGATTGGATCCTAGTGACTGAATCTGATCTGAGACCGCCTTTTGGGAGCCAGCACCAAGAGAGATTAAGGCAATAACGCTCCCAATACCAATAACGATACCCAACGTTGCAAGTGCTGTTCTAAGCCTATTGGTAAATAAAGTGTTAGCTGCCTCAGATATTATTTCTGTTAGTTCCATTTAAGTTTTAATCTTTATTTTTCTTTGTTTTAGATGTTTATGCATCACAAGCTTTTGCTTATGCCCGTTGCCATCCTCAGCAATCTTTCCATCTCTTATATGGATAATCCTTTTTGCATGTTCTGCTATGTCCGGCTCGTGTGTAATCATAATAATCGTGCGCCCCTCGTCATTTAATTTCTGGAAAATTGCCATTATTTCCTCCGCTTGAGTTGATGCAATATTCCCGGTAGGTTCGTCAGCGAGTATTATTGCCGGATTCATGACTAAACTTCTTGCAATTGCCACTCTTTGCTGTTGTCCTCCTGAAAGTTGTGATGGGGTGTTATTGAGTCTGTCTGATAGCCCAACCATATCAAGATATTTTTTGGCAACTTCTAGCCTTTCTTCTTTGGGGAGACCTCCATACATCATGGGCAAGGTTACATTTTTTAGCGCCGAAGTTCTGGGAAGGAGGTTAAAGCTCTGGAACACAAAGCCTATTTTCTTGTTTCTTATCTCCGCCAGTTGGTCATCGTCTAGATTTTTGACATTCTCACCGTCAAGAATATATTTTCCGGAAGTCGGTCTATCAAGGGCACCCAATATATGCATCAGGGTGGACTTTCCCGAACCGGATGGTCCCATTATTGCTAAAAACTCTCCCTTTTTAATTTCAAAGGAGACGTTATCAAGTGCTCTTGTCTCAACGTCACCCGTATTATAAATTTTACTGACACCTGCTATTTGAATCATTTATCTTGGGCCTCCACCCGTACCAAACCCTCCACTGAAGACCGACCTGGTTTGAGTACTTGTGGCTTTTGAGGATATGGTAGTACCGGTAATAACCGTATCGCCCTCGTTTATTCCGGAAATTATCTCTATTTCGGTATCTGAAGAAATTCCAATTTCGACAGGGACATTAATCTCTTTTCCATCTTTCAGGATCTTAATATAGTTTGTTCCATCTTGTGTTGAAACTGCTGAGGCGGGGGCTATCAATACATCTGTCTTTGTCGTAAGTACTATGTTTGCGGTAGCAGCCATGTTGGGAAGAATCTCAGAGGAAGATGAATCAAGCTTTATTTTTGCCGAATAGCTTGTGACATTACTGGTGGTTGTTCCAACCCTATCGACAGTTGCTACAATCCCTGTGAAAGTTTTGTCTGAGATCGAGTCGAGAGTAACGATTACCTTTTGTCCAACGGTAACTTTGGGAACATCAACCTCGCTTAGTGAAACCGAAATCACCGGCAGGGAGTCTCCTTTGATAACGGCTACCCTCTGGGAGTTAATACTTGTTGTAGAACTTGCGCTTTCAAGTACCATTCCTTCAACCAAATTAACGCTTCCAATGACTCCGGCAAACGGCGCAGTAATAGTTGGGGACGTTGCTTTGTAATTGTAAGAAGCGGAGGTGAGATTTGCCTGAGCCTGTCTTAGACCATCATATGCATTATCCCTTGCAACCTCAGCTTTTGTACGGGTTTCTTTTTGAGCATAGGTTTCATCGGAATCGTGTCCTTTTACATCATCCAATACCTTCTCGGCGGAAGCTACCGCCGATCGATAACTGTTATTTGCAGAGTTAACGCCGTTTAAAGCGCTTATATACGAAGCGTATGCTTGGGCATTTTTCTCCAAACCCGCAGTATCAAGAGTAATCTCTGCCAATTTTTGTCCAGCATATACTTCATCTTCGTCTTTTACATAGACCTTTTTTACAACACCTGATGCCTCAGTGGTTATTGATAAAATATTTGTGGTTAAAACTTGTCCGGACGCAGAAACAGAAGAAACTATCGTCCCCTTTTCAACTTTTGAAGTCTGATACGTGACCCCATTTCCGTTTCCGGAAGTCAATTTCCAAAACCCCAAGATTATCAGAATCACGACAAAGACAGTTCCAATGATTCTTTTTTTATCCTTGGTTATCCATGCCCACAAAACCCTTAATTTATTCATATTGCTTCTTGATTGAACTGGCAATTTTACGTTCATCCTCTACAACCAAAATTCTCATATTCAAGGCTATATTATATTCCCAAACTGAAAAATAACTTAAAAAGACATCAACGGAGTCAAAATTCCAATTCCTTTTTATACTGTCCCAAATGTCTCATTTAGCCTCGAATGTGATACACTCAGAATAATCAGTTATGGGTCCAAATGGTTCGAGACCCTACTGCTCAGCAAGCTATGATTGAAAAACATCCATTCGGGGATTTTATTCCCAAAAAGGTAAAATACTTGATGTTGGGAAGTTTTGTAACTAAGCCTTCAAATCCATATGAATGGTTTTATGCTAATGGCCGAAATCAATTCTGGCCAATCATGCAAGAAGTTTACGGTTCAGAATTTAAAACGAAAGAACAACAGCAAAAGCTATTTATACAATTGGAAATGGCGCTTGCTGACATAATTTTATCCTGCGAAAGAAGAAAAAACAGTAATTTAGATGTAAATTTGTTTAACATTACCTACAACATGCAAGGAGTAAAAGATATTATTACTAAGCATAAAATACAGAAGATATTTTTCACCAGCCGTCATGTTGAAAACTTGTTTGGCAAAGTGTTTAAAGATATCGTTCAGACTACCAAAAAAATAGAACTAATTTGTCTACCTTCGCCATCTCCGCGATACGCGATGATAAGTAAGACAAAGAAAATTACTAGATATAAACAATTGTTACCAAAGTTATAGTTATGGGCTCGTAAGGTCCTAGACTGATATGCTCAGCTAGCCTCGATATATTGTGATAATTCTCACTAAGTGATAAATTGGGTTGTGAGGCAAGTACGTACAATCCTGGGGTCTTCCTCACCCTTATGAAAAAAAATATTCCTCTGATTCTTTTATCGCTTTTGTTTTTGAACCTATTATTCTTGGATTTCTATATATTTAAAACCTTCAAAGATGAATCTCGGGTTCTTTCCGTATCAACTTCTGCTTGCCCCTCGGCTTGTGTAGACTTAATTCAAAGAGGTAAAACAGCCGCAAAGGAGTTGGTGATTCCTATTTCAACATCGGGCAGCACGGTTGCAACCGATTGGGATAGTCTGGCTGGTTCTGAAATATCGTTTAATAAAGCAAACTATCCTGGAGTAAAGAAAATGTATTTTCAGGCAAATTTAGGAACAAGTGCAGAAGACAGAAAATCCTTTGCCCGCCTTTATGACGTAACTCACGGAATAGGCGTTCAAGGAAGTGATATTACTTCAACGGCGGTTTCTCCCATGCAGATTAAATCAGATTCTTTGAATTTCTTTAGTGGGGACTTGGTGGTAAGAATTCAACTTAAAAGTCTGAATGGCAATACGGTTACAATTTCCAACGGGAGAATAATACTTGTTTACTAAAATAATTATTAATTATCTAAAAATATTTTATCCTCTGCTTAAAAATGTTCCGATATAGTCCCAGACACCCAGCCTAAATATGATTAAAGCAATTCTTTTCGACATGGTTGGAGTATTGGTGTTCAAGAAAGATGATTATACCCCTCAGACATCTGACGAAATAAACACTGAAAATATTGAAAGGCTTTTTAATCACGTTGATGACAAGAAACTAATAAAAGACATAAAAGAACAGCTTGAGCTTACAGATGACGAGATCGACAGAGCTGTAAAAATAATGCCTGAAAGATTTGAGCGTTTTGACGATTTGTGGAAACTACTTCCGGAGTTAAATAAGAAATATAAACTAGCAGTCGTTAACAATGGTAATGCAGTAGCAAAGAAATACTGGGATGACAAATTTGGTTTTAAGGAATTTGACCTTTTTGTCAACTCTGCTTTACAGGGCGTCAGAAAACCAGACCCTAAAATTTATCTTATTACATGCGAAAAACTGAAAGTTAAACCGATCGAGTGTCTCTTTATGGATGATACATTGGAAAACATAGAAACAGCGATTAAATTAGGAATGCAAACTATTTGGTGGAACAAAGAAGAAAATAAAAAAGATTTACTAAATAAATTTATAAACGGTTATGGGATCAAAATGTCCCAGACCGTGATGCTCAGCTAAATATGAAATTAGAACTAGTTCAATTTTTAAATACGGACAGTGTTGTTCTTCCGGGGCTTTTGTATGAACCAGAAAAAGGATCAGACGAAATACTTATAGCGCTTCATGGCAATGGCAGTTCGGGAGGATTTTATAGCGTTGAGCTTCAAAATACTTTTGGAATAAAACTAACAGGTAATGGGATTTCCTATCTGACATTCACCAATACCGGCGGTCATCTGATACAAAAGTTTGACAGGGTAATTGGTGAAGAAAAAGAAAGACTAACAATCGGTGCGGCATATGAACTTATCAAGGATTGTATAAGCGACATCGACGGGGCAATAAATTTTGCGAAAAGCCGTGGTTACAAACATATTTATTTAATCGGAGGCTCAACCGGGGCAAACAAAATTTGTGTTTATAACTATTACAAAGAAGGAAATGAAATAGAAAAATACATTCTTCAGAGTGGCGGAGATGACTCTGGAGGGTATTATAGTGCCGTTGGAGACAAAAAGTTTAGATTAACTATTCAGGAGTGTTCTAAAAAAAATGAAGAAGGAAAAGCAAGAGATTTTGTTCCTAAATATCTGCACGAGTTACCAATTTCATACCAATCCTTATATGATCAGATTAATCCGGACGGAGACTACAACATATTTCCTTTTTATTGGCAACTAAACGGAATAAAAATAATGGAGAAGGATCCGTGGAGAGAAATTAAAAGTATTCTTAAGCCTACGTTGGTAGTATACGGAGACAAGGATGAGTTTTGCTATGGAAAACTTCAGGACTGTGTTGAATTATTTAAAAGAGCGGTTGCCGGAAAGGAAAACTTTTTCTTTGAAATTATTCAAGACACTGACCATGCGTATTTTGGTAAGAGAAATGAGCTAGTTGAGATAGTGTTGGAGTTTCTAAAAAAATCTTAGACCTACTCGCTCGGCCTTTGGATCGGCAAAAATTGTTATTTGATTTGTTATCCCCAACTGATATACCATTATTTAGGATGAGTATTAAAAGGTTAACGCTTTTGGTTTTATTCTTCTTCTCCATCAGTCTTTTTACCCCAAAGCCTTCAAAGGCATTTGATTTACAGGAAACGTTAACTTCAGAGAATTCAATCATTGTAAAAATTCAGGAAGGACTTCAGTATTTCTTTGCCTTCAGGGTTGAAAACAAGGTGGCTGTGTTGGATAAACAGGCCGAAAAAAGACTGGTAATGGCACAGGGCTATGCAGAAAATGGAGACGGCGAGAGGGTGCAAAATTTAATGCAAAGCTATCTTCAGATAAAAGAAAGACAGAATAATTTATTGGGAAAAACCGATGATGGGGACGTCTTGGGCGCAGTTGAAGAAAGAACCATTGAACAACAAAAAACAATGGAGGAAATTAAAAACAAAATTGATGATGATGGAAAACAGGGGGTTATAGATATTCAGGAACAGGTTGTGAATCAGGTGGCCGAAAGAATAGTTGTGGTTAACGGAACCGAAGGACAAACCGAATTTTTCAACAAAGTAGAACATGTGTGGGCGCCAGGAACGGGACCCGGAGGAGAGACGGGAGTGGTTATTGAGGGAGGAACCATGCAGTTTGCGCCGGGGACTTCCGCCGGCGGAAGTAGTGGGACTGATATTCAAAATGTAGTAGTAGAAGGTGGGGGAGGCTCAGGTGGTGGAACAACTGTGGAAGGTGGTAACCAAGGTGTGGCTCCGGGTACTTCTTCAGGTGGGGGCGGAACAACAATTGTTGGAGAATAAGTATTAATAAGGACAGAAATTTCTAGAAAGATATGAGACCTCGTTAGTGGAAAATCCTTGGGACAAAAATGACGATTCCAATAAAGATTGAAGATATCGAAGCAACGAGCACAGCTGCGGCCGAAACGTCTTTTGCAACCTTTGCTTTCTCCTGAATTTGGGGGCTTACTATATCGACGATTGCCTCAATTGCGGTATTAACAAGTTCCAATATAAGGACGGTGGCAATAATTAAAATCAGGCCCAGCCATTCAAAACTTGATATTTTAAGGATAATTCCCAAGATAATCGAGACAGCACCCAAAATGATTTGAATTCTAAAATTTCTACCCTTGGTCACGGCAGTTTCCAAGCCATCAAACGCAAATTTAAAACTTTTTAGGATTGAATGCTCTGATTCCATCTAAATGATGATACCATGAAATATATGGAAGATATCACAGTTGAATTTTTTGCAACCTTTTTCATTTGGCTTCTTTATATGGGGCTTATTGTTTTGTGGTTTATCGATGGCCGTATTAAAAAAGAGCAGGTAATTCATGCCCTTTTAGCAAGTCTGGTTGCTTGGCTTATTACATTACTCGTTAAGCATTTTTTTCCTACGATACGACCTTTTGTTCGGAATGGAGGCGAGGTTGATGTGTTAATTAGACCAACCAGTGCGGCCTTCCCATCAACGCATGCAGCCTTGGCATTTAGTTTGGCCGTGACAATCTTCATGCATGATAAAAAGGTTGGTTGGTTTTATCTAATTGGTGCACTGTTGATTGGTATGGCTAGAGTTTTGGCTAATGTACATTACCCAATTGACATATTTGGAGGTGCCCTTATCGGAACATTAGTAGCTGTGGTTGTAGAAAAAATGCACTTCGCGAAACTAACAAAAAAACTTTCCCAAAGAGCCTAAATATAATTTCCAAAGGGGAAACCCTCTTAGATTTCCCCATTTGGGCCGAAAAGATCAATGCTTTTTTAGTGTCAAGTAGTATGGTGTCGTCACTGACCCGAGATTGCATCTTATTACTGTGACACGGTACTTGACACCTGGTGTTAAATTACTTGGGACTTTTAATTGGATGCTTTCCTGATCCCAATTAACACCTTGTGTTGATGCTGAGACCCAATTGACCCCGCCTTCTTGGCTTATAAACCAGACCTGCAGCTGATCAGCCGGGCATGTTGTCTCTGTTAAAAAGTATTGACCATATATAGTGATCAATTGCCCCGGGCTTGGCCGGTGTGGTTTGATTTTGTCAATCGCGGGAAATTCACCAGCAGCATTTACTGGTAGAACGAATGCAATTAACAAAAGTGCGAGGATTAAGGTACGACCAACCTTGAACATGATATCTCCTTTCTTGATAGGCTCTTTGGGATTTAAGGTGCTGCCAGTATAATAGGATAAACAGCCGATAATGTCAATATTACAGGATATATCTATTTGCGATCTTGACATTTAGCAGATGGATTGATAGACTGCTAAAATACTATTATGGCAAAGGAAATTGCAAGGCGAGTTCCAATAGTTCCGGTGCGCGGTTCGGTCGTTTTTCCACATACTGATACCCTCCTTTCTTTCGGGCGTACAAAAAGTGTCACTGCGGTTAGCTCTGCTTTCCAGGAAGATAAAGTTATTGCTGTTTTTACCCAAAAAGATCCCAGGACGGCAGACCCTGGTAAAGAGGACCTGAATAAAATCGGAACCATTGCCACGATTACCCAGATGATGACAACCGAGGGAGAAATCCATGCCCTTATTAGAGGTCAGGCAAGAATTACTCTCAAAGAAGTTATAGCCCAGGAGCCGTACCTGATCGGTAAAGTTGAAGAAATTCCGGAAGAAATCGATGAATCTCCAGAGATTGGGGTTTTGGCCAAAAAACTTCAGGAGCTTTTTAAAAAATCGATAAATCTTGGTAAACAGGCTGAAATAATGACCGTAATGAAGCTGGTTTCGGGGATAGTTGAGCCGGTTGAGATGAGCGATCAGGTAGCTTCACTTCTTGAAATAAAGCCTTCAGAAAAACAAAAAATCCTGGAGGAAATAAATGTACGTAAAAGACTGGGAATCGTTCTTGAGTATCTTGCAAAAGAAGTAAATGCCCTTGAGATTGAACGCACTATTTCGTCAAAGACCCAAAAAAGGTTTGAGGATCAAATGAAGAAAGCCATGCTTAGGGAGAAGAAAAAAACGATTGAGGAAGAGCTTGGCGAGATGGATGAAGAAGGAGAAATAACCGGAGAAGAGTTTAAGGAATACAAAGCCAAGATAAAAGAAGCCGGGATGCCCCCGGATGTTAAAAGTCGAGCCGAGAAGGAGTTAAAACGCCTAAGCGAGATGTCCCCGAATAATCCCGAGGGCGGTTATATCAGAAACTATTTAGACTGGCTTTGTGATATGCCTTGGAGCAGATTAACCCCCAATAATGTGGCAATGAAGAAAGCTGCAAAGATTTTGGAGGATGATCACTACGGAATTGAAAAAGCTAAGGAGCGTATTATGGAATTTTTAGCTGTAATGAAGCTAAAAAAAGAAGAGAAACGTCCCAAAAAGGAAAGCGCGGTGGCCCACCCAACAATCCTTTGTTTTATTGGTCCCCCCGGAGTAGGGAAAACATCAATTGGTAAATCAATTGCCAAGGCCTTGAATCGGAAATTTGTAAGGATCTCATTAGGGGGAATTAGGGATGAGGCTGAGATACGGGGTCACAGACGTACCTATGTTGGGGCAATGCCGGGAAGAATTATTCAGGGAATGAAGAATGCAGGCACAAAAAACCCGGTATTTATGCTTGATGAGATAGACAAAATTGGGGTTGATTTTAGAGGGGACCCATCTAGCGCTCTTCTTGAAGCACTTGATCCTGAGCAAAATAAAGAGTTTTCAGATCACTACCTGGAGGTTCCATTTGATTTAAGCGAGGTAATGTTTATTTGTACCGGTAATATGTTGGATACAATCCCTGACCCCCTTCGTGACAGAATGGAAGTTATAACTTTCCCGGGATATACCGAGACCGAGAAATTCCACATAGCCAGGAAATTCCTCTGGCCAAAACAGCTTGAGGCACAAGGCCTAGAGTCAAAGAAGATCGAAATAACAGATACTGGTCTTAAAGAAGTAATAGGAAACTACACGCGTGAGGCTGGGGTTAGGAATTTGGAAAGAAGCCTGGCAAATGTTTGTAGAAAGGTAGCCAGGCAGGTTGCGGAAAAGAAGAAATTTCCCAGAAAGATTGAAGTTACTGATGTCAGGAAATTTTTAGGCTCACAAAGGTTTTCTTCCCAGATCGCCGAGAAGAAAGATGAAGTAGGGATGAGTACTGGCCTTTCAGTTACCCCATTCGGCGGAGAAATTTTATTTATAGAGGTTTCCCTAATGCCGGGTAAAAGCAAACTCACCCTGACGGGGCAGCTTGGGGACGTTATGAGGGAATCGGCCAAGGCTGCCTTTACCTGGACGAGGTCCCACTTTAATGAGCTTGGGCTTAAAGCTAATTTCGCTGAAAACATTGACGTTCATATTCATGTTCCGGAAGGAGCAGTTCCGAAAGACGGCCCTTCAGCGGGAGTTGCAATTACGGTAGCCTTAGTCTCTGCCCTTACAGGAATTCCCGTAAAGCGTGATGTGGGCATGACCGGAGAGGTGACATTAAGAGGCAGGGTACTTGAGATTGGGGGACTGAAGGAGAAATCTATTGCGGGCCATCGGGCAGGCCTTAAAACCATCATTGTGCCTAAGGATAATAAGAAAGATATCGACGATATTCCAGCTCAGGTCAAAAAGGACATCAAATTTGTTTTTGCGGAGGAAGTCGAGGATGTACTCAAGGTTGCCCTTAAAAAGTGGCAGCCTATTCCCAAGCTACAGGGGAAATTTACATCAATTCCGACCCTTTTGGCTGCAAACTGAGGTAGGTATTTAGCCTTCTTTAACAATATCCACAGTTAGGCTATCTCCGTTGAATTTGAAGACAAAACCGACGGGTTTATCCAGGTTATTTGTTATGTATAGATTTTGCCTTGCACTTAGCTCAAATGCGCCAGGTAGCGCGTAGATCGATACTCCGTATTCCTTTGGAACATCCGGAATTTTGGCAAAATCATGGTCAGTAGGTGCAACCGCATCCAAGCCCGCATCTTTGGCTGCCCAGAAGATAAGTGAGGCTAAATGGCAAACTCCATCTCCCGTCAGGTAACCATCAGACTTGAATCCATCCTGGTAGTTGAAATGAGCGTTTGTGGTCTTAGCCACACCTTCTTTGTATTCAGGTAAAATTTGATCATGAAATGCAAACCTCTGCCCAGGCTGGAGCTCAAATTCATAGTGAAGAGGTGAGGTTACCTCACCCCAGGAAATATCGGTTTTGCTTTGTACAGTACCATCCAGGTAGGCCAATGTCAGAAGAATATTGTCCTTAAAAACCGTATTTACAAAGTCATTTCCGTATCTGTCTTCTAGGGAGAAGCTGTGGGAGGCTAAAACCACGTTTGGAATGCCAATAACTTGTGGGTTGGCAGGGCCAGAAACAAGCATGATTATACCCAAAATAGAGTTAAACATGAGGCGGAATTCTATCAAACTATGGGCTAGAAGTCAAATCTCTTGGTAGAGAATATATCGTTATTTACAGGTGAATTTAAATCGGCTAATCTGTAGTGTATGGCAGTAAAGAAGATAAAAAAACTAAGACGTTTCGGGATTATCTTTCTTTCTTTGGGGGTGGTTGTGACAGCACTTGTCATACTCAAAACTTCAGTTCAATCAACTTTCTGTGCGAATTCAATTAGTTGTATAAATGACTTAACTGGTGAATTTGATTCTATAACCAATAAGGCTCAGTTCATGGGCCAGGCTCTCCCGGTGCCATCTTTTATCACGGAAAAGCCAAGTACAACAAAGGTACTAGGAGATGTTCCTGCCTCGGCAAAAAGAATAGAGGTCGATTTAAGCAGTCAAATGCTTACCGCGTTCGAAAATGACCAGGTTGTAATGAGCTTCCCTGTTTCTACGGGTAAATGGTATCCAACCCCAACCGGCACCTTTCATATTTGGGTCAAGCTCCGCTACACTCGAATGAGTGGTGGAGTGCCAGGAACAGCTGACTATTATAACCTTCCGAATGTCCCTTACGTAATGTTTTTCTATAATGAAAAAGTCGGTAAAGGCCGTGGATTCAGCCTGCACGGCGCCTACTGGCACAATAATTTTGGGTATCCCATGAGCCACGGCTGTGTGAATATTAGCCCCGCGAATGCAGGCAAGCTTTACGATTGGGCCAGCCCTGCCGTGGAGGGCAATATAACCTATGTATCGGATACTAATCCAGGAACGGAAGTCATAATCTTCGGAACCGCGCCAGGAGAGTGAGAGAAATTAGTTTTCCAGCTTCAAATTTGGTACAATGACTGGATCTGCCAAGTTTACTTGGCCCCATCGTCTAGCGGTCTAGGACACCAGGTTCTCATCCTGGTAACTTGGGTTCGAGTCCCAATGGGGTCACAGTTTGATACCCTTTGATTCCTTGACATTAGCCTCCCAAGAGGATAAAATCTCCCTCGTTAGGTTAAATATATGACTTTTTATCTCTCCACCCACTGTTTTAGAAACCTTATTAGGTTTATCTAAGCTTGGAGAGAAAGTCGTAATTTACATCTCTCCAAAAGAACAAGCGGAGGGATTTTTTGTGAGACTGAGGAAATATGAAAAATAACCTTAAATTAACCAAACAAGGGCTAGATAGCCTTAAGGCAGAACTTGGGGAGCTGCGTGATGTCAAAAGACCGAAGATTGTCGAAAGACTTGCAAATGCGCGTTCCCAGGGAGACCTAAGCGAAAACAGCGACTACCAAAGTGCCAAAGAGGAGCTTGAGTTCATGGATGGCAGAATAGACGAGCTTGAAGAGGTGGTTAAAACCGCATCCGTAGTCTCGGGTAGCGGAAAGACCGAAAATGGTGGAATTGGAGTTGGAACAAAGGTGACGGTAAAAGTAAATGGCGTTAAAACCATTTTTGACATTGTGGGAGAATGGGAAGCAGATCCGGTTAACAAGAAAATTTCTCACGATTCGCCTTTGGGAGTGGCCTTAGTTGGTAAAAAAGTTGGGGAGAAGGTTGACGTTGAAGCTCCTGCGGGAAAACTCCAGTACGAAATTCTTGCGATAGAATAACTCCTTCTTCGATTTTTCTTTGAGTTGGGATATACTTTAGGCATGGCAAAAGCTCTCAAAGTTCTAAAGGAAATCCGGTTAAAAAAACTTCAGGAGTTAAGGAAAAACGGAATTAATCCATATCCTTCAAAGGTTGAGCTTGGTGGTGAGTTAATTAGTACCAAGGAAGCAACGGGAAAACTTGATTCGGAGGTATTGGTTGCAGGAAGAATCTGGTCAGTCAGAGAACACGGGGCAGTGGCTTTTATGGACTTGGTGGACGAGACCGGGAAAATTCAGGTTCTATTTCAGGAAAAAACTCTGGCGGAAAAATTTAAACTACTAGACCTTTTTGATATTGGCGATTTTTTGGCGGTAAAAGGCAAAATCATCAAGACCCAAGCCGGACAAATTACAATTGACGTTTCTGAATTTCAGATTTTAGGAAAAGCAACCCGTCCACTTCCCGATGACTGGTTTGGTTTAAAAGATGTTGAGGATAGGTATCGTAAAAGGTATTTAGATCTGCTATTTAATCCCGAGGTGCGTGAACGGTTTAATACAAGAACAGTGTTGATTCGTGAGGTACGAAGATATTTAGACAATCTTGGGTTTTGGGAAGTGGAAACACCGACGCTTCAACCGCTTTACGGTGGGGCAAATGCAAAACCTTTCAAGACACACTTAAACGCGATAGATACCGATATGTATCTTAGGATTGCGGACGAACTCTACCTTAAAAGGCTTGTTGTCGGCGGCTATTCAAAAGTATATGAAATTTGCAAGGACTTTCGAAACGAGGGAATGGACCTAACCCATAACCCCGAGTTTACCATGATTGAATATTACCAAGCCTACGCGGATTACGAAAGAATCATGGACGTAACTGAAGGCCTTTTTAAACACCTTGCTAAAGCAATTTTTGGTAGCACCGAGATACAAGTAGGTGAACACGCGATTGATATCGGTAAGGCCTGGCCACGAGTTAAAATGACTGATCTTCTAAAAGAAAAGATGAACCTTGATGTTGGAAAAGAAACACAAGAGTCTTTGACGGAATATTGCCAGAAGAATAAGGTTGAAACCTTAGGAGAAGAAACAAAAGGGCAACTTATATTCTTGATTTTTGACCATCTGCTTACGGATAAACTCATTGAACCAACTTGGGTGGTGGATTATCCAAAGGATGTTTCCCCTCTTTCCAAAGACAAGAAGGATGAAGAAGGAGTGGTCGAAAGGTTTGAAGGCTATATTGGTGGAAAAGAAATTTGTGATGGCTGGAGTGAGCTGACCGATCCCCAAGAACAGAGGACACGTTTTGAAACAGATAAAAAGGTTGTCAGAAAAGACAAAGAGGAAGCACAGCAGGTTGATGAGGAATTCTTGGAGGCGATGGAATATGGAATGCCTCCCTTGGGAGGAATTGGAATCGGAATTGATAGATTAACCATGTTTTTTACAAATACCTGGTCGATAAAAGAAGTAATATTGAATCCCACGATGCGGCCGGTGAATAGTTCGAAGCCGCTAAAGAAAGCGGGTGATAAGAATGGATGATATGAAATTTATGAATGCCCTTTTGTTGTCAATTGCCTTTTCGATTTTCGGAATGCTTTTGATTTTTGGACTCGGATTTGTTTTTCCAACAATTAACCCTTATATCGTAATTAAGTGGATAATAATCGTTTGTGCAGTGATTTTTGCGTATGCAGTTATTATCTGCTTGGTAAGATGCATAATGATGCTCAAGAAAAAGGTTAAGATCTTTAAGAAAAAATAATGACAAGGGAAGAGTCGTTGAAATTAATCGAGGAGCATGTGGAAAATAAGAATATTATTAAACACATGCTGGCACTTGAGGCTGTAATGGGAGCGTTGTGGGAGGAGTTTCAAAAAGACGGGACGAAAGAGGAGTGGAGTTTATCTGGACTTTTACATGATGGTGATTACTCGCCGGGAATTGCTCCTGAAAAACAAGGGATTCAAATAACCGAATGGGCGAGAGAAAAAGGTTTTGATATTCCGGAAAATGTTGCCCATGCCATGGCTGCTCACAATTGGGAGAATACCAAAGTTAAGCCAGTCAACTACTTGGACTGGTCAATATTTTGTGCGGATTCATTGACTGGTTTAATTGTAGCCTGCGCTCTAGTTCTTCCTTCAAGAAAACTGGCTGACGTGACTCCTGAGATGGTTATTAAGAAATTTGGCCAAAAATCATTTGCAGGAGGAACCAGACGAGAAGATATTCAGATGTGTGAAGAAAAACTTGGTATTAAGTTACCCGACTTTATTGTAATTGGCCTAGAAGCGATGCAAAGGATCTCCAATGATTTGGGACTATGAAACGGACGATTTTTATCGGGCAGGCCATGCCCAGAGTCAAAAAAAATCCTCATGATTGGCCCTCCCTTAATTCCTGGCTTTACTCAATCGGGGTTTCTGAAGGCCAGATAAAGAAAAACTTTTTTTATTCAGCTTTGGTAGATTATTTCCCGGGTTCGAAAAGTGGGTCTCATAGAGTCCCGACCGAAGCAGAAATTCAAAAAGAGAGAGCAAGACTCGCAAAAACCATAAAAGATTTTAAACCTCAAGTAATTGTAACAATTGGAAAGCTATCGCTTTCTCACTGTCTCCTGAAAGAAATTGATTTATTGAGCAAATTTATTGGTAAGACATTCAAAGTTGACCCCTACAATATTACGGGGAAAAAGATTTTGATAATTCCTTTGCCCCATCCATCTGGTGCTAGTACTTGGTATAGAAAACCTGGAAACAGAAAGCTACTAAATAGAGCCTTGAAACTATTGAAAAATAATCTCTTTTAATTTCTTCTTCAAAAGACTAAATATTTTCTCGTTTATTTTCTGACTGTATGGGTTAATAGGCGATGGATGATAAATTGGCAATATGAAATATGATTTTCCATTTATGTATATTTTCGTTAGGTCGCCGGTATTCACCGTGGTGTTGCAAAGTCTGTTAAAAATTTCTAGTGTTTTGACTCCGAGAATAAATATTAATTTACAGTTTACTGATTCGAGTTGTTTTATAAAAATTGGCCAGCAAAGCTGGCAACATTTATTTAGAGATTTCCTGTTTTTTCCTATAAAACATTTTGATAATTCTGTAAATCCGCATTTTTCTACGGACAGATTAAATTCGGAAAGTAGCAGATTTAATCTTTTGCCCGTTGGTAGGATTTTACCCTCCGGAGTATAAAATGCTTTTCCAGATTTTCTCCATCCGTTTTCAGCTGGCGACTCGCCAACAATTAAAATACTCCTTCCTTCATCAGAACCGAGTTGATGGAACTTATTTATCGGAAAGGCTGATATATTGCCACAATAATGCTCCTCAGTATTTGTGGGCATCTCCGAGCATTTTAACATCGTTTGTGTAGGATTTTTGTTGGCTTTAATTTATTTGGTAATTTTCTCAAAATTAGTAGGGAATGAAAAGTTGAAGTCGGGGATCGGTTTATCTTCTTTTTTCAGTCCATTTATTAATCCACCAGTCGGAAGGTTTTTGTTTTAAGATTTCGTTGGCAAGTTTCTTTGCCGACACGGTCTGTAAAAGTTTGTATTGGACATTATCTCTGCCCTTATTTTTACCGAGCCAATCTGCGGCTTCTTTGTTCCCTTGCCAAACATATTCCTTGAGAAGTAGTATTTGATCAATTAAGTCAGCATCTTTTGCAATTTTGGCCTCTTTTGTTTTTCTTTCTTTATACTCTCCCAGTATTTCCTTTAGATCTTTTTCCATTGGCATACCCTTTATTTGATCATTTATAATTTCATCTTCAAAAACTTTAACATATTTTTTGTGTACCCAATTTTGATCATTACTTCGGGTTTCTGAAATGTCATGTATAAGACACATCAAGGTAACCCTATTCGAATCCGCCTTTTCTTCTTTGGCCAAAATCCAACCGATCCAAGTTGCACGGTAGGAGTGCGAAGAAATGTTGTCCGAGAGGTCGTTGGTTAAAAGGGTTTGTCTATGAGCTCTGGCAACCTTCCTCATTGTCCCAACTTCGTAGAGGAATAAAGCCGCCTTTTTAAGTTCTTCCCTTTTTGTCATTTTGATAATACTTTTTACCATTTAGTTTTTCTGGAAGCAAGGAGTCTCTTGTATATTTTTCATAGCCATCACCGTAACCAACCTCTTTCATTAATTTTGTTACAGGATTACGGATTTTTAGGGGAACAGGAAGATTTCCAAATTGATTTACGTCGGCTAGTGCTTTCATGTAGGCGTCATAAGCCGAGCGATCCTTTTTGGCAGTGGCGAGGTAGACCACCCCTGCAGCTAAATTTTCCTGACATTCCGGGTAGCCGATTGTATTACATGCGGCAAAAACCGCATTGGCTACAACGAGTGCTGTGGGAGAGGCAACATCCTCGGACGCAAAAACGACCATTCGTCTGGCTATATAAAGTGGATCCTGTCCTGCTGCAACCATTCGGGCAAGGTAATAAAGCGCGGAATCAACATCACTTGCCCTCATCGATTTAATAAAAGCCGAAATTACGTTATAAAAATCTTCACCACGCTTATCAAAAGTGTATTGCCTGCGTTGGAGAGCGGTTTCTAAGTCCGGTATTTTTATTGTGGGCGTCTTAACGAGGCTGGCAGCAATTTCCAATACATTTAACATAACCCTTGCATCCCCATTTGCAGCTTCTAACAAAAACTTTTCAGAATCTTTATTCAGTTTTTTCTTTACATGTTTAAGTGCTCTGCCCAGGATTTTTAAGAGGTCTTTCTCGGAAAGCTGTGAAAGAATTAGGACTCGGCAGCGCGAAAGAAGTGGTCCGATTACCTCAAAAGATGGGTTTTCGGTTGTAGCTCCGATCAGGATTATGTCGCCATGTTCCACATGTGGTAGAAGTTTATCCTGCTGGGCTTTATTAAACCGGTGGATTTCGTCCAAAAAGACAATCGGGGAATTAACCAGTTTCAACTGCTTTTTATCCTGAATTAAGGCTTCAATGTCTTTAACCTTTGTGTTAACTGCGGAAAACTCGAAAAACTCCCGTTTTAAAGTATTTGCAATAATTCTGGCTAGAGTGGTTTTCCCTGATCCCGGAGGCCCCCAGAATATAAGGGAAGGAAAGAAATCTTTGGTTTTAAGAAGCTTTCTAATGATCCCATTTGGCCCGACAAGATTTTCCTGGCCGACAAAGTCCTTGAGTGTTTTCGGTCTTAAGATTTCCGGAAGAGGGATATTAACCATCGAAACATTTTAAACCAAAACAAACCCGAAAGGCAAATTATTCATATTTTGTGTAAATTTGGCTATATAATTATTCTATGAACGGAATTAAGAAAGGAATAAGTTCGTTTAAGGAAATTGTCTTTAATCTTAAACGAATGCTCGTGCTATCCTGGAAAACCGATAAGTTTTTGACCCTTGGGTATTATGGCACGTCAGGGTTGTCAGCAATATTTCCAATAATTGCCAGTTATATTTTCAAGCTATTTATTGACAATACAATCGCGAATTTGGGAATAAAACCCTCGATACCTTTGGTCTTAGTTGCTATCTTGGCAGCCAGATATATTTCCGGATGGATGTGGGATTTTGTTTCCTGGGTATTAAAGGAAACTTATTTTGATTACCTTGTGAGGTATAAGCTGCAAAATAAGTTTAATAATCTATTCTGTAATAAAATTTCCCACCTCGATATTCAACATCTGGAAAACCCGGAAACACTGGATTTAATAAACAAGGCAAAAGATACGATGACTTGGAGACCACCCGATTTCCTCCGCGCATTTTCATATCTTTTTACCAATTTAGTTGCCTTAGTGTCATCATTTGTTTTGCTTGCTGGATACAACTGGTATCTGCCTTTTATAATTCTCCTTTTTGGGCTTCCACGTCTTTACCTGAGAGCTAAGATGGGTGCCATACAATGGTCTGTTTGGGGAAGTAGTACCCCAGAATCTAGGAAAATGTGGTATTTACAATCGCTACTGACACAGAAGAATTCAATTATAGAATCTAAAATTTTTCAATCAACCGATTCATTAATTGAAAAAAGTATAGCGATACAATCAGATCTTTATGAAAAAAACAAGAAACCTGTCAAGAGTTTTATTAAGGTTGGTTCGGTTCCTCAGTTTTTTGAAATGTTTGTGGTATTTGGATTTGCTTTTGCCAGATTACCTTTGGTTTTGAGTGGGCAAATGTCTATTGGAGATTTTTCGTTTTTTGTGGACATGCTTGATAGAGTATTAAATTCTGTTGCCGGAACTGTGGGGAATCTGGGTTGGATGTATGAAAACAATTTATATGTAAATCACTTCTTTGAGGTAATGAATCTTCCAAAAATCGTTCATGAATCGGTAAGTCCTGTCGTGGTTGATCCGTCGGTTAACCCTCCGATTATTGAGTTTAAAAATGTGACTTTCTCATACCCAAATTCTAAGAAGAAAGCCTTGAAGAATTTAAGCTTTAAGATAAAATCCGGTGAAAATATTGCCTTGGTTGGCAAAAATGGCGCTGGTAAAACAACTGTTGTCAAATTGTTATGTAGATTTTATGACGTTTCATCGGGCGAAATTCTCATTAATGGGACAAACATTAAAGACGTAGACCTTAAGGATTGGTATAAGTATTTAGGGACCTTATTCCAGGAATTTATTAAGTATGATTTTACTGTTAAAGAAAATATAACTCTCGGTAAAACTGAGAATTTTGATAAAGAAAAAATGATTTTTGCAGCCAAACAAAGTGGGGCGGATAAATTTATCAATGAACTACCAAATAAATATGATCAACTTTTGGGCAAGCAATTTAAGGGTGGAATGGAACTTTCGATAGGGCAGTGGCAAAAAATAGCGATTGCGAGAGCTTTTTACGAAGGGGCTCCGATTTTAATTTTAGATGAACCTACAAGCGCGATAGACGCCGAAACGGAATATTCGATATTTAAAAATCTTGATCGAGAATACAAAAATAAAAGTTTGCTGTTGATTTCGCACAGATTTTCGACAGTTAGAAACGCCGACAGGATTTTGGTCATAGATAAAGGTGAGATTATTGAGGAAGGAACGCATGAAGAATTAATTTCTAAAAACGGACAATACTCCTCGATGTTTAATAAACAGGCGGTTGGATACAAATAGACTTCTCATGTTTTTGACTAAAGTTTTGGAAGAAAGGCAGTCAAAATATAATGGACATCTCAAAGTATCCCGAGGTTTGGGATTTGGGACATATATTCAGGCCGAAGGGCTTACCCAATCTGGTGGAATTGTCGGAGTTATCTGGAAACCGACACTTCGCAAGATTCACAATTCAAGATCTAAGATTCATGACGCTCTCATATTAGGGCTTGGTGGAGGAACTGCCGCGAAGTATATGAGACTTTATTGGCCGGAGGTGAAAATTAAGGGGGTTGATATAGACCCGGATATGATAGAACTCGGGAAGAAATATTTGGGGTTAGACGAAATTGGAGTTGAGATAAAAATTCAAGATGCCTATGATTTTTTGGGGAGGTATGATTTGATCATTATCGATCTATACAACGGTGAACATTTTCCTGAAAAGTTTGAAAATGTGGAATTTTTGAACAAAGTAAAATCCTCTATCGCCAAAGGTGGGCTTGCGGTATTTAACCGAACTTATTATGGCGATAAGCGTCCGGACACGGTAAAATTTGGGAATAAGTTAAAAAAAGTGTTTACCCAGGTAGAATGGTTTTACCCTGAGGCAAATTTAATGTTTTTATGCCGCAAATAATTTTACTTTTAACTTTTCTTGCCGAATACTTGACTACACCCAAGGCCCTACTTTTCTATGACCAAATAGAATATCTTGCAATCGTTTCGACCCACAATTTTTGGCAAGTTCTGACTCTTGGACATTTCCCGATTCATCCGGTTTTTTTGGCAATTCTTTGGATAACATCAAGAATTGTTTTACCTAATACTACCGCCTTTATTTTTGGGGCCGTTTCAGGAATATTGATGTATCAAATCTCCAAAATTATTTTTAAGAAGGGTAATTTCTGGCTGGCAACACTAATTTTCTTGCTATTTCCGGGTGTTTGGCTAATAAACACAAATCTAATGCTTCATTCCATTCTTATAACATTTTACCTTTTATCTGTTTTCCTTCTTTTAAAGAAAAAGGCATTTTTATTTTTTCTAACGGTTTTTTTAATGGCAATGACGCACTTTGATGCAGCCTATTGGGCGCCCACAGCCCTACTTTTCCCTATCATACTGAAACGGGAAATAAATTTTAAAAATAAGGATATTGTTAAGTTTGCTATTTTAACCGTGTTTGCTTTGTTAACCTCAGCCCTCTCTTATTTATTTATCTATGTATTCATCCGTAAAGAATATGGTGGGTCCACCGAGCAACTTCTGGCTTACAGTTCGTTCGGGATACTTAGGATCTTGAGAAATATTTGGTATGGATTCATCAATAGTTTCGGATCATTAATACCATTTCTTTTGGCATTTTTGATTGTCAAAAATACCCGGTCGAAATTGGAATGGGGCGCTTGGGCCGTATTTGCTATCGCCATATCGGCGGGTGGAGCGTATTGGGAGGGGGACCTCATGCAAAGACGAATTGTCTTTGCTGGAGTCCTGATTGCCCTGGTTATCTATAAATATCTGAAGAATAAATCTTTTTGGATTATTCTTTATTTACTGCCCATCATTGTCGCGAATGGGATTTTGTATTACAGAGGCAGTTCCAGTATGGCACTTGCTGATATGCAAAAACGCATCGATGATTTGCCCAAAGGTCAGGTGCTTGTGCAGTCACATTATTACAAACCGTTTACAAATTACGACGGGGTTATTCTTTGGATTGGGAGTGACAATTTGGGACAAATAGATGAATATTTGGGCAGCGGTAAAAGAGTGTTTATCACAAAAGAATCTGTAACTGCTCCTTACTTACTGGTGGTTGGAAATAATTATCACATAACTTCGGTTGGGAAAGTTAAGGATTCGGAATCTAGATTTTTGTTTAAGAAATATACAGTTGAGCCATACAGTGAAAATTTAGAATTCAAATTATTTAAGGGTAGGGTGATTTCCGACCAAGCCGGGGAACCCGTTATAAGTTACAACAAAGGTTTCTGGGGAAGACTGGTACGACTGAGAATCGACTACGGAGATATTGGTTCCTGGATCTGGGCAATAATTACCAATCATCGTGACCCAGCCGGTTGGATATATAAAGACGCGGCAGGAGTCTGGCTTCCAATCTGATACAATAGATAGCGATGTTAAATATCTTTTCCAGGATTTTAGATCTTAATGCGCGTGAGATTGACAGGATCAAAAAAATTGTTGAGAAGGTTAACTCCTTTGAACCTAAAGCAAAAAAACTTAAAGATAAAGATTTTGCTGATAAAACCGAAGAATTTAAAAACCGTTTGTCTAAGGGTGAGACTTTAGATCAACTTCTTCCTGAGGCCTATGCAGTTGTCAGAGAGGCTTCCTACCGGTTACTCGGCATGAGGCATTATGATGTTCAGCTAATGGCTGCCATCGCACTTTTTGAAGGCAAGGTGGCAGAACAAAAAACCGGAGAGGGAAAAACCCTTTCGGCAGTACCCGCCTTATACCTTCATGCTTTGACTGGACGCGGTGCCCACCTGGTTACTGTTAACGATTATCTGGCCAGGAGAGACGCCGGTTGGAACGCCCCTGTATTTCACCTTCTTGGAATGAGTGTGGGTTCTATCATTCAAGAAACAAAATCTTTTGTCTACGACCCCGATTTTACCGACTCAAGCCACGGGGACGAAAGACTCGCCCATCTAAAACCCGCTGAAAGAAAACTCGCCTACCAGAGTGATATTTTATATGGAACCAATAATGAATTTGGTTTTGATTATCTTAGAGACAATATGGTTTCCACACTTCCCGAAATGGTCCAACGCGGGCACTATTTCGCAATAGTTGATGAAGTTGACTCGATTTTAATTGACGAAGCCCGTACACCCCTTATTATTTCGGCGCCTGACACAGAACCAACCCAAAAATATTACAAATTTGCCTCAATGGTCGACAAACTAAATCCCGACACTGATTACACGACTGACGAAAAGGCCAAAAGTGCCTCATTAACGGAGACAGGAATTACTCGAGTAGAAAAGATACTCGGAGTTGATAACCTCTATGAGAAAGATTTTGACTCAATTCATCACATAGAAAATGCCCTTAGAGCAAAAACTTTGTATCTTCGGGATAAAGATTATGTCGTAAAAGATAATCAAGTAACTATTGTTGATGAGTTTACAGGTAGGCTTATGGTTGGTAGGCGTTGGAGTGACGGGCTTCACCAAGCTGTGGAAGCCAAGGAAGGAGTCCCAATTCAACAGGAAAGTAAAACCCTGGCAACAATTTCGTTTCAGAATTACTTCAGAATGTACGAGCACCTAAGCGGAATGACGGGTACAGCGGCAACAGAAGCAGAAGAGTTTAGAAAGATTTACAAACTGGATGTTATCGTAGTTCCAACCCATAGACCGATGATCAGGAAAGATAATGGGGATGTAATTTATAAAACCTTAAGAGGTAAATACGGTGCAATAGTTGAGGAGATTGGTGAATGTTACAAAAAAGGTCAACCGGTTCTTGTTGGAACTACTTCAATTGAAAAAAATGAAATTATCTCGGAATATTTAAAAAGAAAGAAAATTCCCCATAACGTCCTAAATGCGAAAAATCATGAGAGGGAAGCAGAAATTATTGCCGAAGCCGGCAAAATCAGTGGAGTTACGGTTGCTACAAACATGGCAGGCCGCGGTGTTGATATAGTTCTTGGAGGAGCCCAGCCAGATAGGAAAGCAGGAGTTTCCAATGAACAATTTACAAAGACCAAAGAATTTGAAAAATGGGAAGAAAGTCACGAAAAAGTTGTTAAGGCAGGCGGCCTTCATGTAATAGGAACGGAAAGACATGAAGCCAGACGGGTAGATAACCAACTTAGAGGCCGTTCGGGGCGACAGGGAGACCCGGGTTCTTCCAGGTTCTACCTCTCAATGGAGGATGATCTGATGAGAATTTTCGGTGGGGAGCAGATATCTGGCATTATGGATAAGCTGAATCTTCCTGAAGATCAACCGATTGAAAATTCATTAATAGGTAGAGCCATTGAGCAAGCACAGGTGAAAGTAGAAGGATTCCATTTTGATATCCGTAAGCGCCTGGTTGAGTTTGACGATGTTGCCAATCAGCAAAGGGATATTGTATATAAACTTCGTCGAAGAATCTTAGATTCGAATGATGTAAAAAAGGAAGTTCAAGAGAAACTTATCCATCAGATAGAAAAAACTGTACTTTTGGGTAGATCTGTGGTGGATGACAAATTTGATTATGAGAAATTAGCAATTGGTCTTGCCGAGATAGTTCCATTTGATGACGCATCCCTAAAAAGAATTGGGTCCCAAGCGTCAGCCTTTAAATCTCAGGAAGAAATTCAAAAATTTCTGGAATCTGTCTTAACAGATGTCTATGAAAAAAGAGAAAAAGATTTAGGGTCGAATGTCATGCGCGAGGTTGAAAAATATGCCTACCTCGGATCTATAGATCATCTTTGGATGGATCACATTGACCACATCGACGATCTTAGGGAGGGAGTAACCTTAAGAGCATATGGGCAACGCGATCCCCTAGTTGAATTTAAGAACGAAGCTTACAGACTTTTTGAGACTTTGATAGATAAGGTCGATGAGGAGCTTTCTCATAGGATCTTTAGAATTGGTGTAGCCGTGCCTCAGCCGGAAATTCCTTTGAACTTAGCCCGAGAAAACATTGATAAATCTGATACAACGGGTCTTTCAGGAAATGCTGAACAAACTGCCACGTCTGGGGAGAAAGCTTTTCCGTCGGAGGTTGGCTCACAGGCATCAAGTCGTAAGTTGGGTCGCAATGACCCTTGCTGGTGTGGTTCTGGAAAAAAATTCAAACGATGTCATTATCCCCAATTACCACCTAGCTAAATTATGCCCTGGAAAATAAAAAAATCGAAAGAGGTATATCGGAATAAGTGGATGTGGATTACGGAAGATGAGGTAGAAACGGACTTTGGGGAGAAACTCATATATGGCGTTGTTCATAAAAGCCCGTTTGCATTAGTAATACCCTGGGACGGAAAAAGATTCACATTGGTTGGTCAGTATCGATATGCAATCGGAAAATTTTCCTGGGAGTTTCCGCAGGGCCATTTTGAACACAACTCGATTAAAGAGACCGCAAAGATAGAGCTATTGGAAGAAACGGGAATTTCTGCAAAGTCTATTAAAATAATTGGAAATTATTTTCTTGGTCCAGGACATCATTCCCAAGAATGTAAGGTTTTTCTGGCCGAGGGATTAGCGGAAGGTAAGCGTAATCTTCAGGAGGGCGAGAAGGGAATGAAAATAACAACAGTAACAAGAGATGAACTGAGGAAAATGATAGAGAAGGGAAAAATGGAGGACGGACCAACACTTGCAGCACTTTCAATATTCGACAATTACTTATTTCAGTTAAAACGAAGATAGAATAAGGCCACTTTGTTCCTGCCTATTAAATCTTAGAAGTTGCGGATTCAAGAAAGTTAAGAATCTGTTTCAGAAGGTCGGATATTTGACCTAAAAGCCCGTTTGAATGTTCATTTGAGGAGTTTTCTTCCAATTCCTGCACTTCTGGCGTTTCTGTAGGGGTCGGAGTTGGTGAAACAGTTGGGCTAACTGTAGGGGTTTCTGTTGGTGTAGCCTCCGGACTTACCGTTGGACTGGCTGTGGGAGTTGCTGTTGCCAAAGGTGTTGGAGTTGGCAACGATGTTTCATCATCATCCTCATCAACATCATCGAAGGGTTCGTTCTCATGAATCTCAGCCTGCTCTGACTCGTGCAGCTCCTCTTGGCTATTCGTAGGTCCGACCAAGCTTATATTTGCCCCAATGCCCAAAGACCTTCTTCTTTCATCTGCCAAAACCTTCGGTGCGGCAAGAAGTGAGATTACTATTAGTGCTATCGCGAGTGTTTTCATTGCAACGAATATAACGGAGAGGTAGTCCAAATGTTACATTTTGCTTCCGGTTACGTATTATTGGTAGAATGGTTACTTATCATGCCAGACGATTACAATAAGTATGTTAAAGAGGCGGTCGCCGGAGATAAGGAAGCATTCGGTGAGCTTTATAAGATTTTCTTGAATAAGATTTATAGATTTGTCTATTATCTCGTTGGTGATGAATTTTCAGCGGAGGATATTACGCAGAATACCTTCCTTAAGACCTGGAACGGTTTAGCTAATTTTTCTTTTAGCGCAGGAACATTTCAGTCGTACCTTTATACAATAGCCAGAAATTTGGTGATAGATGCCCAGCGCAAGAAGAAGGCTTATTCTTTAGACGGCCTTGAAGATATTATAGAATCGAAGGAAAATCTAGAAGTGCAAGTTTGGAGAGATGAAGCATCGGAGAAAGTACATCAAGCACTGGATGGATTAGATGAGGATGATAGGCAAATTTTAATCTTAAGATTTTTTGAAGAAATGCAGTTTGATGAAATTTCAAAAGTGGTTGGTAAAAACCCCGGAGCGATTCGGGTTAAAGTTCATAGATTGATGGGAATTTTGAGAGAGAAACTGGAAGGTAAAATATGAAAACACAAGAATATTTGGATAGTTTAAAAAGTGAGTATGAAAAGACCGAGGCAACACTCCATCTTAAAGAGTCTGGTTGGGGAGAATTATCCCGTCAGATGGATCCTTTCAGGCCCCTGCGCCATTCTTGGCTTCGAAATCTGAGTATTGTCCTTGCCGTATTTGTAATTTTTTTGCTGGGAACTTACAAAATCGCTCTGGCTGCACTACCGGGAGATATTTTGTACCCGGTTAAGCTTTTATCAGAGAAAATAATTCAAGAAGCAAGTGGAAGTAATCAAATAGTAATTGATCACAGAGCCAGCGAAATCGTTGGCTTATCTAAAGAGCAGGAGACAAACAGTCAAGATTTAGAGCAGGTTGTTACGGAATATACGGAAAATGTAGATCAGGCCAAGCAAGACCTTGAACTGTCAGGTAAACCAAGTATAAATTTTCAAACCAAACTCGATGAACAGCACTCAGAGTTTGAGAGGATAGGTCAGGAACACCCGGAAATAGAAGATGAAATCCAAGATGCAAAAGACGCTTCAGATCGAGAGGAACACGAACTAGACGACTAAATGCCTGTGGAAGAGAGTGTTTGTACGTGATATATTCTTCTCATGAATCGAAAATATTTATTTGTAACAATTTCTCTTGTAATTGTTCTTGTTGTGGTAGGAGTCGCTATATATATTATGAAAAATTCTTCTAAGCTAAAGCCCTTGGCAACGCCAACGCCAACAAGTACAATTGAAAACACGTCAGAGCCAACTGCTACAGCCTCTGCAAAACCAATGACACAAGTGGATAAACTTATAATTCAAGACGAAAAGGTTGGAACCGGGGTTGAAGCCGTTGCCGGCAAAAAAGTAATTGTTAACTATGTGGGAACACTAACGGATGGAACAAAATTTGATAGTTCGTATGATCGAGGAACACCGTTCGGCTTTAACTTGGGAGCTGGAGAGGTAATTCAAGGTTGGGATCAGGGAGTGGCCGGAATGAAAGTTGGAGGTAAAAGAAAACTTACAATTCCTTCATCCTTAGGATATGGACCACAGGGAATTCCTGGAGTAATCCCCGGAGGAGCAACACTAATTTTTGAAGTTGAGCTTTTGGGAGTTGAATGAACAAGGCAAACATTAAAAAATTCCTTAAGAGATACTCACCCCTTTTTAGCTTATTATTTGCAATTGCCATTTCGGTTCTTATTTTCGTCTTCCGCGATAAATTTGAAAGTCTTCAAAGTTACGGATACTTAGGCCTTTTTTTACTTAGCATTTTAGGAAATGCGACTATTGTATTGCCGGTTCCAATAATCCTAACAGCATTCTTAGGAGGCGCGATATTTAATCCTCTCATTGTCGGAGTGGTGGTTTCACTGGGGGCTACTATTGGGGAAATGACAGGCTATCTGGCGGGGGCGGGAGGGGGAGAAATCATTAAGAAAGATCCAAGAGTTAAAAAAATTAGGAAGTGGATGGAAAAGTACGGACTTTTGACACTTTTAGTTCTTGCCGCAATTCCAAATCCGCTTTTTGATCTGGCAGGGATTGTTGCTGGTGCAACAAAAATACCAATTTATAAATATCTGACTGTAGTTTGGGTGGGAAAGTTTATCAAGTTTGTCACAATTTCATATATAGGTGCCGGTTCTATAAATATAATCGACAGATTCGTTTAGTAGTATAATTGTCTCCATGGATTTCTCCTTCGGGATATATAAAAAAGATAAAAAAACACTTGCAAGGGCAGGTAAAATCATAACACCTCATGGAGAAATCGAAACCCCGGCTTTTTCCCCTGTGGCAACAAGAGCGAGTGTTCGAACCCTTTCTCCGGAAGATATCAAAGATACCAATTCTCAAGTAATTTTAGGTAATACTTATCACCTTTATCTTAGACCAGGGACCGAGATAATAAGAAAATTCCAAGGATTCGGGCCGTTTATGGGCTGGAATGGGCCTACAATTACCGATAGTGGTGGATATCAAATATCTTTTCTTTGGGATAAGGGAAAAAACGATATAAAGATTGAGAAAGAAGACAAAATCGGCAGGGTCATAAAAATTACAGATAAGGGAATGGATTTTTACTCGCATATCGACGGATCGAAGCATTTATTAACTCCGGAAAAATCAATGGAAATTCAATCTGTACTGGGTGCTGACATAATAATGTCTCTTGATCAGCCGATGGGTTACAAGTTTACCGAAAAACAAAATAATGAGGCCTATGAGCGGACCTTTGATTGGGAGGAAAGATCTTTTTTGTCATGGAATAAAAATGGTAAGAGAAGTCATGATGGAAAATTTCAAGCATTGTTTGGAATAATTCAAGGGGAATTAGATAAAAGAAAAAGACTTCGCTTTCTTAAATTCATTTTGAGCCTTGGTTTTCCGGGAATTGCAATTGGAGACGAAACAATTGGATCTGATCCGAAAATTACAGCCAAATCACTCGACATAATTTCTGGACTTATACCGGACGATAAACCTCTTCACGCCTTGGGTCTTGGGGGCGGCCCGGAAGGGATTTTTGAAGCAGTTTCAAGAGGGGTTGATCTTTTCGACAATTCATCCGTAACCAGAATGGCAAGAACAGGCTTACTATTTATTTACCCTGAAGATGGTGGCAACATGTTGAACAAATTTCGAGTGGATATTAAAAAGTCTAAATTTAAGGATATGAAAAAGCCTTTCAGTAAGATCTGTAGTTGTTATTCCTGTCAGAATTTTTCTGCAGCCTATTTGCATCACTTGACAATATCGGAAGAAGTTCTTGGATTGAGATTGGCCACAATTCATAATGTGACCTTTGTTAATAATCTTATGGAGCAAATTAGAAAATCGATTAAAGAAGGTGAATTTGTTTCTTATAAGAGATGCTGGCTGAGAAGAGCTTGACAAACCTTCATATATACGTTTATACTGCGGCACCAATATGGAAGAAGGTCAAAACCAAGAAACACAGACCCAAGAAGTTCCTCAGGAAGCACCTGTAAATCCTTCAAGTGGAGTTTCTTTTCCAACAGTTGGTGAACCAAAAAAAACTGGTGGGGCAAGAACTCTTTTAATCGTTGGAATTTTAATTTTAGTTGGAATTTTAGGTTTTGTTATTTATAAAAGCGCGAGCAGCAAAAATGAAGAAGGACTTGGCGAGCCGACTCCTTTTGAAAATCTGAACACTCCGTCTCAAAATGAAGGTACCTCCACACCAATTCCAAGCTCCACCCCGGCAACAGTTGATAAAACAAAGGTAAAAATTCAAGTACAGAATGGAACCGGTATAACTGGGGAAGCCGCATATCTACAAACCCAACTTAAAGGATTGGGATATACCAATATCGCCGTTGGTAATTCAACTCAGCAAGACTTAACCGCAACTCAAGTTAGTTTTGCGAGTTCGCTTTCAAGCGAAGTTGTCACAGAAATTACAGCCAAGCTTAACACGATTTATCAGAGTGTAACCACAACAACACTGACCTCTACCGCCTATGATGCTGTTATTATTACCGGTCTTAGGAAAGGCGCGACACCAAAACCATCCGCTACCCCGAAGCCTTCCGTAACCCCGACCCCGACCCCCACGGCTACTCCGTAATAATCCTCCCCTGTGCTAAAATAGATTGTCATGGGTAATGTCGTTAGTTTGATCTTTGGTAAATTTGACTTGAACCTCGGAAAGTTATCATTCCCCGTCTCCTATGCCCAGGCGGCCCTCGTGATTTTTTTAATTTTCATCCTTATTCTTTTAATGGCCCAGTTCCGCAGGCACTTTGCCGATTGGTCGATTAAGGGCGCGGTCTTTGGAATTTTCTTTGGGTTTTTACTCGCACTTATCTTGGAAGGGTTTTTGATAATTGGAGGCAGAACCGCCATAACCGGAATCCTTGGCTGGAAAAATGCACCTGCCCCTATTTCACTTGTCCTGGACGCGGGGAGAAAAAAACTGATCCAGGTACTGGGAATTAAAGATCAGGTTCCTTCGTCCTTTGCCAAAGAAGATGCCACGGTCGCGGGTGCAATCGATCTTCTTCAGAGCCTGAATCCTGCTGATACCAAGAAGGTTAAAACCATCTTTTGCCAGTAGTGGTCAAGCTTACCTTCTTTAGCTATACTTCATCTTAGGACATGCAGGATCTTAAAGAGAAAATTGATGAATTTGCCTCGCGCCTCGAGAAACTTATCGAGGTTATTAAGCTTGTCGATAAGAAAGCGAGGATTGAAGAGTTGGAGGCTAAAGTCAATGAGTCCTCGCTTTGGGATGATCCAGTCAACGCCAGGGCGGTAACCCAGGAGCTTTCGGATCTTAAAAAGGAGGTTGAGGAAATTACTGACCTTTCCGAAACCCTGGAGATACTAAAAGAGGTGCCAGATGAGGCCGAGGCAAGGAAAGCTGGAAAAACTCTGGATAAGCTCGAGCTTATGTCATATCTTTCTGGTGAATATGATGCTAAAAATGCCCTTATTTCAATCCACGCAGGCCAAGGAGGGACTGAGGCTATGGATTGGTCCAATATGCTGCTTCGGATGTACCTGCGTTTTTGTGAGCGTAAAGGATGGACTACGGAGACTCTGGACTATACTGCCGGGGAGGAGGCGGGTGTTAAAAGCGTAACCTTCAAAGCTACAGGACATTATGCCTACGGATATCTCAAAGGCGAGGCCGGAACTCACAGGCTCGTCAGGCAATCGCCCTTTAATGCTGATAAGCTCAGGCAAACCTCATTTGCCCTCGTTGAAGTTATGCCGGAACTTGCCGATACCGATCTCCATGACGTTAAGATTAAGGATGAAGATCTTGATTGGCAGTTTATCCACGCAGGAGGGCATGGAGGGCAGAATGTAAATAAAGTTGCTACGGCGGTTCGACTTACCCATATTCCGACAGGTATTGTTATAACGGCCTCAACTGAACGTTTTCAGGAACAAAATAGAAAAGCCGCTCTGGAACTACTGCGTGGTAAACTTTGGCTCAGGCAGCAGGAAGTAGAGAAAGGATTAAAAAAAGAAATTAAAGGCGATTACCGTCCGGCTTCATGGGGAACCCAGATCCGCTCATACGTACTTCACCCGTATAAGATGGTCAAAGATTTGCGTACCAATATCGAGACGGGTAATACCGAGGCAGTTCTTGATGGGGAGATTGAGGAGTTTGTAGATGCTGAGCTGAAGCTTTAATTTTAGATTTGCTTTTTAACTTTTTTAAGTGTTATATTGTGGTAACGACATGGAACCTCAGAACTCAATTGTCAGTAACCTTCCAAAAGGCGGAATTAAAAAAGTTTGGCCGTATGTTCTTGGAGCCTTCCTTGTAGTTTCGGTAGGCGTTGCTACTGCCTGGATGATCTCCGGAAAAAAGACGAGTGATTCTTCCGTGGCTGCACCAGGAGCAAAAGTAACTTCTACTGAAGCGGGAGCACTTGACCCTAAGGTTAAATATGATACCGCCGAGGGAGTTATACAGGTGGGGGGGCTTAATGGAGAGGGAACTTTTCATCTGGTTCGTGATGGGGGGGCTTCGAAGTATGTATATCTAACATCCAGTGTTGTGGATTTGGGGAAGTTTGTTGATAAGAAAGTGCAAATTTGGGGACAAACACTTGCTTCAAAAAAGGTGGGTTGGTTGATGGATGTAGCCAAAGTCCAGGTAACCCAATAATGCTTTAGCACTGGCTTTCTCTGTTTTCACTTGCTACTCTAGAACTGTTTCATACTATACATATGCCTGAAGAAATCGGAATTGTTCATTTTAAGGAGGTAACCAAGAAATTTGGTTCACAAGTGGCACTAAATAATGTTTCCTTTGATGTTAAAAAGGGTGAGTTTATATTTATCACCGGCCCGTCAGGTGCAGGTAAAACCACAATTTTAAAATTGATACTGGGGGAGCTCACTGCTGATAGCGGTGAGGTTACAGTTGATGGGTTTAACGTTACCCTTTTGCAAAGTCAAGATTTACCCCGCTACCGTCAAAAAATCGGGACAGTCTTCCAGGATTTTAAGGTTCTTCCGGAACGCACCATTGGCGAAAATGTTGCAGTTGCTCTTGCAGTGATAGGTTTGCCAGAAACTGAGTGGAACGCCCGAGTAGAACATGTATTAAAACTCGCGGGTCTTTCCAGGCAAACCAATCTTTTCCCATCACAACTTTCAGGCGGGGAGCTTCAGAGGGTTTCACTGGCCAGGGCTCTTGCTGTTAACCCCAAAATTCTTTTAGCAGATGAACCAACCGGGAACCTGGATTGGGAAACCTCAGATAATCTAATGGATCTTTTTGAAAAAATAAATAAAGAAGGCAAGACCATTATCATGGCTACCCACAATATGGAAATTGTCAAAAAGTATAAAAAAAGAGTTATAAATATAGTCAGTGGTACAATTAAAGAGCGATGAACATTCATTTTAAAACTGCCTGGGACTATATCAGACGATCGCCGTTTCAGGCACTGGCTGCCTCTTTTGTTCTTACTCTGACTTTTTTTGTAACCACCTTGGTTTCGGTTCTTGTGTATTCCTCTTCAAAACTGATTACTTATTTTGAGACACGGCCTCAAGTGATTGCATTTTTAAAAGCGGATGTGAAGGATAACGATATTGCCGACTTGCAGCACACACTTGGACAAGACCCGTATGTCAAAGATATTAAATATGTAAGCAAAGAGGAAGCTTTATCAATTTATAAAAAAGCAACAAGCGACAATCCACTTTTGGGGCAACTCGTAAGCCCATCGATATTCCCGGCATCACTTGAATTTTCGGTAACGGATCTTTCTTTTGCACAAAGCATCATAGATAAAGTGAAAGGAGAACGTATTGTTGACTCGGTCGGTTTTACAGCTGCCTTGGGTGGTGAAACAAGCCTGAACGATGTTGTCAATAGACTTAAAACAATTACAACCTATGTCAGAATCGGCGGGATTGTCTTTGTGGGACTTTTAGTTGCGACGTCCCTCGTTGTTCTTCTTGTCATAACAAGTATGCGGGTAGTCGGAAGAAGGGAAGAAGTTGAAATTCTTAACCTGATTGGGGCAACAAAAGGGTTTATCAGGAGCCCTATTATTATCGAAGCTTTCATTTATACAATTTTTGGCGTTGTCTTGGGCTGGGCGATATCATTTATAGCAATTTTATATTCCGCGCCCACTGTCGTTGCCTATTTTGGAGAAATTCCAATCCTTCCACGTAATGCACTGGGTATTTTTGAGCTATTCGGAATAATATTCGCTATTGAAGTTATTACCGGTGCGATCCTCGCTACTACAGGAAGTTTGCTTGCAATCTCGAGAGTTAAAAAAGTGAGATGAACATAAATGGAAAAAAAATTCTTCTTTTTTTACTAACCTCAATGTTATTTTTGGGCGGTGTCGTTTTTGTTCGGGCCCAGACGTGTACAAACCAGCAAGAATGTAACGATTTGATTCAACAGTATACGGACCAGATAAGTAAACTTCAGGGTCAGGCAAATACGTTAAAAAATCAGATTGCACAGTTTGATGCACAAATTAAATTAACAACGCTTAAAATTGCCCAGACACAGGACCAAATTGCTCTTTTAGGTGGACGAATTACTCAGCTTGGGGATTCATTAACTTCTTTAACTGCCGCTTTTTCTTCAAGAGCCGTTGAAACATATAAACTTTCAAGGTTTGAGAATAATTTTATTTTTATTCTTTCGGCATCCGATATTACAGATGCCGCCTCCAGGATACATTATCTTCAAAAAATTCAAGAGGAAGATAGAAACCTGCTCGAAAAATTACAAACTGCTCAGACGACCTATGAAGGTCAAAAACAAGATCAGGAGACTTTGCAGAAACAACTAAAAGCTCAGCAAGCGAGTCTAAACGCGCAAAAAGTAGCTAAAAATAATCTTTTAACGGCAACCAAAAATGATGAATCGAAATACCAGCAGCTTTTAAGTCAGGCAAAAGCCCAGTTGGCGGCTTTTCAAAGCTTCGTTACCAGGCAAGGTGGGGCATCGATCTTAAGTAATCAAACAAAATGTAATGATTGGGGTTGCTATTACAACCAACGAGATTCCCAGTGGGGCAATATTGGTTTAGGAGGCTCACCCTATACAATGGCAAACTATGGATGTTTGGTAACATCTGTTTCGATGATAGCGAGCCACAACGGAAGAAATATAAAACCAAATGATATAGCCGTCAGTAGCGACGCCTTTGTACCAGGTACGGGATATCTATACCATTCATTCACGGCGAGTGGAATATCGGTTACGGTTTCATCCGCCTCCAAAAGCATTATAGATTCGGAACTTTCTGCGGGAAGACCTGTTATAGCAGGACTTTACTCAGGTCCTGACCATTTCATTGTTATTACCCGAAAAGACGGAGATAACTACATTATGAGAGATCCGTTTTTAGAGAACGGAGCGGGAACAGACGGGGCCGGAAGACCCCTAACAGATAAGTATAGTTTTTCAGATATAACCAGTTTGCGATTGGTTAGCTTCAACTAAAATCAGTATAGTTTCGGTAATTCTAAAGTATGTAACTACGCATACGTGATATGATGTATGTGTTGATGTGTCTGTTAATCAAAATAATATCAACGATTGCGCTATTTATAGTTATTGGTTTTGCGTTTAGCTCAAAAATTTTTGCTGCCTTTTCAATGAGTCTCCAGGATTTACCCGGTACCAACATAACCTCTACCGAACAGGAAGTTCAAGCAACGGCAAGTATAAATGATCTTCCCAGCGAATCGTATTTTAGAATCTCTTTTCAGCAGAGTTCGGGTAAGGAGTATTTTGGTTATATGAAAGGGAGTGCCGGAGATTGGGTTAAGATAATGACTGGTCAAGATTGTCACAACTATTTTAAAGTGTCAGACGCAAGTACTAGCGCATTATCTTTAATAGTGAAAATAGGAGATGATAATTCTCCGGATAACGGAGATTACACATTAAAACTACGAAGGTATACTTCAAGCTGTTCCAGCTATTCGGATAGTAATGCCGTTTCTCTTACAATAAACATACCGACGCCAACTCCGCCAGCTACCCCAGTAGCTAACCCGACCCCCACGCCCACACCAACTAAAACCCCAACACCGGTTCCAACTCCAACATCTACGCGTACACCTGCTCCAATAAGAACTTTCACCCCGGCTCCAACAGTAACTCCCGAGGGAGTAATTTTGGGAGAAGAGACAAGTTATCCAAGCCCAACACCAGAAATACTTGGACAAATAGAAATTGAAAAACCCCAAAAGCAGTTCCCGTTTTTGGCTATCACCCTTCTGACTGCAGGTATCGGCCTTGTTGGCTTTTCTATTTTAAGTATTATTAAGGGTTCCAAAAAAAGCTATACTATTGAGAGTGAAAACGAAAATAATCAAATTTCTTGACCTCTGGACCCCGGTTATTATTTTGGCTTTAATAATTTTCAAATTTTCGTCTGGGGTAGTCCCGCAGGTATCTCCACTTTATTGGCCGAACTTTGCGTTTATGAAGGGTGCTCACGCATTATTTTTTGGAGCGCTTGCCCTGCTTTTGTATAGAGCCTTAAGGGGTGAAGGGTGGACGAGAAAAAGGGCAGCTATTTGGGCAATCACCCTAAGCATACTCTATGGAACTTCCGATGAATTTCACCAAATTTATACTCAAGGAAGAGAGGCTAGAATTCGGGACGTTGTCGTTGATGGAATTGGTGCCAGCATAGTCATACTATTTATTTATCGGGTTTTACCCAGGCTACCAAAAAAGTTTCAAACATTTTTGTTACAATTTGGTATTAATTAAATGAAAAAGATTCTGGTTACGGGCGGGGCAGGATATATAGGAAGCTTCATGGTTCGTGAACTTAAGGCCAAAGGGTTTGAACCGGTAATTGTAGACAATCTTTCTCAGGGACATGACCGTGCCGTTACCGGTTTTCGGCTTGAAATAATTGACCTGGTTACTCAAAAAGACAAACTTGACGACCTTCTTCTTTCGGAGAAATTTGACGGAGTAATACATATGGCAAGCTTTATTCAAATGGGCGAATCATTTATAGACCCTGCCAAATATTACGAAAATAATGTTTTGGGATTTATGAATTTACTTGATTCGATGAAAAAGGCGGGTGCAAATAAGATTATTATTTCTAGTAGCGCCGGGGTTTACGGAAACCCGGTTAAGCTTCCGATTACCGAGGATGATCCAAAAAACCCTCTAAACCCCTACGGTGAAACTAAATACATAATGGAAAGGATGCTTGAAGATTTTGATTCAGCTTACGGGATGAAATTTATGGCTATTAGATATTTTAACGCCGCCGGTGCAGCACTTGATGGAAGTATCGGAGAAGATCACCCCGCAGAAAGCCACTTAATTCCAAATATTATTAAAAAAGCCATTAAAGGTGAAGAAATTGAAATTTTTGGTAATGATTACAAAACTCCGGACGGAACCAACATTAGGGATTATATCCATGTTTTGGATTTGGTAGAGGTGCATTCGGCTGCAATGCAGAAGCTCTTGGATGGTAATGATAGTAATTTCTATAATGCCGGAATTGGTAGAGGCTACTCAAATAAAGAGGTTATGGATATTGTAAAAGGAGTTACCGGGTTAGACCTCAAGATAAAATACAGTGGTAGACGCGCGGGGGATGCAGATGCGCTTTATGCCTCAATTGACAAGATTAAACAGGACTTTTCCTGGCAGCCAAAGTATGGATTAAAAGAAATAATCGAAACTGCCCACCTCTGGCATAAAAATCACCCTGACGGGTATGCTAATATGGATTAATGAAGTTTTTAGCGACCTTAAGACATTTATTCATTCCCCACGAAAGTAATAACCAGAAGGCGAAACTTTTGCATCCTACCAGCCTTTCGCTCATTGCCGTAGGCCTTATTGCCTTTCAGTTGATACTAGGAATTGCACACAAAGCTTTCCCTAAAGTTTTAGGATACGCAGCCAATATTTCACCTGCCGAGGTAATTAGATTAACCAATGTCCAAAGAGCTGCCAGCGGTCTTGGCGCACTCTCCGAAAATTCGTTACTTGATAGTGCAGCGCTTGCTAAGGGTAATGATATGCTTGCTAAGGGTTATTGGGCTCATTTTGCTCCCGACGGAACTTCTCCCTGGAGTTTTTTTCTTAACTTTGGTTATAAATATAAATATGCCGGAGAAAATTTAGCACGTGACTTTCCGGATGCATCCTCGGCTGTTAGTGCCTGGATGAATTCCCCTTCCCACAAAGAGAATATATTGAACCCAAATTATAGAGAAATTGGGATTGGGGTAGTTGAGGGAAATCTGGCTGGTGTTGATACTACCGTGATAGTTCAATTTTTTGCCGCGCCTCTTTCCGGTGAGCCTTCTATCCCTGTAGCTAAAGCAAAAGAAGCTCCTCCTTCAACTGCAAAACCGTCTCCTAACCCCTCTACCTCCCCGACGTCAACACCAACCCCTATCCCGACCCCGGCAGAGGCAGTTATCTATAAACAAAGCACACCAGCGTCTTCGACCATTTTTATTTCACCGTTTAACTCAACAAAAAATATTTCACTTCTAGTAACTGGTGTCCTCATTTTGCTTCTATCAATTGACCTAATTGTGGTCCGAAGACGCAGAATTGCAAGGATCGGAGGCAGAACCATCGCTCATTTGGCTTACTTTGGCATGATTTTGGCGGTAATATTAATATTGAAAGCAGGACAAATTATATGAGATCCTTTACCAAACACCTATCCCATTACATGGCTCTATTTGGGATACTACTCGCAGGCTTTGCCGGCTTAATTCTTTTTTCATATGATAAGAACTTTCAGGTTGCGATTGCTTTTGCTCTCTCCGTGTCCTACGTTGCCTGGGGAGTAGCTCACCACTATTTGCATAAAGATTTACATATAGAAACCTTCGTTGAATACCTATTAGTAGCTATCTTGGGTTTTGTAATTATTTTTTCATTGATACTTCGAACGTGATATACTTCAAACTATGCCTAATATGAAGAAAGTTAGGAAAGCCGTCATTCCTGCAGCGGGTTTCGGTACCCGTTTTCTCCCGCAGACCAAGGCTATCCCGAAGGAAATGCTCCCCATAGTTGATAAACCGGTGATTCAATACGTCGTTGAGGAGCTTGTTGAGGCAGGCATAAAAGACATAATTATTGTTACAGGCTACCATAAACACACTATTGAGGACCATTTTGATACACCGAACCTGGATCTTATTGAAAACTTACGCATGGGTGGGGAGAAGAAAAAACACCTGCTTGACGAGGTCGAAAAGATCTCCGAAATGGCCAATTTTATCTATGTAAGGCAAAAGGGACCATACGGGAACGGTACACCCCTTCTTAACGTTCAGCATATTGTTGGGGATGAGCCCTTCATTTATACATGGAGCGATGACTTTATTGTGGCGAACCCATCAAGGTTCAAGCAGCTCATTGCGACCTATGAGAAATATGGAGGGAGTGTTTTGGGGAGTATTAAGGCTACGAAGGATGAAGACTATGATAGATATGGTTTTACCGGGGGGGAGATGGTTGAGGATGGTGTTATGAAGGTAAGTGAGGTCGTGGAAAAACCAGGAAAGGCAAATGCACCATCAGATTTGGCCAATGTTTCGGGGTTTCTCTTCACTCCTGATATTTTCAAATACCTCAAAGATGCACAGGAAGACCTAAATGAAGGTGATGAATTTTATTATAATGATGCCGTTAAGTTAATGCTTGCCGACGGGAAAAAGATTTTTGCAAAGGAGATTAAAGACGGTAGGTTTTATGACACGGGCAATAAACTTGAATATCTTAAGACTGTTGTTGAGTTTGCCCTAAGACATGAGGAACTTAACGGAAAGTTTCGGGAATTTCTGAAATCCCTCGATATTTAACTTCAGGGTATAAAAAGCGTATAATTTGAGCCTGCTATGGATAAAAAGGATGGCCTATTCATAAGTCCTACTAAAGGCAAAATGACCCCATCTCAGGCAGTTACCGAGATATCTAATTTTATTAACGAGGAACCTGAGAGGTTTTACCGTGTCGTAATAGGCTCGGATTCCCAGGCTAAGCACGTTAAAGGAATGGGCGAAATAGACTATGTTACGGCTCTTATTGTGCATAGAACAGGAAGCGGAGCCAGATATTTCTGGAAGAAGGTAAAAATGCAGAAAGTGCCAGTTTTACGGGATAAAATCTATATGGAAACGACCATGTCCCTGGCTACTGCCGCAGAGATCGTACCGCTTCTCCGGGAGGCAGTATCCCCCGCCAAGTACGACCTTGAGATACATATTGACGTTGGTTCCATGGGGCCCACGCGTGAGATGATAAAAGAGGTTACGGGTATGGTTCAGGGTAACGGTTTTACAGCCAAAACCAAGCCTGAAAGCTGGGGCGCAAGCACGGTGGCAGATAAACATACCTAGAATGGTTTTGCGTGATATAATTTAATCCTGTATGAAGCTACTTGTTACTGGCGCCGCGGGTTTTATAGGCGCCAATTTTGTTCATTATTGGCTAGAGAAATACCCAAACGACGAAATCTGCGCAATTGATGCCTTAACATACGCCGGGAATATTGATAATCTTACTCCCGTAATCAAAAAAATTAAGTTTGTCGAGGCGGATATTAACGATCGTCCAAAGGTCTCCGACGCTTTAAAAGGAGCTGATGCGATTGTTCATTTCGCAGCCGAAAGCCATGTAGATAGAAGCATTTTTGATCCAGGCAGGTACTGGCAGACTAATGTACACGGGACACTAACTCTTTTGGAAGAAGCTGAAAAAGCTGGGATACCAAGGTTTCATCATATATCCACAGATGAGGTTTATGGGGAACTTCCCCTAGATTCGAATGCAAAATTTACTGAAAATACTCCATATTCTCCAAGACCAGATAATTTGTATGCTCTTTCCAAAGCCGAAGCAGATAAAGTGGTAATGAATTTCTACGAAAAAACCAAGATGCACATTACCATTTCAAACTGTTCAAATAATTACGGTCCTTATCAATTTCCTGAGAAATTTATCCCGATAATAGTTACGAATTTAATTGACGGTATAAAGGTTCCGCTCCATGGAGATGGTAGGAATGTTCGGGATTGGATTCATACTAGAGATCACTCTTCTGCAATAGACCTAATCCTTCGGAAAGGGAAAAAGGGAGAAACTTATCTAGTAGGGTCAAATAACGATCGTGATAATCGCTATATTGTCAATAAAGTTCTTGAGATATACGGAGCTGGTGAGGATACGGTAAGACATGTGCCTGACCGCCACAGCAATGATAGGAGATATGCAATTGATCCAACTAAATTAATGACTGAGCTGGGTTGGAAGCCAAAGATCGGCAGAGAAGATTTTGATAAAGGTTTGGAAGAGACCATTGATTGGTACAAGAATAATCAATCTTGGTGGCGTCCTCTTCTTGAGAGAAAAGCAATTATTACGGATTCAAATAAATCTATTTCTGCTTATATATCTCTCGATAGGGAATCAGGTAAAACCAAGTTCACATTTAAAACCGTTGAGAAAGGAAAAGAAAGTGTTTTGGAAAAAGTTGATTCGGATGAGCACTTCGTCGAGCAGAACCTGGTCAGATACGAGATGGTGATGAAAAATTTGGAGGGGAGGAAATGGTATCGAGATAGTTCCGTTTCCATTAAAAAGGAGATTAAATCCTTGGCTATAAATCCGAAAACATTTGGTTACGTTGAAGATTTGGCCGGTCGGGAAGACAAAATCAACGGAGATAGGATATTATGCCTAAAAAAGATTGAGCATGCGGATGCGGAGTTCGGAATTTACGGAATTGGTTCCTGGTTTGAAGTACAAAGTAAGGAAGGTGTCAAAAGAATGGAGGGATACTATTCTTGGGGATGGGGCCCAAAATCCGGTGCGAAACTTTTGGTTTTAGCAAAAAGAGGAGGCAAAATTACCCACCTTGCCACGCAAAGAGAAGAAAAATTCCCGACAGGCGCAATAGAATATTCTCTTCCCGGAGGGTTTCCGCAATTTAATGAAAGTGTATTGGATTTTATCATCCGATCCTTGCAGAAAGATTTGGGTCTGAGCGTTGCCAAAAAAGAAGTTACGCTAGACCAGATAATATCTTTGGGCAGACTTAATCCGGATTCGGGTATGACAAATAACAAACCGAATTTATACGCCGTGATTCTCCACCTATCGAACGATTTATATAAAGATGTTAAGAAAGGGGATAAATATGAAGAGAATGAAGGAATAGTCCTTTGGCCAATTGAGGAAATTTCAGATATGGTTAATAAGTGCGACGATGCCTATTTCCTTTCAGCTTTAGCTCGTTTTAATCTTTCCGGAGTCACGAATATAAAGTTAGGCTAGGATATAATAAAGTATATGATGAGATTTGACCCCGAAAAGCATATTAAAAAAACCTCAATCCCAGGAGTTGTTTTGATTGAACGACCAATACTCGGAGACGCAAGGGGATTTCTTCATGAGCCTTACAATAAAAAAGAGCTCAAGGCAGCAACTGGGGTTGATTTTAATCCCGTGCAATGGACTCACACGTTAATAAAACCCGGAGTAATTAAGGCAATTCATTCGGAAGATTGGAATAAATTGGTATATCCGATTACCGGGATTCTTTATGCTCCCATTGTTGATCTTAGGCCCCAAAGCCCCACTTTTGGAAAAGTGGAATACATAACCATTGATAACACTAAAGAAGATTCTCCCAGGCAAGCACTTTTCTTACCAAGCGGAGGAATTGGGAATTCGATCTGCACACTTGGAGATGAATATATGCATTATATGTATTTAATAGACGAATATTGGGATGATGCTAAAGCCAGGGGGGTTGCATGGAATGATCCCGATCTAGATATCAAATGGCCCATTAAAGATCCAATTCTTTCGGAAAGGGATCAGAATAACCCAACCCTTAGGGTTCTTTTCCCCGAGAAATTTGCCAAAAAATGAAGAAGGTACTAATAGTTGGTGCAAGCGGAATGGTAGCTTCAAGATTCATTGACCTGGCCAACAAAAAATTTGATATTACTCCTGTTGACGAAAAGACTCTCGATATAACGAATAAATCTGCAGTTGAAAAATACTTTAGCAATAACAAGCTTGATGCTGTGGTTAATTTTGCGGCATTTACAAATGTAGATGCAGCAGAAGCCCAAAGGGAGGATAAACTCGGTTTGGTATGGAGGCTCAACGTTGAAGGCCCTGAAAATTTAGCGAAAGTTTGTAGCAAGAATGATATATTTTTAGTTCACATATCAACGGATTTTGTATTCCCCGGATCAGAAGCCTACCCTGGTCCATATACTGAAGAATCAAAACTTCCGGAAAACTCTGAGGGGATTGGCTGGTACGGATGGACTAAAAATAGGGCCGAAGATAAATTGAAAGTATTGAACGCGAAATGCGCGATAGTTAGATATGGTTATCCTTTTAGAGCCACAAATTATGATTTAAAAAAAGATTGGGCGAGAAATCTGATTAATTTATATGAAGAGCAGAAATTATATCCATTATTTGACGATCAAATACAAAGCGTAATTTTAATAGATGATTTAGTCGCACCGCTAACGAAAATAGTAAATGAGGAACTAACCGGAACTTTTCATATAGCCTCGCACGATACAACCTCTCCTTATGAAATTGGATCGTATTTACTGGAGAAGTATGCAGGTAAACCCGTGGAATTACAAAAAGGGTCGATGGTTGATTTTTTAAAATCTCCCGGTCGGACTCCACGGCCAAGATTAGGAGGATTAAAAGTTGAACTGACAGAAAATAAATTGGGTATGAAGTTTAACTCCTGGCGTGAAATGGTCAATGAGTTTATAGACCAAAGAATTTAACTTAAGATCAAAAAATGGTTAAAAAAACAGAAAAAATTAAAGTTTCGATAATAATTTTAACAACCAACGCTCTTGCGATGACAAAAGAGCAACTTCTTGATGTGGCCAAACTTGATATTGGGGATCTCGATGTTGAGTGCCTGGTAGTTGATAACGGTTCGAAAGACGGAACGGAAGAAGCTATTAAAAACTATAAACTTCCCAACATGAGATACAAATTTATTCAAAGCGGTGCAAATTTGGGCTTTGCGGGTGGAAATAACGTTGGTATCAAAGATGCTCTAAAGCGCAAGTCTGATTATTTGATTTTGATGAATAATGATTTAATTTTACAAAAAGACATTGTTGTAAAACTTGTGGACTTTATGCAAAAAAATATTGAAGTGGGGGTCGCGTCACCCAAAATGTACTTTGCTAAGGGATACGAGTTTCACAAAGACAGATATAAAGAGTCAGAAAAGGGAAAGATTTTATGGTACGCGGGAGGGGTCATTGATACACAAAATGTTTACACAAGTCATAGGGGAGTTGACGAGATTGACCGCGGCCAATATGACAAAATCGAAGAAACGGATGTGGCAAATGGAGCCTGCGTAATAATCAGGCAAGAAGTATTTAAAAAGATTGGTCTACTGGACAGCTCATTCTTCTTGTATTGGGAAGACGCCGATTTTTCGGAGAGGGTAAGACGCTCGGGATTCAAGGTAGTTTACTATCCTGAAACCTGGATGTGGCATAAAGTTTCTGCTTCAACGGGCGGATCGGGAAGCCCGACAAACGATTATTTTTTAATCAGGAATAGATTTTATTATTCAATGAGATATTCACCTCTTCGGACAAAACTTGCAGTATTTAGAGATACAATATCCCAGATAGTAACGGGTAGGACCTGGCAGAAGTGGGGAGCAGTTGATGCATTATTGGGAAGAAAAGGTATGGGTCAATGGAGATACCGCTAAGACCGGCTCAAATACTTGTAAACGCCTTCAAATATATTTTGGCTGTATTGAAACGACCCAAGGCTGTATAAATCAAAAGCCTTAAAAGTGCCCCAAATTTCAATGTAATTATTAGTATTGGAAGTTTCCACGACTGCATATGTTTAGAATAAAACAGTCTTAGGTTTTGCATTTCCATAACAGTAGCCTTTTCACTTCCAGTAGTTACCATTCCATAATGGACCGTTTTCCATTTTGGTAAATACCACACTTCCCAGTTGTTTTTTACAAATCTATATGCAAGTTCAACCTCCTCAACGTATAGGAAAAAATCCTCATCAAATATTCCCGCTTGATCCATTGCCTCTTTTCTCATGAAGAAAAATGCCCCGGTTACCCAATCTTGTTTATGTGTCTTTTTGAAATAATCTTCATTTGTAGATAGGAACGATGACCCGTGCATTGGATGGTAGGGTTTAATTAAATTGTCAATGAATGGTATGTCATCAATAAATGTCATCCAGGCAATAACTCTAGATAAATTTGGGAAGTACCCACCTGAACCCTGATAATTTTTAAGGTCGGGATTAACCAGAGCACAACTGGACAAACCCACTTTTGGATGACTGTCCATCCAAGTTATCATTTCCTTGAAGATATTTTTATTAATTATCTTTGTGTCATCGTTCAAAAGGAGTATATACTTACCTCTCGCTACCCTCATTCCCATATTATTGTTTTCCCCAAAACCCCCATTTACCTCGCGTCTTATAATCTTGACCCTAGGAAACTTCACTTTAATCTGATCCCCAATTCTGTCAGGTGAGGCGTTATCGATAACGATTATTTCGTTTGGGATGTCCTTTAGCGCCCCGTAAACAGTTCTTAAACAATCGCCAAGATAGTTTAGTTTGGAAGAGATTATTATAATTGAGAGCAGTAGATCGTTATTTTTCATTTTTGTTAGTTTGCGGTTTAACTACTAAGACGATAAATGTCCCAATAGCTTTTGCCATTTTTGTCCGGACCAAAGAATGGCGTTAATTACATAATGGTTGATTAATCCGTGATAGATTTTACTTGATGGGATCAGTCTTTTCCATCTTTCCGCCTCGTTTGCCATTTTTTTGAAAGTGGCCCCATGATAATGAGTAATAACCGAGCTCGGCAAATAATAAACCTTAAGTCCCTGTTTCCAACACTGTCTACAATAATCTATGTCTTCGAAGTACGCCCAATACCTTTCATCCAGAATCCCCACCTTCTTAACTGCAATGGGAGTTATTAGAAAGGAAGCGCCGACTACAGCGTCAACGGTCGACGGTTTATCTCCATTGGGGGCAAATTTATTAAATAATCCCTTTTTGCCAAGATAATATTCCAATATAGCGTTTTTAATTGTCGGAAAATTGAAGCAAGACATTTGTAGTGATCCGTCAATATTTAGTAGCCTGCTGCCGATCACTCCGGCGTCGGGAGTATTTTCTGCGAATTTTACTAGATTTTGTAAAGAATCTTTGTGTACGATAGTGTCATTGTTTAAAAGTAAAATATATTTACCCTTAGCTTTTCTGACACCTTGATTATTAGCCTTTGCGTATCCGGCATTATTGTCATTTAAAATTAATGTAAATTTATCTTTCCAGAATTCCTCTTTTGATAATTTTTGAAAAGCTTCGACGGACCCGTCCGTGCTGCCATTATCAGTCAATAAAACCTCGATTGATATGTTCCCTGCCTCCTTCTCAATAGACCTTAGACATCCGATCGTTAAATCTCTCGTATTGGTATTTACGATTATTATTGAAAGAGTAATCTTTTTTACCATTCTCATATCAAATAAATTGGGCAAAAATTGCCTCATCGGAGACTTTGGATTCTTTGATTTCTTTTTTTCTTGCCTTAAGCATTATTTGAAACCTTCCGAATGCCATTAGTATAATCCTGAAATATCCCGGATGTTTAAGCGTTCTCAAAACCAAACCTAAAATATGTTTTTTCATCAAATTACTGCTGTGTATGTTTTTCCAAAGCATAAGCAGTTGGTTTCTTTCTTTTACTCTTGCTACATAGACTTTTGGAAATTTAGATATTGTGGATTCGTGTTTATGGACGACTTTTCCATTTGGTTCCCATAAATTAATGTATCCTCTTTTTGCTGCCCTGAAACACAAATCAATATCTTCCCAATAAAAAGGAGATAGTAATTTTTCATCCATACCTTGAAGTTCCTGCCATATGCTTTTTCTGAATGCGCCGCTTCCGCCACTCACATAAAAACTCTTTTTTGCGGTCTTGGTTTCGGTATCCATACCTAGTTGTATATAGCCGTCGGTAAAAGTACCCATAGCCCTTCCATAACCTTCTTCATGAGTAGAAACTGCGAAAACTCTGGGGCTATTGAAATGTGGTAAGACAGGTTCCAAAAAATCTTTCTCCGGAATGACGTCTGTATTAATCAACAAAACCAACTCTCCCTTGGCCGCCCTTACACCTGTATTTACGCTAGCTGAAAAGCCTCTATTTTTGGTATGTTTAATCAGTTTAATTTTGTCTTTATAGTTATGATTAATAAAGGGAACACTATCGTCCGAACTTCCATCATCCACGATAATAACTTCAACGATATGGTTTTTTGGATTATTGACGGCATCAAAAAGCTTCGGAAGGTTCTTTTCTAAAATATTCTTGCCATTAATGTTTGGCATTACAACTGATATATCCATTTTTCAATTTGTTAACTGTAATTGTAACACACCAAAATTAGGTTCTTTGTTCATTTTCATACCACATCTTGAAAAAGAACGATAAAACTGGAACAATAGGGGGATCAGAAAAATGGCCAAACCTAAACTAACCGTAATAATTCTTAACTACAACACGAAAGAACTCCTGTCTGACTGTTTAAAGTCTGTAAAAACTCACATGGATGAAGTTCCGATGGAGGTGATTGTGTCTGATAACTCATCTACCGACGGGAGCCAGGCAATGATTAGGGAAAATTTCACTTGGGTCAAATTCATTGAAGGAGAAAATGGGGGTTTTTCAAAGGGGAACAACAGAGCCAGACCTTATGTAAATGGTGAAATGGTACTATTTTTAAACCCCGACACCCTTGTTTATAAAGATGTGTTTGCTAAAACAGTCAGATATTTAGAAGAACATCCTAAAGTTGGGGCCCTTACTTGTAAGTTGGTTTTACCTGATGGCAGTATGGACAAGGATGTAAGGCGGAAATTTCCAACACCCCTGGTTTCATTTAACAAATTATTCCTGGGAAAAAGTCGTGACTATTATTACGAATATATCCCAGATACCGCGACCCACGAGGTGGAGGCGATTCAAGGGGCCTTTTTCTTAACATATAAAAAACTTTTAGATAAAGTCGGTTGGTTTGATGAGAGATATTTCTTTGACGGTGAAGATGTTGATCTATGTTATCAAATTCACAAAGCAGGGTATTCCCTGGTTTATTATCCAGACGTGTATATCACCCATTTAAAGGGTGTAACAAAAGGCAAGGTTAAAAAATGGAGGTATAAAGTAACGGATGCGCAAAGGAGAAAGCTAAGACTTGCCGGGGTAGCATCGATGGAACTATTTTACAGGAAAAATCTTTGGGATAAATATCCACTCCTATTTAATTACTTTGTAATCTTGGGGATTAATTTATTTAAGATTATTAGATATGTGAAGGTCGCAATTCTTTCTTCATACTAACTCTTTCTCCATTTTTGAATCTTCTTGTGGTTTCCCGACAGAAGAATATCGGGAACTTTCCAGCCTTTATAGTCCTCCGGTCTGGTATATTGGGGGTATTCCAAATAACCCGGTTCCTTGTGGGATTCATCGATAGATGACTCGTCCTTTCCCAATACACCGGGAATAAGACGAATGACAGAGTCTACAAGAACCATTGCAGGGATTTCACCACCTGTCAAAACATAATCTCCAATAGAAATAACTTCATCGGTAAGGTGTTCATGAACCCTATGATCCACTCCTTCGTAGTGCCCAGCGATTAAAATTATGTGGTCAAATTTTGAAAACTCATGGGCTTTTTGTTGCGTATACTTTACCCCGGTGGCATCAAGAAGAATGACTTTCGATTGTTCCGTTTTCAGTGATTTCAGAGCCTCATCAATTATATCGACTCTTAGAATCATTCCGACTCCTCCTCCGTAAGGCCTGTCATCCACATTGCGCCTGGCGCCCTCGCCCCACTTTCGCAAATCATGGACAGCGATTTCTATTAGACCACGACTTTCCGCCCGTTTGATTATGGATGCGTCAAAGGGGCCCACAAACATCTGGGGAAATAAAGTCAGTACATCAATTTTCATCATTACCTCTGTATTTTAGCAGGCTTGTGTTATAAAGTTAATTCATATGAGCAGAGTTGTAATCGTAATGCCGGCTTGGAATGAAGCGGAAAATATTAAGAGGATGATTGAGGAGCTGGTTAAAAGGGAGTTTCCCAAAATTGACGCTGATATGCAGCTTCTTATTGTTGATAATCATTCAACAGACGGAACACCCGAAATTGTAGGAGATGCATCAAAAGCCTATAAACACGTTCATATTATTGAGCAGGATAAACCCGGTCTTGGGTGGGCTTATGTGAGGGGGATGCAATATGCAGTTAATGAATTAAAGGCAGATGCTGTTATGGAGATGGATGCTGATTTTCAACACCCCCCAAGATTTGTAAAGCCGATGGTAGACGCATACCTAGGTGGCGCGGAGTACGTAATAGGCAGCAGGTATATAAAAGGAGGATCAGTTCCCGCAGAGTGGGCGGTGACTCGGAAAGCGGTAAGTTTTTTTGGAAACTTATTTATCCGCATTGTACTACTTAATTTCAAAATCCATGATTTAACAACCGGTTTCAGGTTAACTAAAGTTGATGGCGTTCTTAATAAAATTGAGCTGGAAAAGCTAAGAGATCTTGGCAGATTTTCATATAAGGTAGACCTTCTTTATCAATCTATGAAAAACTCTCGCAAAACCGTGGAAGTTCCGCTTGAATTTGCATCACGTACTTCGGAAAAATCCAAGTTTAACTGGAAAGAAATGGTTTCGACCTTTAAGCTTGCAATTATTTTAGGAATAATCGATAAGCAACGGTTTATTAAATTCGGAGTGGTTGGTTTTACCGGTTATTTGATCAATGCAATTACGTTAAAGATTTTGACTGGGCTCGGCTCCCCAAGCATAATTGCCTGGTCTCTACCGGTTGAGCTCTCTATTATCAGTAATTTTACCTTGAATAATATATGGACCTTCAAGAGTGAAAAAATCACAGGTTTTACCGCTATCATTAAAAAATTCCTTACTTTTAACGGCACGTCTTTGGGGGCATTACTCATTCAGACTGTTGCAGGGATTTTGGGAGATAAGTTTTTCGGCATCGGGACAAGGCAAATAATATTACCTTTCATAGTAGTCTTTTTGGTTCTTCCTTTTAATTATCTTATGTATAACTTGGTCATTTGGAAGACATGGAAACTTCCGTGGGCAAAGAAGCCATAAGGTTTGAGTACACCCCCACAACCTTTTGCCTGACAGGATCACCGCAGTCTTTGCAAATTTGTCTTGGTGGGAACATTTTAGTTTCGCAGTTTGGACAAACGTTTCCCACAAGACCGTATCTTTGTTCTTTTAGTCTCCAATGCCGGGGAATTTCACTCATATAAGGTTAGTCTGGAGTTTTGGCTAGAAACCCACGATTTTCTAGAGAAACGGGGACCAGTTAGCAATTGGCATAACATTTTGGGATATGAATGCCAGTGAGTATAGGTATATCGGAATAATAATTATGGCAAGTCCAATCTTAAACTCCTTTTTCACTAGCATATCGGAAAAAGCCACGAATAAACAAGGTACCAAGGGGAGTAGATATCTTATTAAGTCTCGGTGTGCGATGAATAGTGATATAGAGAAGAATATTAAGCCAAATACGCCCAACTCCAATTCTTTCTTTTGGAAAAGTTTATAAACTCCAATTGCCCCAAGTAAATATATGAAAATTATCTCTTCTAGCCAGAAAGTTCCCACCCAGGGAGCTGCGTAGTTAAATATTTGAAAGGGCGGGAAAATCAAATGAATATTATCGCCCGAGTGGAAATATGCCCAGAAATCTCCCTGAACAATTCCATAAAAGCCAAAGACGGCAATAAGAGCAAGGGGAATTAGAAGAATTGGGAAGGTTTTTCGGAAATTAAGATTTTCGATCCATTTACCGGCAGGTACAAATATTTTGTTTTTAATAACTGGAATCAACAGGAAAACAAGGTAGGAGACAAAAAGTAATATTCCCGGGGATTTTGTTATCTGGGCGATAGCCCCCCATATTCCAGCGAGCCAATATTTTTTATTTTTGAAGTAAAAGAGAGACGCGATTATCGAGGCCACAAAAAGGGGATCGGCTGATCCGACCGATCTAACGATAAGCCACCTTGCCGGAAAAATTGAAAAAAGGAAAGTAAGAAACAGCACATCTTTTCTTTCGACATATTGAGAGATTAGTTTCATGAAGAAATAAATGGCCAGAATTGATGATATTAGAGTAGCAACTAGCATAGCATACGGATAATTGGTTACGAGGCCAAAGAATTTAATAAGCAGCGGGAAAAGTGGGAAGTGTGCCGTGTAGTACTCTGTGGGCAGGGGAAACTGGTAGTTTGGTCCAATAAGCATTTTGTTGTAAAGCGTTTTAGCAGCTACCAGGTAGAGTGGTCCGTCATAATTTGCCACAATCGTAGCCATACCGTTTTGGGGTAAAGGAATTCCCCAAAAAGAACTAATCCTGAAGAAAAATGGAAGCCAAATTAAAATTGTTGGAACCAGAGACAATATGGCAGCGATGACAAGCCCCTTAAATACCCCCTTCATGCACCTTAGATATTAGCACGATGCAGGCGCAATATGCTAGACTTGTCCTTGTGGCCAAGATTATCGATAAACTTTCAGTTTTTTTGCCAATTTACAATGAAGAAGCGAATATTAGAAATGTAGTTTTGGCTACAGAGAAAGTTCTTCAAGGTGTAGCGGAGGAGTGGGAATTAATCATTGTTGATGATGGATCAACCGATGGCTCTCCCAAGTTAATAAAAGAACTGGCAAACCTAGAAAAAAGAATCAGGGTCGTAACACATAAGATAAATGAAGGGTATGGTGCCACTATCTCATCCGGATTATATGAAAGCAAGTACCCATGGATTTCATTTACAGATTCGGATGGTCAATTCGATTTCGCCGAAATTACCGGTTTTATTGATAAACAAAGGGAGACTGGTGCGGATCTTGTTATTGGTTATTACAAAAAAAGGCAGGTATCAACCTTTAAGGTGATAACAACCAAACTTTGGGAACTAACAGTATTAATTCTTTTTGGATTGAAAGTTCGGGACATTGATTGCGCGTTTAAGTTAATTTCAAAAAAAGTGATCGAGGCAATTCCGCACCTGGAGAGCCAAAGAGGCGCATTTATTAGCAGCGAACTTCTTATTAAGGCTAGAAACAGAGGTTTCAAGATTGTAGAAATCCCGGTAACACATTATCCAAGGACGAAAGGTGTGGGTACCGGCAGAAACCTGAACGTTATTGTTAAGAGCTTTACCGATTTATTACGATTGTGGAAAAAATTGCACTAAATTTTAAAAACTGGGTTAAGAGAAATCCTGTAGAATTTTGGATTTTACTGTCAATTTTGGTAATTGGGGCTTTTTGCCGGTTATACAAGATTGATCAATATATGACCTTCTTGGGAGACGAAGGCCGGGACGTTATAATTGTCAGGAGATTTCTTACCCAACTACACCCACCTCTTATCGGGCCGGGTACTTCCATTGGAAACATGTATTTGGGGCCCCTCTATTATTATATGATGGCTCCGGCTCTTCTTTTGGCTAATTATTCTCCGGTGGGACCGGCGGTTCAAATAGCAGTTTTGGGTGTTGCTACGATTTTTTTTGTTTGGTTTGTAGGGCGCGAATGGTTTGGTAGAACTGCGGGTTTAGTTGCTGCCGGGCTATACGCGATTTCACCCACGGTAATATTTTTTTCCAGGTCTTCGTGGAATCCGAATATAATGCCTTTTTTTGCACTTCTTACGATCTATTCTATTTGGAAAGTCTGGAAAGAAAATAAGCTTAAATGGTTAATTGTTTTGGGAATTTCATTTGCATTTGTTTTGCAATCCCACTATCTGGGTCTGCTATTGGCTCCCACCCTACTCATCTTTTGGCTTTTTTCGTTTCTTAAAATAAGAAAAACAGAAGAAAAGAAACCCTTTATCCGGAATTCTTTAATTGGCGTTATCCTCTTTTTGCTTTTGATGTCACCGCTTCTATTTTTTGATATTCGTCACGGATGGATAAACGCCGCCGCGCTTGGGGCGTTTATTACCAGCAATAAGGATATTGGCTTTTCGTTGGGTACCTATTTTTCTAAGGCCGGTTCTGTAGTATCCATGATTGCATCCAATCTGATTTCTGCCAGAAATGTATACCTAAGCGTTATAACCCTTGCCATCTTTTTATCAACCACCATCTGGGTTTTAGTAACAAAAATAATTAAAAGTTCTTTGGGTATGATACTTTTATGGTTAATGGTTGGGGTAGTAGGAATTTCCTTTTACAAAGGTGCGGTCTATGATCATTACCTCGGTTTTCTTTTCCCGGCTCCCTTTCTAATCATTGGCGCCATAACGGAAAAAGTAAAGAAAACAGGAGTTTGGTTCTCTTTATTTACGACGTTTCTTCTACTCCTTGTATGTGTTAATTTGATAAATTCGCCTGTCTTATCCGATCCGACTTTTCAAATGCAGAGAACCATATCGGTTGCAAAAGTAATACAGGAAAAAGCAAATGGGGAAAGGTTTAATTTAGCGACCATATCGGACCTGAATAACCGGGATGTCTATCAATACTTTCTAATGATTTGGGGGGCCAAAGTCGTTGATACCGACCCATCATCTATCAAATTCACTGTGACGGACCGACTTTTTGTGGTCTGTGAATTTCCTAGAGAGAAATGTGATCCGGTTCATAACCCTTCCGCCTGGATTACAAATTTTGGATGGACTAAAATAGTTGACGAATGGACAATCTGGGGAGGAACACTTTTTGAGCTCGGACACACCAAATGAATTACAAAGAATCGGTGAGTATCTTAAAAGAAGTTAAGAAGGCTAGTAACATTTTGGTTAACTGCCACAGGGGTCCTGATTCTGACTCCGTAGGAAGTGCACTTGCATTGTCTCGGGTACTTAAAAATTTAGGAAAAGAAGTTACGATAATTTGCCCGAGTGATGTTCCTGCAGATTTGAATTTTCTTAGTGGGGCGGATTCTATTAAGAGAGTAAACTTTACAACCTTCGATTTCACAGCCTACGATATATTTTTTGTAATAGATTCATCAACTTATTCAATGGTTACGGGGTTGAAGGATGGCACCAAGCCCAGCATTGATACTATTGTTATTGATCACCACGTTTCTAATGAAAAGTTTGGGAAAATTAATTTGGTCGATGTCAGAATTACCTCAACTGGAGAACTGTTATATAAGGTCTTCGAGGATTGGGGCGTTGTGATAGATAAAGAAATTGCAGAATGTCTCTTAACAGGAATAATAGGTGACACTGGCTCTTTTCAATATCAGAATGTGGGTGAAGGAACTCTTAGAATTGCAGCTTCATTGATGGCACTGGGAGCTGATAAAGACAAAATAATTTACAACATATATCGGAGTATTGATTTTAAGGAGGTAAAAATGTGGGGTAAATTCATCGAAAGCATGAAGATCGAGGATAATTTTATCTGGTCTGCGATTCCCCTTCCCACATATAAAGATTTCGGAGAATACCCTTATGCGAAAGAGGATGTTGCCAACTTGTTTTTTCCTGTTGTAAAGGGAACGGATTTCGGAGTTGTTATGGTAGAAACGAGCGATAAAGTTCTTTCGGTAAGCTTGAGATCCCGCTCCGGATTTGATGTTTCGAAAGTTGCCGAAGAAGTTGGGGGTGGGGGTCACAAGTTGGCAGCGGGTGCGAGGATAGAAGGATTGCCATTTGACGATGCGGTTAATAAAGTCCTTGCGGCGGCCAGAAAGTATGCTAAAAAAGATTAAGAAATTTTTTGCCGCAAATTACCTCTTGGTAATAACTCTAGTATTAGCTTCGCTTCTTAGACTCTATCGAGTCCGCGACCTACTGGGATTTTGGTATGACCAAGGTAGAGATGCTCTTGTAGTTTGGGACTTTATTCATAAAGGGAAGTTTTTTTTAATCGGACCAACAACCGGAATTGAAGGCGTTTTTAGAGGGCCTTGGTATTATTGGCTAATTACTCCGTTTTATTTACTCGGTAAGGGAAACCCGCTAATACCCAATATTTTTTTAATTCTGACCTCAATTGCTGCGCTTTATATACTCTATAAGCTAGGAGAAAGACTTGGAGGGAAAAGAGTAGGACTTTTGGCAACACTAATTGCCTCTGTTTCATACTATGTAATTGGGGCTTCGAGGTGGCTAAGTAACCCAACCCCGATGTTAATAGTTAGTGCTTTACTGATTTGGGCGGTATTTAAATTCTTGGATAAGAAGAAATGGGCCCTACCGCTTATTGCCTTTTTGGTGGGGATGGCACTGAATTTTGGATCTGCGATGGAAATTTGGTACATTCTTGCCCTTGCCATCATATTTATTTTGAAAAGAAAGAGTTTACCTAATTTCAAAGTAATCATATTGTCTGTCTTTATTTTATTGCTTACGTTTTTGCCCCAGATCATGTTTGAAATGAGACACCCAGGTGTTCTAAGTACACCGCTTATTAAGTTTTTGTTTCAGGAAAAAAGTTTTACCATAACCTTTTGGCAACTTTTGGGAAGCAGGCTGTCGCTTTATTACAATATCTTTAGTTCAAAATTTTGGATAAATGGCGGGATGCTATTTGCCCCTTTTTTTATTGTCTTTATATTTTCATTAATTGCTGGCTGGAAGAAGTTCTGGAGAGAAGACAAATTCAAGACAATCTTTATTTTCTCCGCCGCCCCCTTCCTTGGAGGCCTGTTTTTCAGTGGTAATCAGGGAACCATTTATGATTACTACTTTACCGGATATTACTTGATTTGGATTTTACTTTTTTCTTTTGTATATGCCAGTTATTCCAAAAAGATTCTGATAAAGGTAATTCTGAGTGTTTTTATTCTCGTTCTGGTTGTGAAAAATATCGCGTCGTTTAAGGAAAACTATTTAATTTCTTTGGATAGCCCCAAGGTTATTGCATTTACGAACCAACTTGCAGCGGTTGATTGGATCTACGTTTCTTCCGGGGGAAAAGATTTTAATGTTGATGAATATGTTCCTCCCGTTGTCCCATATGCATATCAATATCTTTTTGAGTGGCTTGGTACCCTGAAGTATCAACGGTTGCCGTTAGATAAAAACATACCGCTTCTTTACACCCTCTATGAAGCCGACCCCGATCACCCCGAGCGTCTTCAGGCCTGGCTTGATAGACAAAAGGGAATTGGAAATGTTTTGAAAGAGCAGAGGTTTGGCGGGATCGTGGTACAGGAAAGGCAAAGAATATTAAATAAATGAAAAAATATTGGTTGAAATTCCTCATTTTTATTGTTCTGGTTGGAGCAACTCTTTGGGCGGGAAAGGGGATTTTTAAGTACAGTATTTTTAGTACCCATGATGGCGATCATCACATAGCCAGAAGTTATGATGCAGTGCAGTCGATTAAAGAAGGAGAATTTCCACTTCGTTGGGCGGGTAGCCTTGATTATTATTGCGGTGTACCGATTTATAATTTTTATTACCCACTCCTTTATTATCTAGTGGTCTTGGGCAATCTGGTTTTTGAGAACATTATCTTTTCACTCAAGATTATATTTTTCATTTCACTTCTTCTGGGAACCGTCGGTTTCTATCTCTGGGCTAAAGAAGAAACTGAGAAGATATTACCAGCGATTGCTGGTGCTTTAGTATATCTTTTTGCCCCTTATAGGTTTTTATTAATTTTTGTTCGTGGAAGCCCTGAATACCTCGCCTTTGCCATATTACCTTTTGTTCTATTTCTGTATAGCCGCGCTTTCAAATCAGACGGCAAGAAATTTGTGTTATATGCGTTTTTGGCAAGTGTGATGGGCGCAATTCTTGCTATTTCCCATAATTTCACTGCAATGTTTTTAATGCCGATGATTCTTTTATACCTGATTGTAAAAATTGTTCTGTTAAAACCGGACATTAGAAAAATTGGTTTACTAGTCTTTTCATTTATAGGTTCTTTCGGAATGGGGTCATTTTTTATTGGCCCAGCGCTTCTTGAGCAAAAATTTACACAAATTGGTTCTAATTTTTTAATGTGGCGTGACCATTTTCCCACGCTTTGGCAACTCTGGAATTCCAAATGGGGTTATTTCTACTCATCCTTGGGTACCGAAAACGACGGCATGAGCTTCATGCTTGGCTATGCTCAGTGGGCAATTATAGCCCTGTCAGTAATTTTTATTCTTTATCGATTGATTAAGTCAAAATTCAAAATAGGTACTTTTGTTAAAGAAAATATTTGGATATTAATTTTCTTTTTTGGAACACTTTTTACAATTTATCTTATTTTGCCTTGGTCTATTCCAGTTTGGGAGAAAATCAGACTTTTACAGGAGGTTCAATTTTCTTGGAGGCTTTTGGGGATTGCGGTATTTACAATTGCGGCACTTTTTACCTTTGTCCTAGATAAAATTAAATCTAAACACATACTTATTGTCCTATCTATTGGAATATCACTTTTTGCGGTTTATGCAGAGAGGAATCATCTTCTTCCGCAACCCGTATCTGATCAAGATGTTTACCGCTATGATGATTTTGAAAAACTGCACCCCCATAGGTACTCAACCACTACGTTGGGAGATGAAGTAATAGCTCCGGGAGCAACTCAAGCATGTTGGTTTTCTACTCCGATTATATCCACCAATAAGCAGGAAGATATTATCTTGACCACCATTGAAAGGGAAAACACATTTGGATCTGTGAAGTTTTTAGTCGATAAAAAGGCGGTCAAAGGGGACAAACTTGTCCTTGCCCTTGGATACTTTCCGGATATTCATAAGATTTCTCTAAACGGGGGACCACCTTTAAGTTATTCTAATTGTGAGGGTAAGGTTTGTTTTGATGCGGGGAATGCCAGGAATGGAGAAAACTTTATTTCCTGGAAAGTAGGTCAAAGTAAAATTGAAAATACATTTAACTATCTGACCTTAGCTTTCCTCTTCGCTTGGTTAATTGTGCTTACCATATATCTAACAGGAATCGATAAGAATAAAAAAAGCCTAACTTATTTTGCCATAACCCTAATAGTATTTTGCCTTTTTATCTTTTTTAGAAGTTATAATCTACCTGCACGGCTTGGATTTGGTTGGGATCAGGAAAGAGACGCCGTAGCAGCAACCAACATTCTTTCCGGAAAGCTAACACTTTTAGGACCCAGAGTGCAGGGGCCGAGTGGTTTTTTCCTTCCACCATATTTCTTCTATATGATTGCCCCCTTTTACGCTTTGGGGGGTCTTTCCCCATTTGCTACGGCTGGATTTATAATTTTCTGGTCGCTTCTTTCTTTCACAGTAGCTTATCGAGTACTTAGCAAGGTGTTTGATAAGATGACGGCTTTATTTTTTCTCACCCTTTGGGCGGTAAATCCCTTAAGCGTTTCGATTGACACAATTGCCTGGAACCCGGTTGTGATTCCGCTTCTTTTTCTTCTTTTGATTTACATGAATTATCTTTACTTTAAGAATAATAAAATCAAATACTTGGTCTTGGCAGGACTTACTTTTGGTCTCGGCATAAGCTTTCATCTCCAGTTTCTGTTTACTTTTCCGGTATTTATTCCTCTCCTGGTTGATATTTTCAGGAAAAGAAGATTTATAGATTTGTCATGTCTCGTGTTAACACCGGCCCTACCGTTTATTCCGATTTTTATATTTGACCTAAGGCACAATTTTTTAAATCTTAATCAGATGATGGAGTTTATTAAAAGCGGGGACACGCAGATCAATAGGGTACTTCCGGTTTGGGAAAGAGTATCGTCGTTCATGGTGGGTGGCTCTCCACCAAAAGTTTTAGCTATTGTCGTCTATTTACTGGTTTTAGTTGGGCTTTTTGTCTTTGCCAGGAAATGGCGGAATAATATCCAAGGGAAAATAATGTCGGGTTTGGGATTTACCTGGGCATTTAGTATTCCTTTGTTTTATTTTTTCATAAAAAACCCATCGGAATATTATTTTAATTATTTAATGATTCCCTTTGTAATTTTATTGTGCTGTGCCATAAAAAGTGTGAGACGTTTTGGGGTACTGATTTTAGCCGGAGTTGCCGTCTATTTTATTTTTCTGGCAAGTCCGCTTTTGAGGGATTTGACATTAAGTTTAAAAGAAAAGAACCAGGCAGTTGGTTTACTGAGTAAAGTTACCAATAGTTCAAGCCCTTTCAACGTCTCTTTTGACGTTCCGTTTAACGAAGACTCCGGATTTAGATATCTCCTTAACTATTATAAAGTAGGGTATTCGGGTGACTCTAAAGACCCGTTAATAGAATTTGTAATTCCTTTTCAAAAGAGGCTGGAGACATTTACGTCCGGTCGAATTGGAATTTATATTCCACCCAGTTGGTTAAAAAATAATTGGCCGGCCAGGGGGAAGTAGGATACAATATCCGTATGAATAAAACCTATCTTTCAATAGTGCTACCCGCTTTTAATGAAGAATATAATTTGCGTACCGGAGTACTAGATTCGGTTTATGACTACTTGCTTGGACAGGATTATTCGTGGGAGGTTATATTTGTTGATGACGGCTCAACGGATAACACCGCAAAGTTGGCGGAGAATTTTGCCCAAAAACACCCAAATTTCTTGGTTTTAAAAGAGTCTCATCGGGGTAAGGCCGGAACCGTTATTAGTGGTATTCTGAAAGCAAGAGGGGATATCGTTGTTTTTACCGATACCGATCAGGCTACACCGATAGATCAGTTGGAAAAAGTATTGCCAAAATTCACAAAAGGCTACGATGTTGTAATTGGATCGCGCCACGGTAGAGAGGGGGCTCCCATTACCCGTAAAATCATGGCTTTTGGATTTTCTTTCTTGCGATTAATCATTCTAAGGCTTCCCTTTAAAGACACACAATGTGGTTTTAAAGCCTTTACTGCAGGAGCGGCCGCGGAAATTTTCAAACGCCTTAAAATTTTTGATGCAAACAACAAGAATGCTGGCGCTTCGGTAACGGCAGGGTTTGATTTGGAAATTCTTTACGTTGCCCGAAAGCTTGGTTACAAGATCGTAGAAGTACCGGTTGATTGGCATCATAAGGAAGGAACAAAGGTTGATCCCATAAAAGATTCTTTGGAGGGTTTGAGAGATCTTCTAAAAGTTCGTATCAATGCACTTCAAGGTAAATATCGTGTCTAAAGGGTGTCCTGTGTGCTAGAATTTGAGTACGAATGAAGAAATTCTGGCGTGACTGGGGATGGGTTGCCTTGGCTGGCTTGGGCGTACTTATATTCGGGTTCGTGCTTCGTCTATACCATCTAACCATTATTCCCGTCTTTGCAGATGAGGCCATTTACATACGTTGGAGCCAGATTATGGCTTCCGAGCCCACTTTAAGGTTTTTGCCGCTTTCTGATGGGAAACAGCCCCTTTTTATGTGGATTTTGATGTTTTACGTCAAAAGACTTTCGGATCCGCTTTTTGCGGGTAGACTACTTTCTGCGCTATCGGGGATTGGAAGCATGATCGGCCTATTCTTTTTGACCTATCGCGTCTTCAAATCAAAACTATCAGCCCTTTTAGCCGTAGTACTCTGGGCGGTTTCACCTTTATCTTTATTTTTTGACAGAATGGCTTTGGTTGATGCAATGCTGACATGTTTTGGTATCTGGACTTTTTATCTAGGTCTTATAACAGCTGAGACTTTAAGACTCGATGTGGCAATAGGGGCGGGTTTTGTACTAGGCTTGGCGTCTTTAACCAAATCCCCAGCACTATTTTTTGCTGCTTTAATTCCGGTAGCCGTGATTTTACTGAAAAAACCGAAAGATATATTTAAATACGCGGGACTTTTGGTGGTTATATACGTGATTGCATTTGGGATGTATAACATTCAGCGATTGGGGCCAAATTTTGCACTTTTGTCTTCGCGTACCCAGGACTATGTCTTTCCGCTTTCTAGAATTTTTGTCTATCCGCTGGACCCGATTCGGTATAATCTTCCGACAACGTTTAGTTGGCTATCGGTAATGGGGCCGCTGGGTCTAATGCTATTGGCCGTAATTGGGGTAATAATAAATTTCAAAAAGTATCGTAAGTATATTTTTATTCTTGGGGCATGGTTTTTAGCACCATTAATTTTTGAGGCTGAGTTTACAAAAAGCTTCACTTTAAGATATGTTCTCTTTTTGGTGCCCCCTCTATATGTAATCGCAGCCAGTGCTTTTAATGGCCTGGTCGGTAAGTGGAAATACATTTCGGCCTTTGCCTTTATTATTTTTGCAGTGCAATCGGGAATATTTGATTATTATCTTCTAACTAATCCACAGAAAGCCAATTTTCCGTGGCGTGAGAGGTCAGGATATTTTCAAGAATGGACGTCAGGGATAGGTATAAAAGAAGCGGCTGATTATATTAGAAATATTCGTAAGGAAAACCCCCAAAAGAAGATTGTGGTAGGTACCGAAGGGTATTTTGGGACCCTACCTGACGGCTTTACCATGTACATTCAGGATTTGCCGAATACCATTGTTGTTGGCACGGGTTTGGGGATTGAAAAAATTCCCCAACCCCTGGTTGAATCAAAACTTTCTGGAAACCTAACCTATTTTATAGTTAATAAATCACGTATGTGGATTGATCCTGCAAAATTAAACTTAAAACTTATTGAGGCATATCCTAAAGAACTTCGTACTCCAGGGACAACGGAATACCAACAATATGGTCCGCAGGATTCCCTGTATTTTTTTGAAGTATTAAATGGAAAATGAACATTTAGATCCAACCACCGAAATTTCCCTAGAAACTGTAAAAGAACGCTCCGTTCGCGGAGTAGTTGTTTTAACCGGGCGTACATTTCTTTTACAAGTAATTGCGCTTGTCGCACAGCTTTTCCTGTTTGCATATCTTGGTAAATATGAATTTGGAGTCTTCGCAATTGTAAGTGCAATCATAAATTTTCTTGTCTATTTTTCGGACATCGGCTTGGCGGCAGCCTTAATTCAGAAAAAGGAAAAACCTACAGATACCGACTTAAAAACCACATTCTTTATTCAACAGCTTTTAGTTGTAGCAATAATTACGGTTGTTGTTGTTTTAACCCCGTTTTTTACACAAAAATATTCTTTAAATCACGACGGCCAAATTCTTTTATATGCATTAGCCCTATCGCTATTTTTTTCATCCTTAAAAAGTATCCCCTCAGTGCTTCTTGAAAGAAAACTTGAATTTGTTAAATTAGTTTTTCCCCAGATATTGGAGCAGTTGGTTTACAATGTGATCTTGGTTGTGATGGCAATGAAGGGTTTTGGACTGATGAGCTTTACAGTTGCAGTAATCGTAAGAGGGATAGTCGGGCTCATCACGATTTATATTCTGCAGCCATGGGTCCCTGGGTTTGCTTTCTCTAAAAGGACTCTATCCGGCCTTTTTAAATTTGGCATTCCCTATCAAGTTAATACTTTTCTGGCGACTTTCAAGGATGATGGCATTACCATAATTCTGGGGGGAATACTTGGTCCAATCGGTGTAGGAATACTGTCATTTGCCCAGAAGTTGGCAAGGATTCCACTAACATTTTTTATGGATACGGTGACGCGCGTAACATTTCCGGCATTTTCCAGAATGCAGGATGCTCCAGACCATCTTGAAAGAAGCGTAACACGTTCAATATTCTTTATTTGTTTATTAGTTTTCCCCAGCCTTGTTGGAATAGTAGTACTATCCCCGATATTGGTTAGAGTGATCCCCAGGTATAACCAATGGATCCCGGCTCTAGTTCCTTTGATATTCATTTCCGTAAATTTCTTTTTCGCAGCTGCCACCACTCAACTAACAAACCTCTTAAATGCCATCGGTAAGATTAAGATTACTTTTTACCTGATGATTATGTGGACCGCCCTCACTTGGTTACTTATTCCCATACTTGCTTCTAAATTCGGAGTTACGGGAGCATCTCTCGGGTACGGTTTGGTTGGAGCCTCTTCAATAATCGCAATTCTAATTGCCAAAAAGTATGTGAATTTTTCCCTTACCGACTCAATGATCAAGCCCGCAATAGGCGCATTTGTTATGGGTGTTTTCTTGGTTATTGCTAGAAGATTTTTGCCAGTCAGCATCAATTCTATGATTTTATTGACTTTGGCAGGGGTAATTATCTATGGAACTTCAATGCTATCTCTGATGGGGCTATCCCTGGCGGAGGATATTAAAAAAAGCCTCAAAACACTTCTTAATAAGGCTAGTTAAATGGTACAATAGGGTGTGGTCAAAATCTCGGTAGTTATTAATGCCCTCAACGAAGAAAAGAACCTGCCTCAAGCCATTGCCTCAGTTAAAGACATGGCCGATGAAATAGTTGTTGTTGATATGGGGTCTGAAGACAAAACCGCTGAAATTGCAAGGTCACTCGGGGCAAAAGTCTTTACTCATAAAAAAACCAGGTATGTTGAACCTGCCAGAAATTTTGCTATTTCAAAAGCCAGTAATCCCTGGGTGATGATTTTGGATGCTGACGAGGAAGCCCCCCCGGGTCTTGCACAAAAAATCGGTCAGATTCTGAAAGGTCCCAAAGCCGATTATTATAGAATTCCCAGGAAAAATATAATTTTTGGGCATTGGATGAAACACTCCCGGTGGTGGCCCGATTATAATATCCGTCTTTTTAAGAAAAATTTTGTTTCCTGGAATGAAGTTATTCATGCGGTTCCAATGACACAAGGGATTGGGGGTGCGATTGAGGATAAAGAAGAATACGCAATAATCCATCACAATTATGATTCAGTCGAATCGTATCTCGAACGGATGAATAGATATTCTACCGAGCACGCGTCCTTACTGATTAAAGAAGGACACAAATTTTCTTGGAAGGATATAATCACGAAGCCGTCAAATGAATTTTTGAGCCGTTATTTTTTCGGAGAGGGTTATAAAGATGGTCTCCATGGCCTGGCACTGTCCCTGCTTCAAGCTTTTTCGGAACTAACGGTTTATCTTAAGATTTGGCAGAAAGAGAAGTTTAGTGATCAAAACCCAAAACTGGATGAAGTTGTTACAGCCATCAGGGAACAGGAAAAAGATCTTCACTATTGGGAATCTGACTCCCTTTTTAGACAGAGTGGAAGTCTAGGTGCAAGGATCCGGAGGAAACTTAAGATTTGATATGGCCATCATACCCAAGATCTCGGTGATAATTCTGATAGGCGGAAAATACGATGAAACGTTGCTGAAGAAGTGTTTGGACTCTACCGCCTGGGCCGATGAGGTTGTGAAAGTAGAAACAAGAGACTTAAAAGGGAGTTTTGCCGATTGGCGAAATCTGGGGGCAAAAAAAGCAATAGGCGAGTGGCTCTTTTATGTAGATGCAGATGAGCAAGTTCCCCCAAAACTTAAAGAGATGGTTCTTGCAGTTATTGAATCAAACGAATTTGCAGCCTATGCAATTCCGAGAAAAAACATATTTTTAGGTCACGAGATGCATTGGGGTGGATGGCGGCCGGATTTCGTCATTAGACTTATCAAAAAAGATAAGCTAAAGGGTTGGTTTGGAGAACTTCACGAACAGCCTGAAATAACTGGTACTATCTGTCACTTGAAAGAGCCTTTAATCCACGAAAGTCATAGAAATTTGGCTGACATGGTTGAAAAAACAAATAATTGGTCGGAGATTGAGGCCAAACTCCTATATGATTCAGGACACCCTAAAATGAATATTTTCAGGTTTTTCTCTTCGGGCTTCAGGGAGGTTTGGTTTAGAGGAGTCGTCAAACTCGGTTTTTTGGATGGAACCGTGGGCGTAATTGAAATTATTTATCAAGCTTTTAGCAGGCTTATTACCTATTCCAAACTTTGGGAGCTACAAACAAAAAATGCGGGCAGCAATTTATAATCCATATTTAGATACGCTGGGAGGAGGGGAACGCTACACCAGTGTTTTTGCTAAAGTCCTTGTGAAGAACGGATATACGGTTGATGTACAGTGGAAAGATTTGAAGATAAAAGAGACACTTGAAGAACGTTTTGGTATCGATTTGGAGGGAGTCAATATTGTAAGTGACATTAAAAGAGGTGATGGATACGATCTGTGTTTTTGGGTTTCGGATGGAAGTATTCCCCTACTTCATGCCAGAAAGAACATCCTTCATTTTCAGGTGCCGTTTCATAATGTTGGTGGCAAAAGCTTACTGAATAGAATGAAGCTTTTTAGGGTGAATAAAATTGTTTGTAACTCCGCCTTCACCAAGAAAATTATTGATAAAGAATACGGCGTTCAGGGCATTGTAATTTATCCGCCAGTGGATTCTATCGGCATTAAACCCAAGAGAAAGGAAAATTTAATACTTTTTGTTGGGAGATTTTCTCAAATCCTACAAACTAAAGGCCAAGACATTCTAATAAAGACTTTTAAGAAAATGTGTGATCAGGGTTTAAAAGATTGGAGACTAGTTTTGGCAGGAGGAGTCGAGGTTGGAGTCGGAAATTATGTAGAGAGTTTACATGATTTAGCACAGGGTTATCCGGTGGAAATAATAAAAAGTCCGGACCTCAAAACACTTAAAGATTTGTATGGAACCGCAAAAATTTTCTGGAGTGCCTCGGGGTTTGGAGAGAATGAAGATAAAAATCCCGAAAAAGTTGAACATTTTGGTATTACGATTGTAGAAGCAATGGCGGGGGGAGCCGTTCCCGTTATTTACAACTCAGGCGGACATAAAGAAATCGTAACCAATGAACAAAACGGGTACCTGTGGGATTCGATTAGGGATTTGATCAAAAAAACCCTAGATTTAACTACAGATTCCAAGCTACTCCACAAATTAGCCGGAAACGTTACAAAATCCATTGACAAATACTCCGAGGCCTTATTTGAAAGTAATATTGTTTCTTACGTGCTTCGAAAATGAATTTTTTCAAAAAAATATTTAAAACAAATAGTTGGTGGAAACGGTTAGTACCTTTTATCGCTCTAATCATATTGATACTCCCGACCTATTCAAAACTATTTAAATCAGGATTTTTTCCAATGCAAGATGATTTACAAGCTTTTAGGGTTTACGAGATGGATAAGTGTTTTAACGACCTTCAAATTCCTTGCCGGTGGGTGCCGGACCCGGGATATCAATATGGCTACCCTCAATTTAACTACTACCCACCCCTGCCGTATTATCTAGGGGCAGGTCTGCATAGATTAGGTTTTCAATATATCGATTCTGTCAAAATCCTATTCATTTTGGGCTATGTTCTTTCGGCAATTACGATGTTTATTTTAGTTAGAAGCCTGTTCGGAACCTGGCCGGGGTTAATTGCGTCGCTTTTATATACCTATATTCCATATAAGGCTGTAGAGGTGTATGTAAGAGGAGCACTAAGCGAATTCTGGGCCCAAATATTTTTCCCCTTAATTTTGTGGGCTATATATAAGTTAGTTAAAACCGGGAAAGCAAAATATCTTGTTTGGTTTGCTCTTTCTTCCGCCGCACTTGCCACGACTCATACGCTTATGACAATGATCTTTATGCCCATTGCCATTATCTGGGCAATTTATTGGTTAATAAGGCAGAAGTGGGGTAATCTCTTAAAAGTTATTTGGGGAGGTTTAATCGGTTTTGGGTTATCTGCCTATTTTGTCCTACCGGTTATTTTTGAAAGAAAGTTTGCCCATGTAGAGAGTTTACTATCAGGATACTTTGATTACCGGCAACATTTTGTCAGCCTTTATAAATTGTTTTTATCGATGGAGTGGGGATACGGATCTTCAGGTTTTCCAAATGAGAAACTGAATCTTTCACTTGGCATTGTGCAATGGGTTATCGGTCTTTGTGTTCCCATTCTTGCCATTTTGAAATATAAAAAGGAAAAGAAAATATCTATTTTGGCACTCATCCTTTCGGTGGTAACCCTCTTTAGTATTTTCATGATACATATGAAATCAAGCTTTATTTGGGTGTATTTACCATCTTTGTGGTATTTGCAGTTCCCTTGGAGATTTTTGGCGATAAGCATTTTCCTACTCTGCATATTATCCGGGTTTGCTGTTTATTTTGCCGGACGTTTTAAATATATTCTGGGTGTAGTTCTAGTAGCTATCTCATTTGTACTTACAATCTCCTTCTTCGTTCCCAAAAGTTGGCTAAGTATTAATGACGCAGGTAAATTTTCGGGAGCTTCCTGGGAGAAACAACTTACAATTAGTATTTTTGACTATCTGCCAATTTATGCAACTCTTCCTCCAATTCAGAAAGCCCCGCCTGTGCCTGAAGTCCTTGAGGGTAGTGTGCAGTTTTTGGATTACAAAAAGGGGAGTGATTATCAAACAGGGCTTGCCGAGGCGTCGAAAGATTCTTTAATCCGTGTACCCCTTTTTGATTTTCCCGGAATGGAAGTTAAAATCGATGGGAAAGTTACCCCGCATGTAAATAATGATTGCAGAGGTGAGAAGTACTGCCTCGGTCTTATCACATTTTCGGTCCCATCGGGACAACATAAATTAGAAATAAGGCTAAAAGATACCCCAGTTCGAAAGATTGGGAATATAATGACCTTGATGGGTTTGGGAGTAGTAATACTACTTTTGATAAAATTAAAAAGGAAATGAAGAGATTTTTTCAGAAGAATTGGCCTTGGTTATTAATTATTGCCCTTTCGGTGTTTGTTGTTTGGCCGCTTTTTAAGCCGGGCTATTTTTCTCACCACGACAATCTTCAGGTAATTCGGATATTTGAGATGAGGAGATGCTTTACCGATATGCAAATTCCCTGTAGGTGGGTACCTGATATGGGATTAGGTTATGGATTTCCCCTATTTAATTATTATGGCGTTTTTCCATACTACATTGGAGCAATTGTGAGTTATATTTTAGGATTTATCGGTTCTGCAAAGTTTTTGTTTTTGATACCCATGATTTTAGGTGGTGTATCGATGTATATTCTCGCAAAAGAAGTATTTTCCAAAGAGGTGGGTTTTGTTAGTGGAATTCTTTATCTTTTTGCTCCCTATATGGCCCTTGATGTTTACGTTAGGGGCGATGTTACTGAAAGCTTTTCCATTGCCATTGTCCCCATTGTCTTTTATTTCAGTCTAAAGCTGATCAGAAAAAGTTCGCTAACAAATTTTTTAGGGTTAGCAATCTCACTAGGTGTATTTTTAACGAATCACAACATCATGACACTGGTTTTCATGCCAGTTCTTTTTGTTTGGTTAGTGTTCTGGATCCTCCACGAAAGAAAAACAAAAATATGGCTTTTGGTAATTAGCCCTCTTTTGGGTATAGGGTTGGCTAGCTTCTATATAATTCCTGCTTATTTTGAAAAGGAATTAGTACAGATCGATAATTTAAAGGAAAGTGTTTACATTCCAAACTTCCGTGCCCATTTTGTTACCGTAAGTCAACTCTTTACGAGCAGATTCTGGGGTTATGGAGCATCAACCTGGGGCAATAAAGATGGAATATCTTTTCAAGTAGGATGGCCGCACTGGTGGTTAGCGGTAGGCGCAGGATTTGTTTCGGTTTTGGGACTAATTTTTTATAAAAAATCCTCAAAAAAGACAATAGTGCAATTTCGACTAGTAATCTTAATGTTTTTGGTATTTTTGTATTCAGTTTTTATGACCCACAATAAATCCGCGTTTATATGGGAGAAAATTGAAATACTGCAGTTTTTCCAATTTCCCTGGAGATTTTTATCTTTATCCATATTTTCTGTAAGTTTAATTGGTGGATTTATTATAAGTTTCACAAAAGGTTACATTAGAACAATACTCATTGCAGCAATCGTAATATTAGCCGTAAGTTTAAATTTTCAATTTTTTAGACCCGAGAAATTCTTTTCCGCCTTTAATGATCGCTATATGCTGACCGGTCCGGAGTGGGATTATCAAAAGCAGGGATCGATTGTTGACTATCTTCCAAAGAATGCAAAAGAACCAAAAGAACCCGCACCTGAAACACCACTTGTGTTAAGAGGAGAGGCCAAAATAAGCGGTTTTATAAATAAATCGGACAGGTGGGAATTTAATGCGTCAGTTACTAAAGATTCGGTAGTTGAAGTTCCAGTTTTTGATTTCCAGAATTGGAAAGTAAAAATAGGAATAAAATACATTGATCATAATTCTGGAAGTCACGGAGCAATTACCTTTGACTTACCGGCCGGTGATTATAAAGTTGTTGGTGAATTTAAAAATACACCGTTAAGAAACCTGGCAAATGGCATTACTGTAATTAGTTTATTGTCGTTAGTTTGTTTTTCAAAATATGCAAAAAGTCGAAAAGTTTTTGTCTAAATATCCGTTTTTTGTCATCCTACTTCTGTCTGCCCCTGCAATATGGGCCTTATTTGTTCCCGGATTTTTCGGTGCAAGCGACGATCTTCACATCGCATGGCTTCAGCAGTTGGATATCACACTTCGTGCCGGTCAGTTTCCTCCAAGATTTGTACCGGATTTAAGTTTTGGTTTTGGCTACCCACTTTTCAATTTTGTTTTCCCATTACCTTTTTACATTGCTGAAATCTTCCATTTTCTTAAATTTTCATTTGTTGATAGTGTGAAGACGGTTTTCCTTTTGGGCATCCCACTCTCAGGTTACTTCATGTATAAGTTCTTAAAAGAACACGCGTCCATGTGGCTTGCCTTAGCTGGGGCGATGATATATATCTATACTCCTTATAGATCTACAGATATCTACATTCGGGGGGCATTCGGAGAAGCCTTTGCATTTATTTTTCCTCCATTAGTAGCGTGGGCAATTACAAAGATACCTAAAGAGAAAAACTTGAAATGGATTGGGATTCTGGGGTTGGGAGTAGCCGGACTTATTCTTTCTCACAACATAATGGCTTACATGTTTATACCATTCTTGATTGTTTTTGCCTTGATGGCCGGATTTAACCTTCGGACCTTGTGGGGCTTTATTTTGGGACTTTTAATAAGTATTTATTTTTGGCTACCCGCAATAGTTGAGAGTAGGTTAATGAAATACGATACCGTTTTTAATTTCATTGACCATTTCCCAACCCTTAGGCAGCTAGTCACCCCATATTTTGGTTATGGAGCCAGCGTTCCAGGACCATATGATGGGATGAGTTTCTTTTTGGGAGCGATTAATATCGCGCTAATTGTACTAGCTTTCATTTTTTTCAAAAAGTTGAATAAGGTTTCTATCTGGGCACTCGGCATGATTGCCATTTCTGTCTTCATGATGAATCATAGATCAACGTTTGTCTGGAACCTGGTTCCCCTTATTCCTTACTTCCAATTTCCCTGGAGATTTTTAAGCCTTACAACTTTTGCCACATCGATTCTTGTTGTGACCTTTGATAAATTTAGATTCGGGAAATATCTAGGCATTGCAATTATCTTAGGGGCAATTGCCATAAACTTTAGCTTTTTCAAACCCCATGATTTCTTGGGTAGGGTAGACGGGTACTATCTGAATAGATATATTCCCGTTCCTGTGGTCTCTCAAGAGTATTTGCAGATACAAGAAGAGTATCTAAGACTTCCCAAATCTACAGAAAAGCGACCAACAGAGGCTTCCCCAGACAGGTCCTTAAGTAGTACCTTCACGATAGATTTGAAGGTATCAAAACCCATCGATTATTACAAATACTATTTCCCGGGCTGGGAGGCGTGGGTAGACGGGAAAAGGGCAGAAGTATATGCCGGTAAACCCTACGGCCAGGTAGAATTCATGGTTCCTGCGGGAAGACATGAAGTCAGGATCGCCTTTAGAGAAACCCTCTTTAGGGGAATACTGGATATAGTTTCTTTGCTAAGTGCTGTGGCTGCGGTTACAATCATTGTTAGGAAGAAGAAATGAGAAGAAAAATTGTTTTAGTCTTAATAATAGGAATTCTGATCCGTTTTGTCTTGGCTTTTTCCACTTTTCATTCAGATGTGCAGCCATTTTATTTTGCCGGTGAGACGATTGCCAAAGGTAACGTATTAAATTTCTACGATTATTTAAGAAATTTACCGCCCTCTGACCCGATTTTGAAAATTTACCCCACCAACCTTTTTAACTATCCGCCCTTGGTCTATTTCTTCTTGGGACCCATCAGTTATTTATTATCTCTGCCTTTTAGTAGAAACCTTCTGCATGATTTCATTTTCAACCTGCCGGGTCTTTTGGGAAATTTACAGCTTAATTTCCTTCTTCTTACCCTAAAGCTTCCTTATTTGCCATTTGATATAGGAATATCGATTCTTCTTTACAAATTATTCAAAAATCCGAAAAATAAACTCCTGGCACTGACCATTTGGATATTTAATCCAGTAAATTTGTACGCTACCTACATGATGGGGCAGTTTGATGTTATTCCCACCTTCTTTACAATCCTTGCACTTTACCTGGCTGTTAAAAAAGAAAAGTATTTCCTTGCATCTTTATTTTTAGGTCTCGGGGCGTCTTTTAAGATATTCCCAATTTTATTTTTAGTACCACTTGCTCTGCTTCGGAGTAAATGGCTTGACCGGTTAAAAGTTATTGGGATTGGAGTATTAACTTATGTTGTTACAATCTTGCCTTTTATTAACTCCCCCGGATTTAGGGGCTCTGCCCTCGTTGCCGGGCAGACAACGAAGAGCCTTTACGCGACCCTTCCAATTTCCGGGGGTGAAGCGATAATATTTTTCCCGCTTTTTATTCTCTTTTTCTATATAGTTTTCTTTTACAATAGGGCTAAGTTGGAGGAAACTTGGCAGAGATTTTTTATAGTCATTCTCCTTTTTTTCATTTTTACTCATACTCATCCTCAGTGGCTCACCTGGTTAACTCCGTTTTTGGTTATTGATTTGGTCAGATTCCGCTTTAAACATTGGCCTTTGGCTTTGGCGGCGGTTATTGTCTGGCTTGGTCAGATAAGCTTTTTTGACCCCGGTCTTTCGGTTTGCCTTTTCTCACCCATAGCCCCTTATTTATACGGACAAGTTAGCATTTGGCAAAGCTTAAGAGTTAATGTGGATATCAATTTTGCAAGAAGCGTATTACAAACTTTATTTGTTTCGATAGCCGCCTATTATATTTATTATTATTTCCCCAAAAAGTCTAATCAGTCATGATTATTTTAACGGTTTTAACGATTTTAGGAATAATTTTTCAGGGGGTGGCTATGTTCCGAAGCGGCCTACTTTATAACTACGGTATCGGATTTTTTGGCCCACTCGCCCGTGACGGAGTTTGGCATGAGGCCTTGGTAAATCAATTAAAATTTGCTCTTCCTCCTCAAAACCCGGGGTATGCAGGGACCGTTCTTTCTAATTATCATTACTTTTACGATTTATTAGTTGCAGCAGTCTCTCGGTTTTTTAATATTAACTCATCTTTCCTTATATACCGCTTCTTTCCGGTAGTTCTTTCCATCCTTTTGGGGGTTGGAACATACATTCTTGCTCAGAGACTTTTTAAAAATAGGACAGTTAGTTTATTTGCTGTATTTTTTGCATATTTTGCGAGCAGTTTCGGTTGGGTAGTTGGGTTAATTAAAGGTGAACAGATTGGTGGCGAATCTGCGTTTTGGGCAAATCAGCCAGTATCGATGAATCTAAACCCTCCCTATGCGATATCGCTGGTAATAATAATATTTGCGATTATCCTTCTGGATCTTTATCTCAAAAAACCCAGTATCGTTAAAGGTGTTATCTTAGCCATCGCAATCGGTTTTCTGGTTGGTTTTAAAGCCTATGCAGGGGTAGTCATGTTGTCGGGTCTATTTTTCTTAACATTAAAGAAAATATTTTTTGATAAGAATTTTAGCCTTTTACCAATTGTTATTCTTTCTGGGGGAATATTTTTAGCTACTTATTTATCGATTAGCCGGGGAGCCGCAAGCCTAATTGGATTTCAGCCGTTTTGGCTAATCGATACCATGATCGATGCGGGGGATAGGGTTGGTATACCAAATTTTACCGCAAGAAGATTTGCCTACCTTGGTGGGGGAAAATGGTTTAATTATGCTGCGATTGAATTAATTAGTCTGGCTATATTTTTTGTAGGGAATTTGGGGACTAGAATTATCGGCCTTTGCGCAATCAGTAAGAAGTTTTTTAAAGAGGATGTGCATTTATTTATATTTTTAATGATGGGCGCGACCATCGTTCCCACAATTCTTTTGGTCCAAAAAGGGAACCCGTGGAATATTATCCAATTCTTTTACTACTTTTTGTATTTTGCAGGTCTTTACGCAGCCGCCTCCCTCAAAAAGTTTTCTATCCCGGTAGTAATTCTAATTCTATTAATAACACCAATCAGTTCGGTTACAACTTTCCGAGGATGGTTTAATCCCACCCCTCCGGCTTATCTATCCGTTGACGAACACGAAGCTTTAACTTACCTTTCTAAGGTTCCCAGGGGAATAGTATTGAAACATCTATTTGATACGACTTTGCGGGGGAAATTTACTGACCCGTATATTATTCCTGTATACGCGGACAGTGCATATGTCTCAGCCTATTCGGGTAAGGAAGTGTATATTGAGGATGTTGAACAACAAATTGTGCTTAACACAGACTATGAAGGTAGACTTGAAGATGCAGACAGATTCTTTACGGAGAAGGATTTAAATTGGTCAAACAAATTCTTGAAGGATAATGATATACGCTATGTGTATTTACCCAAGATTTACCAGCTTCCAATGGCAGAAGAAGAATATTCAATGAAAAAAATCTTCGAGAACGCGGGGGCGAATGTTTACGAGGTAGATTTGAAATAATAAATGAGAATATTAAAAGTTAATATAATATTATTCCTTATATTGTTGGTTGGTTTTGCCCTTCGAATATATAGAATTTCATCTGTGCCACCGAGTTTGGGCAATGATGAAATCTCTATTGCCTATGATGCGTATAGCGTGATCAATATTGGAAAGGATTCAAATGACGCATTTTTACCATTGAGTTTTAAGTCTCATGGTGAGTACAAAGCCCCCTTGTATATTTATGTTGCGGGTCCTTTTGTTAAAATTTTGGGAAATAACGAAATTGCGGTTAGACTTCCCTCGGTAATTTTTGGAACACTTACAATTTTAGGTATCTATCTTCTTGTAAAGAAACTTAGATTGGGTGAAAATACGGCATTATTTTCCGCTTTCCTTCTCGCAATCACCCCCTGGCATGTATATACGTCAAGAATTGCTTTGGAGTCAAACCTGGCTTTATTCTTTCTGGTTTTTGGAGCGCTCTATTTTTTGAAAGGAATAGAAAAGGGGAAGTACTTATTTTTGTCATCAATATTATTAGCCCTGTCCCTCTATGCCTATCACACGGAGTGGGTTTTTGTTCCCCTAATAATGATCTTTTCATCATTTCTTTATTGGAAAAACATTGTTAATAAGAAAAGACTTGTCTATTGGTGGCTTATTTTTTTGGCTTTAATACCCCCCTTATTAATAAATGCATTTTTTGGGCAAGGAGGTGTACGTGCAGGGAACGAATTCATTTTGAAGGATTTTGTTTTGCAAAATCAGCTATCAGGTGTACTAAATATTTTTAGCAGGTTATTTATTATCTTTTCGTTCTGGTTGGAAAAGTATTTAAGCTACACGAACCTTGGTTATATTTTTACAAATGGCTTAGATGTGTCTGCAGGTTATGGTATATCCGACTTCGGGCTACTAAATATACTTCAACTGCCATTGGTTTTACTGGGAATATTGTATATAGCAAAGCACATAAGGGAGAAATCAACTTTATATATTCTATTTTGGATTTTAGTTGCGCCTCTGATATCCTCCTTAACCGAAGGCGAACCCAATCTTGTGAGGAATTTAATTTCAGTGATTCCCCTAACAGTACTCAGTAGCTGGGGACTTGTCTGGATATGGGAAAGATGGGGGAGTAAACGTTTGATGGGATTAGCAATAACAATTTTAATATTTAACTTTGCCTTCTTTTATCGCTATTATATTACCCAGTTTCCGTATCACTTTGCCGAAAGATGGACTTACGGGTTTAAACAAATAGCCCAATACATTGGCCAAAATAAGGGCAAGTACAACCAGATTTATATTGACCCCAGGTTTGGAGTGGTCAACAATTCTTTTGTCGGAGTTCCGAGCTTATACGTCTTGTATTTTAATAGAGAAGATCCTCAAGCTTTTCTAAATACAAAATACAAAAATATCGACCAATTCAGTTTTTTGAAGTACACGGTCAAAAATATTGACTGGACCACCGAAGAAATCGATAAAGGTAGTTTATATATAGTCTCATCACACAGCATTCCACTTAAGAGACAGAATATGAAAGAAATATATACAATTAAATTACCGGACGGAACAATAGCCTTTAGATTTTTCCAAAGTTATTAATTCGTAAGTGATACAATCAATAGACCAATGAAGAAATTATTAATTCTGGCAATTTTCTTGAGGATTTTGGTAGCGGGGCTTCTATTTCATCCTGATATTAAAACTTTCAATTATCAGGCATCCTTTCTCAAAAATGGGGTTTTTAATGTTTATACCTATCTTGTAGAGAATAAAAAAACATTGCCACTCAAAGATAATTTTGTATATTTCCCCTTGACGTATTTTGCCGTAGGTAGCTATCAATGGATCGCCTCGCCGATATTGGGTAAAGGTTTTGAATCATGGGTTGCCGATGCCGGATCAAACTCGGTTGTTGAGAATCCGAATATCTTTAAATACCTTGTGATACTTAAACTTCCGTATTTGATTTTAGACATTGCGATTGCGTTTCTTTTGATGCAATTTTTCGAAAGCAAGGAAGAAAAGAAAAAGGCTTTTATTTTTTGGTTATTCAATCCCTTTACGTTAGTCATTATTTATGCATTTTCTAACGTCGATATCTTTCCAGTAATATTAACAGTCCTGGCGTTTTTGATGGTTAAAAAGCAGAAATTATTTTCCGCAGCCATCCTTTTGGGTATAGCCTCAGGATTTAAGTTGTACCCGCTTTTATTTGTTCCATTCTTGTTGTTAGCCGGCAGGAATTTGAAAGAAAAAATTATTCTCGGAATTACACCATTAATAACATTTGGTGTAATCATCCTGCCGTTTATTTCCCCGGCTTTTTTCCAGTCGGCTCTGGTTTCGGGTCTTACTACCGGGATTTTTACATCTGATTTTACGGTCCTGGGCCTTGCACTTCTTTTCTTCTATGCACTTCTTATGGATAAAAAAATCAACCTCTTTAATTACTGGATTGCACTATTTTTGATTGTTTTTTCTTTTGCACTATTTCATATACAGTGGCTTCTTTGGCTTGCGCCCTTCTTGGTCATCTTATCTGTAAAAAAACTAAACTTTTCTTGGCTTATCTTCTTTTTTGGAGTGATAGCTTTCGCAATCCCCATCCTTTATCAGGATAGGTTTATGACGATTTCACTCTTTAGGGTTTACACTACTTGGTACGACCTTCTTCCTACACCATTTACCGTAATACAAAAAGTTTACGACCCCGTTAACCTGCGAGCCGTTTTGCATTCCATTCTTGCAGCTGGAAGTTTGGTTATGACATACAAGATTTTTAAAGAGAGTTATATGAAAGGGGAGAATCTGTGAAAAAATTAGTTTGGTTTACCACGATAGCTACATTATTTTTAATATTTGTTGCTCCTGCTATTTTGGCTTTGGGAATAAAATTAATTCCTGGCGGAGACCAGCCGGGGTACGATTCGGCGCAGCGATTAAGCATTTATAGAACCCGAGGCATTATGCAGCAATTTACCTCGCAAGGGACAAACCTGTCGGCTATCGGGACATCCATAAGGAACCCCAACTTAAATAATAAAAAGGACATTATTCTGACTCTTTATGACGATAAAATGAACGTAATAAGGACTTCTGTGATAAATGGTCGGAATGTAGAAGATGGCAATTTTATAAAATTTATTTTTGATCCAATCAGCGACTCGAAGAACACTACGTATGTTTTTGATCTTGCATCTCCCGATGCTGGTCCAGAAGAGACGATCGAAGTCTTTTACACTCAAAACATGCCAAACTGGATAGAGCAATACACTTACGACAAAAAGGCTTATCCAGGAGGCCTGCCAATCGTTCTATATTTCAAACCCGTAAGCAAGATTGCGGTTATAAAGAGTATTTATTCTAACTTATTTACCAGACTTCTAAATCAGTAAAATAGAATCTCAGGGGGAAATATTGTAATTTAAGAAGTGAAATGAAAAGAGGTATATTGCTGGGATCAGAATAATGAGAGCAAGTTGGAATGTTTTATTTGTTACAACTCGGTAATATGCCAAGTAAAGTAGCGGCAATCCGCTAAGAGCGATTCTACTGAGATCTTCCTGGACGAGAAATATAAGTGGAAGAAAGTTAAATAAAAATAAAAATGCAAAAAGATACCTTTTTTCCTTAAAAAGTATTAAAACTCCACCTAAATACATCAGGTAGTTAAATACCAATGATTCTGTCCATACGCCCGCTGTTGGTAAACTGAAGATTCGGAAGGGGATTAATTGAAAATATGAAGCTTTTTGAGAGAATGCACTCAAAAATGAAAGGTCGTGATATCTTACGTAAAAGAATAGGTAAAGAGCAGCTAAAGAGAGTGGAACAAGTAAGTATGGCAAATATGTTTTTAGTGATTTTACCAAGGTTATCTTTTTTGTAATCCACATGAACAGTAAGTAAGCCCCCAGCCCTACAAAAAACCAAATGGCGGCATGTCTGGTGATTTGCGCGAGAGAAAGAAATATTGCCGAATAAAAGTATTTCTTTTTAATAAGGAAGATTAGAAAAAGCACTATTAAAAGAAGAAACAGTGGCTCGGAGCTACCAATATGGGTAATTGCAAACCACCTTGCTGGAAAGAAAATGAGGGGTATGGCTATCCAATTTAATTTTACCATTGGGTAGACCATTTTAAATAATTTATACATAGCCACGATAAATAAGAGAGTGAATACCTGCGTGGTAAATAGAGAAGATCTCCAATATCCCATAAAGGAGAATAGTTTAATAAATACAGGATAAAGTGGAAGAAAGTTGGCAAAATAAGCGTCTGGTAGACCCACCGTATTCGCTTTTGTGATTAGGCCGTGATCATAGAAGGATCTTGCCACAACTACAATTGCGGGTCCGTCCCAACTTTGATATAGCAACTGAAGCTTCATGGGATTGAAAAAAAGATAATAGCCGAAGAAAATAACTGAAGACACCAAAAAAGTTATTAAAAGGGAACGCATTCGGTTATAGTATCACTTAGTTTTCCAGACTTCTACCTCAGGGTTTTCATAAAGTTTTGTTAGCCCAGTTTTGGTCAGATCCACAAGTGGTCGAAAAGCTTTAGGAAAATAAAGGATTTGTGATTTAGTTTCACCAACTTTCGTGATGAATTTATCTGGATCCTTTTCCTGAAATATGTTTTGCTTTAGGACCAGCCTTTCCCGCCATTCATACCCCATGATGTCAACTTGTTCGTAATCATCAAAGTAAGTTCCGCGGGCAGAGAATGCAGAAACATAACCCGTGTCAAACCAATTCCAAATGTTTGGGGTAATGCCATCATGATTTGGGTACTTATCATATGGTGGAGTTAAAATAACATCATTTGTTGAGGTGTTCTCCTTTATAAAATTTAGAGCTTGGAGTTCAGATGCCGAGATTCTTGCTAAAGCAGGGCGCGAATAAAAGTTTCGCAGTAGTCCAATTTGAGTTGGAATCATTGTACCGATTAATATAATTGCAACAATAATTTGGAGTAAGGGAACCCTGATAACTTTAAGTAATTTTGCGGTCGTTACTCCTGCAAGAATGCCGGATAGCAGTACAAAATACTGAAGAAATTGACTGGTGTTACTAGCAACACCCTTTTGAAGGAACAAAAGAGGAAGTGCCAGGGAGAAAAAGATTATTAAGAGGAATATTAAATAAAAATAGTTCTTAAGCAACCCTTTGACAAATTTAAACGCATCCCAGAGCCCTAAAAATCTTACTCCCAGGTTTCCAAAAAAGAAAATTAGAAATCCCAGTCCCTCCAGAAAAATAACCCTTTTCCAATTATGCTCGTAAATGTATGTTTGTCGTCGTAGTTCCCAATCAAGCAGGTTTAGACGGGATGGTTCAACTATCATTGTTCTAACATACCACCAGGGCTGGAATATCAGGAAAGATGCCGACCCGCTTGAATTTGGCAAGTACAGGGCTGCAGCGAGAATTCCGCTCAGAATTGTTAAAAGAAGTATCTGAATTTTCCTCTCTTTAACTAACTGCCAGATTCCGGCAAGAAGTAGTGCCCCTAGAAGTACAATTGCGGCGTAAACTTTGAATTCAGCCAGGGTTCCGGCAAGAAGTACGCAAATCCAGAAAGTGAATTTGTTACCCTTCTTCTGAAAGAGCGTGAGTAGATAATAAAGTGCCGCTACCAAAATGAAGTCTGAAACTATTTGAGGCGGGTTTCCGCTTGCACTTTGTGGTTGGGTAGCCCAAAAAACACTTTCGCCCTTGCTAATAATATATCCGAAGCTTCCGGCGAAATAGGTAAAAATAGTAGCCCAGATACCGGCGAGGCGGCTGCCCGTGATTTTTTTGGTGAGAAAGTATATAGAAGCACCCAAAAAAAGTGAGTAGATAAAAGGAAGTATTCGGAAATATAATCTAAGTCAGATATTGGAAGGTATTTACTGATTATTGCAGGGGCGATATCCGAGAAGAAATGGTAATTTATGAGTTTTTCTCCGGCAAAAACTGGATTTTGAAAAGGATAACCCTTTTTAATCTCCTCCATTAGTGCAATATGCCAGGATGCATCGTGTCCGTGAGCCGACCAGAAAACTAAATCTCCATTTTTTAAAATTCCACTTGGCGAGATAACCAACATTTGTCCGATTATCCCAACAACAAAAACTAACAAGGTCAAAATGGTAGTTTTATCAAACTTTATTTTGATTTCTTTTAGTACTTTGACCAAGGGTTTAGCCACAAAAACAATTGCCAGTAGGGTTATCGGGATAATAAGGAAAGGAACATTGGCTACTATTAGAAGATAGGAGATTAGTGTTAGTAGGGTGAATCCAACAATCCCACCCATTAGTATTTTCTCCATAGCTAAATTATAATGGTTATATGTCTCGTAAATCTATCCTGATTCTTTTTGGGATAATCATTCTTGGGTTTTTTCTCCGGGCCTATAAAATTACGAGCCTTCCAATGTACGGTGATGAGCTGACCATGGTCTACGACACCTATTCTCTCATTAAAACCGGTAAAGATTCCACAGGACAGGCATTCCCTCTAACTTTCAAAATGGGAGCGGGTAGACCCGGTGGTTATATTTATTTCTCGATGCCTTTCGTTTATCTCTTTGGTCCGACGGAGTGGGGAGAACGGAGTTTATCTTTGTTTTCTTCACTGGGAATAATTGTTTTAATGTATTTTTTGGGGAAGAAGCTGTTTGGGGAAAGGGTGGGATATGTTGCAAGCTTCATTGCTTCAGTTTCACTTTGGGATATTTATCTTGCAAAGGGAGGCTTTGAAGCCCATTTTGCCTTGTTTTTGGCTCTTTTTGGAATAGTCACCTTTCTTTACAAAAAATATATTCCATGGGCCATAACCTGGGGACTGGCTATTTTTACATACCCAACCTTCAAGCTTACCCTCCCCGTGGTGTTTCTGGTTCTTCTCTGGTATAGCGGGATTAAAAATGTTGTTAAGAATAAATTTTTTATTATCTCACTCGTCGTACTGGCAATTTTCGGAGGCTTAGCCGTCAGGGAAACATTTAGAGGACTAAGTGAAGAAAGGTTTTCCAATATCAATGTATTTTCGGATACAAACTTACGTGAACAAATAATCCAACTAAACAATCAAGAAAGAACCCTCTCTACCTTGCCGTCCTTACTAAAACCGATTTTTTACAATAAGCCGTTGCAATATTTTCGCACCCTTTTGGATAATTATATGGACAACCTTTCTGTCAAATTTTTGTACTTAAGGGGTGATGGTAACCCCAGACACAATCCAGGAGAATGGGGGATGCTCTATTTGGTTGAATTACCACTTCTATTTGTTGGCCTTGTAAGCCTTTGGAAAAAAGAAAAGAAAAATCTAGTACTCATAATTACCTGGATTCTGATAACCCCGCTTGCCACAATGCTTATTAGCGATACACATGGGTTACGTAATGCTTTGATGCTACCACCCCTAATTCTCATATCTTCATACGCCTTATCCAATCTTCCCAAAAAATTGGCCATTTTATCAATTGTCTTAATTCTTATTCAGCTTATTTTTGTATTGCAGCGGATATACTTTTTAATACCAAATAAGTTTGCAAGCTTTTGGTCGGTAGAGGCAAAACAGGCATCACTACTGGCGATAAAGAATCAGGACAGAAAAAGCTCTATAGTTCTATTGACAAAGATTGACAATATTGAGTATGCATACCCGGTTTATGCCAGGGTTGATCCTAATTTAGTTATAGAGCAGTATGGAAAATATCCTAAAAAGTACGGCAATGTCATAATTTCCGATAAATGAAAAATCTGTTATTGCTTCTGGGAGTTTGCCTTTTTTCATTTTTTCTCCTGACTTACAGAATTACCAGTGTTCCTCCGGGAATAAATGGGGATGAGGTAGGAATAGGACACAACGCCTTCCTTATTTCGAGAAACTTAACAGACGAGAATGACAATTTTCTGCCTCTTTTCATTTTTGCCAAGACTTCAGACTGGAAGCAGCCGGTAACAGTATATTCAACAGCCTTGATCTTCAGACTTTTTGGTCCCTCTTTAATGGCCTTGAGGGTAACGAGTGTTTTATTGGTGATTGCCTCCGTCATTATCTTTTATTTCCTGGCCAGAGAAATATTTAACCTGAAATTCTTTTTGGTTGGCTCACTAATACTCATAACAATTCCAATTATTATGATTCAATCGCACCTTGCACTAGAAAACATAGCGGTTCTGCCCTTTGTCTTTTTCTGGCTCCTGATGCTGGCAAAATATGAAAAGGCAAAGAAATCGATTTATTTATTGTTAAGCGGAGTATCACTGGGGGTAGGTATATTTTCTTATTTGGGAATGAGGCTAATTGTTCCGGTTTTGTCCTTAATTACTTTGATCTATCTTAGGAATAACATAAAGCGAGGAATTTATTTCATTCTTGGAGTATTGCCATTCTTTGTTCTTCTTTTTATAGCCAATTTTTACTATCCAGGCGCAGTAATCGGGCATTACAGCTCTTCCACCCCGTCTGTCAATGAATTTCTGCTTCGGTACATTAGCTCTTTTGATTTAAGTTTTCTATTTTTGAAGGGGGATGTAACCCCGTTTCATTCAACAGGAAAGGTGGGGATGTTTCTCATCGCCACCCTCCCGATATTCTTAATAGGTGTTTGGAAGATTATCAAAGATAAAAAACCCTTTGAGCTACTGGTTTTATCATCATTTTTCCTGGCACCCATCTTTTTTGGATTTGTCCCGGATGTCTATAGGGCCAGTAGACTTTTGGCACTGATTCCCTTTTACGTAATTATTTCAACTCTGGGATTTTTTGCAGTTTCCAAGAAATATCGATTGGTGATATTTGCCTTAGTGGTTATTAACTACCTGTTTTTTGCGAAAGACTATTGGTTTAACTATTCCGAGAGAGTTAAAAATGAGTTCTCGCAAAACATGAGTTATTACAATTACAATTTTACTAAAAAATAGTTAAACGAGAGTGTTTAGAAAGTTCCAGGAGTGTAAATAAGAGGTAATTTCCCCCAATGTTCCAAAATGAAGAAGATAGACCTTCTGTTTAGTATGGCAAGAATCATCAAAAGAACAATTACCCCAAAATACCAGAGCTTTTTATACTTTTCTTTCTTTAAGCCCATTTCCCAAAAAGCACCTATTCCAATAAACACTAAAAATACTAGTCGATAAAGCATAAACGGTTGGATTTTTTGAAATACACCGTAGCCCCAATATAGGCTGCTGGAAATAAAAACAAAAAAAGTAAACAAAATAGAAAGAAGTGAGGGATTGGTTGCAAGTTTATAGAGAAAAATAGCAATAGCGATTGCCATAAATGGAATAAGTGGAATGAAATACCATGGGTAATTAGCTCCCGATACCGCCAGCGCAGAGAAAAGCGATCCGATAGCCATAACCACAATCGGTAAATACTCTTTTTTCCTGGGTATTGTAAAAAGAGCAATAAATCCCCCAATCCACCAACCATCCAGTGGAAAATTATAAATGCTGACTCTAAAGAAAGTTACAAGAAGGTTAATTGAGCCTATAAAGTCTCTTCCAGTTTGAAGCAATAGAAGATCTGTAAATAACTTTGGTGAAAGATAAAAACCCCAGACAAAATACAAAATTCCGATAAGAAAGGCCGGTATGGTGTAAACCAAAATTTGCTTAAACTTAAATTTCCATAAGTAAAGAAGGATGATGCTTCCTAGGATGAATATCCAACCAGTAAGCTTTGTTAAAGCTACTAGCCCCCCAGTGATACCTGCTAAAAGGATCATTATCCCCAACAGTCTATCCATCTTCTTCTTTTCTAATCTATTCTTGGCCAATATGAGAAAAATTATTCCGGCGAGAATTAGTGGGGACATTATATTTTCTAAAAGTGCGTATCGACTTAAAAGCAAATACGAGGGGACGGTGGCATATACACTCGAGGCGATTATCCCAATTAAAGGCTTTTTGGTTATTAGAAAAACCAAGACAAAAATTAATAGTTGAGTCAGTACCGCAATACGAATTGCAGATTGTCTTAAGTCGAAGTTATTTACATCTTCGAGAGTTTTTGCATTTTTTGAAACAGATAAACTGAGGATGAAAGCCCCAAATGGAGGATGGTCTAGATATGGTTGGACTAGGGGGGTGTTATATATTCCTCGCCCATAATCCATTTCGGTAAGTCCAACAACCGGTTTTGGAAATGAGCTAAAATTTTTAAAGGTTGGCTTTACATTATCAACACTAAGGTTGAATCCATCTAAAGATCCACCCGCTCCTATTGTTTTTGAATCGGTGACATAGGCATCAAGTTGAGACCATGCAGTCGGAATTCCTGTTTTACGAAGGCTAAGTCCGTGCCAAACGTTTGTGTGTTCATCGAGTATGATATAGGGGTCTGGAATTACGTTGTATCCTGGCAGTCTCAAATCGGCACCAATTTTTAAAGAGAGTAAAAGAAGTATTATCCAGAAAATAGCCTTTATCCTCATATGTTGATTATGAGTCAATTAGTATTTAGAAACAAATATAAAAATCTGTTGTAAAATGGATATGTTGAAATGAAAAACCGACTTTCAAAACTGCTGATTTTTCTGGTTGTCTTCTTAGCCTTTTTATTAAGGCTTTATAAAGTAACTCAAGACCCCCCCGCACTTAATTGGGATGAAACCTCGATAGGGTATAATGCCTACTCGATATTAAAAACCGGCAGAGATGAGTGGGGACAATTCATGCCAGTTCATTTCAGGTCTTACGGAGAATACAAACTCCCTGCACAGATATATGCATCAATTCCGGCAATTGCCATAATTGGACTTAACGAGCTTGGGGTAAGGATTACTCCTGTGGTATACGGGGCATTAACTGTACTTTTCCTTTTCTTTCTTGCAAGGAAAATTTCAAAAAACTACTGGGTCGGTTTAATCTCAGCGTTTTTACTGGCAATTTCTCCGTGGCATTTACAGTTAACCCGGGCCAATTTTGAATCTTCTTTCTCTGTTTTTTGGGTCGTTCTTGGTGTTTGGCTTTTTGTTAAGGGATTTGAAGATAAAAAGTTTTGGGTATGGTCAACTCTGCCTTTTATAATCTCAATTTATACTTATAATGCTGCCCGAGTCTTTACTCCTCTTTTTTTAATCGCCCTCTTCCTGATTTACAGAAAAGATATTTTAAAAAATACAAAGGTAGTGATATTTAGCATTTTAGTTTTTTTGTTGTCGATGATCCCGTTGGTGGGTTTTATTTTAGGTGGGGAGGCAACTGCAAGATTCAATTTGGTTAGTATTACAGACGATCCGGGGTTTATACTTCGAATAAATGAAACCCGAGGCAATACTCACCTTCCCGTGCCCCTACCCCGTTTGATCCACAACAAAGTAACCCATTATGTTTATGTATTTGTAGGAAATTATCTTAGCCATTTTTCTCCCAACTTCCTATTTATTAGTGGTGCTGGGCATAGGCAGCAGCATGTTCAGGGAATTGGAGAGCTTTATGTCATTCAGGCGCCATTTATATTAATTGGTCTATATTTTCTTTTTAGAAACAAAATTAAATGGAGATGGCTTTTGATTACCTGGCTGCTTCTGGCGTTTATTCCAGTATCAGCTACGGTCGATAGTACCCCAAATGCATTAAGAACGCTCCTGGCAGCCATTCCTTATCAAATAATTACAGCCCTCGGTTTTTACGAGGTATTTACAATACTTAAACATAAACCCGTGCCTCGTTGGGTAATGGTGGCTGTATCCGCGGTTGCTCTTACTGTTAGTGTTAAAGGGTATTTGAATAATTATTACAATATCTATCCGAAACTATATTCACGCGATTGGCAATATGGATATAAGCAGGTGGTTTCGTATATTAAAACCCATTATGACAATTACGACTTGATAGTTTTCAGTCGCACCTACGGGGAACCCCATATGTTTACTTTGTTTTGGCTAGGTTGGGACCCGGGGCGTTACCAAAACGACCCTAACCTTGATCGTTTTGAGGCCAACCAATGGGTTTGGGTACTAAAATTTGATAAGTTCTATTTTCCGGATTTGGGAGATGCCGGAAGCCATTATCAAGATATTGTGAATATAAATTCTGGAAAGAAAATTCTATTTATTGGGAAAACCGGCGACTTTCCCGATAGTGTACCAAGGCTTCTGACGGTTGACTTTCTAAACGGCAGTAGAGCATTTGATATTGTAGAAAAATATGCGCAGTAAAGTGATTTTTGCGTTTGTACTAATTCTATTTTTAACAACCAGAGTATACAGGATTGCCCAAATTCCGCAGTCTCTTTATTGGGATGAGGCATCCATTGGTTATAATGCTTTCGCAGTTGCAACAGACCTAAAGGATGAGTGGGGAGAGAAACTGCCTTTGCATTTTCGTGCCTTTGGAGAATTTAAACTTCCAGTTTATATATATACAGTTGCGGTATTTGTGAAGGCAATTGGTCTTAACGAATATGCCGTTAGGCTTCCAGCGGTTTTATATTCTTTAGGAACTCTAATTGTTGTCTACTTACTGACAAAGAAAATTACGGGGGGAGAAGGGGTGGCAATCCTGGCTAGTTTTATTCTCAGCGTTTCTCCATGGTTTTTTATATTCTCAAGAACCGGCTATGAAGCAACGGCGGGACTGTTCTTCTTTTTACTGGCAATATATTTATTCATATTTGGTGTAGACAAAAAGCCTGGTGTGAATAAAAAATTACTATTCTTCTTTGGTGTCACCTTTTTGATAGCAAGCATTTATAGTTACACGGTTTATAGATTATTATCGTTACCCGTATTATTATTTTTCACGATACTTACTTTACAGAAAGGTTTCAGAAAAGAATTGCCAGTGGTTCTTTTTTCCTTACTCTTTTTTGTGGTCTCATTAATTCCTATCGTCAGGTTGTTTATTTATGATGCAGGTTTTGGAAGAGCCCAGGGTTTTGCGCTGATACCCGGTTTCCGGCAGGTTTATGATCTAGCCGGAAAACCACGTTTTCAGATTACATTCAATAGAACCGAAGGAATTAACTGGTGGCAGAATGTTGCTACGATGGGACGTAATTATTTTTCTCATTTCTCGCCCAATTTTCTATTTCTAAGTGGGGATGGAAACCCCAGGAGCCAAATCCCCGGTCATGGGCAGCTTTATATGTTTGAAATACCTTTAGTTCTTTTGGGGTTATTTGCTGTGGTTAAGAGGAAGAAGATTCTTTACTATTTGCCTCTGGCACTCCTACTTATTGCACCAATCCCCGCGGCTTTAACCAAAGAATCTCCCCATGCATTAAGAGCCCTTCTTGCAGCTCCGGCGTTTGCGATGATTTCAGCCTTGGGTGTTTACTACTTGAGGGAGAATGTTAAGAAACTTAGTATGATTGTCCTAGTGGTAATAATCGCAGCTTACTATCTATTTTTCGAGAATTACGTAGTTGACTTTGCTACTAAATATTCTTCGGAAACCTCCTCGGATTGGCAATATCAGTACAAGGAGATTTTTGCGAATCAAAAAAGCGGCGTTGTTACGGACAAGTATGGACAGCCATACATCTTTGCACTTTATTACCTCAAATACCATCCGAGTAAATTTAGGGAAGATGTAAAGTATAATCCTGTAGAAAACTGGGGTTTTTCCACAGTTAAATCTTTCAACGGATTTGAGTTTACCGATAAATGAAAAACATACGAATACTAATATTGGCTGCCATTTTAATTTTGGCGGGAGCCTTACGGTTTTACAAACTAGACCAAGTCCCCCCCTCACTTAACTGGGATGAAGCTGCTGCCGGCTACAATGCTTACACGATAGCAAATTGGGGGGCAGACGAATATGGAGATAAATTCCAGATCGTCTTTAAGTCTTTCGGAGACGATAAGCACCCCGTCCATATTTACTTAACGGCCCTTGTGGTGAAGGTGTTTGGCCTTTCGGACTTTTCAACCAGGGCAAGTAGTGCGGCAATTGGAGTACTTATGGTTTTAGCAATCTATATTTTGGGTAGGGAGCTTTTTAAAAGTGAGGTAGCGGGGCTTTTTTCTGCTTTATTTTTAGCGGTATCTCCTTATGCCTTACATTACTCAAGAGGCCTTTGGGAAGCAAACTTTGCACTATTTTTCTTAATCGCGGGGTGTGCCACCTTTCTTACCGGTTTAAATAAACACAGCTGGTTGGTTCCGATATCTTTTGTATTTTGGGGACTAAGCTTTTTCTCATATCATTCGGCAAAAGTTGTTGTACCTCCGGTAGTTTTTCTTCTTTGCGCGATTCATATTAAGGACTTGATTAAAAACAAAAAGATATTAATTTGGTCCATCCTTGCTATTTCACTTTTTATCAGCTTGGTTATAAAAGAACCGAAGATTTTAGGGTTTGCGAGAATTAATCAAAATAAATTCTCTGAGGAAATATTAACAAAATACGGTGGGCAGTTGGGGACAGTGCTACATAATTACAAAGGTTATTTCAACTATTCCTACCTATTCCAAAAAGGGGACCAGAGCCCAAGAACCTCGGTGAAAGTAATAGGAGAGTTTTATAAGATTGATTTAATACTTTTCCTGATTGGCCTTGTAGCAATTGTCCTGAGGAAAAAATGGGGAGTTCTAATATTACTCGTTTCTTGGTTGGCATTAGCACCCATTCCGGGAGCTGTCTCGTCAACAGATCCCAGTGCGGTGAGGGGAATATTCATGATTGGACCTGTGATACTACTTTCGGCTTCGGGAGCTAGTGTACTTACTTTGCTGACCAAAAAATACTGGATCAGAATTGGCACCGCTGCAATAATAATTATTTTCTTAGCTTTAGAGGTGAACCATTATCTAAACTATTACTTTACGGTATATCCAAAGAAAGAGGCGATTGAGTGGCAGTATGGTATGAGGCAGATTGTTGATTATCTCAAGGAAAACCCGAACTATGCTCAGGTTTTTATGGATAAAGTTAGGCAGCAACCATACATATTTTACCTTTATTATTTCAAGACACCTCTACCCCAACTTCTTGCAACAGTCAGATATGATGAAAGCGAGTCCAAAAGCTTTAACACAGTGTTTTCCTTTAATAACTATCAGTTTGGTGGCTGGGATATAATCGAAAGCTACCCAAATCAAAAAGTGCTTTACGTTATGACGCCGAGCTTTTATACCGGTTTGAGATTCATTAATAACTTCGAAGTTAAAAGCCTGATAAAATATCCTGATGGGGGCAACGCTTTTTATATAGTGGGTGCACCATTGAAATGATAAAAATATCTGTTGTTTTAGCTGTCAGAAACGAAGAGAGTAATATTGGTCGTTGTCTCGAATCGGTTAAGGGCATCGCCAATGAAATTGTTGTTGTAGATGAGCACTCAACTGATAAAACAGTTGAAATCGCAAAGAAATATGGGGCAAAAGTTTTGCTTGAACCCCATCACGACCTATTCCATATTACAAAACAGAAAGCCTTAGATGAAGCCGCAGGAGAATGGATACTTCAACTTGATGCAGACGAGGTTGTAACACCGGAACTTGCCAAGGAGATTGTCTCTGCCGTTAACGGTTCATCACCTTCTTTTAGAAATGATTTATTTAAGCGGCACCAACTCATAATAGAGAAAAGGGATGGAGTGATTGGTAAAAAAGGTGGCGCGGTGGTTGGGTATTTTATTCCCAGAAGAAACATTTTTTTGGGAAAACCCCTAATTCACGCCGGGGTTTACCCCGATGGGGTGATACGCCTGGTTAAAAATGGATATGCCCAGTTTCCTCAAAAATCCGTTCATGAGCAAATACAACTTGACGGAGAGGTGTCCTGGCTCTCGGGGGACCTTCTGCATTACGATTCTCCTACCCTAAAACGTTATCTAACCCGTCTGAACCGCTATACGGATTTACAAGCGCAGGAGTTAGGTAAGAAGCGTGTTCCTAAAAATGTCCTCTATTTCCTCCACTATACTATATGTAAGCCTATATATACCTTCTGTAACCTCTATTTCCGTCATCTGGGCCTATTGGATGGCAGCCCCGGTTTTCTTTGGAGTTTCTTTTCCGCCACACACTTTCCGATTGCTTACTTCAAATACATTTCTTCTAAACAGATTTAGGCGTAAAATATAGTCTATGAAGGTCGCAATCGACTCGGCCCCCCTAACCTCTGGGCATTCAGTGCGGGGGATAGGAGTAAATACACGTGAGCTTTTGGAAGGATTTAAATTGGTTCCTCACAATGGAGTTCAGATTGAAGAGGTGGATTTTTCGAAAGATAATTTATCGGGGTACGACATTGTTCACTATCAATACTTTAAGCCCTATTTTATCGATCTGCCATTTAGCAAAACCACGAGGAAAGTAATATTAACGATTCATGATCTAATCCCGCTTATCTACCCAACACATTACCCGGCGGGTATTAGAGGTATGCTCAGTTTTGCAGCGAATAAATATTTGGTTAAGAAAAATGTTGATGCGATTATCACAATTTCCGAAACATCTAAAAAGGACATATGTAGATTTTTAGGAGTGAACCCAAAAATGGTGCATGTTATCCATCTAGCCCCGCGTCCCATTTTCAAAAAAATAGAGATTAAAAACTGGAAAATGGAGATTGATGGAGTACATGTTCCAAAAAGGTTTGCTCTGTATGTGGGGGACGTTAACTACAACAAAAATATTCCAAATCTAGTTAAGGCCTGCAAAATTGCCGATATACCATTAGTCATTGCCGGAAAACAAGCTTATGAAGTTGAAAAAATGAATCTTGACCATCCCGAGCTAAATCATCTAAAAGGTGTTGATTGGTCAGGTGTTATTAGACTCGGTTTTGTTCCGGATGAAAATTTAGTTGAACTTTATAATCTAGCGACAGTTTATATCCAACCTTCATTTTACGAAGGCTATGGATTGCCTGCTCTTGAGGCGGTTGCCTGTGGCACTCCGGTAGCTATAGCCAAGTCTCAATGCATGATGGAGATCTTGGGGGACGATTACAACTACTTCGACCCAAATGATGCAAAATCTATCGCAAAAGCAGTAACTAACCCTAATGTGGGTAAAAAACTCCCAAGAACCTACTCCTGGGAGAAAACCGCCAAAGAAACATTGAAACTATACGGAAATGTTTAAAAAGATAGTCATCTCCTACTCGATTTGGCGCATAGCACTTTTTCTAATAGCATTCCTGTCTATTTATTTTTTACCGATTTTTGGAGCCAGATTCCCGTATGCAGACAGAGTTTTGGAAATAACCCATCTGCCTTCTTGGATTTGGGGATTTGGGAATTTTGACGGAGTTCATTATCTTCGTATAGCACAAGACGGTTACCTTGCTCAGTATTCTCAAGCATTTTTTCCACTTTTTCCAATCTTAGTTAGACTATTTTCATTTGTTTTTCCTAGGGTTCCGAATCTTGATATTAATATTTTTACAGACCCTGCTTATTTTTATTCGGGGCTAATACTTTCCAATATTTTTTTCCTAACAGCCCTTTATGTTTTCTATAAAGTCGTAGCGATTGACTTTAAAAAAGACATTGCGTTTTTATCTGTCATTCTTCTTTTGGTATTCCCCACTTCGTTTTTCTTTGGCTCCATATATACAGAAAGTCTATTTTTGCTTTTAGCAGCTTCCTCAATATATTTAATCAGAAAGGGGGATTTCTTTTGGGCGGCGGTTCTAATTGCACTCTCTACAGCTACCAGAATTACGGGAGTATTACTTATACCATTATATTTAATTGAGGCCTTCCAAGTTAAGAAATGGATTAATTATATCTGGGCTTTGATTACCCCCCTGGGCCTTTTGATATATATGTACTTTTTGAAGTTGTCGTTCGGCGACCCCGTATATTTTTTGACAAGTCAGCCGGTCTTTGGAGCAGGAAGAAGTGCGAGTAGTTTAGTACTTCTTCCCCAGGTTATTTATCGGTACATAAAAATATTTCTAACAACAAACATCCTGACTCTACCATTTTTTAACGCATTTCTGGAATTTGTATTCACTTTAGTTCCTTTAACGCTCCTAATCATTTTTATTAAGAAAATGAGACTAAGTTACTGGGTGTTCTCGGTTTGTACGCTTTTACTAGGAACCCTGACAGGAACGTTTTCCTCAATGCCGAGATATGTTCTCATTCCTGTGGCCCTCCTGCTGCCTTATTTGGCCACACGATTAGGGAAGTATACTAAGCCAGTCATCCTCGCTTCGGCAGTGTTGGGGGTTTTCTTGGTAATACTTTTCATTAGAGGCTACTGGGTAGCCTGATTGCTTTTGGCGGTGTTTCCTTTATACTTCATACTTGAATATGGCCAATAGTTTCTGGAAAGACAAAAAAGTGGTTATTACGGGTGGAAATGGCTTTCTCGGTAGGCATTTGGTCGCAAAGATCAGAGCTAAAAAACCACGAAGTATCTTTATCCCCAAGTTTCCCGATTATGATTTCCGAAAGTACGACGATTGTCTGAAAGTTGCCAAAAAAGGTGATGTGATAATCCACTTAGCGGCTAACGTGGGAGGAATTGGCTACAACAGAGAATTTCCGGCAACGCTTTTTGACGACAATATTTTAATGGGGACTTTAATGATGATGGCGGCGAGAGAGGCTAGGGTAAAAAAGTTTGTTGCCCTGGGAACCGTTTGCGCGTACCCGAAATTTGCCCCAGTTCCGTTTAAGGAGGATGATTTATGGAACGGCTATCCAGAGGAAACAAACGCACCCTACGGTCTTGCCAAAAAAATGCAGTTGGTTCAAGCACAGGCCTATAGGCAACAATACGGCTTTAACGCAATATTTTTACTCCCTGTAAATCTTTACGGTCCTGGGGATAATTTTAACCCGAAATCTTCCCACGTAATCCCTGCTCTTATAAGAAAGTTTGTCGAGGCTAAAAGAAAGGGAGACAAAAAAGTTGTTGTTTGGGGTACGGGAAAAGCTTCGAGGGAGTTTCTGTATGTTGACGATGCGGCTGAAGCAATTGTCCTAGCAACCGAGAAATACAATAAAATGGACCCCGTTAACTTAGGAGCAGGGATGGAAATTAAAATCAAAACCCTTGTAGGATTGATTAAGAAATACACTGCCTTTAAAGGAACGATTGTTTGGGATAAGACCAAGCCAGACGGACAGCCGCGGAGGATGCTTGACGTAAGCCGTGCCAAAAAAGAATTTGGTTTCAGAGCCCAAAGCTCCTTTGAGAAGGGTTTAAAAGAGACAATTGATTGGTATATCCAAAACTTTGAATGAAAATTTTTGTAGTTATTCCTCTTTATAATGAAGAAAAACACATTGTTAAGGTTTTAAAAGACCTTTCGTCCTATAAACTTCCTTTGATTGTTGTTGATGATGGAAGTGTAGACAGTTCGACCGCCAAGGTACAAGGCTTGAGATTATCCAACCTCACACTACTTCAGCACAAAATAAATCTTGGTAAAGGAGCGTCCATGAAAACCGGAGCGGATTATGTATTTGATCACGGCGCCGATGCCGTCATTTTTCTAGATTCGGATGGTCAACATGATATTTCTGACCTACCGAAATTTATTGAGATACTTACCTCTGGAGATTTTGATGTTGTGTTTGGATCCAGAAACTACGGTTATGGTGTTCCGTTGATAAGATATTTAGGAAATAAATTTGCTTCGGTGGTGATGGTATGGCTTTTTAAAATATATGTCTCTGATGTGCTTTGCGGTTTCAAGGGAATGACCAAAAACGCATATAAAAAGTTAAAATGGGAATCATCTGGGTATGGGGTCGAGACGGAGATAGTAGCACGGCTTGGCAAAAATAGGTTAAAATACTGTGAAGTTCCTGTTAAGACAATCTACCTTAATAAGGTGAAGGGCGTTACAGTGCTTGATGCTTTTGGAATTTTTGGTGAGATAATAAAATGGAAGTTAACTTTATAAGAATATGATTATCGGATTACAAATTATCGCACTCTTGTTTGCTTTCAGCATGATATATTTTGCGGTCCTTCAATATAAAAGAAAAGAAATCGAAAGAGCTGAGATTGCATCCTGGCTTATCATGTGGACCGTCGCTATTGTCATAATAATTTTCCCCGAACTTCTCAAAACTTTTGCAAGTACATTTTTGGTAACCAGAGTTTTCGATCTGATGGTTATAGGAGGATTTATTCTGGTAATTTCCATGGTAGCAGTTGCCTATGTGCGGACAAAGCGGTTGGAAAAGAAACTGGAAGATTTGATAAGGCGCGAGGCCTTAAAGAGCAAAAAGTAAGTTAAATGAATGAAACCTCCGAAAATATCGATCGTAATACCTTCATACAATAAAGTTCGGTTTATTGGAGAGACTCTAAACTCAATAATTAGCCAAAAGTACCCAAACCTAGAGGTAATTATCCAGGACGGCGTGTCTTCCGATGGAACATTGGTAATAATAAAAAAATACGCTCTTAGATACCCCACGGTTATCAAATATGAGTCGAGAAGAGATAATGGGCAGCTTGACGCGATTAATAAAGGCTTGGCTAAAGCAACAGGGGATATTTTGACTTTTATAAATGCGGATGATGTGTATGAATCTGAAGCCTTAAATTCTATTGCCATGGCCTATATGAAAAACCCAAATGCTTTGTGGTTTGCAGGCAGGGGGAAAGTGATCGACAAGAAGGGTATTGAAATTGCTAAGTTCTCAACACTTTATAAAAATTCGTTCCTATCCATAAATAGTAGATATTTACTTTTAGTTTTGAACTACCTGATGCAGCCGTCAGTTTTTATTACTAGACAGGCGTATAAAAAATACGGACCATTCGCAGGTACGGATAATTTTGTTATGGAATATGAGTTGTGGTTGAAACTTGGGGTTATCTCGATGCCAACTGTAATTGATAGGTATTTATCAAGGTTCAGGCTTTCGGGAGATAATATCTCGTCAACTCAATTTGAAAATACTCTGAATGAGGATTATAGAATTGTAAAAAAGTACACCAAAAACCCATTTATACTTCTCGGACACAAGGTGAACAATTGGGGACGGGTTTTGATGATTAACTTTCTGAAGAGATGATAACTTTTATTCGGAAACACTGGAAATGGATTGCGATATTTGCAATATCTTTTTTGATGTTTTACCCTGCGCTTTTTTGCTTCTTCACTAACGACGACTTTTTCTTTCTAAAGATAGCTAAAGTCTCCTCTTTTAAGGATTTTTTGAATTTTTTTAATTTGGTTACAGATATTGGGGGTATAGGAGTGTACAGGCCGTTGACATTACGCGTTTTCTATTTTTTGACAGTCGAGTTTTTCCACACAAACCCCATGCCACTTCATGTAATTTCATTTGCTACATTTTTCCTTGATATATTTTTGGTTGGTACATTTACGAGGCTAATGACAAAGAATAATAAAATTGTTTTACTTTCGTCGTTCCTCTATGCCACAAGCGTAACCCACTTTGGCCAGCTTTATTATATTGGCGCATTTCAGGAATTGTTTTTAACAATGTTATTTCTCGGCTCGGTCATACTTTTTATCAAATATGAAACTGGGATGAAAGGAAAACACCCTCTTGGAAAACTAATTATGTCTCTATTTCTTTTTATCCTCTCAATTATGAGCAAAGAAACGGCGGTAGTTCTACCTTTTGCCTTAGTTTTAGTCCATGTTTATCTGAAATTGACTAAAAGAATAAAAGTTTCAGTAAATACTCTGATTCTTTCTCTTCTTCCGTATTTTGTAATTCTTGGTGTTTATTTGTTCATGCACTTCAATTACTTTGGTCTTATTTCTGGAGACTCGTATATTTGGAATTTCGCACCGGGAAAGGCCATAAATTCTCTGGCTTGGTACGGTTTGTGGTCGCTGAATATCCCCGAGATGCTGGTTGATTTTGTCGGACCCGGGCTACATTTTAATCCGAACCTCTTAAAATACTGGGCCAACAAAATAATTCCCATCTTTGCCCTTTTCGTCTTACAGATATTGATGATTTTTTATTCGTTTTTAAAATTTATTAAGTCAGGTAAAGATGTTAATAAAAAAGGCTGGCTTTTAATGGGATTTTCTCTCCTCTGGTTTATGGGCACATTGATACCGGTTATTTTTCTCCCGGTTCACAAATTTACATATTATTTGACACTGCCGCTTGTTGGAGTAGTTTTGGCATTGGGTTATTTACTTGAGGAAACTAAGATTGGTCGGGTAGCAATTGGCATTTTTCTGGTTATGTGGACCATAACATCTATTATTTCCCTTCGTCTTACTTACCAAACTAATTGGATAACACAGAGTCAGGTCGTGACATACAAAGTATTTCAGTATTTTAAGAAGAATGGAGTGAACCTTTCAGGGGGAAATGTATACTTCATTGATACAAAGAGTGACTCCAGTCTACCTTGGTCTCCAACACAAACGCTAAAGACTGTGTTATCTGACAAAAATTTCTTTGATGTCTTTTATCCCAATCTTTCGGAAAAAGTTAATTATGCTGGTTTAGCAGAGATGCCGACAGCTCCTTCGACAGAAGTTATAGAATCGAGACAGTTTTTGGGGTACTAATATGAGAAAAACAGCTTCTGAAAAACATTTTGATAGAATCGCACCAAATTACGATTCTGGTAAGAGGAAGTATTCGTACTACTACGAGAGTTTGAAAACACTTTTGGGCTCCCTAATCCCAGCGGGTAAAAAGGTATTTGAAATTGGGTGCGGGACGGGCGATCTTCTTATTTCGTTAAGATCAAACCGAGGTTACGGGATGGATGTTAGTAGTGAGATGATTAAGATTGCGAACGCTAAAAATTTGAAAAAACCAAATGTTAGCTTTTCAACAAAATGGCCAACTGAAAAGTTTGATGCAATCTTCATGAGTGATGTAATCGAACACTTGGATAATCCCAAGGAAACTTTCCGAAAGGTTAGAGGTCTTATGGACGAAAAAACAACCTTTGTCTGTACTATGGCGAACCCGATTTGGGAACCGCTATTAATGATTTGGGAGAAGCTTGGTTGGAAAATGGTAGAAGGGCCGCATAATAGGATTAAATATTCAGATTTAAAAATTATGGTTGAGGAGACTGGGATGAAAATAACAAAGCATGATCATAAATTATTGATGCCGGTAAAAATTCCCATTTTGACTAATCTTGCAAATAAGTATCTGGAGAAGTGTCTCAAACGGTGGGCTTTTATCGAATATTTTGTGGCGGTTAAAGCTTAAACTCTTTAAACGCTGCAACTGTCATCCTTAAAAGAATAAGTCCATGCTTGAATCTACTAATGTTGGTTGATCCGTACTCTCTTTCTTTGTAGCGAACGGGAATTTCGATAACTTTAAGATTATTTTTTATCGCTCCAAAAATCAGGGCGAAATCTCCAAAGGGATCCATATCAAAATATTTTTTATTATGTCTCCTCATGTGTAGATAGCCCTTTCTAAAAAGCGCCTTAGTCCCGCACAGGGTATCTTTGAATCTTTGCCCCAAAATCCAAGTGAAAAGAGATCCAAAGACTTTATTGCCAATTTTATTAAGTGTCTGCATGGCCTGATTTTCCATTGGATAGATCATTCTACTTCCATTGGCAAAGGCGTTGGGGTGTGATGCTAAAGCATTGTAGAATTTCGGTAGGTCATTTGCATCAACAGTCCTGTCGGCATCGTAGATTATTAAGATATCCCCCTTAGCTTTTTTAAACCCTAGCCATACGGCATCTGCCTTACCCTTACCAGTTTGTTTTAGGACGGCCACATTTTTTCTTATTTTCTCCTCACTCTTGACTTTTTCCCATGTTGCATCGGTTGAATTTCCTTCAACAAAGATTACTTCCTGCCACTTTCCGAATTTTGGGATACTTGGGATTATTTTTTCGATATTGCCCTCCTCATTCCTTGCGGGTATCACAATGGACACGCTGTACTCCTTTGTAATTTTTGATTTGATGTTCTTCATTCTTGCTACCGTGATTGCTGTTATGCCGAAGAATCTTTTTTGTGAACTGATCACCTCAAACCCGCTTAGGCCCAAAATGTTCTTTAAATCTTCCTGATCGAGCCAATTTTGAATTCCAACCTTTTTTCTGAGTCCAAGTCTTGAGGCCAGGGCTAATATTGGTTCCCAGGATGGATTATGATAGGAAATTAATAGCTTGGTGCCCGGATCAATTTCCTTTCGAATACCCTCAAAGTAACCTTGAAGGTCTGGGATATTGCCAATGACATTGTCCAAGATCACACCCGAAAATTTTTTGTAAGTTTTCTCGAGATCCTGGTGGTATAATTTCTGCAGTAGATTGCGCGCCATATGAACCTGAAGCAATTATACCAGAAGCCAATAATTTTGCCGGTCCTGATAATACTTACATATCTATGCCTGCTTCTGGAGACTATTAAATACCCGGGATTTATAGGAAATCATTTTTTTATTGATGCAAAGGTCTATTTCGTACTAACGCTTACCCTGATCTTTTTTTCCATCTCAAAATCACGATTCTCGGATTTATTATTCAAGGTAAATCGCCTACTTTTGGCAATCCTATTGATTATCTACCTTGGCCTTGCCGCGCTTGAAGGTGCCCACTATACAAACTACGTACTTGCGACCTTTAAAATACATCTTGATGGGTTAGTTTTACTGGTACTTTTTAGTTTTTTACTTCATATTGCTGACAAATTTAAGAACCTTTTACCAAGAACAACTCGCGGATTGGGTGTTATTTATCCTGCGATGGTCTTTTTAATGATCTACTTTGTCGTAAAAAATCTTTCGTATGTTGCCGATGAATCCGTTAACCGAGACTTTTACATAATTTTTCATCCCCTGAATACGTATGATCAGAAAATGTATTACCAATGGGGTGATTTTTACAGATTCATGGTTTTTGTCAGAAATAATACCCCAACAGATGCAACAATTGTGATTCCACCTGAGCAAGATCCATGGTTGATGGGGAGCGGCAACGACCACTTTGTTAGGGCCTTTTTATATCCGAGACAACTTATTAAGGAACCTCTAATAATACCCAATATGAAAGCTTTTGGACCGAATACTTTTATTTTGATTACCTGGGGTAAAGAAGAATGTCAGCCGGTGGGATGTCACGGTTGGCCTAGACAGGACATCTTTGCAAAAAGGATTATTTACAAAGATCCGAATTCGGAAAAGGTGATCGAAACGAAAGAAAATACTACTTACTCATTAAAAGATGACCGTTATGTATACGGTCTTATTGAGCTATAAGGTTATATGATTTTTTCAACCATTTTTGTTTTATTAATAATTTTCGGGATAGGACTACCACTCGTTCTACTTTTAATCCCCAGGCAAAATGTTGCAACAACACTGGGGATTTCATATCCGCTCGGAATGGGACTGTTTACCTTTATAATGTTCCTGACTAATATCGCTGGTCTTCGATTTAGTCTTTTAAACGAATTAGTACTCTTAATTCTAGTTGCAGCCCCATTGACACTCTTTAAAAAGAGAGAAATTAAGAACTTTTTTGATAAGGTTGTCGACACCTTTAAGAATCTACAACTATCATCCGTTGAAAAAGTAATATTAGGAGTATTGGCGTTTGTAATTGTCTCCAGTTTTCTTAACACTTTTTACTGGCCGGTTTCTTTATGGGATTCAATTGTCTTATATGATTTTAGAGCTCATATTTTTGCAAGCTCTGGGTATATGAATACAGCGTTCATTGATAACTATTATATTAATTACCCGCTTTTGACATCTTTGGGGCATACAGTTGTTTATTTAACAGGTGGAAAATATCCACAGTTTTTACACTCTCTATTTTATTTATCTCTGGGGGTGAGTATTTATGGCTTTCTAAGAGAATTTGTCTCCAGAAAATTGGGCCTCCTTTCTATATTGGTATTACTTATTACACAACCAATTTTTTACCATTCGTTAGTTTCTTACACAAATCTGGCTTTTACAGTTTATCTTTCTCTGGGGGCGATATGTGTCTATCTTTGGGATAAGAAGAAACAAACAGGGTACCTCATTTTATCTGCACTTTTGATCAGTCTTTCTACATGGACTAGGTCAGTTGAACCGTTTTGGCTTGCTATATTATTAGTTGTTACCCTGGTTTCTATATATCGGAAAAAAATTTGGAATATTGCCATTTTCTCACTGTTTTTCTTTCCGATGCAACAGCTGTGGCAATCTTTCCAGAGCTTTCTGAATAGTAGGCTGGTCTCAGCCGTTGCAGAAAGTGCCGCTTATTCCAATATTTTTTCCTCGCTTTTCGATATGGAAAGGTGGGGACGGGTGGTGGATTATCTATATAAAAACGTAGCTATTCCGTGGGGTGCGATCTTCGCAGCCTTCATTCTCGCGACTATATCTGTGTTCATACTTAAAGAACAAAGAAAATTATTTTTAATTTTTTTTATTACTTATGTGCTATTAGCATCCTTGTTTGCCGGAACCGTTGAACTAAGTATAACCACTGAATATTGGTATCGGATAGGAGATGCCGCCCAAAGGTTGTCAACGATTTATTACCCGCTTTTTGTTTATTGTATAGCGTTGGCCATACAAGGTTTTGTTAAAGTAAAACAAGGAACAAAATATTAGAATATATATATGAGTAATATAATTAGTGTTGCATTTTGGATCATTTGGTCTGTCTTCATTTTATTGGGTATCGTAGAGGCAGTGACTTATTCGGGATTTGTACCAAATCACATAGGCGTCAGTATGTATTCTATCGTTGTTATCGTTGGGCTATTGGCAGTACCAACCCTTCTCTTAAGATTAATGAGAAAGAACACTACTTTTTCAAAGGGCGATAGAATTGCTTCAGTTTTCTTCATTGTTGTGTTAACACTTTATGTGATTCTTAAAGTTGCGAATCGTTTAACATACCCTGGCTTTGTTTTTAGCAGAGTACATATCGACCCCAACAGTCTTATATCGTTAGTGCTAATTTCTCTGGCGCCGGTTGTTGTTGCATGGGCACCGCGGATAAATATTAAGCAGCTGGTCAAAATTCAGTCGGTTCTTGTTATACTCGCATTTTCAATAATTGCGCTGAATTTATATACGATTTATAAATCAGAATGGAAGACCTTTCAACTAATAGTTGCTCATCCAAATGCCACCTATGACGACAAAATGAGAAAAGCGATTGGTGACGTTTTTTATAACTATTCTCTTTTTGTTAACAAATATACAGCACCAAGCGCGTCTCTTCTTGTGCCTCCCCAGGCATTTCCGTGGCCGGGATCTGGCAACGTGGGCTATTTTAGGTATTTTGTTTACCCCAGAAATATCATTAATGGTGACGAATTTGAACCACCATTAGAAGACATTCTTGCCAGGATTGATTATGTACTTTTAAATTGGGGGGAGACGGATATTGTTGAGCCTCCTCACACCCATGACTGGCCGAAATTTGATGTAAAGGCGGAAAAAATTATTTTTATGAATAAAGATGGGTCTTTCGGAGGAGAGGTGAAAGGAGATTACCGATATGAGGATTATAAAGATAAAAAAGTGTGGGGTTTGATTGTGGTTAAACATTAAATGTTATTATTTTTTGGAATCTCACTGGTTATTGCCTTCGGGTATTTATTAAGCATCCTGCTTGTTACAGAGATGCGTCCGCCTGAGAGGCTAGGCACCTCATTCTTGCTAGGGTTTGGGGTATTTACGTTGTTGATGTTTTGTTATTCAACACTTGGTGTAAAAATTACTCTTGAAAGTACTCTATTGGCTTTGGCTGTTTGTCTCAGTATCTTGTTTATATGCCTAAAGTTATTTAAACGCAAAATATTTATGGACTTGCTCGGGATTGTTCAATCATTTTTAACCCTTTCGAGATTGGAGAAAATTATTATTTTGATAATAACAATGTTCGCACTCCTGAGCCTGGTAATTTCTACTTATTTCCCCGTTAATGTTTGGGACGCGATTGCCTTGTATGATTTTCGGGCAAAGATAATTACCCAGCAAGGTTTTTATATCCAAATTGCAAAAAACTTTCCGTACTTTGGAGGGTATCCACTCTTTACTTCGCTAAGTCATACATTGGTTTACCTTTTTGGTGGGATTAACCCTCAATTCTTATATTCGTTCATCTATTTTTCCCTTGTCCTTATTTTTTATAGTACTCTAAGAGAGTTTGTAAATAGAAAGATTTCCCTCATAACTTCGTTACTTTTAGTTACAACGCCTGTAATTTTTGATCACTCAACCTTTGCTTACACAAATTTGCCTTACACAACATTTTTAGTCACTGGCAGTATTTATCTATATATATGGCTTGTTAAAAATAAGCCGGTAGGTTATTTAATTTTGTCAGCTCTGTTTATCGGACTTTCAACATGGACAAGAGTTGCGGAACCCTTTTGGGTGATTAATATTTTGGTTTTAGTTCTTCTATCTATTTATAGATTTAAAAAATATTTGTTATCGACATTAATTTATACATTTACTTTTTTGCTAATAAAAGAGCCTTGGAGTTTGGTTAATAACTACCAATTGGCAAACTCTGGAGCTTCTAAAGCTTCATTTGTCACAGCCGAATTGAGCTCGTATACAGCGAAACTGTTGGGAACTCCGTTTGATCTGACCAGAATAGGCGAGGTTGCCGTATTTATATACAAACACGTTATTGTTTCATGGTACCCACTTCTTTTTCTATTTTTGATTTGCGTGTTTATTAATTTTAAAGATTTTTTTAAAAAAGTTAATATATTTTTTTTGGGAGCAATGTTATTGCACTTTTCGCTTCTTTTTTATGCAACATACGTATTTAGTTTTAATTTTCCCGAATGGACAGACATTCCTGACTCTACAAAACGCATGGCGATGTTTTTTATTCCGCCGATGATATTTTATATAGGTCTTAATTTGGGACGACTAGACATACATGCAAGTAAAAAGAATATTAAAAAAGCTTAATGTGTTTTTGGGTAAACCGTTTTTTTGGGCGGCTCTCCTTTTTTTGGTAACCTCCGTAATTTTTATTCCGGCGTTGAAGATGAAGTTTTGGTGGGTTGATGATGGTTGGACTATAACCATGGCCCGCAAAATTATCGATTCTGTTACCCACTTCAATTTTGAAGGTTTAAAAATAATTATTGACGAATCAGGAGGACGCTTTAGGGTAGTCTATTGGATTTTCCAAACGTTTGTCTATTTGGTAAGCGGAAATAATCCAACTTTACATTTTCTTGTACATTATTTGGTTATACTCCTTTCCGCTTATTTAATTTTTCGTATAGTGCTTCTTATTACCAAATCCAATCTATCTGGTTTTGTTTCCTCCATCATATATGTTCTTAGCCCTATAAATACAGAAAACCTTTACCGCCTGGGTCCACAGGAGCCAATTTTATGTTTATTTTTAATAGCCTCGATATATTTTCTATTTCGGCGCAAGATATTTTTATCGATTCTTTTTTTACTCTTTACCGCTTTAACAAAAGAAAATGGTTTTATTCTTTGGATTCCAATATTTTTCCTTTACGTCGGAAAAAGGGTCTTGTTTAAGAGACGGGATTTAGATCTGGAAAAATACTGTATTTGGGGCTTCATGTTTTCAATACCGCTTATATTGAATACGTTCCTGAGGCACGGTGGTTATAGTGGTTTTTATACATTTAACATAAATCAAATAATTAGCAATTTTGGAAGCTATATTCGCTTAGTTAATGAGGCACTTTCACCACTTTTCGTCCTTTTTGTTACTACATATTCGGCTCGCGTAGTTATCTATTTTCGCAATAACAATTTTAAAAAATATAGATTAGGTTTATTACTCCAAGCAATGTTTTTAATCCTTTTTTTGAGTTTTATTGCCGTTCAATCGCCATGGGAATTTGTGTTGTATCGATATATTATGCCAGCTTCTGTGGGACTAGTTATATTTATGGGTTTAGAGATTGCCGGGATTCGAGAAATGTTTCTGATAAAAAAGATTCGATTGACACCCTGGTTAGTAGCTATCTTTACAGTATATTTTTTTACATTCATTTGGATGAATATGATTCATATATATTTATCAGGTGAGTTGTCAGCCCATCAAACATCTTTTATTCAATCTCTTTATAAAGACCTTGCAAATGAAGTTCCCCCCAACGGAGTGGTTTTGCTTAACTTTCTTAAAGGGGACTCGACAACAGAACTGGTGGCCCAAACTGGGATGCAATTGGGTTTATTTTATCAGAGGCCAGACATTCAAGTAAGCTACTTGAGTCTTGATAACTTGCCGAAAGAAGACTTCATAATTGTAGGTACGCCCCAAATAAGAGCAGAATACCCCCGCGAGGTAGTGGAGAAAAGTATAGGAAAATACCGCAAAGATGAAAGTCTGATTCAGGAGGATAAGTTTTTGGTATTAACGACGCCAATGGGTCTTTTTAAACAGGTTACTAAAAAAACTTATCAGTTTATTATTCACAAAAAACCTCTAACAGGAGACGGTATCTTTACTTACTATGTTTCGCGGGATTATTGGTATAAGTATTACGTTGGCAAATAGTTTTATAAATAAGTAAAATAGCTAGCTATGGACAAAAATTCACAAATAGTTATCAAACCCAGATCGAAGTTTTCCCTGGTGGATGTGTCTGAAATATGGAGATATAGAGAGCTTTTTATTGTTTTTGCCTGGAGAGATATTAAAGTCAGATATAAACAAACAATATTAGGAGCGACCTGGGCGGTTTTTCAACCTCTGACCTCAATGTTTATTTTTACAATCTTCTTTGGAAATTTCGCAAAGATTCCTTCAGGCGAGATACCTTATCCGTTATTTGTTTTGATAGGTTTGGTTTTTTGGAACTATTTTTCCGGAATTTTGTCTAGGGCAAGCAATTCCCTTATCGAAAATGAAGGAATTGTTAAAAAGGTATATTTCCCCAGGGAAATTTTACCCCTCTCTACCATAGGAGCTAATTTAGTCGATTTTGGAATTTCCTTTATTCTATTATTGCTTGTTTCTTTTTATTTCCACTTCGTACCCAATGTGTTGATTTTGGCAGTAGTTCCTTTGGGATTGATTTTGGGTACGCTTGGCGCGGGTGGGTTGGGTCTACTTCTCTCTGCCTTTAATGTTAAATACCGCGATGTCCGCTACGTTTTGCCTTTTTTTGTTCAAATAATGATTTTTCTGACACCAGTAATATACCCGACGGGTATAATGCGGCCCTCTTTTAGGTATTTGATCGCCTTAAATCCAATGACCGGTGTAATTGATGCGGCGAGGGTTGTATTTTCCGGAAGTGGAAATTTAAATTGGCCCATGTTAGCAATTTCCGGGGCGGCAGCGGTATTCCTGTTTGTAATCGGGATATATTATTTCAAGGCAACCGAAAGGTTTTTTGCCGATCTTGTTTAAAATGCAGACAATAATCGAATTAAATCACATATCTAAGAAATACAAGTATGGGGGATCCCAACTTTATTACACATTACGTGACACATTGGCAGCAGTTGCCATGTTGCCACTAAATTTATTGCGGAATAGGCAGAAAAATAACAATTTGGAGAAAAATGAGTTTTGGGCCTTGAAAGATGTTTCATTCAAAGTAGATCGAGGGGAGGCTATCGGAATTATCGGTCCGAACGGGGCGGGTAAGAGCACTCTTCTTAAAGTGTTAAGCCGCATTACGCCACCCACCCTAGGCGAGGCAGTTCTAAGGGGTAGGGTAGGGAGCCTTCTTGAAGTTGGCACTGGTTTCCAGCAGGAGTTGACCGGAAGGGAGAATATCTATCTTAACGGGGCCATATTGGGTATGAAAAGGCGGGAAATAGACAAAAAATTTGATGAGATCGTAGAATTTTCTGAAATGCAGAAATTTTTGGATACACCTGTAAAGCATTATTCTTCAGGAATGTACATGAGATTGGCATTCTCCGTTGCGGCCCATCTTGATTCGGAGATAATGATTGTGGATGAGGTCTTGGCGGTAGGGGATGTAGAGTTCCAAAAAAAGTGTTTAAGTAAAATTAGGGCCATAACCAACGATGGCAATCGCGCAGTCCTTTTTGTTAGCCACAACATGTCTGCTGTTTCGGCGCTGTGCAAAAGATCCTTATATATAAATAAAGGCATGATTGAATATGATGGAATAAGTAAAATTGCAATTGAAAAGTACCTTAGACATTCAGAATTAAATTCAAGAACTCCAAAATTTCATTAATTTTCTGAACCCAAGTATTTCTGGAAATAAAGTGCTAGAATACGGGGATATTACGATGCTAGCTGATAAAACAATATTAATAACTGGTGGGACTGGCTACCTCGGTCAGGCTCTTACTGAGGAGATTCTAAAACAGCACCCCAAGAGTATCCGGATTTTTAGCCGGGATGAAGTAAAACATTTTAAGTTTCAGGAAAAATTTTCTCGTAATAAAAAAAAGATTAGAAGCTTTCTAGGAGATGTGCGGGATTATCCCAGACTTCTTAAAGCCACAAGGGGGGTAGACATTGTGATCCATGCGGCTGCCTTAAAGAGGTTAGATCTTTTAGAATACAATGTGGACGAATCCATTAAAACCAATATTTTAGGAACCCTGAATGTTGTTAATGCATGCCTTGAAAACAAAGTCAAAAAGGCGGTAATGATTTCTTCAGATAAGGCATGCTCGCCAGTTAATACTTACGGTGCGTGCAAATTCGTGAGTGAAAGAATATTTAGCGAAAGCAATTACAACAAGGGAAATCTAAAGACAATATTTACCACGGTAAGATATGGGAATGTATTGGAAAGCACGGGATCTGTAATTCCTTTTTTTAGTGAAAAAATCATAAAAGGAGAGGATATTCCTTTAACCGATTCCAGGATGACACGATTTATTATTAGTCCGAAAGAGGCGGTTGAGCTTGTATTTACTGCGATTAAATACGGGGTTGGTGGAGAGATATTTGTTCCTAGGCTACCATCCTTTAAGATTACCGACTTGATAGAGATTTTGAGAGAGAAATATCACAAAAGAAATAAAGTCAAGATTATTGGAACGAGACCAGGGGAGAAAATTCACGAGTTAATGATCAATTTTTCAGAAATATCAAGGACTTATGTTTTCAAGAACCTTTACGTTATTAGATCATCTATTCGTGGACTTGATAAAAAGAAACCAATTTATATTAGAAAAGGAAGGTTGTTGAATGAAAAAATTATGAAAGAATATAATTCTGAAGACGCTTTGATTTCAAAAAGTGCAGTCTCGAAAATTTTCAAGAGATTGGGTTTGATATGACAATACCTTACGGAAAACAGACTATTGATAAGGTTGATATAAAAGCGGTTTCCGATGTACTTGGCTCTGAGTTTTTAACCACCGGTCCAAGAGTCAAAGAGTTTGAAGAAAAATTTGCTAGTTTTGTTAATGTTAAATATGCGGTGGTGGTTTCGAACGGTACCGCTGCGCTACATTTAGCTTGCCTTGCAGCAGGTCTAAAAAAAGGTGAAGAATTAATAACCACCCCAATGACTTTTGCCGCTTCGGCAAATTGTGCATTATACTGCGGAGCAAAGCCGGTTTTTGTAGATATAAAAGAAAACGGACTTATCGATGAAAGCTTAATTGAGAAACGGGTTACTCCCAAAACGAAAATTATAATACCGGTTCATATAGGTGGTCTTCCGTGCGATATGGAAAAGATACAGGCAATTGCCAAAAGATACAAACTTGTCGTAATCGAGGATGCTTGCCACGCATTAGGTGCTGAGTATAAGGGGACTAAAACAGGAGACTGTAAATATTCGGACATGGCGGTATTTAGTTTCCATCCTGTTAAGCATATAACTACAGGTGAGGGGGGAATGATTACCACCAACTCAAAAGTATTATATGAAAAATTGCTTTTATTGCGGACTCATGGAATAACGAGAATTTCTGATAAGTTATTAAACAAGAAGGAAGGACCATGGTTTTATGAAATGCAGGAACTTGGCTTTAATTATAGATTAACAGATTTCCAATGCGCGCTCGGAATTAGTCAACTAACTAAAATTAGAAGATTTGTAGCGAAAAGGTTAGCCATAGCAAAGATTTACGATACAGCCCTTTCCAAAATTGACGGTATCGAAATAATAAAACCCTCCGAAGGATGTAAAGATGCCTATCACCTTTACGTTATCAAAGTTAAAGATGCCGAAACTCGTCTAGATTTATTCAACTACCTGAAAAGTAAAGGTATTTTTTGTCAGGTCCATTACATCCCCGTCTATTGGCACCCTTACTACCAAACGTTGGGGTATAAAAAAGGTCTTTGTCCCAATGCGGAGGAATTTTATGGAAAAATAATTAGTATTCCTATGTACCCTAGTCTTAAGAGGTGGGAACAGAATAAGGTGATTGAAGCAATTGGAAGCTTCAGAAAGCGCAAAAAAATATTAGCATTAATTCCAGCCAGAGGGGGGAGCAAAAGAATTCCACACAAGAATATAAAAAATTTTTTGAGCAGACCGATTATTTCTTATTCCATTAAAGCTGCCATTGATAGCAATCTTTTTGATGAGGTAATGGTCTCAACGGATGATAAGGAAATCGCTGAAATTGCGCAAAAATATGGAGCAAAGGTACCCTTTCTCCGTTCGATAAAAAATTCAAGCGACCACGCCACAACCGCAGATGTTATAGAAGAGGTGTTAACTGAGTATTTAAAGCGAGGTATTAAATATGATTATGTTTGTTGTCTGTATGCTACGGCACCTTTTATTACTCCTGAAAAACTAGTCAAGGCAAAGAAAAGACTTGAAGAACTTGAGGTCGATTCCGTCTTTCCGGTAACACGCTTTAACTCCGATATCAAAAGAAGTTTTAGGATTGAGGATGGTGGGAGACTTAAAATGAATTGGCCAAAATATTCAAATATTAGATCTCAGGACATTGTTGCTGCCTACCATGATGCTGGCCAATTTTATTTTTTGGATGTAAAAAACTTTTTGGTACAGAAAAGAATATTTACAAATAATACATTACCCATAATTACTTCAGAGTTAGAGGCACAAGACATTAATAACGATGAAGACTGGAAAATTGCAGAATTTAAGTATAAGGCTCTGGTTGGAAAATGATATGAAAAAGAACTTCATGATAGAGAATAGGAAAATTGGCCCCGGATACCCAACGTTCATTGTGGCAGAAATTTCTGGTAATCATAACCAAAGCTATAAAAAGGCATTGCAAATAATTAACGCCACAATTGCCGCGGGTGTAGATGCGGTAAAAATGCAAACCTATACTGCAGATACTATAACAATTGATTCCGATAAGAAATGGTTTCAGATAATAAATGGCCCCTGGAAGGGACAAAATCTTTACCAATTATATAAAACTGCCTATACGCCTTGGAATTGGCAAGCAAAGTTAAAAAAATATGCTGAGGAAAAAGGGGTAATATTTTTTTCTTCAGCTTTTGATGAGACATCGGTGGATTTTTTGCAAAGCCTGAAAGTTAAAGCTTATAAAGTTGCGTCTTTTGAAATAGTAGACATTGGTTTACTGGAAAAAATTGGAAAAACCAGAAAACCTGTAATTATTTCTCGTGGAATGGCCTCGCTAGATGAAATTAAACTTGCTATAAAGACCCTATACCACAACGGAACACCCCAGGTTGCCATCCTCCATTGTGTGAGTGAATACCCAGCTGACCCGAAGGATATGAATTTATCTACAATTCCAGATATGGCCAAGAGATTCAAGGTCGTTACGGGGCTGTCAGACCACACCATAGGGATCGCAACTTCGATCGCCGCGGTCGCGATGGGAGCATCCATAATAGAAAAACATGTAACAATTAAACGGTCAGAGGGTGGCCCGGATGCCGCATTTTCCCTGGAGCCGAAAGAATTGAGCGATTTAGTGAAAGCAGTCCGTGAAGTTGAGCAGTCTTTTGGAAAACCCTCCTACAGACCGGCCAGGAACGAGGCTAAGAATAAAGTTTTTCGCCGATCGCTTTTCGTTGTGAATGATATGAAAAAGGGAGAGAAGTTTTCTAATACTAATGTAAAATCAATTAGGCCAGGATATGGACTTGCGACGAAGGACCTAAAGGCTGTATTAGGTAGGGTTGCCTTGAAAGATATTGAAAAAGGAACCCCGCTTTCTTGGAAGTTAATTAAATAATATGTCACTGAACGATGAGATGAGGTTTAGATTGGCAGAATTTGGTGACGCCGGCATTCTCCTTAAATGGCGCAATGATCCATTAACTAGAAAATCAAGCAAGAATAGCAGCTTAATTACAATGAAACAGCACATTAGATGGTTAACTGCTTCATTTAAAGATAAGAATCGAAGAATAAATATTGTAGAGTACAACAAAATACCAGTTGGCACCATTCGCACAGACTACTCGGAAGGTTTTACTGAATTATCGTGGACAGTCGCTCCCGAAGCCCGTGGACAAGGAATCGGGAAAAGAATGGTGATGGAGTTTATGAGATTTGTTGATGGCCCAGTTAGAGCAGAGATAAAAGTCGGCAATGAAGCCTCGAAACGTATTGCTGAAGGCGCTGGTATGAAGCTAGACCGTGAAGAAAAAGGAATCTTATACTATTCTGTATTGAAGAATCACACGTTATCAAGTAAACCGAAATAATAAAATGAAAATAAAACTAAGATATTGCAAAAAATGTTTGTTTCCAGAAACAAAACCGGACTTATACTTTAATGAGAGTGGTATGTGCTCTGCCTGTATTGCTGCTGAGTCCAAGGACAAAAATACAGACTGGAAGAAACGCGAGAAAGAGTTCTTCTCCATAATCGATAAATTTAAACTCGGAAAAGATGAGATTGGGTACGATTGCCTAATTCCGGTTAGCGGAGGCAAAGACTCCACATATCAAGCCTATTTCATGAAGAAAGTATGTGGAATGAACCCACTTTGTGTATGTTTTGAGACCACCAGGGAAACCGAGCTCGGACGTCGGAACCTAGGCAATATATCTAAGATGGGAATTGACGTTATCCATTTCCATAAAAATTACAATGCCTATAAATCAATGGTTATAGAGGGATTCAGACGTGTTGGAGATGAAATGTGGCCAAACCATTTAGGAATTTTTACTATTCCTATTTTTGTTGCTGTTAAATTTAAGGTACGGCTTATTATTTGGGGCGAGAATTCACAACAGGAATATGGTGGACCATTGGAGAGTATTGATAAGAATACATTAACGAGACAATGGTTGGAGGAATTCGGAGGACTTCTTGGAAACCGCATTCAGGATATGGTAGGGGTGGATGGATTAACAGCCAGAGATCTGACGCCCTATTTTTATCCAACAGATCGTGAACTGAAACAGGCAGGCATTGTAAGTATTTTCCTGGGACATTATTTTTTTTGGGATGCCAGGAGACAGTTGGAAATTGTTAAAAAGCAAGGTTTTTCAGTAAAAGAGGACGGACCAGTTGAGGGTACATACACTAATTATGAAAATTTAGATGAAGAAATGCACGGGTTGCATGATTATTTAAAGTTTGTAAAATATGGATTTGGGCGTGCCACCGATCATTCATCGATCGATATTAGAAATAAACGCCTAACCCGCAAAGAAGGATTGAGATTGGTTAAGAAATACGATGGGAAATATCCACATAAAGCCATAGCAGCTTTTATTGAGTATTCAGGGCTGACAAAATCAGAAATCGACAAAGTAATTGATTCTTATACGAGTCCAATTTTGTTCAGAATGAACAATAATGGCACGTTTGCAAAAGATAAAGAGGGGAATTTAATAAGAAATTATACAATTGGTTAAATGAAAATTGCGATTATCAAATATGGTATGGGTAACGTGGCCTCTGTTCAAAAGGCTCTTAATAAATTGGGATATGAGAGCATTATTACTAATAGTCACGAAAAAATACGTAAATCCGATTTTATTATTCTCCCAGGTGTAGGATCATTTGGCGTTGCAATGGAAAATTTAAAAAAATTAAAGTTGGTGGATTTTCTGACACGGGAAGTTGTTGAAAAAAAGAAGCCATTTTTAGGTATTTGTTTGGGCATGCAGTTATTGGCTACACATGGCAGTGAACCAAAAGAGGTTGACGGTTTGGGATGGATACGCGGGGAGGTTGTGAAAATGGAGTTTAAGCAAAAACTTCGTATTCCACATTTGGGATGGAATAATATTAAAATAACTGACAACAACACTAAATTTTATATAGAGTTTGATGGTTTAGATTACTATTTTATTCATGGGTACCATTTTGTAGCAAAAAATCCAAAAGACATAACCATGAAGATAACATACGGAATTCCGATGGTGGTTGGATTGCAAAGAGGTAATATTTACGGGGTACAGTTCCATCCAGAGAAGAGTCAGGACGCTGGGATGAAATTAATAAAAAAAATAATAGATAAATATGCTTAAGTGTCGAGTTATACCAATTTTAACATTTAATGGTTTGGCCTTGGTAAAGACCAAAAAATTTGCAGAAAATCCTCGGATGGTGGGCAATGCTGTTCAGGCCGCAAGAGTATTTAATTTCAGAAACGTGGACGAATTGGTTTTTTTGGATATATATGCTTCTGATCAGAATCGGAAAATCAATTTGCAAGTGGTGCAATTAATAATAAATGAATGTTTTATGCCTGTGGCTATCGGTGGAGGAATTACATCGATTGACGATATACATAATTTGCTGGCAATTGGAGCGGATAAAGTAGTAATAAAAAATAAACTTATTGAAGACCCCGAATTTGTTAACAAAGCAGCCAACATATTCGGTAATCAATGTATTACGTTGGCAATAGATGCGATAAAAACCAGTAATGGTTATAAGGTTTATAACCGCTTAGGTAAAAACATTCCTTTAGTAGAATTTTTAGAAGGTATATCTTCTCTTAATTTTGGTGAGATCATATTAACATCAGTTGAACATGATGGCATGATGGACGGATTTGACATAAAGTTGGTTAGAATGGTGGAAAAACTAGTCAACGTCCCGATAGTAGTGACGGGAGGAGCTGGCAATCCATCGCATTTTAAAGAATTGTTTTCGAAAACAAATGTTGAGGCGGTCGGCGCTGCTAGCATTTTCTATTTTACACGTTACACCCCATATGATTTGAAAATGGCAATCTCAAGTGTTGGTAAGCCGGTAAGAATTATTAAAGGGAATTTTATTCCACAAAATTAACCAAACACATGATAGATTGCAAATGAGAACAAAATTGAACACAAATAATTTTTCCGTTGGTGTAGATATCGAATCTGTCATAAAATTTAGGAATTTGAACAAAGTTAAATCTAAAAAATTTCTGTCTAAAATTTTCACAAAAAAAGAAGTGGATTATTGTTTTTCCAAGCAGCATCCGGACCAACATTTAGCTGCCCGTTTTGTGGGAAAAGAGGCGGTAATCAAAGCACTAAAATCTGTGGGAATTAAAGGTCAACTTATACAACTGGGTAATATCGAAATTACAAATAACGCGGAAGGTGTACCCTCGGTCACTTTTCGTTATGAAGAAAATGCAAAAGACAAAAACATAATCGATAATGCTAAAATCGTGGTAAGTCTTTCTCACTGCGAAGACAAAGCTATGGCCGTTGCTCTCATTGCTTTCGGAGTTGCTAATAGAAAAATATAAACCAATATGAAAAGTTTGAATCTGATGGATGTAACACTAAGAGACGGTAGTTATGCAATTAATTTTTCCTTTTCCATTTCTGATACGAAACTCATATGTAAAAAAATGGAGGATGTCGGTTTTAGGTACATTGAAATTGGTCACGGGGTCGGTTTAAATGCAGGTAATAGTCAATATGGCAGTGCAATTCAAACCGACGAAGAATATATGAGGGCAGCAGAATCTGTTTTAAAAAAGGCAAAATATGGAATGTTTTGCATCCCTGGTATCGCCAGACTCGAAGATATAGATCTTGCACACAAGCACAACATGGGATTTATTAGAATTGGTACCAACATAACCGAAGTGCCCCAATCAGAAGAATATATCAAAAGGGCCAAAAAATATAAAATGTTCGTAACGGCAAACTATATGAAGTCCTACGCCATGTCGCCGAAAAAGTTTGCCGAGCAGGTGAAATTATCTGAGAAATACGGGGTCGACATGGTTTATATAGTAGATTCCGCGGGTGGCATGTTTGCTGATGATGTTGAGAGATATTACCGCGCAGTCAGAAAAATAACTGATTTACCCATTGGCTTTCACGCCCATGACAATCTAGGACTAGCCGTGTCTAACAGTCTGGCGGCTGCTGATATGGGGGTGGATTTTCTTGACAGTTCTTTACAGGGTCTTGGTAGAAGTTCTGGAAACGCAGCTACGGAGGTTTTGGTAACTGCCTTAATAAAGCGGGGCTATAACATAAAAATCAATTTTCTGAAGTTATTAGATATTGGCCAAACCTATATCCAACCATTACTGCCCGGGAAAGGTATAATGCCACTTGACGTCGTATCCGGGTATGCAGAGTTCCATTCGAGCTATATGCCTCAAATTCAAAAATGCGCTGCAAAATATTCGGTTGATCCGGCCGAATTGATTATAGAAATTAGTAAAATAGATAAAGTTCATCTAGATCCGAAGGTGTTAGAGAAAGTCGCTAAAAGGATAAAAAAGCGTACCAATGTCTATTTGGGTAAATATGCCTTTAACAGGTACATAGGTGAAGAACAAAATGAAAAAAAGCTCCAACCTCGGTAATTCAATAGCCGGCATTTTCAGAAAGAATTGGCGAGAGAACTTTGTCTTCGATGCAATTAATGACACAGTTATTAGTTATGAGGAATTTTTTACTAAAGTAATTTTATACAGAAAGAAATTTAAAAAGTTGGGATTGACTTCAGCAAGTACGTTGGTCTTAATAATGAACAACTCGGTAGATTTGATGGTTTTATATTTTGCAGGCTTACTTACCGGTATTCGAATTGTGCCGATAGACCCCCTTAAAGGAGTAAGTGAATTAAATGAGATACTCAATCAGATTGAATATCGGGTAATAATTTCGGATATCTCTACAGCAGATTTTAAGACAGAAAAAGTAATTCGTATTGAGGAATTCAGGAAATCATTACCCTTGAAGATAACTGTCAAAAAGGACGATCTGAATCTTTTTAACAAAATTGATTATAAAAATCCATACCTGATAGTTTTTACTTCAGGTTCAACTGGTTCGCCCAAAGGAGTTATACATTCTTTTGAAAATTTAATAAAAAGTGCCCTGAGCTTTGGTGGGAAGTTCAATTTAGGTAGCGGAAATACTTTTTACCACAACCTACCAATGACCTATATGGCAGGAATTTTAAATCAGATATTTATGCCATTCATCTTCAGCAGCAAAATAGTTATCGGTAACAGATTTGGTATTTCAACAATTAATAATTTTTGGGAATATCCAATTAAATATTCGGTTAATACTTTTTGGTTTAATCCGACGATTCTCTCACTGTTAATGAAATTAGATAGGGGATCTCAGGGCATTGAATACATGAAACACGTACCAGTTGTTGGTTTTGTCGGTACGGCTCCATTAAACTATTCCTTGAAACGGAAATTTGAGAAAAAATATAATACGGTTCTGTACGAAAGTTATGGACTTTCAGAGACCTTGTTTATTGCTACTGAATCACCCAGGGATAAAAGAAAGAAAGGCAGTGTTGGTAAACCATTAAAAGGCGTTAAGATTAAATTTGCCGCGGATAAAGAGATTTTATTAGAGACTGAGTGGACGTTTTTGGGGTATGTCGGTAATGATATCCGTAACGGATTGGATGGTAATAAATTTCTGTCGGGTGATCTGGGCCATATTGATAAAAATAACCTTTTGCACATAACTGGTAGAAAAAAAGATTTAATCATCAAGGGCGGGATAAACATCAGTCCAAGGAGGTTAGAAAATTTTATTAACGATTTAGATCTTTTTGAAGAAAGTGTAATTTTGGGTATAGAAGATGAGGTTTTGGGAGAGAAAATCGTTTGTTTTTATGCCCCAAACTTAGGAAGCAAAGATGAGGATTACAAAAAAGTGATTAACAACGGAATTGTAGAAAAATTAGGAATGCATTATAAAATTGACGAATTTTTCAAATTAGATGAGGTTTTCAAAAACATTAATGGTAAAGTAGATGTTTTTAAAATACGAAGAATTTATAAAGCGAATGATTGTTCAAATTGACCACATTGCATTAGAGTCAGATGATTTCAAAAAAAGTAGTCAAACATTAACTCGTCTGGGCTACAAAAATAAGTTTTATGAAGAAAATAAAAGAAACCTGGGTATAAAGAGAAGGTTGGTCAAAAAATTTTCAAGTACTCACGATTTAGCACTTTTTTCAAAAGAAAATTGTATTAACATCGAACTTTTACACCACTTCAGTGATAATAAGGCAAGAGGGTACATCACCCCATTGTTTGAAAATCTACCCGACAAATATATAGAGCAGAGAAGGGCGGGTGAACATTTTGATTGCGCTACACTAAAAGGTTTAAATGTACCTATTAAAATTAAAGCGGATGATAATATCGCCGGGTTTAGATTTAACAAGTTTATTGTAGAAACGAATGAAGTTGGGGATTCTGTTAACTTCTGGGAAAACTTTGGTTTTAGGAAAAAGTCCTTGTACAAGAAATCTGTGGTTTTAGAATTCTTCTCTCCATATGACCAGAATATTTATCAAATATTTCTACAGCCAGGGATCTCCAAAAAGAAGTTTTTTCTGGACGATCTAGGGTTTAACTGTATTGCTTTTGTCAGCAGTTCAACCGAAAAAGAACTATTGTTTCTCAAAAATAAGGGTATAATTGTCACTGAAACAGAGCGTATTATTATTAATGGTAAAATGTTAAAAGTTTTTTTTGCCAAGGGACCAAGTGGGGAGTTGGTAGAGGTGATTGACATCGCCGAAGCAGTTATTAAATAGTTGCCAATCGTTTCTTATATTATATGGCTTATAACGCAGTAAAAGAAAACACGAGACACATTTTAAGTTACAAGGATATAACCTATCCCTGTGAATATGTGATCCGTATATTCAAAGGGAGTTATCCTACCCTCAATTTCGATAAAACGTCTTACGCAGGGAAAAAGATACTTGATATGGGTTGCGGTGACGGCAGAAATATTATTTTATTTAAGCAGCTGGGTTTTAAGGTATATGGTGCAGAGATCGGTCAAGAGATTGTGGACAAAATAAAATCGAATCTTTATAAACAGGGGGTAAATGGAGTGATAATCAAAGTGAGTACAAATGACAATATTTGTTTTTCGGACAACTTTTTTGACTACCTTTTATCATGGAATGAATGTTACTACATGCAGGGGAGGAGGAATTTTCAGAAATATGTTAAAGAATTTGCCAGAGTAATGAAACCAGGTGGTATGTTAATTCTGTCCATACCCAAAAAAACATCCTTTATCTTCAAAAACAGTAAAAAAATAGCTCCAGGTTATCAGTCAATTAAAAACGATTATTTTGGGTCAAGAAATGGGGAAGTCTTTAGAATTTTTAGAGATGAAGATGAGATAAAAAGAAGTTTCTCAAAATATTTCAAAAATTTTGTGTTCGGGTCGATAAACGATAACTGTTTTGGGTTGAATTATCATTGGCACATGGTTGTATGCCAGAAGAAATAATTATTAAGATGAAAATATTATGCAGCTGACAAAAAGAGCGAACAAGATAAAAGCGTCAGCTACAATTAAAATAGCCGACTTAGTAAGGGAGCGGGAAAAAGAGGGTATCCAAATAATAAATCTAGGTTCAGGTGAGCCCCATTTATCAACTCCCGATGTGGTGAAAAATGCGGCTATTAAGGCAATACAGCAGGATAAAACCCATTACAGTCAAAGCAGGGGAATATTTGAATTAAGAGAACTTGTTTGTCGGCAACTAAATAAGAGATTTGGTAGCAACCTAGAAGCTGACAAAAACATATTAATAACTCCCGGCGCCAAACAAGCAATTTTATATGCGATATTAGCCATTGTTGAAAAAGGAGATGAAGTATTAATACCTACCCCGGCTTGGGTAAGTTTTTTTGAGATGGTGAATATTGCTGGCGGCAAAGTTGTCCAAGTTGGTTGCGACAAAAACAGGGGCTTTGAGATATCTTTAGCAAAAATTAAGCAGGCTGCTAACAAAAGAACCAAATTAATAATATTAAGTAGTCCAAATAACCCCACCGGCAAGATAATAAGTAAAGCAACCTTGGCAGGAATAAACAAATTTTGTGTCGAAAATGAAATAATTTTATTGTGCGATGAAATATATGATGAAATAATTTTCGATAGCCATGAATTTCCTTCTTTAATGACGGTTAACAAGGGCTTAAACAACGCCATTTTAATAAACGGTTTTTCCAAGACTTATGCTATGACAGGTTGGAGGCTTGGTTATGTAGTATCAAATCCAGAGCTAATTAATGCGATGCATAAGTTTCAACAACATTCAATTACTTGCCCGACGACTTTTAGCCAATTTGGTGCCATAGAAGCTCTAAAAAGAGGCGGGTCGTTTATTAAGAAAGCCCTCCTGATCTACAAAGAAAACAAGATAACTGTGACAAGGGGATTTGCACATCTAAAAAAATTTAAAATGATAAATCCGGAAGGAGGTTTGTATGGCTTTATTGATATCTCAAAACTTAGCAGTAATTCCAGCGAATTTTGTCTTGAATTGATTGATAAATGTAAGGTTGCTGCTGTGCCTGGCATAGAATTCGGTGAGGGTGGTGAAGGTTACATTAGGATTTGCTTGGCAACAGAGAGAAAAAACCTAACAGAATTCTTGAAAAGATTGAAAGAAGTATATGAATAGTTAAATGTTTTAAGTTATAATGTAACGTTTCAACGCGGCTTGTAAAAAATTGATGAGAATATATAAAATCATAGATTTAACTTACCAGATGCAAAGAGGAATGATCACGTTTGCATACTGGCACCCACCGTTTCTAATCAAGAAAGCCGGCCGATTAGAGGTTGAGGGGCGGGAAAGCAAACAAATTTCTTTTGGCAGTCACACTGGAACACATATTGACGCTCCTCGCCATTTTGTTAAAAACGGGAAAACAATTCCCGATATCCCCCTCGATAGGCTGGTAGGGGAAGTTTCCATTGTTGATTTCACAAATCTGAAAAATAATGAGTGTATTACTAAAGAAATGTTGAAAAAAATTAGAATTACAAAAAAAATGATGTTTAAATTCGGTTGGGGAAAGTATTGGAATAAAAAGAGATTCTATAGCGGATATCCATTTTTTGCCAAAGAGGCCGCAGAATACTTAATTGATCAAAACGTAGAGTTAATTGCCATGGATTCACCTTCCCCTGATGATAGTAGAATCAAATTATCGAAAGAGACTCGTGGCACCAAAGCCGATTCACCTATTCATAAAATATTTTTAAGGGCTGGCATAGTTTTAGTCGAATACGTTGCAAATTTAGATAAGGTGAAAAATTATAACAGTTGGATGATTGCAGCGAATCCACTTAAAATCAAAGACGCAGATGGCTCTCCAGCAAGGGTGTATATATTTCGCTTCAAGTAGAAAGTTTATGCTCAATACCTACGATAAGATAAAAAATTGGCTAATTAATTGGTTTATTGGTAATTCGGGCATTGAGGATAAGAAAATTAAACGAAATTTAAATGCGAACTACTTAGAAGACGGTTGGATAGACTCCTTGGAATTTATTAAGTTTGTGTCTGATATTGAAGAATATTTTGGGATTACTTTCTCGAATGACGAATTTCAAAACAGAGAATTCTCTACCATTGATGGTCTAACCAATGTAATTAAATTAAGAACAATGGAGAATAAAATTAATAAATATCATTACGCCAAGGAAGATATTTATAGATCTTTAAGGAAAATAGGCCTAAAGGTGGGGGATTGCGTTTTTGTCCATAGCAACATTGGTTTTTTTGGAATTCTGAAAGAGGCAGAATCCCCTGAGGACTATTATCGAATCTTTAAAGATGTAATATTCGAAGTAATCGGTAAGGAGGGAACCTTGATTGTCCCCACATTCAGCTATAGTTATTGTCATAACGAGATATTTGTTCTGGAGGATACACCAGGGATGGGTGGCATATTTGCTGAAATGGTCAGGTGTGATCCAGAATCAACTCGTTCTATCGATGCCAACTTTTCAATTGCCGCGATCGGCAAACGGGCTAAATATTTTACAAAATATCCTCCCGAAAACTCATTTGGAAAAAATTGTTTTTGGGAAAGGTTTTTGGGTTTAAAAGGAAAGCTTGTGAATTTCAATTTTGACGCAGGATCAACATTTATACATTATGTCGAAAAGCAGCTAGGCGTTCCGTATAGATACGATAAAGTCTTCTTTGGAACATCGGTGATTAATGGTCAAAAAAAGTCAGGAAAATTTTATCATTTTGTTTATGACCTGAACAAACCTAGCAATGGTCCGGACTTTACTAAATTTTATAAAAAAGCAAAGGAGCTTAATTTGGTTAATATAGAAAATTTAGGGAAAGGGCAAATTGTTTCTATAACCGCCGAGGACACTTTTAAGTTAATTAGGTCGGAATTAAAGATTAACTCCGCCTTTTTAATAAAAGGAGATGGGGTTATTTGACCTATATTTATGAAAATGACAAGAAGCAACACAATGTCGGAACAGGAAATGTATAAATTGGTGAAGAAGCTTTTCCCGATTTGCAGGAGTATTACTGGGGATGGAGTAAGAAAGACTTTAGGCATAATAAATGAGTATATTCCGATAAAAATTCATGAAGTGCCAACTGGAACAAAAGCATTTGACTGGACGGTTCCCAAAGAATGGAATGTTAAAGATGCTTATGTAATGGATAAAGACGGAAACAAGATTATTGATTTCAAAAAAAACAACCTTCATGTTGTAGGATATTCAACCCCCATTAATAAAACAATATCTTTGTCTGAGCTTCAGCAGCATTTATATTCGCTTCCTAAACAACCAGATGCCATTCCCTACACAACTTCGTATTATAGGAAAATGTGGGGGTTTTGTATTGCACACAGAAATAGAGTAAAGCTAAAGCAAGGTAAATATAAAGTTTTTATTGATAGCGAATTGAAAGAGGGATCTTTAACCTACGGGGAATTAATCTTACCCGGTACATCCAAAAAAGAAATCCTTCTCTCAACGAATATATGCCATCCTTCAATGGCAAATAATGAGTTATCGGGTCCGGCTGTTACGACTGCTCTTGTAAGATGGATTCTTGATCAAAAAAGAAGATACACCTACCGCATTGTATTTATTCCCGAAACGATTGGGTCGTTAGTGTATCTGAGTAAAAATTTAAGGTCTCTTAAAAATAATATAATTGCCGGGTTTAACATCACCTGTGTTGGAGATGAAGGGGCATATTCATACTTGCCCACTAAAGAGGGAAACACCTATCCGGACAGAGTAGCCTTAAATGTATTGAATTTTAAATCTCCCGACTTTGTAAAATGGTCATATCTTGATAGGGGGGGTGACGAACGGCAATATAACGCTCCGGGAATAGATTTACCTGTGGTTTCCGTAATGAGAAGTAAATATGATTCATATCCTGAATATCATACATCGTTAGATGACTTAGAACTGGTCACACCAAAAGGATTGCTCGGGGCTTATGAGGTTTTAAGGGAATGTTTAGCCACCATAGAAAGTAATTATAGATTTAAAATACAGAGCCTTGGAGAACCACAATTGGGTAAGAGGGGGCTTTACCCAACATTAAGTACAAAAGCTTCCTGGAATTATGTAAGAACTATGATGAACGTTATAGCCTATTCTGACGGCGAAAAAGATTTAGTTGAAATAAGCAATAGAATAGATGTTCCTGTTTGGGAAATATACCCAATTATTATAAAACTCAAAAAAGCTGGTTTGGTAAAAGAATTTCCCGTCTACTGACCAACATGAAATTTAAGCCAAAGAAGTCTGAACTGATGGATTTCGTAGAACATGGTAGTATTGGGATTATTTATTGCTAATTTATGAACTTAATAATTAGTGGTTTTAATGGTGAAATATTTTTCCCTTTAGTCTCAAAAATATTAGGACATTTTAGTGTTAGACATTGCCACTTAACATATAGTAGATCAAAGTTGGCCGTAGCTCCGAAAATCAACGCAACATTTCACAACGTAAAGGATTTAGATTCAGGGAATTATGACGTTCAGTGGGAGAATATAACTCCGCTTGATGAAACTTTGATTGAAAAAATGAACGACTGTGAAGTCGCAGTACTCAGAATGATGGACAGACTTCCTTACGAACTATCTTATAATGAACGGAAAGAGCTTTATCTAAAACATCTTAGGTATTGGAACCACATTTTGAGTAAGCATAAATTTGACCTTTTCTTATCTTCTAACGTGCCACACGAGGTTTATGACTTTATTGTCTATTATTTATGCAAATTGAAAAATGTCCCAACCATATTCTTTTTTCAAACCAACATAACTGACACAGTAACCATAATGGAAGATTGGGAGTCCAGTGTAAAAACAATTCGAGTCAAGTATCAGCAATTACTTAAAAAATACCGTAACACCGATGAATCTAAAATTTTGTTAACCGGTAGGTTTAAAAAGGATTTTGAGTTGGGTACAAACGAAACTCTGCCTAAACGCTTCGATGTATTAATCAAAAAGCCATCACATAACGTTTTCAGTAATCTTATTTCTCTACTGATTAATCTAAAATTTAACAGGTTTTTGTTACTAATAAAGCATCCTAATTTACTGACCCGAAGTATAAATACTTACATAGGAAGGATTATATTGGATAGAAAAATATTTGGATTTTACAGAAATAACACCTGTGCGCCCAATCTTTTAAAGAAGTATATATATTTACCTCTACACATGCAGCCTGAAGTTTCGACTTCACCATTAGCAGGCGCTTTTGTCGACCAGATACTTATTGTGCAAATGATAGCGTATCATCTTCCCAAAGATGTCTATATTTATGTCAAGGAGAACCCATATCAAACCGCCGTTGGGCGAAGTATGGAATTCTATAAAGACTTACTAAAAATTCCCCGAGTCCGGTTTGTTCCAATCTCGTTTGATACTCATGTTTTAACAAATAATTCTCTGGCAGTGGCAACTGCCACGGGTTCGGTTGGTTTAGAGGCGCTCTATAGATGTAAACCAGTTTTAATGTTCGGGCATAGTTTTTATCAATATGCGAAAGGTGTCTTTCAGATAAAAAACAACGGAGATTGTCAGAGAGCGTTAAAAAAGATATTATCGGGTCGTTATATACCCAATATCAAAAATGTTAAGATTTTTTTAAAGGCATTGGAAGATACCACCATTGAAGGTTATATTGATGTTGATTACAAGGCGTACTCCTACGTTACCCAGAGTATTAGTAACAAAAACATATTACGGAGGCTTGTTAAAGAAATAGAGCTGGTTAGCCATTGATCTCTTCTTTTTGTGGTGTAGACGGTCCAGATATGAGAAAAATGGAAATTTTGAGGGTAAAAGTGATAGAATGCAGCGGTAATACGCTTATGAATCGGAGCTTGGTGGGTTTTGAAGAAAACTATGAGTAAAATGTCCCAGGAAAACAATTATTTATTTGTGTCTCGAAAAATTGAATCTCGTATCAATCCAGTGATTATAATGGGTGTAAACAGGTCCGGTAAGACAATTTTGGGCAACCTAATAGCAACTAGTTTGAATGTTGAGCATCTTGATGAGCCATGGCTGCTTTTTTCTCTACCGACATTAATAAGACTCAAAATAATAAACTCGGATATCGGTCGGGACATGTTTCTAACAAATCTTGCAGAGTTAATGAACGACACAATTTTGTTACGTAGAGCCAATTTTAGGCCAAACGATTTAAGCAGTATTTGGTTACAAAAAACTCCCTCCGAAATATTTTCAAGATTGATTGAACTTCAAAGCCGTTCAGACGTAAATAAATATATAAAAATAAACAGACCAACCTCTCTTCTTACCCTGTCTGAAGCGGCGATGAGTAATTTACCAGTCTTGGTTGATATATTACCTACTTGTAAAATTATCTTTGTTGTAAGAAACGGATTAGATGTCGCCAATCAAATCTATCAAAAGAAATGGTTTCATAACGAACGTCTAACCAACCCCAACACTGCCCAGCTTTATCGTTTGGTAAGATATAAAAAACAGAAAATGTATATACCATGGTGGGTTGAACCAGAAAACGATAAAGAATTTATAGAATATTCTGAATTTGAAAGAGGTCTTTATTATTGGTGTGTATTAATGGAAAGAGCAACGGAGTCGTTTAAGAAAATTAATAATAAGTATATTCAGGTCAGGTATGAAGACCTTCTTAAAGATCCACAAGCGATAATGGAAAGGGTAGGCAAATTCTTAAGCATTAAATTGTCCCCAATGACAGCAATGGCTGTTAAAAATGTTAATAAGTATAATAGGGAACCAGAAATAACTACCAAATTATCAAGAAAATTGCTAATAAGAGCTAAGAATATATATAAACTCTATGGCTATAAGTTCTAAAAACGTAAAAAGATATTTTGAAGATAACGCCGCCCTTTGGGTTTTGGATGGGTATAAGGACGAGGGATACAATTATCCAGTTGCTTTTCACCGTGCAAGAATAGTCACAGAATATCTGTCTCGATTTAACAAAAAGAAATTGAATATCCTGGACCTCGGGTGTGGAGGTGGCAATCTTACATTTTCACTTGCCAAATCAGGTTTTTACGTTACGGGAGTTGATCAATCCAAAAGTATGCTAAAAATGGCTAATGAGAAACGGTCTGAATTACCCAAATCTATTCAAGATAGAACAAAATTTCTTTTAGCTGCTGTTGATAAATTAAGGGTAGTAGAAAAATTCGATATTGTAATTGCAATGGGTTTTATTGGCTATTTTAAAAATGATAAGTATGTTTTCGACATAGTAAGCAAATTACTTAAGCCTGGCGGGTATTTTATCGTATCTTCCCGAAACCAATTATTCAACATGACCAGTATAAGCTTTAGGACAAAGAATGAAATTAAAAGGGGTACCGCCCTTAATCTCGTTAGAGAGATCGAAAAATATTACCAGAAGGTGCCGACGAAGTATGTCAATCAGCTCATTAAAAATTTCAAAAGGATTGTCATAAATTTGCCTAATAAACCGTCGGGTTATAATAAGCCGGTAGATTTCCCTTCGCAAAATCTAGGACCGTACAAATCTGTTGGAAATTTTGAACCGCGACAAAGTACCCCCGAAAGTTTAAAGAAGACCGCACAAATATGCGGATTTAAACACAAGGCATATTTTGGTGTACACCCCCATTTGTTGGATCCAAATTTAAACAAACTTTTGCCACCACAATTATTTAATAAATTAAGTGATAGTCTAGAAGCTTTTGAACATTTACCAATTAGTCTTGTCTGGAGTTCGGCCTTTATCGGAGTGTTCAAAAAGCAGATCTAGCCTGAGTATTATGTTTCTACCTCCTTTTTAATGCCAAAGTCTATGAACATAAATGATCCAAATCATCCGGTGATTCTTTTTATTCCCGAAGCGGGGATCTATCCGTACATGAGGGGATTGGCTGTTTTGGGGGAAGCTGTAACTAAATGTGGAGGAAGGGTATTGGTTGCTCATGACACTGGACAGATGTTACGGAGCCCAATAATGGCGATGTATAAAACCTCGGTAAGTATCTCCGCCAAGGAAAAGAATAAAATACACAGTGTCACCGAAAGGAACATCAGACAAGTCTTGAGAAAATATAAATTTTCAGCAATTGAGCTTTCTAATTTGGTGGATAGCCAATTGATTAAAGAGATTGACTCTTTGGCAGATAACGCAGGAGAAAATTTAAAAAAAATTAGTTATAAAGGATTTCCGGTCGGGCAGATAGCAGAGTTTGATTTTATATTGGAGACCAAATTTCCATACTATTCAAATCTTTCACGCCAGCATAAGGAACTTTATCTACAATACATAAAAAATACAGCTCTAGCTATTGCAGTAACCAATAATATTTGTGAAAAGTATAACCCTTCTATGTTGTTAACTTTTAACGAATATGCACAATGCCAAGCCGTTCGTTATAGTGCGGAAACTTATAAGGTTCGGCATATGACATTAACGTATCCGGTGCATTTCAATATCGATTCATCGAAGTTTTTGATTTGGAAATCTTCATACAGGCGTTGGATGACCGACCATATCAGGAAATGGAATGGGTTTAAAAACACTCCGGTCGCAGAGAAGCATGCCGCAGCATCATGGGATGATAGCATATTCCGCATGTATGGTACTGGCTCCCACATTTTTTCCATGCGGAAGAAAAAGGATCCCGGTCTAATTTTTAGTGAGCTACAACTTGATTCCAAACGTAAGACAATAATTGTTTATACAAGCAGTCAAGAGGAACGAAGGTGTGCCGAAATTGCTATGAAAGCGTGGGGAGAAAACAACCCCGCGACCGACGTATTTCCGAATCATATCGAATGGCTCAGTATGCTGCGGGATTATTCAGCCAAAAAGGATGATGTGCAAATTGTTGTGCGGGTACACCCCCGTGAAGGCTTTAGACAATTTGGTTTTGATTCGCAACATTTGCGCAAGCTTAAAGCTAGGTTCAAAAAAAATACCCCCAATTTTAAGATTGTCTGGCCGGATGATCCAATATCCAGCTATGACCTAATGGAACTGGCTGATGTGTGTCTTATATCTTGGTCGACCATTGGCCAAGAAGCCGCGAGGGTAGGAATACCAGTGCTTTCCTGTGTGGGTAACATGTATTATCCCAATGATGATTTCATCCAAGTTGCTGCTAACCTTAAAGAGTATAAAGAAAAACTGGATTCGATACTCAAAATGGATTACAAATGGGAACACTTAGTAAAAGCGATACGTTTTTACCATTGGCGAACATTTATTCCGTCGCTAGACCTTGGTAAAGCAATACCGGCCGATTTCGATGATCATTCCGTATGGCCGAAAGCGCCTCCATCTGCAACAAAAGTAATAAATGATATCTTGTCGGGTGAAAATGACCCAATCAAATATAATATCCGGAAATGGCAAGAATCCCTGTCAGCAGGTGCTAGCCGCAGGGAGGCAAAAGTAATAAAGGAAGGTATCCGCCGATTTCTAGATAATATATTTTATCCTCCACGAAATACTGATATGATCTTTCGCCTTTGGCGCTATGCATGGCGTAAAATTACAGGTAATAGTCTGTGGGTTCCCAAAAGGTCTCTTAGGGATTATCGTTTGGAATACACCGAAGATCTATCACAAATGGACAGTTTGATTAAGAAAACAAAAGATAATCCGAAATTACGAGTCCTGGTTAGAGATGGCTTACGAGTTGTTTTAGTAAACAAAGGCAGGCTATTACATCGGGTATCGCCGATGGTTATTCGGTTGGCTAGATTACACAATAATGCATAATCTACTAGTGAAAATGATGAAATATTGGGGTAGCCTGAAAAGATCCTATTCTCAGGAGGGTGAGGATAAAATATTGAACAGGTATTTTAAAAACAAAAAGAAAGGTTTTTATATCGATGTGGGTGCCCATCACCCTTTCAGATTCTCCAATACATATTTGTTTTATAAAAGGGGTTGGAGGGGGATAAATATTGACGCCACCCCTGGCAGCATGAAACTTTTCAAGAAATGTAGACCAAGGGATATTAATATTGAAACAGCCGTATCAAATAGCACTAAAGAAATAAATTATTACATTTTCGATGAACCGGCACTTAACAGTTTTTCCTCAAAATTGTCAAAAAAAAGAGCAGCTGACACAAAATACAAAATCGAGAAGGTTATTAAACTATGGCCGAAGAAACTGTCAGAAATATTAGATGAAAATTTACCTCTAAATACACATGTAGATTTTATGACCGTTGATGTTGAGGGGTATGAGTATGAAGTACTTGTCTCAAACAATTGGGGAAAATATAAACCAACATATCTACTCGTCGAAGTGCTAAAGGGGGAATCAGAGAAATTGACTAATAGTAAGATATATTTATTGTTGAAAAGTAAAAACTACAAGGCTCTTGCGAATACGGGCAGAACTATCATATTTAAGAAACAACAATGAAAATTTTGATTTTAGATACATATTATTCAAAATTTTTGAAAAGTTTTAGGAGTAATAATCCTAAATTACTTAAGGCCTCGTATCAAAAATACAAAGAAGAATTACTAAATATGTGTTTTGGCACATCAGATTTCTATTCGTATAATTTGAAGAGGTTGGGCCACGAGGCCGAAGATTTAATTGTTAATGATGATATTCTTCAAAAAAAATGGGCCAAAGAACATGGTTTAAAAATTAACGGTAATTGGCTAATATCCAAATTGCAAATGCTTCCTTATATATATAGATTTGTCGGGAAACCGAGGTGGGTACAGGAAATAGTATTGGCGCAGATAAAAGAATACGAGCCGGACATCATTTATGTTCAGGATCTTTCGATTCTTAACCCTGATACCGTAAGGAATGCTAAAAAGTATTGTAGGTTATTGGTGGGTCAAATAGCATCTCCACCACCACCCGGAAAATATCTTAAAAACTTTGATCTAATCATTACCTCCTTCCCACATTTTGTTGAAAAGTTTAGAAAAATGGGAATTAATAGTGAATATCAGAAGCTTGCCTTTGAGCCGCGTATTTTGAAGAATGTCCAAAAACAAAAGAGAATATATGACATCACTTTTGTTGGAAGCTTCACACCCTATCATTCAGAGGGAACAAAGATGCTAGAAGATGTGGCACGGCAAATGCCAATTCATGTTTGGGGACCAGGAATCGAGTTTCTTTCACCCATTTCGCCACTTAGGAAAAACTATCATGGCGAAGCATGGGGGTTAAGAATGTATAAAATATTGGCTCAAAGTAAAATTGCGATTAATAGGCACATTAGCGCATCAGCGAAATATGCCAACAATATGAGACTTTACGAGGCTACTGGGATGGGAGCCATGTTGATAACGGACGACAAAAAGAACCTTAATAATCTATTTGATGTTGGGAAAGAAGTGGTGGTGTATAAAAATTCTGAAGATCTAGTAAATAAAATTAATTATTATTTTAAAAATAGTAAAGAAAGGGAAAAAATTGCAGAAGCTGGACAAGAAAGGACGCTAAAATATCACAATTATAGAGTTCGAATGGTCGAGTTAGCTCAAATATTACATAGATATCTATTGCACCAAAAGTCTGTAAGTCATCGTGTTTACAAATCTTTCGAAGTATAGATTAATTGGTTATCTTCTGTTAATATCAAAGCTAATCTATGGCAAAAGATGAAATAGCTTACTGTGCCTATTTTGATAAGGGATTCCTTCTTAAAGGCCTGGCTCTCCACGCTTCGTTAGTTAAGCAAAACCCAGATGCCAAATTGTGGTTATTGGCTTTTGATAAATATACGGAAGACATTCTTAAAAAAATGGAGCTTAAAGGGGTGACAGTAGTCTCACTCCTTGATTTTGAAGACAGGGAGCTACTGGCCGTAAAGCCTACCCGGCACCCCGTTGAATATTACTGGACATGCACACCTTCGTGGATTCTTTATGTTATGGGGAAGTGCCCAAACGTAAAACATGTGGTTTATCTTGACGCAGATCTTTATTTTTATTCCGATCCCGGTAAAGGTGTTTCTGAGATTGGTGACAAATCACTTTTAGTTGTTGAACACAGATTCCCGAAGGGAAGGGGGGGAATGGTAATGAATGCAGGAAGGTTTAATGTAGCCTTTAATGTCTTTAAGAACGACAAAATTGGCAAAGCCTGTCTAAAAAGATGGAGAACACAATGTCTTGACTGGTGTTACTGGAAGCCTGAAGATGGGAAGCTCGGAGACCAAATGTATTTGGATGAGTGGCCAAAAGTATACGGAAAAGACTTAGTTATCTCTGAAAATGTTGGAGTAGATGCTGCACCCTGGAACATTTCGCAGTATAAAATTACTAAGAAAGGTTCTTCAATATATATAGATGAAGATCAACTGGTTTGCTATCATTTTCATCAATTCCAGATCCTAGGACCGAACCATTTCAATCGTGTTCTTGGATATACACTTTCAAAAGAAACTGTTGATAACATTTACGAGCCGTACGAAAAGGAATTGGAAAAACAATACAAAAAAGTTAAAGCATATGACAAGTCGTATGCAATTATTTCTCCCAGCACGAATAGTTATCAGATAATTCGTCAAAAGATGGCAAAATATTTTGGCCCCGTCTATTGGAGAATTAAAAGTTTATTTAAATGACCAATAAACTAATTAAGTTAGTTGAAGCTCCCTCCTTTTCAACTGATGGAACACTTGTTCAGCTCCAGTTTCCTGAAATTCCGTTTGGTATTAAGCGTGTTTATTATATTTATGGAGTTTCTGTGGGGGCTGTCAGGGGAGCCCACACTCATAAGGAAACAATCCAGGCCCTCTTTTGTATACAGGGGGATATAGTTATCGCTTTAGATGATGGTAAAAATAAGGAAAAGGTGTTGCTTAATAAACCAAATGTGGGAGTACTTCTTGAACCGGGAGTCTGGCACGAGATGCAGGATTTTAAAAAAGATACTATACTTTTGGTTCTGGCGTCAGAAAAGTACGAACCGGTAGACTATATTAGAAGTTATGAAGATTTTCTAAATTCGTATGCAAAAGGTTAAAAAAATTAAATATTTGGATTTTCCTGAAGAAATGAGACTGCGGGGATCTGAATATGTGGCGGCCGTAAGGAGGGTATTCAATTCAGGGATTTATGTTTTATCCGGGGAGGTTTCTGATTTTGAAAGTAAGTTTGCAAAATATTTAGGGATGAAATATTGCGTCGGGGTTGCAAACGGACTTGAGGCGATTCAAATAACTTTAATGGCACTTAAAATTGGTAAGGGTGATGAGGTTATAACAACCCCAGTTTCGGCAGTTGCTACAACTTTGGCGATTCTTGCGGTGGGGGCTGCTCCTATTTTTACCGATGTAGATAAAAATGGACAAATTGATGCTGGCTTAGTCGAAAAGCTAATTACAAAAAGGACAAAAGCGGTTTTGCCTGTTCATTTATATGGGCAACCGATGAATATTATCGAATTGAAGAAGATCTGTCAGAAGCATGGGCTATTTTTGATCGAAGATGCAGCACAAGCACATGGAACAACTTTCGGTGGAAAAAAGGTTGGGACTTTCGGAGATGTTGCTTGTTATAGTTTTTATCCAACCAAAAATTTGGGGGCTATTGGAGACGGGGGAGCCATAATAACGAACGATTCCAAATTAGCAAAAATTTGTTCTGAAATCAGAGACTACGGACAGGAAAGTAAATACATACATACGAGGTTCGGCTTAAATAGCAGGCTTGACGAACTTCAGGCAGCAATTTTATCAGAGAAATTAAAATATCTTGATGTCGATAATGAGAAAAGACGGGAAGTGGCGAAAAGATATGTAAAAAATTTGAAAGGAATTAACGAGATTAAAGTAATTTTGCCTGGGAATGTTGAAGACTCTAACTTTCACCTGTTTGTGATAAGAACAAATAAGCGTGATGAATTAAAGGAATACTTGGCGAAAAATGGCATTCCCAGTCTAGTTCATTACCCCATCACCATACCGGATCAGCCCATGTTTGGAAAGAAATATAAAAATCTTAAAATCGCTCAAGCGAGAAAACTGGTTACAGAAGTTTTGTCTCTTCCTTGCCATCCATATCTGAGTGGTGAAGATGTAGATTATATTTCAAGTAAAATAATTGAATTCTTTCATAAGTAGAACAATCTATGCATAATTTCCTCTCCTTTTCCGATGCTGCAAAGTTTGCAGAAGTTGCCCGGAATTTGGTATTAGGGTTGGGATATAACACCAGTTTTACATTTTGGAGCACTTGGATATTTAGTTATTTAAAACAAAATACTTTCTCCGCTTTGGGAAATCCACCCGTTATGCCCTTTTCGATTGCTGTATTTTTTAAGATTTTCGGAATTAGTGATTTTGCAGTTATCTCTACTTCATTTTTCTACTTTATTCTTACCCTCATTTTTATTTTTCTTTTAGCAAGAAAAGTTTTTAAGAGTAACCTCATTGGAGTTTTTTCAACGCTATCGGTCGGTTTTAATTACGATCTCATTAACTATGCAGTTCATGGCGCAAGCGAGTCTCCCTTTATTTTTGAAATTGTTGCAACTAGTTATCTCGCTTCCATAAAAAAGAAATGGGCGACGATTATTGGCTTTTTGCTTTTGATTCTTATGTATTTTACACGTCCCCAAGCATTCATATATATTGCCGGAATAATTCTTTTTTGGCTTCTAAATAATTTTAAAGTTAAAAGGGCCTTAATTTATTTTATTGGCGTTTTAATAGTAGGCCTTTTAGTCGACCGTTTTGTTTTGATGCCACAATCAGGTAAATATTTTTTGTACTCTATAATAAATCGAGGTCTACATTCTTCTTTTAACCAGACATCGGTGGCTTCAAATGCTTTGCGCGGTGCCGTTACCAATTTCGCTAGTGGGGGAACCATTCAAATCCTGAAAAATATTTTCTACAATCTTTACAATTTTTACAAACTTCTTCCTCAGATAATTTCTCCATACCTTTTTGCACTTTTCGTAATAGGCTTGTTTGTAAGAGTAAAAGACAAAACTGAATCCGCCTTCAAAGTTACCACCGTGTTGATGGTTGTTGTTACTTTATTGGTTACAGCCGCCTCGATTCCATTTTTTAGATATCTTCACCCCGTCACACCTCTTATTTATATTGTCGCCGTTGGAACGCTAGTTGGAATAATTAAATCACAGATTTCAAATAATAAGTTTACTATTCTTATTTCTACATTCCTTATTCTATTGTTCGGGGTGGGGCAGACACTTGGAGTTCTAATTCTTGACTCGCGGTTTGAAAGGAGAACCCACAATGTCGACAAACTGCCAGTTTACGTACAACTTTCATATTTACTTCGCGATAATACGAATAAGGATCAGACTGTCATTACCAATCTTGATACTTGGGGGAGTTGGTACGGAGAAAGAAGAACCGTTTGGTTTCCTCTCGAACCAAAACAATTGGTAGACCCGACAATCGGGAAAATTCCGTTTGATGCAATTTACCTAACAAGTTATTTAATCAATGATCAAAATTATTACATGGGTAAAAACTGGAGAATGATTTTTGAAAATCCAAAAGATCCCTCTAAATGGACCTGTGACGGCTGTGGTGAAGTTGCGAAGGAATTTGCTCTAAAAGGTGTTTACAAAGTCGGCTCTAGCGACAATTATGAACGTCAAGACGCTTCTGCTGTCCTTCTAATCAAAAAATAGTAATGCCAACAAGATTTTTGAAATTAATCAACAGCTGGGAATTAATTAGGAAGCCACTTGTACTAATTGTATCAGCAATTATTCTGTCTTTCTTTGGGGTTTATCTTTTTTCCCAAACCCGGGTCTCGGGTGATGCTGCCTCACATCTTCTTCTGGCCATTTCGCCAATTCTTAAAATAGGGTCTCCCTATAAAGATTTTTGGGATATAAAGCCACCCGTTTTACCTCTGTCGCTTTATCTATGGAATAGCTTGTTTGGATTCGGAATACTGTCGATAAGGATTTTTAATATTATAATTGCGGCACTGGTGACAGCTGTAAGCTACTTCGTTTATAAAAGGGTATTCCAGACTCCAGTCTTTGAGACGATATTCCTATTCACAGTTATTATTGTTCTTTCCCCTATATTAAATTCGATGATGATACCTACAGAAATGTTAGGACTACTTCTTTCGATGGTTGCTTTATTGGTGCTCATTAGTTTTCGCAAAGATTTTCCAAAGTTTTATTTATCAGGACTTCTTTTTTTTGCAGCCAGTCAAGCAAAGGAACCTTTTACGTTAACAGTTTTAGCAATGTTACCCGTCTTTTTTGGATCTTTGCTTAAAAAGGGTTTTTCCGGATTATTTAAAAATTTGGCTCAATTTTTGTTGGGTGTTCTTACAAGTTTTGTTGGCATTTACATTTATTTGGCTAGTTTCGCCGCGATTGGAAGTTATCTTGAGGTTTTTAAATACAAACAAGCTTTTTATCCATTTTCTTTCGAAAGGCTTTCTCAGAATTTTTTACCTGGCATTTATTCGGTTGAAAGAACTTTTACAGAATTTTCCCACGGTTTTTCCATTTTAATTCTTTTTGCGGCGCTTTCATTTTACTTAGTAAATAAATTTAAAAAGACCGTGGCTTTTAATTTGCGTAGTTCTCAATTAATTACGAAATCTCTTATTGTTGCTGATTCCGAAAAAATAATAAAATATGCGGTTTTCTTGTACGCACTTGGTTCATTTTTAGGTTTTGGTCTGGGGGGTAGTTTCGGTTCTCATTATTTGATACAAGTAGTCGTCCCTTTCTACATAATAACTGGTCTTGTGGTTTCCTATTTGTATAATAATGCCTCATTTTTATTCAACAAACCTAAACCATATTTCTACACAGTTCTCTTTGTGGTTGGCTTCTCAGTAATCGTCATTATGCCCAAAAGACCCTATCTTTCTAGTTATTTACCCAGAACTACAAGTTTTAGTATGACAGATGACGTAATAGGATTTGAAAAGAGGATTACAGAACTAACGACCAAAGATCAATGTGTATTGAGCGTATACGGATGGGGGGTAAGCGAGAATTATTTATATTCGATGCGCAGGCCCTGTACTCGGTTTTTCTTGGCGAATATTGTTTGGGAGGATTGGCAAAAAAAAGAGTATGCAAAAAGCGTCATTGAAAATCCGCCTGCAGTTATTGTTTACCAGACATCTGGTGCAGATCTAGATATCCGAAAATTTGAGTCGGAAGTGATAAATCTAAGTAAAATTATTAAAAATTGCTACACACAGGATGTAGTAGAAAAAGTTATCTACATACCCAAAACAAGTAACATCGATGGTCTTAGAAATTGTATAAAAGTTAATTCTATCTAGCGGATTAAACAGTGTTAATATAATTAAGTGAGAAAATATTTAAGTTGGGTAAGATCGATGCTTTTTTCTGGTACCGCGAAAGACACCCTTATTCTTTTTACTGGGAACCTGGGGTCTGCATTTTGGGGATTTCTTTTTACTTTAGTACTCGCACGTAAGTTTTCCCTGGCTGACTTCGGAATTTTTTCTGCCGCGTTAAACCTTGTTTCCATACTTTCGTCACTTGCCGATGTGGGAATTTCTTCCGGATCGGTTAATTTTATCGCAGAGAATCTTGCTAAAGGGGACAAGAAAAAGGCGGATGAATATGTGAAGGCCTCGTTTATGATTCGTCTTCTTATCGTTTTTGCAATTTCGGCAATGGTTGTCATATTTGCACCGTTCGTTTCCTCGAAACTTTTGGCTACACACGATCCAACGATCGCAATTTGGGTTGCGGCTTTACCAATCTTTTGGTTCCCGACTATGTTTTTTCCATCTATCTTGCAGGCCAGGAAGAAATTCCTACATTCGGCTATTTATGATAATTCATTTTATTTAGCAAGACTTATCTTTGTGTTTATATTTTATTTAGTCGGGATGCTCACCATGCCGTTTGCTTTTTGGGCCTTCGCGGCCGGATTTGGAGTAAATCTGATTCTTACATCAATTTATGTCAAGACGGATTTTATTCATTCTACTCCAAGCAAGGAAGAATATAAAAAATTGCTAAGTTTTTCCGGGTGGATTGCCATTAATCGAATTATTTCATCCATCTCGGGGAGACTTGATATCACAATGCTCGCTGCAATGGCAGGGGCAATCGCTACTGGTCTTTATTCAATTCCCTCACGTCTAGCATCCTTTATTGTTATTCTCGCCGGAAGTTTTTCTTCGGTTTTAGCCCCAAGACTTGCTGGGTTTGGAGATAAAGAAAGCGAGAAAAAGTATATTCTTAAATCTTTACTCGCTCTTCTTCCGATTACAGCGGGGATAGTTCTTTGGATAATCATCGCCAAACCATTTATATTAATTCTTTTCGGGGCAAAGTATTTGGGGTCGGTTCCAATCTTTCAGGCATTAGCGGCGTCCCAAATCCCATTTTTGTTTACAGTTCCTTCAGTCTCTGCAATTATTTATTCAATGAAAAAGACTGTATTTATTGGTACTTTTTCATTTTTCCAGGTAGTCGCAATCTTTGTTTTGAATTTTTTCTTAATTCCAAAATTTGGCGTATTTGGCCCCACAATTACACTTGGAGTTACCAATGCAATTCTAGCCATTTATACTTGGTTGATCGTGATTAAATACTACTGGGGGAGAAAATAAGCCCTGTACCAAAGTTCCAGACACATTAAAGACCAGATCCTCGGACCAAAATCCTGAGTGCTACCGTTATCTTCAACCATTCTTTTTATGTAGTTAGTATCAAATATTTCTCTGACGAACGAGCTTCTGTTAAGAAGAATACCTTTTGCATAGGAATTAAGTTCACCCGAAAACCATTTGTTAAGCGGAATGGTAAAGCCCATTTTTGGTCTATAAAGGTTTTCTTTTGGAACAATTCTTTCAAATGCTTTCTTTAAGATATATTTGGACTCTCCATTTTTAACCTTTAGGTCAAAAGGAACTTGGCAAGCCAGTTCTATCATTTTCTGATCCAGTAGAGGAGATCTAGCTTCTAGAGAAACGGCCATACTTGCGATGTCTACTTTTGTAAGCAGTTGATCGGGTAGGAAGTAAAGAAGATCAAACTTGAGTCCGGCATCCTTAAGACCCATTCCTTTAAATGATCTGAAACATTGATCAACTATTTTATAAGGATCCATAGAGTTTGCTAGATCTTGGATCTTTCCCCGGGAGTTGCCCATAAGTTCATCAAGACCAAAGATTTTATTGTAAGAAGCAAACCTGCTATATAGAGGGAGCTTTGCCTTTTCAAAGAAATTGCCTGCCTTGGGTAAGGATTTAAAAAGTTTTGCCGCCAATGGACGGGCGGTCTGTATCCAAAATTCGTAGTCAACATCCCGCTTAAGTCGCATGTACCTATTTGGGTACCCCGCAAAATTTTCGTCTCCACCGTCGCCGTTCAGTGCCACCGTCACATATTTTTTTGTCATTTGTGAGACCATGTAGGTGACAACATTGCTTGCATCGGCAAAAGGTTCTTCATATTGCTTTGCCAAGTCAGGTAACAATTCCACGGATTGAGGTTTTGCGATTAAAACGTGATAGTCGGTTTTATAGAGCTTAACAATGTTTTTAGCGTATTTACTCTCATCATATTTTTTATCCGCAAAAGCTATGGTAAAAGTTTTAATAGGTTTTGGGGAAAGGGTTGCCATGGTTGCTACCACCCCACTACTATCCACACCCCCGGAAAGAAAGGCGCCGATAGGAACATCAGAAATCATTCTCATTTTTGTCGATTCTTCTAGCGTAGCCAATATCTTTTGACACCATTGCTTCTCTGTGAGATGAAGTTTGTTCTTGAAATTGGGCTCCCAGTATCTTTTCTTTTCCACACTTCGGTTTTTGAGATTAATAAAAAGATAATTTCCTGGTTCCAGTTTCTTAATTCCATAAAATCCGGTCATGGGAGCTGGGGTGTAGCCGTAATTTAGGTAAAGGTAAATTGCCTCATAATCCAAATCTCTTTTTACCCCCACCTGGGTCAAGATTGCCTTAAGTTCTGATGCAAAAATTATTTTAGTATCGTCGAGCAGATATTTTAGAGGTTTTTTGCCAATTCGGTCACGCGCCAAAAAAAGAGTATTCTCAATCTCATCATATATGGCAAAAGCAAACATTCCCCTTAGGTGACTAAGACATTTTTTGCCGTATTTTGAGTAAAGGGCTAAGACAACCTCCGTATCGCTTTCCGAATTGAATTTATACCCAAGCCGAACTAATTTTTGTTTTTCCTCCTGAAAGTTATATATCTCGCCATTGAAAGTAATGGTGTAGCGATTTTGGTATGACATAGGTTGATGTCCTTTTGACGAAAGATCAATAATTGCAAGGCGCCTGTTAGCCAGGCCAACATTTTTTTTTTGAAATAAATACGCCGCTATCATCAGGCCCTCTGTGGGCAATGGCTTTGCCCATCAGCACCAACTCTTGGTGTCTAACTTCTTTGCCTTTTATGAAGTAGGCTTTACCCGCAATTCCGCACATTCTGAGGGTAATTGTACAGCAGAAATTTGGGATTAAAAAGGCTACAATAGGGTATGAAGGTTTGGGCTCAAACCCTGGTTAAGAATGAAGCAAGGTGGCTTTGGTATGCCGTTTCTAGTGTCGCCCCCCATGTAGATAAAATTTTACTTTGGGACACTGGAAGTACCGATGGAAGTCTATATATTGAGAAACAGTTGGAGAAAAAATTCCCAGGAAAGATTGTGTTGAGGGAAGTAAAGCAGGCAACTGCGGAGGATTTTACCAAGGTCCGTCAGGAAATGCTTGATGAGACAAAGTCTGATTGGTTTATTGTTTTAGATGGAGATGAAATTTGGTTTGAAGATTCAATCAAGAAAGTTATTGAAACAATAAATAGAGAAGGAGAAAATATCGAGTCGATTGTCGTCCCCACAATTAATTTGGTTGGAGACATTTTTCATTTTCAAGGAAAAGCAGCCGGGAGATATAAGTTTGGACAAAAGATTGGTCATTACAATTTACGTGCCATAAATCGGAACATTCCCGGACTTCGTGTTCAGGGGGTTCACGGCGTTCAGGGCTGGGTGGATGTGGAAGGCAAGATGATTCAGGATAGAGATACTTATAAATTTGTTGATGCCCCGTATCTTCATGCAACAAACTTAAGGAGGTCTTTGGAGGATGCTAAAGTAATCAAAAGAAGTAAAAAATTCAGGTTTGAGCTTGGTGAAAACTTTCCGAAAGACTTCCATTACCCAGAAGTTTTTTTTAGAGATAGGCCGCATAACTTAGTAAGTCCGTGGAACACCATGTCAACCGCGTTTAAATTCAGAGCATTTTTTGAAACCCCTCTACGAAAAATTAAAAGGAGAGTTTGGCAGGGCAAGCCCGGATACTAATATGCTGAAGTTTATTAAGAAACACCTCCTATTTTTTACTTTTGTCGTCATACTTCTTCACCTTGTTCTCCTAATTAGTCTGAAATTTACAGCCTGGCCGGAAATGACTCTTTGGCCTTATCTTATTACAAAAGGTTGGCTTCCTTACCGTGATATTGCAATTGCCCATACGCCCTTAATGCTTGGGCTGGTTTCAATTGCTTACAAAATTTTTGGTACCGGGATTCTTCAACTGAAAATATTTACCTGGATTTTAGTTTTAGGTGCAGATGTTTTGATTTTTGGGGTTGCTAAAAAACTTTGGAATCTGAAAACCACTTTTGTTGTAGTTTCCGCTTTTGCCTTCTGGCAGTTATTTTTTGACGGAAACGGGCTTTGGTTTGATTTATTCATGGGGCTAGCGGCAATAGCTGCCTATTATTTTATTCAAAAGAAAAACTATTTTTTGGCTGGAATTTTCTGGGCGCTTGCCTTTCTTTCCAAGCAAACCGCAATCTGGTTTCTCCTGCCAATCGGTTTGGAGTTGGTGCAAAGTGCCAAGCACCTGATCGAAGGCTTCAAAAAATTTGTACAAGGGGTCTTCTTGATAGTTATCCCCAGTGTTTTAATCATATGGTTACTGGGAATATTACCCGATTTTTATAATTGGGCGGTGAAGTTTGGAATTTTTGTTCTTCCCAGAGCTTCCGGGCAAGTACAATTACCGGGTATAAAAAATCTTTTCATATCCATTCTTCCGTTTTTGGTTTTTGTTCCTTTAATTTGGAAAAGAAATCAAAAAAATATTACTTTGCTCATTTGGGCAATTGCTGGCGCACTAGGAGCATATCCAAGATTTGAATATTTTCATTTACAGCCCGCGGTTGCCTTTTTAGCAATTGCCACGGCTCAACTGTTGGTTGGAGTAAAGAAACCCGGTAAATTGATTAAACTTTTTATTCCAATTTATCTACTGGGGAGCATTTATCTTTTCGCAGGTTTTTTCATGAGGAATTTTAGGGAAGGGACAAGATTTTACGAAACCAATGTTACCGATATTGTGACTTTTGTGAATTACAACACCAATCGGGGAGACACAATCTTCATTCTTAATTGGTGGGATAATATTTACGCGTTAACCAGTACCCTTCCGGCTATTAAGCCTTGGATTCCCCAGCTCTCTTGGTACATGGAAATACCGGGAGTTCAGGAAAAAATGATAGCGGATCTAAAAGTCAACCGACCAAAGTTAATTATTTATAATCCTTATACAGAATTGGGACTCTCGGCGTATATCCCAAGAGATCTTTACAATTTCATTACCGAAAACTATAAACTTAGTCAAAGGGTTGATAACCTGGAGATTTTAGTCCAAAGATGAAAATTGCGTTTTTAAATAAATATCAAAATAAAGTTTCCCGCGGCGCTGAGACGTTTGTTCGTGAACTATCGATAAGACTTTCAAAAAATCACCAAGTTAGTGTCATAGCTAACGTCAACTACCTTGATCTTATTAGGAAAAGATATGACGTTATTATTCCCACAAACGGGAGATTCCAGGTCATTTTGGTTAGAGTCATCGCTTGGTTAACTGGTGCCAAGATGGTCGTTTCTGGTCAATCCGGGATGGGTTGGGACGATAAGGTTAATTTATACTGCCTTCCAAACGCTTTTGCTGCCCTTTCCAAAAAAGCTCTAACGTGGGCAAGGGAAGTTGCCCCCAGAGTGAAATCTCTATACATTCCCAATGGGGTGGATCTAAATAAATTTAAACCCAAAGGCAGGTCTTATAAAATACCATTTAATAAGCCAGTTGTTCTTTGTGGTGGCGCCTTTACACCACAAAAAAGAATGGACCTTTCCATAAAAGCTGTTGCCAAGCTACCCGAGGTCAGTTTATTAATGGTTGGTGGTGGGGGACAGTTGAGAGGGGAGCTTGAAAGATATGGAGAGAAAATTTTGGGTAAAGAAAGATTTAAGCTTTTATCAGTTCCTTTTGCCAAAATGCCCGATGTTTATAGATCTGCCGATGTTTTTACTTTGCCATCCAGGCCATCGGAATCATTCGGAAATGTTCTAGTTGAAGCAATGGCGACCAATCTTCCCATTGTGGCGACAAACGATCCCGTTAGAAGTGAAATCGTGGGGGAGGCGGGAATTCTTATTGATCCGACAGACACAGACGCCTATGCCAAGGCGATTAAAAAAGCATTAAGTCAAAATTGGGGAACTGGACCCAGAAGGCAGGCTGAAAAATTCTCCTGGGATGCAATTGCCAGAATGTATGAAGATCTATTCACAAAATTATAAAAATGAAGATCTCTGTAATTATTCCAACATATAACGAAGGGAGCGATCTAGGCGGGTGTCTAGAGTCTTTGGGCAGTCAAACCATTGATGATTTTGAGACCATCATGGTTGATGACGGTTCGACAGACGAGACTTTAAATGTTTTAACCAAGTTAAGTATCAAGGATGAAGGATTACGAGTATTAAAACAGGAGCATGGAGGAGCGGGAGCAGCAAGGAATTTTGGAGCAAAATATGCAAAAGGGGAAATCTTGGTTTTTGTGGATGCGGACATGACTTTTGACAAAGATTTTTTAAAAAATCTTGTAAATCCGATTATTGAAGGCAAGACTAAAGGAACTTTCAGTAAAGATGAGTATGTTTCTAATTGGGATAATGTTTGGGCAAGGTGCTGGAGTATAAATGAAGGATGGGAACCACGCCGCCGCCACCCTAAAAGATACCCAGATCATCAACCTGTCTTTAGAGCAATTCTAAAAAGTGAATTCGATAAAGTGGGAGGTTTTACACCTGGGGGATATGACGATGACTGGTCTTTAGGGAGGAAACTAAAATACGACGCAGTAAATGCTCCAGGAGCAACCCTTTATCATAAAAATCCCGATGATCTCATCGAGGTTTTTGAGCATGCCAGGTGGGTAGCAAAGAGAAAATATAAACTTGGGATTATCGGGAAGATCTACAATCTTCTTGTTTACTCTTTTCCAGATTCCGTCTGGCAGGGCTTTTGGAAATCAATTTTCAAAGGCGAGCCTCTATTCATTATTTTCAAGATCGTATATGATTCCGGAATTTTTATTGGAATTATCGAGCTTATTTTTACAGGAAAGGCATCAAAGTAGCAGTAATGAGTCGACTTATCAGAATCTCCACGGCAATTTTCGCAGTTATATTTTTTATATTTACTTTCTTTCCTGGAAAGATAAATGCGGAAAGTCAAACTAGTTGTTCGGAAAGATTTGTAACTTTGGTAAACCCCATTCGTGGCAGAGATCTTTGGTACGATAAAAGTCTTAAACCATTAACTGACCAATATTTGGCAGCCGCCAAATACGGATTTCCCGCTACCAGGCTTTTTCAGTACGACGCGCTAACCGATGATGAATTAATCGGTGAAGTTCGAAGTTTTGAGGTAAATGGAGAAAACGGAGTTTTTTTAGAAATCTCCAAAAAATTGGCAGACAAAGCCGCGGTGACCTACCCTTCGGGGCTAAAGTGGTCTAACCCCGGTATCCTATTTTTATCGGCATATTCCCAAAGCGAAAGGCGTTTATTAATAGACACCTTATTTGATCAATTCAAGGAAGTTTTCGGACATTATCCAGAATCAGTAGGTGCGTGGTGGATTGATTCATACTCGCTAAATTATATTAAGGAGAAATACGGACTTTCCGCAATTTTAATAGTGGCCGATCAAAAGACCACCGATAGCTACGGAGTTTGGGGGCAGTGGTGGGGGTATCCATATTACCCATCAAAGAATAATGTTTTAGTTCCCGCGGCCGGTGACTCCCTTAATGCAGTTGTTATCCAGTGGGCACAAAGAGACCCTATTTTGGCATATGGCGAGGGCTCTTTTTATTCAAATTTCTCATTGCAAGCAAATGACTATATCAGAAGCGGCAAGGATACCGATTATTTCAAGAGTTTAGTTAATTTTTACTTGAATTGTGAGAATCCGATTGGTCAGATAACCATCGGTTTAGAAACTGGAATGGAATCGGCCGCTTTTCATGGAGAGTATCTGAACCAGCTGAAGGCTATTTCGGAATACAATGGTCTCAAAGTTGTAACCATGAGTGATTTTGCTAAGGCTTATAGGAGTGTAAATAAACAAAATCCAACAAAAGTTGTACTTGGTGAATGGAGGCTAACCCCCACCCAAAGGGAAAACATAACTTTAGGGGATTCTATACAGTACCTTCACAAAATTTCTTTTGGTGATTATTTTATTGCCGATAAAAGTAGCTTTTTGGATCGGCGGCTTCCCATCACCGGTCTAAAGAATATGAAGTGTCTTTTCCTATGGTTTTTGGTGGTTTCTTTTATCTTGGGACTTATTGCTTTACGGAAGCGTAAATTTACCGTTTGGGTCAGTTCCACCCTTTTCGCTGTTGCTTCTTTCGGACTTTTCTATAGATCTACTATTAAAAATGGTTGGCAGGTATTCTACGGGCCTCAGGTTAAAAATATTACGTTTACCCAGTGTTTATCTATTCTGGTAATTTTTGCCCTTTTTTACCTTATTTTTGTCAAGGCGAGAGTTAAATTTAAGGATAAACGCTTGCTCATGTGTCTACTTCCTTTCTCTTTTGGGCTGGACAAGATCGTCTCAGCTTTTAGATATTCGGTGATTGACGGGAATCATGTAGTCGGATTTTTGGTCGAGAGAACCAGAATCATCGGGTTGGCTTTGGGGAGCAATAGCTTGGCCCTTTTTGATAAAGATTATCCTATTTTACAAACACTAGCTTTTTTGAAGTTTCCGATTGATAAGATTTGGCAAAATCCCACGATCTACTTTATTCTGTATCCTTTGGTGCATGTGATTCTTGCCGCGATTTTATATCTTTTGTTGGTTCGGGCCCGCAATAGAGTTCGGATTTTAATATTAGTTATCCTAGCGGTTTTTCTCATAATTCAGCTTATTTGGATTTTTGGAGCGGATCCTGGGATTATCTTGGCTTCGTGAGGTGACATTTAAGAGGCACAAATAAGAGAAACCTACCTTTATTGTTCCTCCGATGCTAAAATTACACCACAGGTATGAAAATAGCGATTGATATCAGTCAAATTGTCTACGAAACTGGCGTTTCCACATACACCAAGAATCTGGTGAAGGCGCTCCTTGGGATTGATTCAGAAGACGATTACACGCTCTTTGCTGGGGCTTTCAGAAGGCGTAGCGACATTTTAAAAGTATTTCCGGAGGCGCGTATATTTCCAATCTCCCCAGTTATTGCAGATATTATTTGGAATAGATTCCACGCATTACCGATAGAAAAATTAATCGGAAAGGTTGATGTATTCCACTCGTCTGATTGGGCAGAGCCGCCAAGTACCGCTTTTAAAGTGACAACCGTTCACGATCTTACGCCGATTTTATATCCGGATTTATTCCCCAGAGACATCATAAGAAGCATAATAGGAACACATAAAATGAAACTTTCCTGGTCAAAAGAAGAATCAGACAGAGTAATTGTGCCTTCAGAGTCATCAAAAAAGGATCTTATAAAACTAGGGTTTGACAATGTCAAGATCAGGGTGATTCCGGAAGCGCCATCGGAGGATTTTAAGCGGGTTTCACCGGAGGAGGTGGAGTTATTGAAAAGAAAGTACAAAATTGCCGGGAAATATATATTAGCGGTTGGTATGGATCCCAGGAAAAATAGCGACCGGATTATGAAAGCGTTTGATCTGGCTCGAGCTGGAAGGGATTTGAAACTTGTTTTTGTGGGACAACCCAAGTACATGGAGATTGAGGAAAATAGGAATATAAGAATAGCTGGGCAAGTTCCTCTAAGTGACCTTCCGACTTTTTACTCCGGTGCCGAGGCTTTGGTTTACCCTTCCCTTTATGAGGGTTTTGGGCTTCCCATACTTGAGGCATTTGCATGCGGGACACCAGTTGTAACATCAAATATTTCTTCGATGCCGGAGGTAGCGGGGGAGGCAGCAGTACTTGTAGACCCATATGATATAACCTCTATCGCTGACGGCATTACGAGAGCATTAAATGGTCCCAAAGCACTTATCGAGAAGGGATTTATGCAAGTAAAGGCATTTTCTTGGGAAAAAACGGCAAGAATGACACTTGATGTATATAAGGAGGCTATTAAATGATTATTGGCGTCGACGGAAACGAGGCTAATGTCGGTGAAAGAGTGGGTGTGAACACTTATGCCTATGAATTGTTGCAGAATCTGTGGAAACTACAGGATGAGTGGAAAGATGATCACGAACTCATAGTTTACCTTAAGGATGTGCCCAGGGAAGACATGCCCAAGGAAACCAAATGGTTCAGGTATAAAGTTATTAAGGGTGGGGGGGCATGGATACTGACCAGGCTTATACCCTATCTTTATTTTGCCAAACCCAGGTGTGACATTTTCTTTTCTCCCAGCCATTATGTTCCACCCCTGGCCCCCATGCCTCGACTATGTTCAATAATGGACCTTGGATACCTCGAATATTCGACGCAATTTAGAAAAATAGACTTTTGGCAGTTAAAAGTCTGGACTGCTATCAGCATATATGTATCAAAAGCAATCTTTGCGATATCAAATAGTACAAAAGCGGATATTGTACGACACTACCCGGGATCTAGTCGAAAAATTCAGGTTACACCACTCGCATTCGATGCTAGTAAGTTTAATGTAAAGATTAACCCTGAGGATGTGCGACGTGTGAGGAACAGGTACTCCATAGTTAGCGACTATGTATTATATTTGGGTACACTTAAACCCAGCAAGAATATTGAGAGCCTTATAGAGGCTTTTTCCAGGGTCGAGAGTGAAAAATTGAAGGTTAGACTAGTAATTGCAGGGAAGAAAGGGTGGCTTTTTGAACCAATCTTTGAAAAAGTGAAGAAATTAGGCCTTACCGACCGAATTATATTTACCGACTTTGTGAGCGAGGCTGATAAACCCGCTTTAATCAAAGGAGCCAGACTTTTTATTCTTCCGTCCTTCTGGGAAGGCTTTGGGCTAGACGCTCTTAACGCAATGGCTGCAGGAATCCCTGTTGTTGTATCCAATGTGGGAAGCTTGCCCGAAGTGGTGGGTGAGGCTGGGGTTTTGGTTAACCCTAATGATATAGATAGTATAGCCCAGGGCATGAAGGAGGTGCTTTTAGCGCCTGTTACGAAGTATAATAGTTTTATTACGAAGGGGTTGGAGCAGGCTAAGAAGTTTTCCTGGGAGAAAACAGCCAGGGAGACTCTGAGGGTGATTACCAGCATCTGAACTTATGTTTAAAGATAAAACGGGAAAGAAGTTAACAGTAGGGCAAGCCCAACAGAAGATATTTAACCGAATGTACAATTACATTTTGGATTTTGAGTTGATGGTTCTAAGGTGGGTATCCCACGTCCCATCACATCAATTTCGTAAACTCTTTTATAAGCTTGCCGGTATGAAAATTGGCAAGGGGTCGACGGTTCATATGTGGGCTAATTTCTTTGATCCGGGCGGGATTAAGATAGGGAATGATTCCATTGTGGGCGATCATGCTTTTCTGGATGGTCGTGCCCCACTTGTTATTGGCGATCATGTTGATGTCGCCTCTTCCGTAATGATTTACAATTCCGAGCACGATTTGGATAAAGATGATTTTTCGGCAAGAACTGAACCGGTTGTGGTTGGAGATTATGTTTTTATAGGCCCCAGGGCAATAATTTTACCAGGGGTTAAGGTGGGTAAGGGGGCAATTGTCGCTGCTGGAGCGGTCGTAACCAAAGACGTCCCCGATTTTGCAATAGTTGGAGGGGTACCGGCTAAAGTTATTGGAGAGCGCAAAAACAAAAATCCAAATTATTTTTTGGGTCGAGCACGGCTCTTCCAATAATGAAAAATCTTGCAAAAATTGTATTTGCCCTATTTGGTATAGCGCTTCTTGTTTATTTGATTTGGCCAGCTCCTACATTCCCAAAAACTTTGTGGGACTTTGCTTCATCAAACGAACCCGCAGATAAGGAAAGTTCATTAAGACGTGGGTATTATACGAATTTAACGAGAGAGCAGTTGATGGATCATTACTCAAAAGAGTTTGGTTGGGGGGAAAGACTTAACTACCCACCCGAGGACGCTCAAACCATTATTCGCGATCAAACAAAAGCTACATTTTTAGAGGAAGTTGCCCATCCCATGCGTGAGTCACTGTTCATTGCGGGCAATGAATTAAAACCAGGAACAGGTAGCTTTGAAGTAGATGGTAAAAAATATAAACAGAAAGTGATAGTTAAGTATGTGACCTCAAATGTTTTTGTTCGGGTACTTGCGGGGTTATCCACTTTGGCACTAATTTGGATTTTGGCCAGTGAATGGGTGAAGATGGTGAAAACGTCAAAATGGACCATCCGTTTATAACCATGAAAAACCTTTTCAAATATCTTGTGGCTGCGATTATAATCGTAATACCTCTTTATCCAAAATTTCCCTTCATTCACATCCCCGGAACATATGTTTCCATAAGATTTGAGGATTTTTTGCTGGCCATCATTGGGCTACTTACCTTAATTAAAATAATTCCGAATATCAAAAAGTTTTTTAGTGACAATATTGCTCGTGCAATGTTGGTTTTTCTTTTAATAGGCTCAGTGTCAGTATTTGCCGGTATATATCTGACACAAACGGTGGTTCCTACTATTGGAATTCTTCACCTACTTAGGCGGGTGGAATATTTTATACCGTTTTTTGCCGTTTTAGCCTTTTTCCCCCATGAAGGAGGTAAAAATTTGGAGTTTTATATTAAGGTCCTCATGCTTACCGTGTTTGTGGTTTTATTGTATGGAGTAGGACAAAAATATTTTAATCTCCCAGTTATTATGACCCAGGATTCAGAGGTTTCGAAGGGGATCGCGCTAAGGTGGACTTCGGGAAGTCAGCTAACGTCTACTTTTGCAGGGCATTACGATCTTGCCGCTTTTGCTGTCTTGGTTTTACCGATCTTTATAAGTCTTATTTTTGTGGTTAAGGGCAAACTATCCAAAATCTTTTTATTGCTGGCTTCAATCTCTGGCTATTGGTTATTGGTTAACACAGCCTCGAGAATCTCCTTTGGCTCATATTTAATTGCTGTTTCTATTGCTCTTCTTTTGATAAAGAAATATAAAGCCATTGTTGCCGTAGTTATTATCAGTTTGGTTATGAGCAGCTTTTCCGCGAGCCTATTTGGGAGATACAAAAGCTTAATTGATGTTTATTTGCAAAAAGTCAAAAGCGTCAAGATTGTAGATGCAAGGCTTTTTGACTTTAGAGTTACAGCACAAGAGATAGTGTCCCCAACCACAGTAAAGACGTTAGTTCCCACCCCAACTCCAAAGCCTATTATTGAAGACAGGTCTACTTCGATCAGGTTTAATGTTGAGTGGCCGAGGGCAGTACGGGCTTTAATGAAAAGTCCACTGATAGGTACAGGTTATTCATCGGTAGGGCTTGCCATAGACAACGATTATTTAAGACTTCTTGCTGAGGTTGGGATTCTGGGTTTTCTGGCCTTTGTTTTGATCATAGTCCGGATTATGCTTATTTTTGTTTCTCAATTTCCCATTACTAAAAAATTATCCGGTATTGAATTGGGATTTGTTGCGGGCGTTATAGGGGGACTTTTTGGGATATTAGTTAATGCAGTATTCATAGATGTTTTTGAGTCATCAAAATTCGCCATAATTTTCTGGTTACTGATTGGATTAGCCGTCTATTCGCTGAAAGGTAGATCATATGAACAAGAAAACTGAACTATTCATAAAAGGTAAATACTTCGAGTACTTATTATTAGCGATAATATTAATATTGGGCTTTGCTGTGAGGTTATTTAAAATAGGCAATCCGATTGCAGATTGGCATAGTTGGCGTCAAGCGGATACGGCATCTGTAAGTAGGGTATACGTAGCGCAAGGAATAAATCTTCTTACCCCCCGCTATCAAGATATTTCCAGTGTACAAACCGGAATATTTAACCCGAATGGTTACAGAATGGTAGAGTTCCCGTTTTACAACGCACTTAACGCCATATTGGCTATTAACTTCAAATCAGTTTCGCTGGAAGTATGGGCCAGACTAATTACCATTTCAGTAAGCCTTGTGACGTCCCTTTTCTTATATTTAATCGGGAAAAAGCTGATGGGTAAGTGGGGAGGGCTCCTAAGTGCCTTCTTTTATCTTTTTATACCTTTTAACATTTATTTTACCCGGGTAATACTACCCGACCCGATGGGTGTGATGTTTGGAATCATTTCCCTCTGGGCTTTTTTGGAGTTCACCAGTAGCGATAAAAAATTACTTCTTTATACCTCAGGTGTATTTTTCGGATTAGCAATGCTCATCAAGCCGTATTTAGGGTTTTATTTATTTCCGATAATTTACCTGTCTCTGAAAAAATACGGGGTTAAGAGATTTTTGACCGACAAAAAAGTTATTATCGGTGCAGTAGTATATTTTCTACTGGCTTTTGCCCCATTTATTCTCTGGAGAATCTGGGAAGCACGTTTCCCCGAGGGAATTCCTTATTATGAATGGGCATTTAACGGGAATCACATCCGTTTTAAACCGTCTTTTTGGTATTGGATATTCGGAGAAAGATTGGGACACCTTATATTGGGTTCATTGGGCGTTATTCCATTCACCTTTGGGGTAATAAATACAAAAGTTAAAAATTTCTTTGTCCATGCGTTTTTAGCCGGCGCGCTTTTCTATGTAGTAATAGTAGCCAGTGCAAACGTGATGCATGATTATTATCAAATATTAACCATTCCCGTAATATCACTGGCTCTTGCCGGGGGTAGTATCTATCTTTGGACGACACAAATATTCAATAGAGTTTTGACAAGAATAATTGCGATTATTTCTATTGGCGTAATGCTTATTACTGGTTGGAACCAAATTGTAGGGAACTATAACATTAATCACCCCGAGATTATTGAGGCGGGGCGTGAGGTAGATAGGCTTACTCCAAAAAGCGCATTAGTGGCAGCTCCCTATAACGGAGATACGGCATTTTTGTATCAAACAAATCGCTTTGGTTGGCCTGCAATAGATGATTCAATAGATAACATTATCAAACATGGTGCGGATTATTATGTATCGGTGGATTTGGGGAGCGAGGATACAAAAATGATTCAAGCAAGGTTCAAGACCATAGAGAAAACTGATAAATATATTATTATCGACCTCAAAACCCCCCTAATACCGAGATGAAGATATTAATGCTTACACCGTATTTGCCTTTCCCGCTAATGTCGGGGGGGCAAACCAGGTCATATAACCTAATAAAAAACCTTTCAAAAAAACACGAAATAACACTCTTTTCCTTAGTTAAAGATAATAAAGAAAGAAGGTATATACCCGAACTTGAAAAGTTCTGCAAAAAAGTCAGAGTCTTTAATCGGCCTCCTAAGCCCTGGACTTTGAATAATATTCTAAGAACCGGTTTTAGCACATACCCTTTTTTGGTGATTAGGAATTTGGCAACTGAAGAAAATCAGGCCATAAAAGACGAGCTTTCGTCAGGCGGTTATGATCTAATTCATGCAGAAACATTTTATGTTATGCCTCATATACCAAAAACTAAAGTTCCAATACTTCTTGTAGAACAGACAATAGAATATCTGGTTTATAAGCACTATGTTGAGGAGCAAGCTCCAAAAATCTTGGCCCCCCTTCTTAAAATAGATGTAATGAAACTAAGATATTGGGAAACGTATTTTTGGAAACACGCGAAAAAAGTTGTTGCCATGTCTGATTCGGATAGAAAACAAATGGAAAACCTCTGCCCCGGCCTTTCTATTGATATTGTGCCAAACGGAATCGATGCAAACTACTTTTTGGCAAAGAAGAGGGAGAATGTAAGTCCGCCGAGAGTCCTCTATGTTGGAAATTTTACATGGCTTCAGAATATTGAAGCGGTTGAGGACTTGGTCAACAAAGTTTGGCCGAAAATCAAAAAGGCTGTGGCAAACGCGAAACTGTGGATAGTTGGCATGCATATGACCGATTACATAAAGAATTTAATGAGCGAGGATATCGAAGTAACTGAGGGAATGCCGGATATTAGAGATGCATATAGAAAGTCTACTGTACTTGTTACTCCAATCCGAGGCCCCGGCGGAACGAGATTGAAAATTCTTGAGGCAATGGCCTCTGCTTTGCCTGTTGTTACTACCACAGTTGGGGCCGAGGGATTAGGGGTTGAAAGTGGCAAGGAAGCTTTGATTACCGATAATCTGAATGACTTGGTTAGTTCTGCAATCAAAGTATTGAGAAATTCCAGTATAGCCAGAGAACTTGGGGATTCGGGGCGAAAGTTTGTAGAAAAGAAATATACGTGGGATGTAAGCGCGGAAAAACTTGATAGAATTTACGGGGAGATTGTACAAGAATAAAAATGAAGATATTAATTGACGGGCGGTTGTATGGCTTGGAAAACGCTGGACTGGGTAGATACTTAATTAATCTTATTACTGAACTAGGTAGACTTGATTCAAAAAATGAATATGTTTTGCTATTAAGGAAGAAGTACTTTAAGAACCTTAATCTGCCCGATAATTGGAAAAAAGTTCTTGCAGACTATAGGCATTACAGTTTTGCCGAACAACTTAAGATTCCGGGAATTATTGAAAAGGAAAATCCTGACATAGTTCACTTTCCGCATTTTAATGTCCCAATTTTTTATCGAGGTAAGTTTATAGTGACTATTCACGACCTTCTTATGCATAAACAAATTGGACTGGAGGCAACAACTCTACCCATATTTTTCTACATGATTAAAAGACTTGGTTACCGTTTGGTTTTTGATTCGGCTATAAAAAGGTCCGTGGCAATAATTACGCCAAGTGAGTCTATCAAAAAGGAGATACTAAATTTATATAAAATTCCTGCCGATAAAGTACATGTTACTTACGAATAATCACACCATGAATAAATATTTTCTATATGTGGGCAGTGCATACCCGCATAAAAATTTAAAAAGGCTTATTGAGGCTATCAAATTATTGAACATAAAAAGTGACCAACAAGTGGATTTACTCATCATTTCGGGACGCGGACCGTTTATTGAGCGACTAAATACCTCAATTACTAAAATCGGAGCAGAAAAGTACACAAAACTATCCGGGTTTGTATCTGACGAAAAACTCAAGAGTTTATACAGAAATTCGGTGTCTTTTATCTTTCCTTCGCTTTCCGAAGGCTTTGGACTTCCCGGACTTGAAGCGATGGAAGCGGGAACACTACTTCTTGCATCGGATATTCCCGTATTTAAAGAAGTCTATAAGAGTGCCGCAATTTATTTCGATCCGTTGGATGTTAAATCTATCTCTTTAGCGATGCTAAAAGCCTTACAAATGCTTCCGAGCAAGCGAGATGAGATAATTTCTAGTGCTCATAGGTTTGCCAAACGATACTCATGGACTAAAATGGCCAGGGAAACTCTTGATGTTTATGAGTCTTCCGTATGAAAAAAAGGACCTATTTTTATTCCTCACTATTTATTTTGATCTTTTTTGGTACCCTTGCTCTGTTTTATTGGTTTTTTAAATCGCCATATTTCATAGTAGTTGATGCTTGGGTCAAAACGAACATTATTACCTATGTGTTCTTTTTGTTCCTGTATAAATCAGTTGGAGTTTTATTTCCTCCAATACCTGCCGGACTTGTTACGATGGCATCAATTCCTTTTTTGGGGTGGTTTGGAGCTTACTCGGTCGATTTGGCAGGGAGTTTAGCGGGCGGAATGATCGCTTACTTTCTGGGGAAAAAATACGGCCACCCGTTACTACTTAAAATATTGGGGAGCGATTTAACAAGGAAAATTGAAAAGGTGAAGGTTAACAGAAACAGAGAAATTGAGGCTGTGTTTATGTATAGGATTGCCTTGGGAAGTACAATTTTAGAAGCTGTTTATTATGGCGCGGGGTTTTTGAAAATTGGTTTTGGGAATTTCCTAGTAGGAAGCCTCCTTTCGCATATTTTAGTGGGGGTTCCCTCGTTCTATTTAGCAAATAATATTCTTCAGGGGTCAAATATAGCTTTAACGATTATACTTACCGTAATTGGGATTATCTTTGTTTTATACACGAAAGGGAGGTATTTTGAATAGATGAAAACCGCAATAGTCTATGACCGGGTAAATAAGTGGGGAGGAGCCGAGAGAGTTCTTCTCGCTCTTCATGAAATTTTTCCAGAGGCCCCGCTTTACACTTCCGTTTACGATCCGGGTAGGGCTACCTGGGCAAAAGTTTTTCCCAATGTAGTCACATCATTTCTTCAAAAATTCCCTTTGGCTAAATCAAACCATGAATATTTAGCACCCTTCATGCCATTGGCTTTTGAATCATTTGATTTTTCAGATTTCGACCTTGTAATATCTGTCACAAGTGAAGCAGCCAAAGGAGTTCGGACAAAACCTAGTACCTTACACATTTGTTACTGTCTGACTCCGACACGCTACCTATGGAGCCATTACGACGAATACTTTAAAAGCAATATCCTTAGGGTGCTAACACGACCATTTATTAATAGTCTTCGGAAATGGGATAAAGTTGCCGCAAATCGACCCGATAAGATTATTGCAATATCTACCGAGGTGAAAGAGAGGATAAGAAAGTACTACGGTAGGGATTCTGAAATTATATTTCCTCCTGCTAATATTCCATTAACTCACATTAGTCGGGGAAATAGGGGGAAGTACTACTTAGTTGTTTCAAGGCTTGTTGGATATAAGAGAGTGGATTTAGCAATTAAGGCATTTAATAAGCTAAAGTTACCGCTTGTGATTATTGGAACAGGTCGTGATGAACAAAAGTTGGAGTCCATGTCAAATGAAAATATTAAATTTATAGGTGAAGTGTCAGAAACAGAGCTACAGAAGTACTATTTAGGTGCAAAGGCTCTGATTATGTCCCAGGAGGAAGATTTTGGCATAGTTTCTGTTGAAGCGCAAAGCTTTGGAGTTCCGGTAATTGCCTATAAAAAAGGTGGCACTCTTGATACAGTGATCCCCGATAAAACTGGAGTGTTTTTTGATGAGCAAACACCTAAAAACTTAATTGATACAATAAAGAGATTTGAAAAAATGCGATTTGTAGTCGATAATCTATATACGAATGCTCGAAGGTTTTCCAAAGAAATCTTTAAAAGACAGATTTTTGACTTTGTTTCTAAAAAGGGTAGGATATAAAAATATATGATTCCGGTAATAATTTGTGGAGGTTTTGGCACCAAGCTCTGGCCAGTCAGTCGCCGTGGTAGACCTAAACATTTTCTTCCGCTTATTGGAGATAAATCTTTATTTCAACTTAACCACGAATGTTTGAGAACGAAGTTTAAACCTGAGGAGATCTATGTTTCTACAAATGAGGACCAGGTAGCTATTGCCCAGAAACAAGCACCCGAAATTCCCGCCACCAATTACATTATTGAGCCGGAGATGCGTAATCAAGGGCCAGCAACAGGTCTTGCCGCGGCTTTCTTGTATAAAAAAGGCTTTCCCGATGAACCATTTATGATTATTCAGGCAGATGTTTTGCGCGAGCCAGCGGAAGATGTTATTAAGACAATGATGACATGTGATGCTTTAGCCCGGAAAGGAACAGAATATATAACAGGAGGACTCAAGCCCACGTACCCCGTTATGGGAGTCGATTATTTAATTAAGGGAGAAAGAGTCACTCCCGAAAATGAAGTTGGAGTATTTAAAGTCGAGAAATTTATTTGGCGCGGTACCAAGGAGCAAACGGAAGAGCTTGTCAAACAGGGCAATGCTCTTATTCATGCTAACCACACCTGCATGACTCCACGCAACTTACTTAACATGCTAAAGAAGTATAAACCCGAGTGGTATGGACCTTTGATGAATATTGTTAATGGGGCAGATATAAAAGAAGAATATGTCAAAATGCCCCCGGGACCGATAGAGGACGTTACCCAGCAAGTTTACGAATCAGGTGAGTCATTGGTTGTCGAGATTCCATTTAAGTGGAACGATTTTGGCACATTTGAATCACTGGACAAATATTTGAAAGAAAAAGGTCTATATAAGACCACAGATAACATAGTTGATCTTAATGGTCAGAATAACTTTGTTAGGCTTGATGATCCCAATAAAATTATTGCTCTTGTCGGAGTGGATAATTTGGTTGTGGTTGATACGGGGGATGTTCTATTGGTTTGTCAAAAAGACCAGACAGGTCAGGTAGGAGAAGCACTTAAGGAAGTTAATAATAGAAAGTTGGCCCTAACTTGAATTTTCTCCTATGATTTACGACTTTATTAAAAGAATTATGGATATCATTCTGTCGATATTCCTAATCGTTCTTTTTTCTCCGATAATGATTGTTACAGCAATTATAATTAAGGTTACTTCCCACGGTCCTGCACTTGTCGAAAAGACGAACTCGCACATGAGACGAATTGGAAAAAATGGGAGAATATTCAGGTTATATAAGTTTCGTTCAATGGCAGTAAACGCGGACTACTTGTTAACGCGAGACCCCAGGTTTAAAAAATTATACAACGAATACAAAAAATCCAGTTTTAAGCTCCATGAAGACCCACGAGTTACCAAGTTTGGTAAATTCATAAGGAAGTATTCGATTGATGAAATGCCTCAGCTTTTTAATGTATTAAAAGGTGAGATGAGTATTGTGGGCCCAAGACCATATCATGCCGATGAAATTGAGGAGCAGCAGATGAGGTATCCGGGAACTCACAAATTCGTGATTGAAACCCAGACGGTCAAGCCAGGAATAACAGGACATTGGCAAGTAACAGGAAGAAGTAATATCAATTTTGATAAACGGATAGAAATGGATGCTCAGTATGCCAAGAAGAAATCACTTTGGACAGATATAATCATCATTCTCAGGACCCCAATCGCAATGATTAGCGGTGTCGGCGCCGTTTAATTTGTTGTATCATAAATTATGCCGATTGTAAGCGATCAACTACCCAAGATTAATTTAGAAACAGGCGCTGCCAAAGTTCCTGAAGCGGGATCAGTTTTAATTCCCAAAATAAATGTTACCCCAAATAATAATCAGGCTGTGGCTAGTAATCAGGTGGCACCTAAACCCCCCAAGGTACCAAGAGGCAAGAAAAATATTTGGTTGGTTGTGGCAGGAGTAATTGTCTTTTTCTTGGTTTATAACCTAATTTCAGGACTCTTGTTTTATCAGAAGGGAAAAAATTTTCTTGCTAGTGTTACCAAACTAGCTGATTCTGCAAAATCCCAGGATTTAGTCAAAATAAAGTCGGAGATAGCTGCTACCAAGAAATCCTTAAATAGACTTGATTCTGTCTATAAGCTAATTGCTTGGGAGAAGTTCATTCCTTTTATCGGCCCGTACATTGGAGATGTTGGTCACGGAATTGCCGCGGGACAGGCGGGACTCGATGCCGGGGAAACCGTCTTAACAGTAGCCGCACCGTACGCTGACCTTTTGGGATTAAAAGAAGGTTCGAATGTTTTGGCTGCCAAAACAGGCGCCCAGACCACGCAAGAAAGAATAGACTTTGTAGTTAAAACGATACCAGATCTTTTACCCAAAATTGACTCGATATCTGGTAAAGTCCAAATAGTTCAAGAAGAGCTTGCCGAGATTAGTGCCGATAGATACCCAGACCAGTTCCAGGGAAAGCAGGTAAAATCCCAAATAAAAAAAGTTCAGGGACTAGTCAGTGAAGCTTCCACCTTCATTGTAAATAGCAAGCCGTTTTTGGAATCTGCCCCGTACTTACTTGGAATGGACTCCCCAAGGACCTATCTTATTCTTTTTCAGAATGATAAAGAGCTTAGGCCCACAGGAGGGTTTATGACGGCTTATGCAATCATGAAGGTAGATAAAGCCAAGTTTAATCCGGTTTCAAGTAGTGATATTTATTCACTTGATGCCCAGTATAAGCCTTCGATTCCAGCCCCAGCCCCAATTGTTAAATACATCAAGGGTCCATATGTCCTCTCGCAAAATTGGAGACTTAGGGACATGAACTGGTCACCGGATTTTGCTACCAGTATGCAGAATGTTATCCCTGCAGTTAAACAAGTCGGAATTGGCACAATTGATGGAATTATCGCAGTCGATACACAACTTCTTGTAAACCTACTGGACGTGATTGGACCTATTGGCGTTCCCGGGTTTGGTAACTTTAGTACGAAAATCGACCCACAATGTAACTGTGCCCAAGTTATACACGAACTTGAAGCCTTTGCCGACGTGGAAGGGCCCATCATCTGGGATCCTCTAACCGGCAAGATTCTTCAAAGACCACCAAACTCTGATAACAGGAAGAAAATAATCGGACCTTTAATGAATTCAATTCTGGCAAACGCTTTGGGGCAGCCAAAAGATAAACTTCCGAGCTTGGTAGAGGCGGCATTTAGTTCTTTAATAGAAAAGCACGTTCTTTTTTACTTGATGGATACCAAAGTCGAAGCAGCCGTTTCTGACTTTGGAGTTGGAGGGGTAATAAGAGATTACAGTGGAGATTACCTTCATATTAATGATGCCAACTTAGGAGGACGTAAATCCAACCTTTATGCGTATGAAGAAGTTCAGCAGGACATCGAAATTTCGGGTGATGGAAGTGTAACAAAAACAGTGACAATTACATATAAAAATCCGGAGAAACAGGATGGTTGGCTTAATTCGGTTCTTCCCACTTGGGTGAGAGTTTATGTCCCTAAAGGAAGCACCCTTCTTGCTGCGGAAGGCCTTGAAGCAAAACAAGATCCCTATGAAGATTTGGGAAAAACCGTCTTTGCCGGATTCTTCCAGCTTAGGCCGGAAGGAGTAGCAAAAGTAACATTTCAATATAAACTGCCTTTTAAAGTGTCTAAGCAATACAACCTTCTTATACAAAAACAACCCGGGACCGATGGGTTTTTATATACAGTCAACTTAGGGAAACATACTGAAGAATTTTATTTAAAAGCCGACAAGGAACTAAAAATTGGAATTTAGTATAATGCGTGAATGAAGCCCCGTGCATATACTTCTGAAGGAGTTGTACTTGCAAGACGAAATTTCGGTGAAGCGGATAGAATTTTAGTTCTTTACACCAAAGATTTTGGCAAGATTAGCTTAATTGCTAAAGGGATCCGCCGCCCCAAGAGTAAGAAACGGGGGCATGTTGAAGTTTTCAATAAAGTTAGATTTCAAGCCTCTCAGGGTAGGGGACTTGACCTAATGATAGAAGCGGAGGTTATTGAGGACTTTGCTGAGATTAGAAAAAGTCTAAGAAGAATTTCCCTGGCTTATTATCTAATGGAGGTTACCGGTAGAATTACCCACGAGGGCGAGGAAAATATTAATGTTTATGATTTACTTCTTGAAACGCTTACGAAATTGAAATCAGTAAAATTGTTAAAGAAATTACGTTTGGATTTCATCACCGCTTTACTCATAACCCTCGGATACTGGCCAAGTAGTAAACCGCTTATGGCGCCTGACGAAAAGTTGGAGGAAGTCATTGAACGACAGATTTATTCCAAAAGGGTGGGTAAAAGAATGGTAGAATGATTTATATATAAGTTATGGAAGCCAAACAAAACATTCTTGCAGTTTCTGGACTTAAAGTAGAATTTGATAACCACATTATCCTGGATGATATAAGTTTTGAAGTTTCCCGCGATGATACCCTGGCAATAATTGGCCCGAATGGTGCGGGTAAGTCCGTACTTTTCAGAGCACTTCTCGGACTTATCCCTTATACCGGAAAAATTGAGTGGGCTAAGGATGCCAAAATTGGGTATGTTCCACAAAAATTAGCTGTAGCAAAAGACCTCCCCTTAACAGTAATTGAATTTCTGCATTTTAAAGAGAAAGATGGGAAAAAAATTCAGGAAGTTATTAAGTCTGTTGGTTTTTTGGAAGAAGCAGTACACATACATAATGACAAAAGAGTATTAAAAACACGTTTAGGTGACCTTTCCGGTGGAGAGCTCCAAAGAGTATTAATTGCTTATGCTCTTTTGGGTGATCCCAATATACTTCTTTTTGATGAACCAACGGCGGGAGTTGATGTATCCGGAGAGGAAACAATCTATGACCTTATTCATAAACTGCAGGCAGAAGAGGACTTAACAATTATGTTTATTTCTCACGAACTTCAAATCGTCAATCATTATGCAAATAACGTACTGTGTCTCAACAAAGAAAAGATTTGTTTTGGGCCGCCGATGGAAGCTGTCGATAAGATAACTCTAGCAAAGTTATACGGGGAGGATGTTCATTTACATAAACACTTAGAATCACACGATTTACATGAACACTAATTTATTTTATTTATTGATAGTTGGCGCATTGGTTGGAGCATCCTCTGGGTTTCTGGGGAGTTTCATGGTGCTTAAAAGGATGTCACTCGTTGGAGATGCGCTAAGCCATGTAGCCCTTCCCGGAATAGCAATTGCCCTAGCAATCGGAGTTAACCCAATGCTTGGAGCACTGGTTGCCCTTATCCTTGCTACTTTTGGAGTCTGGTATCTAAGTGAGCATTCAGAAGTTTACCCTGAAGCTTTGGTTGGAATATTTTTTACAGCCAGTCTTTCGATAGGACTACTTTTGACACCCGAGCCGGATCTACTTGAAGCACTATTCGGCAATATCGACAAAATTAATATCTTTGACGGAGCGATTGTACTTGCTGGTGCTATTGTAATATTTGTAGCTACGGCAGCTATTTCCAAAAAACTTTTACTGGGTGTAGTTTCGGAAGACCTGGCCAAGTCTCAAAAAATAGATATTAGAAAGATAAATTTGATTTATCTACTTTTGGTCGGACTGGTTGTTGCCATGGGCGTCAAATTCTTGGGCACACTTTTAACGGGGGCTATGGTTATTATTCCGGCAGTTACCGCCAAAAATATCGCCAAGAGTATTAGAAGTTTTCATATGTATTCGGTTTGTTTTGGGATTGCCTCGGCCGTAGTCGGCATTTTACTTGCCAAAAGTTTCGGAATTGCCTCAGGCCCTGCTGTGGTAATAACGTCAATAACCTTCTTTGTCGTCAGTTACATCTTCAGGCAAAAATAAGAATAAATGCATATAGTTTGAAAATAGTTGATAGCTTGCGTAAAATAGTTGAACCCATGTTTGAAATAATTTTTGATACAGAAACAAAGAAGTTTTTCGACAACATCGATGGATATGATGCCAGTAAGCTTGGCGTATCAATTACCTCGGTTTATACAAGAACTCTTGACAGTTCTTTAAAAGAGATTGAAGGCAAAATGCAGAGTTTTTGGGAGAAAGATTTTGCAGAAATGTTTAAACTCTTTGAGAAAGCCGATAGGATTATTGGCTTTAACTCCATCGGATTCGACGTTCCCGCTCTTTCACCATATCTTCCGGATTATTGGCCAAAACTAAAACATTTTGACATTCTTGCACAGATTAAAGAAGTGGCAGGCAAAAGAGTATCGCTTGATTCTCTGGCCAAAGCCACACTGGGAAGTACAAAGAATGATAACGGGGTTAATGCCATCAAGTATTGGAACGAAGGCTCTCCGGAAAGCTTGGCTAAGTTAAAAAAATATTGTGAGATGGATGTGGCCATAACCCGGGACATTTATGATCACGTACTTAAGAAGGGATTTTTGAAATACATGGATTTCTGGAATGAGGTTCGAGAAGTTAAGTTAGATTTTTCATACCCCACAGAAGATCCATCCACGGTTCAGCATAGTTTATTTTAAATGTAAAGCTATTTTTCTGCTTTCTCACTCCGCATAGCATCCTCCTTGGTTTTGTGGATCGTGCCATCCGGGTGGTGTGCCGGGGAGTATACAGTATAGAGTTTTAGTTCCTTTTCCTTCGATGCATTAATAATATTGTGGTAGTTCCCTGCGGGAACAATGATGCAGTCTCCAGATTCCCCGCTAAATTTCTCACCAGATATTTCAGCTTGCCAACTTCCTTCCTCAAATCTTAAAAATTGATCATTATCAGGATGGACTTCCATGCCTATTTCTTCACCCGGCGCCAGACTCATAAGAACAAGTTGAGAATGGGGCGCGGTGTAGATAACATGCCGGAAGTCTGTATTTGCCAGCGTATCTTTCTCTAGAGTTCCTTTATATCCTGCCATATTTATCACCCCACTTTCTATCTACATTGTATACTAATAATGCAATGAAAATTTTACTGAAACTGATACTCGTAATTGCCTATATTCCAATATTCCTTATATTTCTTGTTGCTGCCAATTTGAGGTTCCAGCTTCTAACCCCCGCTTTTTGGAATAATACCTTCGGTTCCGAGAGTGTGTATTCAAAGCTCTCCGTTTCTATTAATAAAAACCTGGAATCCCAGACAATTGCCGAGGGTGGAAAGGCAAGTGATGTAAGGGTACTAACTGAGATAATTTCGCCGGAGAATTTGAAAGACACAATTGAGAAAAACTTAAGTAATATTTTGCTATATGCAGACGGAAAAGCTAAAGAACTTATTATTTATGTGCCAGTAGATAAGATCCCCAAATCACTTCTTTCGGTGAATTTCGATAAAGTAACCGAGCAAATGAAACTTGGTGATCTCCTTAAAGAATTTAATATGTTTGGGGTCAGCCCAGAACAAATACAAATAATTTCTCATGTAGGGACATGGTCCTGGATTTTACTAGGTACTACCTTAAGCATTTTGTTTTTATTTTTATACCTGCTTTATAGTTTGACCGACCCGGGTAAAAGACTAGTTGCCAATGGATTGGCACTGACCATCTCTGGCATTATCGCATTACTTGCTACAGGAGCGGGAACAGTAATTAGAATTAATTGGGCAAAGGATTTAGCCGGCAGTTCTCTTACGGGGGATTCTTTGATCGGGATATTGGTACCCCCCGTAATTCATGGTGTCTTGGGAATTTGGTTAGTATTAGCGGCTATCTCATTTGTCTTGGGATTTATACTGTTTTTTGTCAAAAAACCGATTTATAATAAGGAAAGAAAGAAAAAATGAAATATTTCTTTGCGATTTTTACGACAGCGGTTGTAGTTTTTCTGGGTGCGACAATCTACTACAAAGGACTACCATCTTTTCCCTCGTATAATAAAAGTCCGGTTTCGACAGAAAGCGCAGTGGTAGAGGCGTCTCCTTCTCCTTCTGCCGTCCCAATAATAGTGGATGAATCAGAGGTATTGATTGCCGCGGTTAAGGCAGGTTTGGTAACCAAACATGGCACCAGTGCGGCCTTACTTAAAATCACTGTCTCAAAAATTGAGGGGGACTATGCCAAAGGTGGAGCTTCTGAGCAAGGTGGCGGCGCTATGTGGTTTGCTGCAAAGGTCAACGGCATCTGGAAACTGGTATGGGACGGCAATGGACAAATAAACTGTACCGATATTGCCCCTTACCCCGCATTTCCCAGTGCATTGATTCCGGAATGTTGGGACACGGTAACGCAAAAGATCGTTAAGAGATAAATTTATGGCTCCTGATAAATACTCCGCTACTTGGGTATCTCACTCCTCAATTTCAGAATTTCTAAAATGTCCCAGGGCCTACTACCTCAGAAATATTTACAAAAATCCCCGAACGGGACACAAAATGACAATAGTTTCGCCTCCGTTGGCTCTCGGGCAGGCTGTACACGAAGTAATTGAATCTTTGGCGGTTCTTCCTGCCCCCGAGAGATTGAAAATATCACTAGTAAAGAAACTTGACCCGGTCTGGCTAAAGATTTCCGGAAAAAAAGGAGGTTTTAAAACACACTCGGAAGAAATGTTTTATAAAGAAAGGGGAGTGCAAATGCTTATTAACCTTCAGGAAGACCCGGGACTTATTGAAAAGCCGGCTATAAAGATTAAATCCAGCATTAATCTGCCTAACTATTGGTTAAATGAAGAGGATAACATTATTCTTTGCGGCAAGATTGATTGGTTGGAATATGATGATAAAACCGATTCGGTTCATGTGATTGATTTTAAAACCGGAAAAAATGAAGAGCCCGAAGACTCACTCCAATTACCCATATACCTACTACTTGCAACCAATACGCAAAGTAAAAAAGTTTCTAAAGCTTTTTATTGGTATCTTGATCGGGATGAAGGACTTACCGAAAAAAAACTGCCGGATATAAATAAATCTTTTGAAAAAGTATATGCAGTTGCCAGAAGAATCAAACTTGCCAGACAGATAAACCATTTTAAGTGTCCCAATGGAGGATGTTTTGCATGTACCCCCTACGAAAGAATTCTAAAAGGGGATGGAGAGAAGGTTGGGGTAAGCGATACCAGACAGGATATTTATTTTCTTGAGGACTAGGTGAAACTTCATTCTATTAATTTTTTGCCGGTTGTCGATAGGGGATTTATTAAGTTATAAGTTCTTATGGGTCGAAAAGAAGATGCCGAGAGTTTGGGTGGAGCAGCGGAATTTGGAAATGACGCTAGTGATACACAGTCTTGTAATAAACTACATCATTTCATGAGGTCCGCCCATCATCAACCAAACCATATGCGTTGTCATGATTTATCCGTTATTCTGGGTCCGCAACTAGAGCAGTCTGATCCGGAAGCACGCGGCAGAATTATCGGAAACTGGGTCAGGTCCCATTTGCCCATTATTCACTCAAGGAATCACAAAGGGTAATCCTAACGGCCGATATTTTGAGAAATGAAGTTCTTAATTTCTGAAAAGTTAAAATTTCCGGCTTTCGGAGTCAAGATATATTGTCCGTCGGAGCTTTTTCCCTCCTTTAATACATTGTCGGTAGTCAGTTGAATCTGACTTATTTTATATTTCCCCGGATCTCCGAATACATTTAGTAACGTTTTAATGGTGCCTGCTGTTAAATCGGTTCTAACGATGTTTGAAAGAGTATTAATCATACTATCCAACTTCCCTGCGGATTTGAGTGAAATTAATTTATTCTCTATTCCGATAAGAACAACGAATTGTCTAAGCGACCTGCCAAAATCACTGTCGCCATGTCTTGAGCGGACAAATTTTAGTGCCCCCTCCCCATTAAGATTTACAGAGCCTTTATCAAAATGCAGGCGTTCGTATCTACAAGTAAATTGTTTTTCAAGATCAAATCCCGTGAACTGAGCCTTAAAGGAAGTAATTTGTTCCTCAGAAAAGCCACAGGTGTTATTTTCTTGCCCCTTGATGGGGTAGAACGCATCATCGTAGGCCTTGGGGTTATCTATAGTTACACTGCCAAGGTTATCGACAATTCTACTAAATCCCGAAAAATCGACCGAAACAAAATAGTTTATGGGAAGTCCCGTGACATTTAGTAGGGTGTTGCCTACATTTTGGAACCCATTCACACTAGCCTCGGCGTTTAATTTACGGTTTCCAGGAACCCAAAGATCTCTAGGAACAGAAATTAAAGCGGCACTACCCGTATTTGAGTCAACATGCACAATAATTATGCTATCGGTCAGAAGTGAACCAGAGTGCCCTGCTCCTCCGTAGCCAAGGAAAACTAAATTGAAAACGCCTTTGGGATTTGTAATGGGAGCGGGAGTAGAATCCGAATATGAGGTTGACGTAGCAGATGGCGTGGCCGTTGGTTTTTTAACAAAGACTTTTGAGAATGTTAACACCAAGTAGGTAATAGTAAAACCCAATACAAAAATGCCAAAAAGAATTAGCCCCAAAATGCTTTTCTTCATGTTGAATTTTATTATACAGGAGAGTTAATATGAATTATGAATAAACCCTTGAGGTTTGTTTTATCAATTGCAATTTGTTTATTTGCAGGTGCAATTGGAACTTTCTTCACTCTACCATCGATACCAACCTGGTACGCAACTTTAAATAAGCCAGTTTTCAATCCCCCATCTTACCTTTTTGGTCCGGTTTGGACAATTCTTTATATTTTGATGGGAATAAGCTTAGCCATTGTTTGGCAAAAGGGTCTCAAAACAAAAAAGATTCGTGACGCAATGTTTTTATTTGGAGTACAGCTTATTCTGAATGCTTTCTGGTCACCGATATTTTTTGGAGCCAAAAATATTTTTCTCGCCCTAATTATTATTATTTTTATGTGGGTATTTATTTTGAAAACAATTTTGGCTTTTAGGAAAATCAACAAAATCGCAAGTTACCTTCTTTACCCCTATATTGCCTGGGTGAGTTTTGCCACGATTTTGAATTTTTCGGTTTGGATTCTCAATCGCTAAGGGGGGTGACATAAATTGAAACTTAAGGTCGGGAAAACCGCAATTGTTTTTGGTCTTTTCATAGCATTTATGCATCTTGTCTGGATGCTTATGGTTGCCACTGGAATTGCGCAGTGGTATTTAAAATGGATATTAGGTCTGCACCTTCTCAATAACCCATTCGTAGTACTGCCGTTTAGTTTCGGTACGGCGGTAACACTTATTGTTGTTACATTTATCGTGGGTTATTTGGGCGGATGGGTATTTGCATGGATTTGGAACTATCTGCATAAAGGCCAATAATATATAATTAGGCGTATGGAATTAATGGAGAAAATAACTTCACTGGCGAAGAGGCGTGGTTTCATTTTTCAAGGTAGCGAAATATACGGTGGCTATCAGGGTTTTTGGGATTACGGTCCTCTAGGAGTTGAACTTAAAAATAACATCAAGGTGCAGTGGTGGAAGTCCATGGTTTACGAAAGAGAAGATGTAGTAGGAATGGATACGGCAATTGTAATGAACCCGCAAGTTTGGGAAAAATCGGGACATCTTAAGGCTTTTACTGACCCTTTAGTAGAATGCAAAATTTGTCACAAAAGGTTTAAGGCGGATAGCGATGACGACAAGGTTGATCATGAGAGGCAGGAAGGTAAAAAGGATATTTGGACAAGCCCGAAAACCTTTAACCTTATGACAGAAGTACTTCTTGGAACCACAGAGCCAAAAGAAAAATCATATCTTCGTGGGGAAATTACCCAAGGCGTTTTTGTGAATTTTGAAAACATAGTGGATTCAACGCGGATTAAAATTCCCTTTGGAATTGCTCAGATAGGAAAAGCTTTCAGGAATGAAATTACACCAGGAAACCTGACTTTTCGCTCTCGGGAATTTGAGCAAATGGAGCTTGAGTTTTTTGTTCGCCCTGACGAAGAAAAAAGTAAAGACACTTTTGAATTTTGGAAGGATGCCCGGAAAAAGTGGTACACAGATCTTGGAATAAACCCAGATAAACTGAGATTCCACGATCACGAACCAGAAAAGAAAGCCCACTATGCAAAATATGCGACAGATTTGGAGTACGATGCCCCCTTTGGCTGGAGTGAATTTGAAGGAATTCATCACAGGGGAGATTATGATCTGAAAAATCATGCCTTGAAATATAAAGATGAGGTTACCAATGAAGAATTCACTCCCTGGGTTATCGAAACCTCAGGAGGAGTGGACCGTGCTATGCTTTTCTTCTTAATTGATGCTTATAAAGAAGAAGGAGAAAGAGTAATTCTTAAACTAAATCCGAAACTTGCTCCTTATAAAGTTGCTGTCTTTCCACTTCTTAAAAATAAACCAGAATTGATAGAGAAAGCCAGAGAGATTTACTTCAATTTGAAGAAAGACATCAATACAGTTTGGGACGAGAGGGGGAATATCGGCAAGCGCTACTTCGCTCAGGACGAGATCGGGACCCCTTGGTGTGTAACGATCGATTTTCAGTCATTGGACGATGCCACAGTCACCGTACGCGATCGTGACACTGCCAAGCAAGAGCGGGTGAGTATTGACAAACTCCAAGAATACTTTGAAAATAAGTTAAGGTGAAAAAATTTCTTCCGTTAATATTAATTGGGTCCGGCATAATCATTCTTCTTCTGGCGGTCTTTTTTGTTGCAAAGGGTATGAAGAGCAAAACCTCTCCCTCAACTGAAACGGAAACGAAAGTAAGTGTTCTTCCTGAGTCTGAGTGGCCGGTGGTTACACTTGCCCCTACAAATAATCCACAAGTGAAAGGCTCGGATGGCCATTGGCTTAACTTTAAAGTTCAGAAGATAGACGTTCCCGGTGCAACGTCCATGGATTATTTATTGGTATATAGCACCAGTGATGGTGGACAGCAGGGAGTTCCAGGAACGGTTAAGCTTACGGGTACCGAGATAGAAAGAAAACTACTTCTCGGATCAGAGTCCTCCGGGAAATTTAAGTATGACGCCGGTGTGGAAGAGGGAACGATGACCATCACTTTTAGGGACGCAAAGGGCAAATCGATAGGCAAGTTGTCCACAGATTTCCATTTGCAGTCGGGCACCACATCACTATCGTCCGTTGACGGCAAATTTACCTACACTTTGGATAAGACAGCAACAGGGGTATTTTTCGTAACCATGCCCACATTCCTTCAGCCTGAGGCCTCAGAATATGTAGTTTGGCAAAATGGATATGGAGTTTTTGCTTCAGATGGTAAAGCCCACGCAGGTAAATTAGGTCAGTAACTTCGACATTGTGAGTTGATAGAATTTCAATTTAACTCCTTAGTGAAAACCGTGTGAAGGGTCTTGACATGACCGTGAAAATACTATTAAATGGTGTGTAGTGGTAAAAAGTGGTGACTGCCCAATCACACTATAACAATGATAATCGGATCATATTTGGGCAATATTGGCGACGGAAGACGCGTCGCAGTACCTAAAAAATTTTTAAAAGAGCTCGGAGATAAGCCTATCTTAGCCAAATGGTATGAAGATTGTTTAATTCTGGTTAGTTCGGGGTTCTGGGAAAAACTGTTTGTAAGGTTAACGGGAGGGAAAAAGGCAATTGATTTGGGCGTACGCGATATAGAACGTTTCATATTAGGAAGCGCCTACGAGACAGAACCCGATGAGCAAGGAAGAATTATCATACCGGAAATTTTGGCAGCCTATGCCAATTTGGATAAAGAAGCCATTTTTGTTGGGCTGGGAGATAGGGTAGAGATCTGGTCTAAGGTGGCCTGGGACGAAAAGGCCGGTTCTTTGGCAAAAACAACCAAGGAATACATTGAAAGTGTAAGTAGAAATGAAAAATAATTACCACGAATCGGTTTTGGTAGATGAAGTAATCGAAGCCTTGCACATTAATAAAACTCGCAAGTATATTGACGCAACTGTCGGAAACGGTGGCCACACATTGGAAATACTAAAGCAGGGTGGGCATGTTTTAGGAATAGAACTGGACCCAGAAATGCTGGCAATAGCAAGTAAAAGGCTTGCTAAGGAGATTGAAGAAGGAAAATGTAGACTTGTTAACGGAAACTTTACCGAAATTGGTACAATAGCCCAGAAAAATAACTGGGAACCGGTAGAGGGAATTCTATTTGACCTTGGAGTGACCAATATTCACTTAAAAGATCTTGAAAGAGGTTTTTCATTCGAAAACCCCGAGGCAGTTCTTGATATGAGGATTAATCCCGAGAAACAGGGGGTGAAAGCGTCAGACTTACTGAATGTTCTAAGAGAAGACCAGCTTAAGGATCTTTTTGAAGTCACACTCAATCCTGGAGCTGCAAAGTGGATCAGTGGACGTGTGATGCACTCACGAGAGGCTAAGCTAATTGCAACAGTTGGTGACATGCTAGAAGTCTCTGAAGGCCTAAGAATAGGTAAGCCGGGTATAAGGGAGGCAACATTGCCTTTTCTGGCCCTAAGAATAGCGGTTAACGGTGAACTTTCAAATTTGGAAGAAACACTACCGAAAGCTTTTAAGCTGCTCGCACCTGGCGGAAGATTGGTCGTTATAAGTTTCCATTCGGGGGAAGACGCAATAGTCAAAAACTTTTTTAAGGAAAAAATTAAGGAAGGGGCGAAGAATCTGAGTTTTAAGCCAATTTTGGCGGGAGAAGAGGAAATAAGTATAAATAGACGGGCAAGAAGCGCAAAAATGCGGGTTTTACAAAAATAGATATTAAAAAAATGAAAATCACAAAAAAATACATGTTAATAGGTTTTTTGGGAGTACTCGCGGCCTCATCGGTACTTATGACCGTGGTAAGCGCAACCTCCGGAGCCGAGGTCTCAAAACTTCAGAAAGAAGAGGCAGCTCTTGCCGATCATAAAAGATTCCTTGAGGATGCATTGGTTAGAACTTTGTCGATGAACCAGCTTCAAGAAAAAAGCGGGAGTTTGGGTTATGTAAAACCGACAAACCTGGTGTATGTAGCCCCACCCGAAGCGGTGGCCAAGCTTCCTTGATAGCAAATGGTTCTAAAAATTCGGATACTCTCCACCCTTTTTCTACTTCTTTTTGCCGCCCTTTGCATTAGACTTTTTTATTGGCAGGTAATGGAGGGAGCAAGGTTATCAGATGAGGCCAAAAACCAATATAATTCGTCAAAAACAATTTCCGCTCCGAGGGGGAATATATTAGCATCCGATGAAAGCTACTGGGTTGTTAGAACTCAAGCATGGTTGGTTTGGGCCAACCCACGGCTTATAAAAAATACTTCGCGTGAGGTAGCAAATAAACTTGCCCCATTTTTAGTCAGTGACCCGGATGACGAGGAGGCACTTCTAGTAGAAACCCAAAGACTTGAAACACTCCTGGGTAAAAGTGGCGTAAGTTGGGTAGCTCTGAAACAAAAAGTTAGTGACGATATAAAAAGAAATATTGAAGCTTTTAAAATCGAGGGCATAGGATTTGATGCGCAAGAAGCCTCATATTATCCTGAGGCCAGTAGCGCTGCACAAATCTTGGGGTTTGTTGGCAAAGATGAGAAAGGGACTGATATAGGTTACTTTGGCATCGAAGGCTATTACGACTTGCCATTAAGCGGAAAACCGGGTTTTGTTGGTGGCCAAAAAGACGCATTAGGTTCCCCAATCCTTCTAGGTGGAACTACTCAAGTTTCGGCAATTTCCGGAGTAGACCTGGAAACCAATATTGATAAAAGAATTCAGGTAGCGGTTGAGGAAGGTTTAGCCAAAGGCATAGAAAAATACGGAGCTTCGGGTGGAAGTGTCACAGTAATGGATCCAGGTAACGGAAAGGTTATGGCGATGGCCAGCTTGCCTTCGTTTGACCCTGTGAAATACTCTGAATATAACAATACTTTATTCAAAAACCCCGTAATTTCGGATTCTTTCGAGCCAGGGTCAATCCTAAAGGTTGCCGTTATGGCTGCAGGACTTGATGCCAATGTCGTTCGGCCGGACACAGCCTGTGATATATGTAGCGGGCCTTTAAAGGTTGATAAGTATTTCATTAAGACCTGGAACGATAAGTACCACCCCGATATAACCATGACTGATGTAATTGTGGACTCAGATAACGTGGGAATGTCTTTTGTTGGGCAAAAACTGGGCGCGGATACTCTATATGACTATTTACACAAATTCGGAATCGGTGAAAAAACCGGCATCGATTTGCAGGGAGAAATTGCCCCCAAACTTCGGGAAAAGGGCACATGGAATATTGTAGATCTGGCAACAGCCAGTTTCGGTCAGGGAGTTGCCGTAACCGGGATAGAAATGGTCAGGGCGGTAGCAGCGATTGCAAATGGAGGCTATTTGGTTACACCTAAGGTAGTTGGTGGCATTCGGAGTGACGGATGGGAAGAAGAGGTTAAATCTACCCCCCCGACCCGAATTATTAGTCAACGTGCTGCAAAAGAAACCACCCAAATGATGGTTGAGGCTGCAGAAAGAGGGGAAGCAAAATGGGCCAGAATTCCAGGATTTAAAGTAGCGGGAAAAACCGGTACGGCTCAAATCCCTGTTGCAGGGCATTATGATGACACAAACACAATCCATTCCTTTATTGGTTTTGCACCTGCAGATAACCCAAAGTTTGTAATGCTTGTTACGCTTGGCTCGCCACAATCGTCTCCCTGGGCGGCAGAAACCGCAGCGCCCCTCTGGTACTCAATTGCAAAAGACCTTTTCCCTTATTTGGGTGTTCAGCCCAGTCAGTGATACAATACTATCTAATAAATGTCGAAATTTATAGTCACGGGGGGCAGAAAGCTTGAGGGAACCATTAAACTTTCTGGCAACAAAAACGCCGCTCTGAAGCTTATTCCCGCCGCCCTTTTGGCTGATTCCCCAACAACCTTAACAAACGTTCCCGATATATCTGATGTTACGGTCATGCTTGACCTTATTACAAAGCTTGGAGTTAAGGTAAAGCGAGAGGACCATTCAGTGACAATTGACCCGACAGGCTTGACTTCATACGATCTTGACCCGGACCTTTCTAGTAAATTTAGAGCCTCTGTTGTTTTGGCAGCTCCACTTCTGGTCCGTTTTGGCAAAGCTGTTGTCACCCCGCCCGGAGGAGATCAAATAGGGGAAAGACTTCTTGATACGCATTTTGCCATGATGCAGAAAATGGGGGTAGCCATAAGGCGTGAAGACGGAAGGTTCTTTCTGGATTGGAAGGAGAAAAAGGCAGTAGATTTATTCCTCGATGAGCCTTCAGTAACAGCCACAGAAATGGGTCTAATGATGGCCTCTGCAATTCCGCAAAAGGTAAAAATTGACGATGCCGCTACCGAACCTCACGTTGCCGACTTAGCTAACTTTTTAGTTAAAATGGGAGCAAAAATTGACGGCATCGGTTCGAATGTTTTGAATATTTCTGGAGGAAAGCTTAAGGGAACGGAACACAAAGTTTGCCCGGACCATATTGAAGGAGGCACTTTCGCAATTGCGGCGGCCATAACAGGTGGCAAAGTGATAATTGAAGACTTTAAGGTTCAGGAATGTCACATGATCTTAAACTATCTTTCCTATATGGGGGTGAACTTTAAAATTTCAGATAACTCTCTTACTGTTCTGCCGTCAAAGCTGATTTCCTCACGGGGGAAGTTCCAAACCAGGCCCTGGCCGGGTTTTCCCACGGATCTTATGAGTCCTTTTATTGTTCTTGCAACTCAGACCGAAGGAACTGTGGTTTGCCATGACTGGATGTATGAGTGGAGAATGTTTTTTGTCGATGATTTGATTTCAATGGGTGCCAAGATATTTATAGCTGACCCCCATAGGGTTATAGTTAGCGGACCAACTCCACTTTTGAGCGATAGACTTTTTTGTAAAGACATTAGAGCTGGAATTTCGGTTATTTTAGCTGCCCTAGCTGCCAGTGGGAGAAGCGAGATTGAAAATGTAGAGGTTGTGGCAAGAGGATACGAAAAAATTGACGAAAGACTAAAATCCCTCGGGGCGGAAATAACTGCCAGAGGCGAAAATGATTGTGAAAAATAAATATAGGGAAAAGATTGTTACCTTCGGTGGAAAAACCGGACATTTTCAACTTCTAAACGGTCTCAAGAAATATAACGACACATCCTTAATTACTGCTGTTGTGGGAACATGGGATAGTGGTGGTAGTTCCGGGATACTTCGAAGTGAGCTGGGGGTTTTGCCGCCGGGAGATATCAGGGCTTGCCTTTTAGCACTAATGGAGGACGACGAGCAGCAAAAAGTTGCGCAAAGGCTTTTTGACGATAGGTTAAAGGAGGTGTCCGGGCCCCTGAAAGGCCACTCATTTGGCAACTTGGTAGGGGTTAGGTTAGACCACATTTTTCATGGTCAGGATAGAGGAACCGATGCTGAACGGGAACTTTTCAGAATCAAGGCTGAGGTTCTACCTGCAACTTTGACTGACCTGCATTTGGTTGGAATGACCAAAAAAGGAATCGAAATAGACGGAGAAGCAAACATTGATAATCGTTGCGAAAAACCAAATTTTGAGCCTAAAGACAGGATTATGAGAATATATTTTACTACCCATGCAGATAGTAACCCCAGAGTACTTGAGGCAATTAGAAAGGCTGACAAAATAGTTTTTGCTCCGGGAGATCTTTACACAAGCGTTTTACCCCACTTACTGATTGATGGCGTTGCCGAGGCAATCATAAAATCGAAGGCAAAAGTATATTTCGTTCTAAATTTGATAGAAAAAGAGGGAGAAACTGATTATTTTAAAGCCTCTGATTTTGTAAAGGCTTTTAATTTTTACCTGGGGGATCCTAAGAGACTTGATTTCTTGATAGCTAATAATAAAAAGTTTGAACACGAAGTCGTAAAAGTTTATGAAGGTGAGAAAAAGAAAGCGATTGTGCTTGATGGGGCATCATGCAAGAAAGTAGCACCGAAGCTTAAAATAATAAAGGCCAATCTCGGTGAATACCTAATTAAGGATCACCTTCTCAGACACAATTCTGAAAATCTAGCACTATCGATACTCAAAAACGGTTAACTTTTGTATGTCATAACCACTTCGCCGTATTCTTCTTTCGCGGGGATTACTTTAAAGCCAAAGCGCCGATAAAGTTTTAAAGCTCGGGCATTACCCTTGGCCGTCTTAAGCCAAAAACTCGGTTTCTTGTGATTTTTGCTGAAGTTATCGATGACAAGCTCCATAAATTTTTTAGATAGCCCCTTTCCTCTTGCTGGGGGATAGACCCTGATTGCGAACGTAAATTTGTAGTTTTTGAAAGGCTTTTTGCCAAACCAGATAATTCCGGCAAGCCCCCCGTTTCTACTAACCAAGGTATAGATGGTTTTTCCCCTCTTTTCCCACGAGGAGAATGATTTTTTACTTTTAAAACGATCAAAATCATGTGTTTGGGTTCGAATAAGCCTATCTCTTTTAGTAAATGCCAGGAGTTGAGTAATGCGCTCAGGGGTAATTCCCCTCAAAACCGACAACTTTGTGTGGGTCTTTGGGAAACTAAGGACAGCAACGAATTTTTTGACATAATCTTTTGCATCAACATTTGATTTGGCCTCATATACCACGGCGCTTCGGATTATGGGAAACTTATTTTTGAATCTACCTGACCTAACCCAAACAGTAATTGTACGGGGAGACTCCTTAAGGGCTTCGACCAGATTATCCGCCCGCTTGCCGATTACAAAAACCGGTTTATTTAGCTTCATTTTGGTATAATATACCACAGATGGCCAAAAATCTTGAAGATTTACTTAAAAGCCTGGGTACATTCAAAGGAATTACGGCTGACTCCCGTGAGGCTAAGCAAGGCTACATATTCGTAGCAGTTGACGGACTCACAAGTGACGGGCACAAATTTATCCCCCAGGCAGTAAAAAATGGGGCGAGTATTGTGGTTGGAGAGAGAGACTTGGCGGGTAGCGTTGACAATTACATTAAAGTGCCTGATTCCCGAGTAGCTTTAGGTAGGCTCGCATCAGAGTATTACGGAAAGCCTTCCGAAAAGCTCAAAATAGTTGGAGTCACAGGCACAAAAGGAAAAACGACTACGGCCCACATTATTCACCATATATTAACCAAGCTTGGTAAAAAAGTAGGCATTCTTTCCTCGATCTCTGTACCCGGCCTTCATGTCACAAGCCCCGATGTTATGTTTCTTCATAAGTCACTTAAAGAATTTGTAGATAAAGGCTACGAATACGCTGTTATCGAAGTGAGCTCTCATGGAATTGATCAAAAAAGGATCGCAGGGGTTAAGTTTGATGTAGGAGTATTAACCAATGTTGCACCAGAGCATCTGGATTACCACAAAACTTTTGGTGAGTACAAAAAGGTCAAAATGTCATTTATTAACTCTGCCAAGCACAAAGTTATAACCCCGAGGAGTACCGACATCAAAGTACTTCCGGGGGTATATAATAACCTGAACGTTGAGGCGGCAGTTATGGCTGTAGAAAAATTAGGCATAGACAGAAATAAAGCGATCCAGGCGGTGAAATCCTTCGAACTGCCTGAGGGTAGACTCACCGAGATTCCAAATAAATTAGGATTAAAGGTTTATATCGACTTTGCTCATACACCCGATTCATTGGAAGCAGTTTTGACACACCTTAAATCCGAGACTAGGGGGGAACTGTACTCTGTTTTCGGTTGTGCTGGTGAGAGGGATACCAAAAAGCGTTTCAAGATGGGTAAGGTGTCAGTAAAATTAGCGGATATCTCGGTATTTACAGCCGAAGATCCGAGAAGTGAAAATATTTTTACAATCTTAGGAAAAATGGCAGATGGCGCCAGAAGCGTAGGTGGTAAAGAGAATGAAGATTTCTTTAGAATTCCAGAAAGAGCAGAGGCAATAGCTTTTACGATTTCTCGGGCAAAACCTGGAGATACGATCGCAATATTAGGAAAAGGTCACGAAAAGAGTATGGCCTATGCCAGTTACGAGCATCCTTGGAGTGACCGAGTGATCATTACTGATTTACTTAACCCAAAAGACGACATTTCCACAATAGTTCTAGCTGCGGGTATGGGAACGAGAATGAAATCTCAAAGCCCTAAGGTTCTTAGGGAAATTTGTGGTAGACCAATGATTTCCTACACTTTGGAAAATCTTAGAAGGGCTGGAATAGCCGATATTACCGTAGTGGTTATGTTCAAGAAAAATCTTGTGATGAAAGAGATCGGACAATCGGTAAAATATGCCCTTCAAAGGAGGGTGAAAGGCGGAACTGCAGACGCGGCCAAAGCTGGGCTTCCATTGATTTCGGAAGAATCAAAGATATTGATGGTTATTAACGGTGATGATAGTGCCTTTTACAAACCTGAAACGATAGAAAAAATAATAGAAATTCATAGAGAGAGAGAAAGAAAATTAACCTTTGTATCATTAATTAAAGAAAACCCGACCGGTCTGGGAAGGGTTATCAGGGGGGCAGACGGGTTAATTACAAAAATTGTCGAGGAGAAAGACGCAATCGAAGATGAAAGAAAAATAAAAGAAATAAATGACGGACTTTATGTTTTTGAAAAAGATTGGTTTATCCAAAACATTGGCAAGGTTAAAAAGGGTCCACAGGGCGAGTATTACCTGGTAGATTTGATTAAAGTAGCGATTGATCAGGGTGATAGAATGGCAACTTACACATTACCCAATGACGATGAATGGCAAGGAGTTAACACCCCGGAACAGCTTGAAGAAGCGAACCGAAAGATGGCAGGAAGGCTAAAGATTGATGAAGAAAAATAAAAAAGTTCATTTCATGGGTGTTGGCGGAAGCGGGATGGCGGGAATATCATTCCTTGCCTCCAAAATGGGTTATGAAGTGACGGGATGTGATTTGGAGGAATCCACGGCATACTCCGATAAGTTTTCTCATGGGCACTCACCCGATCATTTAAAGGACATCGATTTACTGGTTATTACCCCTGCTGTTTATTTTCAAAAAAACAAAGACCCTGAGCTTATCGAGGGGGAGAAAAGAGGGATTGTTCTGACCTGGCAGGAATTTTTGGGAAAATATTTACATAAAGGTAAAAAAGTAATCTGTGTTGCGGGAGCGCACGGGAAATCAACAACTACAGCAATGGCCGGAAAACTTCTGGCCGATGCTGGGCTTGATCCCCTGGTAAACCTGGGAGCTAATTATATGGATTGGCAGGGTGGTGCAAGATTTGGCAAAGGAGAATACTTTATCTCTGAGGCGGATGAGTTTTTTGATAATTTTTTAAACTATCACCCGGAAATAATAATCTTGAATAATATTGAGTTTGATCATCCTGATTATTTCAAATCCGAAAAACAAATATTTGATAGTTACAAAAAATTCATAAGGAATCTGGTTGGGGAAAAAGTGTTGATAGTAAATAAAGATTCCCAGGGAGTTCAAAAACTGCTTGAGGGAATCGATACGGCTGGAATAAAAATCATCAAATACTCACTCAAAGATGGAAAAAAAGGTCTACATCTTAAAGTGATGGGTCGGCACAATATTGCCAATGCTTTAGGGGTGATTGCTTTAGGAGAATATCTGAAAATTGGGAAAAAAGAGATTATTAAATCACTTGAAAGCTTTGCAGGCATTGGGCGAAGGATGGAGTTGGTTTCGGGGAAAAATAACATTCTAGTTTATGATGATTATGCCCACCACCCAACGGCAATTGCTACAACTCTTCAGGGGCTCAGAGAACACTATCCAAATAGTCGAATTTGGGCAGTTTACGAAGCTCATTCATATTCTAGAACGAAAGCCCTCCTTTCAAAATATAGAGGAGTCTTTGATTCGGCGGATAAAGTCATTATCGGACCTATTTTTAAAGCCCGGGATACAGAAACTTTCGGAATCAGCGAGGAATCGATAGCCGCGGCGTCAAATCAGAAAGATACCGTTTGCTTTGGCAAGGCTAATGCGATGTTTGTGTTTCTAGAGAAAAATTTAAAAGCTAAAGATGTGGTTCTGGTAATGGGGGCGGGCAAAAGTTACCTTTGGACCAAAGAAATTGCCAAAATACATAAACCGAATATTGAAATAAAGGAAAATGTTGGTTTGAAAGGGTTGACAACTTTTAAAATCGGAGGAAAGGCAAAATATTATGCCGAAATTAATAATGAAGAGGAGGTTTTGGAAGTTTCTAAATTCGCCAGAGAAAATAACCTAAGAACATTTATTCTCGGTGGCGGGAGCGACGTTTTAATAAGCGATAGGGGTTTTGGTGGGATAGTCATAAAATTCACTGGGGCTAGTATTAAAATTCAAAAGAATATTATTACGGCCGAAGCAGGTCTTTTGTGGGATAAATTGGTTGAATGTTCGATTGAAAATAATCTTGAGGGGATGGAGTGTATGTCCGGAATCCCCGGAACAGTCGGTGCCTCACCAGTTCAAAATATTGGTGCTTTCGGACAGGAGGTTAAGGATGTTTTATTAAGTCTCAGGGTATTTGAATTTGAATCTGGAAAATTCAAAACATTTTCAAATAAAGATTGTCGGTTTGATTACAGGGATAGTTTTTTCAAAAGACCGGAAAATTGGCAGAAATATTTAATTACATCAGCCACCTTTAAACTAAATGAAAATGTCGATCCTAAAGTTATCTACGAATCGCTTTCAAATTATTTGAAAGATAATAATATTACAGATCCTTCACTGAAAGATATTAGGCATGCAGTTCTTAAGTTAAGGAAAGAAAAATTAGAAGACCCCAAAGATAAAGGGAATGCTGGGTCATTTTTCAAAAACCCTGTTGTAGATAGCCCGATTCCAGGGATTCCCAGTTATCCATTTGGGAAAAAGCACAAACTATTTGCCGGTTGGTTGATTGATAAGGCCGGGTGGAAGGGTAAGGTCTTTGATGGAGCCGGAGTTTCATCTAAAAACGCACTCTTTCTAATTAATAGATCAGGCAGTGCCAGCTCAGATGGTGTCTTAAAACTGTTTCGAATGATAACCAACGATGTAAAAGAGAAATTTGGAATAAAGCTTGAGCCTGAAGTTCAATTTATCGGGTTTGACAGAAAAGTTGCCATATTGGGGTATGGCCTAGAAGGACAGGATGCCGAGAAGTATTTTAAAGGACTTGGTGATGAGGTTACCGTACTTGATAGAAAGTTTGACGAAAACTACCTCAAGAACCTGAATCGCTTTGATATTATTGTCCGTTCCCCAGGAGTTTACAGATATTTGCCGGAGATTGTAAAAGCGGAAAAAAATGGAGTTGAGGTAACATCAGCCCTAAAGATATTTTTTGAAAAATGCCCGGCGAAAATAATAGGAATAACGGGAACGAAAGGAAAAGGAACAACCTCGAGCATAACCTATGAAATTCTTAAAAACGCCGGAAAAGATGTTTATCTGGTTGGAAACATCGGTAAACCCTATTTGGAACTTCTCCCAATATTAACGAAAGATAGTTTTGTGGTAATGGAGTTATCATCTTTTCAGTTAATTGATCTGACTAAAAGCCCCCATATTGCAGTAGTTTTAAATATAACCCTAGACCATATGGATTGGCATAAAGACAAAGAGGAGTATATCAATGCGAAAAAGAATATCGTCAGACATCAGTTGATATCCGATTGGGCTGTCCTAAACGAGGAGTATGAAATACCCAAAAGTTTCGCAAAACTCACAAAGGCTCAGATAAAGAATTTTTCAAAAAGCTCCCTCGGACAAAAGTATAAAGATAATCTGCTGCTCCGTGGGGAACACAATCTTGAAAATATTTCGGCAGCTGTCACGGCTGCGAAGATATTGGGTATTAAGGAAAGTTTGATCCTTAAGACTGTAAGGGGATTTAAGGGACTGGAACACAGACTCGAATTGGTCGACACGATTGGAGATATGGCTTTTTATAACGATTCTTTTGCAACGGGTCCCCAGCCAACAATAGCCGCCATTAAATCATTCACCGAGCCGGAAACTCTAATTCTAGGGGGGAGTGATAAGGGTCTGAATTATAAAGAACTGGGTGAAATTATAAAGAAAAAATCAAATATCAAAAATATCTTACTGATTGGTACAACGGCAAATAAGATAAAAGAATCTATTAAGGAGAAAGAATCAGGATTTAAGATTTATGATTTGGGATATGCTCCAATGAAGGAAATTGTGGAGAAAGCATATGAAGTTTCAGGAAAAGGAAGTGTTGTTATATTATCACCAGCATCGGCGTCATTTGACATGTTCAAAAACTACAAGGATAGAGGTAATCAATTTAAGGAAGCTGTAAAATCACTTCATGTATAAAACCTGGATTGAAATTTCTCGAAGTGCCCTCTTCCATAATCTGCAAGTTTTTCGAAAAAGCGTTGGAAAAAATGTAAAGATAGCAGCAGTTGTTAAGGCTAACGCCTACGGACACGGACTTGCCGAGATAGTCCCAATTATAAGAAATAAGGTGGATGTATTCGCTGTTGATAACATTGATGAGGCGCTTATAATTCGGAAAATTGACGCCTCGGTCCCAGTTTTAATTCTCGGATATATACCCCTATCTGAACTTTCGACACCAATTGAGGACGATGTTTCATTTGTCGTTTACAACATGGATACAATAAGGAAAATCGTATCACTTCAATTGAAAAACACCGCAAAAATTCACTTAAAAATCGAGACAGGTTTAAATAGACAGGGCATTGAAAACAAAGACTTACTTAAGTTTCTTCGGTTTATCGGGAGTCATAAGGACAAATTTATATTGGAGGGCGTTTCAACTCATTTTGCCAATATTGAAGACACCCTTGATCCGACGTTTGCCAAAACACAGCTTAATGAATTTAAGAAAGCGATAAAAATTATTAAAAAGGAAGGTTTTAATCCTTCCCTGATCCATTCCGCGGCCTCAGCGGGGACGCTTCTATATCCCGAAACACGTTTTTCGATGGTGAGGGTTGGCTTTGGCATTTATGGATGGTGGTCTTCGCTCGAAACGAGAGTTTCTCTTTTGGCCCGCAAGAAAAACTTGGTATTAAAACCCGTCCTGACATGGAAAAGTGTAGTTGCCCAACTTAAAAATCTTAAAGTTGGTGAGTCTGTGAGCTATGGTCGAACCTGGTTTGCAACAAGGAAAACGAAAATTGCAGTTATTCCGGTTGGCTACTCGGAAGGGTATGACAGAAAACTTTCAAATATCGGCAGGGTCATAATTAATGGGATCTATGCGAATGTTGTTGGTAGAGTAGCGATGAATATGGTTATGGTTGATGTTACGGATGTTAAAAACGTTAAACTTGAGGATGAGGTTGCCCTACTTGGCAATATGGACAATTTAAAAATTTCTGCCGACGAGATAGCTAAAAAAATTGGTACAATCAATTATGAAGTTGTGGCGCGTCTTAGTCCTTTTATTCCACGTATAACCGTAAAATGAAAACGATTAATTCTGTAGTCAGATGGTGGGTTACACCGAAGCTTCCGCCTGAGGATATTTTTGCTGCACATAACTTCATATCGCAGTGGCTAGTTCATCCAGTCAAGAGGCGTTTGGCACGTTGGTATCTGAGGCTATTACAAAAATATAGGGCTATTAAAGTTATTGGGGTAACCGGGAGTACGGGTAAAACAACCACGACAGAGATGTTGGGCCAAATATTAAGTACACACGGAAAAACAGTTTGGTCGCGTGAAGGAGTTGACCCTGTCTATAACATACCAAATACGATACTTAGGGTTTCCTGGGGTACAAAATACTTAATTCTTGAAATGTCCGTCGAGTATTTTAATGAGATGGATTATTATCTTTGGTTAGCTAAGCCGGATGTAGGAATTGTTACAAATATCGCAACCACACACACTGAGTTCTTAAAGAATCTAGAAGGCATAGCCTCAGAAAAAGGAAAACTCATAAGATCACTACCAGCGGAAGGAACTGCTGTTTTAAACATTGAGGACGCGAACGTAAAAGCCTTGGCCAAATTAGCTGATGCCAAAGTATGTTGGTACGGCAGAGGAAGCAATATCTATGCAAAAGAAGTAAGCCTCAATAAGAATCTGAGTACTTCCTTTACTCTCGTTAATAGATCGGATAAGAAAAGTGTTCACATAAACGCTTTCGGAAAACAATTTGTAGCTAATGCGGTGGCGGCTTCTGCTGCAGCAGTATCTTTAGGGCTTGACCTAGAAAGTATAGCTCGGGGTGTTGAGAGGTTCAGACTCTGTAAACATAGATTAAACATAATAGTAAGTAGGAAGTACGGAACGATTTTAGATGATACGTATAACAGTAACCCCAAAGCAGCCGGTGAATCACTGGCTACATTTAACAGTCTTGCAGGAGCAAAAACCAAAATTGCCATCATAGGGGATATGCTTGAACTTGGAAGATTTGAAGAACCTTCACATAGGGAATTGGGGAAAAAGATCGGAATAATGAATTTTGATTATCTTGTAGGTGTGGGTGATGCTTCAAAATTCGTGGTTGAAGAAGCGGCTAAAGTTATGGGTCCCGATAAGTGTTTTTTAACAGCGAAAGAATCTGAAGCACTCCCAATTGTCATGCCATTATTGAATAAAAACTCTGTGCTTTTTGTCAAAGGTTCAAGATCAATCCATCTTGATAAGCTGGTGGACTCACTCATCTGATTGTCACCTCTTTCACGCAAGGATATAATCTAGATAGTATATATGACTAACTTTTTACCCCTGGCTCTGGGGCTCATGATTTTCTCGTTTCTGATCTCTTTTGTTCTGATAGTTCCCTTTATTGACCTTCTTTATAAACTAAAGCTGACCAGGAAACGCGAGGCTCCGAAAACCGGTAAAGTTCCCCTTTTTGATAAATTGCACGACATCAAAGCTGGCACTCCTGTGGGTGGTGGAGTACTTTTAATAGCCTTAACCTCAATATTATTTGCCATTATATTTCCGATTTCTTCATACCTGGGCCTTTTTATTACCAGTTCTTTTCCCCTAAGAGCTGAGCTTTTCATTATATTTTTTACATTTATTTCTTTTGGTCTTTTGGGCCTTTCGGACGATTTACTAAAAATCTTTGGCCAACCAACAAAGGGAGTACTGGGACTGTGGTTTGGGTTAAGGCGTAAGCATAAGTTAATTTTACAGTGCATTCTTGCGCTTTTTATTGGTTTTTTCATTTACAAATATCTAGGTATTCAAATAATAAATATCCCGATTGTCAATTTAGTTATAAATCTGGGAGCCTGGTACATACCCTTTGCTGCTTTTGTTATCGTAGCCTTTACAAATGCATTCAATATTACCGACGGACTCGACGGCCTTTCGGCGGGACTACTGGTTATTTGTTTACTTGCGTTTGAGATAATCGCGGCGGGGAACCTTGATACACCCCTTTCTCTTTTTATGTCTTTGTGGGTTGGGGGACTGATTGCGTTTTTATACTTCAACGTTTGGCCAGCGAGAATCTTTTTGGGAGATGCCGGAGCATTATCATTCGGAGCGATGCTTGGGGTTATTGGGCTTATTACCGGAAAAATTATCGCGTTCGTTGTTATTGGTGGAGTTTTTGTAGTTGAGGTAGCTACCTCCGCCATCCAAATGTTTGGCTGGAAATATTTAAAGAGGCCGATTTTTCCCCTGGCTCCAATTCATCACACACTACTGGCAAGGGGATGGCAGGAGCCAAAAATTGTAATGAGGGCATGGATGTTGGGTCTTCTTCTTGCGATATTCGGTCTTTGGCTGGCTACAATCTAATAGAAAGTGCGTGTGAGAAATCTAAAATCAAAATTATCCAAGCAAAAAAAATCAGTTGATAAAAGATTGCTGTTTTTAGTTCTTTCCTTTGTTGCAATTGGTTTGATCGCTGTTGCTGATGCCTCAGCTCCTCAGGCATTGAATAACTTTGGCGATAAATTCTTCCTTTTCAAACAGCAGCTTAGCTGGGCCGGGATAGGCCTTGTGGCACTTTTTATTACTTCAAATATTAAGTACACATTTTGGGAGAAATTTGCCACACCAATATTTTTCATTTCTTTAATCTTTTTACTGGTTGTTCTTTTGCCACACTTGGGCTTTTCAGCTTTAGGGGCAAGGCGTTGGCTGTTTCTGGGACCGATTAATTTTCAGCCTTCTGAGGTTGTAAAGTTTGCAATCTGTGTATATTTTGCCAAATTGGCCTCCAAGGATAAAAAAGCCCTTGCCTATTTCATTCCACTCGCCTTGGTCATTACACTAATTATGCTTCAGCCGGATTTGGGAACCACTTTGATAGTTACGGTAATTGCCCTTTCTCAGATTTTTGTTTCCGGAATAAATCTTTGGTACCTATTAGGAGCGGGAATGGTAGGACTTTTGGTTGGAATTCCCGCAATCCTTCTTTCTTCTTATAGAAAAGAAAGACTCTTAACTTTCCTACAAATAACTCAGGACCCATTGGGGAATTCATACCATATGCGACAAATTCTAATGGGGCTTGGGTCGGGTGGAATATTCGGCGTGGGTCTTGGAGCTTCACGCCAAAAATACTCTTTTCTACCTGAAGCTTCCACCGATTCGATTTTTGCAGTTATTGCAGAAGAGCTTGGCCTTATCGGCGGGCTAGTTATAATCACCCTTTTTATATATTTTGTTATAAGAACACTTAAACTGGCCCGGAATGCCCCTGATACTTTTTCTAAAACCCTGGCAATTGGTATTGCCACATGGATTGGGGGACAAGCGTTTTTAAATATTGCTTCGATGGTTGCTCTGGTCCCATTAACCGGTATTCCCCTTCCTTTCATCTCCTACGGCGGCAGCAGTTTAGTGATGATCTTGGTTGCTTGCGGTATACTTCTTAATATATCCAAGTTTGCGGTGGTGGAGGCGGAACATGGGACATTCAAAAGAAAAGGAAGATAGGGTAGTATTTACTGGAGGCCACGCGGCCACAACCGCGGTTGCTGTTATAGAAGAAATAAAATCCCAGGGCTTGGGTTGGAAGATTTATTGGATTGGGGTTAAAAATGCTATCGAAGGCAAGAAGGTCATAACCCTGGAGTCTGAGGTGCTTCCTAAGCTTGGGGTAAAGTTTTTTCCTTTAATAACCGGCAGGGTTCAAAGACGCTTTACCATTTGGACCATTCCCTCGATACTTAAAATCCCTGTCGGGGTAGTTCAGGCATTTTACTACTTAATTAAAATTCGTCCCTGCGTGGTCCTTTCTTTTGGAGGATTTGCCTCTTTCCCGGTGGTACTGGCCGCCAAAACCATGAAAATCCCCGTGGTTATCCATGAACAAACCTCGACTATAGGCAGAGCCAACCTCCTTTCGGCAAAATTCGCATCGATTATTGCCGTTTCCAGAAAAGAAAGCATTAAATATTACCCAACCGCTAAATTTGAACTGACGGGAAACCCCGTGATGAAAGAAATTACACGGGTTAAATCCAGCCTGAAGTTAAAAGATCCTCCCGTGATATTGATTACCGGTGGTTCCCGGGGTTCCCAAACGATTAATGATGCCGTGGAAAAAATATTAAAAAAGCTTTTGTCAAAATATAAGGTCATTCACCAAACAGGAGGACTGGACTACCCCAAATTCTCCAACATAAGACAGAAACTTCCCCAAGCATCAAGAGATAACTATCAGCTTTTTTCCCGGGTCAATCCGCTTGAAGTGCATACCATATACGCTAAGTGTGACATAGTTGTTGCAAGAGCCGGTGCCAATACGGTTTCTGAAATTATGACAGTTAAACGCCCCGCAATACTAATTCCTCTTGGCATAAGTTACCTGAATGAACAGACAAAGAATGCGGAAGTTGCCAGAAATTGGGGGGTAGCCAAAATCATTCAGCAGAAGGACCTGACCCCCGAAATGCTATTAAAAAATATTGAAAATTTGATCACCGACCACCCCACGATTATTCAGAAAATAAAATCTAAGGAAAGTCCAGACCTACATGCTTCAAGAAAACTATTACAAATACTAAAAAGGTATGTAAAGTGAAAAAAATAATTACGATTGTTGGCATTATACTTTTGTCTGGCTCCTTAATCATTACGCCACTTCTTATTAAGGTGAAAGTTGATTGTAAGAGCCAGTATGTTGAGTGCCCGCAGCAAATTACAGATAAACTGAATTTATTTAATGGGAAAAGCTTGTTTTCCGCGAAAAAGGGGATAAGGAAAATCCTGAAACCTGAATATATTATTTCTGACTATTCGCTCCAGTTTAAAATCCCCAATATTCTACGAGTGGAACTTTTGGTAAAAAAGGCTGTTGCTGCTTTTACGAGCAGTAAGTCTGACACGCTTGACCTGGTTGATAATGAAGGGAAAGTTCTTTCAACGGTGCAAAATTCCGCACTACCGACGATTAGCATTGAGGAAGATTTACCGACCCCGGGACAAAGCGTTTCTGCGGCTAATCTCTTTGCACTTAATTTGGCTAGTGGGATCTACCAAATGTATCAAGTGGGGCAATCACATATTCAGGACGGAAGTTTGCTTGTTGAACTTCCAGGCCAAATCAGAGTAATATTTCCTTTAGACGGGGATAGTGAGATTTTACTCGGTTCCCTAAGATTGATCTATTCAAAGATTAAAGAAGATGGTAATCTTGCAGGGTATTCACAAATAGACTTGCGTTTTAAAAATCCGGTACTAAGATGACAAAGATGAGTAAATCGAAAATTATAGCTGCAATTGATATAGGTTCCAGCAAGATTGCTACACTTATTAGTCAGGTTTCGGTTGATCCAGTAACTACCGAGACATCTATCAATGTAGTAGGCGCAGCTTCTTCAGAATCTCATGGTATTAAAAAAGGACAGATAGTTGACATTGAGGAGGCGGTTGAGGCAACCATATCTTCCGTTGAGGCTGCAGAAAGAATGGCGGGCTACAATCTTGAAAGCGTCCACATCGCTTTGGGAGGCGCCCATATTCATTCACAAAATTCTCATGGGGTTGTTGCAGTTTCTGACCCTAGTGGTGAAATAAACCAAAATGATATCGATCGGGCAGTTGAGGCAGCTTCCGCCATATCTCTTCCCACCTCCCGTGAGGCAATACATGTTCTTCCGAGAGAATTTATTGTGGACGGGGAAGCGGGAGTCAGGGACGCTGTCGGAATGAGCGGGGTAAGACTTGAGGTTGACACCCACATTATTTCAGCAGCCTCAGCTGCAGTAAAAAATATCAGAAAGGCGGTTAACGAGGTTGGAGTACAGATTGAAGATTTGGTTTTTTCGGGCTTAGCATCCGCCGAAAGCGTATTATCTCCAACAGAGAAAGAGTTGGGGTGCGTTCTTATTGATATCGGGGGCGGTACCACCTCGATAGCTGCATTTATCGATGGAAGTTTGGCATATTCGGGAGTAATCCCCGTTGGAGCCAAGAATGTTACTAATGATTTGGCAATCGGGCTTAGGGTTTCACTAGAAGTTGCTGAAAAAATTAAAATTGCCCTTTCTAGTAAAAAGCAAAAAGATGAGGGGGAGGGAGACGAAATGGATTTGGAAAGATTGGGGATTTCCGAGATTAAAAAGATTTCTAAAAAAACTCTTCTGGAAGGAATAATTAGACCTCGATTAAATGAAATATTCACAATGGTACGAATTGAACTGGAAAGAGAAGGCATTGCCAATAGGGTCCCTTCGGGAGCTGTGATTACAGGTGGCGGGTCAGAAACCGCCGGCGTTACCGATTCTGCCAAGCGCATGCTTTCACTTCCCGTTAGGATAGGAGTTCCGGGAGGGGTGGGAGGTCTGGTTGATGACATAATGATGCCATCATTTGCAACAGCCATAGGACTTCTTATTTACGGGGCTCGCGAAATACCAAACGAGAACTTGACAAGCTTTGCAAAAAAGATGAAACTACCTTCAGTTGGAATATTTGGAAAATTAATTGATAACATAAAAAATCTTTTGCCTTGAGTTTTTCTTCTGCCCAGGATACAATGCTGCCACGAGTAAATAATATATATGGGTCTTGTGAAACCTGATTCCGCGAGAGTTGCCAAAATTAAAGTGATTGGCGTGGGTGGAGGCGGAGGAAACGCAGTTTCTTCAATGATAGAGTCCGGACTGGTTAATGGTGTAGAGTTTATTGCAGTAAACACAGATGCCCAAGTTCTTCTTAATAGTAAAGCCCCGACAAAACTTCAAATTGGTGAGAAATTAACCAAAGGGTTAGGAGTCGGAGGGGATCCCGAAATTGGCCGTCAGGCGGCAGAAGAGTCCGTAGAGAAACTCAAAGAACTTTTAATCGATTCCGACATGGTTTTTGTTACAGCCGGAATGGGAGGAGGAACCGGAACGGGCGCCTCCCCAATTATTGCCCAGCTGGCAAAAGAAGCGGGAGCCCTAACCGTAGGAGTTGTAACCAAACCTTTTGCTTTTGAAGGAACGAGGAGGATGGTGGCAGCTGAGGATGGAATTGAAAAATTAAGAGATGCTACAGATACCTTGATAGTAATTCCAAACCAAAGGCTGATGGATGTTATTGACAGGAAAATGACACTTCTTGAAGCATTTAAAGTGGTGGATTCGGTCCTTGGTCAGGGTGTAGGCGGAATTGCGGATATTATTACGACTCCGGGCCTAGTTAACGTTGACTTTGCCGACGTTAAAACCATTATGAGAGATGCCGGCTCGGCCCTTCTTGGGATTGGAACCGGGGTTGGAGAGAATAGAGCCCAGATGGCGGCACGGGCGGCTATTTCATCCCCTCTTCTTGACCTTTCAATAGAAGGAGCGCGCGGGGTACTTTTCAATATAGCTGGAGGGAATGACCTGACTATGTTTGAGGTTGATGAAGCAGCCCGCATAATTTCCTCGGCTGCAGACCCCGACGCTAACGTAATTTTTGGAGCGGTAATAAGGCCCGATTTAACCGACCAGGTAAGAATTACCGTTATTGCCACGGGATTTGATGAAACCAGGTCCCGCCTTGCCCAGATGAGCCAGACATCAGTTCAAAAGCCAATTGTTCAAGGCGTGGTAAGTGAGGTATCTTCTAAATACCAAGACGAGGAAGAACACGAAGAAAAACCGCCGGAAGAGGATGGTGGGAGTCAAAAAGACGAGGATGTATTTGGAGAGAAATTTGAAATTCCTGCTTTCTTAAGGAAAATTCACTAAAAGCTATCTTCCAATCCGCTTGAAGTACTCAACTTGCCTCAGCCTGCGCTCGGCATCCACCCGTTTTTTGTAAGGACCACCCAGTTTTTTCTTTCCCTTTTCGCTAATTACAAAATATCCATCTTTTCTTCTTATGATCATAATTATTAAGTATACTCCAGATTAGTGTAAGAGAATCTAAATCAGGTATCATTCATCGAAGTTTGATCTTAGCATTTGGAATTGACCCTCTTTTTTATTCGCGAACTCATAAACGCAAAAAACACCCTCGCTTTATAATCCTTTCGGATAACCTTATTACAGGTTGGAGGGTGTTTTGCACTTCAATTGCAGGATCTATTTGTTAACCTGGGGGGAGGTAAATTGGGCGTTCCCAGATGGACAGTCTGATTGCAAATTCTGCCAATGCTGCAGCAACGATCGCAATCCCGATCCAATTTAGGATCTTACCACTCTTGTCCACCGGGACTGGCTTATTGGAGCGGTAAGTGTTATCTGGTTCGTACCAGAAGAAGCCGCTCCGCTCGCCCCACAGAGAGAACAGTTCGCCCAGTTTGTACCATGCGAATGCGAATGCCCATCTGGTAATAACGAGTACGAACCAGTATAGCGCTGTCGCTGGATACAATTTATCAATGAGTGCCCACAGGCCGACGAGTTGACCGGCTTTGGTGAGGACAAATGGGATTACCAAAAGCACCGTCGGTACGACAATGATCAAGGTAATCCTCTGGGTAAACCACTTTATTGACTTCATTTTTCGTATCTCCTTTTTCTGAATTTTTAGGATAGGCGAAATGCCAAATAATGCCTGCCACCCGAATGGGTAGCACTTTAGGTACCAACAGGAGCTGTTACCCAAGGTGCTAACCACTCGGTGAGCCCCCACAATATTTGAAAGTGCAATACTAAAATTTAGTAAATAAAACTAAAATAAATTGAGCCTAAATCTACTTGATTTAGAGAGCGAATACTAGCACAAGTGGACTAATAAGTCAAAATTATAGGGTGTAGTTTGTGATTATATTGAAGTCATCGGTCACAACCGGTAAGTTGGGGTGGTTGTTGGCCAATTTAGCCTCAAAATTAATTTTTGGCCTCTTGGGGATCAGGCAAACAGATCTTGGTTCTACCAAGACGATGTTGTAGAATAGGTTCATATGGTCAAAAACAAGACTTTCTTTGATCCGGTAGACCTTAAAGTTGATTTCCCGGCTCTTGAAAAAACACTTCTTAAGAGTTGGGATAAAGAGGGCGTTGTCAAAAAGTATTTAAGCCGTAATAAAAGCAGCAAAAGCTACTTTTCTTTCCTTGACGGACCGATCACTGCCAATAACCCCATGGGTGTGCACCATGCCTGGGGAAGAATGTATAAGGATCTTTGGCAAAGATTTAAAAACATGGAAGGCTACCGCGAAAGGTTCCAAAACGGCTTTGATTGCCAGGGCCTGTGGGTTGAGGTGGAGGTTGAAAGAGAGCTTGGCTTTAAGAGTAAAAAGGATATTGAGAAATTTGGCGTTGCCAAGTTTGTCCAGCTTTGTCGAGATAGAGTCAAAAAGTATTCCGAGATTCAAACAGAACAAAGTAAAAGACTTGGTTACTTCATGGATTGGGCTAATTCCTACTACACCCTAAGTGAGGACAATAACTACATGATTTGGCACTTCCTGAAGGTTTGTCACGACCTGGGCTGGATATATAAGGGTGCTGATGTGGTACCTTGGTGCCCGAGGTGCGAAACCGCAATTTCCGAGCATGAGATTTTAACCGAAGATTATAAAGAGGTTACTCATGAATCCATTTTTCTTTCTTTTCCCATTGTAGGCCAAACCGATGAGCACCTACTTGCTTGGACAACAACTCCTTGGACGGTTCCTGCAAATATTGCTCTTGCGATAGATGCGGATGCAGAGTATTCCCTGATGGAGGTCCGTGATCCACACTCTTCCAAGCTTACGAAAAAATATTGGGTGGCAAAAGGAGCAAAGGATAGAGTGTTTGCCGGGGTAAAAGCAAAAGAGCTGAAAGTCACCAGAGGGTCAAAGCTAATCGGCTTAAGGTATATTGGGGCATTTGACGACCTATCTGCTGTTAAATCAGGAACGGCCAAGAACGATAAGTTTCATACGGTTGCCGCCACCGATTCATTGATACTTCCGGTAAGTATGGAGGAAGGTACGGGGATCATTCACACCTCAACCGGCACAGGTGCTGAGGATTACCGATTCGGTAAAAAAATCGGTCTTCCGGTAGTTGCCGCCATTGACGACCAAGCTAACTACCTGACAGGGTTTGGGTTCCTAGCCGGTAAAAACGCCAAAAAAGATCCAAGTTTGGTCATAGATTATCTAAAAGAGTTTGATGGCGGAAGGTTTTTGTATAAGACGATGAATTACACACATCGCTATCCTTCCTGTTGGAGATGTAAAACCGAGCTTGTCTGGAAAGTAACGGCTGAGTGGTATATCGCAATGGACCAGCCCGCTCGCAAAGTAAGTACGGGTCTAACTACAAATAAAATCGAAAAATGGAAAGACGGAGTGGAGGAGCTTAAATCTGCTCCCGATACAAGAACCTTAAGAGAAAGAATGAAGACGGTGGCCGAAAAAATCAATTGGATCCCGAATTTTGGACAGGATCGTGAAATGGATTGGTTAACAAACATGCACGACTGGCTGATAAGCAAGAAAAACAGGTACTGGGGTTTGGCTCTTCCGATATGGGAATGCAAGAAATGCCATAATTTTGAGGTTTTTGGCTCTAAAGAGGAACTGGAGGAACGGGCAGTCGAAGGGTGGAAGTCATTTTCCAGCAAGTCCCCCCATAAACCCCAAATTGATGCCGTTAAAATCAAATGCTCCAAATGCGGCACGATATCTTCAAGAATTGAACCGGTAGGCAATCCCTGGCTTGACGCTGGTATAGTTCCTTTCTCTACAATTAGCGAAAACAATAAAGCTTGCGGCTTTGATGTAACCAAAACCAAGCCGCTTTACCTTACCGATCGCGAAAGTTGGCAAAAATGGTTCCCTGCAGATTTCATTACAGAAAGTTTTCCTGGACAGTTTAAAAACTGGTTTTACTCAATAATTGCCATGAGCACAGTTCTGGAAGACACAAATCCGATTAATACCATATTGGGATTTGGAACAATGGTTGATCAATCGGGTCGAGGTTTCCATAAAAGTCTTGGCAACTCAATTGAGTTTGTAGAAGGAGCAGATAAAGCAGGGGCGGATGTAATAAGGTGGATGTGCGCCCGGCAAAACCCGGCAGAAAACCTACCGTTCGGTTACCCATCGGCCGATGAAGTCAGAAGAAAATTTCATCTAAAGCTCTGGAATATCTACAATTTCTTTGTAACTTATGCCAATCTTGACGGCTGGACCCCGGGAACATATCGAAAGCCTGGCAAATCTGCGAGTATTTTAGATAGGTGGATTCTTATTAGGATTAATCAAACGGTTAGTCTTGTTACAAAATCTCTTGAAAAGTTTGATGCGGTTACGGCCTCAGGAGAAATAGAAAAGTTTGTCGACGACCTTTCGCTTTGGTATATAAGGCGTTCCAGAGATAGAGTAGGCCCCGCGGCAGAGTCGGAAAGTGACCGAAACGCCTTTTATCTCACAACCCACTACGTGCTTTTGACCCTGTGTAAGGTACTGGCACCATTCACCCCGTTTATTGCGGATACTATATATATGAACCTTGCAAAGGAAAAATCGGTCCACCTTACGGATTGGCCTGAATCTAAAGATGCTTCAAAGCTAAACTCTCTCGATTCCAGACTCCTTGAGGAAATGACTAAAATCAGGGAGTTTGTTGAGAGCATTCATGCTAAAAGAAAAGAAACGGGAATTCCCGTAAGGCAGCCACTTGCTAAAGCCAAAGTCTATGGTCAAAGCGTAAAGATCAGTAAGGAGGTAGTTGAACTGGGATGTGTGGAACTTAACGTAAAAAATATTCAGTTTCTTGGGGGATCAGATAAGATAGAACTTGATACCACAATTACCCCCGAGCTTGCGGAAGAGGCCGAAATAAGAGCATTGGTAAGAAGTATCCAGGAAGACAGAAAAAAACTCGGATTAAATCTTAATCAGAAAGTTGATGTAACATTGGAAAAAATTCCGACACAAAAGGAGCTTTTGGATTGGATGACAAAAAAGGCCCAGATTGCGAGTTTGAAAAAAGGAAGATATAAAGTGGTAAAATCTTCCTAATATGCGTTCGATCTTCACGCTTCTTTTCAGAGACATTGCGCTTTCTTCATCCGTTATTTTTTTAATAACTTTTAGTATTATCGTTCTTACCTCATTGGACAGTACTCTTTTTCCTTTATATTTTGTCTATATCATTTTGGCGCTTGGCGCTTTTTGGTTTTTCTCACAGGTTAATTTCGATATTGTCTCACTCTTTTCAAAGCATTTTTATATTGCGAGTATTGTACTTCTACTTTTGACTTTAGTTATTGGAAAAGTCACAAGAGGTACTTTTCGCTGGATTCCGATAGGTCCGTCAAGTTTGCAGCCCGCCGAAATAGTCAGGCCGTTACTTTTGGTGTTTTTCGCCAACTACATGACAAAGGGTATTCTCGATACTAAAAAGGCTTTCAAGTCAGTTGGTCTTTTGGCGATCCCCGTAATACTTATTTTAATTCAGCCAAGCCTAGGAGTTTCAATTCTTACCATGATAGGCTTTGCGGGGGTATTAATTGCCTCTAAGTTTGATAAGAAATACCTTTTGGCAATAGTAGCCGGAATCGTTGTACTTCTACCCGTCTTTTGGACCGTTTTGGCACCATATCAAAAACAGAGAATCCAGACTTTCCTTACACCAGACAAGGACCCCCTTGGCGCGGGGTACAATAGTCTTCAGTCAACAATTGCGGTAGGGTCCGGAAAGATTTTTGGTACGGGCCTAGGCAAAGGAATACAAACACAGCTAGCATTCCTCCCCGAAAAGCAAACAGATTTCATTTTCGCGGCAACGGCTGAGGAGTTAGGATTTGTGGGTGCCAGCCTGGTACTTCTGGTCAGTTTTATAATTCTTTTCCGTTTGACGCATTATATGGAGAATGCAGTATCTCCCGCAGCCAGGGCATATATATCCGGTTTTTTCTTGATATATCTTGTTCAAATCTTTGTACATGTCGGCATGAATATGGGAATGTTACCAATTACGGGAATCCCGTTCCCACTTTTGTCTGCAGGGGGTTCATCGCTTTTGGCTACAGGGGTTGGCTTGGGGATTGCACTCGGAGCCTACAAAAGGTAGAATATCCCATATGAAATACGCTGTAGTTCGGATAGGTGGAAAACAATATAAAGTTACCGAAGGTAAGGAAATATTGGTAGATAAGCTTACTGACCCCAAAAAGCTCGTGATCGAGACACTCCTATTGGTTGATGGGGAAAAGGTCAAGGTAGGTAAACCTATGATCAAAGACGCTAAAATTAAAATAAAGGTTGTTACTGAGTTGGAAAAAGGGGAGAAGATTGAGATTTATAAATTTAAGGCGAAAAGCAGGTATAAAAGACACACTGGCTTTAGGCCCCAGTATTCCAGACTCCTGATTGAGAAGATAGGGTAAGGTATCAAACTATAACTCTTTGAGACCCCTTGACAACTGTGAAAACATACTTTATATTGTGCGAAGGATATGTCGACACATAAAGCGGGAGGCAAAGCTTCACAACATGTTAGTCCAGCAGGGAAAAGACTTGGAGTTAAGTTGTTTGGTGGAGAAAAGGTGGCTAAAGGTCAAATTCTTGTTCGCCAAAGAGGCACACTCTTTTCAAAAGGAGTCGGAGTAAAAGAAGGAAGGGATCATAGTCTTTATTCGGTTCTAGATGGCGTAACGAAATTTAGTACTAAATTGGGAAAGAAAGTTATCAGTGTAGTTTCTAAATAAAATGGCAGAAGAAGTAATCCAAATTGAAATAAACCAGCTTCAACCCAATCCTCTTCAACCTCGTGGTGCCATTACTCCTGAAAGCTTGGTTGATCTAGTTGATTCAATTCGTGAACACGGAATTTTAGAGCCTCTGGTTGTTGCAAAGACTCCGGCAGGCTTCCAAATCATTGCCGGTGAGCGTCGTTGGAGAGCCTCAAAATTGGCGGGACTTACCCATGTTCCTGCAATAATTAGGGAAACTTCTCCCAAGGGAATGCTTGAAATGGCCCTTGTTGAGAATGTTCAAAGAGTTGACCTTAACCCCCTGGACCGTGCTAAGGGCTTTGAACGGTTAATGAATGAGTTTGGTCTAACAACAAGTGAAATTGCCGTAAGAATCGGTAAGAGTGTAGCCTATGTTAGTAACTCCCTCAGGCTTTTGTCTCTTCCGGATGCTCTTAAGGATGGACTTCTTTCGGGGCTAATAAGTGAAGGCCACGCAAGGGCACTAGCCGCGATTGACGACAGTGGCTTGATGATTGAGGCGTATAAGATAATTTTACGAGAAAGTGGCTCTGTCAGGCGGGCGGAGGAGCTTGCCAGGAGAATGAAGGTTAAATCCCAACAGGAAGTGGACCGACCCAGTGGTCACGTCAGAATAATTTCTGAGGAAATCGATAAAATGCAGGCGGATATGGAGTCGGCTCTTAAAAAGGCTGAAGAAGGCGATGGAGTTCGAAATAATTCGGTGAAACTTATAAGATCAAGAAGAGAGACAAGAGTAATCTTTGTTCTTAAAGGGGGTTTGGAAGAAACTGAAAATACGCTTCAAAAAATATACCACGCCGTAACCTCATAAAAAACTTTAGAAGTTATAACTTGGCTTTTGTACTACACCCATTATATTTACCGGCCAATAGGCGATCCATGCACGCCCAGTTATCATTTTCTTGGTAATTGGTCCCCAGTACCTCGAGTCGGAGGAATTGGGGCGGTTATCCCCTAAAACGAAATATTGACCGTCGGGAATGAAATACTCTTTATTATCGCCCAAAAATGGTCCGCCACTGGTCACGACACCACTGCCTATATAAGACTCTTGGAGTAATCTCTCGTTTATATAGATGCGACCATCTTTAATCATAATTCTTTCCCCGGGAAGGCCAACCACCCTTTTAATAAACTCATCCGTATCAGAAACCGGCGGCATAAATACAACCACATCACCCCTATTGGGACCTCTTGTGTAGTAAGAGACCTTTTCGGTTAGGAGAAACTCAGCATCTTGAAAATTTGGCATCATGGATTGTCCGCTGATTTTATGGGGACGCATGATTAGAAGGTAGATAAAAAAGAATATGCCAACCGCAAAGACTATTACTTCCAATACATCCAAAAAAAAGGCGCCCAAACGCTTGATCATCACTCATTATATTAATTTAATGGTCACGAGTACAAGAGGAAACAAGGTCAACTTCCTAATTTAGGCAATTTCGAAGGACTCTTTTAATGAGTGTTTTTTTGAAAATCCCCAGCTCCTGTAATTCTTTTTATGGGCGATGGATTAATTGTATGCAATTCGTATAAATTATTTGCTCCTCTGAAAACCAAGGCTAGTACGGCATCTTCAAGAAGTAAATGTAGGTTATACGTAAGGGTTGGAGCAGAATGTTTAACATAGTTCATCTCCGCCTTTGTTGTTTCGCCTTCAACGAAAGAGGCTGTATCAAATGGTAGTAGTTTTAGATCCAAAAACTTTGTTCTTGCTGAGGCCTCACCTCCATATGGTTTAAAGAGCTTACCTTCTTTGTTAGCACAAAAAAGCGCTCCACCGGGCGATTCAATAGTTCCTCCAGAAACTACTCTTGATACTCCAATCCCGCTTGCTCCGAGGAGTAAAGTAACGGCGACATGGTCTGAGGCTCCACCCTCAACAATAACTGGAATATTTATACCTCCTCTTAGTTTCCAAAGAAGCTCGGGCCAATCAACCAAAGACCCACTTCTTACGCCAGTTATGCAGCGCCCACCGCCGCCAATACCGACGAAAATACCATCGGCACCTAACTCTTCTGCCCTTTTGGCCTGGTCAACATCCACAATTTGACCAGCGAATATTTCTACTTCGTCTTTGTATTTTTTCCTCAGAACTTTGATGGTTAATACCGGGCCCGAACCTGGCTCCGGGGAATAAATTCTAAAAGTTCTAACACCAGCTTTATATAATTCTTGTGCTCTTTTTAGAGCAGATTCAGGATTTCCCTCCAAAGTTCCGGCAACATTAGCTTTCCAATATTTAATTAATTTTTGTTTATCTCTTCTTCCTGTCAAAATCTCGTCTGCAATTCTGTCTATCCAGGCAAAGGTTTCCTTCGCGACCAAGGATTGTCTTTTAATGTCATAAAGAACACCGTTTCTGGGGATCGCAGTAAGGCAGTGCGAAGCTGCCATTGTTGAGATTGCTGCTGCACTGTTCCAAACATCTGGGGAAGCAGAGCCAACAAAAAAAGTTCTCGCCTGTCTGCCAAGCTTCACAAAGGGTCCAGCCGCATATCTATCCGTTCGACTAATTCTTTCTTTATCAGAACCCGTGATTCCTGCTCCCAGATCACCTATAGACAAGGAAAGTCCTGTTGCGAGTGAGTTTTCCATAACGTCGCAATTTACTTTAGGTGGCGCAGTGAATTTATTTGAGTTCGCTTCATCTAAAAATTGAATCCTGTATGGATGATTAAACATTTCTAGAAAAAAACGCCTTAGTCTTAGTGTGAAGACCAAGGATTCCTGGGGGAGCATCTGAAAGGAAGTGTGTTCCAAATAGTCATATGGAGTTGTAAGAAGTCCCTGGCTCGGAAAAACAAATTTTGCTTCCTTGCTGATTCTGTACCAAGGAGTAAGGTATTCCTCGAGGTGGTTGTCTTCTTTGTCTCTCAAGGCGTCCTTTATTCTTGCCTTTCCAATTTCGGGATCTCGGAGTTCCAGAAAATCTTCTCGGAAAGTTTTAGACCCCTTTATTTTCATTTGATACGTGATTACTATACAATAACTTTGTGAAAATCAACAGCATTATTTTTGCAACCAGTAATCAAAGCAAACTTGACGAAGCTCGAAATATTTTAGGTGTTCGAATTAAAGGAACTGCTTTGAAAATTGAAGAAATTCAGTCATTAGATCCTGTTAAAGTTGCCACAACTAAAGCTAGAGATTATTTTGAGAGATTAAAAAAACCGATTGTTGTTGAGGACGTTTCGCTTTCTTTTAACGCATTGCGCGGACTACCAGGAACATATATAAATGATTTTCTTCAGCTTTTGGGTAACGAAGGCCTTTTGGGTTTACTTGAAGGCAACAATGATCGGACTGCCGCAGCCCTGACTATCGTTGTTTACAAAGATAAACTTCGGGGGGAACATATATTTAAAGGAGAAATGATTGGAAAAATATCTCAAGAGATTAAGGGTAAAAACGGTTTTGGCTGGGATCAAATATTTATTCCAGAGGGAAGCACCAAATCTTTGGCGGAAATGAGTTTGGAAGAAAAGAATAATTATTCAATGAGAGCCAAGGCTTTTAAGGCCTTTTCCAAATGGCTGTCTTCATAAAATAGTCATCTTCTGTGCTAAAATATGGGTGTTCCGGCCTGGTCGCGTAGCTCAGCTGGTTAGAGCGTACGATTCACATTCGTAAGGTCCCTGGTTCGAGCCCAGGCGCGACCACTACTTATGGAAGATAAAGATTACTTGAAATTAGCAATAGCACAAGCAAAGAAATCTGTCGAACGAGGGGGTTTTCCTGCTGGAGCAATAGTCGTTAAGGAGGGAAAAGTGATAGCAGAAGGAGTTAGCCTCGGTCGGACTCTCCATGATCCGACAGAACATGCGGAAACTTCAGCGATTAAAAAAGCATGTCAGGTCGTTGGTTCCTCAAATCTGGAAGGCGCTACCTTATACGGATCTCTTGAATGTTGCAATATGTGTTTTTCGGCTGCAAACTGGGGCGGAATTTCGAGAATAGTTTATGCTTGCAGGAAAACCTCTGAAATGGTTAATAAATCATATTATGAGGGTTTGACTGAAAATGAAGATATCAATAATACGAATAATAGAAAAATCGAGCTCGTTTTTATTCCAGACTTTGAGCTAGAGTGTCTAAATATTGTTAAGCAATGGGAAGAAAAACAGAAATCTGCTTAAATAATAAGAAAACGATCGAAATTCTTCCGACCCGGCCTTTTTATTTCGACTCAACCTTCCACAAACCCGACCACTTTACTTCAGGAGATAATCATTGGGAAGCCGGAATCAAATGGCAAACTTGGTGGTGGAAGAATGAATCGCTTGGATTGAAATTCATAAACAAGGGGACAAGGGCAGAACCCAAACTAATTGTCGAGATTTATTCTACTAAAAAATTGAGTAAGGACTTTACAGAACCCTTATGTGAGGAGATTAAATACAGATATAACTTGAATTTGGATTTGACCGATTTTTACCAGACTTTTGAGAGCGATAAAATTTTAGGGCCAATAATTAAAAAATTTAGTGGTATGAGACCGGGACACCCCAGCTCTCTTTATGAATATTTATTAATCGGGATTGTTCTTCAAAATGCCACAGTTCGAAGAAGTGTTCAAATGTTTACGGCGCTTCTTGAAAATTATGGAACACAAATAAAATTTGATAACAAGAGTCTTTGGTGTTTCTTTGCGCCCGGATCCTTACAAAAAGTTTCGGAAGACGAGTTAAGAACTCTAAAGTTGGGGTATAGAGCAAAATCTATTAAAAAGATTGACGATTATTTTGCTCAAGGATTGATGGACGAAATGGAATTAAGAGAAAAAAGTAGAGAGGTACAAATGGCTGAGTTATTGAAATTATACGGTGTTGGACCCGCAACAGTTTGGTATCTTCTTTTTGACGTTTTTCATCACTGGGATTTCTTTAATCACGTTTCACCGTGGGAACAGAAGATATATTCAAAAGTTTTCTTTGATGTGGACCCAGAAAAACCTGTATCGGTTGATAAAATTCTCAAACATTTCGAGAGATTTGGAGATTATAAACAACTTGCCGTACATTATATTTGGGAAGATTTGTGGTGGAAAAGAAAAAATGAAAATATTCCTTGGTTAGAAAAACAAATTAGAGTTTAAGCTAGTTGATATCAAGGACGTTTTGTAGAATACTATTAGTAGGAATCGATGAAAAAAATATTTTTTTACGGAGTTCTTATCGTTCTTTTGCTTTTGATACCTGTTACCTTACTTACGGTGACCCCGCCGGCCTTAGCTTTTAGGTCTCCAGCATCCATAGCCAATTTTATTCAAAGGTTTTTTGGACTTACTCTTTTTACCCTGCTTTTTGTGCAACTTATATTGGGGGCATTTATGGATAAAATTGAGGAAAGGGTAGGAGGTTGGGTCTTTCAATTCCATGTAATTGAGGGTGTAGTAATTTATTCTTTGGCGCTTTTGCATCCCTTATTCTTTATGATTTTTAATCGTTATATTGGTTCCAGCTGGAACCCTTATTTTGTTTTTGTCGATATATGTTTATTATGTAAGACCCGAGTTGATTTTTACTATTCGTTAGGTAGGATATCTTTTTGGCTTTTGACAATTACAATTTTTGCCGGACTTTTTAGGAAAGCAACTCCTTGGCTAAAGGCAAACTGGAGGAAACTTCATGTACTCAATTATGTGATTTTTCTGATTACTGGACTTCATGGATTTTTCATCGGAACAGACTTTCAATGGCAGCCATTTTATTCTTTCGCTATCATTGCCTATGCGATAGTAGTGGGTGTGGTGGTGTTTATTGAGATTCCCAGACTTTACAAGAATTATATAAATTGGGTTAGAAGTTAATCTTTTATCAAGGTGGTTGTATCACACCTCCGCATTGGTGGCTCTGCCATATAAGCGTTGGAAATTATTTTGTGTTATAGTTGGCTGATGAAAAAGCTAAAGTCTCCCTATTCAAAGAAGGTTTATAAAAACATAGCTGAGCAGTTTGAAGCCATGGCTAGTCCAAAGAGGCTTGAGATTTTAACTCTTCTGAATAATAAAGAAATGTCTGTTACAGATATTTCTAAGACGATGGGAATTAGAGTTGCCAATGTTTCCCAGCACCTTATGTCCCTCAGATATTTAAAGCTTGTAATTAGAAAGGGAACTGGAAAAACTGTTACTTATAAGATAGCTAAACCTGAGATCTTGGAGCCTTTTATGACATTCAACAAGTTAATAAAAAAGGGTTAGTTCAAAAGTTAAAAATTATTTGACACACCCCCTTCCACGGTGTATTAAGTAACTATATGTTCCTTCTTCATTACTTCGATGCTCAAACTATAAAACACGCCGCCACGGGGCGGTTTTTTGTTTAGAAAAAGCTTTCGCACTTACACTATAAAGTGCATAAATATAGGTGTTAAGGGGAGGTGAAAAAATATTAAAAAATTTTTATTTAGTTTTGTAGTTGCAGTTGTCGGTGTGTTTGCTTTTGTAGGTTCAACGTTTGCAGCAAACACGGTATCATATGGCATTCTGGGAACAGGAGCAACTGCGACTCCGATTGGTACCGTTGTGGAACTGTATACTCCAGATGGGTCAACAGGATACGCTTATGTCAGGTTGAATATTCCTGGAGGAATCGCACTCGATGCGATAACGGGATTAACTTACAACGCAAAAGTAATTAATCCGGACGCAAGTGGGTATGCACCCGAAGTTATTTTGAACATAGATGCAAATAATGACGTAATACTTACAGGTACAGGAATGGACTGGATGTTTAGCGGTCACGGTGCATCCTCAATAGGAGCTGATAATTTCCTCTCCGGTGATAATTCACCTGTCAGTGCAGTAATCCCGGATCTTGGTTTTGTTAACCGGGACGCTCTAACAAGTTACAACTATTGGTCAACAGATGATCCTAGAACTGGTTTTGCATCTTATTGGACATCATTCAGTACTATTCTCGGTTCATTTTTACCAGCGTATGGTATTGACTCGACTGATAAGGTCTATTCAATAGATTTTGTCGCTGGAACAAGTGGTAGCTTTAATGGTTTGAGAGTTCGGTTCAATAGCATAACTCTTAATGGAGTTACTTACCCAGTAGTACCACCTTATCCGCGAACCGCCGCAATTGTAGCTCCCACTTCTGGAGAGAATGTGTATGGAATTGTTAATTTTTCTGCGTATCTCGACGACGATGATATAGACCCAATTCAATGGGCTGTAAGGCGAGGTACTTGTGCCGCAGGCACAAACACAGTTTTTGGCAATGTGGACGGACGCTCTGATGTTGCTACAATAAACACATCCATTTTGTCTGATCAGACAATTTCCTTTACAGGAGATATGTCAGTATTGCCACTCGGTATGTATTGTTTCATCTACAACCCTGTGGAGGATGGTGGTGAAGCGGGTTTGAGAGAAACCGTGCAATTCAATTTAGTTGAAACACCAGTTATCCTACCTACTAATAAGGATCAGTGTAAGAAAGGTGGTTGGGAAAACTTTGGTGGTATTTTTAAAAACCAAGGTGATTGTGTTTCTTTCGTAGTAACTGGTGGTAAAAATTTGCCAGCCAACCAATAAGTTTCGATTTTGTCAGCATTGGTTATTGGTTGAGTGAAAATACGAAAATCCGTCGAAATAAAATCGATAGGTTGTTAAGAAAAAATTGCAGGGGAGTGAAAGCGCCCCTGCAATTTATGCGTTTAAATACACTTTACTTTGGGAGTGAAAAGATCCAACATAGTCTCAGACACCCAACACCGACAGCATTACATCACGGCTTTGCCGTAAGATACCGCCCCATAAGTGTTCGGGGTGGTTGAATGCTATGCTAATTGATATTTGATTCAAACAAAGTGCTATAATCTGCGTGCAAATATGGCAAAGGTTAAGACATATATCGGGCGTCATATTCTTGAAGTCAGATTGGAAAAAAGAATATTCAATTTCCTCGATTTTAAGGGGGAACTTATAGATTTTTTGCTAGAGAAAACAGACTTTCCAAAGGTGAGTATAAACACTGATGGGGTTCGGATAGAAATTGCTTCTGAAACACTAGACCAAAAATATTTCGTAAGTTTTCAAAATTTTGGATTTCAAATAGATGCACAAAGTGGTTTTGACAATTTTAAAGTATCAACTTCAAACTTAATTTCAATGCTAATTAAGTATAAGAAATATAAAACTAATAAAATAGCTCGACTTGGTACAAAAAGTTCAATTTTTTGCAACATCCGTTCTAGATCTGAAAGTGAGATTAGACAATTATTTTTTGATAAACTATTTGCAAATAAAAATATATTTGAAGAAAAAACAAAACTAAAAGTGGATGATCTAGGGTTTTTCTTTCTTGACAATAACTACAACGAATACAAGACTCATTTAACCGTGGGTCCCGGAAATTTGGACGAATTCATACAAAAGTACATCGGAAAAATCGACCTCTATAAGGACTTTAAAAGTAAATCTGGGATCATCATTGATCTAGACGTATACTCAGAAAATTTAGGTAAATTGAATTACGACAAAATCGTTGAAAAATCTAATAGTCAAATCGACACTATTGAGGAAATTTTCAATAATTTTATAAAATTCTTCGATGAGAAAGCAAAATGATAAACCAAGATACACAAGGTGCGTTAGATTTACCAGACGAAGCTTTCGTTAATTCATCAACAGAAAAAAGCCCTCCCACATCAACTTCAGAAGACACAAAAAAAAAGGAAGTTTCTTCACAATGGACTGATAAAATAAAAGATCTTAGCACTGTGGTTTTAAGTTTTTCACAAAATGTCCGTTTTGCAGGATTACTTGTTGCTACAATTGGCTATATCGTAATTTCTTCCTTTGGAGGCCTTAAATCTATCGGTGAATTTTGGAGGTACATAATCTTTCTTGGTTTAGCATTTTCGGTCTATACACTATTAAGCATAAAAAACGATTTTAAGGAAATAAAAATCAAGACACGGATATACATAAGTTTAACTCTACTTTTGTTAGTGTTACTTATAATCTCTAATTGGGAACTCATAACTTATATATTCAGCACAATTAACAAAAAATTATAATCTAATTTTTTGTTAATATTTCTATCAAGTAAAACTAAAATCTCCTGATGTATAAGTTCTAACATAGTCCCAGGTGTCCAGCAGAATGCAATACCTCCACGCAAATGATAAACTCTGTAGTGAATTTGTGTGATTCGAACAGATGCCTCATTTGACTATGAAAATAAAAAATAGATTATTGTGGGCTGATATTTTACGAATTTTGGCAATATATTTAGTGGTCGTTCTTCATTCTTCTTTACTACCATTTAACACTTCTAGTGACTTAACAATAGCGTGGCCATTTATTGTTTCCTACGCTTTCGCAGAGACGTGTGTTCCAATCTTTGTCATGTTAAGTGGAGCCTTACTTCTTGGAAAAACCGAAACATATCAAATATTTTTTAAAAAAAGAGTTAATAAAGTTCTAATTCCTTGGGTAATCTGGACTTTGATATATATGCTTTGGAATTACAACTTTCACCATCAAGTAGCATCAACAGTTTCCGAATGGAAATATTTTTTTGAAGTAACCTTTTTAAGTCAATTGTGGTTTCTTCCTTTAATATTTTCCTTATATTTAATTACCCCCTTTTTAAGATTTGTCGCCTCAAAGTTAAAAGTGGTGGACAAAGTATATTTAATTGTGATTTGGTTTATTTGGGTTTCTATTTTGCCAGCTTTGCATTCGAGTCCTGCTTTCCCGGGGCAATTAACTTTAGGGCTTTTACCTTTAGCAATTTATTATTCTGGATATTTTTTTACAGGATATATTTTGTCTAAACTTAAGTTTTCAAAGAAAATGATATTATTTTCGCTCGGAATGGTAATCGTGGGTATTCTATTCTCTTTCGTCGAAATCTTCTCAGCCAAAAATCGGGCACTAGATTTAATCTATATTATTACCTATTTTTCCCCAGGGACTGTAATTGCTACGATTGGCGTTTTCTCGTTTATTAATAATTTATTTAGAAATTCGTTTACAGTTAAAAATGCTGGACTGAGGTCATTAATCATTTCACTAAGCAGGGCAAGCTTAGGTATTTACATTGTGCATGAGCTCTTGAAAGAAATCTTTGACATCTATCTCAACAAATATTTATTGTCCTACTTTGTAGCATTGCCACTACTGGAAACTTATGTACATGCCTTAATAATATTTATTATATCTTTCATATTTGTTTACTTGCTCAAAAAAGTACCTCTACTTAGACAGATAGTTCCTTAGATGTATTCTTCATTTTCTTAAATTATTAATTATGATACTATAAAATTAATGCCAGAAGTGTTGAATGGAGAAATTAAGGCTCGAATTGTAGAAATAAGATTTGCACTTAGCGGGAAAATCTCAAATGTTTCCAAACATACGGGGGATAATGTAAAAAAATGGGATTTGGTTGCCTCGCTCGACCGCAAAATTCTTCAAATCGAGTTAGATCAACAGCTTGCGGATTATGAAAAGGTAAGAGCAGACTGGGATTACTTTACTAAAAAATATCCTGATCCACAAGATGATAACAAATTCACCAAAGCTGAAAAACAAGCGATACTTAACGCTAGTGTAAAACAAGTGGAGCTTTCGAAGGCAAAATTGGATCAATCAGACCTTTTTTCTCCTGTTGATGGGATTGTTATAGACGATAGTGGAATAGTGCCTGGGCTTTACGTAACCCCAGCAAGCGGCTCAATCAAGATAATTGATACAGGTTCGTATTATTTTGAGTTCGGGATTGATCAAAAAGACGTCCTTGATTTTTCTAAAGCTAGGAAATGTAGGTTGACGTTTAACGGAGTCAAGGATCAACTTGAAGGAGAAACCTCCCTTGTCCTTGCGGATGGAAAAAAATTTACCATAAAGGTTAATCTTTCCAAAATCGAGGGGGTAATGTTGGGAATGAAGGGTGAAGTAAAATTTTAAGGACAGTCGCCCCCTTTGTTAAACCCTGCTTTTAATGCTTCCTTCTCGGTACAATACCATTTATCACCCAGGTGAAGCTCGACCATGGTTGAATTAAATAAACGACAACCAGGGTACCGATAAAGATTTTTGTCTCCAGTTGTGTTTCCTTTGATATTACATTTTGGATTAATAGGGTTCGTGGCTTGGGTACAAACTGGTGAGTATACTCCGATTCTTTTATTTTTCGCATATTGAGCTGCCTTATAAAGATTTTCTTGATTTTGGTTTCCCTTATTGTGGTAGGTTGCCAAACCTTTGGTTAACATTTTTTCACCAACATTTCCGCTAATCGTAAAAACCGAGGCTACCATTCTTTTGTAATTATCTAAGTAGGTAACTTTGATAAAAATTTTTTTGCCTAAAATTAATTTCTCAAGCTCTATTTTCGATTCCTTACCAAGGCAGTAATTAAGTTCGGGGGCATCTACACTGTCAAGCCTGATGTATCGATTTTCTGTCGTAATAAAGGTATCACCATCTATAACCTTTTCAACAGCATAGAAAGCTTTTGAAGCCCAATAACCAAGTCCTAGGGAGGTAGTTAAGACACCAGCTGCAACAAACTTTTTCCACCCGAATTTCTTTTTGGACATTAAGTTATATTAACACTTTCGAAGTCTTACACACTAAATGTTTTTATTATTTTCTCCAGGTCCTTGTTGGGAAGGCTGGGGTGAACAGGAATGGAGAGCACTTCTTTAGTTACCCTTTCACTTACCGGGAGTGAGTCTTTGTAACCAATGTTTCTATAGAGTTTTTGTTTGTGTAACGCGATAGGGTAGTAGATTTTAGGTATGATCCCATTTTTTTCAAAATGTTTTATTAATAACTCTCGACTAATAGGGAAATCTTTTGTTACCCTAATGGTGAATTGGTGGAATACATGGATTCTGTCGGGAAAAAGTTTCGGTAAAACGATTCCTTTGGTGTTTTTTAGTTTACTAATAAAATATTTAGCATTTCTTTCCCTTTTGGCATTAAGGCTATCTAATTTCTTAAGTTGAGTTAGACCCAATGCTGCGGCCATATTGGTTGGACAGTAGTTGTAACCAAGGAATGGGTATTTATAGTCCAGCTTGATCATTCCATGGTTTCTCAGTGCTCTTACTTTTTGCGCCAATTTATAACTATTGGTTGTTACCATCCCGCCTTCCCCCGTTGTCATATTTTTCGTTGCGTAGAAAGAAAAACAGCCAAGTTTTCCAATTGAGCCAACCTTTCTGTTTTTGTATGTAGCCCCGTGCGCTTGCGCAGCATCTTCAATAACATCAATATGATATTTTTTTGCAATTTTGTTTATTTTAGTCATATCGGCAGGAAGTCCATAAAGATGAACAACCAATATCGCTTTGGTTCTTTTGGTTATCTTTTTTTCTATCAAGTCCGGATCGATGTTAAAAGTATTTTCATCAATATCAACAAACACCGGTCTAGCACCCGTATAAAGAATAGCGTTGGAAGTTGCAACAAAAGTAAATGGGGTGGTGATTACTTCATCCCCATTACCGATACCTAAAGCAAGAAGTGCCAAATGTAGAGCAGTGGTACCACTGGTTGTTTGAATAGCATATTTAGTACCGATATATTTTGCAAATTCCTTTTCAAACCTTTCGACCCACCGGCCCTGAGCGATCATGCCGGATCTTAATACTTTCAGAACTTCCCGTTCTTCTTCCTTGCCAATTGCCGGTTTAGCTATTGTTATCATTTTATTTGCTTACTTTGACAATTATGGTCCACCCAAGAGATTTAAGAAACCGTGAATTTGACATAAATTTTTCGATTCTTTTAAAACCTCTCTCAGTCCTAGCCGAAAAGTTTTGAATAAAGTAATTATCCAACGGGTAGGGTACAAGGAAATTACACATAAAAACCTCGTCGATTTTAAAGTATTTGGTCAAAAGACTCAAGAACCCGTGTTGGCTAAACTCTATTACGTGTTCATTGAATTTATAGCCTCTCACAATTCTCTTTAGGGCATAGGCTATATTCATGTACGAATACTTATTTATGGTTGTAATAACCGCCGAGCCGTTACTTCTTAAGACCCGGTATACTTCCTTGAGAGATTTTTCGTAGTTAGGAACGTGTTCAATGACCTCAGTTGCTAATACCTGATCGAAATACCCGCTTTTAAATGGAATATTTGAGGCACTAGCTACTTTAAGAGTTGCACGATTAGGAGAAATATAGGCCTTGGCCTGTTTAATATATTCTTCAGATAAATCAAGTCCGTAAGCTTCGGCGCCTTTATCTAAAATGTACTTTAGGTAATAACCAGTTCCACACCCCACGTCCAAAATTTTCTCCCCCTTTTTTGGTGCCAATGCATTGATAACATTATTGAATCTGGTTCTGAAAAAGAATCTTTTGTATCTTGATTTGTGGTTGTATGTTAAGGCGAGTTCATCAAGATCTTTGGCTTTTTGGTTGTAGTATTTCTGTAAAGAAGTTTCATTCATATATTTGGCTTAATTTAGTAATATCCTTGCCTAGAAGAAATGTTTTACTGATCCCCGCACCCATATAAGCGTCGATGTCTTTCTGTCTATTCCCGACAGCCCAACACTTATCGGGCGCAACTTTTAATTTTGCCAGGCATTTTATTACGCCTTGACTGTCGGGTTTAGCTTTTGAAGTGTCTTCCCGCCCGATAATCGCATCAACTTTCCAATCCATTTTTTTGATAACCCCGGCGACAGTTTTTCTGGAATTACCCGAAACCACTCCGAGCTTAATATTACGGGGGTGAAGTTTATCTAGAAGCTCTGTTGCCCCTTTTACCTCTTTCCCCGAAGGGACACCCTCCAGTTCTTCTTTTAAAATCATTTTATACAAAGCAGATTTTATGGAACTAGCTTTTTTTTGATCAAACGAACCATGCAAAAACGCTATGAACTTTTCTACCTCGGGATCAAGATGGGTAAATGCAGAATGGAAACCATATTTTTTTGAAAAAAGTGATAGTTTTTTCTTTAGAAGAGTCCAATCGGTACCCAGAGTAAAAAGTGTGCCATCAAGGTCTGCGATAAGGGCTAGAAGTCTCATTGTATTTATATTTTAACGCTATTCCAATGTCCATCTTTGACTAATTTGTAGCCCATATCCATCATGCGCACCCAATACAGATCAGCTTTAATTGCATTGTATTTACGTAGTTTATGAAGCTTCTCGCCAAAAGCCATCTTTATATAGTAATAAGGCATGTTAGATCCCGCATGGGCAAAAAAGTTGCTGGTAGTGAAAAACCTTCCCGCATTTATTTCTGTTACGCAGGGAGTTCCATTCTTATTTTCCTTCAAGTCAACACAAAAAACCCCGGTAGCTTTCGGGTCAACGCAGGTAATGGCAGCAGTGGCTATTTTATTAACGTCTGCCCTATGAACCGTTTTGGCAACGGAAGGGGAGGATGTTTGTCCGCTTGGGGTAAGGTTACCAAATATATACTCTATTCTTTCTCTTGCCTGGGAGGTTATTAGTTTTCCTTCCTTCCAAATGCTTTGGAATGCAAACTCTTTACCCGGTAGAAACTCGGATATCATGAACTTTCCATAGCCGGTCCCTTTCATTTTCTCCCAATAATTTATCCACGACCGGGCATGTTCGAAGTATTTGACAGGCAAGCTTGCTTTTGAGCCCGCTCCTGTGGTTGATCTGAGCCACGCTTTCTCATTTTTTCTCAAAATTTTATTTAGATACTTTTTTAAATCTTTTTGGCTATTGACCATGTATGATTCGGGTACTGCTACCCCACAACTTGAAAGAAGTTTCATAAGCTGCATTTTTTCCTGACAAACTTCAATGGTTTCCTTACTTGGCAATAAAAGCGGTGCTTTAACTTTTTCTCTATTTCGGGACAGAAACAAAACTTCAGGGTCCGGCTGGGGATGAACAAAATCTATTTCTTTTTCAACGATTAATTGATTTAACTTAACTAGATAATCCTTGTCGGAAACCAAAGGAATAATCACGTATTCATTACAATCCGACATTTCTAAGTGGAACTTTTTAGCATCCGCGCCAATAATGTAAAAATTTTCTTTTGAGATTCTCAAAGATTCTATGAAGTTATGCGCGGCAGAGCCTCCTGCGCCCGTAACCAATATTCTTTTAACTTTGCCAGATATTTTTGGCATGGCAATATTTTGATTGGTTTTAATGCTTTCTTTAACCAATTGAGAAAGAGCGACTGCTTTTGCTCCTTCCTCACCCGTGACGGTGGGACTGACATTTTGTCTGACTGCATGAACGAAATCGGCAAGCTCCAATTTTAAAGGTTCTGCCTTTTTGATATATAAATCAACTTTCTCAGGTTCCCCGAACTTTACCACAAACTCCTTAAAGCCTTTTGGTTGTTTTCTTTTGTAATTAGATTTATATAGTGATAGTTTTTGTGTAACGTAATTTAGTTCCGCGTAGCCCTTCGTTCCCGTCACAGATAAAGTGCGTATTTTGATTGGAGTAACCCAGTTAACTTGTAAAAAGCATCCGAATTTTCCGTAGTCCAAAAAAATCTCGGCATGATCGTCCCTGCCTTTGGTTAAACTTCCACCCCCGGTTGCCAAGACAGAGACAGGGTCTTTTCCAGTAATTGACGTAACTATGTCTAGATCATGGACTGCAAGGTCTGTGATAACATTGACATCTTTAACTTGTGGTGGAAAAAGCCCGACTCTTTTGACGACAATCGATAGAATATCGCCCAGGTCCCCATTCTTAACGAGCTCTTTCAATTTGATAACAGCCGGGTTAAATCTTTCAATATGTCCCACGCCCAAAACGACTCCTTTGGCTTTTGCTGCATGGATTATCTCTTTGCAATCGGATGGGGTAGGGGCTAATGGCTTTTCGATAAGTACGGATATTTTTCTTTTAATAAAGTCTAAAGCGATACGTTTATGGAGAGTTGTGGGTACAGCAATACTTACGGCGTCCGGGTGTTCTTTGTCAATTAGCTTTTTGTAGTCTTTATAGAATTTTGTCTTAAAGGCTTTTGCCGCCTCACGGCCGGCTTTTGCGTTTATGTCAGATACACCAACCAGCTCCACCCCCTTCATCTCAGAATAGTTGCGTGCATGGTTACGACCCATGTTTCCGACGCCAACGACAGCAACCCTTAATTTAGCCATGGTCACTTAATACCATAAAATCGTAGAATAATCTACTTTTGGGTGATAAACTTCAGCTATGAAAATATTATTTATTACCAGGCTTTACCACCCACATTTGGGAGGAGTGGAAAAGCATACCGGCGAGATTTCCAAGGAGTTAATAAAAAAGGGTCACAGCGTAACCATCCTGACAGGAAAATATGACCGAAATTTAAAAAACGAAGAGGTTATTGATAAAGTTAAGGTTGTCAGGTTTTCGTATCCCCAGGTGAAACTATTAGGCCTTCTTGCCATTTGGGTATCCATTTATCAAAACCGTAAATTAATTGAAAACGCCGACGTTATTCACTGTCATGATGTATTTATTTGGTATTTGCCTTTTAGGTTTTTTTACCCAAAAAAGAGAGTTTATGTAACCTTTCATGGATGGGAAGGGATTTGGCCAATTCCGACAAAGAACATATTAATTAGAAGGCTTTCTGCCAGATTGGCAAAAGGAGTAATTGCTGTAGCCAAGGGTACAGCCAAGTATTATGGTATTAAACCGGATAAAATCATTTATGGAGCAACCAACAAAATTTCGAATATTGATTATAGAAGTAAGAAAGATAAATATAAAATAGTATTTGTAGGAAGGTTGAATAAGGATAGCGGCTTATTGAAGTTTTTTGCTTGGCTGGGTAAGCATAAAAAATATAGAGTTGACTTTGTCGGCGACGGGGACATGAGGAATCAGTGCAAAAAGTATGGAGTTGTCCATGGATATACCGAGTCCTCTCCGTTTATGAAAGAAGCCGGTATTTGCGTTCCCGGCGGGTACCTTTCTTTTATTGAGGCAAAAAAATACGGTTGTGAAATAATGACATTCCCAACCACTAAAATAATGAAAGGTTTTTGGTCGGAAATTGAAAAGGTCAAAAAGTTTCCAACCTGGGAGGAGTTAACCGATGAATATCTCAATTTGTATAACCACATTTAACGAAGAAGGTTCGATTGCCCCTTTACTGGACTCCTTGGTCAGCCAGTCAAAAAATCCCGGGGAAATTGTAATTGTCGACGGGGGCTCTACCGATAGAACCATTGAGATAATTAACCATTACCAAAAAAGATTCGGTGGGATAAAGCTTCTCAAGGAAAAATGTACGAGATCGAAAGGTAGAAATCTTAGTGTGGAACTGGCTGCAAACGATATAGTTGCCATAACTGATGCCGGCTGCACCGCCCAACACGATTGGCTAAAAAATATCTCTGCACCATTTGCCACAGGCAAGGTTGATATTTCTGCAGGCTTTTACCATATGGTTGGAGATTCAGATTTCCAAAAAGCAGAATCTGTTTTTTTGGGAGTGACTCCCAGGAAGTTTAATATTAATTTTCTGCCCTCAACCAGGTCAATGGCATTTAGAAAAAGTGCGTGGGAGGCTATTGGTGGATTCCCGGAAGGGGAGGGCAATTCCGCAGAGGACACCGATTTTAACTATAAAGCAGTGAAACTTGGCCTCAAATACGCACGCGTGAAAACAGCGATAGTAGAGTGGGGGATGCCCCAAAACATATCTGAGTTATTTCGAAAGATACAAGCATATGCCAAGTGGGATATTCGCTACGGAATTTGGTGGCACCCATCCCAACGCTTTGCGTCGCACAATATTAAAGCTATTTTAGTTCTACTACGCTACTTAATAGGACTTTCCCTTTTAATATTAAGTTTTTGGTATGCCACACTTCCCTATCTAGTCATTTGTTTATTTGCATATTTGGTCTTTTCCTACAGGAAAATTTTTGTTGAATTCGGGGATTGGCGGGTTGCCCTCTGGGGCCCGGTTTTGCAAGTTACGACGGACGTTGCCGTGATGAGCGGCTTCGTATCGGGTATAATCGGGTGATGGGCTACTTTAAGGACACACTTAAGGGGGTTGGCTGGATGACCGCACTTCGAGGCAGTACCCGGCTTTTGGCCATAGTCAAGATTGCTATATTAGCAAGGCTTCTAACCCCATCCCAATTCGGAGTTTACGGCATAGCCCTCCTGGTTTTGGGATTTTTGGAGGTATTAACAGAAACCGGGATAAATATTCTCTTGATCCAGGAAAAAGACGATACACAGTCATACTTGGACTCGGCCTGGTTTGTTTCTATTATTCGAGGAATTTTGGTATCAGCAGTAATTTTGCTAAGCATCCCGGCAGCTGTATTTTTCTTTCACACCCCTTCCGTTAGGCCACTTCTATATATAGTTGCCGGTGTAGCCTTTACCCGCGGGTTTATAAACCCGATGGAGATAACATTCCAGAAAAACCTGCAGTTTATGAAAGAGTTTTTCCTTCAGGGCGGACTATTCATTATTGACGGCCTTACCGCCGTTATAGTTGGTCTTGCAACAAGAAGCGAGATTTCAATGGTTATCGGAATGCTGGTTGCGGCGGTTATTGAGGTAATTTTAAGTTTTGTAATTTTCAAAGTTCGACCCAGATTCTCTTTCGATAAAGAAAAGTTTTTGAAAGTTTTAAACAAAGGCAAATGGATTACGGGTGCAGGAATCTTCTCTTATGCATTTCAGAATATAGATAATATTATCGTCGGAAAATTCCTGGGGACAGCACCTCTTGGCTTTTACCAACAGGCGTATAGCATCTCGACCATGCCGGTTTCGGAGGTTGGCAAAATATTTAATAAAGTAACCTTCCCGGTTTATGTGAGAATCGGGGAAGACAGAAAAAGGCTAAAAGCTGCATTTTTAAAAACACTGGGAGTGATTGTTCTTCTTGTTGCCACCTTTGGAGCCGTCATACTTATTTTCCCTCGGCCCCTTATTTTAATTTTCCTCGGAGCGGGCTGGCTAAGCATCGAACCGGTTCTAAAAGTTCTGGCAGTATTCGGGGTTTTAAAATCAGTCCTAAATTTCGGCTACTCAGTATTTCTCGCACTCAAGATGCAAAAGATAGTCATGCTCTCTGAGCTTTTTGGAATAATTGGCATGGGAATTGTAATTTACCCCATGGTTATGAAGTATGGAGTCCTCGGAGCCGGTTATTCAACCATAATTGCGTTTACCTGTAGCCTGCCTGTTGTAATATACGGCCTGAAGAAGGTATTCAAATGATATTTATTATCTCGATACTACTTGGAATATTTTTAAGAGTCTATAAAATCGGAGCCAACTATTATTTTACCGGGGAACTGGGTAAGGAGCTTCTCTATATAAGGCACTTCATCCAGGCTGGTTCCCTGCCTCTTACCGGCCTTCCAACTTCTCACGAGTGGCTGACTTACGGGCCCATCTACTACTGGATATTAATACCACTAACTAAGATTTTCGGGCAATCTCCATATATTTTATTTTGGTTGTCACTTGCGGTTTCCATAGCCGGAATATTCATTACCTACTGGGTATTTTCGAAGATTATTGATAAGAAGTTTGCCGTAATATTATCTTTTTTTATTTCACTTTCTCCGCTTCTTGTATGGGCGACCAGGCTTTCCAAGCTGCATACGTTTTTCTTTGTTTTGATTCCCTTGACGATTTACTTTTTATATAAGCTCTGGAATAGGAAAAATAAGTATGTGTTCTGGCTGGGAATAGTTTTTGGTTTACTATTTAGCTTCCACTATAGCCAGATCCCTATTCTTGTGGTAATTTTATTGGCATTTTGGATCAAAAGGAAAAATCTGAAGATTGGGAACTACCTCAAATTTATCACTGGACTTATTATTCCGAATATTACAATTCTGATTTACGATTTCCAAAATGGTTTTTCGATGACCAAGAATCTTTTCCTTTGGATACCGTACCGTGTTGCTGGATTTCTCGGACTTTACCCCAAAAACAATTTGAATGTTGCCTCCGGAGTAGGCACATTAAACAGTTTCAATGAATTTTTCGGCAGGAACCTGTTTTGGGATAGCCGGATTTGGATTTTGGGAAGTATTATTTTTATTATTTTATTTGTATCCTTTGCATACCAAAATTACAAAAAGTTTACTAAAGACTTTTTGACCTTCTATCTGATTTCCTCAACTATCGTCCAGTGTCTGGCTCTTCTAGTCCTAACAACCCCACCGATACACTATTTTTTCCCGATATTTCTCAATTTCGGCATATTGCTTTCTTTTTATATCAGCCAGTATTGGCAGAGGAAGTCGACCAGGGTTTTAACTGTAATGATTTTTGTTTTGATGTTTGTTGCCGGCATTTTGGGACTGGGTAAGGAACATGTGGGTGATACCGGCTACACCCCCCTTAGTACCCAGGAGGAAGTAACAGATGCCATTATTAAAGATGCAGCAGGCAGACCATTCAGTTTGGTTAGGGTTGGTCCCTTTGACTATTTTCCTGATAATTACAGCCAAAACTATCAGTTTTTGATTCTGTCAAAAGGCGGCAGTATTAGTCTTTCTGCAAAATTAAGATATATTATTTACGATATCGGAGGGGTCTATGTTCAGAAAAATGAACCACGTTAAGGTAATTACACTAAAAAAGCCCGGGATTGCCGATTTTGCGGCAGAACGGAATTTGCTCCTAAAGAAGACAAAAGCTGAATGGATACTTTTTGTCGATTCAGATGAGAAACTCTCCGGTGAGTTGAAAAAGGAGATATCGGGTTTAGACCCGGCCGGTTATAGCGGATTTATCATTAAAAGAAAAATTATCTTTCTGGGTAGAGAAATTGGAGAGGATCGGGTTTTAAGATTGGCCAAGAGAGGCTCTGGTAAATGGGTTCGCAAGGTTCACGAAACATGGCATGTAAAAGGTGAAATTGGATCTCTCCAAAACTGCATTATTCATAATACTGCCGGCAACCTTCATGGCTACATTGAAAAGATTAATACATATTCATCTATTCATTCTCAGGAAAACATCAGAGAAGGGAAGAATTCAAATCTTTTTAAAATTATGTTTTTCCCTAAATTTAAATTTATGGGAAATCTGCTTGCCGGTAGAGGTTTTGTCTTTAGTATGTTACAGTCGTTTCATTCATTTTTAGGTTGGGCAAAACAATGGGAATTACAAAAAGATTAAATTGGCAAAATATATTTATTTTTCTTTTTCTGATTGCATTTCCATTCGGACAAGTAATTAAAATCGGAATTTTGCAGCCGATAGACTTGGTGGTTGGACTGGCAGCCATTTGGATGATCGTCAAAAGACTTGAAATTCCGAAAGTATATAAACACATCGGAATTTTTATTTCTTTCGCCGCGTTTTCCTGGTTCTTTTCAATTTTTATTTTCAGGCAAGTAGAAGTTGTCTACGGCCTTTTATATTTATTCCGTATAGCGGCGTATTACTTCTTCGGCGTCTACAGTTGGAATTTTGTCAGCCAAAAAACCGATAACAGAAAATTGCTGCTCGATTCTCTTTTGGCAATGTCGGTAGTTTCGAGCCTTTTTGGCTGGGTACAATTTTTCATGGTACCTGACATCAAGGCCCTTTTTGTATATGGTTGGGATATCCACCTTTTTCGGCTCATCGGAACCTTTCTTGATCCGACATTCCTGGGCCTAATAATAGTTTTCGGGATTCTGACCTCTATTACCCGAATGATCGATGACAAAAACAGAAGATACTTGGGTACTGCCTTATTTTTACTTACCTCTTTGGCGTTTACTTATTCAAGAGCAAGTTATCTGGCACTTTTTGCCGGATTAATTGTGATTGCAGCGTATAAGAAAGTTATTAAGAAGGCTATTCTTTTTATTGTTATTTTTGCTGCCTTTCTTTTTCTTTTGCCAACATCAAAAAACCGTAGTGTTGAGCTATTCCGAACCTTTTCCGCGATAGCTAAGGTTGATAATTACAAAACCACTCTACAGATTTTTTCCAAATCACCAGTTTTTGGAATTGGATACAATAATATGTGCCTGGCCTATCAGAAGTACATCGGTCCACAGGACTTTACTTCACATTCCTGTTCAGGATCGGACTCCAGTCTACTACTGATTCTAACAACAACCGGGGTAGCTGGTTTAATTGTTTTTACCTTTGCCATTGGCAGAGTAATTAAGTCTTTGAGGGCTAAATCCTCTTTCATTATTCTTAGCTCAAGCGTTGCCGCGCTTTTGGTTCACAGTCTTTTCTCAAACTCCATGTTTTATCCCTGGGTAATGGGGTATTTAACCATCCTTCTTGCAATTACCGCTAGGGAGTGAAGTTTAGGGTAAGCGCTTTCTCGGTTGAATTACCTGCCTGGTCCACCGACTTTACGGTAAAAGAATTGGAACCGTCACTTAGGGTGGTTGTGTATTGGAAAATGCCATTATCATCAACCGAAACGATTCTGTCATTGATTGTTACCTGGCAACCTGCCTCGGTAGTTCCTTGGACTGTGACTTGGCGTTGATTTGAGCCGAAAAATGTGGAGCCGTCCCCCGGAGAACTTACAGAAAGATCAGGGGGTTTATTGTCAAATGTAATTTTATATTCCTTAGACTTTTGGCTTTGATTACCGGACGAGTCGATTGCGATTGCAGAGAAGGTATTGTCCCCGTTAGTAAGTTGCAGACTGAAACTGAAATTGCCTTCTTTATCGGCCAGAACCTCCTGGGTGTTCCCATTAAAATCCAATTTGACAGTAGCACCCGGTTCGGATGACCCCACGATACCCGCGGTTTGTTGGTTGGTGAATGCCGGAAAATAATTAAATTTAGGCTGCCCCGGAGGAATAATGTCGTTTTTACTGATAGCTTTATTTCCACCACGTAAATCTGAAACAAAAACGGTTAGTCTGCCGAAAAAGGGAATACCGATAAAAACCAGTAAAACGATGGCTGCTGTTGTTAGTGCAACAAAAACTATCGCTTTTCGCAGATTTCTTTTTTCCTCCACCGATTGTAAGCGTGAATATGCCTGTCTCATTTTTTAAGAGCCGAGAGTGGGGATCGAACCCACGACCTGCGGTTTACGATACCGCCGCTCTGCCAACTGAGCTACCTCGGCACGGCTAAGTGAATTATAGCACTAGGGGCCTCTTTCCCGTATAATTACGGAGTCAAATAATCTATGAAAGAAGTTAAATCCTGGGACCGTTATTGGGCAGTTAATGATATAAGAAACAAGAGATTTGTCTACAATTTGGTCGCCTCATTTTACAGGAGATTTCTCATAAAACCCTGTCTGAATCACTTCATGAAGAAGTATTTTAAGAGGAATTCCAAAGTTTTACACGCAGGTTGCGGTGGCGGTGAGGTGGATATGGACATCAGAAATTATTTGCACATAACCGCATTGGATTTTTCACAAAATGCTCTCAAGAAATATAGGGAAAGACACAAAGGGAAATGTACGGTACTTAAGGGCGATGTCAGAAAGCTCAAATTTAAGGCGGCGTGTTTTGACGGGATATATAATTCGGGAGTGTTGGAACATTTTTCCAAAGCTGAGATAGACAAGATTCTAAAAGGTTTTCGTAGAGTTTTGAAAGCTAAGGGCACTTTGGTAATATTTTGGCCTCCTGAATTTGGTATGAGTGTAATATTTTTTAAAATCCTGGTTTTTGTCTGCCGAAATATCCTGAACATCAAAAACGTCCAGTTCCATCCGGTTGAAGTTTCCAGGTTACGGTCAAAAAGTGAGGCCAGAGAAATATTTGAAGCTTCAGGATTTCGTGTAGTTGAATGCTCTTATGGCCTGCGGGATCTATTTACCAATATTATTATTGTAGCCAGGAAAATATAGTCACTAATAAAGAACCTTCTTGTAAAAAAAGTAGTTTAAACCCCTCTCTTTAATAACCTTAAAAGCTTCAATGGGGCTTTCAAACTGTCCTTTGATAAACGTAGGAAGAGTTAGATTATCATTCTTTATAAGATTGGTCTTGTCAAAGTAAAACTGGAATATTGTAAGGAAATTCCAAGTTAGAAGGGCGATGAACAAGATGGCAACCTTTTTAAAATCAACCTTCTCGATAAATTTGGCTAGACCAAAAGTGAAATATGGGATAGCTGCCAAGACAAATCTCTGCCCGAATGCTACCGAAACCCCTGCCCAAAAAGAACAAATAAGTATTAGTGCTATCAATGACAACAAGAATAAGAATTTCCTTGATTTGATTAAACCGATAAAACCAAGCAAATAGACAGGTGTCCAAATAAATAGGCCCCGTTTGGCTGAAAGGAAAAAATCAAAGACATTTTGGGTGGAAAAGGACCATTCCCTGAGTCCGCCTTCCAGATAAGTCATATGAAACGGGTTCCCAAACATCACCTGGTAGCTTAGGAAGAGAGGGAGAGTGAAGAAGATGGCTGATATAAGTGTAACTGCCCAATATTTGATCTGGGAGCGTGTTAAAAGAAGTTGATAATAAATGGGGATTAAAAGAATCGAATCAGGAACCCGTGTGATAAAAAGAAGGCCGGATAAAGCCCCGACTAAAAAAAAGTTAAAGAAATCAGCCTTCATTTTATAGCTTTTATAAAGCAGAAAAGAAATAAGAAAAAAAGCAGGCTGGTGCGAAAGAGCTGGTTCAAAAGACGAATAATAAAATAGATTTGACGTAAGGAAAAAGAAAAGAACCGAAGTAAGCGCGATCTTTTTCGAAAAGAAGTTCTGTAAGTACTTTTCCAAAAAATAAAGACCTCCGAGGACAAGTAGGATACCGGTAAGCCCCGGACCAACTTCATAAATAAGGCTAAATCTGTCCTGTGAAAATAGTGAAATTAGGGCAACGGAAGGAATCCAGATAATTCCGGTCCCGATTGGGAAGGGGTTACTCCGAATGTCCCAAAAAATTCTGCTAAACTCTCCCTTAACTCCCTGAAAATGGCCAAGATAATCGTATATTGGTCCAAAATTTAACCCTTTATCGAAATATAATGCCTGGGTATAGGTATAGTAGCCGTTCCCATCTCCGTAAATTCCATGTTTAACCAAAATTAAGTGAATTATAAAGATCGCAAAGCAGAGGACAAAAAGGAGGAAATACTTTTTCATAACCGATTATAGTGCTTGTGAGCGGGTAATGGGAATCGAACCCACTTCTCATCCTTGGGAAGGACGCATTCTACCGGTGAACTATACCCGCGTTTTTCAATGCGCGAGCATAATTATAGCACTGGCTATGCCTCCTTATCTAGGAAGCGTGAGAATATTTCCTGCGTGAATTATGTTCGGATTAACCAGTTTATTCACTTTCGCAATTTCTACCCACTTAAATCCGTCTCCATATGCTCTGACAGCTATCTTCCAAAGGCTATCTCCCTTAACTACAGAATAAGTACTTCCTGTAATCGGGGCTGTTTGTGTACTTATGGTAGTTTTTGTTGTCGAGGTTGGCTTTTTTGGCGAAACATCGGGAATAACCAACTTTTGTCCCACTTCGATGATATCGGACTTGAGTCCATTTACACTTTTAATGTCTACCCAGTTATATCCGGAACCAAAAGAATCTTCTGATATCGACCAAAGGGTTTCACCCTTAACTACAACATGCTCTTTGGCGCTAGTTTGAGTGGAAGAGCCTGGGATGCTTCCTCCGCTTTTGTCTTTAAAGTAGTTAACAATTAAGACCCCAACAATAACAATAACGATAGCACCCAAAACCATACTGATGGTTTCTTCATTTAGCTTTATATTTTTGAGGAATTTTTTAAGATCAAAATTCAAATTTGTTCACCCCGTTTCTTCAGGGCAGAAGTAGCCTGAATGTAAAGGAAGAATCATTTGAAGTCAAGGGGGACTTAATCGAAAAAATCTAACGGCTATGAATAGCTACAGTAAATGGTGGGCAATAGAGCCACTGATTTGGGTATTCGGAGATATCACCCCTGATTTCAACACCTTGATCTGAGCCACTTTTATTAACGGGCGCTTTATATTCTACATATGGAGCTAAATTGGTAGAAAAAGTACCAGGGTCAGGCAATTTACTGGAATATTGGGCAACCTTCCAATTAACTGAACTATTTTGGGGTGTGGTCAGAGCGTGTAGATAGATAGTGGCCCCACTTTTTACGTAGTAGGTTTTCTTTCCGTTGACCGTTCCACCTTGAGCGGCACCGACAACTTCAACATCACTACATGACGTAGCCTTTGGGTAAGGAGTGGGTGTGGGCGTGTTTCTGGGTCTGGGAGTTTTTCTGATTCTAGGAGGCTCACCTGAGGCTGCTCTTTCTCTAATATCAAAGTTCTGTTTACCGAAAGCAACGACCAATCCAACTATTGCCAACGCTAGTATTATAAGTACGAAGATATGCACGAAGCCTTTTTGGCTATTTTTCATGAGAACCACAGTTTCAGCTTATATATTGCGGAATAACCTGTCAATAGTTTATTTGTAAAGACTTACCGGTACAGGTTAAGTACTATTTGATTAGATATTTAGATATTCGTGGGCTTAATTTGTTAAGTAGTCTTAATATGTATTCATACTCTTCCTGCGTAACGTGTTTCAGAAGCTCATATTTATTAACATTTTCCGACCCTAACAATCGAGCTAAATCAATTACGTCACACAAACTACTAACTCTATCCTTAACTTCATCAACACCATTTCGAACTTCATAAAACTTATGTATCTTTTCACGGATCAGGGGGTACAAGCTACTAACAGTCAGGTGGACCGCCTCTCCAACAGAATTGTAAAGTGTCTTGGGCTCATACTCACTTTCAGGCCATTTCTCTCTAGGGATCTTAAGTTCAAATCTACGTCTCAGATTAAATGGAATGTCTGTTCTTTTTTCTCTGCAGTCTAATTTGTTTGCTGCTTGTCTAATAAATTGCCAGTCGGTTTTTTCTTTGGCCAAAATTGCTTGCACCTCTTCAAAGATTTGGTCATTAGCCACATCGGTGTGTTTAAGAAGTATGCAGTCAATGTCACCATGCGCCCGTAAAATCCTACCTCCCAATTGTGCTTCCGTTGCGTAACCACCAGTAATGACTACGGTATGGTGATGCTTTTTGGCATATTCAAAAATTGACATCATTGTTTGAATATCTAAGTCACTTTTGACAATAAACTCAGGAGTTAAATCAATGTCTTTTGTATCATCTTCAGATAAAAAACCCATACCGTGAGTATATCAAAAGTTCTATTTATTATGGAAAGTCTGCTCGAGGTTAAACTTGGGATGCTAAATCCAAAAATAATCAAAAGAAGGGCGTAATTGCGGCAGAGGACTATTACTGATAAAATATGCTTATTGGGGTCGTAGCTCAATGGCTAGAGCGCTTCCCTGTCAAATGTGGCAGCGTTTCGAAGTAATTCGAAATGTAAAACCAGGCTAATTCGGGGAAATTCGAAAGGACAATCCCGAGCTAAATCACGAAAGTGTAAATGTGTAGAGACTATATACCTGGCTCCTTTTATAGGATGATGAGATAGCCCAAACTTTTTAGAAATAAAAATGAGCACGGAAGAGGTTGCGAGTCCGAATCTCGTCGACCCCGCTGGGTAGATTGTGACTATAAGTCCGTTGTTTTGATGCACACTTACTTTCGGCTGTGAATGGGGGTTAGGATTATTCCGAAGTTAAGTTCAGGTATGGAAAGACATGTACGAATAGTCCAAAAGATTTCCAAAAGCTCGCCTTTCGATACAGCAAGATCGCCGTCCATACTTTGTTCAGGTGTCCTAGCGAAATAATTATTAGTAGAAGATAAAATATTCCATATCGGTATAAACCATTGATTGTATAGGTCCATACACTCTTCAGTATCTAGCCGTGCTCCATTATTCCAGGACAATATTTCCTTTAATGACTTAATAGAAAGAGGTTTTGCCCATATGGATTCACTAAAGTAAAAATCTCCGACAATAAATTTACGTATTTCAGTAGCCTTATTTAGGGGATGGGTAGTATTCACCGTATCTATTAATTCAGGGTGATTATTGAGAATTTCAACGAGCATGTCCGCGTTGAGCCTTGGTATTAAATGTATTGATTCTGGCGGTTTTGGGACCTTAGCGGTTTGAGATTCGGCCGACTGCTTTAAGTCGTTAGGAGGCTGCAAATTAATGTCGGGGTCAGATAATTCCTTCTCCGGCGGTTTTGAAACCTTTTGTGGCTGAAGTTTAATGTCCCGTTTTGGGTCTTTGGGAGGTTGAAGTTCGGTCCCGGCGTCAACTAATTCCTGCTCGCTTTTTTTTTACTTTCCGACGGCCAGTTATAAATCTGTTCATCAACAATCTGGTAACGAGAGTGAATTTTGGTTCCGAGATTGACTTGCATATATTTCGTTAGATCTTTTACTTGATCAAACGTTAACATTAGATTTCTACCAGTCTGCTTGAGCATCACACCTACATCTTCATCTAAGTGAATACTTGAATTTTGCCATTTTGGAATGACGGTCTGCTTTAAAATAGCCTTGGCCAAAAGCAGTTTGTCTTCGTCCCACTTGTTACCAATAAGTAAGGCGGCTACGTTTGCCAAGCTAGTATACTTCTTACCTTCGCTGTGGACCCACAAGATTGAATTATCTAAAAGCCGATTGATGTTTAGATTCTGTGCCGTCTTATCAGCAGTTACTCCGTTTTCGGGTTGAGTCGGTTTCTTGTAGCCAGCTTCGATAATTGGTTTTACCTTGAGATCAATTGGCTTTGCTTCAAGAAGGGGAACTGTAGTAGCCGGTAGCTCATGAAGCTTGATTATAACCTCCGGTTCAATGATATTTTCGATTGACAGTGCTTCCCAGTGTCTATTTTGAGGTTGATCAAAAAATTCACTGGCTTTGCCTCCTCCGGCAAGGTAGACAATCAGTTCCGTAGCGAAAGTCCTGACCGTGGGATCCTTTTTAATGATAGAGGCTTCAAGAAGAGAGGTTACTGCCTGAATAGACTTACAAGTATCAGCATCGAGTACTCGTTGCGCGGAATTTATCATTTCGAGGTAGTCTAGAAGTCTTTGACCGGCTGAGTCATTTTGTCTTTCCCTGTCCGAAAGAACACCAACCAGATCGCCCGCCGTCCCTATACCAACCTGATTTTCACCTTTCATTTTGCTTAAAGCAGATTTGCCCAAATATAAGGTTCAATATTTGAATTGTCAAGTGGCAAGAGGTGGTAAGACTTCTACAACTAGTTGAAAATATCTATAATGGTTAGGAAATGCCTAAACCTTCTTCACCGTTAACAAACCTTCAGATTGCCGAACTTTTGCGCGATGTAGCCGCGGCCTACCAGCTTAAGGACCAGAATAGATACAAATTCCAAATAATTGCATATGAACGCGCTGCAGACGCTGTAGAACACTCCACAAGCGAGCTAAAAGACCTTTGGGATGATGGGAAGCTTGAGGAGGTACCCGGAATCGGTCCGGGGATAGCCCAGCACCTGGATGAACTTTTTAGGTCAGGTAAATCGGCACATTTTGAAGGCCTCATGAAAGGAATACCCAGAGAAGCATTTAAACTAATGGAACTGCCTGGCATAGGCATTAAAACCGCCATGAAGCTAATTAAAGAAGGTTCGGAGAAAGATGTTGAAGAAAAACTCAAGGAAGTTGGAGAAAAAGAAAAAAAGTCAAAAAGACACCTTTTACCATACGCTTCCCTCATTGCATCGGAACTAATTGAATACCTTAAAAAGAATGACAACATCCTCCGCGTAGACCCCTTGGGAAGCCTTAGGCGCCAGGCGTCAACCATTGGGGATATTGATATTGCTGTAGCTACTGCCAACCCCGTAGAAGTACTGGAATACTTTACGAAGTACCCCAAGTCTCAGAAAATGATAGAAAAAGGTGAACATACAGCTTCCATACTTCTTCCGGGAGGCGTTCAAGTGGACCTGATGGTCCAGCCGATCGAGTCGTACGGTTCACTTCTTCAGCATTTTACAGGTTCAAAGCACCACAATATTGCCCTTAGGGAATATTCTCTCAAAAAGGGGTTGAGTTTGTCGGAGTATGGTGTACGTAAATATCGGGTACCAAGCTCCAAAGTCCAGATGTTTAAGACCGAAGAAGCGTTTTATAAGTATTTGGGACTTGATTATATAGAGCCTGAGCTTAGGGAAGATGGTGGGGAGATTGAGGCGGCAAGGGAATATAAACTTCCTAAGCTTATTGAGCCAAGTGAAGTTAAATCAGATTTACAAATTCATTCTAGTTTTGATATTGAAACCAGTCACGACCTTGGTGAAAGTAGCATGGAAGAAATTGTTAGAAAAGGACACGAGCTTAAATACGAGTACGTTGCTTTTACGGAACATAATCCCAGTCAACAGGGGCATTCGGATCAAGATATCGTGGAAATTCTTAAAAGGAAGCGTGAAAAGATAGATCAAATAAATTACTCAATAGAGAGTTCCAGTAAATATAGTATACATAAAGTGTTCAATAGCCTCGAAATTGATATTAAACCCGACGGCACTCTTCCTGTTTCCGAGGAGGGAATGAACACCTTGGATTTTGCATTGGTATCAATTCACTCCAGCTTTGAACTTGAACGTAATGCCCAAACCCAAAGGGTTCTTTCAGCATTATCTCATCCAAAAGTGAGAATATTCGCGCACCCCACCGGTAGGAAATTAAATGAAAGGGAAGGGGCTGAGCTAAACTGGCCCGAAATATTTGAATTCTGTTTGAAGAACGGTAAGTGGATAGAAATCAATGCCGATCCTATGAGACTTGATTTACCCGATACTTTAGTCCATGAGGCAGTGAAAATGGGTGTGAAACTGACATTTGGAACAGATGCACACCATGTTGATGGCATGAATAACATGCCATTTGGAGTTTCGGTGGCCCGGCGTGGATGGGCGGAAAGTAATGATATAATCAATACACGAAGTTTAATGGAATTTGAGAAATTGTTGAAAGGTGGTGAATAATTTATGATTTATTTTGTACTAGCGGCAGTTGTGATTTTGGTTATGTGGTTGATTTCCACATATAACTTCTTTGTATCAACAAAGACTCGAGTGGACGCATCGGTCCAGGAGATTGGAAACCAGTTAAAAAGACAGTCCGAACTTATACCTAATTTGGAGTCTTCAGCAAAAGGGTATCTTACACACGAGAAGGGTATTTTTAATGAGCTTTCGGCAGCCAGAAAAGCAATTTCGTCTGCTATCAGTTCGGGAGATTTAAAGAAGATGACGGATGCTGGAAAAATGCTATCTGATGTTCTTCCTAAAATCCAGGTAGTTGTTGAAAGTAACCCGGAGATAAAAGGAAGTGAGGTTGTTACAAACTTAATGGATGAACTGAGAGACACATCCGATAAAGTGATGTACGCCAGACGGCTCTTAATAGATTTAACAGCCGACTATAACGTCAAGCTGGTTACGTTTCCAAGCAGTTTTGTAGCAGGGATTTTTCATTTTGCAAAACTCAAAGGCTTTGAAACTCCGGCAGATGTAGGAGAGATGAAAGTTAGCTCTGAGGAGATGAAAACCCCGAAGGTAAACCTGTGAAGAACATTTACGAGGTTCAATCAGCAAATAAAATCAAAAGCGCTGTAATAGTCGCTTTATTTGTTGTTTTTGTCTTTTTGGCCACCTATGTTTTAACAAAAGCTTTTGGTTATTACATGGGATATCAGCCGGGAGGCATAGGATATTTTGGGGTGGCACTGATAGTTAGCGGCATATCCAGTTTTTTTAGTTATTACTTCTCGGATAAAATCGTTCTGGGAATTTCGGGCGCAAGGGTCGCAAACTCCCAGGAAGATAAGCTTTTTACACAAGTTATCGAAAACCTGTGTATTGGAGCGGGTATTCCTAGACCTAAGTTATATGTTATTGAAGATACTGCTCCTAACGCTTTCGCTACAGGGAGGGATCCCAATCATGCAGTGATTTGCATAACAAGCGGTTTACTTTCAAAGCTAGATAGAACAGAACTTGAAGGAGTGCTGGCTCATGAAATATCACACATCAGAAATTACGATATCCGTTTAATGTCGGTGGTTTCTGTTATGGTTGGATTGGTTGCCCTACTTGGCGATTGGTTTTTGAGAGTTAGATTTTGGGGAGGTAGTAGGGACCGTGATGGGGATGAGGGAAACTTAGGGGCAATCCTCATGATTGTCGGAATAATTTTTGCAATCCTTTCTCCAATTATTGCTCAACTCATACAGTTGGCAATATCAAGAAGAAGAGAATTTACAGCGGATGCAGGATCTGCCGCAATTACACGCCAACCACAGGGACTTATCTCTGCCCTTACTAAAATCTCAGGAGATACGGAACCGCTTGAGGCTGCAAATAAGGCTACCGCCCATCTTTATATAGTCAACCCCTTTAAGAAGAACACAAATAGGGTAGTGGCTACTTTTGCCAATCTTTTTAATACTCATCCTCCCATTCCCGAAAGAATTAAAGCCCTTGAAAGTATGGCTTAACTTCTTGTGAAAATAATTTTTTCGCTCTATTATTACTAAGATATGGCAAAGCTAACAAAAGACGAAGTTCTCCATGTTGCCAAACTAGCACAACTTGATTTAAGTGACTCTGAAGTCAAAAAGTTTCTTCCACAGCTTTCTAAAGTTGTCGATTTTATAAGCCAGCTTAACGAGATCGATACTAAAGGTATCGAGCCGACGGCTCAGGTAACGGGACTAACGAATGTTTATAGGAAAGATGAAGTTGATTCTACAAATATCCTATCGAATGACGCGGCTTTGGGTGGAACCGACAAAAGTTATAACGGATTTTTCAAAGTAGGTGCAATTTTAAGCGAGAGAAGCGATAAATAAATGGAATTACCACTAACCATCAGGGAAACACAAGAAGGTCTCTTAAAGAAAAACTTTTCAGCGGTTGAACTAGTGGATTCCTACATTGAGCGAATTAATAAGCATGGTAAAGAGTTAAATATTTTTTTAACAGTTTCCGAAGATGCGGCTTATAAAAAAGCCAAGGAAGTTGATAAGCTTTTAAATGGTTCGAGTGATGGCATTTTTGATCAGTACCCACTTTTAGGAATATCGTTTGCGTTTAAAGATTTATTCTCCACAAAGGGTGTAAGAACCACAGCAGGATCCAAAATAATCGGGGATTATATTCCGGAGTATTCATGCACTTTCGTGGAACGCGTGGAGAGTGCTGGCAGCATTTGTATAGGTAAAGCCAATGAGGACGCTTGGGGCCATGGCTCCTCTGGTGAAAATAGCGATTACGGTCCGACCAAAAACCCGTGGAATAAAGAATATGTTCCCGGAGGATCTTCTTCTGGTTCGGCGGCGGCACTGGCTGCAAATATGGCCATGATTTCAACCGGAACAGATACAGGTAGCTCAGTAAGGCTTCCCGCCTCGTTTTGCAATCTGGTCGGATTAAAACCTACATATGGTTCGGTTTCCCGTTACGGAGTTATCGCCATGGCCTCCTCACTCGATTCGATTGGGCATATGGGTAGAACAGTCGAGGATGTGGAGAAAGTTTTTAATATTGTAAAGGGAACCGACGGAAAGGATTCTACCGTTAAGGACACATCTTGGTCCAAGCGAGGCTCGAAAATAAAATTGGGTATTCCGAAAGAGTACTTCATCGATGGGGTAGATGCGGAGGTAACTGAAATGGTAATGAATGCGACTAAAGTATTTGAGAAGGAGGGAATTGAGCTTGTGGATATCAGCTTGCCCCTAACTAAGTACGCAATTGCAATTTATTACATTGTAATGCCCGCCGAGGTTTCATCAAATTTAGGCAGGTATGACGGTATCAGGTTCGGGGGTCAAAGAGCAACTTTTGGAGATGAAGCCAAAAGAAGAATAATGCTCGGAACTTATGTTCTTTCGGCAGGGTATTATGACGCTTACTATCTAAAAGCCCAGAAAGTTAGATCAAAGCTTATTCAGAACTTTGATGATGCGTTTGAAAAAGTCGACGCGATAATCGCACCCGTTTCTCCGACTCCCCCATTCAAGCTCGGAGAAAAGGCGGATGACCCCCTTAAGATGTATTTGGCTGACACTTTTACGGTTTCTGCTAACCTTGTAGGAATTCCGGGACTTTCGATTCCTTCCGGTTTTTCAAAAAAAGGACTTCCATTGGGATTCCAGCTTATGGGACCGCGTTTTTCTGAAAGCACACTTTTTGAAATAGGAAAACTTTATCACAAAGCAATAGATTTTAAGCCGGAGGTGGCACTACAATAAATGTTACAAGAATTTAAACCCGTTCTAAAAAATAAAAACTTCGTTTACTTGTGGATTTCACAAATTACATCTCAGCTGACTATTAATGTCATGAACTTTGTTTTTTTGATTTGGCTCTTTAGTAAAACCGGATCTGCCATCTCCACCTCATTTCTTTGGGTCGCCTATTCTCTGCCTGCAATTCTTGTCGGACCATTCGCTTCAGCCACTGTTGATATCATAGATAGGAGAAAGCTTCTTATCGCTACCAATTTGCTTCAGGCTTTAACAATTTTCATTTTTGCGCTGGTGCACCCAGAGAACATTTTTGTTCTCTTTGAAGTAGTATTTATTTATTCTCTTCTAAATCAATTTTACGTACCTGCTGAATCTGCAAGCTTACCTTCACTTTTACCAAAGGAAAGACTGGCACAAGGCAATAGCCTATTCCTGCTTACACAGCAGGGCTCTTTGGTTGTCGGTTTTGGTATTGCGGGGTTTCTTCTTGCGCTTCTTGGATTTGAAGATACGCTTTTACTTTGTTCGTTTCTGCTTTTTATAGCTTTTCTAAGTACAATTTTCCTGCCTAAAATGACCACTGATTATAATGTTCCGCGTACCTTTGAACTTGCGGTCACTGGCTTTTTTGCCAAAATTGTTGAGGGCTATAAATTCATTAAAGGAGAGAGAAAGGTCTTAGCTCCCTTTTTGCTACTCATAATTTTTCAGGTCTTAGTTCAGGTGGCAACGGTCGCCGTTCCTTCAATTGCCAAAGACCTTTTGGGTCTATCGCTCTATACAACTGGCATATATATCTTGGTTCCTGCAGGGGTCGGGGCCATCCTTGCCATACTTTACCTTCCAAGGCTTATTGCCAAAGGTTGGCGCAAGAAAAAAATCATTGAAAATTGTTTGATGCTTGTTGGCATTTTCCTTTTCCTCTTCACATTCATTATTCCGATGCTGCCATATGGGATAAGAGTTTTCTCAACTTTCATTTCATTTGCAATCCTCGGTCTTTCATTTGTAGGAGTGGTTATTCCTTCACAGACCTTTTTACAGGAATCCACACCAGAAGAGTTACGAGGCAGGGTATTTGGTAACTTCTGGTTTTTGGTTACGGTTGCCTCCGTTCTGCCCGTAATATTTTCCGGATCGGTTATCGAAGTACTTGGTATCAGAATATTACTTTTAATATTTTCCTTACTGGGTATTGCAGCTTATTTTTTGTCAAGAAGGTTTGGAGATGACTTTTTGAATAATGGAAGAACCTAAATACATACCAATAATTGGCCTGGAAGTGCATATTGAGCTTTCAACAAAGTCAAAGCTTTTTTGTAGATGTCCGGCCGATCATTTTGCTAAAAAACCAAACACCCAGGTTTGTCCTACTTGTCTGGGACTTCCCGGAGCTCTTCCTTATACAAACAAGGAGGCAGTTAACTCGGTAATCAAGTTTGGTCTGGCACTGGGATGTAAAGTAAACAATTTTTCAAAGTTTGACAGGAAGCATTACTTCTATCCGGATCTACCTAAGGGTTACCAAATCTCTCAGTACGATCTTCCCATTTGTGGAGGCGGAAAGTTTCAGGTTGGTATTAGAAGAATCCACTTGGAAGAAGATACAGGTAAACTTGTTCATGAAACCGTCGACGGAGTCAAATCATCACTAATTGACTTTAATAGAAGTTCGGTTCCTTTGATGGAAATGGTAACCGAACCGGAATTTCATGATACCGAAAGCATAATTTCATTCCTAAAGGAAATTCAGTTGGTTGCAAGGTATCTGGAAATTAGTAACGCCGATATGGAGAAAGGTTCGATGAGGCTTGAGGCAAATATTTCACTTTCACCCGATGGCGCCCTTCCGAGTTACAAAGTAGAAATCAAAAATATTAATTCATTCAGGTTTTTGGATAAAGCGATAGAAGCTGAGATGGATAGGCAGGAAAAACTTCTTTTGAAAGGAGAGAAAGTTGTCCAAGAAACACGCGGTTACGATGAGGTAAAGCAAACCACTTTTTCGCAAAGGACAAAAGAAGAAGCAAATGATTATCGATATTTTCCGGAACCCGATTTACCGCCCATGGATTTCCCCGACTCCCTCATCACGGAACTTAAAGCTCAAATTCCAGAACTTCCGGAAGCAAAAACAATAAGATTCATAACGGACTATAAACTACCTAATGATTTTGCTGAAATATTGGTTTCTGACAGGAAGCGCGCTGATTACTTTGAAGAAGTTGTGAGTCTTGGTAAGGGACAGAAATTTTCGGCCAAAACAATTGCGGACCTGATGGTTAATAAAAAAATGGATGAGAATTATCCGGAACCTCCCGGATTTGTCAGGAAAATCCTGGAGCTAACTAGCGTCGAATACTCTTCTCAACCCGAAACTGAAATTGCTATTATCGAGGTAAAGGCGGAGAATCAGAGAGCTGTGGATGATTACAAAAATGGTAAGGGTGAAGTTGTCGGATTTTTGATCGGCATGGTCCAGAAGAAATTAAAAGGTAAAGGAAATCCAAATATGGTAAGAGAAAAGCTATTAGAAAGTTTACAAAAGTGAGCGATAAAATCCAAGAATTTGAAACTGACGCGGCTTTTAAAGCGAATGAAACTTTAGGCGACGTAGTTGACGGAGAAACTCACCTGCTGTCAACTTCCGAGAAAGGGACGGAAATATTAACAACCTTTGAACGAGCCGAACTTTCAAACGTAGACGCCTTAACAGGTGTCGGAAACTCACGAGCGCAGGAGATATTTTTTACGGAGGATGAAAATAGGCAGAAAGCTATACACGAGGTAAAAACTGAAAGAAGAACAACGGGTCCTTTGTTTCCTACATCGGGGTTGGTACTTTATATGGATACGGATAATTTAAAAGAAGTGAATTATCTAAGCCGTAAACTTGGTGATGAATTAATACAAAAAGTTGCCAAGGCTGCTAAATCAGTAGCTCAAAGAGATTACGATCAAGTATTTAGACAGGGCGGAGACGGTGCGGATGAATTTTCAGTAGTTTTACCGGGAATGAATAGGGAGTTAATGGAGCAAGTTGTTTTTAAATTTAATCAGTCGTTAAAGGCTTTAAGTACTGAAAGAGAGGCCACAGCCAGTCTAGCTATTGGAGAATATGGTAACGGTAAAACTGTTCGTCAAACTGTCAGCGAATTAGATAAGGCCTTGAGTGATGCCAAAAAGAATAGAGAAATCAGAGGCTCACACGTCGATACGGTATTTCAGCGATTAAAATAATGTCTAAATTCGTCCATCTTCATGTTCATACGGAATACTCACTTCTTGATGGTTTAAGTAATATCAAGAAGCTTTTGAATCATGTTAAAGAAAACGAGATGGATTCAGTTGCTATAACCGATCACGGAGTGATGTACGGTGAGGTTGAATTTTATAAAGAAGCGACAAAACAAAGTGTTAAACCGATTTTGGGAATGGAAGGCTATATAACCTCAGGGAGTCTTACCGATAGGCCCGGAAGGGGCGAGCTTCATAACTATCATCTAATCCTTTTGGCTAAAGATAACGAAGGCTATCAAAACTTGATGAAGCTTTCTTCAATTGCACACCTGGAAGGTTATTATTACCGGCCCAGGTTTGACAGAGAAACCCTGCAAAAGTATTCGAAAGGCCTGATTTGCTCTTCAAGTTGCCCCCTGGGCGAGATCGGGCAAGCGATTATAAAGGATGAACCAGGAGAAGCTAAAAAGGCGGTTGAATGGTATCTAGATGTTTTCGGTAAAGACTACTATTTAGAAATACAAAGACATGAATTTGCCAATTGGGTGGATAAAGCTGAAAATGCCGAAATTAAGACTTCTTTAATAGAAATGGCAGAAAGTGAGAAGAAATGGAATCAGGGAGTTTTAAACTTAAGTAGAGAAATGGGGGTTCCGGTTATTGCAACAAACGACGCACATTATATAAAGCCGGAGGATGCATTGGCGCAGGATGTTTTAGTTTGTGTAGCCACAGGTAAAGTCATGACGGACACAAAAAGGATGCGCTATATTGATGCACAAACCTTCTACGTAAGAAGTCCAGATGAAATGGCCAAGCTTTTTTTAGATGTTCCGGATGCTTTGGAAAATACAGTTAAAATTGCAGATAAATGTGATGTCGAAATTACTTTAGGTAAATGGTTTTTCCCAAAATTCCCATTGCCGGAAGGGGTAACGGCCAACGAGCAACTTAAATCACTTGCGAGAGAAAGTCTAAAAACTAAGATTCCAAAGTCCGATAAAGAAACTACAGAAAGACTTGAGTATGAGCTTGAAATTATCTGCTCCAAGGGATATGCGCCTTACTTTCTAATTATCCGCGACCTGGCCAATTGGACCAATTCCCAAGGCATTATCACAAATACTAGAGGTTCTGCTGCAGGAAGCCTGGTTTCATATGTTTTGGGTATTACGACCGTTAATCCCCTAAAATACTACTTGCCGTTCGAGAGGTTCCTAAATCCGTTTAGACCAAGCCCTCCTGATATCGATTTTGATGTGGCGGACGATAGAAGAGATGAAATCATCGGCTATATTACCCAAAAGTACGGTAAGGATAGAGTTGCCCAGGTTTGTACTTTTGGAAGAATGCTAAGTAGGGCCGCAGTTCGGGATGTTGCCAGGGTTTTGGGTTACCCCTATTCTACGGGAGACAGAATCGCAAAGATGATTCCTCCTCCAAAACAGGGTTTTCCCATAACCATCCCTCATGCCTTAGAAGAGATACTAGATCTTAGAAATTTATACGACACCGATGCTGATACCAAAAAAGTTTTGGACCTTGCAATGCAGATTGAGGGAAACGCAAGACATATTTCGGTTCACGCTGCTGGTGTGGTTGTTGCGCCCAGCGATATTACAGATTTTTCTCCTGTTCAAAAGGAGCCATCCGGAGAAAAAATAATCACACAATACGAAATGCACGCGTGCGAGGATGTTGGCCTTATAAAATTCGATATTCTTGGAATTAGAAACCTATCTATTCTTGGAGCGGCAGTTGATATTGTACAAAAACGCTTGGGAATTACGGTTGATCTCCATACAATTCCACTTGACGATAAAAAGACATTTGGGATGTTGGCAAAGGGAGAAACGATGGGTGTATTCCAGCTTGCAAGCGGCGGAATGACTAAATATCTAACAGATCTTAAGCCCACACAGATAGAGGATTTAATGGTCATGGTCGCACTCTATAGACCTGGACCCATTTCTCAAATCCCCGAATATATCAGGAGAAAACATAATCCCAAGTTAATCAAATATTTGGACCCCCGAATGGAGAAGTTTCTTGGAAAGTCCTACGGACTCATTGTCTATCAGGACGATCTATTGTTCTGTGCACTTGACCTTGCCGGCTATAGCTGGGAAGAGGCAGATAAGTTTAGAAAAGCGGTTGGTAAAAAAATTCCAGAAGAAATGGCAGCCCAAATGGAAAAATTCAAAAAGGGTATTGTTGCCAACGGTCAAACTGAAGAATTTGCCGAAGATCTTTGGAAACTATTCGAGCCTTTTCAATCATACGGATTCAATAAGGCACATGCAGCCTCATATGGCATGGTCGCCTATCAAACAGCTTATATGAAGGCTAATTATTCTGTTGAGTATATGACGGCGCTTCTTACCGCAGAGAGTGATGATAAAGAAAAGGTTACGGCAGCAATAAATGAGTGCGTCAGGATGAAAATAAAAGTACTTCCCCCGGATATAAATGAATCAGATATCGGTTTCACCATAGTTGCCGAAAAAGACTCCCTTGACGGTAAAGGAATTAGATTTGGGCTATCTGCCATCAAAAACGTTGGAGAGGCTGCAATCGGGGCTATTCTTTCGGCCAGGGATAGTAAGAAGTTTTTGTCTTTTGCAGACTTGTTGTCAAAAGTTGACGGCAGAAAAGTAAATAAAAAAGTACTTGAAAGCCTTATTAAAGTAGGTGCAATGTCCGCGTTCGGATCACGTGCCGCCCTTCTTGCTTCGGTTGACTCAATTCGCGAGAAAGTAACTAAACCTAAAGGCGACGACAGTCAGCAAGGGTTATTTGCTACCGGGGATTTGAAAAAAACAGAGGCTACAAGCGTAATAACAATATCAAATATTCAAGAGTTTTCCGATGACGAACTAGAAACCCTGGAGCGTCAGCTTTTGGGTTACTCTCTTTCCGCAAAGCCTATTGCAGAGATTATCGGTCCTCTTCAGTTTCAATCGACTCATAAGGTCTTTGAGATCACGTCCTCCGAGATGTATTCCGAGATGGTTAGAGTTGCCGGGGTAGTTACGGAAGTTAGGGTAATTGTGACTAAAAAATCCGGTGCAGAGATGGCTTTTGCCAAGTTTGACGACGGTACGGGAACTTTAGAGCTTGTGGTATTTCCAAAGGTGTTTAAAGAGTCGCGGGATTTTTGGACGGAAGGCCAACCACTTCTTGTTATCGGCAAGGTGGATAATAGAGATGAAACACCTGCCATTTTAGTCGAATCCATCGAAACACTATCCAGCTTAAGTACTCGCAAGGAAAAGGAGGTATTCATTAAAATTCCTCAGAATACCGATCCTAATGCACTTAAAAGGTTAAAAACCCTCCTTACTGATAATTTGGGGACTCAGGCCGGGTATTTGGTATTTGAAGGGGGTAAGAAAATTAAGTTACCTTTTAATATTGTTTGGAACGAAACTCTGGCAAAGCAAATATCGGAAATTCTTGAAAACAGCTCTCATTGATTTAGCGGCTTGAAGCTAGGGTCGTTTTTCTGTACAATATCAGACTATGGCTTTGAAAATCACACATAAAGATGTTGAATTCGGGGTAGGAGACCGAGTACGTGTTGTCCAAAAGATCAGTGATGGAGACAAGTCACGCGAGGCTATCTTTGAGGGAATGGTAATGGGAATAAAAGGAAGGGATCCAGGTAAAACCTTTGTTGTCAGGAGAGTTGGAGAAGCAGGAATAGGCATTGAAAGAATCTTCCCGATCAACTTACCCACAATTGATAAAATAATCGTGGTTAAAAGAGGAATTGAAGGAGTTAAAAGAGCCAAGCTTTACTACACAAGAGAGAAAGCCCCAACAGAAGTAGAGATGATATTCAAAAAAGCTGCAATTAGAATAAAAAGTGGCGAGAAAAAGACCTCCAAACGTACAAGGAAAGCTCGCTAAAACCTCTCAAAAGTCAGAATCCCCACCGGATGATTGGAGTTTACTCAAATATCCCTTGTAGAATTTTTTGGGATACATTAAAGTTAAATAAGATGGGGGTGATTCTATATGATGAATAACAACTGGGGTATAAATCCTGTAAATTATTTGTTCCCGGGTTTTTTAGCAGGCTGGCTCAGTGTTCTTATAATTCCACTCGCCCTTTGGAGTATTTTTTGGATGTGTTGGGCACTCTGGAGAGCTGCCAAGGATGATAGCAAAGTCTGGTTCATAATATTGCTATTGGTCCATACCATGGGAATACTCGATATTATTTATATTTTCCTAATCTCCAAAAACGGCTACAAAAAAGGAAAGAGGAAATAACCCGAATTTTTGGCTCTATTGACTATTAAACATTAATTGATAAAATGTGCATCTGTAGTTGTTAGAAAAGTTTTAACAAACAGTTTTGTACTTTTACTTTTCGTGTGCGGGCGTAGTTCAGTGGCAGAACGTCTCCTTGTCTAGGAGAAGGTCGTGGGTTCGAATCCCATCGTCCGCTTAGGCGAGCACCCAAATAAAGCCCCGGTAAGGCACTTGGAACATGTGAGGCGTCAGTCTCTCCTTTCTGTCTCCTTGACGGTTATGTGGGTCCGAGTGGGTGCTCGCCGACTATCGGCCTGGTAGCTCAATGGTAGAGCAGTTGCCCTTTAAAGGCGATTGGTTGAGGGTTCGACTCCCTCCTAGGTCATAGGGTGTCCCATGAACAAATCTTGGGTACTTTAACCCAATCCTGCGCATTTCAATACTAGGCAGAAAATTGATGAAGTTCTACGGGACACCCGACTAAAATTCCGAGCAGGTTACTGCATATCAAAAGTCATTAAGATTTTGATTGTGTAAGTACCTGCTCGTTTCATTCTCTCAGGATGTTATATAATCTTCTTGCATGCTTATACTAGGAATTGATCCCGGTACGGCAACTACCGGGTTTGGTCTGGTTAACCTAAATGGAAAGGGAAATGAAGTTATCGACTGGGGGTTAATTGAAACGGACAAAACACTTTTAAAAGAAACCCGTTTAGATTTTATATTCGAAGAGACTCTCCGGCTTATTAATAAACACAAACCCGATGTTTTTGTTTTTGAGAAAATCTTTTTTGCTACAAATGCCAAAACTGTTATTGCCGTAGGACAGGCCCAAGGCGTAATGCTTTTGGCCGCTGCCAAAGGGAAAGTCAAGGTAGAGGAATATGCCCCAGGAACAGTCAAGAAAATGATAACCGGTAGTGGACGGGCCAATAAAAAAGAAGTACAAGTAGCTATCAGAAAAATTCTAGGAAACCGGGTTAAAAGTAAAGCACATAAAAAGACCCATTTTGATAATGCGGCCGATGCACTTGCTGTTGCTTTGACTCATGCATTTAAAATAGGGGAGGGGGTGAAAGAAATTGTTTAAAGTAGGAAAAGTTTCTCATTATTACGACAAATTGAGTGTTGCCATAATAGACCTAGATGGAACCTTGAGTGTGGGCGATAACGTAAAGTTTGTCCGTGGAGGTGAGGATCTATTTGAACAGAAAGTGGAATCAATTCAAATTGAACACGAAAAGAAGGATTCCGCCGGCAAAGGAGATGTGATAGGATTGAAGACTAATGAGGCGGTTAAGGAAGGGACAGAAGTATTTAAAATTTGAGTGGCAGGAGGCACCCGATATTAAAGCCCGCGTTCTTCATTTGATGGAGAATCTTCATCTTGATTATGTCTTGGGAGAAAGACTGTTTTTTTATAGATCAGAAGGCTCAAAGTCCAGAGCCTATGCAAGGACATGGGGGCTTCCCAAGCTTTGGCAGAATGCTTTAAAAGTTGAACCTGCATATATCATTGAGGTCATTTCTCACTATTTTGATAAACTATCACCCAAGGATCAGGATAAAGTACTACTTCATGAGATAGGTCACATCCCCAAAAACTTTTCGGGGGCACTTCTACCCCACACAAGACACGGAAAAGGAAGCTTCCACGATAAACTTGATGAGCTCATACAAAGATATTTTGAAAATATGCAGGGTACTAAATAGATATGAAAATAATAGTTCTTCACGGAGACGACGAAAGGAAACTATACGATAGGCTGACGAAATTCGTCGAAACAGCCAAGAGTAGAAGTTGGGAGGTGGCTTTTCTTGATGACCCCAATCTTTCGATTCAAGAACAGCTAAGCTCCCCTTCACTTTTCGGCAACGAACGTTTTTTTATCGTCAGAGATATAAAAAGATTGGGGAAAAAGGAGCTTGAGTGGATTAAGAATAACTCTCCTGACCTATCCGGGAACCTTATTATCTATCATGAAGGATATCTTCCCCAGTCAATCTTAAAATCCTTGCCAAAAGAGTCAAAGATTGAAGAATTTAAACTTCCCGTGATGCTTTGGAATTTCTTGGAGGGTTTATCGCCAGGGAATTCAGAAAAAAGTGTTGAGAAGTTACATCAGTTAATTGAGAAGGAAGCACCAGAGTTTATCTTTACCCTAATTGCAAAGCTTTTCAGAGATTTGTATTGGGTAAAAACGGATGCCGTAAGTCTCCCCTATCCAAGTTGGAGAGTAGGGAAGTTGAAAGCACAATCGTCAAAATTTACGCTAGATCAGTTAGCAAATATAATTGAAAAACTTGCAGAAATCGATATTAAAGTCAAAACTTCAAAATCTGATTTAACTAGCGAACTTGACCTACTTATTATTAAGCAATTAGAATGATTTCATAGCAGAAATGATATTCGACCCAACAATTTTTAAAGCTTACGATATCAGGGGAATTTACCCGGATAATATAACTCCCGAACTCGCCTATAAAATCGGTCACGCTTACGCTCGATTTATTAAGCCTAAGGGTGAAGTTGTTGTGGGAAATGATGTGCGACTTCATTCGGAAGAGTTAAAAATGAAAGTGGCTGAGGGACTTATGGATTCTGGCGTTGATGTTGTCGATATAGGTTTGATTTCGACCGATATGTATTATTTTGCTGTCGGGAGATATGGTCTTGCAGGGGGCATTCAATCGTCAGCTTCTCATAATCCTCCAGAGTTTCATGGTTTTAAGATGATTCGGGAAAACGTGATTCCTTTAACACTTGAGGAAGGAATCTCACAGATACGCGATCTAGTTAAAGAGAATTCATTTGTGAAATCAGAAGTTAGAGGAAAATTTCGGACTTTAGATATTAATAATGACTATATTGATTACATTCTGAGTTGGTTAAAGATAAAGAAAGAAAAACCCTTAAAAATTGTAATAAACCCCAATTTTGGATATGCAGGTGTGATGTTTAGAAAAATCGTTGAAAGAGGCAAACTACCAATTGAGATTGTTGGGCTTAACGATAAACCGGATGGCACATTTCCCAAAGGTCGACCCGATCCGTTTATCCCGGAAAACAGGATCGAGGTTACCAAATTGGTAGTATCTGAAAAAGCAGACTTGGGTATTGCTTGGGATGCCGATGCAGATAGAGTCTTTTTCGTTGATGAAGACGGGACATTTTTAGAACCTTACTATCTTAACACGGTGTTAATCAAGCAAATGTTGAAAAAATTTCCTGGTGAAAAAATCGTTTACGATCCTCGTTATACTTGGGCACTAATCGAGGCGATTAAGATAAACGGAGGAACGCCGGTTATAAGTAGAGTCGGACATTCATATATTAAAGAAAAACTTAGAGAGACTAATGCGCTATATGGTACGGAATCAAGCGGCCATTCCTATTTTAGAGATTTTTGGTATGCAGATAACGGCATGATACCTGTTATGCAAGTTTTGGAATACTTGGTCGAAAACGACGTTAAGCTATCTGACGCGGTGAGACCTGTCATGAACAAGTATTTTATTTCAGGTGAGATAAATACAGAAGTATCTGATAAAAAAGCTAAAATGGAAGAGATAGTCAAAAAGTATTCAGACGCTACAATCTCAAGACTGGATGGTGTGGCAATTGAGTATGAAGATTATCGGTTTGTTGTGCGACCTTCCAATACTGAATCCCTTCTTCGCTTGACGCTTGAGGCCAGGTCAAAGGAATTAATGGAACAAAAAAGAGATGAGGTTTTAGCTATAATTAGATCATAATGAAAGATTCACTTGGAGTTGAAAATGCATTGAGACTTTTTCCTGACCAGATACTGGAATGCTGGAAGCAAGCTTACTCTTTTGATATACCCCAGTTTTCTCCAAAAGCGGTTGTAATAAGCGGAATGGGTGGTTCAAGTAATGCAGCCAAGATTTTAGAGGGGTTATACGAAGAAGATTTTAAAGTCCCCTTTGATATTGATATCCATAACGACTACGAACTTCCTATTTGGGTTAAAGAAGATACTTTAGTTGTAGCCAATTCCTACTCAGGCAACACAGAAGAGACATTATCCTCCGTTGAGGCGGCTCAAAAAGTCTCTGCAAAAATTATTGGTGTTACAACCGGGGGTAAACTAAAAGAAATGATTCAGGCAAAACAAATTGATGGCGTATTCGTCGATGACTCAAGAGTTAACCCATCACACCTTCCCAAAGTAGGACTGGGCGTTTCTTTTGGAGCCCTTGCAGGGACACTTGCCAAGATGGGGGTATTGAAACTTAATGAAAAAGAATTGCAAGATGCTCTTGACGAACTTAACGAAGTAAGAAAGATGTGGTTACCAGAGATAGAGGAGACAGATAACCCCGCAAAACAAATAGCTAAGTGGTTATATGGTTACGTACCTGTTCTTTTTGGCGGTCGTCCACTCCTGGGCTCTCTTAATGCGGGTAGGAATGTGATGTGTGAAGTAAGTAGAGTTTTTACTTTGTTTTTTGATTTTCCTGAAGTAAATCATGTTCTTGTTGAGGCGACTCAGAAACCAGATATTGTTAAGGAGAAGTTTAAGTATCTGTTTTTTATAAGTAACTTTAACCATCCACGAGTTTTAATAAGATATAAAGTCACAGCTGAAATACTCACCAAGCAGGGGCTAGCGTTTAAAGATTATCAACTAAAAGGAAGCAGTAAGCTTACCCAGGCTTTGGAACTTCCTCATTTCTGTGCTTGGGTTGCATTCTATTTATCGGTACTTGCGGGGACAGATCCGGGCCCTGAACCTTGGATAGTAGAACTTAAAAACAAGCTTTCGCAACCCGTTCATTAACGATATAATGAAAGTATGTCTGCCCAGCCCATTGTAGTTTTCTTCAAAGATATAGACAAAAACGATACGCCACTTGTTGGTGGAAAGGGTGCAAATTTAGGCGAAATTTACCAGGCAGGTTTTCCAGTTCCTCCGGGATTTGCAATTACTGTAGCTGGCTACGACCTATTTTTAAAGGAAAATGATTTAATCAATAAAATTTATGGAATATTAAAACCTCTTGATGTAAACGACCCCGCACAGCTAAACCAAGCTGCGGATAAAATTCAAAAATTGATTCTTACAGGTAAAATTCCTGAAGTTGTGGCGCGCGATACCATTAAGGCATACAAAAGACTATCGAAATTTTTAAGTCCTGCTCTTGTCGCCGTTAGATCATCCGCCACCGCAGAGGATCTGCCGACTGCGAGTTTTGCAGGTCAGCAAGCGACCCTACTTGACGTAAAAGGTGAAGCCAATCTCATGAATGCAGTCAGGGAGTGCTGGGCTTCTCTTTTTATGGCCAGAGCGATTTATTATCGTGTTGAGAATAAAATACCGCATGAAAAAGTAAAGATATCAGTAATTATTCAAAAGATGGTTCAGTCGGAAACCTCCGGGGTAATGTTTTCGATAAACCCTGTTAATAACGATAAAGACAAAATTGTTATTGAATGTGTTTGGGGACTTGGCGAAATGATTGTCCAGGGCTCAGTAATTCCTGATACATACGTTGTCCAGAAAGACACCTTCGCAATCCTTTCAAAAGAAATTTCAGACCAGTCAATACAGCTTGTTAAAGTTAAAGGTAAAACAAAAGAAGTAGTGGTCCCAAAAAACGTACGAGATAAGCAAAAAATATCGAATGAGGAAATAGTGTATTTGGCCAAAATCTCGGCGAGATTACAGAAACATTATTATTTTCCCCAGGATACCGAATGGGCAAAAGAAAACGGCAAACTTTATATTGTTCAGACCCGGCCCGTAACAACAATTGCAAAGACCGCGAAAATTGAAAAGGATGGTAAGGGATTTAAAGTCTCCATGGCACCAATCTTAACGGGTAGCCCTGCCTCTCCCGGAATCGGCACCGGTCCTGTCAAGATTCTAAAGAGCCCTAAAGAAATCGGAAAGATAGCTAAAGGGGATGTTCTTGTTGCTCCAATGACCTCGCCGGATTATGTGCCCGCAATGAAAAAGTCTGCCGCAATTATTACAGATGAAGGTGGGCAAACCTCGCACGCAGCCATAGTTTCAAGAGAGCTGGGAATCCCTTGCGTCGTCGGAACTAATGATGCAACCAAGAAACTTAAAGACGGCCAAATCGTCACGGTTAACGGTGAAGACGGACAGATATATGTTGGTGCGAGTATCAAGACGGAGACACCAAACGTCAAATTGGCAGAAAAACCTAAGTTTGATAATACAAAAACTATCACAAAAGTATATGTAAATTTGGCAGAGCCTGAAAGGGCTACAGAAATTGCAAAAAAGAACGTTGATGGCGTTGGTCTTCTTAGGGCTGAGTTTATGATTGCGAATATTGGAATTCATCCCAAGGAAGCAATTAAAAGGAAAGTACAGGGGAAATTTGTGGCGAAGCTTGCCGGCGACCTTACGACTTTTTGTAAAGCATTTCACCCGCGCCCGGTGACTTATCGGGCTACCGATTTTAAAACAAATGAATACCGTTCGCTTTTGGGGGGCAAGTATTGGGAGCCAGTTGAACCAAACCCAATGCTGGGATTTCGGGGTGCATTCCGCTACGTGAGTAATCCCGAAGTTTTTAATCTGGAACTTCAGGCAATTAAGGAAGTTAGGCAAAAATATGACAATTTACACTTAATGATTCCTTTTGTCAGGTCTCCCGATGAGCTTGCCCGTGTACGCAGGTTGGTAGCAACTGAGGGCTTATTTGAAAAATCTACATTTAAGTTTTTGATGATGGTAGAAATTCCGGTCAATGTTATTCAAATTGAAGATTTTATTAAAGTCGGTATCGATGGAGTTTCTATTGGCAGTAATGATTTGACGATGCTTATTGAAGGAACCGATAGGGATAACGCCGATGTTGCAAGAGCATTTAGCGAGCGTACACCTGCTGTTTTATGGGCCCTGAGGAGAGTAATCAGAAAGTGCTCGGCGGCTGGGGTTACCAGTTCAATTTGCGGTCAGGCACCAAGCGAGTATGAAGATCTTGTCAAAAAACTGGTACGATGGGGTATAACTAGTATATCGGTAAACCCCGACTCAATTGACAGGGTCCGTGGCGTGATATCGGTAGCAGAGAAAGACATCTAAAATGAGTGCAATCAAACACATTTGGGCAAGAGAGATTCTAGATTCAAGAGGAATTCCCACCGTTGAGACAGCCTGCATGTTGGAAGACAGTCAGGTTTGTGTATCATCTGTTCCCGCAGGAACTTCAACAGGCACACATGAGGCCTTGGAACTTCGGGATGCGGCAAACCCCAGATATTTGGGTTTGGGGGTACTGCAGGCGGTTAATAATGTTAACTCCGTATTAGGACCCGCGATAGTTGGGATGGACCCTATCGATCAATTCGGAATAGATAAAAAGCTCATCGATGTAGATGGAACAGAAAATAAATCAAAATACGGTGCCAATGCTATTCTTTCCATCTCAGAGGCAGTTACTAAATGTGGAGCTATTTCTTCCAGCCAGCCACTTTATGGATGGATTTACACACTTGCTTCAAAGGTGGGAGTAACTCAAAAAGTTAAAATGCCGATACCTTTATTTAACATGATAAACGGAGGTAAACACGGAGCGGGAAATCTGGATTTCCAAGAATTCTGGGTAGTACCGGCAAGCAATAAAAGTTTTATAGACGGTCTTCAGATGAGTTCTGAGATCTACCAAACAATCGGAAATAATCTGGCCCATAGAGGTGCAATTCATTCTGTAGGTCAGGAGGGAGGCTACGCCCCTAATCTTTTTACCAATACAGATGCTTTTGAGGTATTTATTGAATCCATCAAAGAAACCAGATATTCACTTGGCCGTGACGTTTTTCTTGGCCTTGATGTTGCGGCCAATTCCTTCTACAAAGACGGTGAATATTTAATCAAAGATAAAACCAGTGCAATGGATGATTCTCAGTTCCTTGAGTATTATAAAGCGGTATTTGACCAATATAAGCTTGCAATTATTGAGGATGCTTTTTATGAAGACGGCTGGGATAGCTGGAAGAAGTTAACAGCTGAACTTGGAAATGAACTTGTAATAGTGGGGGACGACTTATTGGCTACAAATCTTAAGCGTGTACAAAAAGCGATTCAGGAGAAGGCGTGCAACGCCGCGATAATTAAACCAAACCAGATAGGTACAATATCGGAAACTCTAAACGTTGTTAAAGTTACTAGAGATGCGGGTTGGAAAGTGGTGGTTTCTCATAGATCTGGAGAAACAAATGATAGTTTCATTGCCGATTTTGCTGTTGGTGTTGGAGCCGATTATATAAAGTCCGGTGCTCCCGCAAGAGGCGAACGTGTGGCCAAGTATAATCGACTTTCTGCAATCGAGACAGAATTGGCACAAATAAAATAATATGGAGGGTAACACTTCAAATTTTGTCCTTTTGGTAGTTTTGGATGGTTGGGGGCTTGCTGCCCCCGGTCCAGGAAACGCCGTTTCCAAATCAGAAACTCCAAATATGAACAAGTTTGCTGCTTCCTATCCGCACACTCAGCTGCAAGCATCCGGAGAGGCGGTGGGACTTCCCAGAGGTGAAAATGGAAATACGGAAACGGGGCACCTAAATCTTGGAGCCGGCAGGATTGTGTATCAAGATCTTCAAAGAATTAATTTGAGTATCGCAGATGGCAGCTTCTATCAAAACCAAGTCTTAATAGGGGCCATTGCGCATGCAAAAACCAATAACAGCAACCTGCACCTGATGGGCCTAATCGGCGCTGGCGGTGTTCACAGTAATATTGAACATCTTTTTGCTTTGATTGACCTTTGTAAGCGAAATAATTTTAACAGAGTTTACTTGCATCTTTTTACCGACGGAAGGGATTCGCCCCCTAATGCCGCTAAGGTCTATATTAGTCAGTTAAGGGCAGTTCTAACCCGGCAGGGTATCGGTACGATTGCCACCTTGATGGGAAGGTACTGGGCGATGGATAGGGACATGCGATGGGAAAGAACCGCCAAGGCCTATTTTGCCCTGACCAAAGGGGAGGGACAGCTTGTTAAAACACCCGAGGAAGGAATTGATGCCTCCTACGCTGAAGGTAAGACAGATGAATTTATCGAACCTTGCATTATGACAGGAGCTGACGGTAAACCCTTAGCCACAATAAAAGAAAATGATTCGGTTATATTTTTCAATTTCAGAATAGATAGGCCCAGACAGCTTTCGCGTGCTTTTGTTTTTGAAGATTTTTCGAAGGCAAACTTACCCGTCGGATTTGATCCATATCTTGTTAAATATCAAAAATCTCACATAGTTCAGCCGATTAAAGACGTTAAGGAACCATTTGTTCGCGGCCCAAGGCTTAATAATCTTTTTTTTGCGACAATGACCGAATACGAAAAGGCTATTGTTCAGGCCGAGGCAAAAATCGCTTTCCCGCCAGAGGTCGTAAAACTCCCACTAGGTCTGGTTATATCCCAGGCCGGATATAAGCAGTTGCGTGTTTCGGAAAGCGAAAAGGAAAGATTTGTTACTTTTTATTTTAATGGCCAACAAGAAATGGCGTTTGACGGGGAAGACCGTTTAATTATCCCTTCCCCCAAAGTGGCAACTTACGACCTTAAGCCTGAAATGAGCGCGCGGGAGATAACCGAAGGGGTATTGCTAAAATTAAAGCAGTCTCCGGATTACAAATTCGTTCTTGTTAATTTTGCCAATCCCGATATGGTAGGACACACCGGAAATATTGGGGCTGCAGCCATGGCTTGTGAGGTAGTTGATGATTGTCTGGGAAAGCTTAGTGATTGGGTAATGGCATATGGCGGGAATATGATAATAACGGCGGATCATGGCAACTGTGAAGAAATGATCAACAATGAAACCGGCGCAATTGACACGGAGCACAACAAAAACCCGGTTCCCTTCATTGTTATATCCCAAAAACTTGCGGGTAAACCCATTACGCTTACTGCCGGAATTCTTGCAGATGTCGCGCCAACTGTATTAAAGCTAATGAATATAGAAATACCCACAACTATGACGGGGCATAATCTACTTGATTCGAAGTTTGACTAATTTTGGTACCTTCTTACAAGTCCAACGACTTTTCCCTGTATTCTGACGTTTTTAACAAAAATTGGCTGCATTTTAGCGTTTGCCGGTTCTAACCTGATTCTGGTGGTTTCTCTAAAAAATCTTTTGAGAGTTGCCATACCGTTATCAAGAAGTGCAACAACGATTTCTCCGTTGGTTGCCGCCTCAGCCTGTTCAATAATTACATGATCCCCGTCCATTATTCCATCTTCAATCATGCTCTCGCCTCGTACCTGTAAAACATAAGTTCTTTTTTTACCACTGACAAAGGCTGCCGGAATATTCATTGTTGCGTTCGGATCAGTATAAGGTTCAATGGGTGCCCCCGCGGCAATAAATCCCAATATCGGTGCATCAAAGCCTTCAGGCTGACCGAGATTAATATTGCTTTGGGCCAAATCAATCGATCGCATCTTGCCCGATTTCCTGGTAATAAGACCCTTTGCTTCCAGTGCTTGTAGGTGTTCGTGAACGGTAGCCAGGGATGAAACTCCAATTGCTTCCGCAATCTGTTTTAATGTGGGAGCGGTGCCATTCGACTGGATATATTGTTTAATAAACCCGAGGATTTGTTTTTGTCTTTTATATATGATTATAGGCATACAAACAATATACGAAGATTACCCGAATGAGTCAACTGGATCTTTCTAATTCAAAACCAAACATTTTACGAATATGAGATTTTTATTTAATGTTAAAATACATATATGAAATTTAAACTAGCCTCTAAATTTGAACCCATACCCGATCAGAAGAAGGCGGTAGACACGCTAAGCGATAGGCTATTGCGTGGAGAAAAGTACCAGACGCTTCTGGGAGTTACGGGATCGGGTAAAACATTTGCTATGGCCGGCGTTATTGAGAAAGCTCAAAGACCCACTCTTATTATTTCTCACAATAAGACTCTGGCAGCACAGCTTTATCAGGAGTTAAGGGATTTTTTTCCAAATAATGCGGTAAGCTATTTTGTTTCATATTATGACTATTACCAACCGGAGGCATATATTCCTTCCACGGATACCTACATTGAAAAGGATGCAGACATTAACGAGACAATAGATAAACTCCGTCTTGCAGCAACAACGAATTTATTAACCCGACCCGATACCATTGTTGTTGCATCAGTTTCCTGCATTTACAATATCGGTTCACCCCGAGAATACGGTCATTTCGTACTTGAGTTTACCGAAGGAATGAAAATCGGGAGGGAACAAATAATTGATCGGTTGGTGGACCTGCAATATGAAAGGAGTGATTTTGGTTTTAACCGCGGAACATTTAGAGTGCGCGGAAATTCAATTGATGTCTACCCTGCATATCTTGATGAGGGTGTACATATTGAGTTTGGTGAGGATAAGATCGAAAAAGTTGAATTAATTAACCCTCTTACAGGAAATAAAGCTGCTCGAAAGGAAGGTTTTGACCCATCAAATTTTGTTTTATATCCGGCAAAGCACTTTATGACTGACCCAAACGCCCATACCGATGCATTTGACGCAATACGAGGTGATCTGGCAATTCGAGTTACCCAACTTAAAAAAGACGGCAAGATTTTAGAAGCTCACAGAATCGCTCAAAAAGTAACATACGACCTGGAAATGATAAAAGAAGTTGGTTATGTCAAAGGAATAGAAAACTACTCAAGATATTTTGATGGTAGAAGCCCGGGAGATGCTCCCTTTTCACTTTTAGATTACTTTAATGAACCATATAAAGATAAATGGTTGCTTCTTGTTGATGAATCACACATGACTTTCCCACAAATTAGAGGAATGTATAACGGGGACCTAGCCAGAAAAAAGACTTTGATAGATTATGGATTTAGACTCCCTTCTGCGCTTGACAATAGACCTTTGAGATTTGAAGAGTTTATGCGTAGAGTTCCGAATTTTATTGCAAGTTCTGCTACACCCAGCGAGTGGGAGGTGGGAATGAGTAAAGGCAAGACCATAGAGCTTTTGGTTCGGCCAACAGGAATCCCGGACCCATTGGTAGAGATCAAACCGGTTAATAATCAAGTTGCTGATATTATTGAAGAAATTAAAAAAACTGTAGCAAAAAAGCAAAGAACATTGGTTACAACTTTAACAAAAAGAACAGCGGAAGATCTTACGACTTATCTAAACGAACAAGGTCTAAAAGTCCAGTATCTGCACTCAGACGTTGCCACACTAGATAGAACTGACATACTTGATGACCTTAGAAATGGCAGGTATGACGTACTTGTCGGAATTAATCTTCTCAGGGAGGGCCTGGATCTACCAGAAGTTAGCTTAGTAGCCATATTAGATGCAGACAAAGAAGGCTTCCTTAGAAGCGATGTAACCCTCATACAAACGATGGGCAGGGCTGCTAGACACGTTGAGGGCCGAGTGATTATGTATGCTGACCATATAACTGGTTCAATGGAAAGGGCACTTTCTGAAGTTAAAAGACGCAGGAAGTATCAGCTTGCATATAACAAAAAATACAATATCACGCCTGTTAGTGTTAAAAAGCCTATTCGCGAAAAATTGATCGATAAGGAAGAGGGAGAGAAAGCACCATGGGTTTTCGGATCAAAAGAGCCCATTTATGATAGTTTGCCACATTTGGAAGTTGATTCCATGACACCGATGGAGAAAAGGAGATTAATTAAGAATTTAACTACAGAAATGCGACTCGCCGCTCAGGATTTGAACTTCGAATTGGCTGCAGAGATTCGGGATAAAATCAAGGAGTTTAAAATATAATATGGAATCAAAAAGTTTAAAAATCGCAAACAAATTTTTGGGGAAACAGGTGAAAATAAAGATCGACAGACCCATCGGAAGCATTCACCCAAGATTTAAGAAAATTAAATACACCTCAAACTATGGATATATCGAAGGGATAGTCGCACCAGACGGGGCTTATTTAGACGCATATCTTTTAGGTGTTTCACAACCGGTTAAGGAATTTAATGGCTTCGTGATTGCCATAATTCATAGGCTGTCAGATGACGACGATAAATTGGTAGTTGTTCCCATAAATACGTCCATGACGGATATAGAAATTGAAAATGCTGTGGAATTCCAAGAAAAGTGGTCAAAGTCTAAACACACGATTATTCGATAGAAAGTGCTTCTTTAATTATGAATCGTGGTAAAATACGTCCGTTTCTATGAAAGAAGGCGAATGTCATTTTAAGATTATTGCTTTCGTTAACGGCAATAAACTCGAAGTTCCTTGTATCCCTGAAGAAACCGGCTGCCTAAAAAATTTAGTTTGGTGTGGAATTGGCATCAAAGCAGCTGCAGCAGAGATATTAGGTCTTGATTACATTGATATTACTGATGCAGCTGTGGAGGGTGATTGCAAAGGGTAGGCTTCTTCAGGATTACTTCAAAGGTGATATAATATTTCGTCCACCGGATGAAACCGGCGGGCAGATTGCATGGAAAACTACATCAAAATAAGAGGAGCAAGACAGCATAATCTCAAAAATATCGATTTGGATATTCCCAAAAATAAACTTGTTGTTTTAACGGGAGTTTCGGGAAGCGGTAAAAGTTCCTTAGCCTTTGATACATTATATGCGGAGGGTCAAAGAAGATATGTTGAATCGCTTTCTTCATATGCGCGTCAGTTCCTGGGGATCATGGAAAAGCCGGATGTTGATTCGATTGAAGGATTATCTCCCGCCATCTCCATCGACCAGAAAACCACGTCCCATAACCCACGAAGCACAGTTGGAACTGTTACCGAGATTTACGATTATCTAAGACTACTTTTTGCAAGAATTGGTCATCCACACTGTCCCATTTGCGGTCGTGAAATTTCTCATCAAAGTTTGGACCAAATTGTTGACCAGGCTCTGGACTTGATTGAAAAAACTGCAAAAAGTGATAAGAAAGCTTGGTTTTTAGTTCTTTCCCCAATGGTTGAGGCAAGAAAAGGAGAGTTCTCGCAGCTATTTGAAAACTTAAAATCAAAAGGGTACAGGCAAGTTAGAATAGATGGGTTTATCCATGATTTATCCGAAGATCTGGTTCTTATTAAAACCAATAAACATACCATTGAAGCTGTAATTGACCGAATTGCCCTTACAGTTGGTAGCCTTAAAGGGCAATCTTCTGTTTCAGAGTTAAAAAACAGATTAGCAGATTCAATTCAGCAAGCACTTAATTTATCAGAGGGAATGGTAATTCTTGCTCAAGTACTGGATAAGGAGTTTACAATGCCGGTAGCTCCTAAAAAATTTGAGAACCACCTATTTTCAGAAAGATTTGCATGTCCGGTAGATAACATTAATCTTCCCGAAATAGAACCGAGGTCCTTTTCTTTTAACTCCCCCCAGGGAGCTTGCCCCACCTGCACGGGTTTAGGCAAGATTCTTAAAGTTGACCCCAGACTAATATTTTCTACGGAATTGACCATTATGGAGGGTGGAATTTTGCCCTTTGCCAATATGTTTGAACACGAGACGTGGTACGGGCGCTTAATCAAAAAAATGTGTGAGGAGAACAAAATTGATATGCACACCCCGATTGGTAAATTAACTAGCCAGCAAGTTGAAATCTTGTTAAGGGGAACGGGAACTAGACTCTACCACGTTTACGGAACTAATAGATTCGGAAGAGAAACATATATTTGGGAGGATTTTGCGGGATTTACCGCCGAGCTTGAAAGAAGGTATGCCGAAAGCGAAAGCGATTGGGTAAGGGAAGAAATCAGAAAATACATGAGAGAAAAAGTCTGCCCCGAATGTAATGGCACCAGACTTAAGAAAGAAGCGCTTTCAATTACTATTGATAATTTGTCAATTTCAAAAGTTACAGAATTTTCAATTAATAAGTGTATTGACTGGATTGAATCCCTTCCCAAGATACTAAACGAAAGGGAAAAGGAGATAAGTAGGCTTGTATTTAAAGAAACACTGGGCAGGCTTAGATTTCTGATTTCGGTTGGTTTGGAATACCTTACTCTAAATCGTGTCGCCGGTTCTCTTTCTGGAGGAGAGGCTCAAAGAATCAGGCTTGCCTCCCAAATCGGATCAGGTTTAACTGGTGTTTTATACGTTTTAGATGAACCCACAATCGGGCTTCATCCTCGTGATGACCAAAAGCTTATCGATACTCTTAAAAACCTAAGAGACCTGGGTAATACGGTTGTCGTTGTTGAACATGATGCAACGATGATGAAACAAAGCGATTTCATTGCAGACTTTGGACCGGGTGCCGGAAAACATGGCGGGGAAGTTGTAGCAACGGGAACTCCAACGGAGATTAAAACTAATCCTAAATCACTTACAGGTAAGTATTTGTCTGGGAAGAAAGTGATCCAGCTTGCCAAAAATACCTCTGACCAACTAGCCACAAAGGGTGAAATATTGAAAATATCTGGTGCTGACATGTTTAATCTTAAAAACATTAATGTGGAATTTCCATTACGAAAGCTTATAGCAATCACTGGTGTTTCAGGATCAGGTAAATCCACCTTACTTGTAGAGACTCTTTACCCAGCACTTCAAAAGGAATTAAATCCAAATTATAGGGGAGAGACTGGGGGTTATAGGAAGCTGGAAGGATTGGAACATGTTGATAAAGCTATCTTAATTGATCAAAGCCCAATCGGAAGAACCCCTAGAAGTAACCCGGCAACATATACAGGGCTTTTCGATCCCATACGCGATGTATTTACTCTAACCCATGAGGCAAAAACAGCAGGATATAAAAAGGGAAGATTTTCGTTTAACGTTCGTGGTGGAAGGTGTGAAGCCTGCGAAGGCCAAGGACAAATCAAGATTGAAATGCAGTTTATGAGTGATATCTGGGTTACTTGTGACGTCTGTCATGGAAAAAGGTATAACGCACAAACACTTGAGATTATTTATAGGGGAAAAAACATTGCAGAAGTATTGGCTATGACAGTTGATGAAGCCTTGGAATTCTTTCATGCGCACCCGCAAATTGAAAGCAAGCTAGATACATTATCGCTTGTTGGACTGGGTTACATTGAGCTTGGGCAACCCGCAACCACCCTTTCAGGTGGGGAGGCGCAAAGAGTTAAACTGGCAACAGAGTTATCAAGAAGGGCAACAGGTAAAACCATATATATCCTGGACGAACCAACAACAGGCCTTCACTTTGCCGATGTTGAGCGACTAATGAGAGTACTAAAACTACTCGTGCAAAAAGGTAACTCAGTTTTTGTAATTGAACACAATTTAGATGTTATTAAAAATTGCGATTATATTATCGATTTGGGGCCCGAAGGGGGAGACGCCGGGGGAGAGATCGTAGCATTAGGCAGACCTTCGGACGTTGCACGCAACAAAGCTTCTTATACGGGATCTTATCTTAAATAATCGTTATTCACGCACGAAATCGTTGAATTACAACGGATTTTAGTTACCATCTAGTTTATACTTAAGAATATGAAATTTTTTAGGTTATTTGTATTTCTTTTTTTGAGTGCTTTCTATTTTTGGCTCAACCCTTTAACAGCGCGCGCGCAAAATGAATTCTCGGTTGATGCAACTGTTTCTTATGACGTTCAGGATTCAGGCAAAACTGTTGTGACGCACAATCTTGTCTTGGAAAATAATCTTTCAAATATATATGCAACCAACTACACATTGGGTCTAGAAAATATTGATACCGAAAATATAATAGCTAGGGATTCGAACAGCAAAATTATACCTACAGATATTCAAAAGGACGGATCTTCTACGAGAATACAAGTTAACTTTTCTGATGCGGTTGTGGGGAAAGGGACGCAAAGACATTTTTCCATTGCATACGAAAATGGCAGCTTTGCGGTTAGAACGGGAGAGATCTGGGAGGTGTCAATTCCCAGGTTGGTTGAAGATGCTTCCTTTCGAAGCTATCGCGTTATTCTTAAAGTACCAGCCAGTTTTGGGCTTGAAGCATACATGTCACCGGAGCCAGTCAATAGACAGTCAAATGAAGGTGGCTACTCCTATACTTTTAATAGATCAGAAATTACACAAACAGGAGTTTCTGCCGGATTTGGGCAGTTTCAGGTTTTTACCTATAACCTTGCTTATCATCTTGAAAACCCTTTAGGAAAAAGCGCTGAAGTACAAATCGCGCTTCCTCCGGACACAGCCTTTCAAAAAATTTACCTGCAAAAACTGGATCCTGCCCCAAATAATGTCACCCTCGACGCCGACGGAAATTGGCTTGCTACATACATTATGACGCCAAGGCAAAGGATTGACGTTACTGTCGCCGGTTCTGTCCAAATCTTTTCAGGGTTCAGGGCTTTTCCCAAGCCCAGTGATAAAGATCTTAGTGACAATCTCCTTGAGACAGAATATTGGCAAGTAAACGATCCAAAAATTAAAGCTTTGGCGGCTGACCTGAAAACTCCAAAGGCTATCTATGACTATGTTACAAAAACATTAAAGTACGATTTTGACCGTGTTCAACCCAATGTACAAAGAATGGGAGCTACTAAAGCTTTACAAAGTCCAACTCAGTCCATTTGTATGGAATTTACAGACCTTTTTATTGCTATTGCCAGAGCCGCCGGCATCCCCGCGCGAGAGATAAACGGATATGCCTACACGGAAAATCCAGAGCTTCAACCGCTTAGCCTTGTTGCCGATGTACTTCACGCATGGCCTGAGTACTACGACAAAGATAAAGGCGTTTGGATCCCGATTGACCCAACGTGGGCCTCAACCAGCGGAGGGATAAACTATTTCGATAAATTAGATCTTCGACATTTTGCTTTTGTCATCCATGGAAAAAGTTCGATAATGCCCTATCCACCTGGTTCATATAAACTTGGACCTAATCCGCAAAAGGATGTTTATGTATCTTTCGGAAAGCTTCCGGATATCAGAGTTAATAACTTAATTGTTTCATATACACCGATAAGGGTATTACCATTCTTAAACTCTATATATTCGTTAAAAATCGAAAACCCCGGTCCTCAGGCGATGTACTCAGTATATCCGGTGACTTATTTTGACAACAAAGAAATAAACCGAAACTACATTGAAGTTCTTCCTCCCTACGCGAACTACAAAATGAATGTCACCGTGCCTTTTAGCCTTCTAGGTCAAGGGTCTCCGAATATTGTTGAGGTTAAAGCAGGGGGAGGGTCAATAAGTATCAAAACCAATAAGACGCAAGTTATCATTCATAGTCTTCTTGCAATTTCGGGCTTACTCATGATTATTATGGTTATTGTTTTAATTAAACTCAAAAAAATAACATTTACGAAACTTTTTGCTACAATTGCATCTATTAAACATAAATTATATGAGAAGTTTCCTAAGAAAATTGGCGAAGATAAAAATAACACCTGATACTTACCGAGCACTCCCTGAAAGCGCCGGTATATATGTTTTTTTTAAAAACTCTCTCCCGATATATATAGGTAAAGCGATAAACCTGAAAAGAAGGGTATCTTCATATTTTGATATACATCTTGAACCAAAGACCAAAAGAATGGTTTCCGATGCAACGGATTTAGCTTACTTACAGGTTAGCTCAGAGCTTGAAGCACTTCTTTTGGAAGCGAGGTTAATCAGAATGTATATGCCTAAATATAATATCGCGGCAAAAGATGACAAGCACCCCTTATATATTCAAATTACTAAAGAGAAATATCCGAGAGTCATAACGGCAAGGAAAATTGCCGGTAAAGAACAAAACATTGCATTTTACGGGCCATTTCCGTCAAGTCGAAATGTTCGCATGGTTCTTAAAATGATAAGGCGTATATTTCCGTATTCTGATCATAAACTGGCAAATCGACCTTGTCTCTACTCACACATAGGTCTTTGTAATCCATGTCCGTCCGAAATTGATAGAATTACCGACCATGAGATAAAAAATAAAAGCAGGAAAGAATACTTAAAAAATATAAGGTTTGTTAAAGCCGTACTATCGGCTAAATTCGGCGGTTTAAGAAACGAACTGGTCAAAGAAATGGCAAATTTGTCGAGTGAGGAAAAATTTGAAAAGGCTACGGAAATACGCAATAAAATCGAGTCCTTGGACTATATTACCCAACCACAGATGCCAACAGAATTCTATTTACAAGACCCAAATCTATACGAAGATACACGAGGCAAGGAGCTTAAACAATTGAAATCTCTTCTAGCACCTATTTATAACATTAATCACCTATCAAGAATCGAGTGTTTTGATGTTGCCCATTTGGCCGGAACAAGTCCAACGGCCTCCATGGTTACATTTATAAAAGGTGAAGCAGACAAAACTTTCTATAGGCATTTCAGAATCAGACAAAAAAGGGGTGGTAGCGATATAGATTCTATGAGGGAGGTTGTCACAAGAAGACTTAGACACATTGATGATTGGGGCAAACCGGATTTGATAATTGTTGATGGGGGAGTGGGACAGGTAAATAGCTTCACCCGGATCCTTTTTCAAAACAATATAATGATTCCCGTTGTCGGAATTGCCAAAAATCCAGACAGATTAGTTACAGCGGGCAATAAAATTAAATTAACTGGACCCGCACTGCATATCCTTGCACGTATTCGTAACGAGGCCCATAGATTCGCAAGAACATATCACCACAAATTGGTTTCAAGAACACTTATTGGCTAAAATTTGTAAATAGTACACACTTCTAGGTATACTAATTTAATGAAAACTATCATTAAACACTTCATTATAAATACCACTTCACTTTATTTAGTTTCACTTGTTATTTCCGGAATTGTATTTGCCCAGGGCACATATTCGGTGCTTTTGGCGGGGATAGTTCTTACTCTTACGTCGATGGTAATTAAACCCATTATTAATATTCTTCTTTTGCCAATAAATTTAATAACCTTCGGACTTTTCAGGTGGGCAGGCTTTGCGATTACCTTATATCTTGTTACTTTAATCGTGCCTGGATTTAAAATTCTTGATTTTACTTTTAAAGGTTTTACTGGTTATTGGTTTTCGATCCCACCAATTTCTATTACAGGAATTCTGGCATTCATTGCTTTTTCATTCTTGATATCTCTCATAGCCTCAGTCGGCCATTGGATCTTCAAGTGACCTTTGCGGTATAATCATAGGATGAAACAATTCTTGATCGCTGCTCAGATAACATGCTCCATCGCTCTTATAGTTTTAATCCTAATTCAAGCAAGGGGTACGGGCTTTGGTAGATCTGCGGGATTTGGTGGCGGCACATCTTTCAGTAGACGCGGACTTGAAAAGCTGATATTTAGATCAACTTTTGTCTTTGCGTTAGTTTTTATCGTTGTTTCAATGCTTGCTCTCGTTTTCTAATTTTTAATGCTAAACCTCCGTTACATTTTTAGATTAATTGCCGCTTTTTTCTCCAGATTTAAGGCTTTAATCTTACTTAGTGTGGGTATAGGGATAGCCTTCTTTTTCCTCCTTAAATACTTTGTCCCTCTTCTTACTGATTCTCAAGTAACGAGAGTTGGAATGACAGGCCGGTATACGTTATCCACTTTGCCTATCCCAATATTAGACATGATTGGTAACGGTCTAACTAAACTCGACGCTAATGGGAACGTTGAACCTGATCTGGCCTCGTCCTGGGACACACCCGACAAGGGTAAAACATGGACTTTTACTTTAAAAGACAATTTATATTGGCAGGACGGAAAAAAGATTGTTAGTTCGGGAATTGACTATCAGTTTTCCGACGTAACAGTGGAACGCCCCAACGATAAATCCATTACTTTCAAACTACAAAATCCCTATTCTGCTTTTCCTTCTGTTGTTTCGAGGCCTACATTTAAGTCTGGTCTTTTGGGAACAGGAGAGTATCGTGTAACCCACATTTCATTAAACGGTTCAGTTGTTGAACAGATTACTATGAGAAAGAAGGACGGAATAACTCTTATCTATAAATTTAATCCGACAGAAGAAAGAACAAAACTTGCTTTGGAACTTGGGCAAGTTGACCAAATTGTTGGCCTTCTAGATATCTCACCCCTAGACTCCTGGCCGAAAATGAAAATCGAGGAAAAATCCGATACGGGACAATATGTCGGGGTATTTTTTAATACACAAAACAATCTGTTTAAGGAGAAGAATATTCGTCAGGCGCTTTCATATGCTATTGATAAGAATTCACTCGGTGGAAAACGCACCATCGGGCCAATATCTATCGATTCATGGGCATATAACCCTCAGGTTAAACCATACGATTACGATCCGGAAAAAGCGAAATCCATGCTAGACGATTATAAAAAAAGTGCGAAACTAAGCGATATTTCGGTTAATCTCTCCATTACTCCGGTACTATTAAAACAGGCAGAGGCAATTGCAAAGGAGTGGAAGGGGGTAGGAGTAAATGTGAATTTGCAGGTGATTTCCCAAGTCCCCTCAGATTATGAGGCTTTTTTGGCAATATTTGATATTCCCGATGACCCCGATCAATATTCAATGTGGCATTCAACACAAACGGCAACAAATATCACCCATTATCAAAACCCCAGGATTGATAAACTTCTAGAGGATGGTAGAAGCGAGATTAATATAGATACGAGGAAAAGAATATATTTTGATTTTCAAAGATTTTTGGTAGAGGATGCTCCTGCAGCTTTTCTCTATTACCCTACAACATATACCGTTAGCAGAAAGTAGTAAGTCGCGTTTATTTGTTTGAGATGGCAGCTTCCACAAGACTCTTCAGCTGATCAGCGGTTCCATTAAGTACCAGTTTTTTACCATTTAGGTAAAACGTTGGGGTTTGCGTAATTCCAATAGTATTTCCATCATTTAGGTCGTTTTGCACCTTGTTTTTAACTATGGAGGAGCCTAGGTCATTTGTGAATCGGTTAACATCCAAACCCATGTCTTTCGCGAAACCGATAAATATACTAGTAGGATCGCTTAAATTTGACCAATCAGCTTGGGTAGCATACATCTTTTCGTGCATTTCCCAATATTTACCTTGCAAACCGGCGGCCTCAACCGCATACGATGAAATATTGGCATTTTTGTGCTGCGTGAGGGGAAAGTTTCTAAAAACATAATTTACATTACCTGCAAAATTGGTTAGAAGCTCCTTAACAAGAGGGCTATATATTCCGCACGCGGGGCATTCATAATCCCCAAACTCTACAAGTGTAAGAGTAGCTGAGGCGGAAGCGGGTAGGTATGTGCCATTTACAATACCTGAAGTTTGGATCGCGTTTGCGGGGACTAAGAGTGATGAGTTTACGACATTGGTTGAGCTATTTGAACTTCCTCCCCTGCCAAAAAGAAATATTCCACCAACGAATATTGCCAAAGTAATCAAACCGATGATTAAAAAGGACTTATTATTTTGAAGAAAGCTTTTCATTAGATTAATATTTTACCACATAAGGCCGAATATATTGTATAATTTACACATGAAAGAACTTCTAACTAATTGTGATGGTCTTGAAGAACCATTAAGTACAAAGCCCCCTCTCGGGGGGGCTGAGGCTAAGCCTCAAAATTCGGAGAACCCGGATTTTACCCCAAGAGATTTGAATTTTATCGCCGAAATAGTTGAAACAGAAACAGGCGAATGTTATCCGTTGGATGGTATTTGGCAAGAACCTGAGGAATTGTGGGTGGAAAAACTAAGAGAGCGTAAGGATGCGGTTATTGCGGCAAACTTTCGGATACATGAGCATTTTGTTCAAAAAGAAGGCTCGGATTCAGATATTGCAGTTGCCACCGCGATATTTACTCAAATTACGCCCGAGTTAACTGCGATCGCCATTTCACAAAAGGAACAGGGTTTTCTTGGCCCGAAATCATGGAACGATGTGAACCCCGAGGCCTGCAATCGTCTCGATTTCAAAATCAGTCAAATACTTAACGAAACGGGAAATAACCCAACTTTCGAAAAAAACTCCTCAATTAAAAAGAGCCTAGAATTTATTCAAACTGTTTTAATCCGGTCAGACGATCCTGGTTTTATATACGAGGAGCATTCTAAATTTTTGAAGAGTTGCATAGAAGCCAACGAAAAAGGGGAACTAATTATTTACATACCTTTTGAAAGCGATTATACGCATCCTGTTAACAGCGAACTCGAAAGTACTCAAATTTGTGAGGCCACTGCTACTCTTATGATGCCTTTGACAAATGACGAACGGGAAGAGTTTATAAACTCTGCGAAATCAAACTTTGCTCGCCTCAAACAAAGAAGACATGTTCATCAAATCAATCACGATTTAAATATTATCGTTGGAAACGATATTATGGATGCCGGCTTTGGTATTTTCTCTGCCCAGATTGGGGAGGCTTTTATGATTAAGCACAAAGGTAGTCATGAACACGGGTTTTATCTAGCCGTTAATAATCTAGTAAAAAGGCAAAAGTATCTGGAAGCATCGAATGAACTTGTTAGAATGAGCGAACCGATCAAGGCAGTAACATTCTATAAAACACTGGAACAACTTCTAACATCCCATGAACAGGGACATAGGCTTACTCTCGAATACGGTAAATTTGGAGAAGTCGCTACGGATATTCCGACAGTAATAACAGCTTTGCAAAAAGCATATATTGGCAGGGCAATCGATAATAAGGATTATTCATCCAAGATAAACGGTATTGTTTGCGCAATTCTCGCAGAGTACGTATCGGGCATTATTGATACTGTTTCTAGAGATGCGTGGTTTGAGGGGCATAAAGCGAATCCAGAAAATGCTCTTTTTGCAGGATATTTACTTTCCTCAGTCTTGATCATTAATGCAATAACAGATAGCGGCATGGTCGCTATCGGAAGTGATGGGAAAATCAATATAAATTCAAGTCAAGAAAATTTAACAAAACTATTTAATGATTTAGAAGAGGTTAATGATAAATTTAGTGAAAAAGACCTTGGTACTCTTGAGAAAATCAAAGACGCTGTAACAAATCCTGAAGCTGAACGAATTATTTCGCTTTATCGTGACAAAATCGATGAAATAGAATTTAGGCGGAGTATGAAGTTGATCGTTCAAACGGAAAGCAAAACCGGAGAGCCCGTGATAAAATAGCTATGTAGTTAACTTGGTGGGCATAGCTCAACGGTTAGAGCGCCTCCCTGTGGAGGAGGAGGTTGGGCGTTCGAATCGCCTTGCCCACCCTTAAGTGGGCTTTAGGTTTAGAAATAGCCTGAATGTCCCTAAATATCGGGCTAATATCAGAGTTCAACAAACTGGTGTTGTTAAAAGTTAGTCCGGAGGGGAATATTGAACTAATTAATACTTGTTTTTGCCCATAATCAGACACCTCATACGCTCTAGGCAAGTTATTTAGAAGCGCTCTTATAAAGATTATTGTGGATTCAATATCGTATTTATCTAGTGTGGAATCATTAGCAATGATTTCTGTGGCAAGAATCTTATCCTCAATCATTATTTTTTGACTTTCATAAATGTCATCTGAGTAAGTTCCTTTCAAATGACCACAATGTGAGTTTAAAACAAAAAATGGAGCTAGATGCCAAAGTTACTGAAGAGAAAGCAATTGATTTAACCCCAGACCAAAGGAAATTATATTCTGATGCTATAACAAAGGTTTTTGAGAAGATTTATAGTCAGCCCTCAGTTGCATTGTCATGATAGCAAATAGCTATTTATGCAACCCCATAGCCAAAGTGGAAGAAGTAAATAAAAAGAAGTAGAATCAGGCTAATAGTAAAATGCCTTTCAACCCACTACACATAACAGAAGCGTTTAATTTAAAAATAAACGAATCTGACTTGGACTTCTTTGACGCCAACCTCTTTTTTGATTCGCTCCTTTTTATTGACCCATTCTTAATAAAAAATAGTCCTATAGAAGACGAAAGAAATTTATATTCTAAAATTTCTTTATATTTAAAAGAGGCATTCAAACGTTCTCTGTTGGTGAGAGCAGAGCAGTATCATCGTGATAAATTCCTCCAATACCTAACATTCCCAGAGCCAAAAGTTATAAATTTGGGTTACACCAGAGCTTCAAATCATGGAAGCGGATTGGGAGATTATTTTGCCAAAGCATTGTTTGACTTCTTTTTCAGTAACACAGCACAAAAGATATTTAAAAAGGAAGAAGTATATTCTGAAGGCAACTTAAATACCGATGTATTCTCATTTTTTGTTGATGGTGTAGACCAGGATGGAATTAGTGATTTAACCGCAAATTTAATAATGGATTACCTCATCCAATATACGCAGATGCAGTGCGAAAAGCTAGGAATTCCGACAAAGATATTACCAATTGAGCAAACCTTTGATTATGAACATATGGAATGGACTGGCGGAGGATATTTTAAACTTCCAGAAAATCCGCTTGACCCAGAACAGCCAATAATTTTTGTTCCAAAAAGATTTCTTAGAACCAACGAGAACATAAAACCCAATCTAAAATCCAAGGTAAAAGGTATTTTAAAATCAGACCCCATATTGAAATCTAAATTTGCCAGACTGATACAGATGCCAATTTCCGATGTAAGCATAGAGGAGCTTAGAGATGTTTTGTTAAATGATGAACTTGCTTTAACAAAGTTCATAAAATCTTTAGATTTAGGCGAGCGGGATGCTTATGATTTTACTGGTGACCCACTTGAATTTTTATCAATCAAGAGATACAAGGAAAAACTGTCTGATTTTAAGTTTCCACCTGAACCTAAAGCTTGTAATGAACTTTTGACTCTTACCCACAGATTAATTAGCCTGTTTAGAGACGAATTTGAAAGGAAGGATGGATGGAGAGACGCTTGGACTAGAAATAAAGATGGACAGGTAACTCCAATTATTGAACCTGCGTGGGGTAGAAAGTTTCGTGGAATGGGTGTAGCATTTTTTGATAACTATCCGAACATAACCTTCTTGCCAGAAGTCGAATCTGGTAATGGAGAACTAGATTTTTGTGTCATTTTTATGAACTGCAAAATAACAATTGAATTAAAACTTCTTAAAAACAATTCACTTAAAGGAACTCCCCCACAGCCATCATATCTTCATGGTATAACAGTCCAATTGCCAAATTACGCCATAAATTTGAGTGCTCAAAATGCTATCTATATCACTGGGCAACATTACAGAAGAACTTCATCCAGAATAAACCATGATATTAGAGCTAATGAAATACGAGCTTGCATACCTGATTCTACCAACTTGATTAAATCTCACCTACCACAATTTAACTCACTTGGTTATAAAAATATAGACCTCACTAAAAAACCTAGTTTTTCAAAATGGTAACAAAATGGAAATAATAGAACCCTATATTTTGCCAGTTTTAACATTGATTGTTGCCCCTCTCATTACATCCATCGTTGCATATTTAATTACTTCCAGAAAAGTCAAAAGAGATTTTCATGATAAGGCTTTACAAAATCGTTATTATAAAGTTTATTGTCCACTAAGAAATCTATTGTTAGAAACACATATCACGGGTGCATCTACAGGATATTTTTTCCGACAGAGATTAGAAAAGGCGTTGCATAGCTTCAAAAAATTTAAATTTAAAGAGGGGTTTAGATGGCTAAACAAGAACTATGTTACCAACCAACTATATGAAGTTGAGTTTGGCAAAGAATTTCCATTAAAAGAGATTAAGGAGGTAATTAAAAAGGACGGAAAATGGGCAGATTCAATTTTAATAAGTCTGATTCAATCTGCAGATAGGGCTGGATATGAAAAGTTTGCCTACAGTTATGATGGGGCAGATGACGGGCTTCTTGAAAAAGAGAAGTTTGAGCTTGCAGAACATATATGGAATACATACGAAAAGTTGAACAAAAGATTACTGCCTTCGTTGTAATTATTTTTTGAAATGTCTGTGTGTGTTGGGAACAATAAAACGATTTTTTCCTGGTTTATCTTCACCGTATTTTTATGAACCAATCCTAGTTACAACATCGTTAAGCACATAACTAATAAATTGTTTTCCTAGTTCTGTCAGTTCTTGTGGTTTTGTGTCGTCGAAAGGACTTTGCATAGTTTGACTCCCATTATTAGAGTATCTAATTCCTTTTGGTTTAATATCCCTAAGATACTCTCCACGACCTGTCACCCTTCTTTCGTTTCTGATGACTTCACCCAACTGCAACTCATGCATTAGGTATTTAAATAAATCAGCTTCTGCAGAATTATCTGCAGGCCTTTGACCATATATGCTATCCCATATTTGTCCACGCGTTGTACCTGGGTGTGTATACACTTCTTTGATTACTGCAAAATGTAACTCATGGTATTCGTTAATCCATTTGATAAAAAGTCTAATAACATCGTCTGAACACAATTTTATTGCTCCAGCATTGGTAATTAACATCTTAATCATTTTGCGCTTTTCTTCTGTTTCTGCTTCATCCCAAGAACGGAATGCGGAACGAACTAGGGAGAGATACTCTTGCGAGTTAATCCTTTCTTTTATCTCATCACCGAAGTTGTCAAGCCGAGCGTAGACATCTTGAAGAGTTGTTCCCAACAACTTGATTTTTTCCTGATGTTCCTCTAGCCAAAGTCTTACCAATTCATTAACTTTATCTTGGTCTGAATCTCCTTTAAGCCCTGCGGTAGCACTTCCAATCCCAGCAGCAACACTAATGAAAGTGCCAACCCAAGGAATACTCGATAAAGCTGCTAAAGTTAATCGGAGATATTTCTCGTTTTTTCCTTTACTAAGTTGTAGGTCAAGTGCTGACTGCACATCTTCATTTTGCAGGATTTCTCCTTCCTCGGTATGCTCCTCAATACCTGTGTCTGCTAATGTAATATCGTCAGCCATATACAAAGCCAATTTTAGTTCACAACAATTCAAGAAGCAATTAAAGATCTTCTTCGGTCAGGAGAGGATAAACATCAAACGCAACCTCTTCGTATGGATGAACTTTTCTCATTGCAGCAATTACTTCCTTTGCCTTGCCTTTATCGCAGACACATTCAATTCTTTCTTCTTCAACCTCTTCAAACTTCCCAACTGAACCTATGAAGGGTTTAGCTCCTTCTGTAGGTTTGTATCTGCCCACGCCATTAACAGAATAGCTACAATAGGAATAGTTACCAATCTTACCAGCTCCAGCATCACCCATGGCTTGCCTGACTATGTCAGTGTGGGTTTTAGGAACAAATACTACGATTTTTACTTGAGTCATTTTTCTTTTGTATAGCCAACAGCTGTAAATCTAGTTTCAAAACCAATTCTTTTATAAAATTCGTTTGGATAAGCACCTTTTTCTGTCGCCAAGCAATGTTCTTGGTTGCCGTTTTTAATTGATTGGGAAACACAATAAAGTGTGGCCAACTTACCGAAACCCTGTCCTCTGACTTCCCTTAGTGAGCCTACATTCGATATGTAACCAATTCCCTCAAAGTTGGTTAGGGTAGAAACCGCAACAGGCTTGGAATCTCTATAAGCAATAAAGTATTCCAATCTTCCAGATTCGTAATGTTTATGCCAGACCACTTCAGCTACTTTGAGATATTCTCCCAACTCTCCATAAGGATTTTGTGGGTCACCCTTTTGATAACACATATCAAATGTAGCAAGAAATTCATTCAACATTTCTACTGATTCAACTTTCTTAATTGATTCAAAACGGCTCTCGTCAATTTTCTCGCCTTTCCAAAATTGCCAGGAATCTTCATAACCCTTCTTGTATCCATTTTCCTCAAGGACTTTAACTAGAGGTTTTAAGTCGTCACGGTTTTCAAAATAAAAAGTAGATTTTCTGTTTTGTCTTGCGAAAATTTCTTCAACCTGCTCAATTTCTGGCTTAGTTAATAAACCATTTACCAGAGCTAAATTCCAAAATGAAGATTTGTCTGTGTTTGACCAGCCCACCGAGGCAAATCCAAAGTCAGTCAATGCATCAAACATAACTGAATCTTGGAGTCTTTGGTATTTCTTCAGAAATTCGTAATTAGTCATTTTTGTTGTTTATCGTATTCCTCATCAAAAACATTGCTAAGTTGGGAAACATCAATGCCGTCACCAGTTTTATTCCAATCTATCTTTGGAGCTTGGTAATTTGGGACTTCAAACTCATTCAACCTCTTAATATCTTCTGGAGACAGTTTTATCTTAAGTGAAGTTAGGTGTGCATCAACATGCTCAATTGTTTCTGATTTTGTTAGTGGCAGAAATCCCTTTGAAACTATCCAGGCAAGAAGTATTTGGTTTTGGGCAACTTTATATTTTTCAGCCAACTCTACCAGCAAGTGCCAATTTCTATTTGCAGTTCTGTTTCTTCTTAATGGTTGGTAAACGACTGTCAAAATATCGTTCGCTTGTGCATAAGGTATGGTTCCCAACTTTTCATTTTCTCTTACTTCAAAATTAAAACAAACCTCGTGAGAAAATAGTTTGTCGCCAAAATGTCTATGATATTTCTCCAAAAGCTCTGGGTTTTCGTTCGTGATACTGGTAAATCTAGTCTTTCCTTTTCTTAACAAATCTTCAATCACTCTGACCACATCAGCAAAAGGGTATTGGACAAACACACTTTGAGTAAACTCAAGTGTATCAACATGGTCAGTGTCAAACTGTTTAAGAACAGCGTCAACTTCGCTTTCAGTATCCTCAAGTTTATTTGTTTTTAAGTAAACTGCTTGGCAAATAAAAATATCATCTCTTTTCTTTGAAGATTGCTTAAAAGCTTTTGAAAGAATATCAACTGCGAGACCTTGGGAGTACCACATATTGGCTTCAACAAAATTCATGCCTTTATCAAACATGTAGGTCAGGGTTTCTTGCTGCCTTTTTAAATTTGCGTTAGGGTCTTTCTCTGCGAAGCCACCAATACCCCAAGTTCCTATACCAATCGGGAACAAATCATTTTTGTTAATCATCAGCACAATTTTAATTCACTGACAGATAAGAAGCAATCGAGTATTATGCGACTCTGTTTTGAGGCTTACCCTTAGCGAGAGCGACAAAATTATTTGTCCAAATCTGATACAAATTCTGAAGAGCCTCCTTTGTATACCAAGCAAAGCCTTTGAATCCAATCGCATTCTCAAGCTTTGCAAGTGGGGTATGAATCAAATCTTCCCCCTCATAAACATATGTATCAACCTTACCAGATTTAAGAGCTTCTGCCATTGCTTTTTCATCAACCAACTCTCTATCAACCGTATTAATAATAAATACGCCCTTTTTCATCTTGGCTATTTCAGATTTTCCAATCATATTATTATTTGCTGTTTCGTGAGTGGTATGAAGTGAAATTGCATCTGACTGCTTTAAGAGTTCATTAAGTGAAACCATTTTTACTCCTTTGACATTCTTTTTGCTGCGATTAAAAGCAATAACATTCATCCCAAGACCTTTCGCCAATTCAGCAGTAGCTGTTCCAATACTCCCTAAGCCTACGATTCCAAGAGTTTTGCCTCTCAATTCAAATCCCTGGTCTAAAAAGTATTTGTCTTTATTGGTTCTTCTGTCAGAAACAAATATCCTTTTTGATGCACCCAAGAGAAAAGCGATAGCCTGTTCGGCAACAGATTCTTTGGAATAGCCTGGAATATTACTGACTGGAATCCTCCTTTTCTTGCAAAGGTCAAGGTCAACCCACCCAAAAGAAGTTGTAGAAAGACAGACACCTTTCAGGTTTGGCAAGGATTCAATTATCTTTGTAAGTTTTTCTTTTGCTTTTTCAAATCCACCGAGTGGGTCAGGGTCGCAACCTACAATATCAGCTCCTTTTGCCATCTCCAGAAGTTTTTCCATAGGAAGTGCCTCGCGTGTCTTTGTATAAGTGACTTGACCAAGGGATGAAAGTTGTTTTTGCTGTTCAGAAGTAAAACTGTCTTTGGGGTTGAAAATAACTATTTTCATTATCTGTAGCATATCACTTCAAAAACGAAAGTAAATATCTTCACTTAATTTGCGTATGAGAAACGATTTGGTAGGTTTAGTTTATCAGACAGTAAAACCGCCCTTAGTATTTGCCTTTCATTCTCATTTCTGTCATCATTCCACCAGGAACGGATATCGTTCACTAGCTGACCCCAACGTCTTGTGCCTCAAAATATAAAATTTATTCTATTTTCTTGATCTAGCCTTTCGTATTATTTGCGTTGCAGTTGCCAGAGGACTTTCGGATATTGGGATCAGTTCTAGATTTGATTCTATGATTGCATCTATTCTTGTAGCAATGTCATCTGGATTAGTTGTGGTAACAATATAGTCAACTCCTAAATCCAAATAATCCTTAACAAACTCTTCTGTAATAGGTTTTTGTGCACGGAGTACTACTGTTTCATCTGCCATCCAAAATCGTCCAAATTCCTCTCTCCTTTTGTCCAAAGGGTAGCGTGGATGGTTTTTACCTTTCCTTTTAATTAACTCGTCCGAATCAAATCCAATCACAAGTTTTAAAGGAACACCGGTTACAAGACCATATAAGTAAGCAGTGGTAGCGTTTTGAAGATGTGTAATGGTAACCGGATCGAAGGCGCCATGGAAAAAGGCAACCTTCCATCCTTCCTCTTTCCAGGATGCAATCTTATCACAAACTTCTTGAAAATCTGGGAGATCGACCTTCTTTTGAAAAATAAGTTCTATGGGCATTGATTCAATTTCATGGTCCCACCACCCTCTTTGCCGAATCTGTTGAATCTCTTGTACGTTTAACAGCCCCGTAATGGAAAGCTGAAACTCGATATAGTCACAGTACAAAAGTCTATCGTTTTCTGTGGGTGGAGGATTATCAAAACGGTTCTCACGAAAAAAAGTGGGCGGATAGTGTGCCAAACCTAGATAGTGTGCAGAAATAGCCCTAGTTGCTTCAAGATCGGGCATATCATCGTGCCATCCGCTTTTTATTCTTAAAGAATATATATTTTCTACCGGGTTGAAACCTCTTCCATGTTTATCAAACCAACTGCCATCACGCAGTGGAATTCCTGCCTTTAAGCGATCCGTCATCAATATTTTGTGACTGACCATTTGTGACAAAAGTTGCTCTCTTTCGGTCATATATTTACGTAAGTACTCGAATTTAGATTAATTGATAGGATAAGTCAATTAAATTGTTAAGTAAAAAGGTGAGATGGGTGAATCTTAAATCTTTGAGGCAGGATCGATCCAAAGCATCCATCCGTCGATCCAGGTTCTATCATGCACATCTAATGTATCGTACCAGTTTTTGTTAAACTCCTTGTCTGAGATTGTCCAAATACCCGGTCTGCTATTTGATGGGTCAATTAAAGTTAAGCCTTTAAGTTTGTAATCATAATCACCTGCAATTGCATAGTGTCCACCTGGTTCATCATCCTTATCAATATTGTCCCACCAATCTAAAATCACTATATGACCCATTTTTAAATGGGTAGACACGTCCTTCATTGTGGCATCGTGTTTATAATTAACAATTTTAAAAAAACGGCTGAAGTAGGCGAGCATGATCTGTTGAGTTGTACCCCACCAATCTTTGTAAACCTCGCTAGCAATCTCCTTTTGACTTTTTCTTATTCCACAGGCCAAAAGTGCCATTTGAACAACGGCAGGACCACACCAGCCGGGTTTTTCCTGAAATTTATGGAAACTTTTCCATTTTGAGATGCTAATTTGCATACCTAAATTATAACATTCATATTGCTATTGCAGAAGATTTTTTTATATACTTATTTTATCGATGCCAAATAAATCAGAGGGTAAAGATCGAAAAAGGATGGTTGTTGAGGAAGTTGGTACTAATGATGCTCCAAAGGAAGAGGTTAAGGAAACTGAGATTAAACATGAACCTGAAATACTGACAGAGGCAGCTAAAGATACTTCTCCTATAGAACCCGAAACTCCAGCAACTATCGCTAAACCCGCGGTTGATTCAAAAATAGGTGTACAGAAGTCCAGCAAATCACCTTCGATTGCGCTTTGGATTATCATTCCTGGCATTTTTCTCTTGGGAGCAATTCTAGGGGGAATTGTTTTTTACCAAAAGGGTGTAAATAGCGGTGATGAAGCCTCACCAACTCCAACGGCTACTCCAATTAGTTCCCCCGTTCCATCTTCCAGCCCGACTGCAACTGAAGATTTGACTAAGTACACAATTAGTATTTTTAACGGTTCCGGAATAGCAGGCGAGGCAGGCAGAGCCAAGACGCTTCTAACCACTGCAGGCTTTAAGATTGGTTCAACTGGCAACGCTGCCTCATATGACTATACCAAAACGATTATCAAGGCAAAAAGTACAGTTGACGCTGCATTTGTCTCCGCACTTTCTGTCTCACTCGGAAAGACTTATGTTGTGGACACAGCCCAAACCTTGGCAACCACTTCAGCAGACACTATTCAGGTTGTCATCGGGAGTTCTAAAGCAGAATAACTTGAGCGGGATAGGGGAGTCGAACCCCTCTTCACAGCTTGGAAAGCTGTTGTTAAGCCGATTAACTAATCCCGCGTAAAAATTATTATATCAAACGAGTCGGAGTGCCCGGGCTCGAACCGGGGACCTCCACGTCCCAAACGTGGCGCGCTACCAACTGCGCTACACTCCGTAGGTTATATTTTATCATTTCATTCACGAAATGACCAAGCATCGTCTATATTTAAATTACCTTTTTCGTCCGGTTATATTAAAATAAGAGTACGGTGAAAACAACAGACGTTGTGATCTTGATTCTTATATCAGTACTAGCCTTCGGCTATTATGTATTTTATACGTGGTATTACCAATCTGTTCCGCAAACAGGAATTAGTTTACTAAATACTATTCCTGAGTCTAAAGCGACAGATACAATTTTGGGTTTTTCGCCCCATCCGGATGACGAAACTATTGCCGTAGGGGGATACATAAAAACAGCTACAGATGTGGGTGCAAAAGTATGGATAGTCTTGGTAACTGACGGAAATAAACATCATTTGGAAAAAATCCGCTATAACGAGTTTGAGAAGGTAACATCATCTCTAGGGGTACCACCCAGTAACCTTATTTATCTTAATTACCCAGATGGAGCTCTCCAGAAGGAAGACCAAAAAACAGTTCAAACATTTTTTATGAACATAATTTATTTTATTCATCCCAATATAATTTTTGTTCCTAGCCCGAGTGACGTGCACCCGGACCATAAAACCACGGGGCTAGATGTAGAAAGTGTATTAGCTAATCTGAAAATTAAGCCAGTTACATATTATTATTTAGTACATTTTCCAAATTTTCCTGTACCCAAAAGATTAAAAAAGAATTTATATTTAACACCACCAATCAAACTGCTCAATTTCTCTAAAGAATGGTTAAGCTTTCCCATCGCATCAAATATTGAAGATGTTAAATACAACGCGTTGCTTAATTACAAGACTCAGCTGATTTACCCACCTTTAGATGAGCTGATAAAATCTTTTGTGAGAAGAAATGAACTTTTTGTCGTTAACAAATAAAGTGCCGAGGGCGGGACTCGGACCCGCATGAGTTATGCACTCGAGGGCTCTTAAGGCCCTTGCGTATACCATTTCGCCACCTCGGCTCTTTCGTATTTTATCACAGCTTAAGGCTAGCGCCCAACTGTAGCTTTCAAGAAATTTATAAAAATGGGGTGGGGAGATAGGAAACGGCTTATATATTCCGGGTGAAATTGGGTACCTAGGAAGAATTTATGATTTCTCAATTCAATCGCCTCAACAAGTCTACCGTCAGGGGAAGTGCCTGAAATTACAAATCCTGCCTTTTCAAACTGTTTTCTATATGTATTGTTGAATTCATATCTATGCCTGTGTCTTTCGTTAAGCACAGTGGTCTTTCTGTAAATCTTTTCTAATAAAGTCCCTCTTTTAATCTTCAGAGGCCACGCTCCAAGGCGAATGGTTCCACCATACATCTTATTTTTTATCAGTTCTTTTTGGTAGTCCATTGTGTGAATTACGGGGTGTTTAGTTCCGTCTTCCGCCTCTTCTGTATTGGCCCCCGTTAGTCCCAAAACATTCCTTGCAAACTCTATCGTGGCCATTTGCATACCGAAGCATAGACCCAAATATGGAATATTATTCTCCCGAGCGTACTTGATGGCAGCTACTTTTCCCTCAATTCCGCGCCTACCCCAACCCTGCGGGACAAGAATTGCATCAAAAAGGTTTAAATCCATTTTCTTATCCTCCGAGTCGATCCAGCAAACCTCTATGCCTATTCCCGTTGCTGCTGAGGCGTGCTTTAGAGCTTCCACAACACTTACATAACTATCTTGAAGAATATAATCCCCGCTTCTCTGATACTTTCCGATTATTCCTATTTTTACGATTTTATCTTTTTTTCTATCTGTCGCATCAACCATCTTTATCCAGCTTTTCAGGTCTGACTTACCAACTTTCAGTCCCAATTTTCTTAAAACTTTCAAGTCAAGTTTTTCCTTCCTAAGAAATAGCGGTACCTTATAAACAGAACCTAAATCGGGATTGGAAATAATATTCTCAGGTGGCAAACCCGAAGCAAGGGCAATTTTTTCTTTTCTTTTTTCATCAACCGGCTTTTCGGCGCGTCCCACCACAAAATCAGGCATTATCCCAAGAGAGTTAAGAGTAGATATTGATTGTTGAATTGGTTTACTTTTAAGTTCCCCAATATTGCCCGGTGCAGGAAGGTAACCAACATGAACCAAGACAACGTCCTTTGGATTTTTCAGCTTTAAACGTCGATATGCTTCAAAAAATAGGAGGCCTTCATACTCGCCGACCGTTCCTCCAAGCTCAACAATGATAATATCTGCCTTATTTTTTTCACCCGCCACTCTCCATCTATCTACAATTTCTGGTGGAATATGATGATATGGCTCAACACATCTTCCTTCGTATTCGAGCGCTCTCTCTTTATCCAAAACATACTTATAAATTTGTCCGTTCGTTAGATAATTTGCTTTAGAAAGACTTACGTTTAAAAATCTCTCATAATGTCCAAGGTCTTGATCGGTTTCAAGACCATCTTCTGTAACAAATACTTCTCCATGTTCTAAAGGATTCATTGTACCGGCGTCAATATTTAGGTACATATCACATTTCATGATGGTAACTTTGTAGCCGCGTGATTGAAGAAGAAGGCCCAGGGATGCTGCAGTGATTCCCTTTCCAAGGCCGCTCAAAACTCCACCTGAAACAACAATATACTTCACCTTGAAAACCGTTATATCATATCCACAACCAAAATTGTCAAGAAGAAAGTATGGGTGCGCCTGGGGGGAATCGAACCCTCATCACTGGTTCCGAAGACCAATGCTTTATCCGTTAAGCTACAGGCGCATAAGTACGCTATAATTATAGCCTAGATGGATACAATTGACCAACAAATCGAGGCAATCCAGGAAATACTGCGAAAAACCCCGCATCATAAAGCCACAAACGGATTCATTGGTGCTATGAGAGCTAAAATTGCAAGACTAAAAGACAAGGAAATTGAAACGTCAGGTAAATCCGAAGGCGGCGGAACCTCGTTCTCCGTTAAAAAGCAGGGGGATGCTACTGTGGTTTTGGTTGGTCCTCCTTCTGCAGGGAAATCTACTTTAATAAATCGTCTTACGAATGCGGAGAGTAAAGTTGCCCCCTATGCATTTACCACAGTTACTGTTGTTCCGGGAATGCTTAAATACAAAGAGGCCTATATTCAAATACTGGATATTCCCGGGTTGATTGAAGGGGCTAAGGAAGGAAAAGGGAAAGGTAAAGAGGTTCTCTCTGTAGCAAGAGGTGCAGATTTACTTATCGTTATGACAGACGTCCAGAGGGTGAGCATAATAGGAAAGATGGTTACCGAACTGCATGGGGCCGGTATTCGAATAAATCAGACCAAGCCGAAGGTTATAATTGAAAAAAAGTCCGAGGGGGGACTTGAAATATTCTCCAATATTAAGCAAGTAATTGATAAAGAAACAATCAAGGAAATTGCCCGTGAATACGGCATTAAAAATGGCAATATTACCTTGAAAGAAAAGTTATCTTACGATCGTCTCTTTGATGCTTTTTCGCCTAATAGGGTATATGTTCCGACAATTTTTGTAATTAATAAAGTAGATATGGAACCAAATTACGAGAACTTGATAGACGGCGAGTATGTGGCAATAAGTGCGAGCAAAAATGAGGGAATTGATAACTTAATAAATGAACTATGGAAAGCTTTAAAGTTTGTAACCGTATATCTCGTTAAACCTGATGAAAATATTGAAAAAGGCAGTCCGATAATAATGAAGTCCGGAGAAACTTTAAAAGACGTTTCAATAAAAATCGGCCCAGATTTTGCAGAAAGAGTCAAACTTGTTAAGATTTGGGGAGCTGGGGCTAAATTCCCCGGTCAGGAAGTATCATTTTCTACTGAAGTTCTTGAAAACATGAGAATACGATTTATATGAAAGATTACGACTTGATTGACAGTGGTGAAGGTCGCCGCCTTGAAAGATATGGCAAATATCTGCTCGATAGGCCGGACCCACAAATTATTTGGAAAAAAACACTTCCGGTGGGGGTGTGGCAAAAGGCAGATGCATTTTTCGAAAGAACAACTGCCGATAAAGGCAGGTGGAATATCAAAAATAAAATTCCAGAAAAATGGGAAATCGAACATAACGATATAAAATTTTGGGTTAAACTTTCTCCCTTTAAGCATACCGGAGTCTTTCCGGAACAATCTACGCAGTGGGACTATGTTTATCAAAACATAGATTCAAAGAGGCGACCCATCAATTTACTTAATTTATTTGCATATACAGGAATAGCCTCACTTTTTGCCGCAAAAGCTGGGGCCCGAGTAACCCACCTCGACTCCTCAAAGCCCGCAATAACCTGGGCTAACGAAAATCGATCATTAAATAAAATGGATGATTTCCCCATTCGCTGGATAATTGACGATGCACTAACTTTCACCGAACGTGAGATTAAAAGAGGGGTCAAATATGACGCCATAATCATGGACCCTCCAATCTATGGACATGGACCAAGCGGTGAGATTTGGGATTTCAACCGTGATTTTCCAAAGCTTTTGGCAAACTGTAAGCAAATTTTATCTGGTGATCCCATATTTGTTCTTGTTAATGCATATGCTATATCTTCCTCATCAATAACACTTGCAAATACTATAAATGATTATTTTGGCGATCTCGGGGGAAACCTAGATAATGGAGAACTTACCCTAAAAGAAAAATCTGCCGGTCGTCTTCTTTCCACAGGGATCTGGGCAAGATGGAGTAAGTAGTGTGAGCCTGGATGGATTCGAACCATCAACCTCTTCCTTAAGAGGGAATTGCTCTACCATTGAGCTACAGGCCCTTTTGAAAATACGAAGCTATTTTAACAAAAAATGAGTTGATTTGCATTTTATCAATCTTTGTTATCAGGCCCTCGATTGGAAAACTGTTCGTAACTCTTTTCCCAGATTTGTCGCTTAAAAATATAGACCTGGTATATATACCGCCTGTTTCGGGTACAGCAGCCTTAAATATGATAAGTCCAAGTCTTGTAGGTTCAACGTTCGGGAATGAATAGCTTTTAATTAAGACGTCTTTTGCATCTGCCGATACCATTATATCCCTTGTGTTCCAAATAGATTGTCCCGTATTTCTGGCTAATATCGCACCGGCAAAATCACTCCCGGAGATAATTAAAGGTTGCCCAATGGCCCCCAAGATTTGACCGCTAACTATTTGGGCAGGCTTGCCTGCAATTTTTGGGAATTTCTGAATACCTGAATAGTAAGGATAAAAAGATCCGTCACTTTTCTTCCATGAAAATTCAGTAAAAGGGGCCTGAGGATAATTTAAGATAAATGGAGTAACGGCGACAATTCTTTTATCATTCCATACATTTTCAAAAGCATAAGAGTACATTAGTGAAATTTTTTCAGAGTCAATTTTCTGGTTTGACCAACCTGTTTCAGTTATAAATACAGGTAAATCTTTGTTAACTCCAAGTGACATTAAGTAGCTTAATTCCCAATCAAATGTTTCAATAGTACCCCTGCCTGTATCTGTTTCTTTACCTGCAAACGCCGGATTTGGATACGAATGTGATACCCAACCATCAAGGTTGTCAAAAAGATTGGGGACGGCTATCAACATTCTTTTGAGAAATACTGTTTCGTCCATTGTTGCATCGGATTTTTTGGCAGAAGCGTCAAAACCTGCGGGTAGGACAAAGAAATCAGGGGAGGCTTCATGTAATTTCTGGGCAAATTTATTTAAATAAGTTGCGTACGCCTCCGGATCAAGACTCCCTCCCCATTCGGTCGCATGATTTGGTTCATTTGCAATAATCACATAACGGTTTTGAATTACCCAGTTTAGAGAATTTAGGAATGCGATCCAATTATTTATCTCAGCATCGTTGGGTATTTCCCACATATCACCGTTTGGTTTTGACGCAATTCTTACAATCGGAACCAGGTGAAGCCTTCTCATCTGATCAAATACCTGCTGAAAACGGTCATGATCTCTTTCAGATTCCCTAATGACAAGGGTTACGTAGCCCCAATCCCCAGCGGAAGAATTTACTAAGGCGGCGGCTTCGGACAAATCTTTCTCGTCCATTATATGAATTCCAAATACATTGTTGGGGACAGCCAATGGTGAATTCTCAGCAAAAACACAGGAATACCTGTTAAAAAATATAACAACGGATATGATGAGAGTAAAGATTTTTTTCACTGCAATTATTCATTGTAACAATTAATTTGACGAACTTGAAATCTTATATATAATATAGTTCCGCAAGAAAATTATGCAAAAAACTACCAAATTAAAATCACCTTTTAGCAAGGAAGTTTATACCAAGAATGCAGAGCTTTATAAAGTTATGGCAAACCCTAAACGCCTTGAGATACTAAATTTGATTGTAGGTAGAGAAGCAACGGTCAATGAATTATCTAAAACACTCGGGACCAGGAAATCCAATACCTCTCAGCATTTAGCATATTTACGGTATGTTGGGCTTGTTACAACAAGGAGAAAAGGTAAGAATATCTTTTACAAAATTACTAATCCAAGGATTGTTGAACCGTGCAAAATATTTAACGAGCTTCGTGCAAATAAAGCCTTTATCAAAGCCTCACAAATTATCTAATTATGTGACCCTGGGAAGAATCGAACTTCCATCTCGTTCTTAGAAGGAACTTGCTCTATCCGTTGAGCTACAGGGCCATTTATTTTTACTTGAGCGGCGGACGGGAATTGGACCCGCTGCATTCTCCTTGGCAAGGAGACATTCTACCGATGAATTACCGCCGCGTATCAAACAAGCGTATGAATTACCTTGCTTCTTTATCAAGCTTGATGATATCAAAAATGCGAACAAAACTCTAGGTTTACTATCTATCTCGTCTAGTGAAGAAGAACACTTAAAATATTACTGTAATCGTCTGTCCAATACCTACCCTCCGAACTTACTCTCCTTGGAATATAGCTCTGTAAACTGATTGGGTATTTTGACAGCAGATTCCAACTTGAAGTTGTTTGTATATGGTTATAGTAAAAATTATCAATTCCAGCCAATGACTCAAGTACAGGAGAGAGGTTTACATATCTGTTCGATGTGTGAAAAGCGATTACTCCTCCCTCTGCTAAATGGGATAAATATAACTGAAGTGCTTCGCGGGTAATAAGGTGCACGGGGATGCTGTCATCTGTAAAAGCATCAACTGCTAAAACATCAAAATTTCCGACCTCTCCTTTGTCTAGTTCCTTTTCCAGAGATATTCTACCGTCACCCTGTATAATTTTTACTATACAACCGCCCTTTTCAGCATTTTCTATGTATTTGAAATATTTACGACTCGCATCAATGACTTGGGGATTTATTTCATAAAAGGTAATTGAATCTCCTTTATCACAATATGCGGCAATGGTTCCGACACCCAAACCTATAACTCCAATTTTAATGGGGGAGTTATTTAACTTTTTAGGACGGTTTTCAATGGCATAACCTATCCCGCTATCCGGTGCAAAATAGACAGTGGGTACATATTCATCATCATTCACAAAATACTGTAATCCGTGAATTGTCTCTCCACTCAAGAGTGAAAGCTTATAACCAACGTCTAATTCAGTACGCAAAACGTGCTGAACACCATAGAAGTTACGTAGATTGGCTAAAATCTTTGTACCTGGCTGTTTAGATTCAGACTCGAGGGGATTCACAAAAAGCCAACACGTAAGTGTAATTACTATTACTGCGAAAATTGCTGAGTGAATACGAAATGATAAACTTTTGTTTTTATTTAAAACAAATAGTGCTACTAACGATGATGCAATTAGAGCCAATGGGTACTCCCAAATATCATTAAATATCATTGGGGCAATAATAGCTGTAAAAACAGACGCAATAACGCCTCCCAAACCAATCATCAAATAAAATGTGCTTAACTCTTTGGGTTCCGGCCTTCTTTTAAAAAGCTCCCGATTGCATAGCAGACTTATGAAAAACAATCCAACAAGCATGATTGCAACAAAAGCTTGATATTTAATAGTGATAAATCCAAATGTAAAAAGACTTAGTAAGACAATTAAAATTAGGACGAGAAATCCGTAAAAATCAGAGGAGTACCAATCTTTGTCAATGAAGGCTACTATAAAAGACAGTAGATAAACACCCAGTGTGGCAACCCACATAAATGGAGCTGGGGAAACCGACATTGTTAGCTGAGCAGTAATCGCAAGCATGGCAGCTGTTGAAACAAATGGAAGTACTAACCACGTAAATAATGATCCTTTATTGGTAGTAATACTCTTTTTCTCAGATAATACGGGTTGCATTTTTTTATAAACAACAAAAAGCACAGTAAGACTAACGCTTGTATAAAACGTTAAGCACCAGAACCACAAATTCTGTTGCATCTTCAAAGAGATGTGTGGCTCAACAAGCAGTGGATACGCCAAAAGGCCAATAAGTGAACCTGCGTTGGAAATTATATATAACCAATATGGGGACTTGCTTACAAATATCCTGGAGTACCAACTTTGAAGAAGCGGGCTTGTAGTTGCCAAAAGAAAACAAGGTAGACCCAATGTTTTTATTAAGCTCAAAAGTAAGGCTATAACAGGAATACCCTGATGCACCCAAATGTCATTTTTAGGAACGAATGAGCGCGTTACTAAGAAATTTGCGACTGTCCAAACAACCGTTACAACTATTAGAACTAAATGAATTAAAGTTTGACTTCGTCGGGGCATTTTGGTTAGCCAAACAACATAACCGTATCCGAATAAAAGAATGATGGTAAAAAACAACATTACAGCAGTCCAGACGGAAAATGCGCCGCCCAAAATCGGCAGAACCAGCTTACCTACCATCGGTTGAATTAGAAACAAAAGGAAGGAACTTATAAATATTGTGAGAGGAAACGCTAACCAAACAATCGGTATTCTTTCGCTGGGTTTACCTGTTTTACGAAACATTATTGTTAGCAATTATATTACTTCTACTTGTGTGCCGAGAGGCTGAGTCGAACAGCCATTTGACGCTCTTCAGGCGCCCGCCGTGACCACCTTGGCTATCTCGGCAAAATCAGGTTTAGACCAACTAGGTGGACACTGAGGGACTCGAACCCCCGACCCCTTCGATGTAAACGAAGTGCTCTAGCCGACTGAGCTAAGTGTCCTTTGTGCGGACGAGAGGAGTTGAACCTCCACGCCTTTCGGCACAGCCTCCTCAAGACTGCGCGTATACCAATTCCGCCACGTCCGCTTGTACCCCTGCTATTATACCCAATGCTTTACTTATTTTAAACTTCTTCCTTTTCATACAAATTAAATTTTTGCCATAGTAAATTACTTTCATCAGCTTAATAGAAGCTATTTTCGAGAAAACTAATACATAAACGCTTCTGTTTCGCTTAATTTTCCCCTCCAGTTTATAAAGTCTCAGAATTGTCTCTCTTAACCAAATAACATGTTTTTTACTTCCAGAAACAAAAACTGTATAAAACATGAAACTATTCTTCCACCGTTTATCCCAATACGAATACGTATATCCATCACCATCAAGATGGCCTCTTAAGAAATCTCTTATATAAGTTTCTGGTATCAAAAGAGCACCTAAATTCTTTGACTTATTCGGGAAAAGTCCTACTGAATTTAAAAACTTATAAAACTCAACATCCCCAAATTGAACATAATAATACTTACCGTTATTTTTGAATGAACTATTTTTAACACATATTTTATTCTTAAGCTTCAAAATTATAATTACGTTTTCAACTTGCTCCAAATCCTTAGAAACAAAACTTAAATGTCGCCCATCTTGGGAGAGGTTTCCGTCTGTTGTCATTAAACCAACTAAATATGCCAAATTTTTACTCCATCTCATATATTTAGATATTACTCACGCTATAGCGCATGCCACAAACTATTTAAAAAAGTGCCAAGGGCGGGAGTTGAACCCGCACGCTCTTTCGAGCACACGCTCCTGAAGCGTGCCTGTCTGCCAATTCCAGCACCTCGGCTCGTTAACGATTATATCAAAACCACCCCAAACTTGACAGATTATCCTCATTTATGGCATCCTGACAAATGATGGAAAGTGTTCAATTCAGCAGGGAGGAGAACATTGGTTTTTGGAAAAATTTAATTCTCGTCAGTGCTTTTTTTATAGTTGCCCCAATTACCCTCGGAATTAGCCTTTTTTCTCTTTTTTCTCTTAAAACCAGTACCGCAGTAAAGCAAGATCTTGGTAGTTCTAATCTACTCATCTCTCCCCAATCGGGAGTAAAAGTCTACGCATCTTTACCCACAAAGTTCCCATCAGTCTCTGAGGAAATAACGTCCGCCGACGCTAGACCCGAAATATTACGGCAATATATGGAAAGTTACGGCTCACCACTCGCTCCATTTGCAGATCTTATTGTCCAGACGGCTGATAAATATTCCCTAGATTTCCGATTGATAACCGCCATTGCCAGACAAGAATCAAATATGTGCAAACTAATCCCCCCCGGCTCTTATAATTGTTGGGGTTGGGGAATACATAGTAAAGGCACTCTTGGCTTTGAGTCTTTCTCAGACGGCATTGAGCAGGTCTCAAGCGGCTTAAGGACTGATTATCTAAATAAAGGATACTCAACCATCGAAGAAATCATGTCAAAGTATACCCCTCTTAGTAATGGCTCCTGGGCCCTGGGCGTAAACAGCTTCATGACAGAGATGCAGTAAGTCTTTCTTTAAACCACATTCCAATTGAGTATTAATCAGATAGTTTGAGTATGTGTACTATAAGCTGTCTACCTATAATGTTGACAATCTTATAATCTTATGCTATAGTACGCACAGATTCCGAGGCTTAAGCATGGAAACATGACTTCGGCGTTGGAATACATATTTGGCCCGTCTATTTATAGGCGGGCCTTCTTTTTAAATAAACGGACATGAAGAAACTAATACTTTATATCCTTATAACAGCCATATTGATCTTCTTGTGTACAGTCAATACTAATGCACAGGTTGTATCTGATCCTTCAGCCTCAGTTAAAATTGAGGCAGAGGAGGGCGGATATGATTATCGTGTAGAAAATCTCCGTAAATTCCTGGAGAAATATAACTCACCGCTTGCTAACTATGCAGAAGAGTTTGTCACCTATGCCGATGCAAATGATCTTGACTACAGGCTGGTTCCATCAATTACTGGGGTTGAATCTACATTTGGCAAGCACATTCCTTATAATTCTTACAATGCCTACGGCTGGGCAAATGGAGAGTACCAATTTGCCTCTTGGGAAGACTCTATTGCACATGTTTCCCAAACTTTAAGAAAGTCCTACATTGACAAGGGAGCGCCTACAATTTATAAAATTGCCAAAAGGTATGCTCCTCCCTCGACAACCTGGGCAGGTAAGGTTAAATTCTTTGTTGGCAAAATCGATTCCCTACCTCTAAACTTTGATATAATCTAACCGAAGCCCTCGTGGCGGAATTGGCATACGCGTACGCTTTAGGAGCGTATTCCTTACGGATTAGAGGTTCAAATCCTCTCGAGGGCACATAAATTGTGCTAATATAGAGCCATGGAGTCGAAGATCTTACATATCCACAAAATCACCAGGTCTACTCTTGATCACGTTCTTTTTATGGTAATCCCGATACTGGTATTCTTTGCAGCTTTAGCCATTTTCTTAAAGTATGATTAAACAGATTGTCCTTCCAATACTGGCTGTGGCCGTCTTTATAATAGCGGTTGGTGTTTTTGTTCAAAAGTCTTCTTCTTTGGGTCTTTCAGGTATTTTTTCCCCACAGCCATCCTCCATTCCCGAAAAGAGTATTACTATAAATTCCACTAAAATTAACGTTCAAATTGCCGATACTCCGGACAAAAGAGCCAAGGGGCTTTCTGGTACTACCTCACTTAAAGAGGGAAGTGGCATGCTATTCGTTTTTGATACGAAAGGTGTCACGCCTCTTTTTTGGATGAAAGACATGCTAATACCCATCGATATTATTTGGATTGGCAGTGGAAAAATTGTTCGCATAGATAAAAACGTTCCAATTCCAGCTCCGGGAACACCAGATGACAACTTAAAAACTTACTCTACCGGGGCCCCCATCGATTATGTACTTGAGGTGAATGCTGGCTTTTCGGAGAAAAATAAGATCAATGTAGGTGATGGCGTTGAACTATCCAGCATTTAAGCTAAATTCCTCCAGCTCCTTAACCCCTCCAAAAGCAATTCTATCCATCACTATTTTGGCCCCGCCAAAGCTTCTGGCAGACCCAACACTAAAGCCCCCCCATCTTTCGTTTATTTCATCAACTGCCCTGGTAAGGCTTTGTTTTTCCCCAACGTTCTCAAAAAAATTAAGCTGAAGGGAACTCTGCCTGGAAAGGCCGAAACAGGAAACCGCAATGTTAAGAACTGGGGAGCCAGGGTTAGCCTCAGTTAGAAGCCTAAAGGCAGCTTTATAAAAATCCCTTGAATCAAAATAGGATTGAGCAAGAAGCCTGCCTCTATGCCACCATGAGCCATTCTTAAAGATAAGCATAAGGTGAATACCGGAAGCGCGGTATCCGGCACTTCTTAGCCTACTACACATCTTCTCCGTGAGTCTGGCAAGGATCGGGGAAAGATCTTCAATTTTTGACAGGTTCTTACCCAAAGCTACCGAGTTTCCATAACTACGACGGCCGAACTCGATATTGTCAACCTCATAACCAGAAAGGCGTGCGTGCCAGTAAAGGCCTGTTATTGAATGGAAAGCAGCTCTAAGCTTCCAGACGGGTGCTTGGTAAAAGTCCAGGACTGAATAAATCTCCATGCCATTAAGCCGTGCGGCATTTTTTTCTTTTATCCCGGTGAGATCAGTTAGCTTCAATCTAGAATATATCTTCAAAAAATTATCTTTATTTATTTCATCAAGACCATCGGGCTTTCTAAGGCCCGCAGCAATTTTAGCTAGATACCTATTAGGTGCGATGCCGATAGATACTGTAAGCCATTCTCCAACTTCGCTTTTTATCCTTTGCTTTATCTCAGTAGCTACCTGCTCAATGCCGCCCGATACAAGTTTTGGGTAGCCCTCCATGTTCAAGACAAATTCGTCAATAGACTTGGGAGAAAAATCATTTGTGTAATCCGAAATGAGTTTCCGTAGCTTTAAGTGTACATTTCTGTATTTCCACGGGTCAGACGGAAGTACAATAAGCGCAGGGTAAATTGCACGCCCATCTTTCACTCTCATGCCGGTTTTGATTCCTAGGCGCTTGGCCTCAACAGATGCGGCTAGAATACAGCCCCCGGGAGAGGTAAAAGCCGCTACAGCAATAGGTTTCCCCCTCAAAAAGGGGTTTGCCTGCTGTTCAATAGTCGCAAAGCAAGAATTAAGATCAATATGCATTACTCTTGAAGGAAGGGAATTAAATTCCATCGCTGACCTCCATAAGACGCCATATTAAAGTTTCCGTATCCAAACTAAGTTTCATACATAGGGTTTTTGTGGTAACGGAGAAAATATGGTAGAGAGTACGACCCTCACGAAAGGTATAGTGCAGTCCCACTTGCTCGATTTCGTGAATGCGATTTTTCCATTTAACCCATTTAGGAGAATCGCTCATTCCGACTTTCACCCTTTCGTTAACCACCACTGTCATGATTAGTTTTACACCCGAATAAAATACGAAGTCAAGTACAGTTTTTACTTTTGTGCTAAAGTTAAAATATGCAACTTATATATACACTCATATCTGCATTAGCCGGTTACAAATTCTGTAGTGTTTTTACCCATCCCAGTTCAAAAATATGGCAAAGTTGCTTTCCCATCAAAACAAAAAGGGTGCAAGTTTTCCCGAGCTTAAGGATTTTCGTAAAAGGGCGGGTAATTCATTTTCACCACTGGCTTAATCTGTCAATCCTTTTGTGCATTTCAATTTTTATTTCGGGGGGAATCCTAGACTCCTGGATAACAAGGGGGGCTCTGGTGGGTGGAATTATTCAAGGACTTACAACTTCAAGTCCTACTGCCAGAAAAATAATTTATCGTAAAAAAATAGATGTCCAACTTTAAGAGTTTTTTCTATTATCTTCTGGTGGCTTGTATATTCCTTCTCATCGGCTGGTTTGCCAATGTGGCGTACCATCTTCCCAAAAATTCGAATCCGATTGCACAAATTAAACCGACTCCTCTTCTTAAATACACAATTGAGAATCTATCAAAGGATCTCTTTAAGCCTTCGGTTATTGAGGTAGGTAGTGTCTTGAAAGATAACTCTGCATACACGTCCTACAAATTTGCTATGAAATTCTCTCCGGACTTATCCGAAAATCTCAAAACCACATCGGGTATGATAAATATTCCAAAAGGGAACGGACCTTTTCCTGTAATTGTCATGTATCGGGGTTATGTCGACCAAAAAACTTACATGATAGGTGAGGGAACCTCTCCATCCGCTTCCATCTTCGCCCAAAACGGATTTATTACGATTGCACCAGACTTTTTGGGGTATGGGGAAAGTAGCTCCGAATCCGGAAACATCTTTGAATCTCGCTTTCAGACTTATGTCACTGCGGCTACTGTCCTCAAATCAGTCAGTTCAATCAAACAGTGGGATGGGAAAAATGTTTTTATTTGGGGTCACAGTAACGGCGGTCAGATTGCCTTAACTACCCTCGAAATTACTGGGGTTACCTACCCCACAGTCCTTTGGGCACCGGTAACTCGTCCATTCCCTGCCTCAATCCTTTACTATATCGATGAAGCTGACGACGGAGGAAGACTTATTATCGGTAAACTGTCCGAATTTAATGAAACATATGATGCTTCAAAATTTTCTTTGACTGGCTACTTAGACAAAATCAAGGCTCCAATTGAGCTAAACCAGGGCACGGCAGATATTTCTGTTCCTTATTGGTGGAGCGATACGTTTGTTAAAACTTTTAAAAATGGTGGGGGAGTGATCACTTATGTAAAATACCCAGGGGCAAATCATAATCTCGTACCTTCTTGGGGTCAGGCTGTAGAAAACTCGACCTCCTTCTACAGATCGCACTTAATAAAATAAAGATAGCTACTCTTTCAAAATCCGCTAGAACTAGCTTATTTATGACAGAATTCCAAAGAATCCTGACATGTGACATTCCTTTAGCGAATATCACACCACTACCTTTTTTCCAAGTACAAATTATTGTCTTGGTTCCATTGGGCGGGCTATGTTGACATTAATCTTGCGGCCTTTTAGGTCTGCTTGATTAAACATCTCAATAGCTTTCTTAGCCTCATCGTCGCTGCCCATGGTTACAAAACCAAAGCCGCGGCTTCTTCCGGTCATTTTGTCGCTAATAACAGCGGCATCAACTACGGAACCAGCACCTGCGAATAGGGCTTTAAGGTCATCAGCCGTGACTTCCCACGACAAATTCCCTACAAAAAGTTTAGATTGCATTTAAATTAAAAATTCACCTCCTCTCATATGAAGTCGGTCAAAGGCGAAGCTTAAAAATCGAAGCTCGGTATCCCTTGAAAACTCTGGAGATAGTATATAATATTCATAGTCAAATGGCAAATAGTACCAAGAAACCGGTTGAAATACCCAAAATCCCAACATTAAGCTTCGGCGGAGGAAGACCGTCTATTTTTGCGTCGAATAAAGGATTTGTGCCCAAAGGGCAGTTACGAGGCAAATTCAATCAAGCTACATTCCATACACAACACAAGGGGGGCCCCAGCGGCGGAAAGTAGTAGATATTTCGTGCTTCCAAATACGCTTAACTTAGAATATAATTCAAGCTCATGTCAGACAAAATTACATCAGTAATTGCCCGCGAAAGCGACGGCAACATTCAGATTACTTTTACAATTCCTTTTTCCATTGTTAAAACTGCCGAGGAAGAAACTTTAAAAGAATTTGCAAAGGAAACCGAAATCCCCGGGTTTAGAAAAGGTATGGCTCCTATCGATAAGGTTGCCGAAAAAGTCCCTCAAACCAAATTAATTGAGCACTCATTAAGCCATATACTACCCAAGGCTTTGGCTAATGCCATAACTGAAAACAAGCTAAAAATAGCTGTGTATCCAAAATTTGAGCTAATTAGCGCTGAAGCGGATAAAGACTGGCAAATAAGAGGAGTTACCTGTGAACTACCCGAAGTTACCTTGGGAGAATACAAGAAAGCTATCGAAGGAGCTTCCCGTGCCTCAACTCTCTGGACACCGGACAAGGGAAAGCCGGAAGCAAAGAAAGAACTGACCCGCGAAGAAAAAGAGCGGGTGGTAATTAAGGCCCTTTTGGACAATGTCAAAATATCGATTCCCAAAATATTGATAGAGGAGGAGGCAGATAGCCGTCTTTCAAACCTATTGGCGAGGTTGGAAAAGCTAGGACTTGCCCTTGAAAGCTACTTATCATCAATTGGTAAAAAAGCAGAGGATCTTCGAGCTGATTATGCCAATCAGGCAAAAGACGCAATATCCCTTGACTTAATTCTGACCAAAATAGCCCAAGATCAGAACATAAAGATAGATGAAAAAGAGATTGATACAGCTCTTAAAATGTCCCAAGCCGCCAATCAAAATAAAAATGATGGCCCAGAGGACATCGAAGGTAGGAAAAGGCTTCTTGAATCAATTCTGAAAAGGCGTGCCGCATTGGACTTTTTAATAAAATTGGCGTAGACTTTTGGCGAAATGGCAGACCCTAAGAAAAAGTCTCAACAGCTTCGTACCAAACAGAACGTCCTTGAATCCCTTAAAGATCTGGGAATTGGAGCCGGTTCTCAAACAGGAGATTTTCTAAAAAATACCTCTGAGGACTTCTTTAAAGAACTGATGGGTTTTTCTGTACCCAAAGTCAAAAGAAGCGGCGAAATTTCGGCCGGTGAGTCTCTCCAAATGAATGAGGTTCTAAGTGGCAAGGAAGAGGAAAATAAACACCTCAGGGCTCAGGTTTCTCTCGAAAGGCAACTCTCAAGTGATGAACATCGAGTTTCAGAAACAAAACGAAATGAACTTAAGCTGGAACTTCAAGCTATTATGCAGGAGGTTCAAAAAGTTGCGGCAAGTACGGAAAATCTTGCGGAAGTAACTCAAGTTGCCATAATGACAGCCCCTGTTGAACCTGGAATTTATCACATTACATTTTTCCAAAACGTACTGGAATTTTTACAGTCATTCAGGAAGAAAATTGATCTAGCAGTAACCTGGCTTCAAAGTTCAAATAAACGCGCGGAAAAGAAAAACTACTGGAACATGTATAAGAAAAAGGGTAGCTCGTTCCTTCTCTCACCCGACCATTATCTTCAAAGATCAGCGGGGTAATTTGTGGACGCTGGAGGGCTCGAACCCCCGACCTCATTCACGTCAAGAATGCGCTCTAACCAGCTGAGCTAAGCGTCCAGTGTGTACATTTTACTGTATTTTGAGGCAAAACAAAACTTATTTATTTTGGAGCAAAGATTATTGCATTTGGGATATCCCTACCTGGGCCAAAGACATAGCGCCCGCCATAATATAGAGCTGTGGATCCTCCCGTATCCAAGTTTAGCGCACTATTTGCCCCCAAACTCTTAAAAACATAGGCAAACTCCTGCATATTTACATTCTGGGCAATAACAACCATTATTGTATTCTCCCTTAAACCAATACCGACTTTCGTTCCCTTTGCTTTTTGCTTATCGCTTAGACCTGACTGGTTATCGTCTATCTGCACATTGCCATCATTTAAAAGTCCCGGATAATTAACAATTCCTGCGCTTATCCCTCCCGAGAATGACTTTGCGTCTTGGACATAATGGGCACTCGATCCATCAAAATAAATCATGGCACGGTTGTCCCAAAAAAGGTTACCACCATTAATCCAGTGACCCAGACGGGTGTTATAGACAGGGAAATCAAAAGAATTAGTCTTACTTGAACATTCAGAATATGTAATTGGGCAAAAGTAGGTACCGTTTACGCCTGCAAATCCGGAATTTTTAGTAACAAATGTCTGCAAATTGGAGACTGGACATCCATTTCCACAATCTCCATCATTTGCAGTATCTGTAACAATCTTTGTACTTCCCGTATTGAAAGAGAGCACGGTTGCCGAAAAATTACCTTTATCGGTTGCCACAGTAATTGTTGAAAGTCCGCTTCCCGGAGGGCCGCTCATAGGTTTTACTGTTGGCTTTGCGGTAGCCGAAGGCTTGGGAGTTGGGGTCGGTGTTGGAGGGGGTGTTACGGTCGGCGTTGGGGAATTGAATAGGGAAGGGGTTACGACAATAGTGGGCGATACATTCGGGGAACCTGTCTTTATAATTCGGCTTTCAAAGACAGAATAGCCAATCACCAAAATCAAAGAAATAATAATCAAAACAGGGGCGATTACAAATCCTTTGCTCTTCATAAATCATTCTAGCAAATCTTTTAATTTAAATTCGCTTTACCTGTTTGAATTTTACCCTCACTCATGGTCAAGAGTTTTGCGAGTTCATTAACGAACTTTTTGGCATGATCCCTGCTCATTCCAACTCTAGAAACAATCCTTACCTGACTGGTTGAGGCAACCCGTTGGCCAATGTCCAAAACAAGTCCGTCCGGATTAGTTGTCATAAAAATACTATCCGTGTATAAAATTGGGGTAGAGTCCAAATTTAGATTGACCTGCTGCCCTCCCGCCTGACCTTTTCCTTTTTTATCTTCCATATTTTCACCTCCCTTCCTAATAATTCAAATACTTATCAATGTTTGCCAAGTGTTCTTTGTAGGTCTTTGCGCAGTGAATCTCTTTATATACATCATGCAAATAGTATAAACAATCTGTTGTCTCGGGGTTAAGGGCGGCTTCGATAGCATCAATATTGGGGCTGCAAATTGGGGTAGGGGGAAGGCCCTTAGTCAAATAGCTGTTATACGGGGATTTACTTTTCTTCTGGGTTATATCTATCCCTCCCCACCAACTTCCGGAGGCATTCTTGCCCAGAGTGTACTGCATGGTGGCATCGATCTGTAAGGGCATTCCGGCATCGAGTCTATTCCAGATAATTCCAGAGATTAATTTCATATCCTTCGTTCCGCCCGCCTCGCGGGCAATAAGAGAGGCAATCTTCAGGCCCGTTGTCCATTTAATGTTTTTAGCGGCAAATTGGGGAAGAAGTGGGGAGAGATTTTTATTGAATTGGTTTATAAATCTCTGGGCAACCTGAGATGGGGCTTCATCAAGTGGAATAAGATAGGTATCGGGGTAATAAACTCCTTCAAAGTATTCTGTATTAGTTATCTTATTAATCGTGTTCCAGGCATCCAAGCTGTCCTTACTCCATCCCAGATCACTTGCCAAGATTTCTCCTGTCTGTTCTTTTCGAAGGCAAAAATTGATCGAAACCCAAGTCAAGTCGAATTTACCCGTGACTTTTTTCATCACCTGCCAGGCGTTCATATCAGGACTTAATCTATACCCACCGGGTTTAATATCAGCTCCGCCAGAGAAAACATCTAAAAGAAATTGAAAAGCACTGGCATTTCTAATAAATTTTTGGTTCTGCAGGGTTTGTCCAACATTAAAATTCGATGTATCTTGGGGAACTACAAATACATCAACTTTTCTTAAGTCACTGAAGGGTCCAAAGAGGTTCCAAACAAAATATAACGTAAGGAAAGTCGCTACAGGAACAAAAAGAAACCACAACTTCTTCATGTCACATTCTACCAAATAATACCTAAAACTCCTCGACAAGTTAGATAATTATTGTTATAGGTCAATAACTATGCTAGAATGCTTTTTCTCATCCCACCCTAAGGAGGTGTACCTTGAAAAAAATAATAGATGAGGAATTGGTTCGTAAAGCCATTGCTTTTGCCTTACCCACTGTACGCGAGCTTGTTGCTGCGAACACCTGGGGTCCGACCGGCGTCGTTATCGCAGTCGGATGGCAAGGTCTCCCTGAACCCATCGTTCATGTGATGGACGAGCTTGGTCAGGAAGATCTTTGGGAAGAGCGCTGGGGAAAGGGTTGCAACTTTCGCGAGATTGCCTTGCAAAAGCTTTCCACAGCCCTGCACGGAGGCAATTCAAGCCGTAGCGTTGTCGCCAACCATCCCTGGGTCCTTGAGGAAGGTGACAGTTTTTACACCGGCGCATCAGCCGAAGACGGCTACCTTGCAGTCTCCGCATCAGGTGCGTATGGCGATACGGACGAGACAGTTTCTTGGATTGTCTGGAATATTATCTTGCTGCTTTGCCAGCGCAGGATTGCTGACCTCCAGTCAAAAGAAATTAACTGTCTCTAGAAAACTGCGCACAGGCCTTTGTGTTTTATCACCTGTGCGCAGTTTTGAAGTTCAACTTTGCAACTAATTTACTTCACTATCTTCACAATTACCCAACTTCCTGCGGTTAAAATGACAAAAGTTGTTATAAACCACCAAACCAAAAGCCCTACCGGAACGTTAAACATTAAGTAAGTAGGCAAAGTAAAAAATACAAAAGATGTTCCGACCAATATGTCTGCAAAATAGAACGCCCTTTTAAATCCTACTGGTGGTAAATGATTCCTTAAGTAGTAATAAATAAGCGCGATGGATACCCCCGTCACAAAAGTAAAAATTAAAGATGTGATCATAAAACTCGCAGGGGGAGGCCCAGCTGTGGGCATCATGAGCTTACTCCAAACGCCAAAATACTGAGGCATCATATAATACTTAAGTGTTAATATCGCCTCAATTTGACGGATGATAAATGAAATAACTGTAAATATTACTCCAACCAGAAGAATCTTTTTAATTGAAACTTCCTTAATCCAAAAAGCCATAAATATCACCCTCTTTCTAATTTATTATGCTATCAAAGCAATCGAAAACACAACAGGTGGTAGAATGGGATATGTCAAAAACGATTGTTTACGTAGGCTTAATAATAGGCTCAATTATCGGTGGTTTTATCCCTACGCTTTGGGGGGCTGGTTTTCTGTCCGTTTCCTCACTTATCTTCAGTACCCTTGGGGCTTTGCTTGGAATCTTTCTGGTTCTTAAATATTTCAATTGACTTTTTCCTCCAAAAAATCAATACTAAAGTATGAGGTTAATCGTGAGACTTGCAATTAACGTTTTTGCTCTTTTTGTTGTTGAATATCTGGTCCCGGGGTTCCATTTGTCCGATATCTGGACAGTAGTTGTTGCAGCTGTTGTAATAGGAGTTGTCAATACTTTCATCCGCCCGATTGTGCAGATTGTGGCACTTCCGATTTCCATATTAACATTCGGTATCGCGGCACTTCTTATCAATGTCCTGCTTCTTTATGGTGCGTCCATGCTTGTCCCGGGTTTTACTATCGATAGCTTTACTACTGCACTTATCGCCTCAATCGTCCTCTCTCTCGTTTCCTGGTTCATGCATAAACTCGCGTCTGACTAATTTAAGTTTACTTTCGGTTTTTGCAGATCATGAAGAATTTCGACTTCATCTTTAGCCCGGAGTTTTAATTTAAGTTCGGCTTCATACTCGAGTGCATCAAAAACCATTCCTTTAAATACCTTTCGTGTCAAAGAATCATTGCATAACCTGTACGCACCAAAAAGCTTCTTTGCAACGTCATGCGCTTCTAAAACCCTGGGGTCAACTTGGCTAAACAGAAATACCTCCCTTACCATCTCTGATGCAATTATACTACTTACGTTTCCACCAGCCACCGAATACGTCCCTGACGTCGTAGCCAAAATACGCAAGAGCAGAAAATAAAAGAAAAGTTGCCGTTGCTTCGTCCAGATTTCCTATGAAGGGGGCATTGTCCGGAATGAATTCAAATATCCCTAATCCAGGATTCAGGAGATACAGTCCGGATAATCCACCAATAGTCGCAACCAAAAATTTCTTCATCTAGGGTAATTATACTATTGAGAGATTCAGATTTCTTCTATCAAATAGTGGATTTGCATACCAACCTCCTTGGCTACCGCGTGTTCATCCGAAGCGCCGCGGGAAGCCTCCCACCTTGGCGTCATAAACATGTCTGTGACATATTTTTCTTCCGTCCCCAAAATATCCCTCCAAAATTTTTCCCAATCAGTCTTTTGAAATTCTTCCAAACCAAGCCTTTCAAAAAGCTCATCACTTACCACATCGGTTGGTGAAAAAATGGGGAAGTTATTTTGTGAGCGAACAAAGTCGGTAAATTTAACTAATCTTTGAACATTCTTGGCCATATTTTCGGACCCTTCCGAAGTTATAAGTCCTGATACATAGCCTATTCTTCGATTGCCTTGGTTTTTCAATTCTTTAAGAACCAGAAGTACTCCCTCTTTTACCTCAGCTATACTTTTCGCATTTTTAACTGCCAGCCCAATTCTTTCCCTCATGCCTCGATTTTAACACTTTTACAAAATTTCCTATGCAATTGAGAGGATAATACCAGAATACTTCTTATCCCCGGCCGAATACGAAAAATTTGACCCAATCGATTTCCCTAAAATCGCTTTACCAAAAATTGAATCGGGAGAAATTAGATTTAATCCGAATATGTATGCTGAATTTTTTACATAATAAAGGTCTGACGTCCTTCCGTCATCAAATTTTATTGAAAGAAAGCAGGCAGGTGAAGCTGTCACGGGCATTGCTTTTTCTAACGCTTCAGTAACTTCTTTATTGAGCTTTTTCAGCTGTTCAAGTTTTTGAAGACTTAAAAGGGCCGTATTTTTGGCATGTTCAACATCTCCCGCGACAGAGTAAGAAGCTGCCATTCCGTGACTCGCTTCATTTGCGGTCTTTTTCAACTCCGATGCAGAAATTTCAGCTTTACTCAGTTCTTCCTTAAGCCTTACACCCAGTTCTTCCAGTTTTATTCTTATCATTATTCTAAGTTTTGATACGCTTAACGGTTCCGTGATTGATAAAAACAGAGGGCATTCCGTGAACTACTTTAATTCTTCCAATTCTGAGTTTACATTCAGGACAAAAAACATCAGTTTCGACCGGAAGGCCGCTAACTCCGACATTATCCTGTCCGATTCTTTCGACATAACATTTCATAAGAAACCCAGGCTTCATTTTTATATATCGTCCAAAAAGAAGGTGTCCGTTTTTACAATAGACATCTACAGTTTTAACAGCCATATTCACCAATAATACCATTAATTTTGGTACACACAGAGAAATAGTGTAGTATTTTCTTATGCCCAATACGCTTCAGGGAAAAAAGTTAGCATTTATTTATAACGTCAGGCATAAATATCCCGATCCCAAAGACCCAAAAACCTTCAATGAAGCCGATTTTGACGACCCTCCAACGATAGATTCTATGGTTAGGCATCTTAAAAACATCGGCTTTGACATCTTGTCCATTGAATCGGATACACAAGCCGAAGAAAAGTTGGTCAAGGAAAAGGGCAATATCGGTTTTTGTTTAAATTACTCGGAAGAGGTTTTCGGCTCAAATCCTAAAATCTATATGGCAGAGGTTTTGGAAAAACTCGGTATCCCTTTTTCAGGATGTTCAAACGCAGTTCAAAAACTAATTATCGATAAAGGTAAGATGAAGGAGGTTTTGCTTTCAAAGCAGGTGCCTACTCTAAGGTTCCAGATTATTAAAAGTGTAAACGAAAAATTAGATAGTAAATTACGCTATCCCGTAATAGTTAAGCCTATCGCCAGGGGTTCCTCTGCGGGAATAACAAATAAAAGTATTGTGTATAATGATAAAAAGCTGTCCGAACAAGTCAAATTTATTCTGGACACCTTCTCCGAACCGGCTTTGATAGAACCTTATATAGATGGCAGGGAGTTCTCCGTAGGAATGCTGGGAAACCCCCCTGAAATTTTTCCCATAATTGAACCCAAACACGAAAGCCTTCCCAAAGAATATTACCCAATCGATTCGCTTGAGGTTAAGTGGCTTTTGGAAGAGGAGCTGGGTGAGGATTTTTTTAATTGCCCTGCAAAAGTTGATGTAAAACTCAAGGCGTATATTGAAAAGGTTTGTATCTCGGCTTGGAACGCGCTGGGAATTACCGATTTTTGTAGAATTGATCTTAGAATGAACGAGGTGGGAGATCTCTTTGTTTTGGATGTAAACTCTCCGCCCGGGCTTATTCCACCGGAAATTTCAACAACTTCCTATTTTCCAATGGCAGCAAAGGTAAAAGGTGATGACTACGAAGCACTTCTAGGTAAAATTATCGAGACCGGACTACAAAGGTTAAGCATTCTCTCAGTTTAGAAGGGTATATTGATTATTAGAAAGGAGAAACAAATGGGCACACTTTCTAAGGAGGTGTAAGCCAATAAAATTTAAACAAATGCCAATTTATAACCAATTTGCAGGCTTAAACTCATTCCTAATCTCTTTTAATATTTATCGATTAGAGTTTAATCCGCAATAAAGTTGAAATTGACAGGTTGGGCAACCCCCGTAACTAAACGGGGGTTGTTTTTTTTATTTAACAAACACCCAAAAAAGAATGGAGAGAGCGATTCGGTAGATTCCAAAAGAAATGAAATCGTGCTTTTTAACATAGTTGACCAGGAATTTAACTGCAAGTACTGCAAAGAAGAAAGAAAGTACTGATCCGACAAAAAGCATTAAAGCTCCGCCTTGGGTTATCATGTCACGGGATTTATATATATCAAGAGCGGTTGCGGCTACCATTGTGGGAACAGCCAAAAGAAAAGAAAATTCTGTTGCCGTTTCGCGATTTAATCCTGTCAAAAGCCCTCCGATTATTGTTGCTGCAGCTCTTGAGACACCCGGAATAATCGAAATAGACTGAAAAGACCCGATAATTAGGGCTTGGTTGTAAGTAATTTCACCAGAACTTTTTACGAATGGTTTCTTCTTTTTCAAAAACCACTCAACTCCGATGAGAACTATTCCTCCCCAAAATAAAGCGTTTAGAGTAACGGCGCTACTTCCGAGTAAAACCTGTTTGATAAATGGGTAGAGAACAAATCCCACGGCTGCGGTGGGAATAAAGGCTGTAATTAGTTTTTTGACAAGATCCCAACTCGACAGAAACTTTCTGGAATAAAGAACTACAATTGCCAGAATTGCTCCGAGTTGAATTACTATCTCAAATGTTTTAACAAAATCCGTTTCAGCAACTCCAAGAAGCTTCGAGGCTAAAATAAGATGACCCGTGGAGGAAATGGGCAAAAATTCGGTCAAACCTTCGATGGCAGAAAGGATCAAAACGTGGATAAAGTTCATATTTTGATGATATAATTATACCTCGGTTCTGGGGCTCGTGGTATACCGGTAACACGCTTCCATGGCATGGAAGAGTAGCGGGTCCAATTCCCGCCGAGTCCACCCAAAGGATTGCTAATTAGCTTCATTTGGCGTAGAATATCCTATAAGTATGGAGATCAGAAACGTTGCCATCATTGCTCACGTCGACCACGGAAAAACCACTCTCGTGGATGCGCTTTTGCGTCAATCTCATACGGAAATGAAAAAAGAGATTGCCGAACAAGGAACTATTCTAGATTCAAATGAACTTGAAAGAGAACGCGGAATTACAATCTTTTCCAAAAATGCTTCAGTTGAATACAAAGGCGTCAAAATAAATATTATCGACACACCCGGTCATGCCGACTTTGGCGGAGAGGTGGAACGTGTTCTTTCAATGGCCGACGGGGCTCTTCTATTAGTTGATGCCAAGGAAGGCCCAATGCCACAAACAAGATTCGTCTTAAGGGAAGCCTTAAAACTTGGTCTGAAAATTATTGTTATTGTTAATAAAATCGATAAAAAGGGAGCTAGGCCTGAGTACGTTCAGGGGAAGACTTTTGATCTTTTTTGCGAACTTGGGGCCAACGAAGAAACAGCTCTTTTCCCAACGGTTTACGCTTCGGGTCGTGATGGTAGAGCAGGACTATCCCCAGACCTTGATAAAATGACCGATATTTCGCCCATATTTGAAGCCATCCTGACGTATATTCCCGAACCTGATGCACATTTGGGAAAACCCCTGCAAATGCTTGTCAGTAACATCGGTTACGATAACTACAAAGGCAGGATTGCTATCGGTAAAATTCATTCAGGAAGTATTAAAAATGGTCAGGATATTGCCCACATTGACAGGGACGGAGTCGTCACTATATACAAAATTACTTCGCTTTCAACATTTAAAGGTTTGGGTAAAGTTGAAGAAGCCGAAGCACTTGCCGGGGATATTGTAGCTGTAACCGGAGTACCGGATGTAAATATCGGAGAAACATTCGCGGATCCTATTACTCCCGTTGCCTTACCACTTCTTGATATAGAAGAGCCAACCGTAAAAATGGTTTTTATGGTCAATAACTCCCCATTCGGTGGCAAAGAGGGGGAATTTAAAACCTCAAGCCAAATTAAAGCCAGACTTTATAAAGAACTGGAAACCGATGTTGCATTGAAGGTCGAGGATAATGCTGATGGGACCTGGACGGTTTACGGCAGGGGAGAACTTCACCTGGCAATATTCATTGAACGTATAAGACGAGAGGGATATGAATTTCAGGTAAGTAGACCGCACGTTGTTAATAAAATTGTTGACGGTAAAACTCATACCCCTTACGAAAAGGTTTATATAGAAGTTCCCGAACAGTATTCTGGTGTGGTCATTCAAAAAATGGGGCAGAGGCACGCTAAAATGGATAATCTCGAAACCACTGAGGGAATTACTTATTTGGAATTTACAATTGCCACAAAAGAGCTGATTGGATTTAGAAGCGAATTTATTACCGATACAAAAGGACTTGGAATAATGAACGCTGCATTCTTTGAGTTTCTTCCAGATGATGGGTTTATCAGAGAAAGGGAACGTGGAAGTCTTGTTGCTCATGAAACCGGCGAAACAAGGCTTTACGGAATGACACAGGTACAAGACCAAGGAGAACTATTTGTGGGGCCCGCGGTAAAAGTTTATAAAGGCCAAGTTGTTGGACAACACAGCAGAACCGGGGATTTGAGAATAAATGTTTGCAAAGAAAAGAAACTTTCAAATATGCGTTCTAAGGGTGAAGGAACAATGGAACACTTTAATACTCCGCGGGAAATGGGACTTGAAAATGCGCTTGAGTACATTGATGACACCGAACTTGTTGAGGTTACACCCAAATCAATCCGCATCAGAAAAGTAATTCTTGATGAAGTTGAAGCAAGGAAGGCTGCAAAACTAGCAAAGCGTTAACAGATCCATATTGACAGGAAGTATAAGCATAGATTACTCTTGGAGTGCTAAACTGCAGATGAGTAAATTGCATATGCCAGAAAAACCTGATAAAACCATTGACCCAGGGGTCCAAGAAGCAACTTATGACAGAGATGCCATGGCATTTAAAGAAAAATCCCAGCAGTTATCCACTTGGGTGTACATTGGCGGCCCGGAAATAGATCGATTTGCTCAAGGCATACCCGACAAGAAACGGGCAAAGGTTTTAGATCAAGGTAGTGCGAGTGGAAGGGTGGTTAAACGTCTTATTGAAAACGGAATTAAACCAGAAAACATTATTGGTGTAGAGATTAGTCCTGACCAAGTTCAAATTGCAAGAAAAGAAATACCTCAGACTAAATTTGTCGTTGGCAATCTTGCAACTGTTGAGCTCGAAGCAAATTCCATGGATGCTGCCACACAGCATATGGTAGGCGAACATCTAGACGATGAGACTCTCGCAGCCGTTAACAAACACACATTTGAGATTCTCAAGCCAGGCGGAAAATACTTAGTAGTTCTTACCCATCCAAGTAAAACAGCTATAACTAGCGGTTTGACGGAAAGTGGATCATTCATGACAACTTTTCCGTGGGGAGGAGAAGGTCTAAATTACCATAGAACTAGAGAGGATCTAATCGAATCGTACAAGAGAGCTGGTTTTGTTATCGATTCCGTAAAAGATCTCAAAATGCCAGAGGAAGCCGAAGAGACCCATCCTGAAGATTACCAAAAGTATCAAAAATATCCATACATAAGAATCTCCTTGGAGATGCACAAGCCTGGGTTGGTTAATTAAGTATTTGACTTCTTTCTGCTGAACAGTTAAATTATAGTCATTGATATTGAAGGTTAGTTTTGCGTTGACTCGAATTCACCAATCGAGGAGTAAAAATTAAATATCACGAGAAGTAATTGAAGTGGAACCACGACTCTTCACGAATCGTCTTCAAGGAAGTATTATTGATTTATGGAACTGGAACATCTAAGACATTCTACCGCTCACCTTTTAGCTGCTGCTGTTATGGAACTCTGGCCCAAGACTAAAAGAACAATCGGGCCTTCAATCGAAAATGGATTTTATTTTGATTTTGATTTCGGTGAAGTAAAAGTCTCTGAAGCAGACTTTCCCCAAATCGAAAAAAAGATGCACGAATTGGTAAAAGACTGGAAGGGGTTTGAGAAGCATGAATTAACAGAAGCTGAATCTCTTAAAGAGTACCCCAGAAATGAATTTAAGCACGAATTAATCAAAGAGTTCACGGAAGGCGGTAAAAAGAAGGTAACTTTCTATAAATCCGGTAATTATTGGGATCTTTGTTTGGGCGGACACATTGAAGAACCAGATAAGAATATCAAATACTTTAAACTACTATCTGTTGCCGGAGCATATTGGCATGGAGATGAAAAAAATAAAATGCTGACAAGAATATATGGAACAGTATTTCCCACACAAAAGGAACTCGACGAGTACATAAACCTACAAGAAGAAGCAAAGAAAAGAGATCACAGAAAACTGGGGAGGGATCTGGATCTTTTTACTTTTTCAGATTATGTGGGAAGCGGGATGCCTTTATATACCCCGAAGGGAGCACTAATTAGGAGACTTTTAAACCAATTCATCGAAGATGAACAGGTCAAAATAGGTTATACACAAGTTTGGACACCACAAATTGCTAAAGCAGAGCTTTTTAAGATCTCTGGTCATTACGATAAATACAAAGACGATATGTTCATGGTTAAATCGCACTACTCGGAAGAAGAGTTCTTCCTTAAACCCATGAATTGCCCCCAACATACCCAAATTTACGCAAGTAAGTCCAGGTCGTACAAGGACTTGCCGCTTAGATATTCTGATTTTGCCATGGTATATAGAGACGAGAAACCTGGGGAAATAAACGGACTTGCCAGAGTTCGATCTTTCTCAACGGACGATTGCCATATTTTCTGCAGAGAAGACCAGGTTGATGAAGAAGTAGATAATGCCCTAACAATGACTAAAAAAGTCATGGCAACTTTTGGTCTTAAATACCGATACAGACTTTCGACTAGAGATCCAGAGCACCCTGAAAAATACTTGGGTGATCCCAAGATCTGGGACAAGGTAGAAAAATGGGCAGTGGAGATTATTAAGAGAAATAAAATCGATTACTACGATGCCCCTGGGGAGGCAGCTTTTTATGCTCCAAAGATGGATTTGATGGCAACAGATTCTCTAGGACGCGAATGGCAGTTGTCTACTCTCCAAATCGATTATGTAATGCCTGAAAGGTTCGGTTTAGAGTATGCAGATGCAATGGGCGGAAAAAGTAGACCAATAATGATCCATAGAGCAGTTTTGGGTTCATCAGAACGGGCAATGATGGTTCTTCTTGAACATTTTGCCGGTAACTTCCCGACCTGGCTTACCCCAGTGCAGGTAAAAGTTTTACCGATCACCGAAAATCATTTGGAATATGCAAATAAAGTTGCCGAAGAGCTGAAGACATCGGGAATAAGAGTAGAGGTAGATGACAGGAACGAAAGATTACAGGCCAAAATCCGCGATGCACAACTTGAAAAAGTTTCTTATATGTTTATCGTGGGTGATAAAGAAAAAGAAACCAAGTCAGTCGCTGTCAGAAAGAGAAATGGTGAAGATATCGGCGCAAAGGATTTAGACGAATTCATCAAAGCTCTGAAAAAAGAGATTGAAGAAAAAATAATTAATTAGATGGATTTAAAAAACAAGGTTATCGTTATTACTGGTGCAAGTAGTGGCCTGGGTAGAGAGATCTCAATACTATTGGCAGAGCAGGGTGGAATTGTCGCTCTAATTTCTAAGTCAGGAGATGAACTAAAGAAAGTAAAAGCTGAAATCGGTGCTAACGCCGAGTACTTTGTCTGCAATCTTGTTAATGCTAAAGAGGTTGAAAACACAATCGCCCGAATCCATAAAAAGTTCGGTAAAATAGATGTTCTTATTAATAATGCCGGTATTTGGTTTGAAGGTCTAACAGAAAAGCATTCGCCAGATAAACTTGCAGAGCTATTTGATGTAATTTCTTTAGGAACAATTTATACAACCAATTACACGCTCCCCATTCTTAAAAAGCAAAACGCCGGACAAATATTAAATATTGTCTCTGTCGCGGGAATAGAAACCCCTGGAAATATGGGCCCATTTTCGCCCTACACCGCAGCTAAATATGCGGTAACAGGATTCACCAAGTCTTTAGAGGAAGAGTTAAAAGGGACGAATATCAAAGTAATGGGGATCTATCCTGGTGGCATGAATACCCCACTCTTTAAAAAGGCAGGTTTTGATTATACTGAAAATGAAGATTGGATGATGGACAAGAAGGATGTTTCTAAAATAGTCTTGTTTATGCTTTCACAGCCAAAAGATATGATTATTGATCATTTGGTCGTAAGAAAATTCGGTTAAACTTCCCAAATTCCATATTCTTCAGGAGAATAAAGAACCTTATTGAATACACTCTTGCCACTTTCATAATTTTTAGCTACAATTCGAACTAGTAAATAAGTTGGGAAAAATAAACACTTTTTGGCGAACAGATTACCAGATTAGAGCTTCCTCATTGCGCGTTATCGGAGCAGACGGAAAACTAATTGGAGTTTTGGCTAAAGACGAGGCAATCAAAAAGGCCAAAGATTCGGGTTTAACTTTGGTTGAAATTGCACCTAACGCTGTCCCACCTGTAGCCAAAATCGTGGATTTTGGCAAATTTAGATACGCTGAGGAAAAAAAGCTTAGAGCTCAGCAAAAGAAGGTTAAAGGCGGGGAAGTAAAAGAGATTAGGTTCAGTCCTTTTATTGCAGATAATGATTTTAAAGTCAGAATAGGGCGAATCAAGGAATTCTTTGCCGACAAAAACAAGGCTAGGGTTGTTGTAGTTTTTACAGGACCGCAGATGAGGGTTAAACAAACGGGGTATAAAGTAATCCAGAGAATATTGGCTGAATTCGGTGATACAGCGACAACGGATATGGAGCCGAAGTTTTTGGGAAAGCATCTTATTACCGTAATTTCACCTATTTCCAAAAAATCTGCTAAAATACAACCTGTCGCAAAAAAGGAAGAATAATATGGGAAACAAAATGAAGAGCAGGAAATCAATAACAAAAAGGCTGAAAATTACCAAAAACGGTAAAATTATGCGTCGCCAAAGCTTTAGGCGCCACTTGAAAGCCAGTAAATCCAGTAAACAACTCAGAAATCTTAAAAGGATCAAGCAGCTGAAGGGTTATTACGCCAAGAAAATTAGAAAAGCAACAGGCGGGAGGACAACAAAATGAGAGTTAAATCAATTTCGGCCAGGCGTCACAGAAAAATATTAGCCAGGGCAAAGGGATTTAAACAGGCCAGACATAGCCGCATCCAGGTTGCCAAGGAAGCACTGGTACATGCAGGAGCCTATGCCTATCACGGCAGAAAACTCAAAAAGAGAGATCTTCGAACGCTCTGGATTTCAAGAATCAACGCGAGTGTTAAAGCAGGTGGAATTTCTTACAGTAAGTTTATTGCCGGACTCAAGAAAGAGAAAATCGAAATCGACAGAAAAATCTTAAGTGATGTCGCGGTAGGTGATCCCGAAGTTTTCAAGAAAATTGTTAAAGAAGCCGGTTTTAGCTTTACCCAGCCTAAGTAAGGAGGTAAAGCATGTTTTGCAATTGCCTCCTGAAAGGGAGGCTTTTTTCGTTTAGAATAGATATTACATGCAGGAAGAACTAATCAATCTAAGAAATGAGGCGGTGGCCCAAATTTCGGGTGCCAAAGACGCTGAAGAACTTGAAGAACTGCGCGCGGCGTACTTGGGCCGCAATGGCAAATTTACACTTCTTGTTAAAAAAATTAAAGACGTCCCTGCCGAGAGCCGGAAAACGTTTGGTATTACCCTAAACGAAAGTAAGATCGCGATTGAAAACTTAATCTCCGACAAAAAACAAGCCCTTATTAAGAGTCTTTCCGAAAAGCGTGAATGGTTTGATTTGACTATACCAGGGCTTAAACCAAACTTGGGACATCTTCATCCTTTGACCCAGGTGCTTTCCGAGGTCAATAAAATATTTAACTATCTAGGTTATCAAGTTGCAGATGGGCCCGAAATTGAATCGGATTATTATAATTTTGAGGCATTAAACATCCCCAAAGACCATCCCTCCCGCGATACCCAGATGACCTTTTATGTCGACACGACGGGAACTAACTTAAAACCCCTCGAAACCATCTTAAGAACCCAAACTTCAGCTATGCAAGGGCGTGTAATGGAAAAGATGAAGCCTCCATTTAGGGTTTTGGTTCCGGGAAGAAACTTCAGATATGAACAGGTAGATGCTTCTCACGGATTTGAGTTTTGGCAGGTTGAAGGATTTGTCGTTGATGAAAATATCCACCTGACAGACCTATTCGGCACGATTAATTATGTTTTGAGGGAACTATTCGGGAATGAAATCAAAACACGCTTCGCCACAACCAATTTTCCTTTCGTTGAACCGGGAGTTGATACATATTTGCAATGCACTATCTGTGATGGAAAGGGATGTTCTTTCTGTAAAGGAACCGGCTGGAGTGAAATAATGCCGGCGGGTATGATTCACCCGAATGTATTAAAAATGGCGGGAATTGATACACAAAAATGGAATGGGTTTGCTTTTGCGATAGGACTTTCAAGAATTGTTAACCTTCGCTATCAAATCAAAGATTTAAGAACGCTAACTACACCTGACATGAGGGTTCTTAGTCAATTTTAAAATATGTTAATACCGCTTAGTTGGCTCAAAGAATACGTAGAAATCAAGCTCCCACTTAAGGATCTTATGTGGAAAATGACAGAGGCGGGATTGACATGTGAATCCACACAAAAAGAGGGGGATGAAATAATTCTAGATGTTGAGGTTACCGCCAATAGACCCGACTGGATGAGTATTGTCGGAGTCGCCAGGGAAGTTGCCGCTATTCAGGGAGTTAAATTCAAAGAGCCAAAAATCAAATCCTTACCAGCTCAAACGGCTAATTTTCCAATCGATTTAATGCCTGACTATCATCTTTTTGAACGCTGGACGGGAATTACCATCAAAGGAGTTGAAATAAAACCTTCTCCCAAGTGGCTCCAGGAAAGAATTACGTCAATGGGTCATACCCCAATTAATAACGTCATCGACATCACAAATTATGTCATGTACGAGATGGGGATACCCATGCACGCGTTTGACTATGACGAAATCTACGGACAAGTCATGAATGTTCAGTTATCAAAGGGGGGTGAGGAATTTACATCGGTCGACGGGATTCACTATAACCTACCAAAGGATGCAATGATCATTAAAGATGCCGAACGCCCTATCGATTTAGCTGGGATCAAAGGAGGCCTAAACTCCGGAATAAAAGAAACTACAAAAAACATCTTTCTTCATGTAACTATCGATAATCCCGTTCTTACCCGGAGAACTTCACTTGCGATGGGTCTAAGAAGCGACGCTTCTGCAATTTACGAAAGAGGTCCGGATAAAGCTGGAACTATTAGAAGTTTAACCAGGGCGGTTAACCTTATTCTAGACCTTGCCGGGGGAGAGATTGCCTCAAAAATCATCGATTTGAAAGAAAAAAACTATGAACCCAGAAGACTATCTTTAAACTTTGACAAACTGGAAAAAGTAATAGGAATTAGGATTCCGGATACCGAAGTCGTCCAAATCCTTGCAAAGCTAAATCTGTATCCCAAAAAGAATAAACTCGGGGTCGCCTGTATTGTCCCAACATATAGAGGAGATATTCAAATTGAGGAGGATCTAATTGAGGAGGTTGCTCGCCTTTATGGTTACAATAAATTTCCAATGACCATGCCGGGGGGGAAAGTTAGCGACAAGAAAATTCCTTACTATTTTGATGATAGCTTCATAATGAAAATTAAAAATATTTTGGTTTCCTGCGGCTATTCGGAAGCGAAAAACCTATCATTAATTTCAAAAGATCTCATTGAAAAATTCAGAATGGATCCGAAAAAACATTTTAAAATTACAAACCCAGTAAGTCCTGAATATGAATATATGAGAACCTCACCAATTCCAAGCTTAATTTCTGCTATAAAAATAAATCCGAGCGATGACTTGAAGCTTTTTGAAATAGACAAGGTTTATCTAAAAATTGATAAAAAGGCAGAAGAGAAATATAAAGTTGCGGGAGTTTATCTTGGAAATAATTTCAGGGATTTTAAAACAGCAATTGAACTTATACTCTCAAAATTAAATATTGATGAATATTCCATTGAATTTGAAGTTGATAAACCATACTTACATGTATCCAATTCGGGAACTCTCAAAATGGGGAATGCTATCATTGGTGAGTTTGGCGAAATAAATCCGATGGTTCTGGGCGCAATTGAAATTACCCAAAAAGTTTACTGTTTCGAAATGGATATTGATACTTTAGAAAAATTATCTAAATCTAAAAGATACACTCCGGTTCCCGTTAATCCAGCACAGATAGAAGATGTAACATTAACTCTCCCACCAAAAACTAGAATAGGAGAAGTCATTAAAACAATTAAAAATGTAGACTCGACAGTTAACAAGGTCGAATTAGCCGATATTTTTAAAGACTCATACACATTCAGAATCTGGTACCAAGACCAAGAGAAAACTCTGACCAATGAAGAGGTCACAAAAATCAGGGCATCTGTATTAGAAAAAGTCAAACAAAAGCTGGGGGGATTATCTAAAAATTAAAATTGCCATCTACTTTGACCCCTGACTGCAATATCTATCATTTTCAGTATATCGTGGCTAGAATCTTCAAAATCCGCATAACCAGTAGTATTATCTAATGCACAAAACAACCTCTTAGCCTTAACCTTCTTACCCTCCTCTAGTAATCGTTGGGCTTTGAAATAGCCTTTCAAAAACCTCTCATGTGCGGCAACTTCAATGGTGGGTAAATACGAACTCATTTCACCCCAGTCATGAACCTTGCCGACTCTCTCTTCGGGAATACTTGCACGAATAGGAATTTCTGGTGACATACAAGGCCTGAGGATTATATCACACTGTCAAGGCGTCGGGGATGGGGTAGGGGTAATAATTGGTCCCCCAACTGCAACTGTAATAGTTCTATCTGATGAGTGATTCGCAGCATCCATCGCATTGGCCCTAAGTGTGTGGTTTCCATTTGACAGGGAATCCTTGATATCACAACTGTAATTATTGGCACCATTGTTGAATGTGCAGATTGTTTTTCCATCTACCTGCAGTTCCGCTTGTGTTATTGCCGAGCTGGAGTTTGCTGTAAAAGTAACGGTAAAAGTCGATGATAAATTAGCATCTTGATCGTGTGGGGATGTGATATCTACATTTAAGGGGTTGGACGTTCCACAATAGTCCGTTGGCGGATGATATTTTGAGTCGCCTTGCCCTCCCAGCCAAGCATTTATTCCTTCCTGCCACCTATTTGGGCTTCCGGAAGAAGCAGTTGGATCATTTTCGCTAAACTTGTAATATTCTTTATTATCATAATTGCCGGAGGCAATATCACTTGGGGTTGCCAGTTTTCCGTCACTTCTACATACCTTGAGAAGTACGTGCACGGGGTCAGGCAGAGTGGGCTCAGTCCCCTTAATGAAATATTCGTTTCTGCTGGGGAATCCATCGTGTGCACTATATCCCGAAATAGTATCAACACTTATCTGGCTAATCCCCGAGGGAATATCAAACTTTACCGTTGGCTTACCTTTAAGTGCTGCAAGAACTATCCTGCGCCAAATGGGGGAAGCGCCACTTACACCCGAGGCCACATTAAGCATTTGAGAGTTATCATTATTCCCTACCCAAACACCGACCATCGCGTTAGCGTTACCCCCGATTGTCCAATTGTCACGTTTATCATTAGTAGTTCCCGTTTTCACCATCACATTGGCAACGTTTAGGAGGGAATTGAGTCCAAAAACTTCCTTTCTGGATTCATTATCTGAAAGAATTGAATTAATTAGAAATGCCTGCTCTTCTGTCAAAACCTTGTTTCCTTTCTTGGGACGATTTTCTTCCAAAACTTTGCCGTTAATATCTGTAACTTTTAAAATGGCAATTGGGTCAACCCTATACCCTTTATTTACAAATGCTGAAAAGGCATCGGCCATATCGATAAGCCGGACTTCTCCTCCCCCAAGAGTAAGTGAAAGGCCAACACGCTTAAGAGTTTCTGTAGTTGGGGGAAGAGTGGTAAGCCCCAAGTCGGTTGCTGTTTGAAGAACATCTCTTATACCAACCATTGCCAACATCTTGACAGCTGGGAGATTTCTGGAGTTGCCCAGTGCGTAGCGGACTTGGACAGGACCGATATATTTACCATCGTAGTTTACTGGGTTATAGTCAGGCTGCCCCACCCCTCCCGGAAAAGTTGTTGGTACATCCATGATGAGGGTTGATGGGGTAAATCCTTTTTTGAAGGCTGTAACATATGTAAAAGGCTTGAAAGAACTTCCGGGTTGCCTGAGGGAAGTGGTTACATTTACCTGGCCGTCGTAATCGGTTGCCGCAAAGTTTTTTGATCCGACCATCGCCAAAATCTCTCCTGTTTCTGGATTAATTACAATTGCGGCTCCATTGGTTATGTGTTGTTTTTCAACTTTGGCAATTTCTTCGGTTACCGCTGCCTGGGCCTGATCTTGAAGGGTAAGGTCAAGTGTAGTCGTGACCGTCAAACCGCCTTGCTCTACTGCCGCCTGACCGTAAGTATTCTCCAGAATGTTTTGGACATACTGGACAAAGTGTGGTGCTTTAAAAGTGGAGCCTCTGGGTTGGAATTGGACATTGGGAAGGGCGGCTGCTGCCGAGGTCTCCTGAGCCTTAGTAATATACCCATCCTCCTGCATTCTTCTTAATACATCCTTTGTCCGTGCTACATAGACTTTTGGTGTAGAAGAATAAGGCGAATAAGCCGAAGGGCTTTGAGGAAGTCCAGCTAAAATCGCACTTTCAACAAGATCCAGATCCACAACAGCCTTGCCAAAATAAATCTGTGCAGCAGCTCCTACTCCCCAAGCGGTTCCGCCGTAAGGAACTTCGTTAAGATACATCTGTAGAATCTGATCTTTGGTGTATTTCTTTTCAATTTGTATTGCTAGAACAAATTCTTTGATTTTTCTAACGATGGTTCGATCGTTTGTGAGAAGAACATTTTTAACAAGCTGCTGCGTTAAGGTTGAACCACCCTCGGCTCTACCTTGTGTAAAAATCCGTAAAAATCCTCTAAGCATTCCCAAAGGATCAAATCCCTGATGCTTATAAAAATTCTTATCTTCAATTGCAATAGTAGCCTCCTTAAGATAAACAGGAACATCTGCAATAACTACGGGTGTTCGGTTTTGGTTTGCATAGACATCGTAAAGGAGTGTGCCATTCCTATCCAATATTTTTGTAGAAAAACCCTGGGTTCTAACTATTTTATCGGGTGAGGGGAGATTAAAAGCCAAAAGTGGGAGGATGAAAAAAAGGAATATGAAAAAACCGATTACACCAAAAAATGCAAGTTTCGCAAATTTAACAAGTTTGCGACTTCTTGTAAGAGACTGCCTATATCTTAACCTCTCTCTCCACATCTAGCCCCCATTGTAGCAAAGAGGGCTAATGCAAACAAATCATCTTGCGATTTAACCTCATTAGATATATTCTGATCTTATGCTCGATATTAATTTTATCCGTCAAAACAAAGATATTGTTAAAAAGGGAATTTCCAATAAGCAATTCGATGCGTCAATGGTTGATAAAGTCCTGGAACTTGACGAGAAACGCAGGAAACTTATCTTGGAAATCGAACAGCTAAGGGCCAAACGAAACAAAATTGCAGACGAAAAGAAATTCTCCGAGGAGGGGAAAATCATTAAGGAACAATTAAAAGATAAGGAACCCGAGTTGGATGAGCTTGGTAAAACCTATCTGGAAACTCTGCAGAAAATTCCCAATCTTCCTTCTGATAAAGCACCTGTTGGAAAAAATGAGAAGGATAATGTCGAAGTAAGAAAATGGGGGGTACCTACCAAATTTGATTTTGAACCAAAGGATCACCTAGAACTTGGCAAGTCTTTAGGAATATTGGATTTTGAAACTGGTGCAAAAGTAACTGGGTCCCAATTCTTTTTCCTTTATGGCGATGGGGCCCTTCTTGAACTCGCACTAACACGCTACGCTTTTGAGAAACTTTCTAAAGAAGGCTTTTTACCTGTGATTACACCTGATTTAGCAAAAAGCCGCTACTACCTGGGAACGGGGTATATGCCAAAAGGGGATGAGGCCCAAACTTATACAATTGAGGGTGAAGACCTGGGACTTATTGCAACTGCGGAGGTAACTTTAGCGGGAAGTCACGCGGACGAGGTCATTCCTGAAAACAAGCTTCCTCTTAAGTATGTTGGTTACTCCCATTGTTTTAGAAAAGAAGCGGGTGCTTATGGCAAATATTCAAAGGGTTTATATAGAGTTCACGAGTTTTCGAAAGTAGAAATGTTTATTTACTGTAAACCAGAAGAGTCTGGAAAATTCCATGAGCTAATACTAAAGATGGAAGAGGAAATTTATCAGGAGCTGGGTCTTCCTTATAGAGTTGTTGAGATGTGTACGGCAGACCTTGGTGCAATGGCTGCCAGAAAATTTGACGTTGAAGTCTGGATGCCGGGTAGGGGAGACTATGGAGAAGTAACCTCAACTTCTAATGTCACCGATTACCAGGCAAGAAACTTAAATATCAAATTCAGAAGAAAAACAGGAGAAACTGAATATCTGCACATGCTCAACGGTACTGCAATCGTGATGACGAGAGTTCCTTTGGCAATTCTGGAAAACTTCCAGCAAAAAGACGGTTCCATCAAAATCCCCGAAGTTCTTCAAAAGTGGATGGGAAAAGAGATAATTAAACCGAACCTGGCCAGCATTTGACAGAACGGGTATAATTACATCAGTAAATTTAAATAAATGCGCCACTCCAGGAGTCGCGATCCGGGAAGCAGCAGCTCAAAATAGCTGACGGAAGCAAACCGTAAAAATAATGCTAGAGTTTGTCGGAAACGGAGAACTCGAACAATAAGGATTATCCTTTAAGTTTCGAACCGACCGTGTCTGGGCGGTTTTTTGTTGGTAGAGGATAATTAAATAAGGGTGGTACAGTCCTTCCAAGGACCCCTTTGAATACTGACTTTGTCGGCGTTCAAAGGGGTTTTTTGTTGCCTAAAATGAAAGAATCAGAAAATACATATTTAAACAGCCGAACCCTTTGGGAGAACGTAGCGAAGAGTGCTCCCGGAGTTTTGGTGCTGCATGAGAAAGAAATATTTGAACCAAACCTTGATGTTTGCGTGGTTTTTTGCCCCCTTTACGCCCACGGTGAACTTTCCGACTCTAAAATAATATTCCCACCTTCGACCATTGACGATTCAAGAGTCGCAGGAAAATTTACGGCTTATTTACCCACAATTTCCTCCATGCATAAATATCTCAAGGATTTTGGAGGCGGGGTACATCTAACCGCGGTTTTTGCAAACAAAGGTGTGATTTTATCGGAAAAGCCAATGAGTGAACATAACGAAGCGTTGGCGTACCACAAAGAACTATATTATGAGGCTTCACTTAAATTGTCTCAAATATTGGATATGCCTGTAACTTTTTATAGCTACGACGATTTAGGTATAAACTTTCCTCAGTTTTATAATCCTAAAGAAGCACAATTACCCGAAAATATTAGAATCGATAGCAATTCCAATCCGGAAACGCAAATAATATCTGCACTTAATCAGTATTTTAATTTCCTTGTACCGATAATTAACAACAAGACTAGCAGAAAAGTAGTGAAAAGTGTTTTACAGATGAAAAACACCACTCTTGAGGCTGCTTTTTGGCTTATTGCCGGTTATCTTGCCTTTGATCCGATGATTCCGGAGATAATTGGGGAAAAAGGTGTTTATGTGGTGTCCGAGAGGGCAGATTCTCTTTTTTGGATATCGAAATTAACACCAAAACTTGATAGTTTAACTAGAGTACAAATAAAAGTAACTTAATATGCAATTTGAATACAAGACAATTAGAATAGGAAAAATCGTAGGCACGTTATATTCCGGTATAAATAAAACCGATACGATATTGATTTGGGCAATTGGAGGACCGACAGTTCCTGATAATGGGGAACTTTCATCAGCCCGTTTGATTCTAAAAAGAGGGATGGATATTTTTGTTCCTGATTATTTAGGATTCGGCAGAAGCGATGGGGTCTTCACACCTATAAACTGTATCAATACACTTCTTTTTGCGTATAAAGATCTTAAAAAAGGTGTAGAAGGGTCTGCAGTGTACGACAATTCCAAGGTTTTTCTTAAATACAAAAGAATTATCTTTGTGGGTAAAAGTTTGGGAGGAGCCTACGTACCGCTCCTGCCAAAATTTAATAAGGAAATTGACAAAATTGGTGTTTTTTGTGGCGCTCTGGATCAAAGCGAACAGGGAAAAGTTTATCCTGAGGAATCAAATAAAGATTTTGTGAGAACAATAATAAGTGGCGGATATAAATACCTATATCGGGGTTTTATTAGAAATATAAAACTATGGTGGAATCACCTAAACGATCTGGACGGGCTATCTCCTATGGACAATATCAAATATCTTAAGAGCGTAAAAGTTTTTATTGCTCATGGTATGGCGGATGAAGTTGTTCATTACTCCAAATCGGTAAATTATTTCAACGCTATCAAAAAAGCGTTTCCAAACAAATCAGATAACTTTAAGCTCAGGCTTTACAAAAATGGCAACCACGGAAAGTCTACTGTAAATAAAGCTACTATCGACTTTTTAAATTGGCTTAAATGAGGTTACAATCCCCGAGGTTCTTTGAAAGTGGATGAGAAAAGAGACAATTCGAAAACGTCAATTATCTTATATTAATTTTTTTTACTTCGTTTGCAAAGAACTTAGAATCGTCCTATAATCGGGCCGATGAAGGAAGGCAATATAATTGACGAGGAAGCCGGAAAACAGTTGGGGCTTCGTTTTGTTGAAACAGACACAAAACTGCTAAATGAATTGCAGGAAAAAGTAGGATACCTTTCCCGTACACTAGGTGGGCAAATTCAGCTTCAAGCACCTTTTGAGGAAGGCTTTCTAAAAGAACCTCTTACGCCTAGTCAAGCCAAAGAAATTGATAATTTGCTGGGGGAGAAATATGCGGGGGTAGCCGTAAGACTTCAAGATAATCTTGCCAGTTCTGTAGTGATAAAAGAGTCTGGCGAAAAAATGGTTTTTCTTCCCTCATTGTTTATGGGTAAAAAAATTCCGCTTAGTTTATCCGTGTCGCCATTTCATGAAGCGTGTGGTGAGTGGGGCGGGAAAGAAAGAGTGTTTTGGATTAGGAAGAGTGTATCTGAAAAATTATTAAACGCAGGTGCCGCCCTTCAGCCATTGGGTATTGTGTTACATTTGGAGGATGCGTTTAGACCGATGGGGGTGCAAGAGGGGTTGTTTCTTCGTCGAGTTAAACTAACTCTTCAACGACATCCCGACTGGGTTCAGGATTGGAAAAAGGTCTGGGCAGAAGCAAGAAGCAAAACCGCAGTGTCACCGTTTATGTCTGGGCATAAATCTGGTGCCGCTATCGACATTACGCTTCGAAAAATTGATGGGACACCCCTGCCTTTAGGAAATAAGTATCCCGAAGGTGGGCCAAGAGTCGCTGTTCATTTTCCATTTGTAACACAAGAAGAATGGTCTACCCGTCAGCTTTTCACTCTGACAATGGAAATGTCAGGCTTGCGAATTTATCCTTTCGAGAACTGGCATGTCTCATTTGGAGATCTTTCTGCAGGAATTGAGGCTTTTTCCAATACAAAAGTTACCCATGACTATATTGGTATATATGGACCAATTAAGGGGTTTAATACCAAAACTGGAGATGTTGAGCCTTATACTGTCGATGAATATTTTAAACCATTTTTCTCAGAGGATGAGCTTATGCAATCCATCGCAAAGGATACCGAAAAATTATAGGTTCCATTGGACTGCGTGCATTATTTTATTGACTTTAAAAATCTTGATAGTATCTCTGTATAGATCCCTAGACTTTCAATTTCAAGATACTCGTTGTCTGAATGGAATCCTGTCCCAACCGGGCCAAAATCAATTCCCGCTGCTCCTTTTTCTGTCCAGTGTCGCACGTCGCTACTACCCGCCAGTTTTTGGTACCTGGCACGTTTACCAGTTGTGTTCATTATTATCTTAGAAAGCAGTCTAATATCTTTCTGTGTGACTGGGGTTTCGTGTGCTAAACCAAAAGCACTTGTTGTAACAATTACAGAAGGATCAATTTTTCTGAGATTCTCAAGAATTTCTTCTGGCTTGTTATCGGGTATCCAACGAAAGTTTATCTCTGCCTTAGCGTCTCCTGGAACCTTGTTATGTGCGAGGTTTGATGTATCCACCTTTGTCACACTTGCAGTAGTTTTCCAGTCTTTGCTCGGTTCCGGATATTCTTGACTGATTTTGTATACAACATTTACAATTTTCTGCATGGCGTTTTTATCATTACCATCGGTCGATGTGTGTCCACCACTGGTTATAGCTTCAAATTCAACTATAATAACACCCTTGTGGCCATGAGCAATTTTTATATTTGTGGATTCCGCAGATATTACAAAATCAGAAGAAACGCCTTCTGAGGCTTGATAACCAGCTCCGTCAAAACCACCTACTTCCTCATCAGTTGTCAAAGACAAACCAATAGGATATGGCAAATTTTTCGCCAAACTCCGAAATACACAAATTAGCGCTGCCGCTCCCGCCTTCATATCGGAAGCACCTCGCCCATAAAGAAATCCGTCTTTTTGTATCGGTTGGAATTGACTTTCGTTCGCTTGGACAACATCCAAATGCCCGTGAAGAAGTACTCTAAATTTTTCAGGTTTTTCGCCACTGTTAAAAAACAAAACACTTGGAACTTTATTCCTCTCAAATTCTTGGCTCTTAAATCCTGGTAATTCTCCACGTACCGACGAAATAATTTCCTCTATAGCTGAGTGGTTTTCTTTACTTGAAGGTATCTTAATAAGTTTCTCGCTAAGATCTACAACTTCACTTGTGCTTATTCCTTCTTTAAACATTTTTTTTAGAAAAAACTTTTGTCTCTCTAGTGATCTTATTCATTTTATTGACGTCTACTTCCCACCCTCTTCCGGGCACTTTTGGCACTTTTATAAACGCCCCGTCTTCTTCTCTTTCCATGGGAGAAACGTAGGGGTCATTATCCTTAATGTAATATCCTACAGAGCCAGAAATATCTGATGGGAGAGTCACTCCCGGGTGGGATGCCATGGCAAGAGAGTGAGCCTTACCTGGTGTTGTTAATTCCACCATTCCTCCAACCCACGTGTCAACGTTGTGTTTCTGGCAGTATTCAACCATCTTTTTTGCGATATCAAGCCCTCCCACTCGAGTTACTTTTATATTAATTATTGGAATCCCTCCTTCTACTGCCATCATCAAATCATCCATTGTAAGAATGCTTTCATCAAGGCAAATATGCCCAGGAAGGTCGTACTGATTAAATGTTCTCTGCAAACTGATATGCTTAACAATGTCATTATGGGCAAGGGGCTGTTCAATCATTAATAAATCAAGGCCTCCATATTTATTAAGAAGTATTTCGTGATCTTTGTTTCGAATATCAAACGACGAATTCGCATCTATCATGAGCTTTGTATTCGGAAACGATCTTCGAATTGCGGAGATCTTCTCGTAATCCTCAACTGTTGGGCCAACTTTCACTTTTACACGCCCATACTTTTCAAGGGTGATCTTATTGCTTATATCCTCAATAGTCGCAGTTTTGGGAATGCTAATTCCAATTTCAACTTTGTCCTTGGTCCCACCAAGAAGAGTATATAACGGCACCCCTTTTTCTAGAGCTTCCGCATCTAAAAATAAATTTGCAAAGCCTGCCTGAAAAATATGATGATCTATCATATACCCAAGTGAACGCACGGCTTCACGGGGGTTATTAAAATCTTTCCCTATAAAAGTTTGACCAATTTCTTGAAGTAGTGCCCAAGCCTCGATTGAAGATTCTGACCCATAAACAGGCAGTTTTACAGTATCAATCGCGCTCCACGCCTCAACGCCACTTGAGGTAAAGCCATGAAGAACGACCATATCCCTAACCGGACCAATTATACGAGGCTGACCATCCACTTCCCCCAATGAAAACTCTCTTCCCATATCAGGAACTACATACCTAGTCTCAAGACGTTCAAATTTCATTTGTTACCTCATTTAAGAGTTAGGTGAAAAATAATGGCGTATGCGTCACCTGCGTCATAATTTAAATCATCAAATGAGACTTTGGCATTCTTTGGAGCCTCTGTATACATTCTACGCCCATATAGAGCCTTCAGATATATTCTATCTTCCATGGAATAATCAACAATTTGGCCGTTTTCCTTCATGGAATCTAGGGTATCCTTTATCCCAGCTTCTACGTTGGGGTTTGCTGTTTCTGTAAAAATAATATTAAAACCCTTTTCGACCCCCCTCGTAACCCGATCCTTGTTCATCCTTTGATAAAAACCGGATTTTTGCGCACTACCATCTATAAGAACACCGGCAAGATACACTCCTGGATCTGATGGTAATTCGTGATCGGTAATTAAACCTCCCCATACCTCTTTGGGCGATTTAAACTCGATGCAATTGAAGCCAACGACAATCTCGTTTCTAAAACCCAAAGTCAGCACATCTCCGTGTAAATGCCTACGTACATCATCATCTGTAGGAACAAAACCACTTGAATTACGACAATTCAATATTTGTTCTATCCATTCGGGTTTTATCCTTGGATCTTCCCAACTTTTTACACCTTCAAGAACAAATGACGTTATTTCTCCATTTCCAATGGTATTTTCTCTTGTCATTTTACAATCACCGCCCTCTATCCTTGATCTCGAGTCAATTAGGTGGTTTATACACCAACCAGTGGATCGTGTCAAGCCTGTTAAGTTGACATCCAATAACTAAAAATGTAGAATAGCTGACAGACATAAAGGCGTTGATTCGGTAAGGTTGGG